>Ga0307507_10000009_pt1 | contig 265992 bp, 253 predicted proteins | sample 7_EM_MG_FD_207223 | JGI IMG/M metagenome (GOLD analysis project Ga0307507, IMG submission 207223) | Populus trichocarpa ectomycorrhiza microbial communities from riparian zone in the Pacific Northwest, United States - 7_EM | ecosystem: Host-associated > Plants > Roots > Unclassified | place... | reverse complement strand
ATCACGCTCATGGCGAGCCTGGCACGCGGCACTCCGCAACCCTGACGCCAGGCATATAGCAAACCATTACCTCAACATAAACCGCCAGGAGTCGATCCCAACGTCCTCAAATCTCAAGCTGAGAGGGCGTTTGAGGGGGATTTGCCGTAACTCGATCCGTCGAAGAGCGGCACATTCCCGGCGCAAGGCGAGCAGGCACGGTGAAACAGTTCAGGAGCAAGTATGGCAAGCCGGGCGGATCGCCTCGACCCGGTGTTGGTCGTGGCGGTTCGGCCGGCGTGGCCAGACGCAGCTCATGGGCTGTTTCACCCGGCAAATCCCCCTCAAACGCCCTCTGAGACCCGGGACTCGGAATCCGGAATCCAGGTGCGGGCACTCGACTGGGTCAGGAAGCGCGCACGCGCAGGCCGCGAGCGGCGCGGCCGGCGAGGCGCAGGTCACGCAGCGTCCAGCCGCGGCCGCCCGGATCCAGCGGACTGGTCGCGGCCCGGAAGACCTCAGCCGCGCGGCGGCCGGACAGTCGGCCGTGGCCGCTGTAAGGGCAACGGTCTGACGCGGGGGTGTTCGCGGAGGCCCGGCGTTCGGTAAGGAAGAGAGGCCCGACTCGGCGGCCGGCCAGTAGAAGGGGCAACAGCGCAGCGGTGCCGTCGCCCCACTTGATGCGTTCGCCCGGACCCGCCGCGATACGACGTCGAACTCTGCGAGCAGCGAGATCGAGGTCTGACGCATCCAGGGCGAGGATGTGCTCGACCGGTGCGGCGCTCTCGAAGATCAGCTGCCAGAGGGTCTGTTCACGCAGTGCCGCCCGCAGCCCGAAGGCGGCGCGGACGTCGATGGCCGCAGATTCGTCGGGAGCCGGGCTGGCAAGCGCACCGGCGGCGCCAACCTGGTCGAACCCAGACCGCAGTCCATCAGCAGCAAGCGGCCCGATCCAGCCACGCTCGGCCCACCAGCCGAGTGCCGAGCGCAGAATCGCCGCTTCCCGCTTCAGCGTCCGCTCGTCGACCATCAGTGCCCTGCGTTCCCGGGCGGACCGCAGCCGCGCCGCCGCGTGCGGGCCATCCACCCTGGCCAGCGGTACGACAGGGACTTGGGCGTTCTTACGTTCGGCGCCTCGCGGCGGAACGCGGTCGATCAGCAGCCAACTCCACGTGTTCAGCGAGATCTGATACACCCGCCTGGACGCCGGGGCGAGCCGCGTCGAGTCGAGGTAACGGTCCACCGCGACGGCGTACTCCACAGGTATGGCTGTTATGGCCGTTATGGCCGTGGCCCCACGCGTATCCATCGCAACGCTCCGTCTACGCCTTACCGCAGTAAATGCCAGTACTGGCGCGGTAAATAGATCTCCATAGCCTCTCATCCTGGCTATGAGCTGGCAACTCTCCTTGTCCAGGCATTCTAGCCCGGCAAGCATCATGAGTCATGGAGACTCAATTTCCCAGGACTGCGTTGGCGCGGCCCGCATTCCGCCGGTACTACGTGGGCTACGCCACCTCGTCACTGGGCACTGCGATGTCCGCCACCGCGACGTCCTTCGCGCTCCTGAACACCGGTGCGGGAGCCGACCGACTGGGACTGGTCCTGGCGTCCGGAATCGCGGCGATCGTGCTGTTCCTGCCGCTGGCCGGAGTAGTCGCCGACCGGTTCGGCAGCCGTCGGGTCCTGCTGGCCTCGGACGCGGTGCGGTGTCTGGCCCAGACGGCATTCGCGGTGGAACTGTTCACGGTGGCACGGCCGCCGCTGTGGTCCTTCGTCCTGCTCGTCTCCATGCGCGGCGCGGGCGAGGGGCTCTTCAACCCGGCTCTCAATGCCCTGATCCCACGGCTGGTCGACTCCGACCTCCTCACGCCCGCCAACGCGCTGATGAGCATGGCGCGCTCCGCCGCGACCGTCGGCGGCCCCGCGTTGTCCGGCATCTTGGTCGCGGCCTTCGGACCGGCCGTGGTGCTGGGCGTGGACGCGGCCAGCTACTGCGTGAGCGTCGTGGCGCTGCTGACGGTGCACGTCGCCGCGCCTGGCCCGCGCGAACCGCAGAGCATGCTGCGCGATCTACAGGACGGCTGGGTACAGTTCCGGGCCCGGCCGTGGCTCTGGCTCGTCACGATCCAATTCGCGCTGTTCAACATGCTGGTCTGGGCTCCATTCCTGGTACTCGGACCGACGCTGTCGCACACGCACTACGGAGGCGCCCGCGCCTGGGGCACGGCCATGGCCAGCTACGGGCTGGGGGCGGTTCTCGGGGGCGCCGCGCTCCTGCACCGCGAGCCACGGCGCCCGTTGACGGTCGCGATCATCGCCACCGCGGGCTTCGCGCTTCCGCCCGCTGCGTTCGCGCTTGAGCTTCCGCTACCCGCGATCTCGGCCGCGCTGCTCTGTGCTGGAATCAGCACCGCCATGTCCGGAACCCTGTACGGAGCCATCGAACAACGGGTCCTGCCCCGGGACCTGCTCGCGCGGATCAGCTCGTACAACATCCTCGGGGCCTTCGTCCTCGGACCCGTCGGCCTCGCAGCGGCCGGCCCGGCAGCCGCTGCGTTCGGCACGTCCGCAGTCCTGGGCTTCGGCGCGCTGTGGCAGCTCATGGGGACAGCCGTGATTCTCTCCCTGCCCGCCGGCCGAAAATTGACAGCCGCCGACCAGAGCAAGACGGCTGTCGTTACGGGACTCGCGGACGCGGGCAAGGGGGCTGATAGCAATGCAACCCGATGATGGACTGGCCACTTGCGCATCCGCGTCGAGGACCCGGAGCGCCATCGGGAGCACTGAGGAGCAGCGTTGCACTATCCCGACCCGGCCGCCGTCATCGGCAGCCATATCAACGCATTCAACAGCCGTGATCTCGACGCGCTGATGGCAGGCTTCACCGAGGATGCGGTCTGGATCACTGGCACGAGCGTCGTGCGCGGCCATGCCGAGCTCACCGAGTTCTTCGCCGCGGCGCTGACGGGGCTGCTCCCGACCCTGGGCGTCCAAAGCCTGATCGCCGACGGAGACCTCGCCGCGTGCCAGCTGACCGAGACGCTGACCGCGGACGGCGAGCCGCGCACCTACTCCATCGCAGGGTTCTACCGAATCCGCGACGGCCTGATCGCCTCGGCCAAGATCTACCGCGAGGGCAGCGCCGAGGTCACGTGAGTCCGCCCAGCTCCGCCCGACTCCGCCCGACCTGCGGCCCGGCGCGTTACCGACCCGTGCCGAGCAGCCAGGCGATCAGCGAGAGCGTGACCTGGACAGCAGCGTCGACACCACGATCGCGTCGCGCGCGAGTGCGGTACGCAGGCCGTATTCGCGCGCGTAGATGAAGGCGTTCTGCGCCGTAGGAAGCGCTGAGCACAAGACGACTGCCAGCAGGTCGTGCGGAGACAGGTGCAACGCCCAGCGTCCGATGACGTAGCCGAGCACCGGCTGAACCAGTGTCTTGAGCACGACCACGACGGCCAGTTCGGCACGTGCGCCGGACTCCTCCGCGCTCCACTCTTCCGGATCTTCCGCGGCGGACTCGTCTGCAGCGGGCTCCTCCACGCCGGGCGACCGCCGCCCGTGCAGGGACATGCCCAGCGCGATCAGTGCGGTCGGAACGGCCGCCGCACCCAGCAGACTGCACGAGTTGGCCACCGGCGCGGGCAGCCGCCAGTGCGCGGCGGAGAGCACCACACCCAGGGCCGAGGCGGCGATGATCGGGTTGCGCACGGGCAGCAGCACGGCGCTCACCAGCCGGGGCCGCGCCGACCGCCGCGTGCCGGCGTCCAGCAGGGTGAGGATGATCGGAGTGATCGTCAGGATCTGGAAGAGCACCACCGCCGCCGGGAACGACGCGTCGCCGAGCACCTGGCTGGCGACCGGGATCCCGAGATTCGAGGAGTTGACGTACCCGGCCAGCATCCCGCCGATCGCCTGGTCCGCCGGCGCCCGCCCGAACAGCCGGCGGCTGGCCAGCAGCCCGAGCAGGCAGGTGGCGACGGTGCCGATCGCGAACGCGAGGATCGGCGCGCTGGCCAGTTGCCGCACCGGCGCCTTGGAGAGCGTGTTGAGCAGCGCGGCGGGCATCGCAACGAGGAAGACGAACCGCCCGAGCACCGCCCCGGCATGCGGCCCGAGCACCCCGCCGCGCGCGACCAGGTATCCGATTGCCGTCAACGTCCAGATCGGAACGAAGGCGGAGAACAGCGAGTGCATGCGCGAACCTCGTCCTCGGGATCCCCGATGCGGCTGCGGCCGCCACGTGAGGAGTGCCGCGTCCCGAGGCTAGATCATCGAGCTGCGCCGTCCGCGCACCGGGTATTGCTGGGCCATACTGCGCTGATGGGCGGACAGCTGATCGACAGAGAACAGAGCCGGTCTCGGCACGAACTGGCGCTGCGTCACGTGGAGTCGCTCTCTTCGGGGACTGCCGTGGACCCGACACTGCGCATCACCCTGAACTTTCACCCGGACCGGCTGCTGCGCGATCGACTCGTCCTGGAATCCCTCGCCGAGGACGGCGTTTACTACTCGCAGTTCGTCACCGGGACCAGCAATGGAGGCCTGACCGCCCATCCCGGCGGCGATCGGTGGCGGTGGGAGAGCCGGATCTTCGACGGGGCCTACGACGACGCGCCCGACCGGGACCGGCCCGTGTACGGCGGGCTGAACTTCCGCGGAACGCCGTACGGTGCCTCGCCGCGCTTCGGCTCCGCGCACCTGCGGCTGACTGCCGACACGCTGCCACGCGCCACCTTCTGCTACCCGGACAGCGTTGCCGAGCCGTCATCGTTCGGGACGGCCGCCAAGCTGTCGCTGATCGAGCTGGCCGAGGCCGACGACCGGGACGCCCTCGACGACTACGTCGAAGCACACGTACACGGGCCGGTGCTCCTGGACCGGCAGGTCGAGGCGCTGGTGCTGGACCCGAGCCACCGAGGCACGCAGATCGAGGCGATCGCCGCCCGGCTGCCGTGCCCGGTCGAGTGGCACCCGGGCTTCCGGCTTGGCATCGCGGATCTGCGCAGGTATCCGGACTACCGCGGCCCGGAGTTCGTCGAACTGGGTACTGAGATCGCGGTTGACGGGTTCCTGGACCCCCGCATCATCGGCGACGCCGCACGCACCGGCCGCCACGATCCGCAGGCGCTCAAACGGGTCTGGCACTACACGGCCCGGTTCGGTGCACGCGCCGGTTAGCCGAATCCGCCCCGAACGGTCTCCGTCTCCAACTCTTGACGACCCTCCTGCCCGGCCCTAGAGTCGCGGCCATGTTAGGTAACTTTCCTAATTATTGATCGCAGGGGGCGCGGCGGTGGCCCGCGTCCGCGAGGAGGATTCGATGACCAGGGTCCGAATGACCGGCGCGGTGCTCGCGGCGGCCGCCCTCGTCGCGGCGGGCGGCGCGGCGCAGGCTGCGACGGGGAACTGCGCCCACGCGCGTCCGCTGCCGGCGCATATCTTCGCCCCCTACGTCGAAGGCTACACCAGCGACGATCCGGCGGTGCTGGCGGCTGCCTCGGGTGACAAGTACCTGACGCTGGCCTTCATCCAGACCCCGGCGCCCGGCTCCTGCGAGATCGACTGGAACGGCGACGCGTCCACGCCGATCGCCCAGTCGACCTACGGCGCCTCGATCGCGAAGATCCGCGCGGCCGGCGGGGACGTGATCCCGTCCTTCGGCGGTTACGGCGCCGACCACGGCGGCGAGGAGATCGCCGACAGCTGCACCGACGTCGGCAAGATCGCCGCCGACTACGAGCGGGTCGTCACGACGTACAACGTGACCCGGCTCGACTTCGACGTCGAGGACTACTCGCAGACCAATGCGGCCGGGATCAACCGGCGCAACGAGGCGATCCGGCTGGTCGAGCAGTGGGCCGCCCGGACCGGCCGCACCGTGCAGTTCGTCTACACCATCGGCACCAACATGACCGGGCTGGACGAGCCGGACGGCATCAGCATCCTGCAGAACGCAGTGGCGAACCACGCGCGGATCGACATCGTCAATGTCATGACCTTTGACTACTATGACAACCAGCCGCACGAGATGGGCAAGGACACCGTCACCGCGGCCTCGGCCGTGATCAAGCAGCTGCACACCGTCTACCCGCACAAGAGTGAGTCGCAGCTCTGGCACATGCTCGGCATCACCGAGATGCTTGGCATCGACGACTACGGACCGCCCGAGGTCTTCACCACCGCGGACGCCGCGATGGTCGAGCACTGGGCTGCCGGAAAGGGCATCGCCGAGCTCTCGTTCTGGGCGCTGGAGCGGGACAACGGCGGCTGCGTCGGCACCGCCGGAAGCGACAGCTGCTCCGGGATCGCGCAGGCCACCTGGCAGTTCAGCCACGAGTTCGAGCCCTTCAACCGGCGCTAGCCGGACCTCGTCTCGTCGACGGCCGGGGCCGTTGCCCGCCCACTGCGGCGGCCCCGGCCGATTCGGCGTGCATCACAGTTCTCTGGGACGGAAGCGTCTGGTATACCTGGACTCCACGGTGGGTAGCGGCTTCGCGGCTCTGTGAAGTCGCCGATCGCTTCATGATCACTTCAAGCGTGTTGTCGGGTGGCAGTTATGGGGGAACGATTCGAGGCCGACGACCAGGGGCAGACGGTGCGGCTGGGCGAGGTCCGGCGCGTGGTGTCGCTGGTGCCGTCGCTCACCGAGGCCGTGGCGGAGACCCGGCCGGGGCTGCTGGCCGCGGCCACCGACTGGTGCAGCCATCCGGCCGCGCTGGACGTGACCCGGATCGGCGGGACGAAGAACCCGGACGTCGCGCGGATCGTCGGGCTGGCCCCGGACCTGGTGCTGGCCAACGAGGAGGAGAACCGGCCGGTCGACCTGCGCACCCTGCGCGCGGCGGGCCTGCCGGTGTGGGTGACCGAGGTCCGCGACCTCGACCAGGCCTTCGCCTCGCTGGACCGGATGCTGCGGCTCGCCTGCGGCCTGGGCCGGCCGGCCTGGCTGGACCGCGCCGAGGCGGCCTGGGCGGCGCTGCCCGCTCCGGACGAGCGGCCCGCGCTGCGTGCGGTCGTGCCGATCTGGCGGCGGCCGTGGATGGTGCTGGGCCGGGACACCTTCGCCGGGGACCTGCTGCGGCGGCTCGGGATCCGGCAGCTCTTCGCCGACCACCACGAGCGCTATCCGGCCCTCGCCCTCTCCGCGCTGACCGCGACCGAGCCCGACCTGGTGATCCTGCCGGACGAGCCGTACCGTTTCGCCGCCGACGACGGTCCCGAGGCCTTCCCCGGCGTACGCAGCGCCCTGGTCAGCGGACGGCACCTGACCTGGTACGGGCCGTCGCTCGCGCAGGCTCCGCAGCTGCTCACCGACCAGCTGGGACTAATCGGCTCCTAGCGCGACGGCACCGGCGACGGACGCAACGGCAACCGCAAGCGCGGCGGCGAGTGCGGGCGCACGGGCTGTTCTCACGGCGTGCGCGCCCGTGACGCGCCCCCGTGATGCTTCTGCACGACCTGGCACCAGGTGGCCGAAATCTGACACAGAGCGCACAAAACCACCGATAGACCGCGCTGTGCTGAAAGGATGAGCCACGGGGGAAGGCACCACAACCCGAGTGCTCGGTGGGGGACGCATGAGCCACTGGCCGGCCACCAGCTTCCTGGCCACACTGAGCGCCGGGCAGCGCGCCGACCTGCTCGGACGCGGCGCCGAGCGCAGACTCGCGCGCGGCCGCACCCTGATGAACCAGGGCGAGGCCGGGGACAGCGTCGCGCTGCTGCTCGACGGCGCCGTCAAGATCTCCGCGGTCTCGGCCGACGGGCACGAGTCCCTGCTCGGCCTGCGCAGCGCCGGCGACCTGCTCGGCGAGATGGCCGTGATCACCCGGGAACCGCGCACCGCCCGGGTGGTGGCCGCCACCGACATCGTCGTCAGGATGCTGCCGGAGCGGGAGTTCGCCGCATACCTGGACCACTGGCCCGGCGCGGCCGCGCAGGTGACCGCGACCGTCGTGCACAAGCTGCGCACGGCCAACGAGCGCCGCGCCGAGTTCCAGTCCTGCACCGCGCCGGAGCGCGTCGTGATCATCCTGTCCGACACCGTGACGCGGTTCGGGCACGAGATCCCCGGCGGCGTGTCCATCGGCCCGGAGATCACCCAGGCCGACCTGGCCTCGCTGGCCACCGTCTCGCTGAGCACCATCGAGAAGGTGCTGCAGCGGCTGGAGCGCGACGGGCTGGTCGAACGGCATCGCCGGGCACTGATCGTCACCGATCCGCCGGGCCTGCGCGGGCGGCTCGGATCCGGTCTGGCGAATCCCTACCGGGCGGGATCACGGGCCTGAGTTCTGGCGCACCATGGATCACGCGCGTCCGGGTGCCGGGGGCGGGGAACCCGGACGCGCGCCACCGAACTGTCGGGGCGGACCCCCCGACTTACGCAGTGCCGATGCCCTGCGGCAGTTTCAGGATGTGGTCGGGGTCGTAGGTGGCGCGCACCTGTAGCAGCCTGCTGTAGTTGGCCCCGTAGTAGGCCTGCTGCCAGCCGGACAGCTCCGGGTCGAGATAGTTCTGATACGCCTGGCCGCTCGCATAAGGCGTCATCGTCTGGTGGAACGTACGCAGCCAGTTCTGCTGCGCGCTGGTCGCCGAACTCGCCGCGCCGTCGCTCCAGGTCGTCGTGAACTGGCCGACGAACAGGCCGTCGCGGTGCACGAACGCGGTCGCGTCGGGGGCGACCCGGTTGACCGCCCCGCCGAGCGCGTCGAAGGCCACCCCGCCCTGGCCGCCGCCGGACAGCGGCTGGCGCTGCTCGACCGCCGAGATGAGCGCGCTGATCGCGGCCGGGGACAGCACCCGCGTGAAGATGTGCGACTTGGCGAACTCCGACTCGCGCTGCAGCGTCCCGTCCGGGTTCTGCCAGGGCAGGTGGCACTGCGCGGTGCTCAGCTGCGAGCAGCCCGCCTCGATCATCATCGCGTGCGCGTGCGAGCTGACGAACGGCGAGCCCTGTGGCGTCGAGCCGACCCTGTCGACCAGGTTGGAAATCTGCTGCTGCGCGTCGCCGAGCGAACCAAGGTACGTGCCGCCCACCTGGACGGTCGGGGTGTCGCCGCTCGGATTGCTCAGCACGTGCAGGTTGGACCACAGCGCGTCCGGCGCAGTCGGCGCCCAGTTCTGCCACGCGCTGATCACGCTCGCAGCCTTGGACCACGGCCAGCTCAGGAAGAACAGCACCAGTTGCTGGGTCGGATGGGTGGTGAAGGTGAACGCGGTCGCGACACCGAAATTGCCCCCGCCCGCGCCGCGGCAGGCCCAGAACAGGTCCGGGTCGTGGTTCGCGTCGCACTCGCGCACCGTGCCGTCCGGGGTGACCATCTGCACCGACTTGAGGTTGTCGCTGGTGAGGCCGTAGGCCCGGGTCACCACGCCGATGCCGCCGCCGAGCGTCAGCCCCGCGATGCCGACCGTGGGGCAGGAGCCGCCCGGGACGGTCACGCTGTGCGCGTCGAGCCCCGCGTAGAAATCGACCAGCCGGGTCCCGGCGCCGACCCGCGCCGTGCCCGAGCCGACCTGGCTCACCGTGTTCATCCGGGTCACGTCGATGACCAGGCCGGATCCGGTGGACAGGCCCCCGTAGCTGTGGCCGCCGGAGCGCGGGGTGACCGCCACGCCGAACTTGCGCACGAAGGCCAGGCACTCGGCCACGTCGGCGGGGTCGGCGCAGAAGGCGATCCCGGCCGGCCGCGAGCCGTCGAAGCGCGGATCGAACAGCAGCCGGGCGGTGCCGTAGTCGGCGTCGCCGGGGCGCACCAGGTGGCCGGCCAGCCCGCTGCCGAGCGCGGACCAGTCCGCGGCGGAGGCGGTGGCCGGGTTCGAGGCGACCGGGGTCGCGCCCGCGGCGGTCGCGGAGGCCGTCCCCGGGCCGCTCGCTCCGGAAGCGCTTCCGGCTCCGCCGCCGCAGGCCGCGGTCGCGCCGCCGACCAGGCCGCCGGCCGCGAGCCCCGAGGCCGTCCGTACGAAGGTTCGTCGATGCACGGCTCCAGCATGGTCCATCGGAGGGCGGACCGACGGCTTTTCCACGATCGGGATCCGTCCGCGTATGAAGCTGTGGCGAGGCTGTGACGTGCGTGGAAGGGTTTTGGCCAGGGGCGGGCGGTTGCGAGTGGGTTGCGCCTCGGCCACGGAGCGCCCGCTCAGCACCCAGTGGACTTGCGTGGCTTGATAAAGGTTGAGTGACAACCGTTTCACAGACAGCAACCGCCGACTATCGTGATGGACTTGGGCAATAGCGGCAAGGGGGCCGAAGTATGGTGGTAAGGATCGAGCACGTGCACGCGGTGGAAATCATCGACTCGTATGGGCGTCCGGCCCTCGAGGTGCGCATGGCTCTCATGGGTGGGGCGACGGGATCAGCCTGGGTGGCTTCGGGGGCCAATCCGCCGGACGAACTGGCCTGGTGCCTCGAGGAGGCGACCAGGGAACTGGGCGGGGTGCCTTTCGAGGGGCTGGCCGATCTGGACGAGGCACTGTACAAGCTGGACGGCGCTGTGCCGGCGCTGCGGCCGAGCGCGCACGCGATCCGGGGGGCGTCCATCGCGGCCGCTCGGGCGATGGCGGTGGCCGAGGGGGTACCGCTGTGGAGCTTCCTGGCCTCGCCGGATGCCCGGCAGTGCCTCCCGGTGCCATGCTTCACGCTGGTGAACGGGGGGCGCCGGGACGGCACCGCGCTCAGCTTCGAGGAGTTCATGATCGCTCCGCTCGGAGCGCCGAGCATGCGGGCCGCGGTACGCGCCGGCACCGAGATCCACGGCCGGCTGCGCGGGGTGCTGGCCGAGCTGCAGCTGGGGACCAGGGTCGGCGAGGACGGCGGTTTCGCCCCGGAGATCGACTGGCCGGAGCGGGTGCTGGAGCTGATCGCGGAGACCATAGTCGCCGCCGGATACCCGCTCGGCATGGGCGGGGTGGCGATCGCGCTGCGCGTCGCGGCCTCCGATTTCCGGCACGGCGACACCTACCGGATGGCCGGGGAGTGCCTCAGCAGCGCGGAGATGGTCACCCGGTTGGAGCAGATGGCGGCCGATTTCCCGATCTGGAGCATCGAGGACGGCATGGCCAAGGACGACTGGGACGGCTGGGCCGAGCTGACCCGCCGGCTCGGCGACCGGGTGCAGCTGGTCGGCGGCGACGTGTTCGCCACCGATCCGGAGCTGATCGCCACGGCCGTGGCCCGGAAGGTGGGGAACGCCGCCCTGATCAGGGTGGCCCAGTTCGGCACGGTCACCGAGACCCTGGAGGCGATGCGGGCCTGCCGCGAGGCCGGTTACGCCCAGGTGGTCGCGCACCGGGGCGAGACCAGCGACGCGTTCATCGCCGACCTCGCGGTGGCGACCGGCTGCGGGCAGCTCAAGGCGGGGGCGCCGATTCGGGCTGAGCGGGTGGCGAAGTACAACCGGCTGATCGAGATCGAGGCGGACCACCGGCTGGCGTACGGGGTCTGACAGGGGCGGGGTGGGTGCGTTACGGGGGTGGGGGTGCTGAGTTTGTGTTCACCACGGGTGTAGCCGCAACAGGCGTATGCGATACGGGTGTGTCCGCTACGGGTGCGTCTGCGGTGGGGGTATCTAAAGTGCGTGTGACGACGGGGTGGCCGTCACTCGTTGCGGGGCAGTTGGCCGTCCAGGACCAGCGACACCAGCTGCTCGACCATCACCGCGTCGACCTCCACGCCGCGCACCAGCTTGCGGTAGAAGATCGCCCCGACGCAGAGGTCGATGATCGCCTCGATGTCTACGTCCGCAGGCACCGCGCCGACGGCGGCCGCGTGGTGCAGCACCTCGCGGGCGGCGTCCCGGCGCGGCCGCAGGAACTGCCTGATCCGCTCGGCGGTGGCCGGGTCGCGCGGGATGTCGGCGGCGAGGGCGGGCAGCGTGGCGCCCGCCGGCGTGTCCGTCAAGGTGTGCAGCGCGGCCTCGATGGTGGCCCGCAGGTCGGTGCGTGGATCCCCGGTGCGCGGCACCTCGGCGAGCGGCATCCCGTGCGCCATCGCCTCGATCACCAGGGCGCTCTTGGAGTTCCACCAGCGGTAGATGGTGGCCTTGCCGACCCCCGCCCGCGACGCCACCCGCTCGATGCTCAGCTCCTGGTAGCCGATCTCGGCCAGCAGCGCCACCGTGGCGTCCAGAATCGCCTGGTGGGTGTGCGGGTTCCGCGCCCGGCCGGCTGAGGGCGGACCGGGGGCGGCGGCTTCCTTCGGCATGAGTCTCATTCGATTGTCTAGACGATCCGTCTCGCTTCCATCACCAGGATAGTGCAGCAAGCACAAGATCTCACGCGTCTACGGTGTGCGGTTCGGTCAAGGGGAGCAAAAGAAACGATACGTATCGTCTTGACAAGCCCTCGTGGAGATGTCGTAATACAGGTATAAGTACGAAATTTGCTGTGAAGGAGGTGACAATCATGGAACTCAAGGAACTGCGTGAGCAGCCGATCGAGCTGCTTCCCCGCCGTGAGGCCCTCGGACACGTGAAGCTGACCTTCGCGAAGATCCGCGCGTACAACTCGGCCACCGCCGTGAACCTGTTCTCGGACCACTCCAGCGCGACCGCGGTCGCACTGCAGAGCATCTCGGTCGGCTGACATCCACCAGCGCCCGAAGCGGCGTTCCCATCCAGTCAAACTCGGTAAGGAAACCCAATGAACGTCTCCGAACTGCGCGAGCAGACCGTAGCGCTCCTCCCGGACCGGGAGGCGCTCGGGCACGTGAAGGTGACCGTGGCGAAGATCCACGCGTCCAACTCCGCTCTGGCGCTGAACGTGGGCACCTGGTGCTCCAGCGCCACGGCAGTGGCCGGTCAGAGCATCTCCGTCGGCTAGCGGTTTCGCGTGGCGGCGGGAACCGGCTCACGGTTCCCGCCGCCGCACCGCCCCAACCAAGGATCCGCGATGACCCTCGTCGAGCCCCAGGCCGAAGTCGAAGCAGCAGCCGAGATCGCGATCGAAGCCGAACTCGACGCCGGCGCGGTGCCCCGTCTGGCCCCCGAACTCGAGTTCTTCGGCGAGTATCAGGGCTCGGGTTACGCGGAGCCGCGGTATCTCGTGCGGCGCTCCGACGGCCAGGTGGTGCAGCTCACGCAGCTGCTCGACCTGGTGCTGCGTCAGATCGACGGCGCCCGCGACCTTCGCACCATCGCACGAGAGGTGACGGTCTCCTTCGGCCGACAGGTCGCAGCCGACGACGTCGCCTACCTCGTGGAACACAAACTTCAGCCGGTCGGGCTGGTCGCCACCGAGGGCGACGCCGACCGGGTGCTGCCCCGCACCGACCTGTTGCTCGCGCTGCGCGGCCACCGCACCCTGTTGGGCCAGCGCCAGGTCCTGTTCCTGGCCCGCGCACTGGCCTGGCTGCACCGGCCGCTCGTCGTGACCCTGGTGCTGGCCGGCGCGTTGGCCTTCGACGGCTGGCTCTTCGGCCGGCACGGCGCGATCGGCCCGCTGGTCTCGGTGTTCAACCAGCCGCTGATGCTCCTGACCGTGTTCGGCCTCGGCATCCTGTCCATGGTCTTTCACGAGTTCGGACACGCCTCGGCCTGCCACTACTCCGGCGCCAGGCCGGGCCGGATCGGCTGTGGCATCTTCCTGATCTGGCCGTCCCTGTACACCGACGTCACCGACGTGTACCGGGTCGGGCGGCGCGGGCGATTGCGCACCGATCTCGGCGGCGTCTACTTCAACACGATCTTCATCCTCGGGCTGGCCGGCGCCTACGTCGGAACCCAGCATCCGGTCTTCCTGGCCGCGATCCTGTTCGTGCACTTCGAGATCCTCGACCAGCTGCTGCCGGTGGTGCGCCTGGACGGCTACTTCATCCTGGCCGACCTGGCCGGGGTGCCGGACCTGTTCGGCCGGATCCGCCCGATCCTGACCGGCCTGCTGCCGCGCAACCGCGCCGCGGGCCACCCCGGCGAACTGCGCCGAGGCTCCCGGATCGCCGTGACCACCTGGGTGCTGATCACCGTCCCGTTGCTGCTCGGCGAACTCGTCTGGCTGGTCTGGAACCTGCCGCGGCTGACCCGGACCTCGGTGAACTCGATCACCAACTACGTACGCGCGATCCACACCGCCGTCGACCAGCACCAGTGGGCCTCGCTCACGCTCGACGCGATCGCCGTCCTCATGCTCGTCATCCCGGCGATCGGCCTGGGCCTGCTCGGCCTGAAGTTCGCCGGCCGCTTCAGCCGCGCGGGCGTGCGGCGCGCAGTGAGAGCCCGGCCGAGCCGCAGCCCACGCGGGCGGCATCGCCGCTAGCAGCCACCGACCGAAATCCGCGCGGCCACCGTGCCCGCCTGAGAAGGGAACCGTTATGAAATTCCATCCGAAGCGAGCGGTCGCCGTCGCCGCCGCGGTGATCATGGGGTTCGGCACCCTGGTCGCCGGCGGCACGGCCCAAGCCGCCTCCGCCTCAAACTACGCGCACAGCAGTGCCACCACGTGGCACCACAACTCCTTCGACGTGGCCTTCCAGGTCCGCCAGATGAACAGCGACTCGATCAACGCCTACAACGACGCCGACGCGGTGTCGACCAAGTGCAACGGCTGCCGCAGCGTCGCGATCGCGTTCCAGATCGTGGCCGACAGCAAGTCGGCGGACTCCGTCAACGTGGGCAACTTCGCCTCCGCGGTCAACAACCAGTGCGCCAACTGCCAGACGCTCGGCATCGCCTACCAGTTCGTCATGGCCAAGCCGACGGCGCTCGACTGGTACGACAGGGTGAAGCTGTACCGGGTCGAGCACGATCTGATGATGCTGCGCTGGTCGAACGCCCCGGTCGCCAGCGTTGCGGGCCAGGTCGAGTCCCTGGCCGGTCAGGTCGCCGGCATCCTCGCCAACGCCGGATCGCACCACGGCTACTGGCCGATCGTGCACCGGTACATCACCTGGCACCACTGATCCACCAGCGACACAGCTACACGAGCCGCACCGACCGAACCGCGTCTTCACTCCAGCCGAGGCGCGCTTCACACCGTGCCGCGGGCCGCTGTCCGGCCCGCGGCACGGTTGTATCTGTCGGCGAGCGCGGCCAGATGTTCCGCAAGCTCCGGGGACTCGGCGTGGTCGAACTCGAAGTCCCGGCCGAGCGCGCCGAGCCAGACCGCCAGCATCTCCACCTCGTTCGAGCCGAGCACCACCGTGCAGGTGCGCTCGTCCACCGCCTCCACCGGGCCGAGCATGGCGGGCAGCCGCTCCACGATGACCTCGGCCGGGGCGTGCACGGTGATCCGTGCCCGGTACTGCCAGGCCGCCGTCGACACCCCGCGCGCGACGTAGCCGGCCAGGTCCTCGGCGGGCAGCGCGCGGACCGCGAAGCGCGGGCCGGTCGGGATCTTGGGCTCCACCCGGTCCACCCGGTACGTGCGCCAGTCCGCGCGCTCGGTGTCCCAGGCCACCAGGTACCAGCGGCGGCCCCAGTTGACGAGACGGTACGGCTCGACATCGCGGCGGCTGGCGGTCCCGTCGTGTGAGCGGTAGTCGAAGCGCAGCCGCTCGCGGTCCCGGCAGGCCGCGGTGATCGCGGTCAGCACGTCGGCGGAGACGCTCGGCACCGGCCGGTTCCCGGCGGCCGGCACCGGGATCGTGTAGCTCTGCAGGGTGTTGATACGGCGGCGGAGCCGGACCGGCAGCACCTGCTCCAGCTTCGCCAGCGCGCGCAGCGCGGACTCCTCGATCCCGGCGATCGAGCCGATGGTCGCGGTGCGCAGGCCGATCGCGACGGCCACCGCCTCCTCGTCGTCCAGCAGCAGCGGCGGCAGCGCCGCGCCCGCGCCGAGCCGGTAGCCGCCGACCGCGCCGCGCATCGCGTGTACCGGATACCCGAGCTCGCGCAGCCTGCCGACGTCGTTGCGCACGGTCCGGGTGGTCACGCCGAGCCGGTCGGCCAGCTCGGTCCCGGTCCAGTCCCGGGGAGTCTGCAGTAACGAGAGCAGGCGGAGCAGTCGCGCCGAGGTCTCCAACATGGAATGCATTCTGCCCGCTTATTAGGAACCAGGTGTTCCTGATTGGCTGGCAGGCTCCGAGTCATGGAGAACACGGAGTACACGAAGAACGCGACTGACCCGGCCGCAGAGCCGCAGACCCCGTCCGGCGGCCGCCGCTGGCTCGGCTTCTTCGCGGTGCTGACCGCGATCATCATGAACCTGCTCGACTCGACCGTGGTGAACGTCGCCGCCCCCTCGATCCGTACCGGGCTCGGGGCGTCCTACGCGGACCTGCAGTGGATCGCCGCCGGATACACGCTCGCGCTCGCCGTGGGCCTGATGACCGGCGGCCGGCTGGGCGACCTGTTCGGGCGGCGCGCGATGCTGATGACCGGGGTGGTCGGCTTCGCGTCCGCCTCGCTGGGCTGCGCGCTCGCGCCCGATCCGCGCATGTTGATCGCCGCGCGGGTCCTGCAAGGGCTGTTCGGCGCGGTGATGGTCCCGCAGTGCTTCGGGCTGCTGCGCGACCTGTTCCCGCCGGCCGAGCTCGGCAAGGCCTTCGGCGCGCTCGGCCCGGTCATCGGCCTGTCCACCATCCTCGGCCCGATCGTCGCGGGCACCCTGGTCGACGCGAATCTGTTCGGCACCGGCTGGCGGATGGTCTTCGGCATCAACCTGCCGCTGGCGGCCTTCACGGTGATCGCCGGGTTCAAGGCGCTGCCGCGGGCCACCCGCAGCGCCAAGGCCCACCGGCTGGACGGCGTGGGCGCCCTGCTGGCCGGGACCGCGATGTTCCTGCTGGTCTACCCGCTGGTCCAGGGCCGCGAGCAGGGCTGGCCGGCCTGGATGGCCCTCGTCGCGGCGGCCTCGGTCGCGGTGTTCGCGCTGTTCGCGGTACACCAGGCGCGCCGCTCCCGGCGCGGTGCGGCGACGCTGGTCGAGTTCAGCGTGCTGACCAAGCGGTCCTATGCCGGCGGCACCCTGTTCGTGCTGGTCTTCTTCGGCGCGATCGTCGGCTTCTCGCTCGCGGTCGGACTGCTGCTGCAGCTGGGCCTCGGCTACAGCCCGACCCACGCGGCGCTGACGATGGTGGCCTGGGCGGTCGGCGCGTTCCTCGGCTCCGGCTTCGGCGCGGTGATGATGCACAAGCTCAACCGGCGCATCCTGCACCTCGGCCTGAGCATCATGGCGGTCAGCCTGGTCGGCTTGTACCTGGTGTTCACCCACTCCGGGACCGGGCTGAGCGGCTGGGACCTGGCCCCCGAGCTCGGCGGCTACGGCTTCGGGATGGGCATGATCTTCGTCCCGCTCTTCGACATCGTCATGGGCGAGGTGCGCGACCACGAGGTCGGCTCGGCCTCCGCGATCCTCGAGTCGCTGCAGCAGCTCGGCGCCTCGATCGGCGTAGCGGGCCTTGGCACCGTCTTCTTCAGCACCATCGGCACCCGGCCCGCGCTGGCCGCCTTCCTGCTGGCCGGCGAGCGGGTCACCCTGATCACGATCGGGTTGGTGGTGCTGGCCTTCGTGCTCGGATTCCTGCTGCCGCACCGGGCCCGGCAGGCGGCGCCGGTCACGACAGGGGCCGACTTCGAGGCCGTCAACGAAGGCGCGACCGAGCAGGAGCTGGTCGGCGTCTAGCCGAATCCGGACTCTGACCCACAACGCCGACCGGCCGCCGTGACCAGTGCAGCACGATCACACTGGTGACGGCGGCCAAGGCGCACCAGGTGGACACGAACTCGGCCTGCCACAGGACGAAGCAGACGAGCGCGCCCGCGGCGATGACCACGCCCAGCGTCCGGATCTCCTGCTGGTCGCTCACCAGCAGCGCACCGATGGTCGCGACGAGATATGCCGCCACGAGGGCGTCGTCGTAGGGCACGTGTACGCCGTACCGCATTGTGTGACCGACCGCTTCAGCGCTCACCGGCCCGCTCGCCATGTCATAGGCGAGCACTGCGGACGTGACCAGCCCGATGACCGTGAAGGGCAGCTGCCGCATCCGGGCGCCGCGTCCTGCGGTGGCCAGCACGGCCAACGGTACGAACGCCGGCAGCAGCGGGTAGGCGATCACGACCCAGAGGATCGTGGCGACGTGCCCGATCCCGGCCCCGATCTCCCCGTCCGAGCTGCGCCATACGAGCGACTCGATCAGCTGGTGCACGCCGAGCACCACCGGTAACGCAGCGAGCGGCAGGTCACGGGGACGGCGGGTGCTGGAGACCGACACCACGCCGAGCAGGATGACGGCACTACCCGCGATCAGATCCGCAGTCGGGCTCCAGCACATACCGGTGGTCCCTTGCAGGTGTCAGCCAAAACGCTTCTGCCTTAATGCTTCATGAGCAGCAACGAATTGGCCGGTTTTATTCACCCGCGATACGTCTCGAGCAAACGCAGCCAGACCTCGCTCATGGTCGGGAAGGAGGGCACCACGTGCCAGAGCCGCTCGATCGGCACCTCGCCCGCCACCGCCACGGTCGCCGAGTGCACCAGCTCCCCGATCCCGGCCCCGACGAAGGTCACGCCGAGCAGCACCTCCCGGTCCAGGTCGACGATCATCCGCGCCCGCCCGCGATAGCCGTCGGCGTACAGCGAGGCCCCGGAAACCCGCCCGAGGTCGTAGTCGACGACGCGCACCCGCAGGCCGGCACGTTGCGCCTCGTCCGCGGTCATGCCGACGGACGCGGCCTCGGGTTCGCTGAACACGACCTGCGGCACGGCGAGACGGTCGGCGGTGGCCACGTGCGCGCCCCACGGCCGGGTGTCCAGCGGCTTGCCCTGCGCGATAGCGCCGATCGCCGCCCCGCCCATCCGCGCCTGATACTTGCCCTGATGCGTGAGCAGAGCGCGGCTGTTCACGTCGCCGAACGCGTATAGCCAATCGCCCTCCACTGCCTGCACCCGGCACGTGTCGTCCACGTTGAGCCAGGATCCGGGCTGCAGACCGATCGACTCGAGGCCGAGATCTCCGGTCTTGGGCGTGCGTCCCACCGCGAAGAGCACCTCGTCGGCCACCAGGCTCTGCCCGTCGTCGAGCAGCACGGTGACCGGGCCGTCGGCGGCCGGGCGGTCGAGGCTCGCGACGTTGACTTCGGTGCGCACCTTCACGCCCGCCTCGGCCAGGCTCTCGGCGATCAGCTCGCCGACGAACGGTTCCATCCGGGGGAGCAGCCCGGAGCCGCGGATCAGCATCGTGACCTCGGAACCGAGGGCGTTCCAGGCCGTGGCCATCTCCACCCCGACCACTCCGCCGCCGACCACCGCCAGCCGGCCGGGCGCCTTGTGCGCGCTGGTGGCCTCGCGGCTGGTCCACGGCCTGGCCTCGGCCACGCCCGGCAGCTTCGGCACGAGCGCGCCGGTGCCGGTGCACACCGCGACGGCGTGCCGGGCGCGCAGCCGGCGCCGCCCGCCCTCCGGGGTCTGCACCTCGACCAGGCGCTCGCCGGCCAGCCGGCCGTGCCCGCGGAACAGCACCGCCCCGATCGAGTCCAGCCAGTCGACCTGCCCGTCGTCCTTCCAGTTCCCGGTGAACCCGTCCCGCCGGGCCAGCACGGCCGCCACGTCGAGTCCGCCGGTGACCGCCTGTTCGGCCCCGGCCACCGCCCGCGCGTCGGCCAGCGCGGCGGCCGGGCGCAGCAGCGCCTTGCTCGGGATGCAGGCCCAGTAGGAGCATTCGCCGCCGACCAGTTCGCTTTCCACGACGGCCGTGGTCAGCCCGGCGGCGCGGGTGCGATCGGCGACGTTCTCTCCCACCGGGCCGGCGCCGACGACGATGACGTCGAATACTTCTTCACCGGGTGCGGCGCCGTCGGGCGCGGTCCCGTCCTGTGACGCAGTGTTGTATTCAGACGCAGAGTTGTATTCAGCAGCGTTGTTTTGAGACACAGGCCCCATCCTCCGCCGGGCGTTCCGCAGCGTCCACTCAACCGGTGCACTCGGGGCGCACGGCATGGCGGGCGTGTCCGGAGGGAAGGGCCAGCGACGTGGCGAAGGCATGGCGCGCAACGATCGCACGGGGCGCGGCCCTGCTCCTGCTCGGCGCGCTCAGCGGCTGTGGCACCCGCCTGCCGGCCAGCGCCTTCACCCAGGCCGCCGCCTCGCCGGGCGGCGGGTCGGTCGACGGGATCTCCGCGACCACGATCCGGGTCGGGATGATCGACTCCGTCACCAGCCCGCTCGGCGTGGACGCGTTCTCCGGCCCCGGCTACGGCGCGCGTGCCTTCTTCGACGCGCTCAACGCGGCCGGCGGCGTGAACGGCCGCAAGATCCGGGTGGACCAGTGCGACGACAGCGGCAGCGGACTGGGCAATCAGCAGTGCGTTCACAAGCTGATCGACAACGATCAGGTCTTCGCGTTCGCGGGCAACTCCGTGTTCGATTACGCAGGTGCGGCGTACGTAGGCTCGCACGACGTGCCCGACATCGGCGGCGAGCCGATCGACAACGCGTACGACCAGTATCCACACCTCTACTCGATATACGGCTCCGACGAACCGCGTCAGGGCACGGTGGGCTGGAACGGGCGGCTCTACGGATCGACCGAGGTGTACGCCTACTTCAAGCAGCGCTTCGGCGCGCATGTCGCCGCGGTCGTCTCGTACAACCAGCCGGACTCGATCCGCTTCGCCCAGTACATGGCGAACGGTCTGCGCGCCGCCGGCTACGCGGTGATCGACGAGCAGGTGGACTTCGCGCTGCCGAACTTCGCCGCGGTCGCCTCGGACATGAAGACGCGCGGCGTCCAGCTCGTCTTCGACGCGATCGACACCAACGGCAACGGCCGGCTGTGCGCCGCGATCGACCAGAGCGGGCTGAACCTGGTCGCGAAGGTGACGACGGTGCAGAGCTGGGATCAGACGGTCGCCGCCACGTATGCCGCCGCGCCGCGCTGTCGCAACGTCCTGTATGCCACCTCGGTCGACCGGAGCTATGCGGACGCGCAGTATCCGGCAGTCGCCGCGTTCCGCGCCGCGATGCAGAAGTACTTCCCGGATCGGCAGGACAAGCTCTCGATGTGGGAACTGGAGGGTTGGGCCTCGGCGCAGTGGCTCACGGACGCGATCGGTTCCTGCGGCTCGTCCGTCACACGGGCCTGCGTCGAGCAGTTCATGAACCGTCCACAGCCGTATGACGCGCACGGCCTGCTCATACCGACCGACTTCGTACCCGTACCGCCTGCTTCTACCGCCCGCGCTTGCCTGAACGTCGCACGCTGGCAGGACTCGGCGGACGGGGGCAAGGGCGGATGGGTGACGCAGGTGCCGGATATGACGACGAACTGCTTTACCGGTCCGGTGATCTCCTACGCGCCGTGAGTCCTGCCTAAGCGAGCGGTGAACTCGGCAGGTTCACCGGCGAACGTGACGCGTCCGCGCTCCAGCTGCCAGACGAAGTCGGCTACCCGTAGCGCGCGGGTCGCGATCGGGTCGGCTACCAGGATCGCGCGGTCGGGAGTGACGGCTGCGGCTATGGCCGCGTAGACGCGTTCGGCGAGGGCGGGGGCGATGCCCTGCACTGGTTCGTCGATCACCAGCACCTGCCAGCGCCCGGTGAGCGCTCCTGCCACGGCCAGCAGTTGCCGCTGGCCGCCGGAGAGGGTTCCGGCGCGTTGCGGCAGCAGCGGCTCGAGCTCGGGGAAGAGCGCGAGTGCGGCAGCCGGGTCGCCGGTGGCGCGGAGGTTGTCGGCGACCGTCAGCCGCTGGAAGACGTTGAGCCCCGAGGGAACGAGGCGCAGGCCGTGCGACGCGCGTCGGGTTGCGGACCAGCCAGAAGCATCGAGAGCATCTGATAGGTGCGCGAGGATGAGCCGTCCCTCGGAAGCACTGGCGGTGCTTGCGGCTCCGGCGCACCAGCCAAGCAGCGTGGACTTCCCGGCGCCGTTCGGTCCGACCAGCGTGGTGAGGGCGCCGAACGGCACGGCGATGCCCACGCCGTGCAGTACTTCGATTCCGCCGTAGCGGACCCGCACCCCGACACAGCGCAGGGCGACTGTCACGGCACCGCCCCCGCTCCTGCTTTCACGCGTGCCGGCACGCCCTGCTCACGCCTCTCGCCACGCAGCCACGGGGCGGCGAGGGCCGCGACGCCCACGATGATGGCCGAGGCCCCGGGCTGTGCCGCGTCGGCGACGACCATCCCGATCGCGGCGAGGATCAGCGACGGCGCACTCGACAGGCCCACCGCCGTCGCGGCGGCCAGCCAGATCAGTCCGCGCAGCGGGTCGAAGTCCCCGGAGTCGAAGGCCCCGGTGCTGTAAATCCACAGCGCTCCGCCGAAGGCCGCCACCGCACCGCCCGCCGCGAAGATCAGCACCCGGATCCGGTCGACGTCGATCCCAAGCGTGCGTGCGGCCGGCTCGCTGTCCCGGATCGCGGCCAGCGTCCGCCCGATCCGGCCGTGGTCCAGCGGGGTCAGGATCAGCACCACGCAGCCGAGGATGACCACCTCGATCAGCAGGAAGCCCCGGTCCCCGGCGATGAAGGCAGGCCGGTGCGTCGGCGTCGGGGCGAACAGCGGCTGTTCGAACACGAAGCGGCTCGCGGCGGTGGCGATGGCGAGCGTGGTCAGGGCCAGGTGCAGCGGCCGTTTGCGCGCCACCGGCAGCGCGAACAGCAGGCCGAGCAGCGCCCCGGCGGCGGGCGCGGCGAGCAGTCCCAGGCGCGGCGTCCACGCGGCGACCAGCGCTCCGGCTCCCACAAAGGCGGTCTGGCCCAGCGAGATCAGCCCGACCGAGTCCAGCGCGCGGAACGAGAGCAGCACCACGGCCAGCGCCGGGATCAGCTGGGCCGTTCTGACGTCCTGCGGCCGCAGCAGCGCCGACGCGGCGGCCAGCGCGGCGACCGGCCACCAGCCGCCGATCCGCTCGGCGACGGCGGCCTTGCGCGGCGCGGTCAGCACCCGTTCGCGCACCTCCTGGAACGCGGGCGTGACCCAGACGGCCAGCAGAAGCACCGCCACGAACAGGTTCGAGCGGACCGCGGCGAGCAGTTCGCCCGGTCGGCCCGCCAGCTGAATGCCGGTCAGCTCGGCCTGGCCGATCCCGGTGGCGAGCGCCACCGCGACGGCGACCGCCGGATTGACCAGCCGTGCGGCCACCACGACGCCGAGGGTCTCGAAGAGCACCAGCGTGAACGTGACCGGGTCCAGCCGCAGCTGCGGGGCGAGCAGCATCCCGGCAGCCGCCGCGAGTGAGCAGCCGATCGCCCAGCCGAACCGGCCCAGCCGACGTGCGGGCAGCCCGCTCAGCTCGGCCAAACCACGATCGTCCACCACGGCGCGCAGCGCGACGCCGCTTGTCCGGCTCCGCATCAGTGCGATCAACGCACCGGTGATGACGGCGAGCAGGCCGAGCTCGACGAGTACGCCCACCGGCACCGCGAGCCCGCCCCACTGGACCATGCCCGCAGGCAGCAGCGAGGGCGCGTCCGTGCGCGCACCCGAACCCCAGACGACCGTCGCGATGCCCACCAGCAGCACCGTGACGCCGAAACCCGCGGTGAGTTCGGCCGCCACGCCCGCCGCGCGCTGCTGGAGCGGGCGGAAGACGGCGGCGTCGAGCAACAGCCCGAACAGTGGAGCGCAGCCGAGCACGATCAGTGCGACGGCGAGTCCGGTCGGGATCCCCCAGTCCCGCACGGCCGCGCGCAGCAGGAACGCGGCGGCCATGCCGATCGCCCCGAAGGCGACGTTGAGCACCCCGGTGACTCGATACGTCGCGATCACGCCGAGCCCGGACAGCCCGGCCACCGCGCCGATGCCGAGCCCGGCGACGGCGAGCTGGCCGGCTCCCGCGCTCACTGTGGCCGTCTCATCCTGCTCGTCTCACGGCTGGGTGTGGCTCATCGAAGAGGCTGCGCGCGGTTCACGAGGCGGCGACCGGATCGGGTTCGCACACGGGGCACGGGCGGGTCGGCGGCGGGGCGGCGTTCCCCTCAGCGGAGCCGTTCCCCGCTGCCAGGTCCGCAGTCACCTCGAAGGCCTCCGGCTTCCCGTCGAGCAGCGGACAGTCGGCGCGGTGTACATAGCTGCCGTCCGGCAGCGCCCATAGGCCGTCCGAGCGAGCGCCACGTGTCCCGCCCCCGGCCGCACCGACGCTCGTGGACCCGCCGGTCGATCGCCCGGCCGCGACCTGCGCGGCGCGCCGGCCCCCGGCGACCAACACCGCTCCGGCCACGATCAGCGCGGCGCCCGGAATCGTGGCCGAGGCCAGGTAGGGCAGCTGCTGCGCCTCGGTCGGCTGCCCCGAGACCTGGTACCAGCCGACCACGTCCATGCCGGCGCCCACGGCCGCGACCAGCCAGCCGAGCTCGATCCCCGGACCAATGCGGACAACCACCGGCACCCCTCTACAAACTCGGCCAACCGCGCCATGATGGTATGGCAGAACCGTGCCTTGCGGGAGAGGCGGTAATCATGAGGCTGCTCGTCCGTTTCCTCATCCCCTTGGCGGGTGTGGCGCTGGTGGCCGGGTGTGGTGGCTCGACCGGCGGCACCGCCTCATCCTCCTCCGGCACGGCGAGCTCCGCAGCCGTGGACCACAGCGCCGACACCGCGGCGGTGACCCGGGTCTGGCAGACCTTCTTCTCCAAGGACACCCCGATCAGCCAGAAGGAGGCGTTACTGGAGAACGGCGCCACCACGATGAAGCCGGCCGTCCAGGCCTTCGCCGCGGACCCGCGGGTCGGCCAGGTCTCCGCCACCGTGCAGAAGGTGGACTTCCCCGCCCCGAACCAGGCGGACGTGACGTATCAGATCTCGCTCAACGGAGCGGTGATGATGGCCGGGATGGCGGGCAAGGCGGTCGAGGTCAACGGCAGTTGGCTGGTCTCCGACACCACCCTGTGCGGCCTGCTGCAGCTGGCCGCGGCCCAGGCGGGAGGCAGTACCGGGGCGATCCCGGGCTGCTCATAGCACCGCCGCCGTGCAGCTTCGCTGACCCTCGTCCGGCGACGGCCCTGTGCCGATCCGTCCCGTGTCATCCGTTCGGGTGACCTGCCGGGGACCGTCGCCAGCCTGGCCGAACGCGGCCCGAACCGGTCCCGGTTGTCCCTCGATCGAATGGTTGATCGTGGTTGTCCCCCTTCCCGCACTGCCCGGTCCGGCAGACTGGGTCCACCTGCTGTTCCGGGTGGGGCGAGTGATCCGGTTCCGAGCGCTTTGCTCCGTCCAAGCCGTGGACCGGGCGCTGACGAGTCGTGTGCGCGGTCGGGCGGTGAGCGGCGGGCACTGTGAGAGGACGCCATTTCCCGTGTCTTGGAAGCCCGACGCGCCGTCCGCGGCGTTGTCCGACCCCGTAGTGAGTGACACCGCATTTGAGGACAGCACCGCATTTGAAACCAGCACCGCGTTCGAAAACAGCTCCGCCTTCAAGAACAACACTGCCTTCAAGAACAACACTGCCTTTGAGAACAGCACTGCCTTTGAGAACAACACAGCCTTCGAGAGCACTGTCGGTTTCGAGAACAACGCCGTGAACCACACCATGCTGAACGACGCCGCGCCGAGCGGCACCGCCCTGCGCGAATCCGGCTATGACGAGTTCGGCGACGCGCTGACCCAGGCTCTGTTCCGCCCGGCCGACGAGGAGTACCCGTCCGGCGAGCGGGTCGGTGCGCTGCTGGCCGCGGCCTTCGGCGCGGCCCCGGGCGCCGTCGCCCTGGTCCGCGACCACGACCACCGGGTCGACTTCCTCAACCGCGCCTTCCGGGACGCCTTCGGCCTGTCCGCCGAGGTCTGCGGTCCGCTGGCCGGGCTGGTCCCCCAGTTCGAGCAGCTCGGACTGCTCGACGCGCTGGACCACGTCTACGCGACCGGCACCGTCTTCACCGCGCCCGAGGTGCGGGTGACCGGCTTCGGCGCGGCCAAGCGCCCGGCCGTGCTGCGGGTGACCTGCTCGCCGGTGCACCACCCGGAGGGTGGCCCGGTCACCGGCGCGCTGGTGAACATCATCGACTGCACCGACCAGGCCGCAGCCGTGGATCGACTGCGCGCGGGGGAGCGTCGGCACCGGTATGCGGCGGTCGCCCTGCAGCGCTCGCTGCTCCCGCAGCGGCTCTCCCAGCCCGACGACCTGCGCATCGCCGGCGTCTACCTGCCCGGCTCGGCCGAGGACCAGGTGGAGTCCTCCGCCGACGTATGGCGGCGCGGAAACGAGCCCGGCGAGTTCCAGGTGGGCGGCGACTGGTACGACGTGATCCCGCTCGGCGCGGGCCGTACCGCGTTCGTGATGGGCGATGTGATGGGCCGTGGGGTCCACGCAGCCGCCGTGATGGGCCAGTTGCGGGCCGCCGTGCGCGCGTACGCCGCCGCGAACCTGCCGCCCGGCGAGCTGCTGCTGCACCTCGACCGGCACGCCGCCGAACTGGAGGGCGTCGCGTACGCCGAGGGATCGGTGAGCGCCGGGGCCTGCGACTTCGGCGCGCTGGCCACCGCCGTATACGCCGTGTACGACCCCGACGACCGGGTGCTGACCTACGCGCGAGCGGGCCATCCGGCGCCATTGTTGCGTTTACCCGAAGGTCTGGTTGTCGAACTGGACGCGGCTGGGGGACCCCCGCTCGGCACCGGCGAGTGGACCTGGCAGGAGGCCTGCATCGCGGTGCCCCCGGGGTCGTACCTCGCCCTGTTCACCGACGGCCTGGTCGAGCGGCGCGGCACCGACCTGGACGTCCAGATCGGCCGGCTGCGCGAGGTCTTCGCCGGAGCCCCGCAACTGCCCGCGCCGCGTTCGGGCGTGCGGCACGGGACGCGCCGGGTCGGGCCGGTGGACCTGGTCCGAGACGAGCTGCTGGCCGGGATGGATCTGCCCTCGGACCACGACGACGATGTCGCGTTGCTGGTCGTGCACGTGCCCCGGTGGCAGGGGCAGCGCGCGGACCTGTTCCGCTCGGCGGCGGTGGACCTGGTCGGCGGGACCGAGATCGCCGCGCACGCCCGGGCCTTCGCCTCCGGGGTGCTGCGCAGCTGGCACGTCGGCGAGGACCTCTGCGACGCGGGCGTGCTGGCGGTCAGCGAACTGGTGGCCAACGCCGCGATCCACGGCCGGCCGCCGGTCCGGCTCCGGCTGCGCCGCACCGACCGCAGGCTGATCATCGACGTCGGCGACGGCGACGACCACCTGCCCCGGCGGCGGCTGGCCAACGACACCGACGAGGACGGCCGGGGCATCGGCATCGTCGCGTCGCTGGCCACCTCCTGGGGCGCGCGCCAGCTGGACACCGGGAAGTCCGTCTGGTGTGAGTTCGACCTGAATTGAGCGAGTGGGTGGATGAGTCGATGATCCACGTGAAACATCGTCAGATCGGCCGAGTTTGAGGCTCGCGATTCAGGGTTGTCGGCGTCAGCTGAAGATCGCGTCGGTCGCGTAGTAGGCGACCGCGCCGCAGGCCCCGGCGGCCGGGATGGTGAGGAACCAGGCGTAGAAGATGTTCTTGGCCACGCCCCAGCGCACCGCGTTGCGGCCCTTGGTGGCCCCGGCGCCCATGATCGAGCCGGTGATGATCTGCGTCGTGGAGACCGGGGCGGCGTAGATGAAGGCGGTGAAGTACAGCACGAGCGAGGCGACCGTCTCTGCCGCGAAGCCGCGCGGCGGGTCGAGCTCGATGATCCGCCGCCCGAGGGTGCGCATGATCCGCCAGCCGCCCGCGTAGGTGCCCAGCGAGATGGACACCGCCGAGGCCAGCAGCACCCACCAGGGCACCTGGCTGTCGCCGGTCGCGTGCCCGCCCGCGATCAGCGCGAGCATCACCACACCCATCGTCTTCTGCGCGTCCTGGATGCCGTGGCCCAGCGCCATCCCGGCCGCCGACACGGTCTGCGCCATCCGGAAGCCGCGGGTGACCGGTCCGGGACGGCGGTGCCGGAAGGTCCACAGGATCCCGATCATCAGCGCGAAGGCCAGGGCGAAGCCGACCAGCGGGGAGACCAGCATCGGCAGGATCACCTTGCTCCAGACCCCGTTCCAGTGCACGCTCAGGCCCGCCGCGATCCCGACCCCGACCATGCCGCCGATCAGCGCGTGCGAGCTGGACGACGGCAGCCCGTAATACCAGGTGATGAGATTCCAAATAATCGCCCCGGCCAGCAGCGCGAAGACGACGACCAGGCCGTGCGTGCCGTTCGACGGCGTGCCGATGATGCCCTTCACGATGGACTTGGTCACGCCGCCGCCGAGCTGCAGGCCGACATAGGCCCCGGCCAGGTTCATCACCCCGGCCATCACCAGCGCGGCCCGCGGGGTCAGCGCGCGGGTGGAGATCGAGGTGGCGATCGCGTTGGCCGAGTCGTGGAACCCGTTGGTGTAGGCGAAGCCGAGGGCGACCACGATGACCGCGATCAAGCCGAGCGTGTGCACCGTCTCAGGACTCCTTGACCACGATCGTCTCGATCGTGTTGGCCACGTGCTCGAAATTGTCGGCCGCATCCTCCAGGCTGTCCACGATCTCACGCAGCTTCATCACCGTGATCGCGTCGTACTCGCCGGAGAACAGGTGCGCCAGCAGCTTGCGGTAGACCTGGTCGGCCTGGTTCTCCAGCCGGTTGACCTCGATCCAGTACTCGGTCAGGTCCTTCATCGTGCGCAGCCGCGGCATCGCCTCCGCGGTCAGGTCGGCCGCCCGCACCAGCACGTCCACCTGCTCGGCGACCCCGGGCGGCAGCTCGTCGATCTGGTAGAGCGCGGCCAGGTCCACCGCCTCCTCCATGGCGTCCATCACGTCGTCGAGCCGGCCGGCCAGCTGGTAGATGTCCTCGCGGTCGAAGGGGGTGATGAAGGAGGAGTTGAGCTGGCGGTAGATCGAGTGGGTGACCTCGTCGCTCGCGTGCTCCGCATCCCGCATCCGCTCCGCGATCACCGCGCGGCCGTCCTTGTCGGTGCCGAGGAGCTCGGTGAGCAGCGCGGCGCCGACGACCAGGTTGTCCGCGGCTTTCGCGAACAGGTCGTAGAAGCTGTTCTCCTTCGGGGTCAGACGCAGACGCACAGGGATCTCCGGGCCGGGTTCGGGTGGGCTCACGCGGTCCCGCCCGCGGCCCGTGCCGCGCGGGGGCCGCCTTGTGGGCATGGCCTGCGCCGAACCGGACTGGAGCGGCGGTCGCGGAACTCCGGAGTTCCTGGACCACAAGGATGCTAGACGCTTACCGGACGAGGCGCGCCAAGTGGACCCGTCCGCGCGCCGCGCCGACGCGACCCGGTCGCGCCGTGGTGACAGCCGATGAACATGGCGCGTGGACCGCCGGGAGTACTCACCGGCAGGTCACGCAGGGGATTCGGCCCGCCCGGCGGCGGGCCGCCCGGTGTCCCGGAGAGGGATTGGTCACAGTGCCTGCTGGAACCACAGTGCCTGCTGGAACCACCGGCGGCTAGAAGCTGTACTGCTCCGGAGGCCGCAGGCCGAGGATGGCGTCGATGGCCTCGTGCGACAGCGGCTTGTCGCTGCGCTGGGCCGCGATGATCAGTTCCGCGTAGAGCTCGATCTCGTCCAGGGCCACCCGGTCGTGGACTGAGGCTGCGCGCAGCGGCCGACCATGGCCGTGGCTGTGCGCCGGTTCGCGGCGCGGCGCCGGATCGTGCAGGGGAGAGGCGGTGTGCTGGACCATACGCAATCCGGTCACCTCCTTACCGTCGTGGTGATCGCCGTCATGGGGCGGATCCCCCGTTGGTCTTCCGCTGACCCTTGCCAGCTTAGAGACCGGCCCGAGTGGCGGCCATGGCCCGGAAGGGCCATCCCCCCGGGACCGCGACTAGTTCGGTAAGGCCCGTCCGCGTGACCTCAATGCGCGGCGGAACCGCGCGGCGGGGTGACGGTCAGGTCCGCGGCGGGCGGGGTGACCACGGTCACCGGCTGGTCCAGGTCGAACAGGTCGGTGGTCGCGGCGATCTGCACCTGGCCCTTGGCCGGGGCCGACGCCGGAAAGCTGAAGTGGGCCACCACCCGGCGCACCTTGCCCTGGGCGTCCAGGTAGGCGTCGAAGGGCACCGACTTCTGCGAGAAGGAGCGCGCCGCGGCCAGCAGCTCACCCTTGATCGGGTTCTGCGCCTGCTGCGCCGAGGCGGCCAGGTCCAGGGTGCCGGTGTAGTGCGCCACGTCGGTGTCCCGGACCTTGTCCTGCCCGGCGTAGTGCACCTCGTCGCCGCCCGCCCCGGCCAGCAGCGCGAAGTCGAAGACCGGGCTGGTGTAGCCCGCGCTGATCAGGTCGCCGTCGGGCAGCCGGGTGGCGTCGACCCACTTCCACTTGGCACCGGAGGCGGACTCGCGCAAGTACAGCGTGGTCGGCGTGATGATCTCGTCGAGAGGGGTCGGGCTCTGCGGGGTCTGCAGGATGATCGCGCCGACCTGCCGGTCGAAGTCGAACTCGCCGAGCCCGGTGAAGGTGCGGTCCGCCCCGCCCACCGTCATGGTCACGGTGGTGGCGACCTTCGCGGTGTGGATCTTCTGCGACACGGCCGCGGCGTTGCGCACTGCGGCCACCGGGTCCGAGGCGACGGACACGGCGGGCGCGGAGCAGCCGGCGGCCGCCGCGGCGGTACCGGCGCTCAGGGCGAGTGCGCTCAGCCGAAGCGCCGCCGAGCGCCCCCATACGATTGCCGCCGCTGCGTTCACTCTCGCCACCTCGGGTACTGGGTCATCGTGTAAGCCGAACGGATGATCCGTTTCGGGATTCGTCCTCCCCAACGACCCGGATGGAGGATGGTTACGCCAGAGCCAGGGTCGCGACCGAGAAGGGTGCTGACGATGCGTGTCTTCGTGGCAGGGGCGACCGGAGCGCTCGGGACGGCGGCCGTGCGGCGGCTGGTCTCGGGAGGGCACCAGGTCACCGGGATCGCCCGCAGCCGGGACAAGAGCCGGACCCTCTACACCCTGGGCGCCGAGACGGCCGAGGTGGACCTGTTCGACCCGGCCGGGATGCGCAAGGCCATCGAAGGGCACGACGTCGTCTGCAACCTCGCGACGCACGTCCCGGTCGGCTCGGCGATGGCGCGCGGCTCGGCCTGGCGGGAGAACGACCGGATCCGCACCGAGGGCAGCGCGATCGTGGCGAAGGCGGCGGCCGACTGCGGCGCGCTGCGACTCATCCAGGAGGCGATCGCGTTCGTGTACGCGGACGGCGGCCAGGACTGGATCACCGAGCAGGCCCCGCTCGCGCCCACCGCGACCACCCGCTCCTCCCTCACCGCGACCGACCACGCGATGGGCTTCGCCGACCAGTACCGCTTCGCCGTGGTACTGCGGCTCGGCTCCTTCTACGGGGCCGATGCGAATACGTATACACAGCTGGACCGGGTGCGGCGCGGAAAGCCGATCCTGGTCGGCGAGCCGCACGGATACGTCTCGCCGATCACCATCGAGGACGCGGCGGGCGCGGTGGTCGCCGCGCTGGCCGCCCCGTCAGGCATCTACAACGTGGCGGGCCGGCCGATGCGCCGCACCGAGTGGGCGCGGGCGCTGGGTACCGCGGCGGGTGGGGACGGCTCGGCCAAGTTCCTGCCCACCCTGAGCCGCAGGCTGCTCGGCAGCCGGGCCGAGACCGCGGCCCGCTCGCTGCGGGTCTCCTCCGACGCGTTCCACGCGGCGACCGGCTGGCGGGCCAGGACCCCGCTGGCCGAGGGCTTCGCGACCGCCGTCAAAGTGCACTGATCAGGAAGTCGTACCCGCGCTCGCGGTGGCCGTCGTCTGACCGACCGGCCACTGCGGCACCTGCGCGTACGGCCGCACCGCCCCGATGTACTCCGAGCTGCTGATCGAGTCGAAGCGGATCGTCGCCCCGGTGTGGGGGGCGTCGATCATCGCCCCGCCGCCGACGTAGATGCCGACGTGGTGGATGGTCGACGGGTCCTTCACATTCGTGGCGAAGAACACCAGGTCGCCCGGTTGCAGCTGGTTCTGCGGCACGTGCGGACCCGCATACCACTGGTCCGCCGCCACGCGCGGGATATCGACGCCGACGCTGTGGTACGCGGCCTGAGTCAGCCCGGAGCAGTCGAACTCGCCGTTGTCCGCCGCCGTCCCGGTCCCGCCCCACAGATACGGAGTGCCGAGCCGGTCGTAGGCGAACGCGATGGCGCGTACCGCGATATCACTGGCGGCCACCTGGCCGGTCGGCGCGGCGAAGGCCTTCTCCAGGATCTTGATGTTCTTCACATAGTTCTGCGTCTCGGCGATCGCGGGCACCCCGCCCGCCGCCAGCACCGCCGCCGGTCCGGCGTTGTACGCGGCCAGCATGTCGGCCGTCTGGTCCCCGCCGATCTTCGAGACCTGACGGGCCAGCGCGCAGTCGTAGCGGGCCGCGGCCGGAATCGCGTCGGCCGGGCTGAAGACGTCCTGCTTGCCGTCGCCGTCCTGGGCCGAGGTCCAGTTCGGCCAGGTGCCCGGCATGAACTGGGCGATGCCCTCGGCGCCGGCCGGCGAGACCGCCCTGGGATCGAACGCACTCTCCTGATACAGCTGTGCGGCCAGCAGCGGGGCGCTGAGCTGTGAACAGCTCGCCCCGGCGGCCTCGATCAGCGAGGCGTACGCGGCCGGCACCGTGCCCGTGGCCAGCGCGGCCTGCTGCGTCTGGAGCTCTGAACTGCTGATCCCCACCGCGACCACCGCGACCCCGCCCACGATCACGAACGGGGTCAGCATGCTGCCGGTCAGGATCCAGATCCAGCGGCGTCCCGGCATCGGGCCTCCTCCCCTCGCAAGCGGCCTGGTCAGTCAGGCTGGCGTGCCCACACTCCGGGCGCGGCGGTGAGCCCTATGATAGGTGCGGTGGTTGTGGAGCGTCAGTCTTCGCACTTCAGAACCACGCGCTCCTGTTCGGCGGCGCGAAACACCCCCATACTGACAGCACTGGACGATGACCGACCGACCCTAGGACCGGGGGTGCAGCGTGCTTACTCTCCTCTCTTCACTGCCCTCTCATGCCCTGTGGCACACGCTTGTGCCCGCAGCCGGTAATGGGAACATCAATACGATCATCGGAGGGATTGCCCCGGATTGGGGTCCTTTCGGCAAGGTCGGCCAGCAGGCTCGCCTGATGATCGAGGTCATCATGGCCGCCGCCATCCTGCTCTGCCTCGGCCTCGCCATCTGGGGCGCGGCCAAGCAGCGGATCGGCGCCACCGCGCTGCGCGACTCGTTCAGCGCGGAGCAGGGCAAGGGCCTGATCGTGGCCGGGCTGACCGGCGTCTTCATCATCGGCTCGCTCGGCACCCTGTTCACCATCGTCTACGGTATGGCGATCTGACCGGTGGCTGTCAGCGACCGGGGAAGGTGGGCCGGGCCGCGGAGCCGGGCGCGGGCCGGACGGGCGGCCCAACGGCTGACTCCGGCAAGGTCTCTGGCGTGTACGGCGGCGCAACCCGTCCCGGTACCGGTGACACTGGTTTCCATATCCAGTTGGGGTGAGGCCTGATGGCCCGCCCGAGGAGCCGAGCCGATCGAGGGTCGTACCCGTTGGACACTGCGCAGAGCACGCCCGAAGCGCGCACGCGTGTCAAATTGCCCCCCGACCCCTACCGGGACGACGAGCCGAGGCCGGGCCGCGCCCGCAGGCCGCTGATCCTGCTCGGTGCGCTGGCCGCCCTCGTCGCGGTGATCGCGATCGTGAACCGGAGTTCGCACCACTCCTCCTCCGGCACCACCCAGACCGCGGGCGACCCGCAGTCCACGGCGGGCTCCGCCGCCGCCTCCAGCAGCACCACCGGCCCGGTGACGACGCCGTTCACCGGCAACGGCCTGCCCACGGACACCTCCGACAAGGTCCCGGTCGGCTACCCGCACACCTCGGTCGGCGCCGAGTCCGCCGCCGCGAACTACGTCTCGGCCTTCTACACCTCGGCCATGGTCGGCGCCACCGCCCGGCACCGGCTGATCACCGCCATCGCGGACCCGGCCATACGCACCAGCCTCGAATCCCAGCTGGACACCGCCTATCAGCAGGCGAACGTCGGCAACGGACTGACCGCCGACGGCACCGCGCCGTCCGGCACCACCTTCGTCGAGCGCTGCGCCCCGGTCGGAGTGACCCTGGTCAGCCAGGACGGAACCAACGCCACCGTCTCGGTCTGGGCCGTCACCCTCTCCGGACTGGCCGGCACCGGCTCCACCCACCCCGTCACCGAGGCGTGGTCCACCGTCACCGTCATCCTGCACTGGACGCAGGGCGACTGGAAGTGGGTCTCGTTCACCGCGGCCGACGGCCCCGTTCCCACCAGCGGCCAGCAGGTCGCCTCCGGAGGTCAGGCGCTACAGAACGCCGTCAACCAGTTCGGGGGGTTGCGCTATGCCCGCTAGTTCGGCGCTCCACGGCACGGTGATCCACGCGGCGGGCGATCCGTGCTCGCTGCTGTTCGGCTCGATGAAACAGGCCTGCGAGAACACCGGGAAGCTGGTGAACGGAACCGGCGGCTCGACCAGCGGCGGCACCTCCACCGCCTCGCTGCTGTCCGACCCGGTCGGGTCCATCGCGCACGACTGCGCCCAGGCCGCGGCCTCCGTGATCAAGGCCGTCGCCGCGGTGGTCACCGGCTCGACCTCGGTGGACTTCACCAACTCCGGCTTCCTGGCCCAGTACGCCATCGTGTTCGCCGCCTCCTCGATCCTGACCGTGGTGATATGGCTGCTCGCGGTGATCAAGCGGGCGGTGCGCGGCGAATCGATCGTCACCGCGATCTCCGAGGCCACCGGCTATCTGTGGCTCGCGGTCGGCGCCTCCGCCTTCACCCCGGTGATCCTGTACGGAATGGTCCGGGTCACCGACTCGGTGACCAGCGCGATCGGCTCCGGGACCTCGAAGGACACGAACAACTTCCTGACCTCCTTCGCCGACACCCTCGACCCGCCCAGCGGCAAGACCGCGGACCTCGGCGGCGGCCCGATCCTGCTGATCTTCGTCTCGCTGATCGCGATGATCGCCGCCGCGGTGCTGTGGATCGAGCTGTTGATCCGGGCCGCGATGCTCTATGTCGGCGCGGCGCTGGCGGCCACGGTGTACGCGGGCATGGTGGACAAGGCGCTCTGGCACCACATCAGACGCTGGGCCGGGATGATGATCGCGGTGGACCTCGCGAAACCGGTGATCGTCATCGTGCTCGGATTGGCCACCGCCATCTCCGGCGGCAATACCGGGCAGGGCTCCTTCGGTGCGGTGCTCTCCGGGCTGGCCATCATGCTGCTGTCGATCTTCGCCTCCGGCCTGATCTTCCGCTTCGTGCCCAACTTCGGCGACGACATGCTGGCGATCAACTCCGGCCGCGGCTCTGACGCCCCGTCGGAGGCCGCCGCCGGTTCGATGGACGGCCCGGCCTCGCGGATGCGCCAGGGCATCGCGGCGCACGCCGGCCGCAGCGGCACCGCGACCGGCGGCAACCCGCTGGCCGGTCCGGCCGTCGCCGCGATGGGTATGGGAGCCGGCGTCGCGGCGCACGGAGCACGTGCCGCGGTACGCATGGCCACGACACGTAACGCGGGTGCGCCCGCCGGAGGAGGCCAGCCACCCGTGCAGCCCCCGGTCGCTCCGCCCAACAACCCGCCGATGCCGCGTGACGGCGGCCGTGCGGCCGACGGAGGGCGTGGCGCCGGGGCCGACACCGGCCGCGGCGGGGGCAAGACGTGACGGCGGAGGGCTTCGAGCGGCGCCGTTCGTTCCTGATCGGCAAGGCCAAACCGAACGCGATCGTCGGGCGCAACCGGGAGACCGGCGAGCTGGCGGTACTGGTGGTCGGCTGCGCGCTGGCCATGATCGGCGCCTTTGTGGTGCCGACCCTCTTCCTGAAAATCATTGTGATCATCGGACTGCCCGCCACGTCCGCCGCCGTGATCTTCCTGCCGTACCGGCGGCGCACGCTGTACCGCTGGTTCGAGATCGACCGCAGCTACCGGCGGCTGGTCCGCTCGGGCAGCGGGCGCTTCGCCTCGGCCGCGATCGAGGCCGGCACCCGGCTCGGCGGGGCCGAACTGCCGGTGCCCACCCCGCCGGGGATCGGCCGGGTGCGCTGGCTGACCGCGAACTTCGGCCCGGAGAAGCTCGCGGTGCTGACGCACCTGGACCGCGGCGTGATCACCTGCACCCTGGAGATCGAGGGACCCGGGGTCGGCTCGCGCGACTCCGAGGACCAGGAAGCCCTGGTGGACCGGTTCGGCACGCTGCTGCGGCACGTGGCCAACGGCGACGGCTTCGTGACCCGGCTGCAGATGCTCGCCCGCACGCTGCCGGCCGACCCCGACGCGCACGCCAAGGACGTACTGCGGCGCGGCGACCCGGAGGCGGCCCAGTGGCTGCGGGATTCGTACGATCATCTGGCCTCGATGGTGTCCACCTCCAGCGAGCAGCACCGTGCGTACATGACCGCTTCGATGCCTTACACTCGCGAACTTGCCACCGAGGCGCGCGTCATGGCCGGCGGCGCGGACGTCGACCATGGCCTCTGCATCATCATGGTGCGTGAGCTCAGCGACATCTGCGCACGGCTGGCGGACGCCGACATAAAGGTGCGCCGCCCGCTCGACACCGCCGCGCTCGCCTCACTGATCCACTCCATGTACGACCCCGAGCACCCGATAGACCACACCGAGGCGATGAGCGAGCGCGGCGCCTGGCCCGCCGAGTTCGACGGCTCCAGCCCGCTGTTCCTGCGCGCCAAGACCCGCGAGTCGGTCTTCGGCGACCCCTGGTGCCACGCGACCGCCTGGATCCGCGAGTGGCCGATGACCCCGGTCTCGGTCAACTTCCTGGCCCCGCTGCTGGTGCACACCCCGGACGTGATCCGCACGGTCTCGGTGACGATGGACCTGGAGCCGACCGAGGTGGCGATCGAGCGGATGCTGACCGAGAAGGTGAACGTGGACGCGGAGGACCGCCGCCAGGCCAAGCTCGGCCGGATCGACGACCCGCGCGAGCGGGCCCACTCCTCACGGGTGGACCTGCGCGGCGAGGACCTGGCCGCGGGCGCGGCGGGCGTGAACCTGGTCGGGTACATCACCGTCTCCTCCCGTTCGCCCGAGGCCCTGTCCCGGGACAAGCGCACGATCCGCGCCTCAGCGGGTAAGTCCTTCCTGAAGCTCGAATGGTGCGACCGGGAACACCACCGCGCCTTCGTCAATACCCTGCCTTTTGCGACCGGCGTGCGGAGGTAGCCCGAATGGCCCGCGGAAGCCTGACCGATCTGATCAGCGATGCCTTCACCACCATCCTCTTCGGCAAGAAGGACACCGCCCGGCTGCCGGTGCGCACCTCGTCGAACCAGGCCGAGGCGATCTACCTGCCGACCGCGGCCCCCGGCCTCGGCGACTCCGGGGTGATCATCGGGCGCGAGGTGTACAGCGGCAAGGGCTACATCTACGACCCGTTCCAGCTCTACGGCCAGCAGCTGCCCGCGCCGCACTGGCTGGTGCTCGGCGAGTCCGGCAACGGCAAGTCCTCGCTGGAAAAGACGTACGTCCTGCGCCAGCTGCGGTTCAAGGACCGCCAGGTGGTCGTCCTCGACGCGCAGGGCGAGGACGGCGTCGGCGAGTGGAACCGGATCGCGGAGGCGGTCGGCGTCACCCCCATCCGCCTCGACCCGCACCACCGCAGCGGCGACGGCACGCGGTTGAACCCGCTGGACCCGGCGATCACGATGACCGGGCAGCTCGCCCTGCTGCGCACCATCATCGAGGTCGCCCTCGGCCACCCGCTCGACGAGCGGTCCGGCTACGCGCTCAAGGCCGCGCACGCCACCGTGCGCGCCGAGGCGCTGCGCGCGGGCGTCCAGCCGATCCTGCACGACATCGTCGAGTCGCTGCGCGACCCCAAGCTGGTCGCCGCGGAGGAGATGAACGTCGCACTCGACGACGTGCGGGACTGGGGCCTGGACGTGGCGCTGGTGCTGGACCGGCTGGTGGACGGCGACCTGGCCGGGATGTTCGACGGGCCGACCAGCATCGGCATCGACCTGGACTCCCCGCTGATCGTCTTCGACCTGTCCACCATCGACCGCAACTCGATCGCGATGCCGATCCTGATGGCGATCGTCGGGGTCTGGCTCGAGCACACCTGGATCAAGCCGGACCGCAAGAAGCGCATCTTCCTGGTCGAAGAGGCCTGGCACATCATCAACAGCCCCTCGGTGGCCCAGCTCTTCCAGCGCCTGCTCAAGTTCGGGCGGCGACTCGGCCTGTCCTTCGTCGCGGTAGTCCACCACCTGTCCGACGTGGTGGACGGCGCGGCCGCGAAGGAGGCGGCGGCAATCCTCAAGATGGCCTCCACCCGGACCATCTACATGCAGAAATCGGACGAGGCACGGGCGACCGGCAAGGTGCTCGGCCTACCCCGCTGGGCGGTGGAGATCATCCCGACCCTGTCGCCGGGCATCGCGGTCTGGGACGTGAACGGGGACGTGCAGGTGGTCAAGCACATCGTCACCGAGATCGAGCGCCCGCTGGTCTACACCGACCGCGCGATGACCGAGTCCTCGGCGAGCCTGCCCGACGGCATGCAGGAGGACGACCTGGACCTCCCGTTCGCCGAACCGCAGGACGCCCCCGGCTCCCCGCCAGGCGGCGACGGCACCGGCGGCGACGCCCGGAGCCCAGGCGCCCGCTCGGGCCGTGCAGACCAGGACGACCCGGACCTCACCGCGATCGCAGCAGCCGTCTTCGGCCCCCGGGCCGGCACCCCGACCCACACCCGCCGCTGACGGGCCCGCGGGCCGAGAGCTGAGGCTCCGTCACAGGCAACGCCTTCGGCTGATCAGCGCTCCGCGCTGATCTTGACCCGCCCGCCCACCCCGCTCCACGTCCTCGCTGCGCTCGACCGCTGCACGGACCTAAGGGCGCTGCCGCGCACGCGCTACGCGCTGAACGCCTCCGGCTACCGCCTGCGGCTGACCCGGCTCCGCCGGGACGCTACGCTCCCCTCGCTCCGCTGAGGACCCGCGCTATCGCACTTCGCCTCCCCCGGGACCGACGGCATCCGCTCAGCGATGGCCGGACACCCGCGGCTGCCGGCTCAGTCGAGCCCTCCGCACAGGTATTCCGACTCCAAGTGGAGCGCTTGGGCGATGGCCCAGTGATGGGCTGTTGCGTAGAGCCACCGCCGGCTGCCGTCGTCGTGGACGAGAACCTGGTCGTCCGGAATCAGACGCAGGTCCAGCAGTTGGGCGAGCACCTCCCGGTCGACCGGGCCGGAGCTGAACGGCGCCAGCCAGTCGGGTTCGGCGCCGCGCACCCCGGACGGCCGGTTCGGGTCGTCGGCCTCGTACAGGTAGTAGGGGTTCTCGAAGTCGCCGTGCAGTTGTCCGTCGCGTTCGACGATCCTCGCAACGAGGACTTCGGCCGTGGAGTCGTAGCAGTGAACCGGCACTCCGTCGCGGTACGCAATGGCCGACAGAGCGTCGGAACTGTAGACGCGGAAGGCCACCGCTCCGATCGGTGACATGCGGCTGAGCCGGGCTGCGGCCTCGTCGGCCTGCTCGCTCCCGAAGAACTCGCTGCCGACCGCGGTTCGGCCGGGCGCGGCCGGCTCGGCGAAGGCCGTCGGGGCGAAGGAGGCGAGTGCTTCGGCGACCTCTTCTAGATCTGCGGCGACGAGGATCGACAGGTAGTCCATGCCCATGGTGGTCCAGTGTCGCACTGCCCTGTGACAGCAGCGGGAAGATCCGTTGCGCGACAGTCGCAGCGTACAGAGTCAGGACTCGTCTGTGGGACGAGCAAGCCGGTCGAGATGCTCGATGAGCTTCGACTCGTCACGCCAGAGCGACTCCCTCTGCGCGGCGGGCAGGCCGGCCAGCGGGTCCACGAGCTGCACGCGGCGCGGCACGTGCACCATCGTCCCGGTGAAGATGCTGCACGTGGAGCACCAGGCAAAGCCGATACAGCGCTCGTACATGCCGGACTTTGGCGGATGGTAGCGAAACTGCTGCCCGCGGATTGACGTGCCACAGGTGTCGCAGACGTATCGATCGCCGACCCGGTGGGACTCCCACGACCCGACCTTCACCCAGCCGTCTCGGCGCGGCCGTTCTCTTCAAGCCGTCATAGCGGCATCGTCTCATGTAGCTGTCTTCCAGCCCGCGCGTCCGTCTAGTCGGTGCGCTGGTCGCAGGGCCAGGTGAGGCCGCAGAGGCAGTAGTCGGGGCCGTTCGCGATGGCGACCAGGCCGTGGGTGAGGTGCGCCGACTCGGCGGGTACGGCGTAGGCCGGACAGGTGGCCTGGGCCGCGGACGAGGCCGTGGTCTCAGTGGTCGAGCGTTTGCCGTCTTGCAGGATTGTGCCGGTCATGCGGGCTCCTGAAACAGAGGCTGCGACGTTATCGAGTGCAACGAGCCGCCGGGGTTCCGGTCACGGTATGAATGACTGCTCATCTGATGACCCGTCACGTGGGTCACTCGTCCACCCACCCCGCTGGAGTCCTGGTCAGCCCAGCGGCTGGGACGGCCTGAGCCGGTCGATCGCGACCAGGCGCGGCAGTCGTCGCGGACCCAGTTGCGGGGTCACGTGCAGCACCCAGGCCTGGCCCGGGGCGAGCCTTCCGCCGCTGCGGTCCGCTCCCAGCAGTCGGTCGGCGTCCCGGCGGGCCCACTGGCGTCCGTTCACCGTGGGTACTGGCTGGGGCGGGGTTTGGGCCGGGACCTTCGCCGACGCCGATGCTGCCTTCTTCTTAGCTGCCGCGGCTTTGGACGAGGCCGCCTTCGATGACGAGCCCTGGCCCGGCCCCCCGGACGGGATGAGTCCGGCCTGGGCCAGCACCGCGGCCAACAGGTCGTCCAGCACCGGGCGGTGCGAGCACACGAGGGTCGGTCTACCCTCCGCTATCAAGGCCCGGATCCACGACGCGATGGCACGTGGCGCGGCCGCGTGCGCCGCCTCCGAGAGCGCCGGGTCGATCTCTATTACGGCGTGCTGGCCGCCCGCGAACGGGCGCACCGTGTCCACGCAGCGCACGGCCGGCGACGAGACCACCTGGAGGCCGCCGAAGCCGTCCAGCAGCCCGGTCAGCGCCTCGGCCTGGGTGTGCCCCTTTGCCGACAGGGGCCTGATCCGGTCCTCCGGGTACTTCTGCGCGCTGCGCTCGGCCGTGCCGTGCCGCAGCAGCACGATCGGCACGGTGTCCACCGGGGCCGCCAGGAAGGCCTCGAGCACCGTGCCGTCCAGCGGCCGGCTCAGCCGCAGCCGCGCCTCGGCCGGGGTGAGCCAGGCCAGCCGGTCCACCTCGTGGTTGGGCTCGAAGTGGCCGCTGCCGCTGCCGCCGCCCTCCCGCTCGGACAGCGCGCGCCCGGCCCAGTAGTGCACCCGCTTGGTCTGCGCCGAGCCGGAGCCGGACAGCCGGTACGAGATCGAGGGCAGCCGGCGGCCCAGCGCCATCAGCTGCCCGGTCTCCTCGAACACCTCGCGCGCCGCGGTGAGCTGGATGTGCTCGCCGGGCTCCATCTTGCCCTTGGGGAACGACCAGTCGTCGTAGCGCGGCCGGTGGATCAGCGCCAGCTCCGGCCCGTCCGGACCGGGACGCCAAAGCACCGCTCCGGCGGCTTCGATCGGCCGGTCCGCGGCGGAGTGTGATCTGGTCAGCGCCATGACAGCACCATGTTAGCCAAAGCCAAGTGCATGACAACGAGTCGACTGTCCGTGCCTCAGCGCCCCGGCTCCAGCCAGGCCCGCAGCGCCGGATCGGCGGCGCGGGTCCACTGGCCGGGGAAGGCCAGCCGCGAACGCAGGATCCCGGCCCGCGCGTCGCCGAGCAGGCGGCCGAGTACGAACCCTGTCGGCGCGGCGATGCGCGGGGTCCGGGCCGCGCGCAGCAGCACGGCCGAGGCCACGGCCGCGTCCTGCTGGATGCCGAGCTCCTCGGTGATCACCGTCATCGCTTCGGCGAGTTCGGTAGCGGGCGGCCCCGCGACGGGAACGCACACCTCCGCTGCGTAACGGCACCGCTTGGCGGCGATACGCAGCCGATGCCACAGCTCGTCTGTCGCATCGTCAGCCAATGCCGACTTCGCACTCTGCTTCCGCGGATCGGGCAGCGCCGCGACCCGTCGCTGCACCAGCTCGAAGCTGCGCACCACGAGCGGGTACATCGCCTCGGTCGCCGGTGCGTCCGCCACGGGCAGGCCGGGCAGCGTCTCGGGGGCCAGCGCCAGCCGGTCCGCCAGCGCGTGGAACTTGGGTCCGGCCAGCGCGGCGAGCGTCGTCTCGTGCGCGATCGCATAGTCGCGGTGCAGCATCCGCTCCAGCAGGGTCCGCGCGCGGATCGTGCCCGAGGAGTCGTCGGCCAGTTCGTCCAGCGCCCGCAGCAGCCGCTCCCGGACCACCTCGACGTCCCGCTCCGGCGCGACCAGCTCGGTGAAGTCGGCGATCTGCGCGGCCAGCTCGTCCGCCCAGGTCCCGTCCAGCAGCGGACGGTAGGTCCGCAGCATCGAGCGGGAGCGGCGGCAGGCCACCCGGATCTTGTGCGAGGCCTCCGGCTTGCCCTCGCGCAATCGGGGCAGCTGGGCCAGGAACGCGGCACTCTGCCCGGCCAGGTACCCCTTGAGCACCACCAGGGCAGCGGGCTGCGGGACGGGCACCGGTTCGTCCGCCGGCCCCGCCTCCGCCTCCGTCCCCGTCCGCTGCTGCGCTGCATTCATCTCGGCCCACCCCGCTCGGTGTCAGCTGTCTCATTCGGTCGACAGTCGTTCCCCCTTTTGGAACGTCCCGCGCGTCACCGCCCCGCCGCGCGCTCAGCCCATCCTGGCCCGCCGCGCGGCGAGCAGCTGGTTGCGCGCGTCGATCAGCGACTCCTGCACGTCGCGCAGCGGCCGCCCGTCCGGGGACACCCGGCGGGTCCACTCGCCCAGCGGGCCGAGCTCCCAGCAGGCCGCGTCGTCCTCGAAGACCGTGTCGATCTGCGCCGTCAGCTCGCGCCGGTGCGCCGGATCGGTCAGCAGCACCAGGGCCTCGACCCGCCGGTCCAGGTTGCGGTGCATGATGTCCGCCGAGCCGATCCACACCTCGGGCGGCTCGGTGCTGCCGCGCCCGGTCGGCGTGGTCGGCGGCTCGTCGCCGAACGCGAAGATCCGCGAGTGCTCCAGGAAGCGGCCCAGCACGCTGCGGACCCGGATGGTCTCCGAGAGCCCCGGCACGCCCGGCCGCAGCGCGCACATCCCGCGCACGACCACGTCGATCCGCACGCCCGCCTGCGAGGCCGCGTAGAGCGAGTCGATGACCGCCTCGTCCACCAGGGAGTTCATCTTGAACCGGATCCGGGCGGTGCGCGCCGCCCCGCGCCGGCCGCCGGTCAGCTTCTCCCGCTCCCGGTCGATCCGCTCGATCAGTCCGTCGCGCAACCCGTTCGGCGCGGTCAGCAGCCGGCGGTACGTCGTGGTGCGCGAGTAGCCGGAGAGCCGGTTGAACAGGTGCGTGAGGTCCTCGCCGACGTTCGGGTCGGTGGTCAGCAGGCCCAGGTCCTCGTACTGGCGCGCGGTTTTCGGGTTGTAGTTGCCGGTGCCGATGTGCGCGTAGCGGCGCAGCCGGTTGCCCTCCTGACGGACCACCAGGGAGAGCTTGCAGTGCGTCTTGAGGCCCATCAGGCCGTACACCACGTGGCAGCCGGCCTGCTCCAGCTTGCGGGCCCAGACGATGTTGGCGTGCTCGTCGAACCTGGCCTTGATCTCGACCAGGACCAGCACCTCCTTGCCCGCCTCGGCCGCGTCGATCAGGGCGTCCACGATCGGCGAGTCGCCGCTGGTGCGGTACAGGGTCTGCTTGATCGCGCGCACGTCCGGGTCGTCCGCGGCCTGCTCCAGGAAGGCCTGGACCGAGGTGGTGAACGAGTCGTACGGGTGGTGCAGCAGGATGTCGCGCTGGCGCATCGCCGCGAAGACGTCGATCGAGGCGTTCGTCTCATACTCGGCCAGGTCCCGGTGCAGCGCGGTGGCGAAGGGCGGGAACTTCAGCTCCGGCCGGTCCTCGTCCGCGACGGTGAACAGCCCGGTCAGGTCGAGCGGGGCGGGCAGGCTGAAGACCTCCTGCTCGCTCACCCCCAGCTCGCGCACCAGCAGTTCGAGCACGTCCGGGTCGATGGTCTCGACGACCTCCAGGCGCACCGGCGGGCCGAACCGGCGGCGCACCAGCTCGCGCTCCAGGGTCTCCAGGAGGTTCTGCGAGTCGTCCCCCTCGACCTCCACGTCCTCGTTGCGGGTCACCCGGAAGGTGTGGTGGCCGAGCACCTCCATGCCGTTGAACAGGTGCGGCAGGTGGACCGCGATCAGCTCCTCGAGCGGGATGAAACGCCCGGTGCTGACCTCGATGAAGCGCGCCAGCAGCGGCGGCACCTTGACCCGGGCGAAGTGCTCGTTGCCGGTCACCGGGTTGCGCACCTGCACGGCCAGGTTGAGCGAGAGCCCTGATATGTACGGGAACGGGTGCGCCGGGTCCACCGCCAGCGGCGTGAGCACCGGGAAGATGCGCTCGCGGAAGAGCGCGTAGAGCCGTTCCTGCTGGGCCGCGTCCAGGTCGGTCCAGCGCAGGATCTCGATGCCGCGCTCGGCCAGCTCGGGGCGCAGCTGCTCCTGGAAGACCTGGGCGTGCCGGACCATCAGCTCGCGGCTCTGCGCCCACATCCGCTGCAGCACCTCGCGGTGGGTCATCCCGGAGGCGGTGGTGCCCGCCGCGCCGGTGGCGATCCGCCGCTTGAGCCCGGCCACCCGGACCATGAAGAACTCGTCCAGATTGTTGGCGAAGATGGCGGCGAACTTCGCCCGTTCCAGCAGCGGGACCTCCTTGTCCTCGGCCAGCTCGAGGACCCTGCTGTTGAACTGGAGCCAGGAGGACTCGCGGTCGAGGAAACGGGGGAGGTCGACAGCCGATTCCATGATCCAACTCTCCCATGACGAGATGAACGGCGGGTAGCGCGCTGAGGGACACCGGGCGACCGAGACAGGGCGGTGATCCGCCTGTGCGCCCTCGGAGAGCCTTACCCCGATCCGCGTCGTTCGTACAGGGTGTCCACCGTTCGGATCCGGAAGCCGAGCGACTCGTACAACCGCACGGCCGGGGCATTGTCTCCATCTACGTATAGCACGATGGTATGTAGGCCGGATTGCGCCAAATGCCTTAGTCCGACGTCGGCGAGCAGCCGTCCATAGCCCCGTCCGGACCAGTCCGGATCCACCCCGAGGACGTAGATCTCGCCCACCGGCTCGGGCCCGTACTCGCCGGCCGGGTGCACCTTGGTCCAGTGGAAGCCGACGGGTTCGCCGTCCGGTCGGCCGTCCGCGGGCAGCAGGAAGAAGCCGGCCGGATCGAACCAGGGCTCCGCCTCGCGCTCGGCCAGGTCCCGCGCCGTCCAGGAGCCCTGCTCGGGGTGGTGGGCGAAGGCGCGGGCGTTGAGCGTGAGCCAGGCCGCCTCGTCCAGTCCGGGCCGGAAGGTGCGGACCGGCGGCTCTGTCGAGCCGTCAGGGGGCGGCCACGAGGCGCCGTCGGCGAGGTTCAGCTCCATCAGCCGCAGGTCCCGGACCGCGGTGAAGCCGAGCGCCTCGGCGAGGCGCCGCGCGGCGGGCCGGCTGCCGTGCGCCCAGATCCGCAGCGCTCCGGCGGTCTGCGCGAGCGCGGCCCCGACGAGCGCCCGGCCGATTCCGTGGCCGCGATGGTCCGGCGCGACGCACAGCTCGGCGGTGCGATCCCGGGCTTCGTCGACAGGGCTCAGATACAGGTACCCGACGATGGAGCCCGCGGCGCCGCGATCTACGCCATTACCGGCTGCGTCGCCGTGGTCCGCATCGCGCCACAGCAGGTGCACCGAACCCGGCCTGCCGTGGGCCAGGGCCAGCCGTCCGTCCTCGGACAGGGCCGCGCTGCCGTCGGCCTCGGCCACCGCCCGCACCAGAGCCAGGGCGGCGGCCCGATCGGGCTGCGCGAGCTGATCCGGCACGCGCTCCGGACTCGTATTCATCTGTGCCACAGCGATCAGGTTATGCGCACCCGGCCGCAACGGCCCGTCCCGGTCCGACGGTCCGGCCCGGGTCCGGCCTCGGGATCAGACCCGCACGGCCTCGCGCTCGGAGCGCTTCTCCGGGTTCACGAAGCGGTAGCCGACGTTGCGGACCGTGCCGATCAGCTGCTCGTGCTCGGCGCCGAGCTTGGCCCGCAGCCGCCGCACGTGCACGTCCACGGTGCGGGTGCCGCCGAAGTAGTCGTAGCCCCAGACCTCCTGCAGCAGCTGGGCCCGGGTGAAGACCCGGCCCGGGTGCTGCGCGAGGTACTTCAGCAGCTCGAACTCCTTGAAGGTCAGGTCCAGGACCCGGTTGCGCAGACGGGCGGTGTACGTCGCCTCGTCGATGGTCAGGTCGCCGTTGCGGATCTCCAGCGGCAGGTCCTCGGCCCCGGCGGCCGCGGCCAGCCGGCCCACCGCCAGCCGGATGCGCGCCTCGACCTCGGCCGGGCCGGCGGTGTCCAGCAGCACGTCGTCCACGCCCCACTCCGCGGTCACCGCGGCCAGGCCGCCCTCGGTGGTGATCAGCAGCATCGGGCAGTCCAGGCCGGTGGTGCGCAGCACCCGGCACAGTGAGCGGGTCGCGGGCAGCTCCCGGCGGCCGTCCACCAGCAGTACGTCGGCCGGGGCGGTGTCCATCAGAGCGGAGGCTTCGGCCGGCGCCACCCGCACGGTGTGCAGCAGAAGGCCGAGAGCGGGTAGTACTTCTGCCGAGGGAGCGAGGGCGTTGGTCAAAAGGAGGAGGGTGGCCATGAGGGTGGAGCTCCTTCCGCCGTGCCGCACGGGTGCCGGATGGCGCGTGACGGGAAGCAGTTGTTTCCGCATCTCACCGACCGACGCCCACACTGCAGAGTCAGCAAGTGAGGCGTATGTAACGTGCTTGTAAAAAACACGAAGGACCCAGTGGCCTCATCGCCCGGATCCTCTGGACGCAGAATAGCGGACATGGACAGGGTATGTCTGCGGGGTGACGAACCTTTCTCACTTTGTTATCGCACACGTGTCACGGGCCCGCAGTGGGAGGCCGGAAACCTAACTGCGCACGTCCCGCCATGGTCACGCTTCCACCGCGGGATGACTCGATGATTGCTTACCGCGCACGACCGCGTGTGAACGCAACCTGAGCACCGGTACCGTTGCTGTGGCGCAAGCCGAAACCGGGAGGGAGTGAAGCCGGGTGCAGGAGACAGGCACGGCGACGCTGCGATATTGGGCTGCCGCGCGCGAGGCCGCGGGCAGGTCCGAGGAGCGCACGCGCGCGTCCACGCTCGGTGCGGCCCTCTCGACCGCGGTGGCCGAGCGCGGCCCGGACGGGGACCGGCTCGCGCGCGTGCTGCTGCGCTGTTCCTTCCTGGTCGACGGGCTGCAGGTCGGCAAGCGCGATCCGGAGACGGTCCGCCTCGCTCCCGGCGCCGTGGTGGAGATCCTTCCCCCGTTCGCGGGTGGATGAGCCGCCGTCCATGAGCTACGGATACGACTACGAGGGCCAAGAGGGGCGCGACCCCTACGCAGCGCCCGAGCCCGACTCCGCCGGACGGGGCCGCCGCCGCAGGTCCGCGCCCGAACCCCAGGCCGAGGCCGGGCCGGATCCCGTGCCTGCCCCGTACGACCCGCAGTGGGAGCACTCAGGACTCGGCTGGGACCCGCAGGCCTGGGCCGAGGCGCAGAGCCGCGAGGAATCGCAGCGCCTGGAGGATTATCGCGACGACCGGTACGGCGCCGAACAATTTCACGGCGATCAGCACCGTGACGACCAATACAGCGGCGACCAATACGGTGTCGACGAACGCCGCGGCGACCAATACCGCGAGGGTCAGTTTCCGGACGATCGATATCGCGACGATCCGTATCGCGGCGCTGAGGAATATCGCACCGATCGCTATGACGAACCGGACCGCGGCCGGGAGGCCTTCGTCGCCACCGAGCCGAGGCCCGAGCACGACCGGGACCATGGCCGTGACGTAGACCGGGACTGGGACCGCGACCGAGAGCGCGACAGTGACTGGGACCGCAACGGTGATCGCGGATCCGAGGTCCAGCCGGAACCGGAAGCCGAATACCCGTCAGAACGCGCTGCCGCTACGACTGCAGCAACGCTCGCGGTCTCCGGCCGGGGAGCCTTTGGCGCCGCCGGGCTGGCCGTGGTCACCGGGATAGGCGCGATCGCCGCCACGCCGGTGCTCGCCGTGGTCGCGGCGCTCACCCAGCTCGGCCTCGCGGTCGGCTGGGCGCGTACGGTCGGCCTGCCGAACACCCGCCGCACCGTCGTCCTGACGGCAGCCGTCGGCCTGGCCGCCACGGCGCTGGCCTATCGCCTGATTCCGGACCGCGCGCCTGCAGCGATGGGCGCGGCGCTCGGCGTCGGCTTCGTCTTCCTCGCCGCCGACCAGCTCTTCCGCAAGGACACCGGCGCGGGACGGCATCGCAGCGAGGCTCTTGCCACCGCGGTCACCGGGGCGGCCTTCGTCGTGCTGCCCGCCGGGTACCTCGTCGCGCAGCGGCAGGACTCGGCGCTCGCCGGGGCCTGTGCGCTGGCGGCGGCCGTCGCGGTGCTCTGCTCGGCCCTGGTCGGCGGCGGAAAGCCGATCGGCATCCTGGCCGGGACCGTCGCGGCCGCCGCGGTCGGCACACTCACCGCGATCTCGCTCGCCTCCGCGGCCGGAGCGAAGGGCGGGGCCGCCGGAGGCTTCGTGGCCGGGGTCTTCGCCGTGGTCGCCGCGCGCATCGCGGACCGGCTCGGCGCGGAGGGCGGCGACGTGCGCATCGCCTCCCAGGCGCTGCCCGTGGCCTTCTCCGCGATCGGAGCCGTGATGGTCACGCAGATGCTGCGCTGATCCAGCGCTGAGGCCGAACCGAGCCAGCAGTGGGCCACCGCCGAAATCGGTCCGCCGGTTGCCTGATCCCGTTTTCCGGCAATCCTTACCGTTCGAAGTAGCCTGCTTCGCACCCGGTCCCGCCTATCGGCGAGCGGCTACGCTCGACAGGTGACTGCGCCGACCCCGGAATCCTCAGACCGCTACTACGGGAACGGGAACCACTACGGGGACGAGCCCCAGGCCGCCCCCGTACGGCAGCGGCGCCGGCGCCACCGCGGCCGGAACTGGACCATCGTGCTGGTCGTCCTGCTCGGCCTGCTGGTCGGCGCCGACCGGGTGGCCGCGTCCCTGGCCGAAAGCCAGCTGGCCTCGAAGATCCAGCAGAGCCAGCACCTGAGCCAGAAGCCCGCGGTGTCCATCGGCGGCTTCCCGTTCCTGACCCAGGTGGCCTCCCGGGACTTCGGCCACGCCACCATCGACATCAACGACCTCGACGCGCAGGGCGTGCCGATCTCGCACATCCACGCCGACCTGCGCGGCGTGCACGTCTCCTCCGGGTACAACAGCGCGACCGTGGACAACCTCGTCAGCACCGCCACGCTCACCTACGCCGCGGTCTCCGCCGCCCTGACCAAGGACGCGGGCATCGGCCAGGTGACGGTCGCCAAGAGCAGCACGCCCGGCCAGGTCACCGCCGCCTACAGCCTGCTCGGGGTGAACGTCACGGCCGACGTCGAGGTCACCCTGCCCAGTGCCAACACGCTGGAGTTCAAGGCGGTCAAGGTGCACAGCGATCTGGGCAGCCTCGGCCTGGACCAGAACCTGTTCGACACGAAGGTCCCGATCGCCGGGCTGCCCTTCGGGATGCAGCTCAGGACCCTGCAGCTGAACGCGTCGGGGGTGGACATCACGGCGACCGGCCAGAACGTGGTGCTGACCGGCACCTCGGTCAGTCTTACGAACTAAACCGGGTGCCCGCCCGAAGCCCGCTTCCGAGTTCAGTACTTGGTGGCTGTCAGCTCGCCGACACGACCAGCGTGCCGTGCATCGACGGGTGGATCGTGCAGTGGAACGCATACGAGCCCGCCGCGGCCGGCGCGGCGAAGGTGGCCGTGCCTCCCGCCGGGACGCTGACGCTGAATCCGCCGGAGGAGTCCGCGGTGACCGTGTGTTCGACCGAGTCCTGGTTCTTCACGGTGATCATCGCCCCCGGCGCGACCCTCGGCGGCGTGCTGTAGGCGAAACCGGAGATGGTGATCATGTCCGCCGTGGCCGTCTGACCGCCCGCGGGGGCCGTCGCGCTCGCCGAGGCCGAACCGGAGCCTGCGGCCGCCGGAGGGGAAGAACTCGAACAGGCTGCCGCACCTGCGAGCGCCAAAGCCGTGACGGCGGCACCCATCATGCGCGAGGATCTGTTCATGCACTGGACACGGATGCGAGACCGCGCCGGTTCAGCTGAACGAAACGCCGAGCCGAAACGTGTCTCCAGTATGGCGGCCGACACCGAAGTACTGGACGAGGCTGCGTTACGTCTGCTGTATGCGGAACACGCCGGCCCGGTGCTGGCGTATCTGCTGAAGCTGACCCGCGACCGGGCGCGGGCCGAGGACCTGCTTCAGGAGACCATGCTGCGCGCCTGGCGCCGGCCGCACGCGTTCGAGCCCGGCCGCGGCTCGGTACGCGCCTGGCTGTGCACCGTGGCGCACAACCTTGTGGTGGACGACGCCCGCTCGCGGGCCTCCCGTCCCAACGAGACCGAGCTGACCGAGTACAAGGAGCGCACCGAGGACGGGGTCGACCCGTACGAGGCCGCGCTGCGCGCCTGGGAGTTCGCCGACGCCCTGGCCGCGCTCAGCGCGGAGCACCGCGCCGTGGTCGTCGAGATCTACTACCGCAGGGCCACGGTGGCCGAAGCCGCCAAGGCCCTCGGGATACCACCTGGAACCGTCAAGTCCAGAACGTTCTACGCACTTCGCGCCCTGCGCCTCGCCTGTCAAGAAAGGGGGATCACGCCATGACCGACCGTGCTCCCCACTGCACCGCCACGCAGGACCCCTCGCTGCGCGAAGCCGTCGGCGCGTACCTGCTCGGCGCCCTCGAGCCGACCGAGAGCGACCGGGTCGCCGCGCACCTGGCCGACTGCTCGGGCTGCCGTCAGGAGTACGGCGACCTGATCGAGCTGCTGCCGCTGCTGGCCTCGGTCACCGAGGGCGAGGCGGTCAACGGGCCGGTGCGTCCCGAGCCCGCCGTGCTCGGCCGGGTGCTGGAGAGCACCTCCCAACTCGGCGCGCAGTGGTCCGGTTCCGGCCGGGGCGGCGCCCACCAGGACGACCCGCACCGGCACAAGGGCGGCCGCCGCCCGCTGCGCCGTACCCCGCGCACCCGGATCGCGCTGGCGATCTCCTGTGTCGTGCTCGCCGCCGCGGGCGCCGGCGTGGGCGTGATGATGGCCTCGTCGAAGTCGCCCACCGCCACGGTCACCAACCTGGCGGGCTCGTGGAGCGCGAGCGCCGCCGCCAAGCCGGTCAACGCGACCGAGGTCCCGATCACCGCCAGCGTGCAGGTCAGCTCGGCCAGCTGGGGCTCCCGGATCCAGCTCAAGATGGAGAACATCCCGTACCAGTACACCTGCACCATGGTCGTCGTCGGCAAGAACGGCCAGTTCGAGGCGGCCGGCAACTGGACCGCCAAGAACGACGAACCGTTCACCGTCAGCGGCTCGACCGCGCTCACCCCGGATCTGATCAGCTCGATCCAGGTGGAACTGCCGGACGGCAGCACGCTGCTCACCCTGCGGAACCCGACCTGACCGGTGCCGGACCGGCCGTGCGGCCCCGGCGCGAAGCCGCGCGATTGTTTCGGCCGTGAACCACTCGGTGAGACAACTGTCTCGGCATCCGAGATGTTAATGACAGCTCACCCGGCCGCTCCTTAGTATCGAGGGCATGAGGCCCCAGGCAGAGCTCACCAAGCGGCGCGCAGTCGACCTGTGCCGCGTCGCGGCCTGCCTGTGTTGTCGCTGACCAAGTCCTGAGCGGCACCGGTCGGCCCGCCGCGGCTTGAGCTCCCGCTCGCCGCCCCCAGCGGACCGCCGGACAGGCGAGAGAACCCGAACGCACCGCCCCGGCGGGACGCCGCCCGACCACCCCGCTGTTGTTCAGCGTCAACGCGCACCGGCACCGAAACCGCCCTGGAGGAATGAACTCATGAGCCGCACCGACGTCCTGGTCGACGCAGACTGGGTCGAGGCACACCTCGACGACCCGAAGGTGGTCGTCGTCGAAGTGGACGAGGACACCGCCGCGTACGAGAAGAACCACATCCGCAACGCCGTCCGGATCGACTGGAAGAAGGACCTGCAGGACCCGGTCCGGCGCGACTTCGTCTCCCAGGAGCAGTTCGAGGCCCTGCTCTCGGACCGCGGCATCGGCAACGACGACACCGTGGTCCTGTACGGCGGCAACAACAACTGGTTCGCGGCCTACGCCTACTGGTACTTCAAGCTGTACGGCCACCAGGACGTCAAGCTCCTGGACGGCGGCCGCAAGAAGTGGGAGCTTGACTCCCGCGACCTGGTCGAGGAGGTCCCGACCCGGACCGCCACCAGCTACTCCGCGCAGCCGCAGGACAGCTCGATCCGGGCCTTCCGGGACGAGGCCGTGGCCGCGATCGGCGTGAAGAACCTGGTGGACGTGCGCTCGCCGGACGAGTTCTCCGGCAAGCTGCTCGCCCCGGCGCACCTGCCGCAGGAGCAGTCGCAGCGGCCCGGCCACATCCCGACCGCGAAGAACATCCCCTGGTCCAAGTCGGCCAACGACGACGGCACCTTCCGGTCCGACGGCGAGCTGACCGAGCTGTACCAGGCCGAGGGCGTGGACCTGGCCAAGGACACCATCGCCTACTGCCGGATCGGCGAGCGGTCCGCGCACACCTGGTTCGTGCTGCACGAGCTGCTCGGCCAGGCGAACGTGAAGAACTACGACGGTTCGTGGACCGAGTACGGCTCGCTGGTCGGCGTGCCGATCGAGCTCGGCGCCTGATCCGGGCCGTAGCCGCCGGCCGTGAGCCGTAGGCAGTGAGGAGAGATCAGACCATGTGCGGTGCAAAAACCGGAGGCCTGTCCCGAGAGGGGATCGACGTGTCCAAGGAAACCATCATCGAGGGCAGCATCCAGCGCGACGGTACGCCGGTCACCGGCTACGTCCGCCTGCTCAACGCGGACGGCGAGTTCACCGCCGAGGTGCCCACCTCGGCGACCGGGGCCTTCCGCTTCTTCGCGGCCCCCGGCTCGTGGACGCTGCGCGCGCTGGTCCCCGGCGGCACCGCGGACCGCGCGGTGGTCGCCACCCAGGGCGAGGTGGCCGAGGTCCTGATCTCGGTCTGAGGTCTCAGTAGACGAGGGCCTGAACGCCCTCGCCCAGCACTTCCTGCACGAAGACCTGCGCCCCGGCGATCCGTACGCCGGGGCGCAGGTCCGTCTCCGTGATCTCCCGCCGGGCCGCGCACTGCGTGCACAGCGTCACCGTGCCCGCCTCCAGGACCGCCGCGAGCAGGTCCTCCAGCGGGGCCGCGTGCGGCAGCTCGAACTGCGCCGCCCGGCCCGGCAGCGCGAACCAGGCCGACTCCCCGGTGAGCCACAGCGAAACCTGCACGCCGGAGGCCACCCCGATCGCCGCGACCGTGAAGGCCTGCGAGCACCGCTCCGGGGCGTCCGCGCCCGCGGTGACCTTGATGACCAGCTTCCTCGCCGTGCTCTTCTCCACCGTGTTCTCCACCATGATTCACGAGCGTAGCGAGGGTCACAGCCGGTCGCGCGGGAGAGCCGCGGGTCTGCCATAGACTTGCCTGTGTACACAGCCGCCACAACGCATCCGGGAGCGCACCCACCGTGGAGACCTTCTTCACCGCCCTGCTCGTGGTGGTCTTCCTGCTCGTCACCTGGTTCGCCGGGTTCGTCGTGGTGAAGCTGTTCAAGGGCCAGAGCCGCTAGCCGGCCCGGATCCATCGCCATGCCCTTCGAGATCCCGGCCGACCTGGACCCCGCGCTGCTCCCGCTCGCCTTCCTGATCGGCGACTGGGCCGGGGTCGGCCTCGGCCAGTACCCGACCATCGAGGACTTCCGCTTCGGCCAGGAGGTCAGCTTCTCCTACGTGCCGGGCAAGACCTTCCTGGACTACGAGTCCCGCTCCTGGCTGATCGACGAGGACGGCCGGAAGGTGCGCCCGCTGGCCCGGGAGCACGGCTACTGGCGCCCGCAGCCGGACAACAGGCTCGAGGTGGTGCTCGCCCACCCGACCGGCTTCGTCGAGATCTGGCTCGGCGAGCTGGACAACGGCAAGATCGAGCTGACCACGGACGCGGTCGTCCGCACCGCCACCGCCAAGGAGTACACCGGCGGCCACCGGCTCTACGGCCTGGTCCAGGGCGACCTGTACTGGACCTTCGACATGGCCGCGGTGGGCAGGGAACTGCAGAACCACCTCGCCGCGCAGCTGAAGCGGGTCACCGGCTAGCCTGCCGCGGCCGTAGACTCGACGCGTGGGCAGCACCGACGAACACGTCGACCTGACGAAGGAGCTGCGGGCCAAGGGGTACCGGATGACCCCGGCCCGCCAGTTGGTGCTCAGCGCGGTCACCGGGCTCGAGCACGCCACCCCGGACGCCATCTGCGCCGAGGTGCAGCGCACCGCGAGCTCGGTCAACCTCTCCACCGTCTACCGCACCCTCGAACTGCTCGAGGAACTCGGCCTGGTCACCCACACCCACCTCGGCCACGGGGCGCCGATCTACCACGCCGCCGCCGAGAAGCAGCACCTGCACCTGGTCTGCCGGGTCTGCGGGCGGGTCACCGAGGCGCAGGCGGCGATCGCCGACCCGCTGGTGCAGAAGCTGCGCACCGAGCAGGGCTTCGAGACCGATGTGGGCCACTTCGCCATCTTCGGCTGCTGCGCCGACTGTGTGTCCCGCGCCGCGGGGCGCCCGCAGCCGCGCCGGCATCCGGAATGACCACCCGGAATGACCACCCGGAATAGCCGTCCTGGAAGCGAGGTTGGCCCAAGCATGCCCAGCCCCCTGATCCCGAGCCCCCTGCTCGACCTGCCCGGCGCGGTCGCCGCGGACGCGCCGGACGAAGGCGTCGCCGCGCACTACGGCAACCCGCACGCCGAGCAGCGCGCGCTCGCGTCCGGCACCGGCTACGTCGACCTCTCCCACCGCGGCGTGGTGCGGATCGGCGGCAAGGAACGACTCTCCTGGCTGCACTCGCTGCTCACCCAGCACCTCAGTGAGCTGCGGCCGCACGTGCCCACCGAGGCCCTGCTGCTCGACCCGCAGGGCCGGATCGAACACGCGCTGTACGTCGTGGACGACGGCGAGGCCACCTGGGCGCACGTCGAACCGGGGGCCGCGCCCGCGCTGGTCGCGTTCCTGGCCAAGATGCGCTTCCTGCTCGACGTCGACCCGCAGGACGTCACCGCCGACTACGCCGTCGTCTACGAGGCCGGTCCGCGCCAGACGGACCCGGCCACGGCCGACGTGCTCGCCCGCGAGCCGGTCCAGTTCACCGACGCCGCCCCCGGCCGCGAACTCTTCCTGCCCCGCGCCGCCCTCGCCGACTACGCAGCGGCGCACCCGCACCCGGCCGGGACCTGGGCCTACGAGGCGCTGCGCATCGCCGGGCACCGGCCGCGAGCGGGGCTGGAGACAGACGCCCGCGCCATCCCGCACGAGCTCGACTGGATCGACAGCGCCGTGCACCTGGACAAGGGCTGTTACCGCGGCCAGGAGACCGTGGCCCGAGTGGAGAACCTCGGCCACCCGCCGCGCCGCCTTGTCTTCTTGCACCTCGACGGCACGCCAGAACATCTGCCCGCTCCCGGCGACCCGGTCGAACAGGACGGCCGCCAGGTCGGCGCGGTCACCTCCAGCGCCCGGCACTACGAGCTCGGCCCGATCGCGCTCGCCCTGGTCAAGCGCAACGTGCCGATCGAGGCCGAGCTGCTCGCGGGCGGTGTCGCGGCGTCGCAGGAGGTCGTGGTCGCCCCGGATGCGGGCGGGAATGCCCGCGAACGCTTGCGCGGACGTTGATACAGGTACCTCAAAGCTCGATTTCGCTCATCCAACCGGGTGACAGTTGCGGTTGGGGCGGCCGTACCCCCGGGCATCGTGCGACGATTCACAACAAGTCCGGCCGGCAGGCCGGGCCGCCGACCCGGGGGAGGCGCTCCCCCAAGCTCCATGGGGGTTCGATGAGCGAACCGACCAGCACCACCGGCCCGGCCGTACGAGAGCCGTCGAACCCGCTCCGCTCGGCGCAGCGTCCTGCGACGCAGCGCCGGATCGACCGGGTGCTCGACCGCGGGTTCACCGCGGGGCTGTCGGCCGTGCCGCTGGCGGTGCTGCGCGAACGGCGCGCGGAGGCGGGCGCCGAGGAGGGCGACCTTTCGTACCTGCGGCGGGTCCTGCACGGGCGGCTCGACATAATCGCGGCCGAGTCGGCCCGCCGCGCCGACGGCGACGACAGCCCCCTGGTCGCCCGGCTCAGCGAGATCCTGTCCGACCCGCCCTCCCGCCGGATCGCCTCGGCCCGGCACCTGCCGCTCGGCGGCGACGCCCCCGGCGAGTACCGGGTCGCCCTGGAGGCCGCGCTGCGCGAGCTGGCCGTGCCGGATCTGCTCAGCTGCCCCGACCAGACCCTGCGCGAGGCCGCCGCCGCGCTGGCGGACTACGAGCGCGAGGTGTCCGAACTGCGGCGCAGAGTGCAGGACGTGGCGGACGAGTGTGCCGCGGACCTGGCCCGCCGGTACCGTGAGGGTGAGGCGGCCATCGACGATCTCCTCGTCGCAGAGTAGGCGCGGCGCGGTCCGCCGCCTCGCCGAGAACCGAGAGCGGAGACCCAGCGTCGCGATGGACAGCGCCACCGGCACCAACCCCACCCCCGAGACCGGCAACCCCGGCATACCCTCCAGCACCGCCTCCGCCCACGGCGAGGCCGATCCGGTCCTCGCCGAGATAGTCCGCTCCGGCTTCGTCGAGGGACGGCACCGCGGCCGGCTGGTGCTGCTCGCCGCGGACGGCTCGGTGCAGCTCGCGGTCGGCGACGTGCGCGCGCCGATCCTGCCGCGCTCCTCGAACAAGCCGATGCAGGCGGTCGGCCTGCTCGACGCGGGGCTGGACGTCTCCCGGCAGGAGCTGGCCCTGGCCGCCGCCAGCCACGCGGGCGAGCCCTTCCACGTGGACGCGGTCCGCAAGATCCTGGCCGACGCGGGCCTGGACGAGTCGGCCCTGCGCACCCCGCCGAGCCTGCCGCTCGACGACCGGGCCCGGCTCGCCCACCAGTGCGCGCGCCGCGCCCCGCACCCGCTCTACTCGGACTGCTCGGGCAAGCACGCCGCGATGCTCGCCGTCTCGGTGCGCAACGGCTGGGACCTGGACGGCTACCTCGAGCCGGGGCACCCCGTCCAGACCGCGATCCGGGCCGCGGTCGAGCGGCTGGCCGGCGAAACAGTGCGGCACGAGGCGGTGGACGGCTGCGGCGCCCCGCTGCTCGGTCTCTCCCTGCTCGGCCTGGCGCGGGCGTTCCGGGCCTGCGTCACCGCCGCCCCCGGCTCCAATCCGCGCAAGGTGGCCGACGCCATGCGCGCCCACCCCGAGTACGTCGCCGGGACGGGCCAGGTGGACACCCGCGTCATGCGCGCCGTCGGCGGCCTGATCGCCAAGACCGGCGCCGAGGCCGTGCACGCCGCCGCGCTGCCCGACGGCCGGGCCCTCGCCTTCAAGATCTCCGACGGCTCGAAGCGCGCCAAGCCGGTCATCCTGGCCGAGGCCCTGCGCCGGCTAGGCGTGCGCTCGGATCCGCTGGACCGGCTCGGTACCGTCCCTCTGCTCGGCGGCGGCGCGGTCGTCGGCGGGATCCATCCCGTGGACTGGTGACTCGGGGCACGTGACTCAGAGCGCGTTGGCGGCGGTGCCCTCGGGTTGCATGGGCGGCGCGCTGATCGGGCAGTTCACCCGATCCGGCCCGGGGGCTCTGCGCAGCTTCGGCGGGATGGCGACCACCGCGATGACCGCCCCGAGCACCATGAGCCCGGCGCAGATGTACATCGCGGTGCGGTAGACCGGCGCGAGCGCCACCGGGTCGGTGAGACTGCCCTTGCCCAGCCCCGCGGCCAGGGGCAGCACGGCGACGGCGAGCAACCCGGCGGCCCGTGCGACGGCGTTGTTGACCCCGCTGGCGATTCCGGCGCGGCTCTCGTCGAGCGCGCCCAGCGCGGTGGCGGTCAACGGCGCCACGTTCAGGGACGTGCCGAGTCCCAGCACGATGACGGCGGGCAGCACGTCGCTCAGGTACCGCGCGTGCGCGCCGATCCGCGAGAACAGCAGCAGCCCGGCCGCGCAGAGCAGCGGTCCGATCGTCATCGGGATGCGTGGTCCGATGCGTTGCGCCAACGCGCCCGAGCGCGCCGACAGCAACAGCATCAGCCCCGTCATCGGCAGCAGTGAGGTACCGGCCGCCAGCGCGCCGTACCGCGCGACGATCTGGAGATTGAGCACGACGAGGAAGAACACCCCGCCCATCGCCGCGTACACGGCGAAGGTCGCCAGGTTCGCAGCCGAGAAGGCCCGGGAGCGGAACACGTCCAAGGGCAGCATCGGATGGCGAGCGTGCCGCTCCATGAGGACGAACCCGACCAGCCCGGCCACGCCGAAACCGAGCGACACGAGCACGCTCGCCGAGCCGGGGCCCTGCGAGGCCCAGGCGGTGAACCCGTAGGTCAGCCCGGCCAGCCCGGTGGCCGCGGTGATCACCCCGGGCAGGTCGAGGCCGTGCGCCGCGTCGGGATTGCGGGTCTCCGGGATGTGCCGCAGCCCGACCACGACCACCAGCGCGGCCAGCGGCACGTTGATCAGGAACACCAGCCGCCAGGTGGCCGCCTGCACCAGCCAGCCGCCGAGGAACGGGCCGAGCGCGCCAGCGATGCCGGTGAGCCCCGACCAGGCCCCGATCGCCCGGCTGCGGTCGTCGGGGTGGAACGAGGCCTCGATGATGGCCAGCGAGCCCGGGACGAGCAGCGCGCCGCCGACCCCCTGCACGACCCGGGCGGCGACCAGCACCTCGATATTGGGCGCCAGTCCGCACAGCAGCGAGGCCGCGGCGAACCAGGCGACCCCGGTCACGAAGACCCGCCGCCGCCCGTAGCGGTCGCCCAGCGAGCCGCCGAGCAGGATGAGCGCGGCGAGGCTGAGCGTGTAGCCGTTGACGGTCCACTGCAGCGCGGCCGCGCTCGCGTGGAAATCGCTGCCGATGTGCGGCAGCGCGATGTTGACGACCGTGCCGTCGATGAAGGTCAGCCCGGAACCGAGCACCGTGGCCAGCAACACCCACCGGCCGCGCGGCGCGCCGTAGCGGACCTGCGTCGGTTGCTGCGCTGTCGTGGTCACGGCTGTTCCCTACCCACCGAGCTGTTTCGTTTTCAGTCCAACCTGTATCAGGCCAACCATATGCGCATCCCGTACCGGATCGATCGCGCGCGCATGGAAAGGGCGGACCGGCCAGGGGGAGGGGTCCCCGGCCGGCCCGCCCTGATCGGGGCGGCGTCAGCGGTCAGCTGACGTCGGAGGCATCCAGCCGGTAGAGGCCGCTGTAGCTGCTGACGGCCGTACCGTGCGCCTTGACCCAGGTGGCGATCGCGGAGTTGGTCCCCTGGCCGGAGTCGGTGCTGATGACGATGTAGTGCAGCTTGCCCTCCTTGACCAGGGTCTTGAGCGTGGACAGCGTCATCGCGTTGTCGCTGCCGCTCCAGCCGCCCATCGAGATGACCGGCTGCCCGCTCTCCAGGATGATCGAGGCCGCGGTCTGGTCGGTGGCGACGGCCACCAGCCACTCCGCACCGTCCTGGTTCTTCAGCAGGTATGAGATCTCCGCCGAGCTGACGCTCCCGCCCATCCCGCCGCCCTGCTGGCTGGTGCTGCTGGAACTGGAGCCGGAACTGCTCGTGCTGCTGCCACTGCTGGTGCTGCCAGTGCTGGAGCTGCTCGAACCGCTCGGCGCACCGGATCCGCCCGGCCCGCCCGCGCTGCTCGAACCGGTGGAGCCGCTCGGTGCGCCGGAGGGCCGCTGACCCGAGCTCGCACCTCCCATACCGCCGCCGCCGCCCATCCCGCCGCTCACCGTCGGACCGGCCGTCGGGTTCGTCCCGTTCGTGGTCGAGGCGGCCGCGGCGACCGAGTACGCGGCCGGACCGGCCAGCAGCGCCACCACCATGGCCGCGACGGCCAGTCCGGCGAAGCGGCCGCGCTCGGTGAACCGGACGATCAGCAGGCTGACGACCGCCACCGCCGCGGCGAGCCCGATGACCGGCGCCAGCCAGCCGTTCCAGCCGCTGGTCCGCCCGAGCAGCACCATCGACCACAGCGCCGAGGCGACGATCGCGGCCGGCAGCACCCAGGTCCAGGTGAACCCGTCGCGCCTGCGGAAGGCGTGGTACAGCGCCACCCCGCCCGCGCCGCAGAGGGCTGCGATCGCCGGGGCCATCGCCGTCACGTAGTACGGGTGGAAGGTGCCCTCCGCCAGCGCGAAGGTCAGGTAGTGCAGCACCAGCCAGCCGCCCCACAGCAGCAGCGAGGCCCGCTTGAGGTCGGTACGCGGCGCCCGGCCGCGCAGCACCAGCGCGCCCACCAGGGCGATCGCCGCGAACGGGATCAGCCAGGAGATCTGCCCGCCCATGATCGTGTTGAACAGCCGGCCGATCCCGGCGGTGCCGCCGAAGCTGGCCCCGTTGCCCGTGCTGCCGAAGCTGCTGCTCGAGCCGAAGATCCGGCCGAAGCCGTTGTAGCCGAGCACCAGATTCCACACCGTGTTGTCGGTGGAGCCGCCGATATACGGCCTCGACGAGGCCGGGATCAGATCGACGATCACCATCCACCAGGCGCTCGCGACCAGTAGCGCGACCGTGCCGACCGCCAGGTGCCGCAGCCTCTTGCCGAGGCTGGCCTTCGTCGCGAACAGGTACACCGCGAAGAAGACCGGCAGCACGATGTACGCCTGCATCATCTTGGTGTTGAACGCGCAGCCGATCGCGATGCCCGACCAGACCAGCGGGGCGAGCCTGGCGGTGCGTACCGCTTTCATCAGCCCCGCCGCGCCGAGCAGCATGAGCAGCACCAGGATCGGGTCCGGGTTGGTGTCCCGGTTGATCGCGACCGTGATCGGGGTCAGCGTGAGCACCAGCGCTGCGATGGTCGCCGCGGCGTGCCCGAACGGCCTGCGCACCATGCAGTACAGCAGCGCCACCGAACCGACGCCCGCCGCGACCATCGGCAGCAGCAGCTGCCAGTCGCCGTAGCCGAAGATGCGGGCACTGATGCCCATCACCCACAGCGCGAACGGCGGCTTGTCCACCGTGATGAAGCTGCCGGAGTCCAGGGCGCCGAAGAAGAACGCCTTCCAGCTCTTGGTGCCGCTGTAGACCGCGGCGTCGTAGAACGAGTTGCCCGAGACGGTGCTCAGGTTCCAGGCGTACAGCGCGGTGGCCAGCAGCAGGATCGCCCACAGCGTCGGCCGGGCCCAGCGCGGGTCCTCCGGCCGTCCGGTGAAGACCTGCCGGGACCGCTCGCCGAGCCCCCGACGCGTCACGGCGTCGGCCCGGTGCGTGGATCCGTCCAGCTGGACGGGCGGCGGAGCGAGCGTGCTCATGCCCCGACCCCTGCCCGCATCAGCAGCGCGAAGTAGGCCAGCGAGCCGACCGCCGCGATCACCGCGAAGCTCGGCACCGGACGCCGCGTCCGCGCCTTCGCCCGGCCTCGGCGGGCGCTCGGGTTCAGCGCCTCGATCCGGTCCCGGCCGGACATCCGCAGCCTCGCCACCCGCGCCATGCCCTTCAGGTCGTCGAGTGCGGTGCGCACGATGTCCACCCGGCTGTCCGGGTCGTCGACCCAGTCCACCGGCACCTCGTGGATCCGCAGGCCGTTGCGCTCGGCCAGCGCCAGCAGCTCGGTGTCGAAGAACCACGCGTTGTCCTCGATGTGTGGGGCCAGCGCCCGGAAGACCTCGGTGCGCACCGCCTTGAACCCGCACTGCGCGTCGGAGAACCGCGCGGCCAGGCCGACCTTCAGCAGCAGGTTGTAGGAACGGGAGATGAATTCGCGCTTGGGCCCGCGTACCACTGCCGAGCCGCGGTGCAGCCGGCTGCCGATCGCGACGTCGCTGTGCCCTGACAGCAGCGGGGCGACCAGCGGAAGGAAGCCGTCGAGACCAGTGGACAGGTCCACGTCCATGTAGGCGACCACGTCGGCGGTGGACTGGCTCCACACGTGCTTAAGCGCCCGCCCGCGACCCTTCTGGTCGAGGTGCACGGCGCGTACGCGCGGCAGGTAATGGGTCAGCTCCGTTGCGACCTGCCACGTCGCGTCGGTGCTCGCGTTGTCCGCGACGGTGATGGTGAAGGGGAACGGGAAGGACTCGTCCAGGTAGGTGTGCAGGCGGCGAATGCTGTCGGCCAAGACGTGCGCCTCGTTGTAGACGGGCACCACCACCTCGACCGACTGTCGCCGCGCGTCTGTTGCCATGGCTTCGCTCATGGCGGCTACGTTGTCGGGCCCACGTGCGAGGGCTCTGGGCTCAGCCTGAAGGCGACATGAAAAGCCGCGGCTTCATCAACTTCTCATCCGAACGCCCTGGTCCGCGCCTCGACCGGGCTTCCGGCGGGCTCCCCGGCACGTTCCCGAACACCCGACCTGGCACGTACCGGGACGGCGCCTTACCCGTCCCCGGCCTCCTTCGCCGCCCGCTCCAACCGGTCCCGGTGCTGCGTCCACCTCGCCTTGTCGCCGGGCGCCATGTTGTCGTTCCCCTCCCGCATCCCCACGGCCCCGTCGATCAGCTCCCGGATGATGTCGGCGTGCCCGGCGTGCCGGTTGGTCTCGGCGGTCATGTGCACCAGGATCCGGTGCAGCGTCACCTCGCTCCGGTCGCCCCACCACGGCACGTGGCCGATCGCGTCCAGTTCCAACGCGTCGATCGTCGCGTCCGCATGCGCCCACGCCCGGTGGTAGAGCCCGATGATCTGCTCGCGCGACTCGTCGGCGGTCGCCCACAGGTCGGCGTCCGGCTCGGCGTCGTCCTCGAACCAGGGCAGCGGCTCGCCGGACGGCCGTCCGAAGGTCTCCCCGAAGTACCCGAACTCGACGCTGGCCACATGCTTGACCAGGCCCAGCAGGTTCGTGCCGGTGGGCGTCATCGGGCGGCGCGCGTCGTACTCGGAGAGCCCTTCGAGCTTCCACAGCAGCGCCTCGCGGGCGGCCTGCAGATACCGGCGCAGGTCGGCTTTCGGGTCCGATTCAGTCATGCGGCCCAGCTTGCCACGGCCCGGCCTGCACCAGACCGCTCTGATACGCGATGACGACCAGCTGGGCGCGGTCCCGCGCGTTCAGCTTCATCATGGCGCGGTGGACGTGGGTGCGTACGGTCAGGGGGCTGACGAAGAGCTTCTCGGCGATCTCGTGGTTGGACTGCCCCTCGGCGGCCAGCGCCATCACCTCGCGCTCACGGGCGGTCAGTCCGGTGAGCTCTTCGGGCGAGGCGAGCAGGGCGCCCTGCTTGGGGGTGTTGAGGAAGCGGGTGATGAGCGCGCGGGTGGCCAGCGGAGAGAGCAGCGCGTCTCCGGAGGCCACGGTGCGGATGCCGGCCAGCAGTTCGTCGGCGCCCACGTCCTTGCCGAGAAAGCCGCTCGCCCCGGCGGACAGTGCCTCGGCGACGTACTCGTCGATCTCGAAGGTCGTCAGGATCATGACCCGGGTGGCGGCCAGCTCCGGATCGGCGCAGATGGCGGCGGTGGCGGTCAGGCCGTCGGTGCCGGGCATCCGGATGTCCATGACGACGACGTCGGGGTGGTGCACCCGGGTCTGCTCGACCGCCTCCGCGCCGTCGGCGGCCTCGGCGACCACCTCCAGGTCGTCGCAGGAGTCGATCAGCATTCGGAAGGTGGCGCGCAGCAGGGCCTGGTCGTCGGCGAGCAGGACGCGAATGGTCATGAGCTACGGCCCTCATCCAGATCGTGGGGGTACAGCGGAAGTTCGGCGGTCACATTGAAGCCGCCTTCGGGGCGTCGGCCCACCTGGAGCCGGCCGCCGACGGAGAGCGCGCGTTCCCGCATCCCGATGAGCCCGAACCCGCGCCCCGAGGCCCCGGTCGCGGCAGCGGGTACGGCTCCCGCCCCGACTGCGCTGGCCCCGACACCAGCCGGACTGACCGTCCCTCCCTCATCGGCGACCGTGATCGTCAACCGGTCGTTCGCATACGCGAGCCGGACGTGCGCCAACCGCGTCGCAGCGTGCTTGGTCACGTTCGTGAGCGCTTCCTGCACGATCCGATACGCCGTCAGATCCACCCCGGGTGAGAGCGGCTGCTGCACACCCTCGACGTTGACGGCGACCGTGAGCCCGCCGGTCTCGAACGCGGCGGTCAAGGCGGGCAGCTGGGCGAGGCCGGGGGCCGGTTCCAGCGGCGCGTCCGGGCCGTCGACGTCGCGCAGCAGGCCCACGGTGGCCTTCAGCTCGCGCAGCGCCGACGAGGTGGTGCCGGAGAGGTCGGCGAGGATCTTGCGGGCCTGCTCGGGGTGGCTGTCCACGAGGTGCGCCGCGGTGCCGGCCTGGGCGTTGGCCAGGGCGAGGTGGTGGGCCACGACGTCGTGCAGCTCGCGGGCGATCCGCCGGCGCTCCTCGGCGACCCGGTGCCTGGCCTCCTCCTCGCGGGTGCGCTCGGCGTGGTCCGCCCGCGCCTGCACCGCCGCCAGGAAATCCCGGCGCACGCGGGCCGTGGTGCCCAGGGCTACGGGCAGCAGCAGGCAGGCGGCGGGGCTGATCACGGTGAGGGCGATGGTCTGGTGCGGCCCGGCGATCACCGCCGTGCCCGCGAGCACCGCGATGCCGGTGAAGGCGATGGTGTTCGCAGTCCTGCGGTCGGTGCGGTCGGCCAGTGCGTAGAGCGCGATCATGAGCGGTCCGAGCACAAGCACGGTCGGCACGAAGCCGAGCGCAGCCAGGATGATCGCGTCGGCCATGGTCAGGATCGCGACGCTGCGGGGGTACTCGCGGCGCCGCAACATGGCGGCGGCGCCGACAGCGGTCAGCAGGACGCCCAGCCACCAGGAGGAGCGGACGTCGGCATCCGAGATGCCGAGCCTGGTGCCGGGAAACGCGTTGGCGATCAGCAGCAGGGCCAGCGCCACATCGAGGGCGCGGCCGTGCTCGCGTACGTATCGCTGCCAGATCTGGCTCATGCGGGAGATTCCTGTCGGGTCTTGTGACCATAGTGCGTGACGGCCTGGCGAAACGACCCGAAGGCCGCCCGTGTGGCTCACGGACGACCTCGGGTGCGTGGGATCGTCAGACGCGAGCGGACGCACGTCCGGTCGTATCGTCTGCACTCGTCTCGTCCTCAGCCGGCTCAACTGATGCCGTAGTGCTCGCGGTGTGGCGGGCCAGCCCCTCGCCCTCGATGTCCACCCGGGGCAGCACCTTGTTCAGCCAGCGCGGCATCCACCAGGCCCGGTCGCCGAGCAGGGCGAAGGCGGCGGGCACGATCGCCATCCGCACGACGAACGCGTCGAACAGGACCGCGATGGCCAGCCCGAACCCGATCATCTTGATCAGCGCGTCGCCGGCGCCGATGAAGCCGGAGAAGACCCCCATCATGATCAGTGCGGCGGCCACCACGACCCGGGCGCTGGTGCTCAGCCCCGAGACGACCGCCTGACGGGCCGACTCGCCGTGCACGTACGCCTCCCGGACCCGCGAGACCAGGAAGACCTCGTAGTCCATGGCCAGGCCGAAGATGATGCCCACCATGAAGATCGGCATCAGGCTCATGATCGGCCCGGTCTGGTGCACGCCGAGCAGGTTGGCCAGGTGGCCCTCCTGGAAGACCGCGACGACGGAGCCGAGGGCCGCGAGGACCGACAACAGGAAGCCGAGCGCCGCCTTCAGGGGCACCAGGACGGAGCGGAAGACCACCATCAGCAGCACGAACGCCAGGCCCACCACGAGGCCGAGGTACGGCAGCAGCGCGCCCTGGACCTTCTGGGCCGAGTCGATGTTGAGCGCGGTCACGCCGCTCACCAGGACGGTCGCGCCCGTGGCGGACTTGAGCGTGCCGCGTTCGGCGCGGATGGCGTGCACCAGGTCCGCGGTCTTCTCGTCGGTGGGCGCGGTGGACGGGACCGCGGAGAACACCGCGGTGTCACCCGCGGCGTCGAACCGGGCCGCCGAGACGGACACGACGCCCGAGGTGGCCGCGATCGCCTTCGTGATCGTGTTCACGGCGGCCTTGGGGTCCGCGGCGCCCTTGGCGTCGACCACGATGGTGAGCGGGCCGTTCGATCCCGGGCCGAAGGCCTTGGCCAGGTCGTCGTAGGCGCGGCGCTCGCTGGTCGAGGTGGGCTTGGACTCGTCCCCCTGGGTGCCCAGGTGCAGGGCGGTGGCCGGCAGGGCGAGCGCCCCGAGGCCCAGGATCCCGATCAGCAGCACCGGCACGGGGCGGCGCATCACCAGTCGGCCCCAGCGCGTGCCGCCGTTCGGCTTGGGCTGCGCGAGCTTGCCGCCACGCATGAGCTTGCCGCCGTGCACGGCCTTGGCCTTGCGGCGCGCGGCCCGCGGCAGCACGGCCCGGGACCAGAAGCCGAGCAGGGCAGGCACCAGGGTCAGCGCGACCAGCACGGCGACCGCCACGGTCCCCGCCGCGGCCAGGCCCATCTTGGTCAGCATCGGGATGCCGACCACCGAGAGTCCGGCCAGTCCGATGATGACGGTCAGCCCCGCGAACACCACCGAGGACCCGGCTGTACCCGCGGCCAGACCCACAGCCTCCTGCGGCTCGTGCCCCCGCTTCCGCTCCTCGCGGTAGCGCGAAACGATGAACACCGCGTAGTCGATGCCGACCGCGAGCCCGAGCATCACGGCCAGCGTGGAAGTCGTCGAGGACAGGTTGAAGACACCGCGCAGGGCGGTGATCGCCGCGACGCCGACCCCGACGCTCACGATCGCGGTCAGCAGCGGCAGTCCGGCGGCGGCCAGCGAGCCGAAGGTGACGAGGAGCACCAGGGCGGCGAAAGCGATGCCGATCCCCTCGGTGGCCCCGCCCGCCGAGGGCGTGGTAGCCAGTGCGGTGCCGCCGACCTCAACCGTCAGGCCGGAATCCCGCGCCTGCTGGACGGCCTCCCGCAGCGCCGTCTTGGTGGCGTCGGTCAGGTTGTCGGCCGAGACCCTGTACGTGATGGTCGCGTACGCCGTCGTGCCGTCCTTGCTCACCGTGTTCGCCTGGAACGGGCTGGCCGCCGTGGCGACCTGCGACCCGCCCGCCACCTCGGTGACGACCTTCTCGACGGCCGACTCGTTGGCGGACGCGGTGATCTTCTGCCCGTTCGCGGCGACGAACACGATCCGCTCGTAGGCCCCGGTCGCCGTGGTGCCGCCGAAGCGCTGCTGCATCAGGTCGGAGGCCTGCTGGGACTCGGTGCCCGGGATCGAGAACCCGCTGTCACCGGCGGTGGGCGCCTTGGACGCCCCGAACCCGACGGCGGCCAATACCCCCACCCACATCAGGGCGACGTACCAACGCCGCCGGAAGGCCGATCGGCCTACGCGATCGAGGAATGTAGCCACAGGAGGTCTCCAACTCTGGTCGTGGGAACTCCTCAAGGCTGCCCGCGCAAAGACCTCCAGTCGTCGTGCGCCTGCCGACAATCCGCCTACTGCAATTGCCGTACGCAGGCCCTGTCACGTCGTCTTTTAGCAGCAGAACCGGGCCGGGCCCGACCGTCCGGCACCGCCGCGGTCGGGGCGGTTGTGCAGCTGCCGGCCACCGCCATCGAGGAGGGCCGGGACCTGTCCTCGATGAGCGGCATCCCGGCCGACAGCTCCTATCGTTTGCTGCCGGCCTGACGGCCCGGCCTCACTTCAGGTGCCGGGCGAAGAACCGGTTCCCGTCCTCCCCCACGAACTGCGGGACGCCGGTGTGCCCGCCCATGTTGGCGTGCAGCGTCTTCTCCTTGGAGCCGAAGGCGTCGAACAGGTCCAGGGCCAGCTGCCGGTCGTTTCCCTCGTCGTCCCACTGCAGCAGGACCTGCAGCGGAATGGTGACCTGCCGGGCCTCCTCGAACATGGCGCGGGGCACGAAACTCCCGGCGAACAAAACGGCGGCCGAGATGCGCGGCTCGACCACCGCCAGCCGTACGCCGACGGCGATCACCCCTCCCGCGAACCCGACCGGGCCACCGATCCCGGGCAGTGAAAGCAGGGCGTCCAGGGCGGCCCGCCATTCCGGAACCGCCTGTTCGACCAGCGGCAGGATGAGCCGCTCGACGATCTCCTCGTCGACCGGTTCGCCGGCCGCCAGCGCCCGGCGCAGGTCGGCGCGGGCCTGCTCGGCGGCGGCCGAACGGGGCCGGTCACCGCTCCCCGGCAGCTCGATGGTGGCCGCGGCGAAGCCCTCCGCCGCGCAGTGCCGGGCCCGAGCCACCAATCGGGGGTACATCTTGTGCAGTCCGCCGGGGTGGCCGAGCAGGATCAGCGGGACCGGTGCGGATGCGGATCCGGGCGTCCACAGGATGCCGGGGATCTCGCCGAGGGTGAATTCGCGTTCGAGGACGCCGTCGTCGAGGCGCTGTTCGGAAGTGAATCGCATGGTCGTGCCTTTCGGGAGTGCGCTTGAAGGGCGCTCCCGGACGACCTATTGCCCGACCATGACCCCGCAGGGGAGCACCCATGTCGATACTGCGTTCACGGGTACCACCTCCTCGTTGTCTCGCACGGCATCCGGAAAGCTAGCAGTGCTCGCCGTGGCCCGCCAACAGGTTTTTGCGCAGACCCCGGGGCCGCCGCGAAGGCTGTCAGCGGGAACCTCCGTGACGTTCGGCTGCTCGACGGGTGGGGCGCATAGATGGGATCAGATGTGCAGGTTGGGCCGGTAGATGAGCTCTTGGATATAGCCGTCGAGCGTCCGGCTCTCGATCAGCTCGAGGTCGAAGTCCGCCGCGCCCTGGAAGATCGGGTCCAGCCCGGTCTGACCGGTGATCACGGGGAAGAGCGTCACCTGGACGCGGTCGACCAGACCGGCGCCCATCAGCGCCCGGTTCATCGACAGGCTGCCGTGCGAGCGCAACGGCACCTTGGACTCCTGCTTGAGCCGGGCGACGACATCGACGGCGTTGCCGCGAGCGACGTTCGCATCCGGCCAGTCGAGCGGTGCGTGCAGTGTGGTGGACACCACCGTTGCCGGCAGCTTCCTCATCCGGGTGACCCACGGATCGAGCACCTCGGGCACCTCGGTGCTCGACGCCAGCATCCGCGCGAACGCCCGATACGTGTTGGCCCCAAAGACCATCCGCTGCTCCTGGTCGTACAGGGCGAGGCGCCGCTCGAGCAGCTCGGGGCCCTGCTTGCCCCAGTAGCCGGTCCAGTTGCCGCTGGCGGCACCGAAGCCGTCGAGGCTGGAAAAGACGTCGAAGGTGTAGGTAGCGGTCATGATGCTCTCCTGGAGTGCGGTTGATCGCGGTGTGGATACAGATTGGGAACCACGGCGAAGCTCAGCGGTGTTGGACTCTTGGAGCCCGGCCGCCCCCGGACGCGGTCCCGGGGCTTGACCTTCACTCTGGCTACGAACGGGCTCGACGCCATTCGACACCGCCGCGGAAAAAAGTTCAGAAGACGTGCTCAAGCGGGATGCTTAACTCCCGCTAGCGCCTGCTTGCAATTGCAAGCGGTGTGTCGCACACTGGGGGAGTGGCAAACCTGCTGGGACCGAAGCACGTGGCGCAGTTGGGCGCGTACATCCGCGAGCAGCGGGAGAACGCGCAGTACTCGCTGCGGCAGCTGGCCCAGGCGGCCGGGGTGTCGAACCCCTATCTGAGCCAGATCGAGCGCGGGCTGCGCAAGCCGAGCGCGGAGATCCTGCAGCAGCTGGCGAAGGCGCTGGAGATCTCGGCCGAGACGCTGTACGTGCGGGCCGGGCTGCTGGACGGTGCGGAGGGCGCTCACGGGGAGGACTCCCCGTCCGACGCCTCCTCGGTCGGCGGCACGGCGCAGGTGAGCCGGGTCATCACCGCTATCGGGGACGACCCGGCGCTGACCCGGCGTCAGAAGCAGATATTGCGGGAGATCTACGACTCCTTCCGCGCCGAGTCCGCCGCTGCTGTACCGCCTGGCGGAACCGAAGCATCGACCGACGAAGACGACGAAGACACGGGGCTCGCCGCCCCTCACGAGACCCGAGGTGACTGACATGAGTGTGACCGAAGAGATCCGCAAGACCCTCTCCGACCCCAAGCCGCTTTACGCGCTGGCCGGCGCGGGAGACCTCGCCGCCGAGAAGCTGCGTGACGCGCCGACCCTGCTGACCGAGGTGGCCGAGACGGTCACCACGCTCGCCAACCGGATCGCCGCCGAGGCCCCGGAGCGGATCGCCAAGGTCCAGGCCAAGCTGGCCGAGGTGCCCGGTGGGCTGGACCCGCGCTCCGTGGCCGGCGGCTTCGACCCGCGCGCCGCCCGTGAGTCGCTGCGCGAGGCCGTGGGCAAGGCCGACACCCAGGCCCTGCGCGACAAGGCCCAGACCATCGCCCTGGTGCAGGTCGGCCGGATGCTCGAGGCCGCAGGCAAGGCGGTGGAGACCTACGACGGGCTCGCCGAGCGCGGCAAGACCGTGGTCGAGCGGTACCGGGGCACCGGCGAGGGCGCTCCCACCGAGGTGACCGTCGTCGTCGAGCAGGTCCTGGTGGACGACGCCGAGACCGCCGCGCCGGTCGAGGCCGAGAAGCCGGCCGCGCCGGTGGTCGAGGACGCCGTCGTCGCGGAGGCCCCGGCCCCGAAGCCGGAGCCGGCCGCCGCGCCCAAGCCGCAGAAGAAGGCCGCCACTCCGCGCAAGCGGACCGCGGCCCCGAAGAGCACCGGCGGGACCAAGGCCTGATCCGTCCGGCCCGTCACCGACCGGGCGTCACGCCGCGGCGGCCACGGCCCCGCGACGATCGTCCGGTATCGGTAAGGCCCGGTATCGAAAAGGCGCTGTACGCTCGAAGCGCGGCTCGTGCGAGTCGCGCTTCCTGCGTTTTCACGGACTCGAGGAGAGATCGATGGGTCTGGGCAACGGCTTGATCACCGGCACCTTCTTCAGCGTGCTCCATATCCTTCTGCTCGCCCTGCTCCTCTTCAAGGTCTTCGCCTTCGTGGACGCGGCCGTGCGCCCGGCGGCCGCCTACGAGGCGGCCGGCAAGCTCACCAAGGTCGCCTGGCTGCTGTTCCTCGGCATCGCCGCGCTCGTCGACCTGAAGTGGGGCGGGGTCACCTCGATACTCACGATCCTGGGCACGGTCGCCGCGATCGTGTACGTGGTGGACGTGCGTCCGGCGGTGCGGCAGTACTCTGGCAGCAAGGCGGGCAAAAGCTCCCAGAACGGCCCGTACGGACCCTGGTAATCGCTTCTCAGCGGATTCTCATTTGGCTCTCACGGATGCCTTAGTGCTGGTGGAGCAGTATTTCTTTCACCCCCCCAAGGTCGGGGCGCAGGTTCTGGCCGGCGCCCCGTGATCCGGGAGAGCCCGACTCCCGGAGGTGCTTCAGGCACCACCGCTGTGGCCCCGGCGTCACCACCCCCCGCGTGTGGCGTCCGGGGTCACAGCCATCTTCGGCGCGACGGCGGACCAGGCGACGGTCACCTCGCCGAGCCGCCACCGGTTGGCCCGCCCGACGATCGGCCACTCGGCGCCGAGCGAGCCGACGGCCGCGATCCAGCGCTGGCGCACCCCGAGATCCCCGAACGGCGCGGCTGCCAGCCAGGCGCGGTCGAGCGCCTTGAGGAACGCGTGCACCGGCTCGCCGGGCACGTTCCGGTGGATGAGCGCCTTGGGCAGCCGTTCGGCGAAGACCGCGGGGGAGTCGAGTGAGGCGAGGCGCGCGGCGAGCGTCAGGGTCCGTGGGCCGCCGCGGTCCAGGGCGACCCAGGTCGCGACCCGGCCGGTCTCCGAGCAGGTGCCCTCGACCACCAGCCCGCCCTCCGCCAGACGGTCCGTCAGCCGACGCCAGACTCCTACTACTTCCGGCTCGTCATACTGGCGCAGCACATTGAAGGCCCGCACGAGCGTCGGCGGCCGGTCCACGGGCAGCTCGAAGCCGCCCAGCCGGAACTCCAAGCCGGGGCGGGCGTACGGCTGCGCCGCCTGTACGCGGGCCGGATCGATTTCCAGGCCGATGGTCTGAAGATCGGGACGGATGCCCCGCAGACGTTCGTCCAACTCGACCGTGGTGACGGGGTACGCCCCGTACCCGACGTCAACGACGAGCGGCAACCCGGGGGCGCTGCCGATCAACGTTCGGTGCACGCCGACCAGCCAGCGGTCCACCCGCCGCAGCCGGTTGGGCGCGGTGGTGCCGCGGGTGATGGCGCCGACGGGGCGGATGCGCTTGACCGCAGGGCTCACAACTCACAACTCACAACTCGGATGCACTCAGCCGGTGCGGTGCACCTTGTGCGGCGCAGCCTGCGCGACCGGCTTCACGACGAGCAGGTCGATGTCCACGTGGGCCGGCCGCGTCACCGCGAACGCCACACAGTCCGCGATGTCCTCGGCCACCAAGGGTTCCGCGATGCCGCGGTACACTGCCTCGGCACGCTCCGCATCCCCGTCGAAACGCAGCAGCGAGAACTCCTCCGTCTTCACCATGCCCGGGGCGATCTCGGTGATCCGCACCGGCTGGCCGTTCAGTTCCAGCCGCAGCGTCTCGGTCAGCGCATGCTGCGCGTGCTTGGCCGCCGTGTATCCCGCGCCGCCCTCGTAGACGAGGAGGCCGGCGATCGACGTGATGTTCACCACGTGACTGCGTCCGTAACGCAGCATCGACGGCAGCAGAGCCTTGGTCATACGCACTGAGCCGAGCACGTTCACCTCGAACATCTGTCGCCACTGGTCGACGTCCGCCTCGGCCACCGGATCCAGCCCGAACGCCCCGCCCGCGTTGTTGACCAGCACGGCGCACTCCGGCACCGCCTCGGCGAGGGCCGCGACCGAGGCGTCGTCCGTCACGTCCAGCTGCACCGGAACCGCGCCGATCTCGGCCGCCAGCTTCTCCAACCGGTCGATCCGGCGGGCCGCGGCCACCACCTGGAAGCCCTCGCTTGCCAGCCGGCGGGCTGTGGCGGCGCCGATTCCGCTGCTCGCCCCGGTGACCACGGCGACGGGACGGGAGGGCGCGTGCGCGGGCGCGAAGTCGGCAGAACTCATGCGTCCATTCTCCGGCATCCGTCAGCCTGTTCTCACAGAAGACCATGTGACCGGAACGTAGCCTGGTGGACATGCTGGGAATAGTGGCGTGCCCGGACGCGGTTTCTAGTCTCCGGCGTGCCGTGCGCCTGCGCAGCGCGGAGACCGGCCGCGCGAGACCACCCCACTTTGGAGGACCGAGATTGATTCCCCGGCGAATAGCCACGCTCTCGGTCCACACCTCCCCGCTGCACCAGCCCGGCACCGGCGACGCGGGCGGAATGAACGTCTACATCGTCGAGGTCTCCAAGCGGCTGGCCGCGCTCGGCATCGAGGTGGAGATCTTCACCCGGGCCACCGCGGGCGACCTGCCGCCGATCGTCGAGATGGCGCCCGGCGTCCTGGTACGCCACATCACGGCCGGGCCGTACGAGGGGCTGTCCAAGGAAGACCTGTCCGGCCAATTGTGCGCGTTCACTTCTGGGGTGTTACGCACCGAGGCGATGCGTGAGCCGGGCTACTACGACCTGGTCCACTCGCACTACTGGCTGTCCGGACAGGTCGGCTGGCTCGCCACCGAGCGGTGGGGCGTACCGCTGATCCACTCCATGCACACGCTGGCCCGCGTCAAGAACGCGGCACTCGCCGACTCCGACACACCTGAGCCCGCCAGCCGGCTGATCGGCGAGTCACAGGTGGTGGACGCCGCCGACCGGCTGATCGCCAACACCGACCAGGAGGCCGAGCAGCTCATCGGGCTGTACGGCGCGGACCCGGGCCGGGTCGCCGTAGCGAACCCCGGCGTGGACCTGGACACCTTCAGCCCCGGCGACCAGGCAGCCGCGCGGGCCCGCCTCGGACTCCCGCAGCACGCGCGGATCCTGATGTTCGCCGGACGGATCCAGCCGCTCAAGGCCCCGGACATCCTGCTGCGGCTGGCCGCGGACCTGATCGGGCGCGACCCGGAGCGCTACCGGGACCTGATCGTCGCCGTGGTCGGCGGCCCGAGCGGCACCGGCCTGGCCGAGCCGCACCACCTGACCCGGCTCGCCCGCCAACTCGGCATCGCCGACCGCACCCGCTTCGTCAAGCCGGTCGGGCAGGCGGAGCTGGCCGAGTGGTACCGCGCCGCCGACATCGCGCTGGTGCCCTCGTACAACGAGTCCTTCGGCCTGGTCGCGGTCGAGGCGCAGGCCTGCGGCACACCCGTGGTCGCCGCAGAGGTCGGCGGGCTGGTCACCGCGGTGCGTGACGGCGAGTCAGGATTCCTGGTCCCCGGCCACGATCCGGCCGACTACGCGACCGCCTGCGCGCGGCTGCTGGACAATCCCGAGCTGCTCGCCCGGATGCGCGTGGGCGCGCGCCGGCACGCGGCTGAGTTCGGCTGGGGCTGCACGGCCGACCGCATCGTCGGGGTCTACTCGGACGCGCTGGCCGAACGCTGGTCGAGCCGCCGCCGGGTAAGCTCGATCGTGGGATGACAGACGACGAAGGCCTGCCGAACCTGCCGAACGGGACCCGCCCGGCCGAGCGCGCCCGGGCCGTCGCGGCCATCGAGGCGGCGCTCGCGGAGGCAGAGGCGGCCTACGAGCGGCCCGCGGACGGGCACTTCGTGGTCTCCCTGCCCGGCACCCACAAGCTGAGCACCACCTGCTCGCTGCTGGTCGGCGACCACACGCTGTCCGTCAACGCCTTCGTGGTGCGCGCCGCGGACGAGAACCACGCGGCCGTCTACCGGTGGCTGCTGGAGCACAACTCCCGGCTCTCCGGCATCGCCTTCGCCCTCGACCGGCTCGGCGACGTCTTCCTGGTCGGCCGGGTGCCGCTGGCCGCGGTGACCGAGGACGGGGTGGACCGGCTGCTCGGCTCGGTGCTCGACGCGGCCGACTCCAGCTTCGACACCCTGCTCGAACTCGGCTTCGCCGGCTCGATCCGGCGGGAGTGGGCCTGGCGGCTCAAGCGCGGCGAGTCGACCGCGAACCTGGCCGCGTTCGAACGGCTGCGCCCGGACGCGGCCGGACCGGACGGCGACCCGTCCGCCCCCTGATCACGCGGCGGCCAGCTCCGGCCGCGCCTCAGCGTGCGCCGCTTCGCCGGTCCGCCGCGCGACGTGCGATCCGATCCGCAGGAACACCGGGGCCACCGCCGCCGCGACCACGAAGCAGCCGATCCACAGCGGCGTCCCGCCGTAGCTGCTGATCACCGCGCCGCCCACGAGCGGCGAGACGATCTGCGCCAGCGTCCAGGAGAGCTGGTACACGCCCTGATAGCGGCCGCGCAGATGCTCCGGGGCCAGCCGCGCCGTGATCGCCTGTGAGGTCGGGGTATTGCCGATCTCGCCCAGCGTCATCACCACGGTGCAGGCCACGTACATCGTCACCGACTGCCCGAAGGCCAGCAGGCCGAAGCCGGTCCCGATCATTAGGCCTGCCCCCGCGAGCACCCGCCCGTCCGGGTAGCGCCGGAGCAGCCGCGTGATCGGCATCTGCAGCAACACGATCAGCACCCCGTTGATCGCGGCGATCCGGCCGAACACCGCAGGCGAGAGCCCGCCCACCGCCATCGCGATCGGCAGGCCGGTCTGGCACTGGTTGAACACGGTCAGCAGCACGAAGAACGCGGCCACGAAGGCGATGAAGGTCCGATCCCGCAGCACCGCCCCCAGTCCGTCCTCGCTGCGCCTACCCCGCTCGCCACGCTGCCCTACGCCCACATCGTCGTGCCCTACGCGCGCGGCCCTGATCACATCTCGAGGCGTCGTATCCCGCACCATCACCGCGATCAGCACGGCGCACAGCGCGGTCGAGGCGGCGTCGGCGTAGAACAGCGCGTGGTAGCCGAAATGGGTGACCAGCCCGACGGCGGCCATCGAGAACGAGAAGCCCAGGTTGATCGCCCAGAAGCTGAGCGCGTACGCCCGCAGCCGGTCCCCGGCCGGCACCAGGTCCGCGATCATCGCCGACTGCGCCGGGCGGGAGGCGCTGGTGGCCAGGCCCACCGCGAACGCGCCGACCGCCAGCGCCCAGGGCGAGCGGGCGTATCCGAGCGCGGCGATGGTCACCGCGTTCGCGAGCTGCGAGCCGACCAGCGTCTGCTTGCGCCCGACCCGGTCCGCGAGCACCCCGCCGACCACGCCCGAGACGGCCGCCCCGGCACCGAACAGCGCGGTCACCAGCCCGGCCAGCGCGGCCGAGCGGTGCAGCGGGCCGGTGACGTAGAACGCGAAGAAGGGCAGCACGAAGCCGCCGAGCCGGTTCACCAGCGTGGCCAGCCAGATCCACCAGAACGCGGCGGGCAGGCCGCCGAAGGTCGAACTCGCCGCGCCCCTGAGCCGGACCACGCGCCACCCCTGATCCATGTAATAGTCCAAATGGCTCTGGGAAACTTACAGGGAGACCGGAGTCGAGGGCAACGGCTTATCGCGGATACGCTCAGCGTCATGGCTGACTCGTACCGTCTCGTACTGCTGCGCCACGGCGAGAGCGCGTGGAACGCGAAGAACCTGTTCACCGGCTGGGTGGACGTGGACCTGACCGCACAGGGCGAGGAGGAGGCGATCCGCGGCGGCAAGCTGCTCGCGGAGCGCGGCCTGCTCCCCGACGTGCTGCACACCTCGGTGCTGCGCCGCGCGATCCGCACCTCGCACCTCGCCCTCGACGCCGCCGACCGGCACTGGATCCCGGTGCGCCGCTCCTGGCGGCTCAACGAGCGGCACTACGGCGCGCTGCAGGGCAAGGACAAGGCGCAGACCCTGGCCGAGTTCGGCGAGGAGCAGTTCATGCTGTGGCGGCGCTCGTACGACACGCCCCCGCCGCCGCTGGCGGAGGACGCCGAGTACTCCCAGTTCACCGACCCGCGCTACGGCGAGCTGCCGGTCGAGCTGCGTCCGCGCACCGAGTGCCTCAAGGACGTCGTGCAGCGGATGCTGCCGTACTGGTACGACGCGATCGTCCCCGACCTGCTGACGAACCGCACCGTCCTGGTCGCCGCACACGGCAACTCGCTGCGTGCCTTGGTCAAGCACCTCGACGGCATCTCCGACGAGGCCATCGCAGGGCTCAACATCCCCACCGGCATCCCGCTGCTCTACGAGCTCGACGCCGACCTGCGCCCCCTGACCCGCGGCGGCGAGTACCTGGACCCCGCCGCGGCGGCCGAGTCCATCGAGGCCGTCAAGAATCAGGGCAAGAAGTAACGCAGGACGCGAACAGGCCCCTCACCAGCAAAGACAGTCGCCTGGCGGCACCAGTCTGGCCAAGCAGAGTAGGTGCGTTTCGCGAGTTCTGCCTCGCTGTTCCACTTCAGTTCGACGCCGGAGTCAGGCTGCTGGCTGTCGGGATCGCGGTGCGTGCCACGCTTGAGGGGACCGGTCCGGCCGGGGAAGCAACCCTCGCCGGACTGGCGACCGCCGAGGGGCTCGTCGTGTTCCGCATCGCTGGCATCGTCGGCGTCACTGAGGGGACCGCGGTCGACGATGGAGTGCCGCCTGGCGGGGCGACGGTCTGCGAGTGCGGCCCCAGAAGTGCGCTGCTCGCGAGTGCGGCAGCGACGACGAGCGAGACGAGCGTGGCGCCCGCTGCGTTCCGGCGGCGTAGCGTGCGGCGGCCGCCCTGGACCGCGTGCTCCACGGTGCTCGGCAGGGTTGGCTCTGGGCCTGTGAGCAGGTGCTTGAAAAACTCCTCGACGATCTGCTCGTCCACCTTCGCCTCGTCACCAATCATTGGCGTCCACCAGGTCCTCCCCGACCAGTTCGCGCAGCCGGACCAGCGCACGCGCGGTCTGGCTCTTGACCGTTCCGGCCGCGATACCGAGTGCGGAAGCGGTCTGCTCCACGCTCAGGTCCTCCCAGTACCGCAGCACCAGGACGGCGCGGTATCCCGGCGGAAGCTGCGCCAACGCGCCTTGGAGCGTGAGCCTCAGATCCGGCTGCTGTTGCTGCTGTTGCTGCGATGACGGGTGCTGCGGCGCTTCCCGGGTCGGCAACTCGTCGTACGGCTTCTCACGCCACTGGCCCTTGCGCTGCTGGTCGATGAAGGTGCGGGCGAGGATCTGCCGGGCGTACGCGTCGACGTTCCCGTCCGCGCGCACCGAGCCCCAGGCGACGTAGAGCTTCATCAGCGTGGTCTGAGTCAGGTCCTGCGCCTCGTGCCAGTCGCCGCTGAGCAGGTACGCCGATCTTCGGAGCTGGGATTCCCGGGCCACGGCGAATTCGCGGAACTCCCGTTCGCGCTTGGAAGGCCTCACTCCCACCCATACGGCGTTGCGGCCCCGAAGGTTGCATCGCGGGCCGGGGAAGTTCACATGCAACCTCCTCGGCCTCACGCCCGTACTCCCCTCCTGCCCGAGCAAGAGCACGAGGATGAAGGAGCAGCGGAGATGAAGAAGCGCAGTATGGCGGCCGTGATCGTCGGCGCGGGAGTCCTGATCGGTATCGGTAGTGGCATCGCGGTGGCGGCTGGTGGGTCCGGTGCCGGCACGAAGACCGCCGCTCCCGTCGCTGCTTCCACTGCCGCGCCCGCCGCGCCGACTCGGGTCGCGGCCCCGTCGGCTGTTCCGTCGGGTCGAGTGACTGTGGTTGCCCCCGCGCCGGTCCCGTCGGCTCGCGCTGCCGTTCCGTCGCCTGTTCCGACCGCTGACGGCGCAGCGCCGTCAGCTGTTCCGTCGGCTGCCGCAACGGTCGCTCCGGCGGCTTCGGCGGCTTCGGCGGCGGCTCGAGTCAGCCCCATCCCCTCCGCCGCTCCGTCGCGGAAGTAGCCCGCACGGCGCCGGAGACGACAGGCACCTGAGACGACAAAGGAGCCCCTCACCCGCACTCGCGGGCGAAGGGCTCCTTGATCTCCCCTCCCATTTCGGCCGTCGCGCCGCGCCGGACCGTGCCGGGGCCGCCATGGCCTAGTGCAGAGCTCAGAGCTAGTCGTGCTCGCCGGTCACCAGGAAGACCAGCCGCTTCGACACCGACACCGCGTGGTCGGCGAAGCGCTCGTAGTACCGGCCGATCAGGGTCACGTCGATCGCGGTCTCGACCGAGTACTCGGCGGTCTTGTGCAGCAGCGCACTGAACAGGTCGCGGTGCAGCAGGTCCATCGCGTCGTCGTCGACCGGCAGCTCGCGGGCGGTGTCCACGTCCCGGCCCTCGATGATCTCGGCGGTCTTCTGGGCCAGCTCCCCGGCGATCCGGCCCATCTCCTGGATGGTGCCGCGCAGGTCGGCCGGGACCGCGATCTCCGGGTACCGCAGCCGGGCCACCTTCGCCACATGCCGGGCCAGGTCGCCCATCCGCTCCAGGTCGGCGCTCATCCGCAGCGAGGTGATGATGGTGCGCAGGTCGCCGGCCACCGGCTGCTGACGGGCCAGCAGGTCCAGCGCGCGGGCGTCGAGCTCCTGCTGGAGGGCGTCCACCGCGTCGTCGGCGGAGATCACCGACTCGGCCACCTGCAGGTCGGCCTCGAGCAGCGCGGCGGTGGCCCGGGTCATCGCGGCACCGACCAGGCCGGTCATCTCGATGAGCGTGCTGCCGATCGAATCGAGTTCCTCGTGGTACACGTCGCGCATCGAAAACGCTCCCGTTGGATTCAGCGGAGACCGGGTGGTGTGGGCAGCCGGACACGGCGCGGCTGACCTCACCGTAGAGGTTTGAGTCAAGCCTGGGCCAGGCCCGGTGGTGAATCAAGCACAACCCATGCGTGAACTCTTGGCGACGGAAGCCGCGGGCCGGGTCCGGGGTCTCGGAGCCGCCCGCCCGGGCACTTACTCTGGACGGGTGTACTACCTCGCGGCCGACTTCCACGTAGCCGCGGTGTCGGCCGCCGCGCTGGTAGCGCTGGTGACCGGTGCCGCGGGCGGTCTGGCATTCCGCTGGAGCGACCGCGACCGGCGGCTGGCCGAGCCGGCCCCCGAGCCGCTGATGCCGCCCGGGGCCGCCGCCGTGCTCCAGGTGCTGCGCTCCTCGGCGGTGCTGCTCGACCCGAGCGACGCTGTGGTCAAGGCCTCCCCGGCGGCGCACGCCCTCGGGCTGGTGCGCGGGCAGCGGCTGGTCTCCGAGGAGCTGGTCTCGATGGCCCGCCGGGTCCGCCGGGACGGCGAGATCCGGCAGGTCGAGCTGGAGATCCCGCGCGGCCCGCTGGGCGGAGACACGCTCGCGGTCTCGGTCCGGGTCGCCCCGCTCGGCGCGCACCTCGTGCTGGTCCTGGTCGAGGACCGCACCGAGGCGCAGCGGATCGACGCGATCCGGCGGGACTTCGTGGCGAACGTCAGCCACGAGCTCAAGACCCCGGTCGGCGCGCTCGCGCTGCTGTCCGAGGCGGTCCTGTCGGCCAGCGACGACCCGGCCGCGGTGCGCCGCTTCGCCGAGCGGATGCAGCGCGAGGCGCACCGGCTGGCCAACCTGGTGCAGGACCTGATCGACCTGTCCCGGCTGGAGGGCGACGACCCGCTGTCCAAGGCCGAGCGGGTGGACCTGCACGACGTGGTCGAGGAGGCGCTCAACCGGGCCCGCGAGGTGGCCGCGGCACGGCAGATCGAGCTGGTCGGCAGCGCGCCGGAGGGCCTGTGGGTCCTCGGCGATCTCGATCAGTTGGTCACCGGTTTGGGCAATCTTGTCGGAAACGCGGTCAACTATTCACCCGACCGGACGAAGGTGGTCGTGGCGGTGCGCCGGGAGGGCGAGCTGGCCGAGATCTCGGTGACCGACCAGGGCATCGGGATCCCCGAGCAGGACCTCAAGCGGATCTTCGAGCGCTTCTACCGGGTGGACCCGGCGCGCTCACGGGTCACCGGGGGCACCGGCCTCGGGTTGTCGATAGTCAAACACATCGCCGCCACTCACGGCGGGGATGTCGCAGTGTGGAGCGTGGAGGGGGCCGGATCGACCTTCACTCTGCGCCTGCCGCTGCTGGGCGATCCGTCCCCGACCGGGGAACCGCGGTCGGACGGCAACGTTCTGGAACTCAACTCAGGGAGTCGAACGACGTGACCAGGGTGCTGGTGGTCGAGGACGAGGAATCGTTCAGCGACCCGCTTTCGTACATGCTGCGCAACGAAGGCTTCGAAGTCGCCGTCGCGCCCACCGGCCCCGAGGCGCTGGAGGAGTTCGACCGGCACGGGGCGGACCTCGTGCTGCTCGACCTGATGCTGCCCGGCCTGCCCGGCACCGAGGTCTGCCGCCAGCTGCGCAACCGCTCCGCGGTGCCGGTGATCATGCTGACCGCCAAGGACAGCGAGATCGACAAGGTGGTCGGGCTCGAGCTCGGCGCCGACGACTACGTGACCAAGCCGTTCTCCTCGCGCGAGCTGGTGGCCCGGATCCGCGCGGTGCTGCGCCGGCACGGCCAGGCCGAGGAGCCGGACGACGCGGCGCTTGAGGCCGGCCCGGTCCGGATGGACGTCGAGCGGCACACGGTCAGCGTGTCCGGCCGCGGCGTGCAGCTCCCGCTCAAGGAGTTCGAGCTGCTGGAGATGCTGCTGCGCAACGCCGGCCGGGTGCTGACCCGGATGCAGCTGATCGACCGGGTCTGGGGCGCCGACTACGTCGGGGACACCAAGACCCTGGACGTGCACGTCAAGCGGCTGCGCGCGAAGATCGAGCCGGACCCGGCGGTGCCGCGCTACCTGGTGACCGTGCGCGGCCTCGGCTACAAGTTCGAGCCGTAAGCCGACAGAGCTGATAAAGCGGGCGGCGCCTCAAGGTGATCGAGGCGCCGCCCGCTTTCGCGTTCTGTCGGCAGTTACTACTGCCGTTACACCTACTTGCTACTAGTACTAGTTGCTCGACGTCGGGCTGGCGCTCGCGGAGGCGGAGGCGGACGCCGAGGCCGAAGAACTCGCGCGGGCCGAGGCGCTGCTGCTCGCGCTCGCACTGGCCGAAGCGCTGGCGCTCGCGCTCGGGCTGGGCGTGACGACCGCGGAGTTCGGGTCGTACTCGGCCCACAGCCCCGTGTTGCTCTGGATCTGCGCGGTGATCACGACCGTGCCGACCGTGCCGAAGTCGAAGGTGACCTGGGCCAGGTTGCCGACGGTCAGCCCGCTGTCGGGCAGCTCGATCTCGGGCTGCTTCGGCTGGCCGAAGCTGACGGACTGCCCGACCGGGATGTCGACCGACGCCGCGGTGCCGGCCGGGTCGCCGGCCGACCGCAGCTGGGCGGCGGCGTCACCGACCTGGACGCCCGCCAGCGACGCGGTAGAGGTGCCGCCCGTGTTCGCGACCGCGCCGATCACCTCGGCGTTGCCGGTGGACGGGTCCACGACCACCCACACGTTGTTGACCTTCAGCGCGCCCACGGACCCGTTCCCGGAGTCGGGCTTCACGTTCTCCGCCGCGGCGTCGAAGCCGGCTCCACAGGCGGCGGCCAGCGGCAGCACGACGGCCAGGACGGCGGCGGTGGCCAGGCCCGCACGGCCCCGGCGAGAGGGGGTCGACCGGCGGGTCGTGCTCGGGGAGTGGAGGCTGCTCACGGTCGGTCTGGCTCCTTGGCGCGTGACTGGTCGGACAGTGTCGCTTCGAAAAACAACTGAACCGAGCCACAGCGTACTGACCGCCCTCGGCGACTCCTCACCGGGATGGTCCTAAAGAAGGACGGTCGCCCTTTCGGTTGAACGGGCGGCCGTCGACCGCGAGCGGAGCCTAGCGCGCGGCGGGCAGCAGCATCGCCACCGCCGAGGCGACCAGGGCGGCCAGCAGCACCACCGCGATCGCCGCCCGCGGCGAGCCGACCTGCTTCCCGAACCCGGCCATCCGGGCCCGGCGCCGCGCCCAGCGCGCTTCGCGCGCATATCTGCGCAGGTCGGGGGAGAGGGCGCGAAGATCGTCGGGCGCGCGGCACTCGGAATCGGTGATCGCCGTACCGTCCGGCCAGCGGCCGATCACCGCTTCGTCCTGCTCGGCGCGCTCGTCCCGCTGGTCGTCCCAGCCGGATCCAGCGCTGCTCGATCGTCCGCTCGCATCCACCGAGTGCTCACCCCACCTGACGTGTGCGAAGAGCCGCCAACTGCTTCTGACCTCCTGGTCATTGTGCGCCCGCAAAGGGCTGCTGCACAGAGGCAGGCTCACACCCGCGCACGGCGCTCCAGGAGCGCCGCCGGGGGCGCGCGAAATACGGCCGCCTGCCCCCCTGACCTGGGGCGAGTACGGTCCGTGCTGGCTTGTCAAGTACTCTTCACCCGCCTGACCTGCGCAAACGCCCTTCAGAAAGTCGCCCGGCCGTGTTATCCTGGATACCCACGGAAGGGGTACGCATCACATGACGTTCAAGGTTGGCGAGACCGTCGTCTATCCCCACCATGGGGCCGCTCTGATCGAGGCGATCGAGACCCGGATGGTCAAGGGCGAGGAGCGCCCCTACCTCCGGCTCAAGGTGGCCCAGGGCGACCTCACCCTGATGGTTCCCACCGACAAGGTGGAGTATGTAGGCGTCCGCGACGTGGTCGGCCAGGACGGCCTTGACAAGGTGTTCGAAGTACTGCGCGCCCCGCATACCGAGGAGCCCACCAACTGGTCCCGTCGGTACAAGGCCAATCTCGAGAAGCTGGCCTCCGGCGACGTGATCAAGGTGGCCGAGGTCGTGCGCGACCTGTGGCGCCGGGAGAAGGAGCGCGGGCTGTCCGCCGGCGAGAAGCGGATGCTCGGCAAGGCCCGGCAGATCCTGGTCAGCGAACTCGCACTGGCCGAGAACACCAACGAGGACAAGGCCGAGACCATCCTCGACGAGGTTCTGGCCTCCTGAGGACCGCACCACCCGTACCCTGATCCGTCGATGAGCCCCGTTCGTTTATGAGCACTGTCCGCGGCGGGACGGCCGCGATCGTCCCCGCCGCGGGCCGTGGCGAACGTCTGGGGCCCGGCGCGCCCAAGGCGCTGCGGTCCATCGCAGGCACCCCGATCCTGGTCCACGCAGTCGGTTCGCTTATCGCCTGTGGGCGGATCGGCCTGGTCGTGGTGGCCGCGCCCCCGACCCCGGAAGGGGTGGCCGAGGTGCGCGAACTGCTCGGTGCCTTCGGCGCCGCGGTCCGCGTCGTGCCCGGCGGCGAGACCCGGCAGCGTTCGGTGGCGCTCGCGCTTGAAGCGGTGCCCGAGGACTTCGAGATCGTCCTGGTCCACGACGCCGCCCGTGCTCTCACTCCTCCCGCTCTGATCACTGCTGTTATCGACGCAGTGGCCGCGGGTTCGGATGCAGTGATCCCGGTGCTCCCCGTCGCCGACACGATCAAGGCCGTGGACTCCTCCGGCACGAACGTGACTTCCACCGTGGACCGCTCCACCCTCCGCGCCGTCCAGACGCCGCAGGGCTTCCGGCGTTCCCTGCTGGTCAAGGCGCACGCGGCGGCGACCGCGGCAGACACCACCGACGACGCCGGGCTGGTCGAACGCATCGGCCGGCCGGTGACGGTCATCCCGGGCCACGCCGAGGCCTTCAAGGTCACCACCCCCTTCGATCTGCTCCTGGCGGAAGCCGTCTGGGCGGACCGGGTCGAGCAGACCAAGGAATCCAGTGTCTGAGCTTCCGCTCGTCGGTATCGGCGTCGATGTGCACGCCTTCGAGGAGGGCCGGCCGCTGCGGGTGGCCGGGCTCGACTGGCCCGGGGAGACCGGCCTGGCCGGACACTCCGACGCGGACGTCGTCGCGCACGCCGCCTGCAACGCGCTGTTCTCCGCAGCCGGACTCGGCGATCTGGGCTCGAACTTCGGCACCGACCAGCCGGAGTGGCGCGACGCCGCGGGCACCGTGCTGCTCGCCGAGGCGGGCCGCCGGGTACGTGCGGCCGGCTACCGCATCGGCAACGTGTCGGTACAGGTCATCGGAGTACGGCCACGGATCGGACCGCGCCGGGCCGAGGCCGAGGCCGTGCTCTCCGAGGCTTTGGGCGCAGCGGTGCGGGTGAGTGCGGCGACCACCGACGGTCTCGGCATGACGGGTCGCGCCGAGGGCCTGGCGGGCATCGCCACTGCACTGATCGTCGCAGTGCCTATCAGTACGACAGCGCCCGCTAGTAGTTAATTAGTACGGCGCCGACGTGAGCGGCTGAGCAGCAGCGCCAGCGCCGCGGCCCGTCCAGGAACCCCGCTGACCGCCCCGCCCCGGCGCGCGCCGGCACCGCAGATCAGCACATTGGCGATGTCGGTCTCGACCCCCCAGGTGCCGACCTCCCGATCGGTCGCGGCCCACGGCCAGTCCAGGTCGCCGTGGAAGATGTGCCCGCCCGGCATGGCCAACTCCTGCTCGATGTCGCGCGGGGAGCGGGCCTCCAGGCAGGGCCTGCCGTCGGCGTCCCGGGCGAGACAGTCCTCGATCGGTTCCGCGAGGTACTGGTTCAGCCCGGCCAGCGCGAGCCGGACCGCCTCGTCGCGTGCGCCCGGATTGTCGTACAAGCTGGCCGGAGTGTGCAGGCCGAACAGGGTCAGCGTGTGCTGTCCGCGTGCGGCGGCTTCCGGTCCGAGGATCGTGCGGTCGGTCAGGGTGTGGCAGTAGACCTCTGACGGCAGCGGGTCCGGCAGCGTGCCCGCCTCCGACTTCGTGTACGCGGCGCTGAGCGCGCTGTACGACTCGTCGATGTGGAAGGTTCCGGCGAAGGCGACCTCCGGCTCGATCCCGGAACGCAGCGCGGGCAACCGGTCCAGCACCATGTTGACCTTGAGCTGGTTTCCCTCCGGCCGCACGCCGCCCGGCCGCCCCAGCAGTTCCGCGAGTACCGACGGCGCCGCGTTGACGAGCACGTACCGTGCGTCGATGCGGCCGACCCCGTCAGCCGTCGCATACGCGACCGACGCGCGGCGCCCGTCCGCCTCCACGCGCGTCACCGTCGCGCCGGTCACGATCAGCGCCCCGGCCTTCTCCGCCGAGCGGGCCACGGATTCGGTGATCGAACCCATCCCGCCGATCGGCACCCGCCACTCACCGGTCCCGTTGCCGATCACGTGGTACAGGAAGCAGCGGTTCTGCACGAGCGACGGATCGTGCGCGTGGCTCTGCGTGCCGATCAGCGCGTCCGTCAGCACGACCCCGCGCACGTCGTCGTCCGCGAAGGTCTCCTCGACGATCTCGCCGATCGGCCGCTCGATGAAGGAGTCCCAGAACGTGCCGCCGGCCGCCTCGCGGACCGCCTTCATCAGCTCGCCCTTGGGCGCGAGCGGCTCCAGCAGCGCGGGCGCGAAGACCCGGGCCGCCCGCTCGATCCGCCCGTAGAACTCCTGCCAGGCGCGCCACTCCCGGTCCGAGCCGGTCAGCCGCCGGAAGGACTCCTCGGTCCGCGCTCCCGGCCGCCGCTCGACCAACAGCCCGTCAGGTTTCCCGGCCCGCAGCACCGGGGTGTACGAGGCCACCGGCCGCGACCGCAGCTCGATGTCGAGCTCGAGGTCGCGCACGACGGCGTATGGCATGAGCGAGACCAGATACGAGTAGCGCGACAGATTCGCGTCGACTCCGGCGAAAGGGCGCTCGCTCACCGCCGCCCCGCCGATGTGGTCGAGCCGTTCGAGCACGGTGACCTTGGTGCCGTACCGGGCCAGGTAGGCCGCGGCGACCAGGCCGTTGTGTCCGCCGCCGACGATCACCACGTCAGTGCTCGCCGGCGCGGTACGCGCCTGATCGTCGCCGCTGTCAGCCATGCGCGCTCCCGTCCGGACGTAGAAGGCAAGGATACGAGCGGGATCACCGGCAAATCGAGAGCAAGGCCGTGAATGGCGCGATCGAGCTGCCGGTTCGTCCGGGCCCGCGGTCCGCACTCCCGGTCCGCACTCGCGGAGATCGCCGGCCCCCGCCCCTTTATTTAGCTCTGCACCAGAGCTATCTTCCCCTTGTGGAGACGAATCTGGCGCAGGAACTGGCCGCCGCCCTCTCCGGCATCCACCGGGGCACCCGGCGACGGATCCGGCGCGGCCTCGGACTGGAGCCGCTCAGCGGCGCCCAGATCGAACTGCTGCGGTCGGTAGTCCAGTCCCCGGGCATCGGGGTCTCCGCCGCAGCGCGCGAGCTGAACCTGGCCGGCAACTCGGTGTCCACGCTGGTCAACCAGCTGGTCGCGAACGGGTACCTGCATCGGGACTCCAGCACCGCCGACCGCCGCGCCGCCGTGCTCACCGCGACCGACGCGGGACGTGAACGGCTCGCGCGGTGGGCGGACGAGCGGGTGCGCCTGCTCGCCGACGAGTTGGAGCGCCTCGACTCCGACGAACTCGTCGCGCTGAAGGCGGCGCTTCCCGCGCTGCGCCACCTGGCCGCCGGCCTGGCCGACCCGCAGCACTGACACCGAGGCAGACCGAAAGCAGACCGAAAGCAGACCGAAAGGGACGGCCCGATGACCGTAGCGCCCGATCCACACCCTCCCCGTCCCGCCGCCATCACCTGCACCGATCTGATCTACACCTTCGGCAGCAGCAGGGCCGTGGACGGAATCGACCTGACCATCGAATCAGGATCGGTATACGGGCTGCTCGGGCCCAACGGGGCCGGCAAGACCACCGCCATCCGCGCCATCACCACGCTGCTGCCCGTCCCGCCCGGCATGGTGAGCGTCTTCGGGCACGACGTCTCGAAGCAGCGGATGGAGGTGCGCCGCCTGCTCGGCTACGTGCCGCAGCAGCTGTCCGCCGACTCCGGACTGACCGGCCGGGAGAACATCGCCATGTTCGCCCGGCTCTTCGACGTGCCGCGCAGGGAGCGGGCCGAACGCGTCGCCGCGGCGCTCGAGTCGGTGGGCCTGCTGGAGGTCGGGGACCGGATGGCCAAGACGTACTCGGGCGGCATGGTCCGCCGCCTCGAACTCGCCCAGGCCCTGGTCTCCTCGCCGCGGCTGCTGATCCTCGACGAGCCGACCATCGGCCTGGACCCGATCGCGCGCGCGTCCGTGTGGGACCGGATCGGGGAGGTGCGCGCCGCGACCGGGATGACGGTGTTCGTGACCACGCACTACATGGACGAGGCCGACCAGTTCTGCGACCGGATCTCGCTCATGCACCGGGGCACCATCCGCGCCACCGGTTCGCCGCAGGAACTGAAGGACTCGCTGCCCGGCGACGCGGCCACGCTCGAAGACGTCTTCCGCCACTACACCGGCGACACCCTTGACGAGCCCACCTCGGGAGAGTTCCGCAATGTCCGTGCCACTCGCGCCGCAGCCGCCCGTGTCCGCTGAATCCACTCCCGTCGACCTGGGCCTCGGCCTGGCCATCCGTCCGTCAGTCCCCGTACGCACCGGCTGGGGCGTCCTCCCGTCCCGCATCGTCACACTCTGCATCGTCGAACTGCAGAAGCTCCGGCACGACCGCAGCGAGATCTACACCCGGGCCGTGCAGCCGATCCTCTGGCTCGCGGTGTTCGGCGAGACGTTCACCCGGATCCACGCGATACCCACCGGCTCGGTGCCCTATCTGGACTACCTCGCACCCGGGATCATCGCCCAGTCCGCGATGTTCATCGCCATCTTCTACGGCATCATGATCATCTGGGAACGCGACGCCGGCGTGCTGACCAAGCTCCTGGTCACCCCGACCCCGAGAGCAGCGCTGATCACCGGCAAGGCCTTCGCCTCCGGCGTCAAGGCGCTGATCCAGGCAGCCGTAGTGATGATCTTCGCGGCGATCCTGGGCGTCGGCATGACTGCGAACCCGCTCAAGATCCTCGGCGTCGCGGTGCTCGTCGTGCTCGGCTCGGCCTTCTTCAGCTGCCTCTCGATGTCCATCGCCGGGATCGTGCTCACCCGAGACAGGCTGATGGGCATCGGCCAGGCGATCACGATGCCGCTGTTCTTCTCCTCCTCCGCGCTGTATCCGACCTCGGTGATGCCCGGCTGGCTCCAGCCGTTCTCGAAGGCCAATCCGCTCAGCTACGAGGTGGACGGCCTACGCGGCCTGCTGATCGGCACCCCGGCGCACGTGCCGCTCGACTTCGCCGTCCTCGTCGTGGCCAGTGTCCTATCCATCAGCGCAGCCGCCGCGCTGCTCCCGCGCCTCGCCAAGTGAACTGAGGTGTCGCCTCAGAATGCGCTGCGGTCGTCGCTCCTCAGATCCCGAACAAAGTGCGGCTCGTAGACACCCGCACGAGCCGTGCGCCGCCAAGGACGCGCCTTGAACACGGCCTCTTCGACACTCTCCGCGCCCTCGTCGAGATCGACGACCGCCACCGTCGCCGTGCCGTCCTGCGGGCACTGCGCGAGCCAGTTCCCGTCGGGGCCGATCACCCCGGACGGCGCGATCGCGCTGTGCTGCGCGGGCACCGAGAAGCTGACCCAGTAGCTGTTCGTCGCCGCGTGCCCCTGCGCCTCGACGGCGAAGTTCCCGGGCGACCCGCCGGCCGTGGAGAGCAGCACGCAGTCGGCCCCGAGCCGCTCGTACTCGCCGAACAGCTCCGGAAAGTGGACCTCGATGCCGAGCAGGCAGCCGAACCGCACGCCGTCGACCAGGAACGTGACCGGCGCCGAGCCCGGTGCGTACATGTACGAGACCTTGGTGTTCGACAACAGGCGCTCGTCGTAACGCGTCACCACCTCGCCGCGATCAGAGATCACGTACATGCTGTTGTGCGGCCGGTGCGGCGCGGTGAGCCGGTGCGCCGAGGCGAGCACGGTCCACAGCTTGAGCGAGCCCGCCAGCTGCGCCGTGGCGCTCAACTCCTCCCGCAGCACGTCCCAGTCGAACCGGTTCCAATCGGCCGGCCCGACCGCCTCCGGCCCGTTCACGGACAGGAGGAACTTGCTGGGAAAGCACATCGCGCCCTCGGGGAAGTGCACGATCCGAGCGCCCTGCTCGTGCGCCGCACGCATCAGGCGCCGCACCTCCAGCCCGCTCGCGCGCAGTTCGGCGGCGCTGCGCGGGTCTTCACGGACAATGGTCTGCGCCACGGCCAACCGCACGCGCTTCGTTTCCGGCATGACGTCTCCCGTCGGAGTCGGACGGAAGTGCCGGAGGGCAGAGGTATAGGACTCGCCGGTCTTGGCCGCGCGGGCGCGCACCTGCCGCTTGAAGTTCCCGTTCGCTGTCATCTGGCCTTCCACGCCTCGAACGGCAGTCCCCCAGCGACCACGCCCGAGACGATCGGACCACGACAGCGACCTGAGACGAGCAGCCCCTTTGCCTCCGGACATAGGCCGCGCTGGGGACGGCCGCAGGAGGTTCGGCGTAGGCCACGCCACCGGTCATGATGGCGAGCCGGCCAATCCCCGTCAACCACGTCCAAGGCCCAGCGCCCAAGCGCGCGGTCACGCTGAAACCGGCAAGGGCCCGCTCGCCGAGCCGAATCAAGTCGCTATCCACGTCCACGGAGCCCTGATCCACCAAAGGTCCCCGGCGCCACCAACCCGGGCGATGCCGCATCGCACGCTGCACCGCCCGGACCAGCTGTTGGTGCTGCGCCGGAGCACCTCCTATCCTCCTATCGTGTCGTGTGCCTCAGAATCTGGCGCGCAAGGCGATGGCGGCAGCCACGGCCAGCGCCAGCACGATGAGCACCAGGCGGGCGGTCTTGGCGTTGCTCTCCAAGGCTTCCAGGACCGCCCGCCATATCCCGGCCCCTTCGGACCGGTCCTCCTTCTGCGCCAGCGGCGCTCTCGCCACCCGTGCCCTCCCTCCATATCCGGGCTCGAACCTGCCGCGAGCCACGCGCCCGGTATACACCGCTGGGCAGTGAGATGACATTCCACATCGATCGTTATCGCTGATGGTGACGGGCAGCTGCCACGTTCGATCTTCTGGCCGCCGGCCAGATCCAAGCCTCTGTACGGCCGGGATCGTCAAGAGGGTGGCAGTGGTGAGCTGAGCCAACCTCCATGCTCTCTAGAGAGCAGAAGCTGCGCGGTGATCGTAGGCGCGACAAGCCTCCCGGAATTTCGGCCAGGCGCGGACGCGGTCATTTGCCGACGCCCTGTCGCCACATACAGCAGTGAGCGCCGAGGACGCACGAAGAGACAGGCCCGGTACCGGAAGAATCCCCCGCGATGGCGAACCCGGGGCTCCGCGATGAGGCATCGACTCGCCGCCTCCCGTCAACGAAGTCCGAGAACCGGGAAACGATCAAGTCCGCGAAACTACCTGCGCGGAAATCCAGATCATTCATCTGACATATTCAGACACAGCTGTATTCCTGCGAAACATGAGCCACAATAGTCAATATCGAAATTGCCCCGTGGCCCGGCCTGTGCAACCATCGCCGGATGGTGGATTCGCGCACCCTTCAACAGATCTACTCAGGCCGCTTCGACGAGGATGCGGAACGACGGAATGCCCTGTGGAAGGTCCTTTGTCGGGAATTCTTCAGCCGATGGGTAGCAGCCGATGCACACGTGCTCGAAGTCGCGGCGGGACACTGCGAGTTCATCAACAACATCGAATGCGCCTCGAAGACAGCCGTTGATCTGAACCCGGACGTCAAGATCCACGCCGCGAGCGATGTGACCACGATCGTCAAGAGTTCCACCGACCTGGACGCGATCCAGGACGTGAGCATGGACGTCGTGTTCGTCAGCAACTTCTTCGAGCACATCAGCCGTGAAGACATACTCGCGACGATGGAGCAGATCCGCCGCAAGCTGCGCAAGGGCGGGCGGCTCCTCGTGCTCCAGCCGAACATCCGGTTCTGCGCGCGCGACTACTGGATGTTCTTCGACCACGTCACGCCCCTCGACGACCGGAGTCTTACCGAGGCGCTGGCGCTGTCCGGATTCGACGTCGAGCATACGATCGTGCGGTTCCTCCCGTACACGACCAAGGGTAAACTGCCCGCGTCGCCTTTCCTGACCCGCATCTACCTGCACCTGCCGTTGGCGTGGCGGCTGCTCGGAGCCCAGAGCTTCGTCGTTGCCTCGCCCTCGAAACGCTAGCCGGGCCGACCCACTCGGCCCAGTGGGCTCGAAACCAGGATTTCACCGGCCAGCGGATCGTCAGGAGCAACGCGGTTCGGACAGACACCGGCGTGATATTAACTGGTTAAGCATCGAATGCCATTCAAAACACTTAAAGATCCTCTTCACCAGCTTCCGCCCACCCCTCAAGAAGTTCCCGCCACGCTGCGCGCCATCGTCGGCCAGCACTTCCCCAAATGCGCCCATAAATAGCCTCCGGGATTGGTGCTGGTCGAGTTGTCGGCGATTGAGCAGCGGTATCAGTCTGTTCTCGCGATGTTGGCCAGCGCGAAGGCCGTCGAGGGAAAACCAGCGGACTTCGGCAGCCTGATCTGGTTGGATCGCGGGCACCATGGCAGACGCAGACAGCAAGCACCTCGACCTCAAGCAGGTCAACCAGGATGAGGCCGCTCGGATCGCCGCCGGCAAGCCCGGGCCTGACGACCGGTGGGCCGAAGGCTTCCCACGCGAAGACGACGCCGACCCCGCCGCCGGACTGGCCTCCGCAGAACAGGACCCGGCGCCCTTCAGCGTCTACGCCCTCGTGCCACGTAGCCACGGCTGGATCATCGGCACCGCCGGCTTCTTCGGGCCACCCGACACCACCGGCGAGGTCACCATCGGCTACGGCATGGTGGAAGCAGAATGGGGCCAGGGCTACGGCACCCAGGCAGTCGCCCGACTCATCGAGATCTGCCGCGCGCACGGCGGCGTCAACGCGGTCAACGCAGACACCGACCTGGACAACATCGGCTCGCAGCGCGTCCTCGAGAAAAACGGCTTCGAGCGAGTACGCACCACTTCAACCCAGCACTACTACCTGCTGCACCTGAAGCAATGACCGCAACCTCGCCAAGAAGGAAGCTCAGAAACCGAGCCTGACCTCACGGTTTGCTAGCGTGATCGTGTTGATCGATTGAGCTGGTGAGGGGACTCGAACCCATAACCACCTCTTTATAAGAAGCCTGATGCTGGCCTGGTATTCGAGCGTGAACCGCAGACCTGCGGCCTAGCGGCCGATCGTCCGCGAGTACCCGCGATTGACCATGGCTACTTCTCTGAACGGGCACGCATCGGGCACGCCAACCTGCGATTTCGCCGATCCGAACCCCCGGCTGCACTGCGAGTGCCATGATTGTGACTCACAGTTACAGAATGTTGGGCGGGGTTGGGGAGGCTCAGCGAAATGAATCAACGGTTAGATCTCCCGAGCTGGGAAGATGCCATGCGTCGTGCGGTGGAACGGCTGGAGTTCCTTGAGTCGGTTCTTCCGCTAGATGGGCGCTTTGCTCGCTCCAAAGCTGCCGCTGCCAGTGAACTCGCCAGGGTACATGCTGCGCTTTCTCAAGCGTGGATTGCCTACGCGGCCGAGTTGACCTCTCATCGACGTATCAGTTGAGATCCCTGATCGAGACGCACAGCGGATAGCGTTGTATCCGGTCTTCTCTGTGTCAGGGCGGATTCGGGACCTCGGCTGTTGTCGGCTGTTGCCGGGAGACTCACTGACTTCTCGCTGACTACGGCCATTGACTTCGCGACATCGTGGTTGGCACGCCGTTGCTGTATTGGGCCATTGTGCAGCTTCCGCGCTGTGCATTCGGTGGCGAGAATGACGTCATGTCGTCGGCAGCTGATCAACGGTCCACCTCGGTCGCACGCAGATCCACCTGGAGGATCGTGGGGCCGCTGCTGATCCTTCCACCGGTCCTCCCCTCGACGTATCTGGCGGTTGAAGCTTTTTTCCATCTGGGAATTTATGGAACGAAGGGGGCTTTTTCGCGCGACGGCAACCCGATTCCGGCGCCATTCCTGACGATTCCGACCCTGCTGTGGCTGTGGGGATGGCTGTTTCACTGGGAACGGGAGCATGACGTCATCCAGATGCGCATCTCGGTCGGGCTGGTCGCAGGTTTCCTCAGTCTCGTGCTCTGCGCGCTCCTCTACTACGCGGCCGTGTTCGCTGATGTCGATTTGGCATACGGTTGAGCCCCACTTGGCTGTCAGCCACTCGGGATCTGAGGTCCTGGGTATCTCCGCGGTTGGGCAGACTCCGTCTTGCCGGGCGGCTGCCCTCTCGGCAAGGCATTGTTTCCTTGATGAGAGGGTGGCCGTCTGGCAACCCCCGTGGTGTCCGGCCTGGATCGTTGCCGTGCGCTGTCGAGGTCGGAGCTGCTGAGGGCTGCCCGTGCTCGCGGTGGTTTCGTGTGCCGTCCGGGTGCTGTCCGCTCTGACCCTGCTCCATCACGCGGGTGCCGACGCGCCGGTGCGCGCGCCGAAGGCAGGTGCGGATCCGGCGGCGCCGAAGCGTCCGCGGTGACCTGGTGCCTGTGGTCTGATCCAGTCATGGCTGCTCGTGTCCGGCTTCACACGGCTGCACCGCTGTGAGCTCCTGGTGCCTGCTCGGGCACGCTACGGGCACGGGAACCCCTGACCTATATCAAGGTCAGGGGTTCCTTCGTGTCTGCTGCTGCTCTGAACTGCGACTATGATCTGAGCTGGTGGGGGGACTCGAACCCCCAACCACCTGTTTACAAGACAGGTGCGCTGCCAATTGCGCCACACCAGCGGGTGTCGTGGTTGCGCCGGGATCCATGGTACTGGGGCGGTGGGGCGCGGCCTACCGAGTTCTGGTGACGGCGGGGCGCCCTGGGGCGGGCCGGCCGGTGACGTGGCGTTCGGCACAATCGGCGTGGCTGATAGTGACAAGATGCTTGTCGGAAGATACCTTGCAGCGAAGGTCTCTACCGACCTGCCTTCCAACTCGGATCGTCCGGCACGTTCCTGCCGGTTGAAGGGATTGGGCACATCCATGGCTGGTGTCATTTACGAGGACGCCTCGTGCGTCTACCCGGGTGCTGAGCGCCCCGCCGTCGACAAGCTGAACCTGGACATCCAGGACGGGGAGTTCCTCGTGCTGGTCGGGCCGTCGGGCTGCGGGAAGTCCACCTCGCTGCGGATGCTGGCGGGGCTGGAGGAGGTGACCTCGGGCGCCATCCGGATCGGCGAGCGCGAGGTGACCCACCTGCCGCCGAAGGACCGGGACATCGCGATGGTCTTCCAGAACTACGCGCTGTACCCGCACATGACCGTCGCGGAGAACATGGGCTTCGCCCTCAAGATCGCGGGCGTGCCGAAGCCGGAGATCCGGCAGAAGGTCGAGGACGCGGCCAAGCTGCTCGAGCTGACCGAGTACCTCCAGCGCAAGCCGAAGGCCCTGTCCGGCGGCCAGCGCCAGCGGGTCGCGATGGGCCGCGCGATCGTGCGTGAGCCGAAGGTCTTCCTCATGGACGAGCCGCTGTCGAACCTGGACGCGAAGCTGCGTGTGCAGACGCGTACGCAGATCGCCTCGCTGCAGCGCCGGCTGGGCATCACGACCGTCTACGTCACGCACGACCAGGTCGAGGCCATGACGATGGGCGACCGCGTCGCGGTGCTCAAGGACGGCCTGCTGCAGCAGTGCGACACCCCGCGCCGGATGTACGAGAAGCCGGCCAACGTCTTCGTCGCGGGCTTCATCGGCTCGCCGGCGATGAACCTGATCGAGGCGCCGATCGTGGACGGCGGCGTGGCCTTCGACGGCGCCGTCGTGCCGGTGGACCGGGACTCGCTGGCCAAGGCCGTCAGCCGCGCGGAGAAGACGGTGACGCTGGGCGTCCGGCCCGAGTCCTTCGACATCTCGACCAACGGGACCGGCATCGGGGTCATCGTCAACGTCGTCGAGGAACTCGGCGCGGATGCATTTGCTTACGGCACCGCGAAGGTCGACGGCGGCGACGTGGACGTCATCGTCCGCGTGGACGCGCGCAACACGCCAGCGAAGGGTGAGACGTTGCACTTCCTGCCGAAGGCGGGGGAGACGCACATCTTCTCGGCCGTGAGTGGCGAGCGCTTCTCGGAGTAAGCGGCTGTCGGAGTAGAAGTTCGAGTCCTGGTACTAGGCCGGTGCGCGATGGTGCTGATGCTTAGTCAGTGCGCCTAGTCGGGTAAGCGTTAGCGGCCCCGCCCCTTAGGAAGGGAGCGGGGCCGTTGCGTTGGCGATGGGTGGTGAGTGGGGAGGTGGTGAGGGGAGTGAGGGGCCGCGTCAGAGTGCGGCGGTTAGGGAGGCTACCTCGGCGGCCATGTCCAGGTAGTGGTCGGTCACCCCGAACGGGGCGCCCATGCCGATGATCACGTGGGTCAGGCCTAGGGCACGCAGCTGCTCGGCGCGTTCGGCCAGGTCCTTGGCGGTGGACTCCGCGGTGAAGCGCTTGATGACGGTCTTCTCGATCGCGTCGTAGTCCCGGCCCTCGGTCTCGCAGTGGCCGCGCAGCACGTCCAGCTTGTGCGTGAGGGCCTCGTCGCCGCCGTCGAACAGGTTGCAGGCGTCCGCGTAGCGGGCGACCAGGCGCAGGGTCTTCTGTTCGCCGCTGCCGCCGATCAGCAGCTTCGGGCGCGGGGAGGAGATCGCGGCGGGCACGTTGAGCAGGCGCTTGGGGGCGTAGTGCGTGCCCTCGAAGCCGGCGTCGGAGTCGGACCACATGCCGTTGGCGATCTGGATGGCTTCTTCCAGACGCTCGAAGCGTTCCCGCACGGAGGGGAACGGCACGCCGAGGCTCTCGTGTTCGTGGTCGAACCAGGCCGCGCCGATGCCGTAGTACGCCCGGCCTCCGGAGAGCACGTCGAGCGTGGTGCCGATCTTGGCCAGGATCGCCGGGTTCCGGTACGTCACGCCGGTGACCATGGTGCCGAGGGTGACCCGCTCGGTGGCCGCCGCGAGGAAGCCGAGCGTGGTGTAGCCCTCCAGCATGGGCTCCTCGGCCGCGCCGTTCGGTGGGATCTGGAAGAAGTGGTCCATCACCCAGAGGCTGTACAGGCCGCCGTCCTCCGCGGCTCGGGCGACCTTGAGCAGGTTGGGTCGGACGGCTGCGGAGCCGCCCGGCCAGTCGAAGCGATTGATGGTGAATCCGATGCGCACTCTTGACTCCAAGAAGGAGGGAGTTGGGGATGGGGGGAAGTTTATCGGGGGACGGGAGGACTGAGGACTAGACCGCGGCTGGTGGTGGGAGGGGCCGTGACGGGTTGTGAGGGTGGATATCAGAGCCGGTTGGCGCGGAGGCGGCGCTGGGCTACCTCGTAGAGCGCGATGCTGGTGGCTACGCCCGCGTTGAGCGACTCGGTGGCCGCGGCGATGGGGATGCGGACGGTGATGTCGCAGGTCTGTTCGACCAGGCGGCTCAGGCCCTTGCCCTCCGAGCCGACGACTAGGACCAGCGGATCGGTTCCGGACTCGAGGTCCGCGAGGTCCACCGTGCCGCGGGCGCTGAGGCCGACGACGACCAGGCCCTGCTTCTGGTAGGCCTCCAGGGCGCGGGTCAGGTTGCCTGCCTGGGCCACGGGGATGCGGGCGGCGGCTCCGGCGGAGGTCTTCCACGCGCCGGCGGTCATGCCTGCGGAGCGGCGTTCGGGGACGACTACGCCGTGCGCGCCGAAGGCCGCCGCGGACCGGATCACGGCGCCGAGGTTGCGCGGGTCGGTGACGCCGTCGAGCGCGACGATGAGGGGGGTCTCCGCCGTGTCCAGGGCGCGGGCGAGCAGGTCGTCCGGGTGCGCGTACTCGTACGGCGGGATCTGCAGCGCGATGCCCTGGTGGATCGCCCCGTCGGTGAGCCGGTCGACCTCCTGGCGCGGGACCTCCATCAGCGGGATGCCGCGCTGGCCGGCCAGGGTCACCGATTCGCGGACCCGGTCGTCGGCGTCGATGTACTGCGCGACGTAGAGCGTCGTGCCGGGCACGGCCGCGCGCAGGGCCTCGACGACGGAGTTGCGGCCGGCGATCAGCTCGGAGATCTGGCGGTTCGCCTTGTACGGGACTTTGGGCGCCGTACGGCCGCCGCCACTGCTGCGGCCCTTCGCCGCCTGGGCCCGCTTCGCCGTCGCCGCGGCCTTGCGCGCGGCCGGGTGGCCGGTGCGGGTCTCGGCCCGCGGCGTCGGCCCTCTGCCCTCCAGTCCCTGGCGCCGGTTTCCGCCCGAGCCGACCTGCGCGCCCTTCTTCGACGAGCCCGACTTGCCGCTGCCGCGTCCGCCCTGAGCGCCGCCCTTACCGCCTGCCATGGTGATGCTCCAGATGTCGTCGTACGAGATGAGTTGAGGCCGGGGTGTACAGGCCTCTGGGGTGAAAAAGGTGCCAGCGGGTGAACGGGGGGTCAGGACAGTCCGGAGGACTGCGTCAGGTCACGTCGGGTCAGGTCACGTCGGATCGGGGTCGGTCAGTTCACGGCCGGTCAGGTCAACGTCCAGCGGGGGCCGGCCGGGGTGTCCTCGATGGTGACGCCGATCGCGGCGAGCCGGCTGCGGATCTCGTCGGAGGCCGCGAAGTCCTTGCGGGCGCGGGCCGCCTCGCGCTGTTCGAGCGCCACCGCGACCAGGCTGTCCACCACCCGGCGCAGGTCGGTGGCCCGGCCGCTCTCGGTGGCCGCCCACGGTTCGGCGAGCGGGTCCATCCCGAGGACGCCGAGCATCGCCCGGACCTCGCCGAGCCGGGCCTGCGCGCTCTCCTTGTCCCCGGCCGCCAGCGCGGTGTTGCCGGACCGCACCGCCTGGTGCAGGACCGCCACCGCCTGCGGCACGCCGAGGTCGTCGTCGAGGGCCGCGGCGAAGTCCGCCGGGACCGTGGTCGGCTCGGTGGCCCCGGCCAGCTCCACGGCGCGGGTCATGAACTGCTCGATCCGGGCGAAGGCGGTGGCCGCCTCCTCCAGCGCGGCCTCCGAGTACTCGATCATCGAGCGATAGTGCGGGGTGCCGAGGTAGTAGCGCAGCACCAGCGGGCGGTGACGCCGCATCATGTCCGCGACCAGCAGCGAGTTGCCCAGGGACTTGGACATCTTCTCGCCGGCCATGGTCACCCAGGCGTTGTGCATCCAGTACTGCGCGAATGCGTCGCCGCGGGCCTTGGACTGGGCGATCTCGTTCTCGTGGTGCGGGAAGATCAGGTCGATGCCGCCGCCGTGGATGTCGAAGCGCTCGCCGAGGTAGCGGCGGGCCATCGCGGAGCACTCCAGGTGCCAGCCCGGCCGGCCGGGCCCCCAGGGGGTGTCCCAGTACGGCTCGCCCTGCTTCGCGCCCTTCCACAGGGTGAAGTCGCGCGGGTCCCGCTTGGCGTTCTTCGGGTCGGCGTCCTCGGCGCTCTGCAGGTCCGCCACCCGCTGGTTCGACAGCGCGCCGTACTCGGGGAAGCTGCGCACGTCGAAGTACACGTCGCCGCCGGCCGCGTAGGCGTGCCCGCCGATGATCAGGTCGCGCATCAGCTCGACCATCTCCGGGACGTGGCCGGTGGCCCGCGGCTCGACGGTGGGTGGGAGGCAGCCGAGGCCGTCGTACGCGGCGGTGAACGCGCGCTCGTTGGCCTGCGCGATCCGCCAGTACTCCACGCCCTGCTCGGCCGACTTCTTCAGGATCTTGTCGTCGATGTCGGTGACGTTGCGCACGAAGGTGACCGCGAGGCCCCGGGCGGACAGCCAGCGTCGCAGGATGTCGAAGTTCACCCCGGACCTGATGTGCCCGATGTGCGGAGCGGACTGCACGGTGGCGCCACACAGGTAGATCGAGACCTTGCCCGGATGATTGGGGACAAAGTCACGCACGCTGCGTGCCGCGGTGTCGTACAGACGGATGCTCACGCATACCAGGTTACCGGTTTGGGTAGGGTTTCTGATTCGGAATAGCGGCCCGGACGGTTTGGTTGCCGTGTCAGGCAGGAATCAGACAAGGGCTGAATACCGCTGGGGGTTTCCGATGGGGCAGGCCGCGCCGACCGGGGTTGCGACCGACCCGCCGCCAGTAGGGCACATAGGCAGGTCGGCGCGGGTGCAAGCGGTCCTGATCCTCGGGGCGCTGTCCGCGTTCGGCCCGCTCTCCATTGATCTTTATCTGCCCGCGCTGCCTTCGCTGCAGTCGCATTTCCACGCCTCGGCGGGGCAGGTCCAGCTCACCTTGACCGCGTGCCTGGTCGGCTTGGCGGCCGGACAGGCGTTGGTCGGCCCGCTCTCGGATTCGCTCGGGAGGCGTAGGCCGCTGCTGGTGGGCGTTACCGCGTACGCCCTGGCGTCGCTGCTGTGTGCGTTTGCACCGTCGGTTGCTGCGTTGACGGTCGGCCGGTTGATTCAGGGCGCTGCGGGGGCGGCCGGGATCGTGCTCGCGCGCGCGGTCGTCCGGGACATTTACTCGGGCACTGCGATGGTGCGCTTCTTCTCGGCTCTGATGCTCGTGAACGGAGTCGCGCCGATCCTCGCCCCGGTGGTCGGCAGCCAACTGCTGAAGATCACCCAGTGGCAGGGACTGTTCGTGGTGCTGGCCGGAGTCGGCGCGGTGCTGGCGGCGGCGGTGTTCTTCGGACTGCCGGAGTCGCTGCCGGCCGAGCGGCGGGGCGAGGCGGGGGTGGGGCGCACGCTGCGGGCCTTCCGCGCGCTGGCGGCCGACCGGCGGTTCGTCGGCTACGCGCTGGCTGGCGGCCTGGGCTTCGCGGCGATGTTCGCGTACATCGCGGGCTCGCCGTTCGTGGTCGAGCAGGTCTACGGGCTCAGCGCGCAGTCCTTCTCGTTCATGTTCGGGGCGAACGCGCTCGGCATCATCCTGCTCGGACAGCTCAACGGGCGGCTGGCGGGGCGGGTCCCGATCACGGCGCTGCTGCGGTTCGGGCTGGCGCAGTGCACGGTCGGGGGCCTGGCGCTGCTCGTGGTCACCCTGCTGGGGCTCGGTTTCTGGCCCACCGCGCTGTGTCTGTGGGTGATGGTCTCCGCAATGGGCTTCGTGATGCCTGCCTCGACGGCGCTGGCGTTGGCGGACCACGGCGCGAACGCCGGGACCGCGTCGGCGTTCCTGGGCGTCACCCAGTTCCTGATCGGCGGGATCGTCGCGCCGCTGACCGGACCGGGGACCGGGTCCGTGCTCGCGCAGACGCTGCCGATGGCCGTGGTCGTCGCGGCGATGGCCGTGGCCGCCCTCGGCGCGCACCTGGTGTTCGGCGGCCGAAGCGTGGCTACGGCAGCCGATACCGTCCGTCAGCCAGCTTGACCGCGAGGCCGTCCGCGAGCAGGCCGGCGAGTGCGCGTCCGCGTTGCTCGGCCGGGCGCCACGCAGGTTCGAACGCTGCCTCCTCGACCGGCCGGGTAGCCTCGCGCAGCACCGCGAGCAGCCGTCCGCGGGCCTGGCGGTCCGTGCCCGCGTAGGTCTGCCCGCGGCGCGGCGGACCGTCGTGCGCGGGATGGCCGGCCGCGTGCCAGGCGCAGAGCTCGATGATCGGGCACTGGGCACACTTCGGCGTCTTCGCGGTGCAGACCAGCGCGCCGAGCTCCATCGAGGCTGCGGCCCAGCCCGCGGCGTCGTCCTCGGCCCGGGGCAGCACGGTCTCGGCGAGCGAGCGTTCGGCGGCGGTGAGCGAGTCGGCCGGGAACTCGACCCCGGAGAAGGCGCGGGCCAGCACCCGCCGCACGTTCGTGTCCAGCACGGTCGCCCGGCGGCCGTAGGCGAACGAGGCGATCGCGGCGGCGGTGTACTCGCCGACGCCGGGCAGTGCGCGCAGGTCGGCGTAGTCGGCGGGCACCGCGCCGCCGTGCTGCTCGACGATCGCGGTGGCGGCGGCGTGCAGGCGCAGCGCGCGGCGCGGATAGCCGAGACGGCCCCAGGCGCGCACCGCCTCGCCGGGCTCCTCGGCGGCGAGGGCCGCGGGGCTGGGCCAGCGCGCGATCCAGGTCTCGTACACGGGCAACACGCGCACGACCGGGGTCTGCTGGAGCATGAACTCGCTGACCATCACGCCCCACGCCCCGGCCGCCGGCTCACGCCACGGAAGATCCCTGCGGTGGACGGCGAACCAGGCGCGGGTACGTTCGGTGACCTCGTCCGCGAGTTCACCGGACGTGGACGAAGCGGGGGCGGGTGCGCTGAGGGCGGGCTGACTGGGCATCAGTCCTATCGTCGCATTGTCGAAACACGCTTGCGTGTCCAATGCGTCGGCGGGTGTGGTCAATGCCATAAGGTGACCTCCCGTGGGATCCTTCCTCCGCCCTGTCGGCTCCGAGCCGCCCGCAGTTTACTGGCGGCGGCGCATTCTCGTGTTCGGGATTCCGCTGGTCCTGATCGGGTTCACCGCGTACGCCTGCTCCGGCTCGGGCGGCGGCGGGGGCAACGGGGCGAAGGGGGCCGCGTCGGCCACGCCGACGAACAGCTCGGCGATAATCACCCCGGGACCCGGGTCCACCGCCAGCCTGCCGCCGATAAATTCCTACCCGGTGACCGGGCCGACCGGCTCGTCGACCGCCACGTCCACCGCCGGGAGCGGCAGCGGCGGCTCGTCCGGCGGCAGTGGGAGCGGAAGCGGTAGCGGCGGGTCCGTGGGCGGGGTCCCGGTCGGCTCGACCGGCTGCGTGCTGTCCGTCACGCTGCAGCTGGACAAGACCTCGACCAGCGGGCTGCCGACGTACCCGTCCGGCCAGAACCCGACCTTCAACGTGATACTGAAGAACTCCGGGACGCAGAACTGCATGTTCGACGTCTCGGGCAAGGGCATCGTGGTCACGGTCACGCCGGTCGGTTCGAGCACGGCCGCCTGGACCAGCGCGACCTGCGCCGGAGCCCAGGACGTGCGCGTACTCGGACCGGGTGACGGCTACACGGACGCGGTCAAGTGGGCGCGCGAGACCTCCGAGTCGAACTGCCCGAGCAAGCCGCCGCTGGTCGCGACCGGCTCGTACACGGTCTCGGCGGCGGTCAGCGGCGTCAGCGCGGCTTCGGTGCAGTTCACGCTCCAGTAGCGCGGCGGGATCACCACGGCACGGGGCCGTCAGCGTTCGTGAAGGTACCTGTAGGCGCGTCGTCGCCCTCGGGCAGGGTGGCGGCTCGCACGATCGCCACGACGCCCTCCTCGACGGTCTGGGTGCCGCGGTGGCCGTTGAGGTCCGTCGCGGTGTATCCGGGGTCGACCACGTTGATGCGCAACTGCGGGAAGGCCTTCGCGTACTGCACGGTCAGCATGTTGAGCGCAGCCTTGGAGGCCGCGTAGTTCAGCAGGACGAGCTGGGACTCCAGCCGACTCGGATCGGTCGCCCAGCCGATCGAGCCCAGGCCGCTGCTCACGTTGACCACGAGCCCGCGCTTCGAACGCAGCAGCAGCGGCAGGAAGGCGTGCGTGACGCGGACGGCGCCGACCGTATTGGTGTCCAGGAGCCGCGCGAGGCTGTCCCCGGTCGTGTCGATCGGCGCGATGCTGCCGCCGGCGATCCCGGCATTGTTGATCAGGACGTCGAGGCCGTCCCCCGCCTTGCCGACGCTCTCGGCTGCGGCCTGGACCGACGCCTCGTCGGTGATGTCGATCAGCAGCGGACGCGCATTCGGCCCGAGTGCCTCGGCGGCCTGCTGCGCGTTGCCCTCGTCACGGGAGCCGACGTACACGGTGTGTCCGGCGGCGATGAGCTGGCGGGCGGTCTCGAAACCGAGTCCCTTGTTGGCCCCGGTGATCAGTGTTGTCGTCATGCTGAAATCGTGTCAGCGGGCAGTGCCGGGTACCAGCCGACTGCTTTTCCGGGGACCGGGAGTACCTGGGTACCGCGATGCCCTGGCAGCCGACGCGGGCCCGGCCGTCAGACAACAGTCGGACAGTCGGACAGCCAAACGGTCAGACGTAGCGCTCCAGGATCGAGGACTCGGCCAGCCGGGACAGGCCCTCGCGCACGGTGCGGGCGCGGGTCTCGCCGACCCCCTCCACCGCCTGCAGGTCCGCGACCGAGGCGGCGAGCAGCTTCTGCAGGCCGCCGAAGTGCTCGACCAGCCGGTCGATGACCGTGCCGGGCAGCCGCGGCACCTTGGCCAGCAGCCGGAAGCCGCGCGGGGAGGCGGCCGAGTCCAGGGCCTCGGCGCCGCCCGAGAAGCCCAGCGACTTGGCCACCGTGGCCAGTTCCAGCAGCTCGGGGCGGCTGAGGGCGTCCAGGTCGTGCAGGGTGTCCTCGACGGTGCGGCCGCGGCGGCCGGCCCGCTCGGGCAGGTAGTCGCGGGCGATCAGCTCGCGTTCCGGCTCGACCCCGGCGACCAGCTCGTCGAGCTGGAGCTCCAGCAGCCTGCCGTCCACGCCGAGCTGGACCACGTAGTCCTCGATCTCGACCGCGATCCGGCGCACCATCTCCAGCCGCTGCGCCACCTGGGCCACGTCGCGGGCGGTGACCAGGTCCTCGATCTCCAGCGCGGAGAGCGTGCCGGCGACCTCGTCCAGGCGCAGCTTGTAGCGCTCAAGGGTGGCCAGGGCCTGGTTCGCCTTCGACAGGATCACCCCGGAGTCCTCGAGGACCTGGCGCTTGTCCTCGTGGTAGAGCGCGATCAGCCGCATCGACTGGCTGACCGAGATGACCGGGAACCCGGTCTGCCGGTTCAGCCGTTCGGCGGTGCGGTGGCGGGTGCCCGTCTCGACGGTCGGGATAGCCGGGTCGGGGACGAACTGCACTCCCGCGCGCACGATGCGGGTGCAGTCGCGGTCCAGGACCACGCCGCCGTCCATCTTGCACAGCTCGCGCAGCCGGGTCGCGGAGAACTCCACGTCCAGCACGAAGCCGCCGGTGCAGATGCTCTCGACGGTCTTGTCGAAGCCGAGCACGATCAGCGCGCCGGTGTTGCCGCGCAGGATCCGCTCGAGTCCGTCGCGCAGCGGGGTGCCGGGGGCGAGCGCCGCCAGCGTGGCGCGCTGCGTCTGGTCCGCGGCGCGTTCGTGGGCTGCCATGACGCTCCAGGAGGAGGGGACGATTGGAGCCGAGTTTACCGGTTGATCATCTGATGAAGGGTCGCCAGCGTGTCCGCGATGTCGGCGACCTCGACGATTCGCATCCCGTCGGGAATCTTCGGCGTCTCCTCGCCGTCCGCGCGCTTGGGCACCAGCGCGGTGCGGAACCCGAGGCGGGCGGCCTCGGAGAGCCGCCGGTTCAGCCCGGTGACCGGTCGCACCTCGCCGGCGAGCCCGACCTCGCCGAAGGCGACGACGTTGGCCGGCAGCGGGCTGTCCATGGTGCCGGTGGTCATCGCGAGAGCGACGGCGAGGTCCGCGGCGGGGTCGATCAGCCGCACCCCGCCGACGGTGGCGACGAAGACGTCCTGCTTGCCGAGCGGCACCCGGCCGCGGCGCTCCAGTACCGCTATGACCATGGAGACGCGCCCGGCGTCCAGGCCGGAGGTGACCCGGCGCGGCTGCGGCAGGTTGGATTGGGCGACCAGCGCCTGCACCTCGCAGACCAGCGGCCTGCGGCCCTCGAGGGTGACGGTCACACAGGTGCCGGGCACCGGCTCGGCGCGGCGGGACAGGAACAGGCCGGAGGGGTCGGCCAGGCCCCTGATGCCGGAGTCGTGCATTTCGAAGCAGCCGATCTCGTCGGTCGGGCCGTAGCGGTTCTTCACGGCGCGCACCAGGCGCAGCGGAGAGTGGCGGTCGCCCTCGAACTGGAGCACGACGTCGACGAGGTGTTCCAGCACCCGCGGGCCGGCGATCGAGCCGTCCTTGGTGACGTGCCCGACCAGAATCACGGCGAGGTCGCGCTCCTTGGCCACCCGGATCAGTGCCGCGCTGACCTCGCGGACCTGGGTGACGCCGCCGGGTACGCCGTCGATCTCGGCGGAGGCGACGGTCTGGACCGAGTCCAGGATGAGCAGGCTCGGCCGGACCTGTTCGATGTGCCCGAGGACGGCGGCCAGGTCGGTCTCGGCGGCGAGATAGAGGTTCGGGTCGAGCGCGCCGATCCGGTCCGCGCGCAGCCGGACCTGGGCGGTGGACTCCTCGCCGGTGACCACGAGCACCGGCCGTTCGGGAGTGGCCCCGGCGGCGGCGACCTCGAGCAGCAGGGTGGACTTGCCGACCCCGGGCTCGCCGGCCAGCAGGACGACCGCGCCGGGGACCACGCCGCCGCCGAGCACCCGGTCCAGTTCGGGCACGCCGGTCGAGCGGGCCTTGGCGGTGGCGGCGCTGACCTGGTCGATGGGGCGGGCCGGGGCGGTGACCGGACCGGCCTTGACCGTGCGCGGCTTGAGGATCCCGATCTCCTCGACGCTGCCCCAGGCCTGGCATTCGGGGCACCGGCCGACCCACTTCACGGTCGTCATGCCGCACTCGCCGCAGCGGAAGGCGTCGCGCGGCGCGGCACTCCTGGTGGATCTGCTCGTGGTCCCCATGGGCAACGACGGTAGCGGGTGCCGGGGACAGGGGGCGGACGGCGGCGCGGGTGGTGCGTGCGCGTGATGGGGTGCGGTGGCGGTGGCTCAGAGGATGGCGGCCGTGGTGGCCGTCGCCGGATTGAACATGCGACCGAGCGGCGCGGTCATCGCGGGAGTGGCGATAGTTTGCTCGCGGGGCAGCGTCAAGGGGTAAAAGATGTACCTATATCCCTTTTATGGCGTACCGTAACCCGCAGTTTCGACGACTCAGTGGAAGTCATATCACCGTATGGCTTACCTTCCTTCCGTGACTGACCGCGAATTGGTTACCGCGCTGCGGGCTGGAGACCGGCTCGCGGCCGGCCAGATATACGACATTTACGGAACGCGACTGTACGCCTACTGTCACGAACTGTTGGGCGATCACAAGCTCGCGGGCGACGCGCTGCGCGACGCCTTCATCGTGGCGGTGAACCGCATCCGCGAGCTGCGGTCGCCGGACGAGTTAGGCGCGTGGCTGTACGCGCTGTCCCGGGCCGAGTGCGAGCGGGTCGGCGTCAGCGAGGAGATCCCGCAGGACGCGGGCGACGCGGCGCGTGGCGACCGGCTGGCCCGGTTGGCGCTGGACTGCTACGCGATGCTGCCTCCGGAGACGCGCGAGGTGCTCGATCTGGCGTTCCGGCACCGGCTGGTGGACGCCGACCTGGCCCGCGTGCTCGGCCTGCCCGAGGAGGAGGCCTCCGAAAAGGTCGGGGCGGCCCAGACGGACCTGGAGCACACGCTGCTGGTCGTGCTGGCGGCGCGCACCGGCGACCCGAAGTGCCCCGAGGCGGCGGAGCTCGGCCGGAAGTTCGACCAGCTCGACGGCCGCGCCGTGGACACGTGGGTGCAGTCGGTCACCCGGCACGTCGAGAAGTGCACGATCTGCAGCACCACGGTCAAGAACCGGCGGCCGCTGCGGCTGTTCGAGGAGCTTCCGCACTCGTTCATGCCGCCCGGCGTGCGGTCGCGGGTGTTGGAGAGCCTGCGCGACCCGGCGGGCGCGGCCTTCGCGGCGCGCATCTCCGATCGGGCCGGACGCTTCGACGAGGACGGCTTCCCGGTCGCCGGAAAGCGCGGCGGCGGGGTATCGGCCCGTAAGTGGGCACTCCCGTTGGGCTTCGCGGCGGCTCTGGCCGCGGTGGTCGTGCTGGCGTACGTGATGTTGGTGCACCACTCGCCCGCGACGGCCGCGACGGCGAACTCGACCTCGACGAACTCGACGGGTTCATCGGCATCGGCGACCGTGACGGACAGTTCGACCAGTGCGGGTCTGGGACTGGGTACGGGTTCGGCTTCCGCGTCGGCTACGGCGTCTGCTTCGGCGAGTGCGAGTACTTCGACGTCCAAGGCCGTGACGGTGGTAACGAGGACGAGCGCGAAGGCGAGTACTACTCCAACGAAGTCGGCAAGCAAGTCCGCCTCCGCGAGCGCGTCGTCTTCGCCGTCGTCATCACCGTCCACGTCGCCGAGTGCGAGCATGAGTACGACGCCCTGACGGCAGATTGGTAAAGCTCACCCGGACGAGTGGCAGTATGACTCTGTGCTGTCACTCGGTTGGGCGATAGGACGTCGACTCTGGGGCATCCCCCTGTGGCGCCGCTTACCTTCGGCCGTGTGAACGCAGACCTTTCAGATCGGCCTGATCTCTCCATCCCGCCACTGCGGTCCGAGCTTCTTCGGCCCAGCGGTGAGGCGGGGGACGGTTGGGGACGTGCCGCAGCGTACGACGCGTACGCGGACGGCCTGCACACGTATGCCATCTGGTCGTTGCGTGACCACGATGCCGCCGTTGACGCGCTGTACTGCACGTTCGTCAGCGCCGACCGCAACATCACGCAACTGCGGCAGCCTGAACAGATCCAGCCGTGGCTTTACGCGATCCTGCGCCGCGAGTGCATGTTGCGGACCTCTGTGGCTCCTCCCGCGTCCAGCGCAGCCTCGTCGGGTTCGTCTGTTTCATCGGCTGCGTCAGTTCCATCCGTTCCCGCCGCTTCACTCGGTTCGTCTGCTGACGTGACCGCTGCGCTGACGCCGGTTTCGCGGCGGCTGCGTCCGCCGAGCGGGGCCGCCGACCCGACCGGGTCCCTGGCCTCGCTGGAGCGCAGCCTGCGCCGAGCCGAGTTCCACTCGCTGGAATGGCCCGAGTCCGAGGGCCTCGCTCCGGCGCACCGGGAGATCTTGGAACTGACGATCCGTCACGGGTTGGACAGCCAGGGACTCGGGCTGGTACTCGGACTCGGGCAGACCGGACGTGTGCTGACCGGGTCGGGGACGGGCGCCGGCTTCGGCGGGGGAGTGATCGGCTCGGTGGGCTCGCAGGGCTTCGGCGTGCTCGCGGACGCGTGGCGCGAGCTGGAGCGCTCGCTTGCGGCCGTAGCCGTGGCGAAGGCCTCCCGTGAGCACTGCGCGCAGCTGGCTGAGCTGACCTTCGGCTGGTCCGGGCGTCTCAACGCGACTCTGCGCGCGCCGCTCACCGACCATGTGGACGGCTGCACGCGTTGCCAGCACTACCTCCACACCGTCATCGGCACGCCGGCCGCGCCGACGATCCTGCCGTTCGTGGCGGCTCCGCGTGCACTGCGCGAGATCGTGCTCGAGGAGTTGCACGAGCCGGCGATCGCCCTGCGCCTCGGGATCGACCACGGGGTCATCGCGGCACGGATTCCACGATTCGCCGTGGACGGATTCCCGGCGATCGGCGAGCCGGTGCCGGTTCGGCGTCGTGGCACTCGGCGTGCCGCTCCGAAGACGAGTGCACCGCGTCGAGGGGCGTCGGTACGCAGCGCTGGCAACGTCCCCGCACGCAATGCCGCACCTGAAGCTGCACCGGAAACCCTGCCGCGCAGGACGCCCGGCGCGAGTCGGCCGAGTATTGACGCGCAAGCCCCTGGTGCGCAGGGCGATGCCCAGACGCGCGTGTCGGATGGCGATGCGCTGACACGGGGTCTGTACGGCGAGGTTGCGCGGGTCACGAGATCGGACAGCGAACCGCAGAGGCGACCGGAGCACGGCACGCCGGGACGAGCGCGCACGGGTGCGGGCTCGCAGGTCCGGGCTGCTGATGAGGACGCTGAGACGTCGACCGTCTATCGCGCGCCGGGAAGTTGGGCGGCGCGGGTGCTGCCTGCGGACGCCACGACCGAATGGCCGGTGATCGAGGACGAGCCGCCGCTGCCGTCGACACTCCGCTCCAGGGCCGGGCAGGCTCGGCCGCGCCGGGCCGCCGCGTCCACTGTCGCGAGCGGCGAGCAGCCGAGGTTCATCGCGACGGCGTCCGGCCGCTTCGCCTTCCGCGCCCCGAACGCCGCCGAGACCTCGGTGGCAGGCTTCCCCGCGGTAGCCAGTACGGCGGCAGTAGACCACGCGGCGGGCAATCACACGGCGGGCAATTACACGGCGGGCAATTACACGGCGGCGAACCCGGCAGCAGCCAAGCTCACAACCGCGCTCCATCAGACGGCCACGTTCCCGGCGGCGGCCACCGCTTCGCTGCCGCGCTTCACGACCCCGGCGGGCGAGGGTCTTCGCGGTCCCGACGGCAAGCCGCGCGGCCGGCACAAGTCCCGGCCCGTCCGGCAGGCCGTCCTGTCCGCCGTTGCGCTCGGCACGGTCGGGGCCGCGGCCGCCGCGTCGGCCGCGCTGCTCGGGCTGGGCTCGGAGCACCACTCGTCGCAGCTCCTTGACGCCACCGCGCCGCGAGACCCGATCAGCGGCACGGGACGCACCGGCCCTGGCGGGCTGACCGTCTCGGTGAGCACCCCCGCAGCTCCCGGCACGTCCGCCGGAACGCACACGTCGAACTCGACGGGGCGGGGCGGATCCGGCCCGGGTTCCGGTTCCGGAGTCACCGCGACGGTCGGGACCGCGAAGGGGGCCGGTTCGGGCGCCGGCTCTGGCTCCGGTGTCGGCACCGGGGCGAGCGCCGCGGACTTCCACGTGAGCGTCAACCAGCGGGCCGCCGACCCGAACAGCGTCGCGATCCTGCTGCGCAACACCGGCAGCGCGCCGATCGCCTGGAGCGCGCGGGCCGCCGACTCCTGGATCGTGCTGAGTCAGGGCTCCGGGACGCTTGCGGCCGGCCAGTCCGTGACGATCACCGCCGCCGCGACCAATGCCGCTCCGGCCGGGCTGTGGACGAGCTCGGTGGCGTTCGCGCCGGGCGGCTCGGTGGTCACCCTGCACGGAGGGTCCACGCCGCCCGCCAGCTCGGCGCCCCCGAGCAGCGCCCCGCCGACCTCGAGCTCGCCCTCCAGTGCTCCGTCCTCGTCCACACCCACCCCGACTCCGACCCCGAGCGCGTCCTCCGCGCCCAGCTCCTCCTCGGGGGGTGGGCCGAGCCCGTCGGCCGCGAGTCCGACGCAGAGCAGCACCTCGGGTGGCGGTGCCAGCGCTTCGGCGAGCTCGGGTGCGGGCTCCGGCAAGCACAGGCGGCACTGAGGCAGGTCAGATGCAGGTCGGATGCAAGTCAGATGCAGGCCGAGCCAGGTGGTCGCCAGCTCAGATCACACCGCCGCTCTGACGCGGCCTCAGCTCACTGGGTCGCCGGGGGCGAGGCCGGGTGCCGCGCGACCGGGGTCCGCGCGGCTAGGTGGGCGACGCAGAACTCGACGAGCACGTCGTACGCCGCCCGGCCCATCAGCTCGACCAGCTCCGGGCCGTACGACACGTAGACGGGGTCGGCGGCGGTGTGCGCCTCGGTGTTGCCGGTGCACCACCAGTTGAGGTCGTGCCCGCCCGGACCCCAGCCGCGCCGGTCGTACTCGCCGAGGGTGACCATCAGGATCTTGCTGTCGTCCGGCCGCTCCACCCAGTCGTAGGTGCGGCGGATCGGCAGCTGCCAGCACACGTCCGGCTTGGTCTCCAGCGGGTGGCGCCCCTCGCGCAGCGCCAGGCCGTGCAGCGCGCAGCCCGCCCCGCCGGCGAAGCCGGGCCGGTTCAGGAAGATGCACGCGCCCTCGTGCACCCGCGTCTGCTTGTCGCCGTCCTGGTCGGTCTCGGTGATCGCGAGCTTGCCGCCGCGCTTGACCCCCTCGCCGTGGAACTGCCAGGTCTCCGCGGTCAGCCGCTTCGCCGCCGCCTTGACCCGCTTCTCGTCCGCGGCGTCGGAGTAGTGCGCGCCGAGCGTGCAGCAGCCGTCGTCGGCCCGGCCCGGGTGGATGCCCTGGCAGCCCGAGCCCCAGATGCACTGCCAGCGCGAGCACAGCCAGGTCAGGTCGGCGCGGAAGAACTGCTCGGCGTTCTCCGGATCGGGGAACTCGATCCACGCGCGGGGGAAGTCCAGGGCTACTTCAGGCACAACGCCAGCTTACGAGTGGTACGCGGCTGTGGCGCCGTGGCGCGCCAGATTCGCCCCCGTCAGTGCCTCGATTCGGTGAAGATCACCCCTGCTGCCAGCGGTGGAACCCCCGGTGGTCTAGCGTCGTGAGTATGCGGCTAGGGGTTTTGGACGTCGGCTCGAACACGGTGCACCTGCTGGTCGTGGACGCGCACCAGGGTGCGCGTCCGCTGCCTGCTTTCTCGCACAAGGTCGAGCTGCACCTGGTGGAGCTGATCGGCCCGGACGGCGCGATCACCGAAGAGGGCGCCGAGCGGCTCGAGGCCTTCATCGAGGAGTCCGTCGCCATCGCCGAGGACAAGGGCGTCGAGGAGTTCATCGGCTTCGCCACCTCCGCGATCCGCGAGGCCGCCAACGGGGTGCAGATCCTGCGCGAGATCCGGGACCGCACCGGGCTCGAGCTCGTGGTGCTGGACGGCCAGGCCGAGGCGAAGCTCACCTTCCTCGCGGTGCGCCGCTGGTTCGGCTGGTCGGCCGGTCGGCTGCTGGTGCTGGACATCGGCGGCGGCTCCCTGGAGATGGCCTCCGGCTTCGACGAGATGCCCGAGGTGGCGCGCTCGGCGCCGTTCGGCGCGGCCCGGCTGACCAAGGACTGGCTGCCGGGCGACCCGCCCGGCGAGGAGGCGGTCCGGGCGCTGCGCAAGCACGTGCGCGGCGGCATCGCCAAGGTGGTCGGCGACCTGGTCCGCTACGGCCGGGCGGACCGCGTCGTGGCCACCTCCAAGACCTTCCGGCAACTGGCCAGGGTGGCCGGTGCCGCGCCGAGTACCGAAGGGTTCTACGTCCCCCGGCGGCTGTCCCGGGCGGACCTGGCCGAGTGGGTGCCCAAGCTGGCCCGGATGACCGCGGCGGAGCGGACCGCGCTGCCCGGCGTCTCGCCCGGCCGCGCCCAGCAGCTGCTCGCCGGGGCGATCGTGGCCGACGCCGCGCTGGACCTGTTCCAGGCCGACCACGTGGACATATGCCCATGGGCGCTACGCGAGGGCGTGATCCTGCGACGGCTGGACGGCCTGCCCGACGAGTGGTTGTAATCCGCCCTTAGGCTGGACGGCACGCGGCGCTCGCCGGGTTATGTAGTCTCGGTCAGGTGACGTGGGCGGTCGGCAGCAGCGGCGAGGCGGCGAGGGTCAACGTGCCCGAGGTCGCGCTCTCCACGATCTCGGTCTACCCGGAGAACACGGCCACCGGCTTCGCGACGGCCGCGCGCCTGGGTTACGACGGCGTCGAGGTCATGGTCACCAACGACCCGGTGAGCCAGTCCATCGACTCGCTGCGGCGGCTGCGCGACGGGCTGGACCTGCCGATCCTTGCCATCCACGCGCCCTGCCTGTTCTGGCTGAACCTGCAGCGGGTCTGGGGTACCGATCCGTGGGCCAAGCTGGTCAAGGCGCGCGAGGCCGCCGATGCGCTCGGAGCGAAGACCGTGGTCGTGCACCCACCGTTCGTCTGGCAGGGCAAGTACGCGGCCGACTTCGTGGCCGGGATCCAGCGGATGCAGGAGGAGACGGACGTCCGATTCGCCGTCGAGAACATGTATCCGTGGCGCACCCCGCGCAACCGGATAGTCGGCGAGCGCGGGGTCGAGGCGTACGCCCCGGGCTGGGACCCGACCGAGCAGGAGTACCCGCACTTCACCCTGGACCTCTCGCACACGGCCACCGCGCGCAGCGACACGCTGGCGATGCTCGACCGGATGGCCGGGCGGCTCGCACACCTGCACCTGGCCGACGGCAGCGGCTCCAACGCCGACGAGCACCTGGTGCCCGGCCGGGGAAACCAGCCCTGCGCGCAGATCCTGGGGCTGCTCGGCCGCAACAACTTCGACGGCAACGTGGTGCTGGAGGTCAACACCCGCCGGGCGGTGGACCAGGAAGAGCGGGACGCGGACCTGCACGAGGCACTGCTGTTCACCCGCAGGCACCTGATCATGGGTGCGGGAGCAGAGGCGCTGGAGCCGGCCGAGGTCCCGCAGTTGGCCGGTCCCGGCGCCGGCGGGGTCGATCAGAGTGCGAACAACTAGCGAGTGATGAGGACGGGTGCGTGGTGAGTCAGGACAGTGGCGTTACCGGCGGGCGGATCGCGGTGCTGGGCGCGGGCAAGATGGGCGAGGCGCTGGTCTCCGGCGTGCTGCGAGCCGGAAAGCCGGCCGCCGAGGTGCTGGTCACCGCGCGCCGGGCCGAACGCGCCGCCGAACTGTCCGCGCGCCACGGCGTCGTCGCCGTCTCCAACGCCGAGGCGGCCAAGAGCGCGGACACGCTCATCCTGACCGTCAAGCCGCAGGACATGGCCGCGCTGCTGGACGAACTCGCCCCGCACATCCCGGCCGACCGCCTCGTCATCTCGGGCGCGGCCGGCATCACGACCGGCTTCGTGGCCGAGCGGCTCGGCGTGCCCGGATTGCCGGTCGTGCGGGTCATGACGAACACCCCGGTGCTCGTGGACGAGGCGATGTCGGCGATCTCGGCCGGAGCGCACGCCACCGACGAGCACCTGCGCCGCACCGAGGAGATCTTCCGGCCGGTCGGCAAGACCGTGCGCGTCCCGGAATCGCAGCAGGACGCGGTCACCGCGCTGTCCGGCTCCGGCCCGGCCTATTTCTACTTCCTGGTGGAGGCGATGATCGACGCCGGGATCCTGCTCGGCCTGCCGCGGGCCACCGCGCACGAGCTGATCGTGCAGTCGGCGGTCGGCGCGGCGGTGATGTTGCGGGACACCGGCGAACACCCGGTCAAGCTGCGCGAAGCCGTAACCTCCCCGGCCGGGACGACGATCTCGGCGATCCGCGAACTGGAGCGGCACGGGGTCCGTGCGGCCCTGCTCGAGGCGCTGGAGGCGGCCCGCGACCGGTCCCGGGAGCTCGCCTCGGGAGCGTGACAGGCGCACGGCCCGGTCATGATCAGGTCATTACCGAGCGATCACGGTTAGGGCACGAGGGGTTCCTAGCCGAGCGGGCGGAAGCCTAGTCTGGATGAATCGCCGTCCCACCGGATGCGCTGGACGCTTCGGTGGGACGGCGAAAAAACGCCCCGGCACACCCACCGCGCCCTGCGTCCGGCGCACTGCTTACGATGTATCGCGTGAGCAGAACTTGGGTGGGGGCGGGCCTCCTCCTGGCGGTCGCCGGGGTGGCCATGACCGGCTGCACCTCGAATGCGAACGCTGACGTCAAGGTCGCCGCGGTCGGGTACGCCACCGTCGCGCAGGTCGTGCAGGCCCCGGCCAACATCGTGCCCAAGGCGCAGGTCACCGTCTCCGCCGCGGACGACGGCACGGTCGCCAAGCTCGCCGTGCAGGACGGCCAGCAGGTCAAGGCGGGCCAGCTGCTCGGCACCGTGTCCTCGCCCGCAGCCCAGCAGCAGCTCACCGAGGCCAAGCAGGCCGCCGCGCAGGCCTCCACGACCGGCGGCTCCGGGATCCCGGCCACCAGCACCGGCTTCACCAAGGCCGCCTCCTCCGCCCGGACCAGCGCGGACAAGTCCTTCAAACAGGCCGAGCAGGTGGCGGCGAAGATCACCGATCCGACCCTGCGCACCGCACTGCTGGACCAGATCTCCGCGACGCAGACCTCGTACGACGCCGCGATCACGGCCGTGAACAGCACCATCACCGAGTTCCAGCGCGGCCTGGCCTCCGCCTCCCAGGTGATCTCGGTGCTCGGCCAGGCCCAGGCCACCCAGGCGCAGGCTGCGGTGGACGTGGCCCAGCGGACCGTGAACGCGCTGACCGTGACCGCCCCGCTTTCCGGCACCGTGACCCTCGGCAGCGGCCAGGCCAGCGCCGGGACGAGCAGCCTCGGCTCGCTCAGCCAGCTGCTGTCGGCGGCGAGTTCGGGTTCCGGCACCTCCGCGCTCGGGTCGGGCACCACGGGGAGCTCGGGAACCGGCGGCGGGTCCGCGGCCGGCTCCGGCACGGTCATCTCGGTCGGCAGCCCGGTCTCCAGCGGCGGCGCGCTGTTCACGGTGACCGACGCCTCCAGCCTCTCGGTCACCGCGCAGGTCGACGAGACCGACGTGCTGAACGTCAAGCCGGGGGTCGGTGCGCAGATCCAGCTCAACGCGGTACCCGGCGCCAGCTATCCGGGCACGGTCACTTCGGTGGACCCGAATTCGACCACGTCGACCCAGGGCGGCGTGACCTATACCGTCCGGATCAGCCTCGGTGCGGGCACGCTGTCCGACGGCTCGGCCGCCCCGACCCCGCTGCCCGGGATGAGCGCCATCGCGGACCTCGACGTGCTGACGGTGCCGCACGCGCTCTCGGTGCCGTCGGCCGCGCTGGTGACCGACGGGAGCGTCACCAGCGTGTGGCTCGTCAGCGGCGGCGTGGCGCACAAACAGGCGATCCGGCTCGGCGCGCAGGGCGACAAGGCGGTGCAGGTGCTCGGCGGCCTGGCCGCCGGCCAGCGGATCGTGATCGCCGGAGCGGACAAGGTCGCCGACGGGGACCACGTCGGTTGAGCGCCATCGAGGCCCGCGACGTGTGCCGGATCTACCGGCTGGACGGCGTCGAGGTGGCGGCCCTGCGCGGGGTCTCGCTGCGGATCGAAGAGGGCGAATACGTCGCGATCACCGGCCCGTCCGGCTCCGGCAAGTCCACCCTGATGCACCTGCTCGGCTGCCTGGACCGGCCCAGCTCCGGCGAACTGCTGATCGACGGGCGCGACATCGCCCGGCTCGGCGACGCGGATCTGGCGCAGCTGCGCAACGAGGCGATCGGCTTCGTCTTCCAGTCCTTCCAGCTGCTCGCGCGCACCTCGGCGCTGGACAACGTGGCGCTGCCGCTGGTCTACCGGGGCGTGAGCCGGGTCGAGCGCCGCCGCCGGGCGACCGCGGCGCTGGAGGCCGTGCACCTGGAGCACCGGATGCGGCACCGGCCCACCCAGCTCTCCGGCGGCGAGCAGCAGCGGGTCGCGATCGCCCGCGCGCTGGTCGGCGAGCCGCGGGTGCTGCTGGCCGACGAGCCGACCGGCAACCTCGACACGGTCAACGGCGAGGAGGTGATGGCGATCCTGGAGCGGCTGAACCGGGAGCGGGGCGTCGCCGTCGTCCTCGTGACGCACGAGGCGGAGATCGCCGCCCGCGCCCGCAGGCTGATCCGGATCAGGGACGGTGTGGTGGTCGAGGACACGGGCACTCACTCCGCAGACACTGACACCGCGGTGATCACGGCGGAGACGGAAGGGCACGAGTGAACCCGCTGGAGTCCCTTCGGGTCGCCGCCGAGTCGTTGGCCGCGAACCGGCTGCGCTCGCTGCTGACCATGGTCGGCGTCATCATCGGCGTGGCGGCGGTGGTCGTGCTGGTCGCGATCGGCGGCGGGGCCAAGAACATGGTGGAGAACGAGGTCGAGGGCCTCGGCTCGAACATCATCCTGGTGGTGCCGGGCAAGTTCGCCTTCGGCACCGCCCCCTCGGTCTCCCGGCTCCAGCTCTCCGACCTGGACCTGGCCTCGCGCATCGTCGGCTCCCCGGACGACGTGACCGCCAGCATCACCTCCGGCGAGGAGGTGCGGGCCGGCTCGCTGGGCTACTTCGCCACCGTCCAGGGCCTGACCCAGACGGTGCCCGAGGTCTTCAACCGGCCGATCGCCGAGGGCGCGTACCTGACCAAGGCGGACGTGGACACCAGCGCCCGGGTCGCGGTGCTCGGCGCCGACGTGGCGGGCAGCCTCTTCCCCGGCGAGGATCCGGTCGGGCGGTCGGTGACCATTGCGGGAGTGCGCTTCCGGGTGGTCGGGGTGGCCGTGCGCCGCGGCTCGGCCTTCGGGGTCAGCCAGGACAGCCAGGTGGACATCCCGATCACCGCGGCGCAGCGGCTGTTCGGCGTCTCGGCGATCCAGGGCCTCGCGGTGAAGGCGCCCACCCCGGACCGGATCGGGCCGCTGTCCGACGAGCTGATCGCCGCGCTGACCGCCAAGTACCCCGGCGAGCAGTTCTCCGCGGTGACCCAGGACCAGATCCTCGGCACCATCGGCAAGATCCTGTCCCTGCTCACCCTGGTGCTCGCGGCCATCGCCGGGATCTCGCTGCTGGTCGGCGGGGTCGGGGTGTCCAACATCATGCTGGTCGGGGTCCGCGAACGCACCCGCGAGATCGGGCTGCGCAAGGCCCTGGGCGCCCGGCAGCGCGACATCATCCTGCAGTTCCTGGTCGAGGCAGTGGTGCTGACCGCGGTCGGCGGCACGATCGGCATCCTGATCGGCGTCGGCGCCTCGGTGGCCATCGGCGCGTTCAGCCCGCTGCCCACCGCGATCGCCTGGTGGTCGCCCGCCGTCGCCTTCGGGGTCTCGGTCGTGGTCGGGGTGATCTTCGGCGTGGTGCCGGCCCGCCGCGCGGGGCGGCTCGACCCGGTGGTCGCGCTGCGCACCGATTGACCCTGCGCACCAATTGACCCCGCGCACGGACCGACCCGGCACCGGGACGCCAAATTGATCCAATCCCCGCCCCGCCGCACGGACGCCCGCTAATCTCGGCTGCATGAGCTCTCTGGTTCCGGTCGTCGGAGAACAGCTCGACCCGACCCGCGAGGCGCTGGTCGGGCATCTGACGACGACCGGGATGGCGGGCGTGGTCGCGACCCCGCGCGAGAACAACCTGCTGCACTACCGGCTGCTCGCCGACCGCGATCCGTACTACCTGCTGGGCCTGGAGCCGGCCCGGCACTGGACCCGGGACTCGGTGCTCGAGCTGATGGCCCGCAAGGTCGGCGTCAGCCCGCTGCTGAACCACCGCTTCGGCCACGACACCATTGACCCGGAACGCACCGCCGACGCGCTGGACCGGTACGCCGCCCGCTTCGCCGTCGCGCTGCGCGAGCGCCAGCGGGTGCTGTTCGCCACCGGGCACCCGCGCAACCTGAGCCCGCTCTACGAGCGCTTCGCGGAGGCGCTGCGGGCCGCCGGGGGCGCCGTGGTCGAGGCGGCCGACGGCTGGTCCTACGACGCCGCGACCCACCACGGCCGCAAGCGCCTGGAGATCCGCTACCAGTCGGGCGTCGCAGTGGTCGAGGATCCGGGCGGCCCGGTGCACAGCCACGCGGCCCGGCCGATCCGGGCGGCGCTGGCCGAGCTGGCCGCCCGCCGCGAGCCGCTGCCCGACCTGGTGCTCGCGGATCATGGCTGGTGCGGCGGCGCGGCCCAGGCCGGACTGGACGCGATCGGCTTCGCGGACTGCAACGACCCGGCCCTGTTCGTCGGCGAGCAGGAGGGAACCGTGCAGGTCGCGGTGCCTTTGGACGACGGGCTCGAGCCGGAGAGCTACGAGCTGCTCGGCGATTACGTGCTCGCACGTGCAGAGTCCGCCAGCGTCCGCCGGGACTGAGCCGTCCGGCACCACCACGCGACCTGGCGCACACCTCGCGCACGGTTCACTTCGGCAGCGTAATGATGAAGTAGGGATATCCCCATAATTCGGAATCGCTCTCCCCAACCGCACCAGGGGCAACTACTGTGGGAGACGACACGCACACGCGTATGGACTCCCGGACGGAGGGGATGCCGGTTGTCAACGCGTCTGCGCGAAAGGTGGTCTGACCCCATGCCCAATGCCCAGTCCCCCCAGTCCGATCCGGCCGAAGGCGCCGCTCGGCCGTCGCAGCTGTTCAGCGACGGTACAGCGCTGGAGGACGTGAGCTTCCTCACGGTGGCCGAGGTCGCCGGGGTGATGCGGGTCTCCAAGATGACCGTCTACCGGATGGTCCACTCTGGAGAGCTGACGGCGGTCCGGGTCGGCCGCTCGTTTCGGGTTCCGTCCAAGGCGGTGCGCGAGTACCTCTCCGGGGCGTACGTCGGCACGGACTGACGCACCAGCGTCAGCGCTTTAGCACGGGGCTAGCGGCGGCCGCTTGATTTACCGCCGGACCACGGTGGACATTACGGTCCGCGCGGGCACTGGTACTCCGGCGCTCGCGCGGACGGGTACCCTGGATCCCTGTTGTCTCGTCCGTGAAGAGTGAGCGAGGGTTCCAAGTGGGCTCGGTCATCAAGAAGCGTCGCAAGCGCATGGCCAAGAAGAAGCACCGCAAGCTGCTGAAGAAGACGCGCATCCAGCGTCGCAACAAGAAGTAGGACGCGGCGGCGCATCCGGTCATGGGCGGGCGGGCGCAGAACTTGACGTCCGGCGGTGCTCGGGCCGTCGCGGGTCCGGGCGGTAAGCGCCCGGCTCCCCGCGCCCGCGGGAGTGCGCCGCCCCACGGGCACGCGGACGCCGGAAGGCGAGGGCGCGGTTGAACGACTCCGGGACCATCCTGGTGACGGGCGCGGCCCGTCGCCTCGGCGCGGCCGTGCTGCGCGACCTGTTGAAACACGGCGTGGCCGGCGCGCCCCCGGTGGACCGGATCGTCGCGGTGGACCTGCGCGAGCCGCGGCCCGAGGACCGGGTCGACGGGGTGGAGACGGTCTGCGCCGACCTGCGCACGCCCGAGGTGGCTTCGCTGATCGCGCGGGTGCGCCCGCAGACCGTGCTGCACATGGACGTGCTCGCCGCCCCCTCCCAGGCTGGCGGCCGCGCGGCGATGAAGGAACGCAACGTCATCGGCACGATGCAGCTGCTGGCGGCCTGCCAGAAGGCTCCGAGCGTGCGCCGGCTGGTGGTCAAGTCCTCGGCGGCGGTCTACGGCTCCGCCCCGCGCGACCCGGCGCAGTTCACCGAGGAGACCCAGCCGCACCGGCCGCCGCGGGCCGGCTACGGCAAGGACGTGACCGAGGTCGAGGGCTACGTGCGCGGGTTCTCCCGCCGCCGCCCCGACGTCGCGGTCACCATCCTGCGCTTCGCCACCTTCCTCGGCCCGGACGTCGAGACCCCGTTCGTGGACTATCTCTCGCTGCCGGTGCTGCCGACCGTGTTCGGCTTCGACCCGCGGCTGCAGTTCGTGCACATCGACGACGTGGTGCGCACGATCCGGGCCGCCGCGGGGGACACCCACCCCGGCACGTACAACGTCGCCGGGGCCGGCGTGCTGACGCTCTCCCAGATCGCCCGCCGGCTCGGCCGGCCGACCGTGCCGATCCCCGCGTTCGCCACCTCCACCCTGGGCCAGCTGCTCAAGCGGGCCGGGGTCGCCGACTTCACCGCCGACCAGCTCAGCCTGCTGACGTACGGCCGGGTGCTCGACACCGAGCGGCTCGTCTCCCGGCTCGGGCTGACCCCGGAGTACTCCACCGCCGCCGCGCTGGCCGCGCACGCCGAGGCGGCCAGGCTGCGCCCGCTGATCTCGCGGGACGCGGTGGCGGCCGTGGAGCAGCGGCTGACCGGCCTGCTGGCCCACCGCGCCATACGCCGCCAGGACGGGGCGTACGCGGATGCGGACGGGGATGCGACGGACTGGAAGGAGGACGCGTGAGCGGGCAGCAGCCGGAGCCGGAGCAGGACAAGGCGCTGGAGGACGAGTTCGAGCAGGATTCGCAGCCGGGGCGCCGGGTGGGCCGCCCGCAGACCGATCTGGTCGACTCCGTCGGCAGGCTGCTGGGCGGGGCGGACTGGGAGCGGCGGGCCGCGCGCGGCCTGGCCTTCCTGCGCCGCCGGATCACCGGCGACTACGAGGTGGACGAGTTCGGCTATGACGAGGAGCTGACCGAGAACGTCCTGCTCGGGATGTTCCGGCCGCTCTACGAGCGCTACTTCCGGGTGGAGACCCGCGGCATCGACCGGGTCCCGGACAAGGGCGGCGTGCTGATCGTGGCGAACCACTCGGGCACGCTGCCGATGGACGCGATCATGACCCAGATCGCCCTCGCCGACCACCACCCGGCCCGCCGGCACCTGCGGATGCTGGCCGCCGACGTGGTGTTCACCATGCCGTTCATGGGCGAGTTGGCCCGCAAGGCCGGGCACACCCTGGCCTGCAACCCGGACGCCGAGCGGCTGCTCACCGGCGGCGAGGTGGTGGGCGTGTGGCCGGAAGGGTTCAAGGGCATCGGCAAGCCCTTCGCCGACCGCTACCGGCTGCAGCGCTTCGGCCGCGGCGGCTTCGTCTCGGCGGCGCTGCGCACCGGCACCCCGATCATCCCGACCGCGATCGTCGGCGCCGAGGAGATCTACCCGAAGATCGGCGACATCAAGCCGCTGGCACGACTGCTGAACGTGCCGTACGTGCCGGTGACGCCGACCTTCCCCTGGTTCGGGCCGCTGGGCCTGGTCCCGCTGCCGTCCAAGTGGTACATCGCCTTCGGCGAGCCGATCGACACCTCCGGTTACGACCCGGGGGCGGCGGACGACCCGATGCTGGTGTTCAACCTGACCGACCAGGTGCGCGAGACGATCCAGGACACCCTGTACCGGCTGCTGCTGCAGCGTCGGTCTGTGTTCTTTTAGCCCGGCGGTCTTCTCTTAGGCCGGTACCCGCCGGGCGGCTAGTCCGTGGGCGTGGACGTCGCGGTCGAGCCGCCGAGGCCGAGGTCGATTCCGGGCAGGCCGGGCAGCAGCGGCGGCAGGTTGATCCCTATGGTCGGCAGTATCGGCAGCGGCAGGGTGATCGCTATCGTCGGCGTCGCCGAGGCGGAGGGCGAGGCGCTTGCGCGCGCCGATCCCGAGGCCCCGGTGGCCGATGCGGCGGCCGAAGTCGCCGCGCCGTGAGCCGAGGTACGCCCGCCACCCGCCGCGCCCGAGGCGCCCGCTCCGGCGCCCGTGCCGCCCGGTCCGGGAGAGGCGCCCGAGGTCGGCGCCGAGGATCCCTGGTCCGGCAGTGCGGCCACGGCCGCCTGCAACTGGCTGTACAGGCTGTCCATCAGGGCCACGATCCGCGGCGGCTGCCCCTGCAGCTCGAGCGGCACCTGCCAGGTCAGGTCGGCCACCCGCTGCCGCTCGGTGAGCAGGAAGTCGGACAGCACGTGCACCGCCTGCTCGTCCCCGTGCCCGCGCACCTGGTCGAGCAGCAGGTTCCCGCCGTCGCCGATCATCGACTGCAGGTCGTCCAGCGCCTGCTTGAGGTACGCGGCGGTCGGCGAGCCGGGCACGTCCGCGTCCCGGCGGGCCAGCAGGGTGTCGATCTCGGAGAGCCGGGTGTCGGCCAGCTTCAGGTACTGCCCGCCGCGGTCGGTGTTCGAGCCGGACAGCTGCAGCTGGATGTTCTCGAACATCTTCTTCGCGCTGTACAGCGGGTCGCCGGGCAGCGCCCCCGCCGAGGCGATGGCGATCCCGCCGACCGAGCCGGTGGCCACCGCGACCCCGACCCCGGCCGCCAGCAGCCGGCGACGCCAGGCCGCGGAGATGCCGGTGTGCGAGGGACGGGCCGAGACCGGACGGCGCAGCCCGGCGTGCCGTCCGCCGCGCTGGGCCGGGACCTGCCCCCGGCTGCGGACCGGGGCGCCGACCAGTTCCGGGGTGAGCCGGACCAGCCGCTCGCGCAGCTGCGCCCGGAAGGCCTCGTCCATCCCGGGCAGCGCCGGGCCGGCCTGCTCGATCCGGTGGGCCACCGCGGCCAGGGCGGCCAGCGGGGCGGCGGGCGGGGGCGCAGCGGACTGCCGCCGGACCGCGGGGCCGGAACCCGCGCCGTCGCCGGACGCCGGGTTACCCGGCGCGCCGCTCAGCGCGAGATCGAACTCCTCCGCGAGTCTGCGGTCGCCGGACGGGGACTGCCGTGCGCCGCTTCCCCAGTGCTGTGCCATTCGCCTGCCACCTCCTATCCCTTCCAGGGCGGCCGGACCGCCGCCGAAGGCCGGTTCCGCGTGGACGCCGACTCCAGTTTGACTCTCCCCGACAGGGCAAGGTTGTGCCCGTGTCGGGTACCTGAACGCGATCGTGAAGCTTTTTCACTCGGACGAGTGCACCGTGCAATTGCTCCTGCACATCCGGTGTTTTGCCGTGTCCGGACGGTCACCCGGCGCAACGACGGCGGCACCGGCGGAGTTACGGAAGTGAACCCCTCCAGGGGTCGACACGCGGGGCGCGCCAGGCGGAAAACGACCGGGCCCCGCGCGGTTCTGCGTGCGGGGCCCGGGGTTCCTTCGGCTATATGGCCCGCGCTCACCGGAGGGTGTCCGCCGGAAGGAGCCGGGCAAGGGTCCGAATGGCCCGGTACTGCAGTGTTTTGATCGCTCCGTCGTTCTTTCCCATGATCTTCGCGGTCTCGGCGACCGAGAGGCCGTGCAGGAAGCGCAGGGTGACGCACTCCTGCTGCTGGGAGTTGAGCTGGCAGACGGCGTCGAGCAGGGCCTTGTTGGACAGGTACGCGAGCACGCTGTCCTCGGGGCTGGGCTCGGTCTGGTCGGAGTCGAGCATCTCGCCGGTGGGTACTTCGAGGCGGTAGCGGCTGGATTTGAAGTGGTCGGCGACCAGGTTGCGGGCGATGGTGACCAGCCAGGCGCCGAAGTCGCGGCCCTGCCAGGTGAAGGTGGAGATGCGGCGCAGTGCGCGCAGGAAGGTCTCGCTGGTCAGGTCCTCTGCGAGGGGCTTGTTGGAGACCCGGTAGTAGATGTACCGGTAGACGGTGTCCGAGTAGGCGTCGTAGAGCTGGCCGAAGGCCTCGCCGTCGCCGTCCTGGGCCAGTTGGACCAGCGCCAGCATCCGCATCGACTCGGCTTCCTGGCCGCGGTCGCGCTCCTCGTAGCGGTCGTGGTCGTTCTGCCGCTGCCGGGGTGGCTGGGCGGCCGCCTCGCGCTGCGGGGCGGGCGGGGCTCCGGGCGGCGAGGCCGGGGGTTCGAGCGAGCGCGACACGGCCGCCGGACGCTGCGGGACTGCCGAGGCCGTCATCGCGGCCACGGCCAACCGCAGGCCGGACAAGCCGACGGTGTCGGCTCTGACGTCTCGATGCACGGGACTCCAGCTGTTCGGGGGCTGCATCAGTCTGCCGCGCAACGGGGCCGCGCGGGAGGCTGCCTATCCACGGCCGCACGCCGCAGTGGGCGACGTAAGCGGTGCGGCGCCGGGGCACCGGTCCGCGTGGGCTGCGGACCGTCGGTCTGGACCGGGAACCGATCATGACCGTGCGTGCGGAGGCGATCACCGCTCGTGGGCCGTTCCCACATCGTAGGGAAAATCACTCCCCTCGTGTGTGGGTTTGGCATGACCGGTCCGGACCGACCGGACCCGGCACGAGAATACCGCTTCGTGTCGGTGAGATTACTGCACGTGTCCGGCGGTCGGGAAGGTGCACGTCTCAAGCATGGCCGAGGGATTGATGGCGTGTCATCCGCCAGTCAAGCCAACAGTGCGCTGACGCCGGATCAGCCGAGGATCGAGTCGGCCGCTTCACGGCGGCGCCCGGCGCGGCGCAGCGCGGTGCCCGCGGCCACGGCTCCGGCGGTCGCACCGATCGCCGCGCCACTCGGAATGCCTATCCGCATCAGGCGCACCCCGGTGCGGTACTCCACGACCGGCCACCCGTGCTGCACCGCGTAGTGCCGGAGCTTGTGGTCGGGGTTGACCGCGTGCGGATAGCCGACGGCGGTGAGCATCGGCAGGTCGTTCGCAGAGTCCGAGTAGGCGTGGCACGCGGAGAGCCGGTAGCCCTCGCGCTCGGCGAGGGCCTGCATCGCGTCGCCCTTGGCCGGGCCGTGCAGCACGTCCCCGCACAGCCGCCCCGAGTAGACCCCGCCCACCGACTCGGCGATCGTGCCGAGCGCCCCGGTGAAGCCGAGCCGCTGGGCGACGATGTTCGCCAGCTCGTCCGGGGCGGCGGTCAGCAGCCACACCGGCTCGCCCCGGTTGAGGTGCGCCTGGGCCAGCGCCCGGGTGCCGGGCCAGATCTTGCTCTCCAGGTAGTCCTCGAATACGTCGTGGCAGATCCCGGTTATCTCGCTGACGGTGTGTCCGATCGCGAAGGACAGCGCCCGCTCACGGGTCGACTCCACCTGCCCGGCCCGCTCGCCGCGGACCCGGAAGGTCAGCTGGCTCCAGCCGAACTTGGCGATCTGCCGCCCGGTCAGGAACCGGTGCGCGGCCAGCCCGCGGGCGAAGTGGAACAGCGACGCGCCCTGGATCAGCGTGTTGTCGAGGTCGAAGAAGGCCGCGGCGTGCCGCCCGTGTCCGTCCGTGGCGCCGTCGAGCGGGTGCGCGCCGTTCTGCTGGGGCGCCGGCGGCTGGGACTCCCGGGGCTCAGGAGCCCCGCGCACGGGCGCGACCGCCGCGGCGATCCCGTCGGCCGAAGGCTGCGCGATAGTACGGAGTGCCATGGTTCTAGACCCTACTCGTAGTGGGGTAACTCCATGTCCGGCTTTGATGCCCGCTTGGTTACGGCCTGGCGACTAGTCTGCTCGGCATGGAACCGCCCCGGATCACGTTGATCGGAAAGCCCGGCTGCCACCTGTGCGACGACGCGCGCGCCGTGGTCGCCCGGGTCGCCGGGGAGCTGGGCGTCGGCTGGACCGAACTGGACATCACCCGGGACGGGGAGCTGGCGGAGCAGTACTGGGAGCAGATCCCGGTGACCCTGGTGGACGGTCGCAGGCACGACTTCTGGCGGGTGGACGAGGCACGCCTGCGAGCGGCGCTGCAGTGAATTGTCGGGGCCACCGGCTTAAGGACTGCTGAAGGGGCTGTGACTTGAGTCGCATCCGGCGGCCGGACGGCCACCGCGGGCAGCCGTCCGACCTGGTCATAGACCGATTGGCGGAATAAAACAGGATATAGCGGACCTTCCGGGTTATTAGGGCAGGCACTTTGTGCGTGCGTTCACAAGGTCCTACGCTGTCGGCAGGTGCTGAGGCACACCCACCATCCGTGGCGCGCTCCGGCAACAGTCCCACCGCGACAGCGCCTTCAGGAGCACGATGGCCACACTGCGTACCCAAGGCCCCCCGGGCCGCGGCGGCGACGGGCCCGCGGGCCGGGCCGCCTCCGCCATTCCGGAGGCGACCGTGGCCCGGTTGCCGGTGTACCTGCGCGCCCTGCGCGCCCTGGCCGAGCGCGGCACCACCACGGCCTCCTCGGAGGAGCTCGCGGTCATCGCCGGGGTCAACTCCGCCAAGCTGCGCAAGGATCTGTCGTATCTGGGCTCGTACGGAACGCGCGGCGTCGGCTACGACGTCGAGTACCTCGTGTACCAGATCTCCCGCGAGCTGGGCCTCTCCCAGGACTGGCCGGTCGCCATCATCGGCATCGGCAACCTCGGGCACGCGCTGGCCAACTACGGCGGCTTCGTCAGCCGCGGCTTCCGCATCGCGGCCCTGCTCGACGCCGATCCGCGGCTGTCCGGCAACCGGGTGGCCGGCCTGGTCATCCGGCACATCGACGAGCTCGACGAGGTGATCGCCGACAACGGCATCTCCATCGCCGTGATCGCGGTGCCGCCGCAAGCCGCCCAGGAGGTGGCCGACCTGCTCGTGACGGCCGGGATCACCTCCATCCTGAACTTCGCCCCCGCCGTGGTGACCGTCCCGCAGGGGGTGGACCTGCGCAAGGTGGACCTGTCCATCGAGCTGCAGATCCTCGCCTTCCACGAGCAGCGCAAGACGGCCAACCTGTCCTCGCCCGGGGTCCTGCGCGGCCCGCGGGCAGTACGGCGGCTCCGAGAGGACCCCGTGAACCCTGGCGAATTCGAGGACGGGGGAACCGCCTCCGTCCACTACGCGGACGCGGCGGCCGACACCGAGCCGATCCCCCGCTACGGGTACGACGAGGTGAGGCCGGCATGAGCCTGCTCGTGATCGGCCTGTCCCACCGCACCGCGCCCATCCCGCTGCTGGAGCAGGTCGCGCTCACCCCGGACGGGGTGGCGAAGCTGATCGGCGACGCCGTCGGCACCGAGCACGTCACCGAGGCGATAGCGGTGGCGACCTGCAACCGGCTGGAGATCTACGCCGACGTCAGCCGCTTCCACGGCGCGCTGGCCGACCTGTCCGAACTGGTCAGCTCGCACACCGGGGTCCCGGCCGAGGAGCTGACCGAGCACTACTACGTGCACTACGACAACCGGGCCGTGCAGCACCTGTTCAACGTCGCCTGCGGCCTGGACTCGATGGTCGTCGGCGAGCCCCAGGTGCTCGGCCAGCTGCGCGGGGCGCTGGCCACCGGACAGTCCGAGGGCACCGCCGGCCGGGTGCTCAACGACCTGACCCAGACCGCGCTGCGGGTCGGCAAGCGGGCGCACAGCGAGACCGGGCTCGACCAGGCCGGCCAGTCGCTGGTGACCGCGGCGCTGGAGCTGGCGGTGCCGCTGCTGGACGGCGGGCCTCCGCGACGGGCCGTGGTGGTCGGCGCCGGCTCGATGTCCTCGCTGGCCGCGACCACGCTCTCCCGGCAGTACCCGGGCCTGGACCTGACCGTGGTCAACCGCACCCCGGACCGGGCCGGCCGGCTGGCCAAGGCGGTCGGCGGACGGGCGCTCGGCCTGGACCGGCTGGCCGAGACGCTGGCCGGGGCCGACCTGGTCATCTCCTGCACCGGCGCCACCGAGACCGTGCTCAGCACGGACATGCTCGCCGGAACCGACGCGGCGACCTTGTCCGGCCGGCGCGTGGTGATCGACCTGGCCCTGCCGCGCGACGTGCCCCCCGAGGTCGGCGCGCTGCCCGGCGTCGCCCTGATCGACCTGGAGCGGATCGCCGAGGCCGAGCGGGACAACGCGGCGCGGGTCGAGGAGGGCAGCGTCGAGGCGGTGCGCCGCATCGTCGCCGAGGAGATCGCCGCCTACGACACCGCCCAGCGGGTCGCGACCGTCGGGCCGACCGTCACCGCGCTGCGCGGGATGGCCGCCCACGTCGTCGAGGCCGAACTCGCCCGCTTCGACGGCCGGACCCAGGAGCTGGACGCCCGCACCCGCGCCGAGGTGGCCAACACGGTGCGCCGCGTCGTGGACAAGCTGCTGCACGAGCCGACGGTGCGGGTCAAGCTGCTGGCCTCGGACCCCGGGGGCACCTCCTACGCGGTCGCCCTGCGTGAACTTTTCAACCTCGATCCGGCCGCACCCGCCGCGGTCAGCCGGGCCGAACCGGTGCTGCCGGAGTTCGGCCGATCTACAGAAGAGAGCGGCGCATGACGGCACATGCACTGCGGCTGGGGACCCGGCGCTCCGCGCTCGCCCTGGCCCAGTCCGGACTGGTGGCCCGGTCCATCACCGAAGCGACCGGGCGTCCGGTCGAACTGGTGCACATCACCACCCTCGGCGACGTCTCCACGGCGGCGGTGACCCAGATCGGCAGCACCGGCGTGTTCGTCAACGCGCTGCGCGACGCACTGCTGGACGGCAGCGTGGACCTCGCGGTGCACTCGCTCAAGGACCTGCCCACCGCCGAGCCGGCCGGCCTGGCCCTGGCCGCGGTGCCGGAGCGCGAGGACGTGCGCGACGTGCTGGTCGCCCGCGACCGGCTCAAGTTCGCCGACCTGCCCTCCGGCGCCCGGATCGGCACCGGCTCGCTGCGCCGCGCCGCCCAGCTGCGGCTGCTGCGCCAGGACGTCGAGGTGGTCCCGGTCCGCGGCAACGTGGACACCCGGGTCGGCTTCGTCACCAAGGGCGAGCTGGACGCGGTCGTGCTGGCCTATGCCGGGCTGCACCGGCTCGGCCGGATCGGCGAGGCCACCGACTACTTCGACCCGGCCGCGATGCTGCCGTCCCCGGGCCAGGGCGCGCTCGCGGTGGAGTGCCGCGAAGGCGACACGGAGCTCATCGCCGAGCTCGGGCTGCTCGACCACGGCCCCACCCGGGCCGCGGTGCTGGCCGAGCGCGCGCTGCTGGCCGCGCTCGAAGCGGGGTGTTCGGCCCCGGTGGGCGGCTACGCCACCACCTCGGGGAGCGAACTGCAACTGACCGGGACCGTGATCGAGGCGCAGTCCTCGGCTCCCGTGCCCCGGTCGATCAGAATGTCCGCCACCGGACCCCTGGACGAGGCCGGGCGGCTCGGGCGCGAGCTCGCCGCGCGGATGCTCGACCAGGGGGCCGCCGGTCTGATGGGGAAGCAACCGTGACTCTCACGACCGAGCCGACCGTAGCCGCGACGAAGACCGTGGTTCCGCACAAACACGTCGCCCACCCCGCGCTCGCGGAGTCGGGGCTGCCGGAGGTGCTGGTCGCCGACGCCGGACCCTTGGGCGTCGCCACGGCGAACAGCACCTCGGCGCAGGCTCTCTCCGCCGCCGACGCGGACCACGACGCGCCCGAGGCACCGCGCGGCCGCTCCACGGCCCGTGCCCGGATCAGCTTCGTCGGCGCGGGCCCCGGCGACCCCGACCTGCTGACCGTGCGCGCGGCCGCGTTGCTCGCCGACGCGGACGTCCTCGTCATCGAGGCCGGACTGCGCGACCGCTTCGTGCCGCGCTGCCACGCGCGGGTCGAGGTCATCGAGGTGCGCCGCCGCTCGTTCGGCGACGACGAGCTGTCGGCCGTGGCGCTGCTGGACGGCGGCGCGACCTTCGGCCTCGGCGGCAACGGGGTGGAGGCGGAGCGCTTCGACGCGATCAGCGCCGCGGTGCGGGCCGGCAAGTCCGTGGTCCGCCTGCTCGACGGCGACCCCGGGCTGTTCGGCCCGCTGGAGGCCGAGGCGGCCGCCTGCGCCAAGGCCGGGCTGCCCTTCGAGGTGGTGCCGGGCCTGGCCCGCGCCACCGCCGTGCCGGTGTTCGCCGGTATCCCGCTGACCAACGGCTCGATCGGGGACGTGCGGCTGCTGTCCGCCCCGCGCCCGGACGACCGGGCCGGCTTCGCCGCCTGGTCCGACTGGCACCGCCAGCTCGGCGAGGCGGGGGCGGCCAGCTCCACCCTGGTGCTGATGGGCATCGGCGACCGGGTCGACGAGGTGGCCGCGGAGCTGCTGGCGGCCGGCCGGCCCGGGACCACCCCGGTGGCCGTGACCATCGACGGCTCGCTCACCTCGCAGCGCACGATCACCAGCACGCTGGACCGGATCGCGGTCAGCCTGAAGGCCGAGCACGTGATCAAGCAGTCCGCGGATACCGTGGTGGTCGTGGGTTCGGTCGTGGATCGCCGCTCCGAGCTGTCCTGGTACGAGACCAAGCCGCTGTTCGGCTGGCGGGTGCTGGTCCCGCGTACCAAGGAGCAGGCCGGGGCGCTGAGCGAGCAGCTGCAGTCCTACGGCGCGGTGCCGCACGAGGTGCCGACCATCGCCGTGGAGCCGCCGCGCACTCCGCAGCAGATGGAGCGCGCGGTCAAGGGCCTGGTCACCGGCCGGTACGAGTGGGTCGCCTTCACCTCGGCGAACGCGGTCAAGGCGGTGCGGGAGAAGTTCGAGGAGTACGGCCTCGACGCCCGCGCCTTCGCCGGGATCAAGGTCGCGGCGATCGGCGAGCAGACCGCGAAGGCGCTGCGCGCGTTCGGCGTGGTGCCGGACCTGGTGCCCTCGGGCGACCAGTCCGCGGCGGGCCTGCTGGAGGACTTCCCGGCCTACGACCCGGCCTTCGACCCGATCGAGCGGGTGTTCCTGCCGCGGGCCGACATCGCCACCGACACGCTCATCGCCGGCCTGGTCGAGTTGGGCTGGGAGGTGGACGACGTGACCGCGTACCGCACCGTGCGCGCCGCGCCGCCGCCCGCCGAGATCCGCGAGGCGATCAAGGGCGGCGGCTTCGACGCGGTGCTGTTCACCTCGTCGTCCACGGTGAAGAACCTGGTCGGGATCGCGGGCAAGCCGCACGCCTCGACCGTGATCGCCTGCATCGGCCCGCAGACCGCGAAGACCGCCGAGGAGCACGGGCTGCGGGTGGACGTGCTCGCGCCCACCCCGAGCGCCGCGGTGCTGGCCGAGGCGCTGGCCGCGTTCGGCACGGCCCGGCGGGAGGCCGCGGTCGCGGCCGGCGATCCGGTGCTGCGCCCCTCCGAGCGGCGCTCGTCCCGGGCCCGCCGGGCGAAGTAGGCGAAGTAGCCGGGCGAATCCCGGAAGTGAACGAAACGGTCCGGCCCACCGTGGAAGACTCGGTGGGAGAAGCCCGGCGCTAGCGATGCGGATAGGCTGGTCGATGTGACAGCGTCTCAGTACCCGAACGTGAGGCCGCGCCGACTGCGGCAGACCCCGGCGCTGCGCCGGCTGGTGGCCGAGACCCGGCTGCACCCGGCGGACTTCGTGCTGCCGATGTTCGTCAAGGAGGGCCTGGACGAGCCCGCGCCGATCGCCTCGATGCCGGGCGTCTTCCAGCACACCCTGGCCAGCGCGCGCAAGGCGGCGCACGAGGCGGTGGTCGCCGGGGTCGGCGGCCTGATGCTGTTCGCGGTGCCCGAGGAGCGCGACGCGATCGGCTCCGCCGGGGTGGATCCGAACGGGATCCTGCAGCGGGCGATCCGCGAGGTGGCCGACGAGGTCGGCGACTCCTCGGTGATCATGAGCGACCTGTGCCTCGACGAGTTCACCGACCACGGCCACTGCGGCGTCCTGCGCGCGGACGGCAGCGTGGACAACGACGCAACGCTCGAGGTCTACGGCGAGATGGCGATCGCCCAGGCCGAGGCGGGCGCCCACCTGCTCGGCCCGAGCGGGATGATGGACGGTCAGGTCGGCTTCGTGCGCCGGGCGCTGGACGCGGCCGGGTACCAGGACACGGGGATACTGGCCTACGCGGTGAAGTACTCCTCGGCCTTCTACGGCCCGTTCCGCGAGGCGGTCGATTCGCAGCTGCAGGGCGACCGCAAGACCTACCAGCAGGACCCGGCGAACGCGATAGAGGCGCTGCGCGAGGTGCGGCTGGACCTGGCCGAGGGCGCGGACCTGGTGATGGTGAAGCCGGCCATGTCGTACCTGGACATCGTGCGCCAGGTGGCCGACTCGGTGGACGTGCCGGTGGCGGCCTACCAGATCTCCGGCGAGTACGCGATGGTCGAGGCGGCGGCGGCGAACGGCTGGATCGAGCGGGAGCGGGCGATCCTGGAGACGCTCACCTCGATCAAGCGGGCCGGGGCCTCGATCATCCTGACGTACTGGGCACTGGACGCCATCCACCTGCTCGGCTGAGGCCGGAGCCGAGTTCGTAGACCCGGTCGCAAACCGAGTCGACGAGCACGGCATCGTGCTCGACGAGCAGGATCGACAGCCCTTCGCCGCGCAGTGCACGGACGGTTTCGGCGAACTCGGCCACCTGCTGCGCGCTCATGCCGGAGGACGGCTCGTCCAGCAGTAGTACTCGTGCCCCGGCGGCCAACGCGCGGGCGATCTCGACGATCCGCGCGACCCCGGTGGGGACTACGGCCGGCGGCTGTCCGGCGAAGTCGACCAGCCCGAAGCGCCGCAGCAGCGTGTGCACAGTTGCTTCAGCTTGTCCGTCTGAGCGAGACAGCGTCATCGGGGTTCGCAGCTGTCCGTCTGAGCGAGACGGCGTAACCGGCGTTTCCAGTTGTCCGTCTGAAACGGACGACGGTGCAGCAACAGCAGCAGTACGGCTGCTCGCGTTCGACGCCTCAGCAGCGACCAGCAGGTTGTCCTCAATGCTCAGCGAGCCGAACGGTTCTAGCCGCTGGAAGGTGCGCCCCAGTCCGAGCCGCGCCCGCCGGTGGGCCGGTAGCCGCGTCACGTCCCGTCCGAACAGATAGACCCGTCCGGCGGTCGGCCGCAGCGTGCCGCAGATCACGTCGAGCAGCGTCGACTTGCCCGCGCCGTTCGGTCCGACCAGGCCGACTACCTGTCCGGGCCCGAGGTCGAAGGTCACCCCGTGCAGGACGGGAGCGCCTCGGTACCCGGCGGTGACCCCGTCGATCCGGAGCGCGGCAGTCGGTACAGCACTCGGTACGGCAGCCGGTGGAGCCAACTCTCATCTTCCCCTTACGCTCGGATGACAGGCTCGCATGATAAAAAGCAGACTCTCTCTTTATCGGGGTGGTTGTCATCCGCTCGAACAGGCGAGTGGGGGCGGCCGGACTTGGAGTGTCAGTGGACCAGACCGGGGAACAGGGCCAAGGCTGGGTCCAGGACGCTCCGATACCGGGTTTGGTACCGGCGCCGTTCGCCGCCCCGGTCGTGGCGCAGCCTGCCGAAGTGGCCGCGCAGACGCCTGCACAGCCTTCCGGACGGATCTCCCCGGCGCGCGCCTTCGGTGAACTCGGCCTCGTCTACTTCGTCTCGTTCGGCCTCGGCGTGATCAGCGCGATCGGCCTGCTCACCGATCCCTCGCTCGGCGCCAACCAGGTGATCCGCACCGGCGTCGAGGCCGGCGCCGAAATGATGCAGTACATCATGCAGGCCGCCGTCGTAGTGCTCGGCGTGGGCTACTTCAGCCTGCGCCGCGGTCTGACGCTGCGTACGATTTTCGGGCGCTTCACGAAGCGGACGCCGCCGGTGATGTACTACCCGCCGCAGTATGGCGCGCAGTACCCGTATCCGTATCCGAACGCATATCCGGCGCAGCCCTACGGCTCGGGCTATCCCGCATACGCGGCCTATCCGCAGGCGGGCTATGCGCCCAGCGGGCCGACCGAACGCGGTCCGGGCTGGCAGTTCTCCCGGGCGTTCTTCCTGTCGATGGCCGGGGTGCTCGCGTTCCTCATCACGGTCGTGATCTACATCCAGGTCACCGGCCAGAGCACCGGCGCGCCGGACCAGGGCAACAGCCTGTGGATGGTCCCGGTCGGCATCGTGGTCGCGCTCTCGGCCGGCTTCGGCGAGGAGGTGCTGATCACCGGCATGGTGGTCACCACTCTGGAACAGGCCGGGTTCGCGCGCCGGGCCTGGGTGATCTACCTCGTCGCGATCTGCCTGCGCATCCCGTTCCACCTGTACTACGGGTGGGCCTCGCTCGGCGTGATCTGCTTCACCGTGGTCAACGTGTGGGTCTACCGGCGCTGGCGGTTGCTCTGGCCGATCGTGTTGGCGCACGCCATGTACGACGCCGTGGAGTTCGCCGGCTCGCTGGTGCCCAACCTGGCCGGGCTGGCGCTGCTCGGACTCGGGCTGGCCACCTTCGTCATGGTGATCGTGATCGCCTGTGTCGAACTGTCGGACCGTTCGGCCCGCCGCCGCTTCAACCAGTGGCGGGCCGCCGTCGGGGTCTGACCCCGACTCAGCCTCAGGCTCAAGCTCAGGCGGGCTTGCGGCCGGTCACGCCCCAGGCCACCAGGCGGGTCAGGCCGGCGCGCAGCTCGCCGTCCTTCACCGACCAGCTGTCGAAGGCCTTGGTGTGCGCGGCGCTGGCGGCCAGCATGGTGACCAGCGCCCCGGCGGTCGCGGTCGGGTGCACGTCGCCGTCCACCTTCCCGCCGCGCTGCAGCTCGGCTATCGCGTCGCTCAGCGCCGAGACCACCGAGTTCAGCAGCTTCATCCGGATCCTCGCGAAGCGCCGGTCGCCCTCGGCCGCCGCCGTGTCGACCACGCGCAGGATCGCGTCGTGCTCGCGCCAGAAGCCGAGGAAGCCGTCGACCAGCGCCGCCGCGGCGACCGCTCCGGACCGGCCGGACCAGCTGGGCCCGGAGGCCAGGTCCTTGAGCGCCCCGGCCTCCCTGAGCACTTCGTTCGCCAGCTCCACCACAGCGGTCTGGATGTCCGGGAAGTACTGGTAGAAGGTCGCCGGGGAGGTGCCCGCCTGCCGGGCGACGTCGATCACGGTCACGTCCCGGTACGAGGTGGACGCGAGCAGTTCGGCGAGGCACTCGAGCAGCCGGGTGCGGGTGGCCTGGCCTCGGCGGCCGGCGACCCGCCCGTCAACGGTACGTACTGTCATACCATCAGTTTATATAGGGCTGGATAGTTTGCATTTGTGACGGTGTATCGGTTGAGCCATCTGGTGGAGTCTCAGCTCAGGTTCCGGTTTCGGCCAGAGCCACGGCCGCCGCTCAGACCCCGGGTTCGGCCCCTGCTTCCGCCGCCGGAACCAGCCGTACCACCACCGACTTGGACGTGGGCGTGTTCGACACTTGAGCCGTCGAGTCCAGCGGGACGAGCACGTTCGTCTCCGGGAAGTACGAGGCCGCACAGCCTCGCGCCGTCGAATAGCCGACCAGCCGGAACCCGGGCGCACGACGCTCGACGCCGTCCGTCCACACCGACACCAGGTCCACGTGTTGACCGTCCGCCAGGCCGAGCGCGGCGAGGTCGTCCGGGTTCACGAAGACGACCCGGCGTCCCTGCTTGATACCGCGATGGCGATCGTCGAGCCCATAGATAGTCGTGTTGTACTGGTCGTGCGAGCGGATCGTCTGCAGCAGCAGGTGCCCGGCCGGGACGCGCAACACTTCGAGCTCGTTGACGGTGAAGTTGGCCTTGCCGGTGGCGGTGGGGAAGGTACGCGAGTCGCGCGGGCCGTGCGGCAGCTGGAAGCCGTCCGGCTCGCGCACCCGGGCGTTGAAGTCCGTGAAGCCGGGCACCACCCGCTCGATCCGGTCCCTGATCCGGTCGTAGTCGGCGGCCAGACCGGCCCAGTCGATGCCGGGCTCGGTGCCGTCGGACTGCTCAGCGGCGTTGGACTGCTCAGCGGTGTTGGACTGCTCGGTGCCGCCAGCCTGCTCGCGGCCGTCGAACAGCTCGCGGGCCAGCCCGGCCACGATCGCCACCTCGCTGCGCAGTTGCGGCGAGGCCGGGGCGAGCCGGCCGCGCGACGAGTGCACCATCGACATCGAGTCCTCGACCGTGACGAACTGCTCGCCGCGCTCCTGCCGGTCCCGCTCGGTGCGGCCCAGGCAGGGCAGGATCAGCGCGGCCTCGCCGGTCACCGCGTGCGAGCGGTTCAGCTTCGTCGAGACCTGCACGGTCAGCGCACAGCGGCGCATCGCCGCCTCGGTGACCGCGGTGTCCGGGGTGGCGGCCACGAAGTTGCCGCCGACCGCGAAGAAGACCGAGACCTTGCCGTCGCGCATCGCCCGGATCGCCTCGACCGTGTCGTAGCCGTGCTCACGCGGCGGCTCAAAGCCGAACTCCGCCGCCAGGGCGTCCAGGAACCGGGGCGCCGGCTTCTCGTAGATGCCCATGGTCCGGTCGCCCTGCACGTTCGAGTGGCCGCGTACCGGGCACACCCCTGCGCCGGTTCGGCCGACGTTCCCGCGCAGCAGCAGGAAGTTGACGATCTCCCGGATCGTCGGCACCGAGTGCTTGTGCTGCGTAAGCCCCATCGCCCAGCACACGACGATGCGCTGCGAGCGCAGGACCCGCTCGGCCAGCGCCTCGATCTGCTCGCGCGGCACGCCGGTGGCTTCCAGCACGTCGTCCCAGGACGTCTCGCGGACGTCCTTCTCGTACTCGGCGAACCCGTGGGTGTACTGGTCGATGAACGCGCGGTCCAACACGGTGTTGGGGTTGCGGTCCTCAGCCTCCAGCAGCAGCCGGCCGAGCGCGCGGAACAGGGCCAGGTCGCCGCCCAGCCGGATCTGCAGGAACTCGTCCGACAGCGTGGTGCCCGAGCCGAGCAGCCCGTCTACGTGCTGCGGGTTCTTGAACCGGATGAGCCCGGCCTCGGGCAGCGGGTTGACTGCGACGATCGCCGCGCCTGCCCGCTTGGCCTTCTCCAGGGCCGTCAGCATCCGCGGGTGGTTGGTGCCCGGATTCTGACCCACCACGATGATCAGATCGGCCCGGTGGAGGTCGGCGAGCGAGACCGAGCCCTTGCCGACGCCCAGGGTCTCAGTCAGCGCGGAGCCGCTGGACTCGTGGCACATGTTCGAGCAGTCCGGCAGGTTGTTGGTGCCATAGCGGCGTACCAGCAACTGGTACAGGAAGGCAGCCTCGTTCGAGGTGCGGCCGGAGGTGTAGAAGACGGCCTGGTCCGGGTCGCAGGCGCGCAGCGCGTCCGCGGTGATCCGGAAGGCCTCGTCCCAGCCGACCGGGCGGTAGTGCTCCTCGCCGGCGGCCCTGTACACCGGTTCGGTCAGCCGGCCCTGCTGGCCGAGCCAGTAGTCGGACTTCGTGGCGAGCTCGGCGGCCGAGTGCTCGGCGAAGAACGCCGGGGTGACCCGGCGCAGCGTGGCCTCCTCGGCCACCGCCTTGGCGCCGTTCTCGCAGAACTCGAAGTGGCTGCGCTCCGCGCCGGGCTCCGGCCAGGCGCAGCCGGGGCAGTCGAAGCCGTCGCGCTGGTTGACCTTGAGCAGGGTCAGCGCGGTACGCCGGGTGCCCATCTGCTGCTGCGCCATCCGCAGCGAGTGGACCACCGCGGGCGCCCCGGCGGCCCAGGTCTTCGCCTTGCCGACGGACAGGTCCGCGTCGGTCGGGTCTTCGCGCGGCGCCGGGGTGGCCATCACAACCTCCTGGGTGTGGCTGCTGCCTTCTACCTGCACTGTACTGCTACGCACTGCTCACCCTATTGAGTGAATTGTCTGTTATTCGACCTACTCCCCTCGGCGGGACTGTCTGCAATGGAGGTTCCACTCAGCGGCCGGGCGCTCAGGCGTGCCCCGGCCAGAAGGGAGCTCTTTGATGGGAAACCATGCGAAACCCCGGACGCGGGTGCGATCCGCCGCACTGGGGGCGCTGGCCGTCGGCTCGGCCCTGACCGGGGTGGGTCTCACGGCCGCCGCGCTCGACACGGCCGTAGTGGGCCCGTCCGGCGGAAAGTTCGCCGCCGACCCGGTGGACCTCGGCGCCGACGGCCTCGGAGCACCCGTGCCGGTCGCCAACTTCACCGCGTTGGACGGTTCGACGGCGACGCCGGGCACGGCCAGCGGGAATGCGACGAGCGACAACGCTGCGGGCACCAGCACAGCGAGCAATAGCAATCAGAGTGTGGGTAGGCATACAGCGGGTTGGGGCTCGGGTTCCGGCACGGCGAGGTCGGCGAAGCACGCGGGCACCGCGAGTACCTCCGCGACCGAAGCTCCGAGTACCACCGCGACGACCCCCGCCGCCACGACGAACACCACCTATGAGCGTCCGATGTCTGCAAGCGCAGATTCAACCGGCACGCCGTCGAGTAGCAGCTCGTCGAGCAGCAGTTCTCCGTTGAACAGCGCGACTCCGCTCTCGTCCGTCAACAGCCTGCCGCTGGTCGGCGGCCTGACCACGACGGCGGACCAGTCCAAGTCGGTGCTGACGAACCTGCTCGGCGCCGTGGCCGGGCTGGTCTAGTCAGCGGGTCCGCCGCTGTACGGACCACCCGCTGAATCAGGCAGTCCGTGAGCCAGACAGACACTGAGCCGGACTGACACCCCGGCGGGGGACATCGCGTCACCCCGAGGGATGAAGCTTGCTGAAATGCGCCGCCCCGCTTGGCAACATGGCAGCCGCCCGTGGCCAGTCCCGGAAGGCGGTGCACCCCGAACCTTGTCCGCTCTCGCGCTCCTGCCCCGTTTCTCGACCGCCCTGCCGTCCACCGCTCTGCTCGGCGCGGTGGACGTCGCAGGGGCGGACTCCTTCGTGCACCGCAACTACGCGGCCCTGTTCGCCTCGGTCCCGGCCATCGCGGTGGGCTCGCTCGCCCTCTTCGCCTTGCGAGACCGCTCCGCGGCGGCTGCGGGGGCCGCGGCAGCCGATCAGGCCGCCGCTTCGGCGACGGAGACCGGGCCGTCGTCGGCAGCCCCACTGCTGTCGCGACCCGACGAGGAGCTTGCGCTGGTGGGCGTCATCCTCGCCGTGATGGCGGACCGGCTTGAGCACGATCCCGCCGCGTACCCGCTGCTGGCCTGCGCGGCCGCCCGGCTGGTGCCCGAAGTGGTGGGCGTGACCGGCTGGGGCGGCTGGACCGGGCTTACCGAACGGGCCCGACGCGCGGCCGTCGAGGTGCTGCGCCCGACGGCGCTCTCCACGTTGGTGCGGGCGGCCACCTGGGGCCTGGTCGCGACGGGGGAGCAGGCGTGACGGCCACTCAGGACCAGACTCGCGAGCCGGCTGCCCACGGAGGCGCCGGCCAGGGAGGCGCTGGATACGGGACTCCCGGCCCCGGTCCCGACGAGCAGCCCGGCGGGAGCGGCCCGTCGACGGTCGAGTGGGTTCCGGTCGAGCCGTGGCCCGGACCGCCGCCCGTCCCGGTGCTGGCACCGTATCTCGGGCTCGTCGCAGCCGTGCTGTGTGCGATGGGCGGCGGTTGGCTGTTGCTTGCTCCGTACGCGCTGGACTTCCGGCACGGCGCGGCGCAGGTGCCGCGCGCGGCGGCCGTCGATCTGGAGACCGGCGCGGCCATCGTGGCCGTGGGGATCGTGACGGCCGCGCTCTTCTCGCTGGCGTTGGTGCGCAGGCTGCGTGCGAATCCGTCTGCGGAAGCCGAGGCGGTGACCGAGCCCGCCCTCGAGCCGGAGCCGGAGCCTGAGACCCACGGGCCCGAGACGCCCACACCGCGGACCGCGCCGCCGCAGCAGGCCGATCCGGGCGGGGCGCTGCGTGAACTGCTCACGCCGCTGGTCGCCGCGCTCGCCGCGGATCTGCGCAGTCACGACCAGGAGCACGGCGTTCGTGAGCACAGCGCCCGTGAACCCAGCGCTCATGAACACAGCGCTCATGGACACAGCGCCCAAGAGTTCCGCGACGAGCACCGGCGACAGGAGCCCTGACCCGATGGCCGCCATCGTTCCGTCCCAACGCAGCGACCGCGTCGAGCCCAGCCGCGCCGACTTCCCGCAACTGCCCACCCCCGTCGTCGTACGCCCCAGGGCGCCCGTCGCCGCCCTCACCGGACTGGTGCTGGTCGCGCTGCTCGGCGGCTGGCTGGTCGCCGCGCCGTTCGTCCTCGGCGACCAGCCGCGCGGCGCGGTGTGGAGCGCCGCCACCAGGACCGACGTCGCCACCGGATCGGCTGTCGCGGGCCTCGCCGTCCTCGGGCTGCTGGGCTATCTCGCCGCCGCGGTCTCCTGGCTGGCCCGGTACGGCCGCTAGCAACCCGCGCCAACAACCCGCGTACTACCGACCCCCGCCCCGCCGTCTTTCTCCACGGCGCCGGATAACGGACGGCACCGCATTGTCATCGCCGGGTAACAGTTCGCTGAGGTTGTGCTGAGAATCCGTTTCGAAAACGGTGTGCTTCACATTAACTTCAGCCTGCGCGCTGAAACTCCCGGCCATGACGCCGCTCAAGTCCTCCCGCCGCAGACTCGCCGTGAACGGGTCGCTGGCCGCGCTCGTCCTGGCCGGCGCGGGTGTCGCCTACGTGACGGTCGGCCCGGCCACGACGGCCAGCGCGACCACGACGCGCACCTCCGCCGTGCAGCGCGGCACGGTGATCGCGTCCGTGTCCGCCTCGGGCAACCTCGCGCTCGCCGCCACCTCCTCGCTCTCCTTCGCGGCCGCCGGGAAGGTCACCGAGATCGACGTGAAGGTCGGCCAGACGGTCACCGCCGGCCAGACCCTCGCCAGGATCGACCCGACCCAGGCCAACCTGCAGCTCACCGAGGCCAAGCAGCAGCTGACGGTGGCCCAGGACAACCTGGCCAAGGCGCAGGACGGCCCGAACTCGGCGCAGGCCGCGCTGAACAGCGCGCAGCTCACCCAGGACGAACAGGCGGTCACGAACGCCAAGAACGCGCTGGCCGCCGCGCAGGCCGCCAAGGGCACCACCAGCCAGCAGCTGACCCAGGACCAGCAGGCGGTGACCCAGGCCGAGAACTCGCTGACCCTGCTCAAGGCGCAGCAGGCGGCCAGCTCCTACGTCGACCCGGCCACGCTCGCGCAGGACCAGGAGGCGGTCACCCAGGCCCAGGCCTCGGTCAACACCGCGCAGACCTCCGCCTCCGGCACCGTGATCACCGCGCCCACCGCCGGGACCGTGCTGACCATCGCCGGCCTGGTCGGCTCCTCGGTCAGCGCCGGGACGACGACCACCGGCGCCTCCTCGACCTCGTCCTCCTCCACCGGCTCGGGCACCGGCACCGGGACCGGCTCCTCCTCTTCCACCGGCAGCTCGTCCAGCTCCTCGTCCTCCTCGTCCAGCTCCGGTGCCTTCATCACGATGGCCGACCTGAGCCAGCTGCAGGTGACCGCGAACGTCTCCGAGACCGACGTCGCCTCGGTGCAGAACGGCCAGACCGCGACGGTGACCCTGAACGCGACCAGCGCGACCTACCCGGCCCAGGTCCAAGTCGTCTCGCCGACGTCCACGTTGGTCTCCAACGTGGTCGAGTACGCCGTCACGCTCACCCTGACCGAGGCCGTGCCCGCCAGCGTGCGCCCCGGCCAGTCCGCCTCGATCTCGATCGTCACCGGCGAGGCCAGCAACGCCCTGTACGTGCCCAACACCGCGATCACCACGGCCGCCGGCCGCTCGGTCGTCACCGTGGTCGGCGCGGACGGCAAGGAGACCATCACCCCGGTCACCACCGGCATCGTCGGCACCACCAACACCCAGATCGTCAGCGGCCTGACCCAGGGCCAGAACGTGCTGCTCACCCTGACCACCGGCACCAGCAGCACCACCGGCCGCGGCTTCGGCGGGCTGACCGGCGGCACCGGGCTGGGCAGCGGGCTCGGCACCGGGACCGGCGCCGGCACCGGGACCACCAGGAGCGGGGGATGACCGAGGCGGAGACCACCGGCGTCCTCACCGCACCCCGGCCCAGCGCCGTCTGGATCAACGGACTGCGGAAGGTGTACGGCATCGGCGACGCGACCGTGCACGCGCTGCGCGGCGTGGACCTCGACATCCCGCACGGCGACTACGTGGCGGTCATGGGCGCGTCCGGCTCCGGCAAGTCCACGCTGATGAACATCGTCGGCTGCCTGGATGTGCCCAGCGCGGGCGAGTACCGGCTCGACGGCATCTCCATCGCGGACCTGGACGAGCGGCAGCTGTCCCTGGTGCGCAACCGCAAGATCGGCTTCGTGTTCCAGTCCTTCAACCTGCTCGCCCGCACCAGCGCCTTCGAGAACGTGGAGCTGCCGCTGGTGTACGGCGGGGTGCGCGGGGCGGAGCGCAAGCGCCGGGCGCTGGCCGCGCTGAACCTGGTCGGGCTCGGCGACCGGCTCGACCACCACCCCAGCCAGCTCTCCGGCGGCCAGCAGCAGCGTGTCGCGGTGGCCCGGGCCCTGGTCACCGCGCCCTCCCTGGTGCTGGCCGACGAGCCGACCGGAAACCTGGACACCAAGTCCAGCTACGAGGTGATGGCGCTGTTCGACCAGCTCAACGCCACCGGCCGGACCATCGTGCTGATCACCCACGAGGAGGACATCGCCGCGCACGCCAAGCGGGCCATCCGCCTGATGGACGGTCAGATCGTCGAGGACACCCGGCTGGCCCCGGCCGACGGAATACCGCCCCGGATGGCCGCCGCCGACCCCGGACGGCACGCCGCGCCGCGTCCCCCGGCCGCCCTCACCGCCGGCCCGCTTCCGGGCGCCGGCACCGGCACCGGCACCGGCCCGGCCACCGCCTACAACGGATCAGGTGCCTGATGCGCATACGCGAGGTATTCCGCTTCGCCCTGCGCGGGCTGAAGGCGAACAAGCTGCGCTCCGCGCTGACCACGCTGGGCATCCTGATCGGCGTCGGCGCGGTGATCCTGCTGATCGCGGTCGGCCAGGGCAGCGGGGCCGCGGTGCAGGCCCGGATCTCCAGCCTGGGCTCGAACCTGCTGACCGTCACCCGGCAGGCCGGCGGCTTCGGCCGGGCCGCCTCCACCCGCACCGGCACCCAGAGCCAGACCTCGAACCTGACCGTCTCCGACGCGCAGCTGCTGGCCACCTCGGAGCAGGACCCCGACGTCTCGGTGGTGGCCCCGGTGGCCTCCACCTCGGGCACCGCCACCTACGCGGGCGCGACCACCACGATCAACCAGGTGGTCGGCACGTACCCGGCCTACCTGTCCATCTCCAACGACACGATCGCCACCGGCTCGTCGTTCAGCGCGCAGAACGTCGCCCAGCACAGCAAGGTCGTGGTGATCGGGCAGACCGTGGTCACCAACCTGTTCGGCACGACGATCGACCCCGTCGGCAAGACGATCCAGCTCGGCGGCGTCCCGTACACGGTGGTCGGCACCCTCACCGCCAAGGGCGGGGCGAGCACCTTCAACGACCCGGACAACCTCGCGATCGCGCCGCTGACCACGGTGCAGGACAGCCTCACCGGCTTCGGCTCGCTCAGCGAGATCGCGGTGCAGGCCAAGGACGCCGGCTCCTCCGACGCGGCCGAGGCCGAGATCACCAGCCTGCTGACCGAGGCGCACCACGTGACCACCAGCACCCAGGACTTCACGGTCACCAACGAGGCCTCGCTGCTGTCCACCGCCGCCAGCACCACCCAGACCTTCACGGTGCTGCTCGCCGCGGTCGCCGCCATCTCGCTGCTGGTCGGCGGGATCGGGGTCACCAACATCATGCTGGTCACGGTCACCGAGCGCACTCGGGAGATCGGCATCCGCAAGGCCCTGGGCGCGCCGCGCGGCGCGATCCTCGGCCAGTTCCTGATCGAGGCGGTGCTCCTGTCGGTCGTCGGCGGGGCGCTGGGCGTGGTGGCCGGCGTGGTCGGCTCCCGTTTCAACGTGGACGGGATCAAGCCGGTGCTGGTGCCGGCCTCGATCCTGCTCGCATTCGGTGTGTCCGCCGTGATCGGCCTCGTCTTCGGCATGCTGCCGGCGAACCGGGCCGCCAAACTCCACCCGATTGAGGCGCTACGTCATGAGTGAGCTCGAGACCCGGCAGCAGGCTGCCGCTTCCCACGACCTGGAACCCGTCGAGGCCGAGACCGCGGAACTGGCCGAGGTCGACGAGTTCGGCGAACTCGACGAGCTCGACGACGCCGACGCGGACCTGCTGGCGATCCCGCCGCGGGCCGACGACCTCGGCACCGCGCTGGCCGCCCGGCCGCCGCGGATACAGCTGCCCAAGGTGACCACCGCGCTGGCCGCCTCGGTGCTGATCTGCGCCGGATTCCTCGGCGGGGTCCTGGTGCAGAAGCACTGGGGCGGCTCCTCGACGGCCAACCGCGGCGCCGCCGCGGCCGCGTTCGGCGCGGGCCGGACCGGAACCGCCGGACGCACCGGCACGACCGGCGGCACCGGCACCGGCACGACCGGCGGCTTCGCCGGACGCACCGGCACCGGCACCGGCGGCGGGATCACCGGGACGGTGACCGTGGTCAGCGGCGGCACGCTCTACGTCACCGCCGCCGACGGCAGCGTGTACACGGTCAAGACCAGCGGCTCGACCACCGTCGACGTGACCCAGGCGGGCACCCTGTCCCAGCTCAAGCCGGGCCAGTCCGTGGTCATCGCGGGCGCCAACGACGGCAGCGGCAACGTCACCGCCACCTCCATCACGGCGGCCGGCAGCAGTACCCCATCGGGCAGCACCAACTCCACTGGCGGGCAGTGATCATGGCAATCGCAGGGCCTACGAGAACTTTCGCGCAGATCTCCGCGGCGGTCGGCGCGGCCGCCGCCGTGGCGGGGCTGCTGGCCGCCTGCGGGGGCAGCACCGCGGCCTCCCCGGCGGCGGCGGCCGCGACCGCGAGCGCGTCCGGCAACTCCGCGTACTTCGCCTGCCTGCAGCAGCACGGGGTCACCGTCCCGACCGCGTTCGCCTCGCGCAGCTTCAGCCGGCCGACGGACGGCTCCACCGCCCGGCCCACCGGAGTGCGCCGCAGCGGCGGCTACGGCGGCTTCCCGGGCTTCGGCGGGACCGCGAGCCAGGACCCGCAGATGCAGGCGGCGGTGCAGGCCTGCGCCTCGCTGCGGCCCAGCGGCGCCGCCGGCTTCGGCGCCGGCGGCCGCGGCGGCACCCAGCTGGTCGCGTTCCGCAACTGCATGACCCAGCAGGGCGAGACCGTCCCGACGACCCGGGCGACCGCCGCGCCGACCAGCACCGCCAGCGGCGCGCGCTACCTCAACGGGCTCGACCCGGCCGACCCGAAGGTGGCCGCGGCGCTCAAGGTCTGCGACGCGCTGCTGCCCACCACCGGAGCCCGGCCGAGCGGCTCAGCAACCGGCTGAGACCTCGGCCGCACGGCCCGCGCGGTCTATGAGCAGCCGCGCGGACCGTCGGAGTCGCGGTGCCTTCCGGGCGCACCCCTCCCTGTTCGGCGGGCGCCGCGACTCCCCTTCCGCGTACGCTCCGAGCGAGGCCCGCCACGGCGTCCGGGCCCGCTCTAAGGGAGTTTTCAGCAACGTCGTCCACCCTGGCTCCACGGGCGCAGTGCCGCGTCGACCTGCGCGGCCGGCCGCCTGACTAAATTTCGAGGGGGTAGGTCCCATTGGTCAACGGCGGAGCGCGGCTGCTGGTCGTCGACGACGACAGCGAGGTGCGCGAGGCGCTGGGCCGGGCGCTCAAGCTCGAGGGCTTCGCGGTGATCCTGGCGGCGAACGGGGCCGCCGCGCTGGAGGCCGTGCGCGACACGCCCCCGGACGCGCTGGTGCTCGACGTCGCCATGCCCGGGATCGACGGGCTCGCGGTGGCCAGGGCGCTGCGCGCGGCCGAGGACCGCACCCCGATCCTGATGCTCACCGCCCGCGACGCGATCGCCGACCGGGTCTTCGGCCTCAACGCCGGGGCCGACGACTACCTGGTCAAGCCCTTCGCGCTGGTCGAGCTGGTCGCCCGGGTCAACGCCCTGCTGCGCCGGGCCGCCCAGCACGCCGTGCCCCCGCCGCCGCTGCTGGAGTGCGGCGACCTGGCCCTGGACCTGGCCGCCCGCCAGGTGGTCCGCGGCGAGCGCCGGGCCGACCTGACCAAGACCGAGTTCGAGCTGCTCGAGCTGCTGCTGCGCAACGCCGGCCGGGTGGTCACCCGGGAGCTGATCATCGACCGGATCTGGGGCTACGACTTCGGCCCCGGCTCCAACTCGCTCGAGGTCTTCGTCTCCACGCTGCGCCGCAAGACCGAGATCGGCGAGGCCCCGCGGGTCATCCACACCATCCGCGGCGTCGGGTACACCATCAGGGAATGCCGGACATGACCACTGCGGGGCGCGTGCTGCAGGCTGTCTCCCCCCGCGGCCTGCGCGGCGCCCTGCACGCCGTCTGGCTGCGCAGCCGCCGCTCCAAGCTGCGCACCCGCATCACGGTCGCCGCCACGCTCGCGGTCGCGCTCGGCGTCGGCGCGGGCGTGACCTTCGCCTACCTGGTCGTGCGCTCCCAGCTCTACGGCGGCATCGACCGGCAGCTCTACAAGCAGGTCCAGACGATGCAGCGGGTCTCCTTCGGCGGGAACCCGGCCAAGCTCTTCCCCTCGGGCGGCGCCAGCATCGTGACCAACGGCGTGAAGGACGCCGCCGGCCTCACCGGTCCGCGCAGGCACTTCGGCGACGCGCTCAACTACGTCCAGATCGTCCGCCCGAACGGGACCTTCCTGCACCCGAGCGACCAGACCGCCGCGCTTCCGGTCGACGCCGTGGACCGCGCCGTGGCCGCCGGCACCCGGACCGAGACGCTGCGCACCATCGGGTACCAGGGCACTGACGTGCGCCTGCTCACCGCCCCGCTCGTCAACGGCTACGCGCTGCAGGTCGCGCTCCCGCTGACCGGGGCCGAGGCCCAGCTCGACCAGCTCGGCCTTGAGCTGCTGGCCGCCGGGCTGGCCGGCATCCTGCTGGCCGGCGGGCTCGGCTGGTGGGTCACCCGCACCGCGCTGCGCCCGGTCGGCCAGCTGACCGAGGCCGCCGAGCGGATCGCCGCCACCCGGGACCTGGCCCACCGGATCGACCCGGGCGACCGGGCCGAGCGCGACGAGCTGGGCCGGCTGGCGGTCAGCTTCAACGCGATGCTCAGCGCCGTGCAGGACTCCACCGACCGGCAGCGCCAGCTGGTCGCCGACGCCTCGCACGAGCTGCGCACCCCGCTGACCTCGCTGCGCACCAACGTCGAGGTGCTGAGCAAGATAGAGCTGCTCGACCCGGAGGACCGCGAGCGGCTCATCGCCTCGGTGCTGGCCGGGATCGACGACCTGACCGGCCTGGTGGCCGACACCGTCGAGCTGGCCCGGGGCGAGGAGCCCGCCGCGGCGGTCGAGCAGCTGAACTGGGACTCGCTGGCCGGGCACGTGGTCGACCGGGCCCGGCTGCACTGGCCCGGGGTCGAGTTCGTCGCCGACCTGGCCCCGACCCGGGTGATCGGGGTGCCGGACCGGATCCAGCGGGCGATGGCCAACCTGCTCGACAACGCCGCCAAGTTCTCCGGCGGCGTCGGCGAGGTGGAGGTGACCCTGTCCGGCCACGTGCTCACCGTGCGGGACCACGGCCCGGGAATCCCGGACCGTGATCTGCCGCACGTCTTCGACCGCTTCTACCGGGCCGTGTCAATGCGCGACCGCCCCGGTTCTGGCCTCGGCCTGGCCATCGTCGCCCAGGTCGCCGAATCGCACGGGGGCACTGTGGCGGCCGCCAACCACCCCGGCGGCGGGGCGGTCCTGAGCCTGGCCCTGCCCGAGCGCTTCGCCTTCCCCGACCGGCGGCCGGCGGCGCAGTGACCGGGACCAGTTGCGCTCGCCGAGCAGGATCATCACCGCGGGCAGCAGCAGGATCCTGATCACGGTGGCGTCCAGCGCGACGGCGACCGCGAGGCCGACCCCGAGCTGCTTGAAGTCCTGCATGGACAGGGTGCCGAAGACCCCGAACACGGCGACCATGATGACGGCCGCGCTGGTCACGGTGCCGGCGGCGGCCCGCAGCCCGTGCATGACCGCCCGCTCGGTGGTCATCCCGAGCTCGCGCGCCTCCTTGATCCGGGAGACCACGAACACGTGGTAGTCCATGGACAGGCCGAACAGGACCACGAACACGAACAGCGGCAGCCAGGACTCGATCGCCCCCGGGGCGTGCGTGCCGACCAGGCTCGCGCCCCAGCCGTGCTGGAAGATCGCGGTCATCACGCCGTAGGCCGCGCCGACCGACAGCAGGTTGAGCCCGATCGCGGTGGCCGCGATGACCGCGGAGCGGAACGCGATCAGCATCAGCAGGAAGGTCACCACGAGCACGAACACGAAGACCGGGGCGATGGAGTGGCGCAGCTGGTCGTTGAAATCGGTGCCGAAGGCGAGCTGGCCGCCGACCGCGACCTGGGCGCCCGGCAGCTTGTCGAGGGTCTGCGGGACGACCTGCTCCCGCAGGGTGGTGAGGGCGTGCTGCGAGACGGCGTCCGTTCCGTTCCCCGCCAACGGAACGTTGATCTTCGCGATGCCCGCCGCCTTGTACACGGTGACCTGGATCGGCTCGCCGTGCTGCGGATCACCCAGCTCCCCGGTACGCAGCGCGGCCTGCTGGAACGCGGCGATGGCCTGCTGCGCCGCGGCGCCGCCGATGTCGGAGGCCTTCACCACGACCACGGCCGGGGACGGCCCGCCCGGGAAGTCCTTGAGGATCTGGTCGTAGGTCTGCACGATCGGCGTGTTCGACGGGACCAGCTGATCGACCGTCAGCTTGGCGGTGTGCAGTCCGAAGGCCGGACCGGCCAGCAGGACCAGGAAGCCGACCGAGCAGAGCAGGGTCCCCTTCGGGTGCGCGGCGACCTTGCCGAGCGTCCCGTTCCACAGTCGCCCGCCCCCGGCTCCCTGCGCCTGGTGCGCGACTTGGGCCCGCTGCGCCCGCTTGGCGGCGCGCCGCCTGGCGCCCGGCAGCCGGCCGAGCTCGACCTTGTCGCCGAGCATCGAGAGCAGCGCGGGCAGCACGGTGACCGAGCCGAGCATCGCGATCGCGACCACCAGGATGGTGGCCATCGCGAAGCCCTCGAAGATGTGCATGCCGGACAGGAACATCCCGGCCATCGCCACCATCACGGTCAGTCCGGAGATGAGTATCGAGTGGCCCGAGGTGGACGCGGCGATCCGCAGCGCGGTCTCCTTGTCCCGTCCCGCGGCCCGCTCCTCCCGCTCGCGGCGCAGGTAGAACAGGCAGTAGTCGACGCCGACCGCCAGGCCCATCAGCAGCATCACCGAGCTGGCCGAGGAGTCCACCGGGCTCAGGTGGCTGAGCGCGCCGAGCAGGCCGATAGCGGCGATGAAGGCGGTGAGCGCCAGCAGCACCGGCAGCACGGCGGCCAGCAGCGCGCCGAAGGCGACCAGCAGGATGCCCAGCGCCAGCGGCACGGCGGTCCACTCGGCGTGGGCGAAGTCCCTGCCGAGGGTCTCGTTGAACCACTTGTTCGCCGAGGCGTCGCCGAACTCGTTGATCGCGAAGCCCGGCTGCCCGGCCTGCGCCTTCGCCACGGCGTCGAGCACCGGCTGGACGCGGTCGGCGGCGGTGGCCGGGTCGCCGGTCATGTCGAACTGGATCAGGGCGCTGTGCTTGTCCGCCGAGATCAGCCCGGCCCGGTACGGGTCGCTCAGGTTCTGGGTCGCCTTGGTGCCCTGCACCGCCGTGATGACGGACTGCACGGCCGCGTGGAACTGCGTGGCGTCGGCGGTGAAGCCGGCGGCGTGCACCAGCACCATCTCGCTGGCCGGCTGCGCGACGTGCGCGTCGTCCAGGATCTGCAGTGCCAGCGCCGAGTCGCCGGTGCCCTGCTGCGCGTCGGTCAGGTTGCGCTGCCCCGCAGCGCCCCCGACCACCGTGGCCAGCACGACGAACAGCAGCCAGCCGAAGACGGCGGTCTTGCGATGCCGTGCGCTCCAACCGCCCAATGCGGCGGCGAGATTGCGTTTGCGATTCACCGAAGTCTCCCTAGTGGGCTTCTGCGCCGGTGCGGTTCACCGGCCCCCGCCTCAAAACTAGGGAGCAACCGCATGGCTCTGACATGCGGTTGGACACCCTCTTAGGGTGTAGACAGGTACACCCCCGCTTTGGCCGCGTAAGCCCCGTGCGCGTACCGGTGCGGCCCGCGCAGACTGGTCCACGAGAAGTACGCAGGGCCCCGTCCGAGGGCGATACCCTGCCCGTCTGTTCGAAGGAGACGCGAGATGAGCGGTCCGTCCGACGAGGTCGCCCTGTCCCGTCCGCCCGGATCCCGGGTGCGGCGGGCCATGCTCGCGCCCGTCCAGGGCGTGGTGCTCTACGCGCTCGCCATGCTGAGCATCGCGGCGGTCGTGCTCGACGTGGACGTGATCGGGTTCGTCGCCCTCGGCGTCGGGGCGCTGCTGCTGCCGGTGGTCATCCCGTTCAGCCGGGGGCTCGCGAACCTGTCGCGCAAGCTGTCCCGCGACTGGTACGGCGTCGACATCCCGCGGCCGTACCGCCCCGCCCCGCGTTTCCAGCGCGGGTTCATGGGAGTCCTGGAGCGCACCCGGTTCATCCTGATGGACCCGGCCACGTGGCGTGACCTGCTGTGGCACCTGCTCACACCGGCCGTCGGCGGCACGATGGCGCTGCTCGCCGGGATCATGTTCCTCTACGGCGTCTACGGGATCGTCGTCTGCGTCCTGTGGAACGTGCTGGTCCAGCACACCGCCATCGACGACTGGTACACCTTCGTGCACATCCACCACGGCGTCGGCGAGCAGTGGCGCTGGGCCGCCGCCGGCATGGGCGTGTTCTTCATGGTGGTGAGCGTCTACGTCGCCCCGGCCCTCCTGCGCGGCCAGGCCCACTGGAACCGGGTCCTGCTCAAGCCGACCCGGGCGGCCGAGCTGCGCCAGCGGGTGGAGCGGCTGACCGAGACCCGCGCCGACGCGCTGGACACCTCCGCCGCCGAGCTGCGCCGGATCGAGCGCGACCTGCACGACGGGGCGCAGGCCCGGCTGGTGGCGATGGGGATGAACCTGAGCGCGGCGGCGGCTCTGATGGACAAGCATCCGGAGGAGGCCCGCGAGCTGCTGACCGAGGCGCGCGACGCATCGGTCAAGGCCCTGACCGAGTTGCGCGGCCTGGTGCGCGGCATCCACCCGCCGGTGCTGGCCGACCGCGGCCTGGCCGACGCGGTGCGTGCCCTGGCCCTGGACAGCGCGCTGACCGTGGAGGTTACCGCGGACCTGCCCGGCCGCGCGCAGGCCCCGGTGGAGTCGGCGGCGTACTTCGCGGCCAGCGAGTTGCTGACCAACGTGGCGAAGCACGCCGAAGCCGACCGGGTCTGGATCGACCTCTCCTACGCCGACGGCGCGCTGAGGATGACCATCACCGACGACGGCCACGGCGGGGCCGACATGGACGCGGGCACCGGACTTCGCGGAGTGGAGCGCCGGATCGGTACATTCGACGGGATGATGACCGTGACGAGTCCGCCCGGCGGACCGACCGTGATCACCCTGGAGATTCCGTGCGCGTTGTCCTCGCCGAAGACCTCTTCCTTCTGAGAGAAGGACTATCCCGGCTGCTGGCGGCACACGGCTTCGAGATCGTCGCCGCCGTACAGGACGGACCAAGCCTGCTCAAAGCACTGATCGACCACCGCCCGGACGTGGCGGTGGTCGATGTGCGTATGCCGCCGACGTTTACTGACGAGGGCCTGCAGGCGGCGCTCGCGGCGCGGCGCGAGGTGCCGGGCCTGCCGGTGCTGGTGCTTTCGCAGTACGTGGAGCAGCTCTACGCGAGGGAGTTGCTCGCCGACGGCACCGGCGCGATCGGGTACCTGCTCAAGGACCGGGTCTTCGACGCGGACCAGTTCGTCGACGCGGTCCGCCGGGTGGCCGCGGGCGGCACCGTGATGGACCCCGAGGTCATCGCGAAGCTGCTCGCCCGCGGCAGCAGCCGCGAACCGCTGGGCAGGCTCACCGCGCGCGAGCGCGAGGTGCTGGAACTGATGGCGGAGGGCAGGTCGAACGCGGCCATCGCCCAGCGCCTGGTGATCACCGAGCGGGCGATCACCAAGCACACCTCGAATATCTTCACCAAGCTGGACCTGCCGCTCTCCGACGACGACAACCGCAGGGTCCTGGCAGTGCTGGCCTACCTGGACCGGTGACCCCGGTGCCGGAACCATCGATGCTGGAAAGCCCTCAACGGGACCGCAGCTGATCGTGCAGTGACCGGGCCACCCGGGCCATGATCGCCTCTGCGGCGGGCTGGATCGCCGCCGGCACGCTGGATTCTGTCAGCGCGGCGACCGCGAATACGCCGCCGTCTTCGTGCTCGACGACGCCGACTTCGTGGCGCAGGTTGAGCAGGGTGCCGGTCTTGGACGACCACTTCGCGGCGTCCGAGCTGAAATCCGGCGCCAGGCGGTGCCGGATGACGTTGTCGCCCAGCAGCGAGCGGGTTCGCGCGGCGACGCCGGCCGGGATCTTGGAGGGGACCCACAGCGCTTCGAGCAGGTCGACGAATGCGCGGGCCGTGCCGCTGTTCGCCCGGCTCACGTCCAGTTGGCGGACGGCATGTCCGCGCCCTGACGTCCGGGATCCGATCGCGAGGGAATGGGCGAAGTGCACGTCGCCGGGCTCGAAGCGTTCCGCGGGCGTCTCGATCAGCTCGCGCGTCACGTGCCGCACCGCGATGCCCGTGATTCCCGCGTCGAGCACGGCCCGGTGGACCTCGGCGGGCGGTATGAGGCCGAACAGCGCGTCCGTGGCGGCGTTGTCGCTGATGGCGATGCTGAGGTAGAGCAGGTCCTCGACGGCGATCCGGGCCGGATGACGGAACCGGCTCACCCCGGTCGGACCCGCCGAGGTGACTCTCCCGGGCTCCAGGTCCACCATCGCCGACCCGTCGATCCGGCCGTCCGCGATGCGTTCGAGCACGGCGACGGCGAGCGGCACCTTGACCAGCGACGCGATCGGCAACGCGAGATCCGGCTCGATCCCGAGCTCCTCGCCGCTCGCGAGGTCCCGCACCAGGAACGAGCCGGACAGGCCGGCGTCGTGCAGCCGGCCGCGCAGTGTCCTGATTAAGGCTTCTGTCGTCATGTCTGCTGTTCCTCGGGGTTCGGCGGCACGTCCAGGCAGCGCGCGACCTGGTCCCGCAGCCGCGTGCGGATGCGCTGTGCGTCCTCGCCGGTCACGGCGGAGACGCTGAATCCGCGGGCGACGGCCGTTCCCGCGAGCGGGCGCCAGTGCAGCTCCAACTCGTGCGCCTGTGCGGCCGGACACAGCAGCAGACTGCCGTCGCGCAGCACGGCGGACACGGCTGCGGTCAGCGAGGCCGCGACGGTGATCTGCGCGGGCACGAGTGCGGTGCGGTGGCCGAGCTGCTGCACTCGGTCCCGGATGTGGGGCACATCGTCCTCCGGCTGGATCCAGAGGCGCTGTAACGCCCGCTCCGCCCGGGTGAACCGCAGCGTCTCGAGGTGGAGCGGCGCGATGCCGGTGTTCGCCGCGCCCGCCACGCCGAGCGGCACCACCCAGTCGGCCTCGCCCGGCGGGACCGCGACGAGCGCCGCCCGGACCTCGCGGGACCTGAGCAGTTCCGCGCGCTCCGCCGGCCCGGCGGTCCGGAACTCCAGGACGGTGCCCGCCTCACGCGCGGCAGCGTCGAGCAGCGCCCGCTGCCGCACGGAGCACGTGTCCGGCACCGCCAAGGAGAGCGGACGCAGCTTGGCCTGCTCGGCGTGGTCCTCCATCGCCTCCGCGAGCTGCACGAGCCGCTTGGCGGACGGGAGCATGTCGCGTCCGAACGCCGTCAGCGCGGCGCGGCGGGCCGACCGGTCGAACAGCCGCTCTCCGAAATGCCGCTCGAGCGCGGCGATCCGACGGCTTGCCACGGACTGCGGCGTGCGGGCGGCCGCGGCGCCGAGCGTGAAACTGCCGCGTTCAGCCACGTGTACGAACACGCGACACGCCGCAACCAGGTCCACGACCACGATGTTATGCCAAAACAGCATGGAAGCGGGCGATCGGGTCTTTGACTGCATCGGGCCGCCGTCACAGGCTATTGATCATGCGATCCGCAAAGCACCGCATCGTCCCTCTCGCCGCTCCGCTGCTGTTCGCCTCGATCCTGTCGGGCGGCTGTGCCGCGGGCAGCGGCAGCACACCGGCCACGACGAGTTCCGCGTCGACGTCGACGGCGACATCAACAGCGACGCCCACGGCGCAGGCGCAGGCCAAAGCGCAGGCAGCCAAAGCGTTCGGCCAGCTTGAGCACCAGTTCGGCGCGCGGCTCGGCGTGTATGTGCTGGACACCGGAACCGGCCGGAGCGTGACCTACCGCGCGGACGAACGGTTCGCGTACGCCTCGACGTACAAGGCCCTCATCTCCGGCGTCCTGCTGCGACAGGACTCTGATGACCAGCTGAACCACGTGGTGACCTACACCGCCGCGGACCTCCAGAGCTACGCACCGATCACCTCGAAGCACGTGGCGACGGGGATGTCCGTGCGCGATCTCATCGCCGCCGCACTGCAGTACAGCGACAACACGGCCGCCAACCTCCTGCTGAACCAGCTCGGCGGCCCGGCCGGCGTGCAGACGGCGATTCGCGCTCTCGGCGACGTGACGACGCACGTCGACCGCGACGAGCCGTCCGTGAACGACGCGACCCCGGGCGACATCCGCGACACCAGCACGCCTCGCGCACTCGGCACCGACCTGCAGCACTTCGTCCTCGGCGACCTCCTGTCCACCGCCAGGCGCCAACTGCTCACGAACTGGCTGCTCGGAAACACCACCGGCGGCTCCTACATTCGCGCGGGTGTCCCCTCCGGGTGGAAGGTCGGCGACAAGACCGGCAACGGCGGCTACGGCACCCGCAACGACATCGCGATCGTGTGGCCGACCACCGGTAGTCCGAGCCCGCTCGTCATCGCCATCGAATCCGACCGCGGCAAGGCGGGCGCGACTTCGGCCGACGCTCTGCTTGCTGATGCCACCAAGGCGGCCGTCGCGGCACTCCGGTGAAACAGGGCACTGCGCCTGCCGTCACTGTGCGTAAGACGACTCGCACGGTGACGGCAGGCGCAGTGTTCTGGCTGAACAGTGTTCTGGCTGAACAGCGCTCTGACTTGGCGGTGCCCTGGCTCAGGAGAGCGCGGCGGTCGCGATCCCGAGGATGAACGGAATGGTGTTCGCGTTCTCGCTGGTCGGGGTGAACGCGTACACCAGCACGCGCTGCAGGTCCCGGGTGGCGAACACCCCGTCGGTGTAGCCGGGGCGCGAGCCGGTCTTGCCCCAGACCGTGACGCCGTCGAGCGTGGCGCTCATCAGGCCCAGGCCGAAGCAGGCACGGCCGGGCGTGCCGACCTGGCACTGGTCAGTGCCCAGATACGGGACGTCGGGCACGGTCGTCATGTCGTTCAGCTCCGCGCTCGGCAGCAGCCGCCCGTGGAACAGCGCGGTCATCAGGGTGCTCAGATCGCGGGCGGAGGAGATCATGCCGCCCTCGGCCCACGGATAAGGGCTCTGCTCCGTCACGTCGACCAGCTGCGTGGTGGCCCCCGTGCCGTCGTCCGTGCTGACCGCCTGGTAGCCGTGCAGGTGCGGGCCGGGGATCCGGTAGTCGGTCGCGGCGGGCACTTCGGTGTCGGTCAGGTGCAGCGGACGCAGGATGCGCGCGTCGACCTCGCTCGCGTAACTGTGCCCGGTGACCTTCTCGATCAACGTGCCGAGCAGGAAGTAGTTCATCCCGTTGTACTGCTGTGCGGTGCCGGGCGCGAAGGCCGGCTGGGTGCCCTGCAGCGTGGCCAGCATCTGCGCGGGCGTCGGGTGCTCGAAGCGGTGCGCCACGAACCCGGCCGGGTCGCCCTCGTCGTCCCCGAGGCCGACCCTGGGCAGCCCGCTGGTGTGGTTGAGCAGCTCGGCGACGGTGATCGGCGCGTAGTTCGCCGGCACCACGCCCGGCAGATAGTGCTGGATGCTCTGGTCGAGCGACACGCGGTGCTGGGCGACCAGCTGCAGCGTCACGATGGCGGTGAACACCTTGGTCACGCTGCCGATCCGGAACCTGTCCCGGGTGGACGGCGCGGCGCCGGTAGCGACGTCACCGAGCCCTGAGACGCCCCGCCAGGATCCATCCGTGCCGCCCACCTCGACCAGCGAGCCGACGATGGTGGACGTCGGCAGGCCGGCGATGGCCTGCTGCAACGCAGCCGCTTTCGGCGGCCCTAGCTGCGTTCCGGTACCCCCGGCCACCGATGGTCCGGTCGAGGACAGCGCAGCCGCCGACTGCACGCCTGCGGTCACGGCCAGCGTGGCCGCCAGCGCGACCAGTGCCCCGGTCCGACCCGCCCGTGGAAAACTCCTGATACTCATGGAGAACCCTCCCGTAGTCCTCGTACTGCCGTCCTCGCACAGTGCGAAGCCGACGACAGCGAGTCTTCCGGGGCGGCGCGCGCCTTTCACTGGTACCAGAATCAGACTTCGGGGTGGGGCTGGCACCACCCCGGCGTGCCGACCGGCTGCTCGGCGACCGCGTTTTTCGTCAATCGGCCGGAAGCTGCGCGGTGGCCGACGGATAGAGCCAGAATTGGATCGACTCGACCAGGAACGCGGACCACAGAGCCACGATGAGCACCAAGAGCACCGGGATCAGCACGTGGTGCGAGGGTGTGGCCGGGATCAGGATGGCGATGACGAGCACTGCGATGCGGCCCTCGGTGCCCAGGCCGACAAAGGTCATCCCACGCGGCACGGCGACCGAGGCGCGGATCCGGTACACCACGTCGTAGTGGTGGTAGATGACCGCTGCGAGGTACGCGAAGACCAGCGGCAGCGCTCCGTGCACCTGGCTGGCCAGGGAGATCGCGATGGCGTATTCGAAGGCGTGGTAGACCGGCGGGACCAGCCAGCCGAGCTCGGACGAGAGCCTGCGCTGCTCGGCCTTGGGACGAGCCAGGATGTCAGACATCGCATAGAGCGCCATCACGGCCTGCTCGGTACGCGGCGCGCTCTGGTTGAGCGAGCGCTGGACGCGGCCCGCCGTGGTGTAGGCGGCGGCGAGCACGCCCCAGATCAGCAGCACGGTGAAGGTGGTGCGCGGCGTGGTCAGCGCGGTCAGCAGCGCGATCAGCGCCCAGCGCTCGCCGATCGGCAGGATGACGGTCTTGCGTGCCCAGTAGGCGAGATTCTTCTCGGGTGCGGCGGCCGTCGCCGACTGGCTCGGCTGGCCCTGATTCCCCTCGTGGTAGGCAAAATCAATATGATGACGAACCGTCTGCAGAGCCATGGCGAGCGCGGCCAGCAGCCACACGTCGTCGCCGTTGCGCGCCGAGCCGAAGGCGACGCCCACATAGACGGCGTACTCCTTCACCCGGTCGAAGGTCGCGTCGAGCCAGGAGCCGATCCGGGTGAAGTTCAGCGAGTAGCGGGCCAGCTGGCCGTCCGTGCAGTCCAGTACGAAGGACAGGTACAGCGCCACGGCCGCACCCACGTAGCCCGCCCGGGTGCCGGTGGTCGCGGTGAACGCCCCGGCGACTGCGATCAGCAGCGACAGCACGGTGACCGTGTTCGGGCTCAGCCCACGTCCCGCGCACCAGCGGGCCAGATAGCGCGAGTAGGAGGACACGAACAGCGTAGTGAACAGGCCGTCGTCGTTCTTGACCGCACGGCGCAGCCGGATCGTCTCGCCGTCGATCTCGGCCACCCGGCTGTACGCCTCCTTGCGCGCGGTCAGCGGTGCGTCCACGAGGGTGGCCACCAGCCCGTCCGGCAGGGTCACCTCGTGCAGCGACAGCGAATCGGCCAACTGGGCGGCGAGCGCGTCCGGGACCAGCGGGCGCGGCGCGGTCAGCCGGGCGGCCGGGCCGCCGCCCTCGACCCGGTGGCCGGTCAGGTCAGGCAGGGTGCGCAGCTGGGTGGCCAGCAGCTCGCGGGCCGAACCGGACACCGTCAGTACGCCGATCGAGTGAGCCGCCTGCCAGCGCGGATCCTCGATCGCCAGGCGCAGCGCGTGCTGGTGCGCGACCAGCCTCCGGTCCACCAGCGCCACCCGGCCGGCCGCGGACGCGCTGGCCACCGCCCGGGCCGCCGCCGCCGGGCCGTCCGCCTCGATCACGGTGGCCCCGATGGCCGCGAGATCGGCCCGCAGCAGGCCGTCACCGTCCACTGGCTGGGGACCGGTCAGCACCGCGATCGTTGGGATACGCACTCGGCGGCCTTCCTCGTCACATGCTTCTTCGCGTACTAGTGCCTCGGCAACCTACCTTTGCCCCAAAGCGAGGCGTTCCGGGGCGGCCTATGGCAAGGCGCGGGGGAGCCCTCGCACTCTTCTGTGCGTGGGCGTTCCCGCCAACGCAGCCAGAGGTCGTTCCGGGACGGCGAGCGGGGCAAAGGTAGGTTGCCGAGGCACTACTCTGCCCGGCCGCAACCGTAGCCCCTCAGGCCGGTCGGCTACCATCTTCCAACGTTTGGACACGGGGGGCCGGGATCGAATCAGTGAGGACGCCCTGTGCCACAAGAGAGCACCACGCCCGCCGGGACCCCGGATGTCTCGGTCGTGGTCATCGTCTACAACGACGCGGCCCGGTTGCCCGCCGCGGTGGATTCGGTGCTCCGGCAGACCCTGCACAACCTAGAAGTGATCATCGTGGACGACTGCTCCACGGACGCCACGCCCACGGTCGCCGCCCGGCTGGCCGAGCACCCGAAGGTGCGCTACGTCCAGCTGGAGCGCAACAGCGGCGGCTGCTCGATGCCGCGCAACGTGGGGATCGAGCGGGCCCGCGGCACCTACGTCATGTTCCTGGACTCGGACGACACGCTCGACATGCACGCCTGCCTGAACCTGCTGCAGGCGGCCGAGGAGTACGACGCCGACCTGGTCTCGGGCGTATGCCTGCGCGTGCACCACAACCGCTCCGGGCTGACCGAGACAGTGCCCTGGTGGCCCGAGATGTACGCCGAGCGGCGGGTGCTCGACGGCGTGTCGCAGCTGCCTGACCTGCTGCGCGACACCCTGTCCACCAACAAGTGCTACCGGCGCGACTTCCTGGACGCCAACGGGCTGCGCTTCCCGGTCGGCTTCCACTACGAGGACCTGCTGTTCTCGGCCAAGGCGTACCTGGCGGCGGAGCGCATCGCGCTGATCCCGGAGACCGTCTACCACTGGAACGTGACGGTCCGGGCCGCGCAGAAGTCCATCTCGAACCGGCGCGACGAGATCGGCAACGTACGCGACCGGATCGCGATCCACCGGATGATCGACGAGGCGCTGGCGGCCTGGCTGGCGGCCGGCGGCGACCCCGAGGTGAAGATCGCCAAGGACGCCAAGTTCATCGAGCACGACCTGGTCCTCTACCTGCGCGACCTGCCTTACCAGGAGCCCGAGTACTTCGTCGCGTTCACCCGGCTGTTCCAGGACTACCTGCGCGGCCTGCGGCCCGAGGCCTTCGAGCGCTGCCCGCATCGGGCCGCCGTGGCCGGGGCGTACCTGCTGCTGGAGGGTGACTGGGACAACCTGACCACGGTGTGCGAGCACCTGCTGGACCGCACCCGGGACAGCGCGAAGCAGCTGGAGCGCACCCGGATCACCTCCGACCTGGTCGAACGGGACGGCCGGGTCTACTGGTGCGAGGAGCATCTGGACACTGACGCGGGGCGTGCCGCGCTCGACGTGACGGAGCTCGGCTGGTCGCGGGTGGCCTTCGGCCGGTCGAACCCGGCGACCCGGCTGACCGGCCTGCGCCTGGTGGGCGGAAACCGGCTGCGGATCGAGGGCGAGACGGTCAACCCGCTGCGGCGGATCCCGGACACGGCCGGGCTTTCGGCGGTGCTGGAGTTCCGGCCGACCGCGCGCGCGGTGCGCACGTACCGGCGCAAGGTCGGCGAGATTCACCACGAGGGCAACCGGATCCGCTGGGTGGCGGAGCTGGACATGACCGGCACGGTGCGCCCGATCGGGATCATCGACCAGAACTGGGAGGTGCGGCTGCGGTTGACCGCCGGACAGCTGGGCACCGCCGAGTCGCGCATCACGGCACTGCGTCTGCCTGAGGCGGACAGCTCCGGAGGTGATGACGGAGCAAACAGCCCGCTGACGATCCCGGCCCGGCCGAAGCTCACCCGCGCGGTCGGCGACCAGTGGGTCGCGGGCATCAACCACCGTGGGGCGTTCACGTTCACGCTGGTCGCGCGCAACCCCGTGGCGCGGGCGGTGACGGCCCCGTTCAACCAGGCCGGGGCGAGTCCGCGCAGCGCGCGGGTGCTGCGGATCGCGCAGCGGCTCTATCGCAGGGCCCAGATCGTCAACGATCCGCGGATCAAGCGCGAGGTGTACGCGCGGCTGCTCTCGAAGCTGCCGCGGCGGCGCGGCTCAGTGGTCTTCGAATCGCATCTCGGCGGCTCGTACAGCGACAGCCCGAAGTACATCTACGAGGCCTTACGGCGGTCCGGATACCGCGGCCGGGTCTACTGGTCGTACGCGAAGGGCAGCGGCGGTTTCCCGCAGGACGCGACGCTGGTGAAGCGCAATTCGTGGGCGTATCTGCGTGCCCTGGCCCGCGCCGAGTTCTGGGTGGACAACCAGGGCTTTCCGCAGTGGATCGGCAAGCGGCGCGGCACCACGTATATCCAGACCTGGCACGGCACCGCGCTCAAGAAGATGGGCGTGAACACCCCTCAGGTACGGGCGATGCTCACCGCGGAACGCAAGAAGCTGACAAAGGCGGTCGGCCGCTTCGACCACTTCCTGGTCCGCTCCGAGTACGACATCAGGACCCTGGCCGAGGCCTTCGAGCTGCGGGCCGAGCCGCTGCGCGTCGGCTACCCGCGCAACGACTTGCTGCTGGCCTCCGACCGGGAGGAGCGGGCCGCCCGACTGCGCGAGCAGCTCGACCTCCCGGCCGACGGACGCAAGGTGCTGCTTTACGCGCCGACCTTCCGGAACGCGGCCGGGGCCTTCGAGCCCGGATTCGACCTCGCCGAGTTCGCCCGGCGGCACGGCGACCGGGTGCTACTGCTGGTGCGCGCGCACTATCTCAACACCGTGCAGGTACCGCGGGACGCCGCCGACGCGGTCCGCGACGTGTCTGCTTACCCTGACGTGACCGAGCTGATGCTGGTCTCGGACGGACTGCTGACCGACTACTCCTCCGTGATGTTCGACTACGCCCTGCTCGACCGTCCGCTGCTGTTCTTCGCCCCCGACGCGGAGAGCTACGGGCAGGAACGCGGTACGTACTTCGACCTCGCCCGACGCGCCCCCGGACCGTTCACCGTGGATCAGGACTCGTTGTTCGCCGCCGTCGAGGAGTTCGCCGCGGCGAAGGATCCCGCGGAGGACTCCGACAAGGACCTCACAGAGGACGGCTACGCCGAGGCCCGCAAACAGTTCGCACACGAATTCGGCGAGTACGACACCGGCACCGCCGCGGAGCAGGTCGTCGCGCGCTTCTTCTCGGGCAAGGGCAAGGGCGGCGCACGATGACCGACGTCTTCATCGTCTGCAACACGATCCACGAGGTCGGCGGCGTCCAGCGGTGGGCGCACCGGATCGGTGAGCTGCTGGCCGAGCGCGGGCACCGGGTGCACCTGGTCGGCATCTTCGATGTCCGGGAGCCGCACACGTACCTGAGCGCCGCGGAGCACTCGGACACCGACCAACCGCCGTATCAGAGCACGGTGATCCACTCGGGCCTGTACGGCGGCAGGCCGCGGCCCGCGCTGCTCTCCCGGATCGCGAACCCGGCGGCGTATCTGCGGTTCAAGCGCTGGCAGGCGGTACAGCGGACCGGGGCCGGGCGCCTCGCCGCGCTCCTCGCGACCGCGTCGGACTCAGACGATGCCGTTGTGATCTGCGCCCAGGTGTACGCGATGGAGTGGGTCGCCCTCGCCGCGCCGCGCAGCGTGCCGGTCATCGCGATGAGCCACGAGTCCTACGCCGCCTCGAACGCCTCCAGCCGCGGCCGCCGGGTGCGTAAGTACTACCGGAACGCCGCCCGCTTCGTCTCGCTGACCGAGGCCGACGCCCGGCAGTGGACCCGCGAGGCCGGCCTGAACAACGTCGCCGCCATCCCGAACCCGCTGCCGATCCCCGCCCTCGGCGGAGCCGATCCGGGCGCCCGGGTGGTGCTGGCGGCAGGGCGGCTGTCCCAGGAGAAGGGCTTCGACCTGCTGCTCGACGCCTGGCGCGACGCGGTGATCACCCGGCCCGGCTGGACCCTGCGCATCTACGGCGGCGGCCCGGACCAGGAGGGACTGTTCGAGCAGGCCCGCACGCTCGGTCTGTCCAGCAGCGTGGACTTCGCCGGACAGACCGAGGACATCGCCGCCGCGCTGGTCGGCGGCTGCCTGTTCGCCAGCGCGTCACGGGCCGAGGGCTTCCCGATGTCGCTGCTCGAAGCGATGGCCTGCGCGCTGCCCTGCGTCGCCTTTGACAGCGCGCCCGGGGTGCGCGAGCTCGTGCACGACGGCGTCAACGGCGCACTCGTGCCGCCGGGCAACACCGAGGCCTTCGCGGCGGCGTTGGGCCGACTGATGGACGATTCGGCCGAACGGGCAAGGCTCGGCAAGGCGGCTCTGGAGTCCGTCTCGGCCTACGCCCCGGAGCAGATCATCGAGCGCTGGGAGCAGCTGATCGCCCTCGTGCTGCGTTAGGGTCCGCCGCGCGTCCAAACACGAACACCGAGGTGGCGTGCGGGTGGCGGGTCCGTGAATCTGTCACAGACGTATTACGCGATCATCGCCGAACGGTCGCAGCCGCTCGGCTAGGCTCGAACCATGACGTGGCTGGTTACCGGCGGGGCCGGGTTCATCGGATCGCACGTGGTGCGCGCCCTGCTCGCGGAGGGCCTGCGCGTCGTCGTGCTCGACGACCTGTCCACCGGCTACAAGAGCCGGGTGCCGGACGGCGTCCCGCTGGAGCTGGCCTCGGTGCGCGACCGCGCCGCGCTGGACCGCGTCCTCGCCGAGCACGAGATCTCCGGGGTCGTGCACATCGCGGCCAAGAAGCAGCCGGCCGAGTCGGTGGCCAGGCCACTCTGGTACTACGAGCAGAACGTGGACAGCCTGCGCGTGCTGCTCGAGGCCATGGTTGCCGCCGGGGTGCCGCGCCTGGTCTTCTCCTCCTCGGCCGCCGTCTACGGCTCGCCCGACGTGCCCGAGATCACCGAGGACACGCCGTGCACCCCGCTGAACCCCTACGGCGAGACCAAGCTGGTCGGCGAGTGGCTGATCCGGGCCACCGCCCACGCGCACGGCCTCTCGTACGCGAACCTGCGCTACTTCAACGTGGCCGGGGCAGGCTCCCCGGAGCTGGCCGACCCGACCGCGAGCAACCTGGTCCCGATGGTCTTCGAGCGGCTGGAGGCCGGGCTGCCGCCGCTGATCTTCGGCGACGACTACGACACGCCGGACGGCACCGCGATCCGCGACTACATCCACGTCTCCGACATCGCCGGCGCGCACGTGGCGGCGGCCCGGCGGCTCGGCTCGGGCGAACCGGCCGCGCTGACGCTGAACATCGGGCGCGGGGAGGGGGTGTCGGTGCGTCAGCTGGTGGACCGGATCCTGCAGCACACCGGCAGCGACCTGGCCGCGGAGGTGACCGGCCGGCGGCCGGGGGACGGGGCCCGCTCGATCGCCTCCGCCGCCCGGATCAAGGCCGAACTGGGCTGGTCGGCGCAGTACGACGTCGCCGACATGGTGGCTTCGGCCTGGTCCGGCCGGCGACTTCGCCATGACGGCTAGGCGTACACGGCGCGTACTTCTGGTACTGCAAGAATAGGCAACATGATCGGACTTATCCTCGCCGCCGGGGCGGGTCGTCGGCTGCGCCCGTATACCGACACGCTGCCCAAGGCCCTGGTGCCCGTGGCCGGTGACCGCACGGTGATGGACCTGACCCTGGCCAACTTCGCCGAGGTCGGCCTGACCGACGTCGCGGTCGTGGTCGGGTACCGCGCCGAGGCGGTGCGGGAGCGGCAGGCGGCGCTGGAAGCCGAGTACGGCGTCACGCTGCACCTCGTGCACAACGACAAGGCCGAGGAGTGGAACAACGCCTACTCGCTCTGGTGTGCGCGTGACCTGCTCGGCGAGGGCGTGATCCTGGCCAACGGCGACACCGTGCACCCGGTCTCGGTCGAGCGCACGCTACTGGACGCCCGGGGCGCCGGGCAGCGCGTCCTGCTTGCCCTCGACACGGTCAAGAAGCTGGCCGACGAGGAGATGAAGGTCGTCTGGACCGCCGGGGCCGGGGTGCGGCGCATCACGAAGCTGATGGAGCCGGCCGAGGCCACCGGGGAGTACATCGGCGTCACCCTGATCGAGCCGGAGGCCGGAGCGGAACTGGCGGACGCGCTGCGCACCACCTTCGAGCGCGACCCGCAGCTGTACTACGAGGACGGCTACCAGGAGCTGGTGGACCGCGGCTTCCGGATCGACGTGCAGCCGATCGGCGAGGTGGACTGGGTCGAGATCGACAACCACGAGGACCTGGCCCGCGCGCGCCGGATCACCGGCGCCGATCACAGTGTCCTCTCCAGTGAGACGCAGGACCCTGACACCACCTCCGGCCGCGCCTAGTGGCCGTCCTCACCCGGCTGATCCCGGGCCCCGCCGCCGTGCGGATCGGCGCCGGGGCCGCCCGCGAGCTGCCCGCGATCCTGGCCGACCAGCGGATCTCGACCTCCGGCCGGCTCGCCATCGTGATCAGCGAGGGCTCCGGCGCCGAACTGCGCGAGCGGCTGAGCGGCTTCCTGCCGGCCGACGCTGGCTGGTTTCCGATCCACGGCGGCACCCTGGACGACGCCGTCAGCGTGGCCGACCGGATCCGGGCCTCCGCGGTAGGCCACGGCGTCGGCTCCTACGACACCATCGTCGGGCTCGGCGGCGGCCGGGTGATCGACGTGACCAAGTACGCCGCCGCCCGGCTCGGCCTGCCCATGGTGGCGGTGGCCACCAACCTCGCCCACGACGGCATCTGCTCCCCGGTCTCCACCCTGGACAACGACGCCGGCCGCGGCTCCTACGGCGTGCCCGGACCGATCGGCGTCGTGGTCGACCTGGACCTGGTGCGCGACGCCCCCGAGAAGTTCGTGCGCGCCGGGATCGGCGAGTGCCTGTCCAACCTCTCCGCGCTGGCCGACTGGGAGCTGTCCCACGAGCACACCGGCGAGCCGGTGGACGGCCTGGCCGCCGCGATGGCCCGCACCGCGGCCGAGTCCGTGCTGCACCAGCCCGGCGGCATCCGGGACGACGGGTTCCTGACCGTGCTGGCCGAGGCCCTGGTGCTCTCCGGCCTGGCCATGTCGGTGGCCGGGACCAGCCGGCCCAGCTCAGGGGCCTGTCACGAGATCTCGCACGCCATGGTGATGCTCTTCCCGGGCAAGTACGGCCAGCACGGCGAGCAGGTCGGGCTGGGCGCGGCCTTCGCCACCCACCTGCGCGGCGAACCCGGCCGGGCCGGGCAGCTGGTCGACACGCTGCGCCGGCACGGACTGCCCGCCGTGCCCGCGGATCTGGGCCTTGATACTTCCGGCTTCGTCGAGGCGGTAACGTACGCGCCGCGGACGAGACCCGGACGCTACACGATTCTGGAACATCTCGACCTGCCCGAAGCGGAACTGCGTGACGCGGTAAAGGACTATGTCAACACCTACGCTCGATGAGCTACGCCTCGTCGTCCAGCCCGCCGAGAAGATGCAGCGGCGCAGTGGCGAGCACTGGGCGGGCCTGCTGTACATGCGGTGGATCTCGCTGCGGGTGACCCGCCGCCTCGTCGGCTCGCCCATCTCAGCGAACGGCTACACCTATCTGATGATCGTGGCCGGGATCGGCGCCGGCGCGGTCCTGCTCGTGCCGGGCCTGGCCGGGGCGGTCCTCGGCGCCCTGCTCATCCAGATCTACCTGCTGCTCGACTGCGTGGACGGCGAGCTGGCCCGCTGGCGCAAGCAGACCTCGATCACCGGGGTCTACCTGGACCGGGTCGGGCACTACCTGTGCGAGGCGGCCTTCCTGGTCGGCCTCGGCTTCCGGGCCGGGCACCTGCACGCCGACGCCTGGACGCTGCTCGGCTTCACCGCCGCCCTCGGCGTGATCCTGGTCAAGTCCGAGACCGACCTCGTGGACGTGGCCCGGACCCGCTCCGGACTGGCCGCGGTCGCCGAGAGCGCCTCGGTCCCGCGCTCCGCCGGGGCGGCCAGGGCACGCAGCCTGGCCTCCGCCCTCAAGGTGCACCGGCTGATCGGCGGCGTCGAGGCCTCCCTGCTGGTGCTGGCCGCCGGGATCGCCGACGCCGCCGCGGGCGGCCCGAGCGGCCTGTTCTTCACCCGGCTGGCCGTCGCCGCGCTGGCCGTCATCGCGGTCGCCATGGTGGCCCTGCACTTCGTGTCCATCGTCATGTCGAACAGGCTCAAGGCATGAGACTCGCCGCCGTCATCCTCACCATGGGCAACCGCCCGGCCGAGCTGGCCGAGCTGATCGCCACCGTGGCCAAACAGCAGGGCGACCCGATCGACGTGGTCGTGGTCGGCAACGGGGTACGCGCCTCCGAGCTGCCGGACCTCGGCGACGCACGCACCGTGGACCTGCCCGAGAACCTCGGCATCCCCGGCGGGCGCAACCACGGCTACCGGGTGCTGCTGGAACTGCCGCCCGAGCAGCGCCCCGAGGTGATCCTCACCCTGGACGACGACGGGGCCCTCGACGGCGACCTGGTCGGCGAGGCGCTGCGTGCCGCCTTCGCCGCCGAGCCGCGCCTGGGCATCGTCTCGTTCCGGATCACCGACCCGGACACCGGAGCGGTCCAGCGCCGGCACGTGCCCCGGGTGCGGGTCGGCGACCCGGACCACTCCTCGGCCGTCACCACCTTCCTCGGCGGCGCCAACGCCGTGCGCACCGCGGTGCTGGAAGAGGTCGGCGTGCTGCCCGGCGAGTTCTTCCTCTTCCACGAGGAGACCGACCTGGCCTGGCGGGCGCTGGACGCGGGCTGGACCATCGAATACCGGGCCGACCTGACCCTGCATCACCCGACCACCTCGCCGAGCCGGCACGCCACCTACCACCGGCTGGTGGCCCGCAACCGGGTCTGGCTGGCCAAGCGCAACCTGCCGTGGCCGCTGGTCCCGCTGTATCTGGGCACCTGGTTCGGACTCACCCTGCTGCGCACCCGCGACGCGGCCGCACTGCGCGCCTGGCTGCGCGGTTTCGCCGAAGGGGTGCGCACTGACGCCGGTCCACGCCGGCCCATGCGATGGCGTACTGTCTGGCGGATGGCCAAACTCGGACGGCCGCCGATCATCTGACCGATGACCGGTCGGGTGGGACGAGAAAAGCTGATGAGGGCGAAGAGAGTCACAGTGAGCGGCACACAGACGGTCGCGGCCGACCCGGCGCGCGGCACCGCGCAGCAGGCGGACCCGTCCGAGGACGGCAGCCTGGCCCCGGCCGACCCGGAGTTCGCCGAGCTCGGCGGATCCGGGATGGCGGCCAAGTACGGGCTGGCCGTGGCCGGCAAACGGCCGAACCCGATCGCCTACGCGCGGCGGCTGTGGGCGGCCCGGCACTTCATCGTGACCTGGGCGACCGCGCGCAACCAGGCGCTGTACTCGGGCTCGCGGCTCGGCCAGCTCTGGCAGGTGCTGACCCCGATCCTCAACGTCGCGGTCTACTACCTGATCTTCGGCATCCTGCTGGGCACCCGGGACGGCATCCCCGACTTCATCGTCTACCTGGTCGCCGGCGTCTTCATCTTCAACTTCATGCAGACCGCGATGCTCTACGGCTCGCGGGCGATCAGCGACAACCTCAACCTGATCAGGGCGCTGTACTTCCCCCGGGCCAGCCTGCCGATCGCGATCACCATCATCCAGCTGCAGCAGCTGCTGATCGCGATGGTCATCCTGGTCACGGTGGCGCTGGCCCAGGGCGAGCCGGTGACCTGGCACTGGCTGCTGATCGTGCCGGCGCTGTGCCTCCAGTTCGTCTTCAACACCGGCCTGGCCCTGCTGGTGGCCCGCTTCGGCGCGATCCTCACCGACACCAGCCAGCTGCTGCCCTTCATCCTGCGCACCTGGCTGTACGCCTCGGGCGTCTTCTACAGCATCAAGTCCATGATCGGGAAGCACCGGATCCCCGGCGCGGTGACCTGGGTCCTGGACCACAACCCGCCGCTGCTGTTCATCCAGGTGATCCGCAGCCAGCTGATCACCGTGCCCGCCACGAACGACCCGAAGATCGCGCTCGGGTACCGGAACGCGATGTTCCTGCCGCCGCACGCCTGGCTGTGGCTGGTGATCTGGGCCGCGGTGGTCGGCATCGGCGGGTACCTGTACTTCTGGCAGGGTGAGGAGACCTACGGCCGTGGCTAGGGCTAAGAAGAGCGCCGCCAAGGACACCGAGCTGGTCGACGGCGAGCAGCTGACCCGCGAGGAGGCCCTGGACCGGCGGGCCAAGCGGCGCGCCGAGGCGGCGCAGAACCCGCCGACCGTGGTCGTGGAGAACCTGCACGTGCACTACAAGGTGTACGGCGCCGGGGCCACCAAGGGCGCGGCGACCGGCGCGCTCAACCGGATGATCCACCGCCGCAAGAACAACGCGCTGCGGGACGTGCACGCGATCCGGGGCATCTCCTTCGTGGCCCGCAAGGGCGAGTCGATCGGGCTGATCGGCTCCAACGGCTCGGGCAAGTCCACCCTGCTGCGCGCCATCGCGGGCCTGCTGCCGGCCGAGAAGGTCGGCGGGGTCTACACCGACGGCCAGCCCAGCCTGCTCGGCGTGAACGCGGCGCTGATGAACGACCTGACCGGCGAGCGCAACGTGGTGCTCGGCTGCCTGGCGATGGGCCTGCACCCGGACGAGATCAGGGAGAAGTACCAGTCGATCATCGAGTTCTCCGGGATCGACGAGAACGGCGCGCGGGCCTCGATGCGCCCGATGAAGACCTACTCGGCCGGGCAGGCGGCCCGGCTGCGCTTCTCCATCGCGGCCACCAAGCTGCACGACGTGCTGCTCATCGACGAGGCGCTGGCCACCGGCGACGCGGGCTTCCAGAAGCGCAGCGAGGACCGGATCCGGGAGCTGCGGCGCAACGCGGGCACCGTGTTCGTGGTCAGTCACTCGATCAGCTCAGTGCGCGACATCTGCGACCGGGCGATCTGGCTGGAGGGCGGCCTGATCCGGCGGGACGGCGACGTGGACGAGGTCACCGCCGAGTACGAGGAGTGGAGCCGGCGCTGAGCCGGTGCCCGGCACCGACCCGTGCCAGGCCGTGACCTACTCGGCGCAGCCCCTGGTCAGCGGCGGCCGGGCAACCGGCGGCCCCGCCGCACGCGTCGGATACTGACGGTGGTCGGCCCGGAAGACTGCGAACCCGCGCCGACCGGGACAACGGTGACGCGCGGACCTGGGACCCGCGCGTCCGGCGAGGATTGCGGGCTGCGGGCACGAGATGGGAATCACCGGCAAGCTGTTCCTGGTGTCGCTGGGCGTGGCCGCGGTGGCGGCCGGCGCCCTGACGATCTGGCTGTGGCCGCGCCTGGCCGGTCCCGGGGCGCGCGCCCTCACCGGCCGCCTCGCCCTGCTGACCGTCACCCAGCTCTGCGGCCTGCTGGCCGTCGCGGCCCTCGCCAACGCCGCCTTCGGCTTCTACACCTCCTGGGGTGACCTGTTCGGCGTAGCGTCGCAGCACTATCAGCTCAGCGACGCCCAGGGCGTGCCGACCGGCGTCGACGCGGCCCAGTTCCAGGGCGGCCCCAACCCCGCCGCCGCGGGCTCGCCACAGGGCGAGGTCCTCACCAGCACCCTGGTCGGCCTGCGCAGCGGCATCACCGCCGACGTGCGCGTCTTCCTGCCGCCGCAGTACTTCGCCGCGGCCCAGCACAGCTACTTCCCGGCCGTCGTCGTGGACGCGGGTACGGACTCTGACGCCACCGGGCTGGCCACCGCCCTGCTGCACGCCCCGGACCGGCACCACCCGGCCGTGATAGTCATCGTGGACGGCATGAACGGCGGGGACATCCCGTGCGCCTACCAGCCGGGTCCGACCGGCGAGTTGTTCTGGGGTCAGGACCTGCGCACCGCGATCGCCGCGCGGTACCGGGTCCGACTCGACGCGGCCTCCTGGGGCGCGCTCTCCACCGGCTCCGACGACGACTGTGCGGCCGCACTGGCCCTCGAGGACGCCGGCCGCTACTCCGCCGCCGCCGTGCTCGGCCCGTGGCGGCGCTCAGGGCGCCCCGACACCGCCGCCGACCCGGCCTGGTGGCTGCGCACCAACGTCCCGCCGCCGGTCCGGCTCCTGTTCGCCGGGCTCGGGCAGTCTCCTGACTCCCTGCTCGGCCCGGTACGTCCGCCGCTCCAGGTCACCGCGACGGCCGACATGACCGAGTACAGCGCCGTCGAATGGCTCGCCCAGGCGCTGCAGGGCGGTGGGCAGCCGTGACGCTCACCGGCACCCCCCTCCTCATCCTGCTCGGCCTGCTGACCGTGGCCGCGTTCGCCGCCCTGCTGCGCTTCTGGCCACGGTTCGCCGGGCACGGCGCGCGCCCACTGGCAGGCCGGATCGCCGCCCTAGCCGCCGCACAACTACTCCTGCTCACCACCGCCCTCGCCGCCGCCAACAACTACTTCGGCTTCTACACCTCCTGGCACGCCCTGGTCAGCGTCGCCTCGGGCAGCTACGCAGCCGGGCCGCCCTCGCCGTTCGGCCCAGGTTCGTCCCCCGCCGGGATCATCGTGCACGGCAGCAGCGGGCTGGCGATCTCCGGCGGCGGCGACCCGGCGCAGGGCGGCCAGGTCGAGGACACCACCATCCAGGGACAGCTGACCGGCCTGTCCGCGCACGCGCTGATCTACCTGCCCCCGCAGTACTTCCAGCCCAGTTATCGCAATACCCTGTTCCCGGCGGTCATCGTCTCCAGCGGCTACCCCGGCGACGTCACCAAGCTCGTCTCCCTGCTGCGCTACCCCGCCCGCCTCGCCGCCGGGATCCGCTCGGGGCAGGACAAGCCGATGGTCCTGGTCATGATGTCGCCGATGATCGTGCCGGGCCGGGACACCGAGTGCACGAACGTCGCGAACGGCGGTCCGCGGGCGGAGGACTTCTGGGCGCAGGACGTGCCGTCCGCGGTCGAGCGGACCTACCGGGTGAGCCGGGACGCGTCCGGCTGGGGCCTGGTCGGCGACTCGACCGGCGGCTACTGCGCGCTGAAGATCGCGATGACGGACTCCGACCGGTTCTCCGCCGCGGCCAGCCTGTCCGGCTACTTCGGCGCGTTGCAGGACTCGACGACCGGCGACCTGTACGGCGGGGACCCGGGCTTCCGCGCGCAGAACGACCTGTCCTGGCGTATCAGGAACCTGCCGTCGCCGCCGATCTCGGTGCTGCTGGCCACCAGCCGCACCGGGGAGTCCGACTACGGCCCGGCCCTGGACTTCATCGCCCGCGCCAAGGCCCCGATGCGCATCTCGACCCTGATAAGGGCGAGCGGCGGCCACAACTTCAACACCTGGAACGCCGAGGTCCCGGCCGCTCTGCAGTGGCTCGGCGCGCACCTCGTCCCGAGCACATCCGGCAACTGACACCCGGTCGACCCGCCCCGGCCCCGGCATACCGCGACTCCACCCTCTACCATCGGGGATCATGGCGCATCCAGGGTGGGGCACCGGCCCGGTCGAACGGATCCTTCCGGTCGAACCGCGTGCCGACCACTACATCGTGTGCGGCGGCAACACGCTCGCGCACCGGCTCGTGGTCGAGCTGACCGAGCAGTACGACGTGTCCGTGATCGCCATCGTGCCCAACCGCGAATTCGACCACGCGCCGCAGATGGCGAAGCTGCTCGGCGAGGCCTCGGTCATCGTGGCGCCCACGATCACCGAGGAGGCGTTGCAGTCCGCTGAGGTGGCCACCGCCCGCGCGATCGCCCTGGTGGACGGCGACGACCAGAGCAACATCCACGCGGCCCTGCGCGCCCAAGCGCTCAACAGCGACATCCGGATCGTGCTGCGGATGTACAACCAGCGGCTCGGCGAGCACGTGCAGCAGCTGTTCACCAACTGCGCCGCGCTCTCCCGCTCCGCCACCGCCGCGCCGGCGTTCGTCAACGCCGCGCTGCGCCGCCCCAACTCGGTCCAGGTCGGCGGCCGCGCGGTCAGCGTCGCCTTCGACACCGAGCCGGAGTCCGGCGGCACGGACTTCCTGTGCACGATCGCCGACCAGATCGACAAGCAGGACCTGGCCCTGATGCGGCTGCTGCCCGAGGCCCCCGGCCCGGCCGCGACCTGGATCGGCGAGGTGACCCGGCAGCCGATCGTCGAGCCGGGTTCCCGCGCCGTGCTGCGCTTCCTGGACGGGGAGCGGCACGAGGCCCTCTCCTGGTTCAGCAGGCTGCGCTGGCGGATGGTGGACCTGCGCCGCTATCTGGGCACCACCGAGCTGAGCCGGGTCTTCCTCGGTGCCCTCGTGGCCGTGCTCGCGTCCTTCATCACGGTCTGGTACCTCAACCATCGCTTCGGCTGGGCGCTCTACGACACGCTGCTGGACATGGCCGGCGCGGCCACCCCGGACGCCTACGGCCAGACGAGCGGCACCGGCGGCGTGTGGCAACGCGTCGCCCAGGTCGTCGTCACCTTCTGCGGCATCATGTTCATCCCGGTCGTCACGGCCATCGTGCTGGACAACATCGCCCGCGGCCGAGCCGGAGCCTCCCGGCAGCCCGGCGCGGGCGTACGAGGCCACGTGGTGGTCTTCGGACTAGGCAACGTCGGCACCCGTGTAGCAACTCTGATGCACCGCCTCGGCATCCCCGTCGTATGCATCGAACGCGACGTCAACGCCCGCGGCATCGCGGCCGCCCGCAACATGGACATCCCGGTCCTGGTAGGCGAGGCGCCCCTGGAAGACCAACTCCAGCGGGCCCGCGTACACCGCTGCCGCGCAGTCCTGGCGCTGACCGGCGACGACGCCGCAAACCTGGAAGCAGCCCTGGAAGCCAGAGCCCTGGCCCCCGACGTACGCGTCGTCCTGCGCCTCTTCGACGACGACTTCGCCACCCAGGTCTACCGAACCTTCTCCAACGCAGCCTCGCGCTCCGTTTCCTACTTGGCGGCCCCAGCCTTCGCCGCAGCCCTGATGGGCCGCGAAGTCCTGGGCACCCTCTCGGTCTACCGCCACGTGGTCCTGATCGCAGAGTTCGTAGCCGAGGAGGGCTCGGACCTGGTCGGCAGAACCCTGCACGAGATCGAGGTCCCCGGCGAGGTACGCGTCATCGCCGTGCGCTCCCGCAAAGCGAGGGACTACCTCTGGCGCCCCGACCACGGCCGCCACATCAGCGCCGGCGACACGTACGTCCTCCTAGCCACCCGCGCCGGCCTAGGCCGCCACACCAGCCGAGTCTCCGCCTAGGCGGGCCCCGCGCCCTACCGCGCCCCTGTACCCGCTTCCCCGCCCTGTACTGCCTCACCCACCCTGCGCCAGCACTTCCCGCACCACCGCCGCCAAGCCGGCCAACGCCTTCGGCATATTCACATCGAACGCATCCGTCGACGAGTCATTGCAGTAGTCCGAGGGCGACTTGTAACTCTCCAACCGTGCCAACGCCCCGTTCCGAAACAGCGTGTGCGCGATCGCCGCCAGTTCCATGTCGACGAAGTCGGCAGCGAACCCCACCAGATCCGGATGGAAGACGTTCGGGTCAGTCACGAATGTGTCGCCGGAGATCAGCCGCGCCCGAGGCACTCCGCTCACGCGCCCCCGCAGCTCGTACTCGGTCACCGAGGTCCGCGGAATCTGCCCGATCTTGTACCCGAAAACCGTCGCGTCCACGTCGAAGAACGCACAGGTCTCCACGCTGTGCACGGCGCCGATCCCGATGTCCGAGTTGAGGCAGCCCACGAGGCCGAGGTTGACGATACGTCGCGGATCAAAGCGATCCAGCGTGAACTGCGCTGCCGCCGCCGCGTTCGTAGTCCCGATCCCCGTATGCACGATCACCGCGCCCGTGCCCGCCATCACGCCCGCGCCTACACCCGCCGCAGACCGCGCCCCGCCCCCATAAACCTCAAACGGCGTATCCCCCGCCTTATCCCATTCCCCCAGATCGAAGACGCCTTCGATCTCCTCCGTCATCGCCACCAGGAACGCCACATCCGCCCGCCACATCCCAAGAGGCTATCCCGTCCCCCCGCCACGCCTCCCCGCCCCCAGGCCCTCCCCTACTCCTCCCCGATCGGAATCTCATACCGCGCCCGATACGTCGGTGCGATAACCAGATCCGCCGTCTCCACCGGCCGACTCCCAGCGAAGTACGTCCGCTCGATCACCACGATCGCGATGCCGGCCCGCAGATCCAGCCTCTCGGCCTCCTTGCTGGTCAACGTACGCGGAACGATCTCCTCGACCACCTTCGTGACCGCGTGCCCGATCAGCGCCATCCGCTCGACGACGTCGATGTCGCGCAGCCGGCCGCCCTCAGCCAGCAGCGACGCCGTCTCCTCCGTCAGGTTCAGCGGTTCGTAGCTCGTGCACAGGAAGATCGGCTTATCCGCCGCGGTGCAGATGTAGGCCGTCTGCATCACCGGTTCGCCCGGCTTGATGAAAAGCCGCTCGGCGACGGCAGGGGGCGCACCGATCTCATCGGTATGCGACGTCTGCGCTCCAACGCGCCCCTGGTCCGCCATGTCGGCGTGCCACGGAGATCCGGAGCGCGATTCGCGGTACCACGAGCGCACCAGCCGGACCACGTCCGGCAGCTCCCGCACGCGGGTCTGCGCTCCCGGCTTCGTCACCGTCAGACCCTCGTTGAGCAGCACTCTTGTCGCCTGGTAGGCCGTTCCCTCGGCCACGCCGTACTTCTCCTGGATCTCGGCGAGGGTCGGAAACCGCGCGCCGGGAGGCAGCGTGCCGTCAATGATCTGCTGGCGCAGTTCGTCGGCGATGATCATGTATTTCGACGTGGCGATCGGTCTCACCCCGGGCGTGGAGAGATGAATGTCGGCGTGGACAGCTTGACTGGCTCCCTAGGGAGGCCGCAAGCTCTCTAGAGTGAAGCTCTCTAGTGAGCGCCACCACCAATCCGACGGCTCCCACGGGGGAAAACCGCACTGCCATGCCCAATGTGATCGCGCTGCCCGCACTTCTCTCCATGGTGCCGGCCACCCGCGTCGCCGTCCGGAACCTCCTGCGCAGCTGCCCCCGCGTCGACGACGCGGAGTCGATCACCTCGGAAATGGTCACCAACGCGATCCTCCACTCCACCTCCCAAAGCCACACTTTCGGGCTGAGCCTCGACGTCCGTCCCAACTGGCTCCGCATCGAAGTAACCGACTCAGGCCCAGAGCCGCTCCCGTCCCCCAACCAGGCCTCATCCGCATCCCCACTCGCACCCTCATCGCCACCCCCGTCCCCACCTTCACCCCCACCTCACGCCCTGCCACCCGCGACCTCACCCCCGCAAGCGGACGAGGAGATGGACGCGGACTACAGCCGTGGCCTGACCATCATCCGCAAACTGTCCGACCGCTGGGGCCACGACCGCTACCCCGACCACAGCGTCTGGTGGGCCGAACTCGTCTGGACTGATCCAAGCGATGCCGACAGCTGACTACTACCTCCTCACCCGCGCGCACATCACCGCCGACTACATCACCGCCCAATACGCCGGCGAGCTCTACGACCAGGCCCGCAGCCGCCCCGAAGCAGACCTGCGCGGCGACCTCGAGGCAGGGTTCTACTTCTGGACCCTCTCCGACAGCGGCCTGCGCCTGGTCCACTGCCGAGTCATCCCGCTACGCGCCGACCAACTCCCCGACGAGTCCCGCGGACGCCTGGACATCCCACCCGGCGCCGTCATCAACGCGAACCACCCGCGCCCCACCCATTTCGCCCTGGTGGAGCAAGTCCTGGTGCCCTCGGCGCGATTCGAACGCGCGACACCCGCTTTAGGAGTTCGTTCGAACGTTCGATCTATCTGCATTTCGGCATGTCAGGCAGGGCGCTCGGGTCACATGTCGGCACCGCGCGTATCCCTATGTTCCAGCGGGTTGATGTCACGACTGATGTCAGCCGCGGCACTCGCGGCCGACCCAACGGTCGCTTACCAGGTTCCCATGGCCGCGTGGAACGACCAGTACGGAGGCCAGTCCTGTCGTGCTCGCCAGGCTCGTTTCCTATGTCCACATCTCAGTTCTGGGCCCGCCGACACATAAATCGCTCGTTAGTGCGAAGCGTGTTGATCAGCCGCTCAGGGTAGGAGAGATACTGGAGACGAGGAGACAGCAGCATGCCTGATCGTCACGAACAGTCTGCTTTGCCCACACCTGTGCCAAATGGGTGCCGCTGGTGCGGTCTGGACGTACACGGCCACTATCGGCGTTGGAAGGAGCCAATAGGCTGGCACAAGTGGACGCCACCGACCGATGCCCAGCGCAAAGAGCGAATGCTGGCGCGGAAGCACTCGGCCGCCAAGCGGCAACGAGCAGGAACCTCAGCCGGCTAGGATCCGCAGATCGGAGAAGGCTTTCCTAAGTTGCGACGGCACCTGCTCCGGCTCGGTGAGTGCCGCGGCGAGCTCGTACATCATCTGTGGTTTGCCTGTCGGCCCCTGCTCACTCCCTGTCTTGACCATTTCCAGCACCGCCTCGCTGAACTTCCTAGCGCTGCGATGTTGGGTGAAGTCCTCCGTGGTCCACGGTAGATCCCGCGGCCAGATATCGTTCGCCGCCGTCGCCCACAAGTTGTCGTCAAAAACCTCCTCTAGCTCCCGGAACCCATCCGGCTCGCCAATCATTGTGACAACATCGTCCACTTGGGATCCGAAGAACTCGGTGAGGCGACTTTGGGTAAAGATACTCTTGGGCCGCTCTCGACTATCTGCGTCGACCATGAGCATGACGGTTCGGCCGTGCTGGACCAGGTATCTTGCCAGATGAAGAGCGCCGTCGTTATTGAAGCAGCCCCACAGCGCAATGCCTGCGGATTGCAGTGACAGCCCCTCAGACAGCCGGAACAGTAGAGGTAGTGCGCGCTGCTCGGTTTCTCCCTCAACCGCGAGAAAACAACGTTCATGCAGTAACACGGAGTTGCGCAGACCCAGGGACGCCGCAATTTTGCGCAGGTGCAGGTCGACTTCATCATGCTCGTTTGTGCCCAAACGTTCGACCATAGTCCTGCCGTTTTGAAGCTTGAGGTGTACTACGTCGGAAATGTCAACGCCATCGATCAAGTTCATCGAATGAGTGGCGACGACTACACGGACATTCTCAATTGCACTCTGATCCCGAATAAGCTTCATGATCTTGCGCTGATGCTCATAGTCGAGATGAGTATCTGGCTCGTCATACAGAACGATGGTCTGGAGCGGCGGGGCTACGTCTTCAGCTTCCTGACCAATCACATCAGTCTCTTCTGAAAGCAAGTTGCTTGTCCACTCCCAAATGGCGAGCGAGATCCTTCGCGCGCTCCCTGCCCCAGATCGCTCTAGACTGACCGGCTCGCCAGACGTTTTTGAGATCTTAAGCGGGGCCCCCTGGAAACCTTCGGTGAAAGAAACCCTAGGCTCTACAGAGACTTCGAAAAGGTCATCACACCGCGAGCGAATGTGCTCGCATAGCGACTTGGCGTCCGTCTGCAACTGCTCCTGAACTCGCACTTCGAGTTCTGCGATATGTCCCCTAAGCGTCTCGTCGGCAACGTGCATATCAAAGCGCTCTTTCAATGCCGCCTTGACCGCGTCATTGGGGCGTTCCGACGTGCCCTCGAAGGAAAGAAGGAGTGGCAAGCGTTTCCCCAGGGCAGAGGGAGCGGCGTTCCAACCCTCACCAGTCGAGTGTTCGGCCGCAAAGGCCCGCAGCGCGGCTTCATACTCTGCCTTGCGGTTGGCTTGCGGAATAAGGGCCAACTCCTGGCACAGCGCCTTGAGATCGGTGGCCGACGAGGCTGATAGGTCCCGCAGCCGCTCGTCGTCTGGAACCGGAGCCCAGTACTCCAGACGAGACTGCAGGTCATCGCCTGCAATGCGACGCACACGGAGTCGTGCGGGCAAATTAAAGGCTTGCTGCTCCCAGTCACCGAGGTCGAAGGTACCTTCGACCTCGGTGAGTTCACAACGGAGTAGCGGCTCCTCGACTTGCCGGGCTGAAGCAGCCTGGGAGTATGTCCGATCCTCCTCGGTGAGCTTGTACTTGCCGAGCAGGAACGCCAGGGCGGCCAGGATGGCAGTCTTGCCGCCATCGTTCTGACCCGCAAGGATTGTCGGACCACTAATCGGAATGTTCGAGACGTCTGTCAGCGATCGGAAACCCTGGACAGCAAACTTTGTGAGGTGCACGGGCTCGATTGACTCCGTTCACTGCAGCGTGGCTTACTGCCCGGGCAGGCAATTCCCGGGTCCGCAGCTACGTACTGATTGGTCGATGACTCTCCCTGTTAGCCCATCATCCTAGAGCTTATGGTGGGAAAATAACGGCTATTTCCGAGAAGTGACCTGCAGGGCTCCGCTAAAGATCACGGATCTCTGATGCCAGAGACGGGCCTGCCGGTCAAGCTCGCCCGTCTGAACCGAGTCCTCCAACTGGTGACGCACCAGGTCGGCGCCATGTTGAACAGCCTCCGAGGGGCCGTCGGCATACCGTTCGCTCATCGTAGTCAGATCGTGACAACTCGTTAGCACACGTCGGCAACTTTGCGCGACACGCCGTGTGCTAACTGCGAGGCCCAGTAGATCGACCCCAGCGCTGCGCTTCGCCTGATAGCAAGTTGCCGAGCTTGGATGTCCCGCTGTCGCTCGGCCAACTGTGGATCATGCCGTACAGGAGTCCAACCGATGTCAGCTCAAGAGCACATCGTCCCGGACTCATGGCCGCGAGCTCGACATCAGGACTCTTCATGCCGCTGTGGTGCCGCCGTTGTGACACTTGTGACGCCACTGTGGGCGGTTCTGGCGTTGCTGGCTCATGGCGATGGCCCGGTCGATGACCGGGCCATTCGTGTTTTCTGTGCCAAGTCTCGGCTAGTGCCCCGCATCCGAGTGTTCGTTCAAACGTTCGACCTACCGGCGTTTTGCCACGTGGGGCGGGGCGCTTGGGTCACATGTCGGCCCCGTGTGCACCCCTATGTTCCGGCGGTTTGATGTCCTGACTGATGTCAACCTTGACGCCACCGAGCCGGGGCGATCCGCGAGAACCATGCGACGCGCACACCGTCTCCCGGCGCACAAGCAAATCAGCAGGCTCACTTTATTACTTTCTGCTGCAGATTGCGCCGGTCAGCGCCCCTTCGAGCCTGTATGCGAAGTCTTATATCCCGGCTAGCGTCGGTGGGTGGTGTACGGAGCGGATCGCCGAGCCCGGGAGCAGCGTTGGAGATCAAGGATGTTCTCGTTGAGCTCATGACGCCGCGCAAGGTGCACGTCACCTCCTCTGCGACACTCGCGCGGGGCGTCGCGAAAGCGGCGGACCAGTTGGATACGAAGCTGTCCGAGCGTGGACAGGACATACCGCGCCGCAAGAATCTCCAGCCGCTGCTCCCACAGGAAGCGCCGACAGCGATCGAGGTCATGCCCTGGGAGATTCTGCACCGGCTCGGTCGCGCCACGGTCCTGTCCGGGCAGGGAGCATCGCGCGGCCTTGCCGAACACTGGGGGTGCCTCAAGTACTGCCAGGCGCTGTGCGGACACGAGAACGGACGGGGAGCCATGGCGCTCTCCGCCGAAGCGCTCCGGCCGGTGCACCATCACAAGACGGTGCAGTCGGAAGAACTCGGCATCGGGTTTGCTCTGGCAGCCGCGACCCGCATTCTGGCTCTTCGCTGGCCGGACCACACGTTCACCGTGATCGACGCCGATATTGCGCTCCAGGCCGGCTGGGCACTTGGCGGGCGCGACCTTGTGAGCCGCGAGGATGTGAAGCTTCGTCCGGACTACTTCATCGAGGCACGGCCGCCACGTGGGCCGTCTAAAATCACCGTGCTCGAATGCAAGGGCACACACAGCGACGCGGGATACGCGCGCAAGCAATTGGCAAAGGCATCATCCCAAGTCGACGCGGTACATCTCGCGGGACGCGGAGCCCTGCCGAGCCTCGCCATTGCCGCCGAGCTAAGAGCGAAGACAGGTATCACCCTGCACGTCCTCGACCCCGACGGCGACGGCACCCTGGACGTGCAGGACGACAGCCGGGCGGAGCCACTGAACAGTCCGGTCGAGGAACTGAACATAGTGCCGCACTTCACCGTTCCCGTAGAGGATGAAGAAGGCCGTACCCACTCCCACAAAATCAGCGGATTTCGCATCACCCCCGAGCACAACGCCTGGTTCCGCAACGTCCTCGCCCGGACCACCGCGGCCGGCCTGATGGCATTCTGCGGCGACCGCGAACATGCGGCACCTTTCCTCACGAAGCGACAGGGAGCGAGACGCTTCACAGAATATGTGTTCGCAGGTACCGGATCCGTGCTCGACGTGACCAACGAAATCTCCGGCATGCAATTCGTCGGCACTGACCAAGTGTTCCGCCTCGGCGGAGTACGCCTGGAGGCTTTCTCTGGCCTGGCCGAGCCCCTATTCGAGCGCCTCAAGAACGGTGACGTTGCGTCCTATCGCCAGCAAGCGCACGACATCTTTGCGGCCTGGACGGAAGGGCGCGGGAACGCGAATCAGGGTTGGGATGGACCCGTCGACGTCGATCCAGACGGCTCTGTCATGGCGCTACGCCAGTTACCCCAGTGGCGTTGACGCCCGTTCGGCAACCTGGATCCATGATCCTCCCTTATCGGAGCACACCCACCTGCAGACGCACCTCGCCGCGCTCCGCTGGTGGCACCGCTGTTGTGACACTTGTGACAGCGAGCCTCGAGGGTGTCACAACCGAAATAGGCCCTGTGACCAGCCATAAGGCCGGTTGTGACACTTGTGACACCTACATGCACGGCACTGAGCCTCGATGCGCAAACCACGGTGGCCCGGTCAACGACCGGGCCATTCGTGTTTCTGGGTCTGACCGCCAGTAGGACCATGGGCATTGCTCTAGGTCGGCGGACACGCCGTCGGCCTGGGTGCGGGCGAATGCGTCCGTATTGCCGGGATTGGTGGCGTGCTGGATGGTTCGACCACGCTGAGTTCGGTCAGAATGGGGCTCGTGGCAGAGCTAGCGTTGACGGCGGAGCGTCGTAGTCAGTTGGCCGCGTTGCTGGATGATGAGCAGCGGCTTCGAGCTGAGTACCCGAAAGTGTTTGAGTATCTGGACATGGCAGCAAGGTTGCCGGGAACAGGTGATAGTCGAGCGGATGCGGCCTTCGACGTGCGGTTCGTGCACTACGTGACTGGTGGCCGGTCGGTGAGTGCAAACGCGTACTGGGACATCGTTGCACCGTCGGTGTTCGAGTATGAGGGCCGCCGTGTTGTGAACGGCGGCCGACCGCAGGGGAGTGCACGGCTCGCCTTTGCTCAGATGATCTTGCAGGCCGCATATGCTTATGCCATTCCCTCCCCTGAGACCATCGGGTGGATGTCTCGATTCTGCGGCGCCCGCCCGGTCGTGGAACTGGGGGCGGGTCGGGGCTATTGGGCAGGACAGTTGTCTCGTGCGGGCTTGGTGGTCGACGCGTACGAGTTAGAGCCGCCAGACGAGATCGAAAACGTCTCTTTCCCACGAGCCGAGGGACAGGTGGACGTGTGGTACTCCGTGGCCGGTCTCGATGAGCTTCGTATCAATGGCCGGTTGGATTGCGTGCTGTTCCTCTGTTGGCCGCCTGGCTGGGGCAACACGATGGCGTCGGATGCGCTCGCCGCGTTCGAGCTAGCAGGCGGCGACCGGCTGGTCTACATCGGAGAGCCGAAGGGCGGCAAGACCGGTGACGACGCGTTCTTTGATGCACTGTCGGCTCGCTGGAAGCTGGAGTCCGTGGATTCGCGCTTCGTCTCGTGGTGGAACTTGGCAGACGTGGCACAGGGCTGGGTCCGGCAGTGACGGCTGGTTGAGCAGGCCGCTTGCCGAGTGCTCTCATACGCGTGCCCCCGCCGGAGCAGTTCGGCGGGGGCACGCTGGTGTGCCAGGCGTTGCGGCGTCTGGGACTACTTGTTGTTCGTCTCTGGAGACTCGGACCTCAGAGTCATCCGAAACAGGAACGCGTCGTAGCGGTCTCGCGGATAGGACACGTCGGACATCATGATGAGCCGCCCATCAGCGGCGAAGAACCGCTGGTGGACCGTCTTGACGAGGTCCCCGGGGGTCGTGCGCAGCCAGTCTGCGTGTGTCGGCGTCGGAAGTCGGTCAGCAACGGCCTCTTCGAGGTGTGTTGCGTCGGATGCGTCGGCAACGTCTAGGGGCTGATACGTGTCCGAGATTGAGACCGGCTGGCCGTCTTCGGTGACGCGGGTGACGACGTGCGCGATCTCGTCGTTTGCCGCGAGTCCGAAAGCCTCCAGCAGTTCATCGGTAGCGGGGATCTGTTCGGTTTCGCGGTAGACCTGAACATCTCGATCGGATTCGTTGCGGAACGTGGCCTCGGGGGTCTCCGTCTGCCGCTCGGGGGACACCCGAACCAGGTTAGGGCGGTCGGCGACGAAGATGCCTCGCCGTCGGACAGACCGAACCAGACCTTGGCCCTGCAACAGTTCGATGGCCTTGCGCGCCACGATGTCCGACACGCCGTGCCGCTGGACGAGCTCGGCGTAGCTCGGCAGTTGCATGCCGGGCGGGAGCTCTCCGCTACGGATGCGCCGTGCGTACGTGCCCGCGATGGTGACATAGGCCGGTTCCGGCATTGGACTCGATCCCTTCGGTTCGCTGCGTCGTTCGTGATACTCCCATCGTATACGTAGGGGTTGTGCGTATACGAAGCTGCGTATACGATGGGCCCATAGTCAAGCCCGCGAGGGCGCCGGATCTTTGACAAATTCACAGTCTCACCTGCGGTTTCGGCCTCCATGGTCGCGGTTGACGCTCCACTGAGTCCCGTGACCGGTCGAAGGCCCGCAGCGCACGACATGGACAGCGTTCACGCTGCCCGGTCGTCACAGGCCCGGCCCTGCCGGCGTCTGCGGCGGTCGGAGAACGGGAGCGCACTGCACGCCGCCGAGGGAAGGGGATTGATGTCGTGTTCCACAACGGACAGCCGGTGATCCTGGCCAGCACGCTGAGCCCGGAAGAGATCGACATGCGCGACGGTCAGCCGACCATGGTGGCCTGCCAGGTGTGCGGCAGGATGCGCTTGCTCAAGCGCTCGGTCGTCCTTTGGCACAATGCCCCGGGCTGCGCAAGCGAGCGGTGCCCCGGCGGTGGCCAGCGTATCCGAATGGACGTTTCCGCAGCCCAGATCGCCGAGCGGTACCGCGTCGCGGTGATCGAGACCGCTGAGATCCGCCCGGTCTACGCCGCGTACCGCACCCGGCCCAAGGCCAAGCCCGCCGTCCCCGCCCCGGTCGCGTACATGAAGCCAGGCCGCCCCCCGCGCCGCGCACAGACGGCCGGGTGGACCGCGCGACAGCTCAGCAAGACCGACCTCGACTACGCCAACACAGCGATACCCCGTACCTGACGCTTCTCGCTCGACAGCAACCCGGCTGGGGACTGCCCCGGCCGGGTTTTTCGTTGCCCGACAACCCTCGGAGGCCGAATCATGGCCCTCATCGTCGCGAAGCCGTACGAGTACCACGGCCGACTGATCAACCCAGCCAGGATGCCGAACGGCCACTACTCGCAAGACCTGACCGAGACCTGCCCTGACTGCGGCTGGGACCGCGACATCACGATCACCGTGAGCGGCAAGCGCCGCTACCGTTCCACATTCGTCGGCTACTGCGGCTGCACTGTCGCCGCCTGACCTCGATCGTTCGTTCCCGCTGTCCCGCCCGCCCCGGCACGTCCGGCGGCGGCGAGGGCACCGTCCCCGCCTGGGTCGTTGACCCGGACATCACCGGCCACCCGCCCGATTGTCCTGAAGTCCCAGAACGGCCAGGTGGAACTGGGCGCGCCCGACAGCCGTGGCCGGTACGCGGTCAAGGTCACCGACAACGACGGCGCCGTCGAACTGCGGAAGACGGTTGACCACGACCGCTACCAGTTCGCCCAGGACATCGCCCGCGAGTACGGGGCCGGCGGCGGCACACTGCGTCGCTGCCCGTAGCTCCCCGCTCGGCGACTACCGCCGCCGACAGCGCGCACCCGTGTAACCAACGTCCCGAGACACCACAGCTAGTACTCCCTCCAAGCCTGGTCAGGCACCTGTCTGGCCGGGCTTTCCCGTGCCCGCCCACCTTGTTGAACAGGAGTCACGCCATGCTTGAGCCGCAGGTCCCTGAGACCGCCCCTACTGCGCAGATGGCCCCGCCCGCCGCGCCCGCCGGCATTGCGGCGCTGGCTGCGGCGCTGGCCGGGTACCGGGCCGGGGCCGCCGAGGCGCGCCCGCTGACCGTGGTCTACGCCCCGGTCACCGTCAACCTGCCCGCGCCCGCCACCGCGCCCGCCCCGTTCCCGGCCGTGCAGGGCGCTTCGCCGCCGGCGCTGCCCGGCCCGCCGCCCGCCGCGGCGTTCGCCCGCCCGGCCCGCTACCGCACGGGCCTGGCCGAGTGGGTGTTCCGATTCGGCGTGCTGGCGATGGCCGGCGGCGCTCTGGACGCCGTCGCCGAGATGGCCGCCGGACACCCCTCGTTCCTGCTGGGGATCGCCCCGAGCGTCGGCGGGCTGCTGACCCTGGGCGGCGCGGCCGGCATGAACCGCGGGGAGCGTGCCCGGTGAACACCCTGATCCTGCTCCTGCTGCTGGCCGCCGTGACGGCCGCAATCGTGCGCTCGCACCAGACGCGCACCGCGTCCCCGGTGTGCTCCGCGTGCGGCAAGCCCCCAGCCCGCGGGGACTGCCCGGGACCGGACCGGCGCTGCCCGGCCTGCGTGACCCGCCGCGCCCGCGCGGCCAGCCTCGCGTTGACCGCGGAACTGGACCGGCAGGCCGCGCGCCGCCGCGCCGCCGCACAGCGCGCGATCCGGGAAGCCGAGCGGATCGCGCACCGGCACACCGTCGTGCGCGTCGGCACCGTCACCCCCGGACCGCGCGGCCCGGTCTTCGACGGCTGGGTCTTCCAGGACCCGCACCTCACCGCCGACGCCGTCCCGCCCGACGCCGGGGCGACGCCGCTGTCCGGGTTCTACCGGCCCGGCGAGCCGATCTGCGGCTGGACCCCGGCCGAGCTGCACCACCTCGCCCACGGCGAGACCTGCCGCTGCCTGAGCGGCCAGACCCGCCCCGCCCGCCCCGACCACCGCAGCTACGGAGGCTGAGATGTCCTGGCACTCCAAGCACGGCCACGCCCAATACAACTACTACCCCGAGCGCACCCGCCCCGGCGGCCCGCTGGAGATGCGCACCCCCGACCCCAGACGGCCCGAGGAGAACAGCAACCGCCCCGGCCAGCCCACGCGCGGCGCGAGCGTGCGCCGCCCCAAGCGCACCTGACCCACCCCCGTTCCTCTCCAGCCCGCCCGGCCCTGACCGGCGGGCGGTTCGCATTCCCCTACCCCTTTGTGAAGGGAGAGCCCGCAGATGAGCACACGCCCCGCGCGAGCGCGGCCCGGCGCGGACGTCGATGCCTGGGTGCGGCAGTCGCAGACCCTCGCAGACCTGGCGGCATTCGTGCAAGCGCACGGCCCGGCCGGCAAGGCGCCGCTGCCGGTGCTGACCTGGACGCTCGGCGCGTTCCGCGCGATCAGCGCCGACCTGCCCTCGTTCGAGCCGGACGCCGACCGCCTGGCGACGCTGGACGCCTACGCCGCCGCGCTCGGCACGGTGGTGACCTCGCGCGTCGCGGCGGACCGCACGGTCTACACGGTGCGCGGCCACATCGGCCGCCCGGAAGGCACCGACCGCCGACCGCGCACCAGCGTGATCATTCAGGCGACCGTGTGGCGCGAACTGGACGACGACACCGACGGGAGCCAGCCGTGAACCCCGCGCCTGTCGAGGTGCGCTTCGCCTGCCGGGTCGGCGGGCGGGGCCTGGCCACCGTGCGCCGCCACCTGCAGCGCCCGGACCTGGTGCGCGTGGCGGTCGGCGCGAGCGTGCGCTTCACGATCGCCGCCGACGACGCCCCGACCGTGGCGCTCGCAGCCGAACACGCCCGCATGTCCGGCTACGCCGCGGCCACGCTCGCCGACGGCACCGGCCTCTACCTGCGCCAGGGACACCGGCCCTGGCATCAGGACGAAGAGCTCTTCCGCCTGTCGATCGGCTCGCCGCTGCGCCGCTGGCTGTGGCGCTCGGAACTGACCGCGCTGGCCGCCGTGCTCGGCCGGTTCGCGGCCGAGCACGCACCTTCGCCCTGACCGGCCCTGTCCGCTGTCCCGCCCGCCCCGGCCCCCGGGTTGGGCGGCTCGGCGTGTGCGACCGATCCCGGACCCGAACCCGCAAGGAGCACCCTGCCATGACCCTCGCCACCCTCGCCCCGGCAGCGGCCCCCGAGCCGCCCGGCCGCGGCGAGCCGGGCGCGCTAAGCGTGCCCTACACCGAGCACGACGCACTGACCCGCGCGTGCCTGGCCGCCCTGGCGGCCGAGGCGCGCGGCCTGCCCAACCCGCTGGGCTACCTGCGCGACGCCCTCGGCGTGACGCCGCGGCCCGGAGCGCACCCGCGCGAGTACGTGCCCTGCAACGACGATGACGCGACCTGGGGCCGGTGGTAAGCGGTGGACTCCCCGAACGACACCGCCACCGCCGTCCCGCTGTGGGCCACCGCGGTATGGCTCGCCGCCGTGCAAGCCGCCGACGGACTGTGCCGGTGCGCCGGCGCGTGTGGGCGCAAGCACCGGGCCAGCGGCTACCGCTGCGACCAGCGCCAGAGCCTGAACGGCACGAACCTGCACCTCGCCGAGGACGGCGAGGTCTACTGCCCCAAGTGCTTCGCCGACATCGCCAAAGCCCTGCGCCAGGCCGCCGACGCCGAGACGGCCGAGGCGAACGCCGAGCGCTACGCGCAAGACGACCTGTTCGCCCTACTCGGCGAGGCATAGCCCGCCCCCTGCGGCGGCCCGGTGACCCACAACACCGGGCCGCCGCCCTCCCTGTCTTCGACTCCTGATTGGTGGTTTCGCCATGCCCGCAACGACTCGCCCCGCTGCCCGGCGCCCCGTCTCGCCGTCGGCCGCGCTCACTCGACCCCCGTCGCGCCCGCGCAGTACCGGCGGCCTGTTCAACCCGGCCATTCTCTCCGACGGGCTGACGGTGGACACCGCGCTCGGCCCGGTGGACCTGGTCGCGGTGGACCGCAAACTGCGCGGCTTCGACGTCGAACTCACCCGGGCGGAACACGCCTGGATCACCCGTCGGCAGGCCAACGGCGCCCGCCGCCAGGCCGCGCAGGCGCTCGGCACCGGCTACAGCGGCCTGTTGCGCGCGCTGGCCCGGCACCGCCGGCAGCTCGCCCGCACCGCCGGATGACCCGGCCCGCCCTCGCGGCGGCCCCGGCCGCTGGTATCGGCCGGGGTCGCCTTCCCGCATTCTCCCAAGTCTTCGAAAGGACCGTTCCCGTGTTCACCACGCTCGCGCCGCCGACCGGGCGGCCCCTGCTGCTCACGCCCGTCAACGGGCACCCCATGCCCGACCCGCCGACACCCGACACGCCCGCGTCCGAGGCCGCCGAGAATAAGAAGGTCGAACCGCTCGGCGCCGGATGGCTCACGGTGACCGTGGTCATCGGCGTCATGGCTGCCCTGATCGCGCTCGGCGGCATGGTGCTCTCGTTCCGCGCGGTGTCCGCCGAGATGGCTCCGGCGTTCGGCGCCCGCTGGGCCTTCCTGGTGCCGATCGTGGTCGATCTGACCGTGTTCGTGTTCTCCGGGGTCGATCTGGTCTTGGCCCGGCTCGACATGTCGCACCCGCTCGCCCGCTGGACCGTGTACGGCGCGACCTTCGGCACGGTGTGGCTGAACTACTCCGCCGGCGGGGACGCCGCCGGTCGGGTCGCGCACGTGCTGATGCCCGCCATCTGGGTCGTGTTCATCGAGCTGATGCGGCACGTCGTGCGCCGTCAGACGAAGCTGGCCACCGGCAGCGTGCGCGAGCCGATCCCGGCCGCCCGCTGGATCGTCTCCCCGTGGCCGACCCTGAAACTGTGGCGGCGCATGATCCTGTGGCGTCAGCACTCCTACACCGCCGCCCTGGCCATCGAGCGCACCCGCCTCGGCGCCATCGCCACCGCCCGGCAGGTCTACGGCCCCGGATGGCGGCGCGCCGTCGGCCCGCTGACCCGGCTTCAGATCAGCCTCGGCGAGGCCGACGCCGAGGCGATCCGATCGAGCGCAACCCCGACCGTCGCACCCGATCCGATCCAACTCGACGACCCGATCCGATCGACGGCGCACGCCCGATCGGATCGACCCGTCCCGCGCACCCGATCGACCAAGACAACCCGATCCGGCAAGGCGGAGACCCGGCCCGCGCCGCGCACCGACGCGGAGCTGTTGGACGCCGCCCGCGAGGCGGTCGGCGAGGGCAAGCCGACCGCTGAGGCGATCCGCACGGCCCTGCGCATCGCGCCCAAGACCGCTGCGGCCCTGCGCGACGCACTCAAGGCCGAGCGGCAGAACACCGCCGCATAGCCCTGCAATCCGGCGGCTCACGGCTCGCCGCACCCGACTCCGCGTCGGGTGCGGCGGGCAGCGGGCAATCGGCCCGACCCGACCACCATCCGATCCCACCCGGCCCCGTCCGGCTCGCACCGAGCCGAGGCGGGGCCGATCCGTCCGCACCCCCGCCACACCGAAGGGAGCACGTATCTATGAGCACTGACACACTGGTCGGCGACATGCCGGACGACGAAGAGCCGCGCGATCAGGCCGAGGTCTTCGACCTGGAAGAGGAGCGGCGCCGGCGCACCGACCCGCCCGAAGACGCCGAAGACGCCGAGGCGCCGAGCGAGCCGGAGCCGGTGATCCCGGTGGACCCGGCGGACTTGCCCGAGGTGGACCGGATCGCCTCGATGCTGGCGGCCAAGCGCCGGGCGATCCTGCCCGCGTGGGCGCACTCGCTCCCCGAGGCGCGCGCCGCCGCGAAGGTCGTGACCGGCCATTACCTGCATGTGGCGGGCTTCCACGCGCTGCGCGCGCCGCTGGTCTACGCCCCGCGGCTGGTCGGCCGCTCCCCGCGCGGCGTCGGCCGCGCGCTGCGCTCCGCCGGAGCGTGGCTCGCCGACGCCGAGGGCCGCCCCGCACGGGTCGCCGCCGTGGCCAAGGACGACGCGGACACGTACCTGAAGCTCTCCCGCCAGCGCGGCGACCGGGTGAAAGCCAGGGCGGCGCTGTTCCTGCCCGTGCTGTTCGCCCTGGCGGCGGTCGCGCTGTACCTGGCGCTGTTCGCCGCCATACTCACGCAGGCCGCCGCGCTGGCCGTGGCGGCGCTGGTCTTCGGCGCGCTCGGCGCCCCGGCGGACAAGCCGCTGATCGGGCAGGCCGTGGTCAAGTCCAAGGTCGTCAAGCTGACCTCGGACATCGTGGTGCGCGCCCTGGGCTCGCTGGGTATCGCGGGCATCAACAAGGCTCTGGCCGGCAAGGAGGGCATCGCGTTCCCCGAGCCGATCGAACGCGACGGCCCCGGGTTCCGCGCCGTGGTCGACCTCCCGTACGGGGTGACCGCGACGGACGTGATCGAGCGGCGCGACCGCCTCGCGTCCGGGCTGCGGCGTCCGCTCGGGTGCGTGTGGCCCGAGCCGGTCAGGAGCGAGCACACCGGGCGCCTGGTGCTGTGGGTCGGCGATCAGGACGTGAGCAGCACCAAGCAACCGGCCTGGCCCCTGGCCAAGACCGGCAAGGCGGACGTGTTCACCAAGTTCGCGTTCGGCACCGACCCGCGTGGCCGGATCGTGCACGGCAGGCTGATGTACACGAACTGGCTGTTCGGCGCGATCCCCGGCATGGGCAAGACCTTCTCCCTCACCGTCCCGCTGATGTACGCCGCTCTGGACCCGACCGCCGAGGTCTGGGCGTTCGAGCTCAAGGGCACCGGCGGCCTGGAGCCCGTGGAGAAGATCGCCCCGGCCGGGCGGTACGTGTCCGGGGCCGATGACGAGCACGTGCTCGCGACCCTCTTGGCGTTGCGTGACCTGCGCAAGGAGTGCTCGCGCCGCTCGAAGGTCATCAACGGGCTGTCCAAGGCGGAGTGCCCGGAGAAGAAGGTCACCCGCCAGCTCGCCAACCGCAAGTCCCTCGGCCTTCACCCCCTGGTCATCGGCATCGACGAATGCCAGGAGCTGTTCTCCCACAAGGAGTACGGCGACGAGGCCGGGGAGCTGGTCGAGAAAATCATCAAGCTCGGCCGCGCCCTGGGCATCATCCTGCTGCTGGCCACCCAGCGCCCCGACAGCAAGTCCCTGCCGACCGGGGTGTCCGCGAACGTGGGTACCCGGTTCTGCCTGAAGGTCATGGGCCAGTTGGAGAACGACATGATCCTGGGCACCTCCAGCTACCGCAACGGTCTGAAGGCCACCATGTTCGCCGACGACGACTACGGCATCGGCTACCTGGTGGGCGCCGGCGCCCCGACGATTACCCGCACCTTCTTCATCGACCTGCCCGCCGCCGAGAAGATCAGCGAGCGGGCCAGGGAGATGCGCGAGGGCGCGGGCACCCTGGCCACCGCGACCGGGAAGGCGGCCGAGGTGCGCGAGCACGACCTGCTCGCCGACATCCTCGCCGTCGTACCCGCCTCGCAGGGCAAGGTGTGGTCCGAGACCGTCACCGCCGCCCTGGCCGAACTCCGCCCCGAGGTCTACGCGGGGTGGAAGCCGGAACAGCTCGCCGCCGCCCTGAAGCCCTACGGCATCACCACCGGACAGGTCTGGGGCTCCGACGCGGGCGGCAAGGGCGCCAACCGGCGCGGCATCGACCGCGCCGAGATCACCGAGGCGGTTGCGCAGCGTAACCGCAAGCGCTCCGCCTGAGCGAGTTGATCAGCGCTAGACCTAGCGGCATGACCCGCTAGGTCTAGCGCCCCCGCTAGCGCCCCATCCCGTTCTTGATCAGGCCGTTAGCTTCTAGCAGCCTGACCTGCGCATGCCCGAAAACATCCCGGAGGCCACCGTGCACGCCCTGATCCGCGACGCGATAGGCGCCGCCGTCATGCTCACTCTCGGTTACTGGCTGCTGATGGTGGCCCGGCCGTTCAAGCCGTGCCGCAAGTGCCGTGGCTTCGGCCGGCTGCGCCGCCGCCTCGGCCCCCCGAAGAACTGCCGCAAGTGCAAGGGCACCGGAATGCGAGGCCGCGCCTCGCGCAAGGCCGCCCGAACCGCCCGCCGCACCTGGGGTGACGCGCGGCGATGAGCGGAACTATTGAAGCGATGCAGCGTTCCGCCGTACTCTCATCCACCTTCGACACTGGCGATATTCAGGCTCACTGGCGCCACACCCAGACTTTCAATGATTGATTGTCATCCATGTTCGCAACAAATCCTGCGACGATTCCATTCTTAATCAAGCAGAATGCCGACCCTCTGTAGCTGGTACTGTCATGGCCGAATTGAGTACTTGTCGAGCAGCTCTGATACGTTGGCGTCGAGTTATCGGGAAGAATCACCATCCTGTCATCATTTCCAGAGCTGAAGGCCTTGCTGTTTGTGTTATTGAACAGGTCTCCGCTTGAGTTGTTGGAATAGTCGGACTGCACGGGCCTATTGGCGCCTATTAGTACACTCCAGCCAGGTTCGAGAAGAATCTCATACGAACTCAGCAGGCTCCCCCCTGCCGAAGTGCTAGCCGGAATGATCGAAGCTGCTGGGCTACTCGGAGAATCCTCCGCGCCCTGGGGAACGCTCGGAGCTGAGGAGGCGGCGGAAACTATCGTCGGTGTTGAATCTTGACTAGCTGACTGTCCAGGTGAGGTTGCACGCCCCGCAAAGAATCCTGCCGCAGCGAGCGCAGTGATAAGCGCCGCGATCGCCGTTATCCAAACCGGCCCCAGGGCGCCAATCTTATGAAAACGCACCCGCATAGAACCACGTCGATCCATACTCAGCTCTCCACCCGATGTTAGATCCTCTCATTGTAGTGATCAAAAGCCGAGATCACCGGGGAACTGGCCAACCCGCCCAGGCCAGTACAAGCGCATATGGCCGAACTCCCGCGCGTAGTACTCATTTGTGCGACTCGACATTCCTTACGGCTCGAACTGATTGTCTTTCGCCCACGCTCCGCACCACCCGACCGACTGCTTTAGCAACCCGGGCCGCCACGGCGCCGGGTCGCATAGTCCTGCCTGGAAGGACCCGAACCCGTGCATGACAATCCCCAGAACCCTGCCGCGCTGTCCGCCGATCAGCTCTGGTACACGCGTCCGGACTGGCTCGCCGGGGAGGCCGAGGCCAGTGCGCAGATCGCCGTCGGCGGGCTGCCGGTCTACTACGACGTCGCGGAGTTCTGCGCCTCTCTGAGCGCCGCCGCCGAATTCGGGGCGGACCGCCGTGCCGCCGCCTCGGCGCCGGGCTGGGTCGTGCCCGGCCTGGTGCCCGAGGGCGTGACCGTGCTGGCCGGGCCGCCGAAGGTCGGCAAGTCCTGCCTCGCCCTCGGCCTCGCGCTCGCGGTGGCCAACGGCACCGAGGCGCTGGGGTGCATGCGCGTCGTGCACGGCGCCGTGCTCTACCTCGCGCTGAACGACACCGAACGGGCGCTGTGCACCCGAGTGGACAAGGCCCTGGGGCAGGCCCGGATGCCCGGCGCGTTGGAGCTGGTCATCGGTCAGCCGCCGGTGCCGACCGAGAGCGCGGTCGCCCGATGGCTGGAGAGGACCCCGGACGCGCGCATGGTGGTCATCGACACGTACGCCAGGGCCGCCGGCGCCACGCCGCCGGGCATGACGGCCTACGACGCGGACCGCGCGGCCCTGGGCCGGTACAAGGCCCTGGCCGACCGCTACGGCGTCGCGATCGTGCTCGTACACCACATGCGCAAGACGGCCCCGGACGGCGTGCTGGCCGAGGTCTGCGGCACGCACGGCCTGGCCGGGGCGGCGGACGCCACGCTCGCGCTCACCCGCGGGGGCGGCCAGCGCGACGGCGTCCTGACGGTCACCGGCCACGACATCGAGATCGGGGAAGTCGAGTACGCGGTCGATTTCGACCCCGAGACCTACGCGTGGAGCCTTCCGGGCGGCCCCCTGGCAGCCCGGTGCCTCGGACCGCACCCCATTGACCCCCGGATCTTCGAGGCGGTCACGGCGGAGACCGAGCGCGCCATCGCCAAGCACGGCCTCGCGCACAGCCCGATCTACCCCGCCACCTCGGCGGGGCAGTGCCTGGCGATGCTCGTGGAAGAGGTCGGCGAGGTCGCGCACGCCCTGACCTACGACGCCGACCCGGTCGCGCTCGACAGCGAGCTGATCCAGGTCGCCGCCGTGGCGGCCATGTGGTTGCAGGCCCGCGCTCGCGCCTGAGCGCAGACCCGGCCCCGCCCCTGTGCCATACCCGTAACCGCTTCGACCCGGCGACCCGGCCCGCTCCCGTGGGCCGGGTCGCCGTGTCTCGCCCGAAAGGACCCGAACCCGTGAACGACACCGAGAACGACACGGCGCCGCGGCGCGAGATCCCCGTACCCGAGACGACGATCGCCGCACTGCGCCAGGCGCGCGCCGAGATGGACGCGCGGTTCGCTCGCCGCGAGTTCCGCAGTCCGGACGGCGCCGCGCCGCTGATCGTGGTCATCGACGAAACGCAGGAAGTTCTGCGCCGCCCGGCCACCGTCGAGGCGCGCGCACTGGCCGCGCACATCCTGGCGGACCTGAGACTTGAGGCATTCGCCGAGGAGGTCACCGCCGAGCGGCACCGCCAGCTCACCACGTGGGGCGACCAGCGCCACCCCGACGGCACCGGCGGCCGACGCGCGCGCGACGCCTGCAACTACGTGCGCAACCACACCGAGAGCAACGCCGTCAACGGCGCGCTGACGTGGCACGACATCCTCAAGGAAGAGGTCTTCGAAGCGTTCGCCGAGTCCGACCCGGACCGGCTGCGCGCCGAACTGATCCAGGTCGCCGCCGTCGCCGCCGCCTGGATCTACGACATCGACCGGCGCGAGCCGAAGCCCGGCCAGGCCGCGCCCGTATCGGAGCTCTGATCCCGCATGGTGTTCTCCCTGTCCGCCGCCGCCCTGTTCATCGTCCTGACGCTGATCGCGGTCCGCTTCGCCGGACTGCACTTCGGCTGGGCGCTGGTCGCGTTCCTGGCCGGGTTCTTCACCGCCAGCACCAGCGCCGCCCCGGCCATCCACAACTTCGTCACCTCCCTCGCGCAGGCCCTCCACGGCCACTGACGCGCCGCCCGCACCCGCTCGCCGACCCGGCCCCCGCCACGGGGCGCCGGGTCGCGGCGTTCCACCCGGAAGGACCGCGCACATGCCCGAACCGCTACGCACGTTCAGCTTCGGCGGCGGGGTGCAATCGGTCGCAGCACTCGTACTGGCCGCGACCGGCCGCCTCGACTACGCCACGTTCCTGTTCGCGAACGTCGGCGACGACTCCGAGCACCCCGCCACCCTGCGCTACCTGGAGAAGCACGCCAAGCCCTACGCCGAAGCGCACGGCCTGGACCTGATCGAACTGCACCGGGTCAAGCGCGACGGCACCCCGGAAACGCTCTACGGCCGGTTGACCAAGGAAGGCTCCCTCTCCCTGCCGATCCCGGTGCGTATGAGCAACGGCGCTCCCGGAACCCGGTCGTGTACCGCCGACTTCAAGATTCGCGTGGTCGGCAAGTGGCTCAAGGCCCACGGCGCGAACGCTGAGAATCCCGCCACGGTCGGCATCGGGATCAGCCTGGATGAGATCGAGCGCGCCAACACCCGCCGCCAGGAACCGTACGAGCGCGTCGCCTACCCGCTGCTTGACCTCGGTCTGCGCCGCTCCGACTGCCACCGGGTCATCACCGCCGCGGGCTTGCCGGTCCCGCACAAGTCAGCGTGCTGGTTCTGCCCTTACCACCGAGTATCTACGTGGGCTGATATGCGTCGCGATGAACCGGAGCTGTTCGACCAGTCTTGCCAGCTCGAAGCCCTCTTGATCGAGCGCCGCGCGGCCCTGGGCAAGGACCCGGTCTACCTGACCCGCTACGGCAAACCCCTGGCCCGCGCGATCCCCGGCGGGCAACTGACCCTGTTCGACACCTTCGACCCGCACGGCGAAGACGCCCTGTGCGACTCAGGCCGCTGCTTCACCTGACCCCGGAAAGGAGCACCCCATGCCGACACCGCGCATCGGCTCGCTGTGCACCGGCTACGGCGGGCTGGACCTGGCCGCCCAAGCCGTGTTCGGCGGCAGGCCCGCGTGGCACGCCGAGACCGACCCGGACGCGAGCCGCGTGCTCGCACACCGTTTCCCTGGGGTGGCGAACCTCGGGGATATCACTGCCGCGGACTGGAGCGCGGTCCCGCCCGTGGACGTGCTCACGGCCGGCTACCCCTGCCAGCCTGAGAGCCTGGCGGGAAAGAGGAAGGGAACCGCAGATGAGCGCTGGATCTGGCCCGCGGTGGCGCGTGCCGTTCGTGTTCTACGACCCCGGGTCGTGCTGCTGGAGAACGTACCGGGGCACCTTACTTCCGGATTTAGAGACGTACTCGGGGACCTGGCCGCAGGCGGGTTCGATGCGGAGTGGCTGGTGCTCGCGGCGTCCGAGCTGGGCGCCGCCCACCAGCGGCGGCGGCTGTTCATCCTCGCCTGGCCTGCCGACCCCGAGGGCGAGCGACGGGGCCAAGGGCCTCTATCCCTTGTCCCGCAAGGAGAACGGGGACAACCTGGCCACCCGCCTCGCGAGGCTGCTGCCGACCCCGATGCGGGCCGACGGCGAGCGCACGAGCAAGACGATGCCGAACGGCAACCCGACCCTGTCCGGCGCGGTCACGGCCCTGCTGCCGACGCCGCGCGCGTCGGCGAACGAGAACCGTCGGACCCGCATCACCCCGAGCCAGGCGGCCGGGAAGCACGGGCGCTCCCTGGCCGCGGAGGTCTGCTGCCTACCCCCCGAGCCAGCGACGGGGTGAAGGGCGGACCCAACCAGCGCGGCAGCGCCGGAGACCTCGCCCTGCCCGCCGCCGTCCAACCGGCCCGCTGGGGCAAGTACGCACCCGTCATCGCCCGACACGAACACCTGACCGGCCGCGCCGCGCCGGAACCGACCGAGCCCGGCCCCAACGGGCCTCGGCTCGCGCCCCGGTTCACCGAGTGGCTGATGGCCCTGCCCGACGGCTGGGTCACCGCCGTGCCCGGCGTCTCGCGCGCCGCACAGCTTCGCATCCTCGGCAACGGCGTCATCCCGCCCCAAGGCGAAGCCGCCGCCCGCGAACTGGCCCGCCGCGCCACCTGAACCACTGGGCCGGTTGACATCCTCACGTCAACCGGCCCAGGCCTCATCCGACGCGCAAGCTCCACTACCTAAGTAGACAGAAGCTTTCTACCTAGGTAGGATTCCTGGCATGGCTGATGGACCCCGGATGACCGAGCACACGCGCACGGTGCTCAAGGCGCTGCTCGGCCGCGGCACAGATGCGGAGCATCGCGCCGCAGCCCTCGACATCGGTGTGTACGGTCTCGAACTGGCCCGGCAGACCGAGTTGCCCAACGGAACGCTGTTCCCGGTGTTGGAGCGCCTTGTCCAGCACGGCTGGGCTGAGCGGTACTGGGAGAAGGACGAGAGCGCCGAAGCCGAGGGGAGGCCCCGGCGTCGGTACTACAGGATCACCAGCAAGGGGGCCGAACTGGCCGCGCACGCCCTGGACTCGCAGGTCCCGCAGACGATCTCCGCCGCGCGGGCCGCCGTCGCCCCGCTGCGCCCCAGGACGACGGGAGGCGCCCGATGAGGCGCATGCCCAACCGGCCCCGGCACCGCGAGCGCGGCGCGCAGACCCCGGCACGGCCAGGCGAACCGGCATCGCAGAGCGGGGCAGCTGAATACATCAAGGACATCGAATTCCGCTTGAAGTTCTTCGGTGATGAAGCCGACGATCGCCCGCTGCCGCACATCACGACCCATGCGAATACTAACCATGACAATCTCATCATGTTGAGCAGCGACGACGCGAGAGCGATGGAAGCCGAGCTCGCCAAGATCAGCGTGCCGCTGTCGCCGCAGCCCGACCCCCCAGCGCCGGACATCGAGCGCGAGGCCGGCTACCTGCGGATCGCCGCCGCGCTGATCCCGCGCAAGGATCGGGGCGACTGGCTCGAAGAACACCGCTCCTATCTCGCTGATCTGGACGGTCGTCGCGAACGGCTGAACTGGGTATTCGGCGTGCTGCGCGGCTTGCCAGCGCTCGTCACGGTGCTCCGCTTCGGACCCCGTTCCCGCAAGGAGCGCGCATGAGCGCGCCCACAGCCCCCGACACCCCGTCCACACGAAAGCCTGCTCGGCGCTGGCGATGGCCACGCACGGACTCCGCATCCGGCGTCATCTTCCACGAGGTGATCGGCGGCCTAATCGTCTACGTGCTCGTAGACGTCCTCCCGCACGTCCACATCGCGATCAGCTACCACCACTAACCCGCTTCCAAGCACGGCAGCCGTAACGGCGCCGACGCGCTCAAAGACCCCCGAAGCCCACCCCGGCCAGAGCGGCCGAGGTGGGCTTCGTGCTGCCCGAAACCGACCGAGAGGACCCCAACCCCGTGGACCCGATCACCGTCACCAGCGTCACCGCCGGGCAGGTGCGCGACGCTCTCGCGCGCGTGCTGCCGCACCTGGGCGCAGACGACACCCTGCCGTTCCAGACCCGAGTGCAGATCACCGTCGGCGACGGGTACGTGCTGGCCGCCGCCACCGACCGCTACACCCTCGCCGTCACCCGCCTGCCCGCCGCCACCGGCGCCGCCCGCGCCCGCTTCACCATCGACGGCGAGTGGGCACGCGACATGCACCTGGAGCTGAGCGGCGACCGCATCGCCGACGTCCCCGCCGTGCTGGCCCTGGCTGAGGGCAGGTTCAGCGTCGACCTGCACGGCTACCACGACGAAGAGCGCGAGCCCTACTTCGACGGCGAGTGGAACGCCACCCCCGCCGAGCAGGACGGCGAGTGGGTCACGTGGGAGGCGCTGGTCCGCCCGCTGCTTGCCAAGCCCGCCGACCCCGCCCCGGTCACGGTGCGCGTCGACCTGCTCGGCAGGTTCACCGCCCCCGGCACCCTGATCCTGGACCCCGCCGCGCCCTCGATCCTGACCGCCGTCACTCCCAGCCCCGGCCAGCCGCCGCTGGCCGTGCACTTCCCGGGCCAGGGCCGCCCACTGGTCCTGTTCGGACCCGGGTTCCTCGGCCTGCTCGCCGTCGTCAAGACCCTTCCCGAGCGCCCCGTCCCCGCCGAGCCGGACATCGACCCGGACGGCTGGCACGCCACCTGGGCCGCCGTCCTGGGCGCCGAGCGCGCCGCCGTCCCCGCCTGAGCCCGCACCGCTCCGTCACCGCACCCTGATACCAAGGAAGGAAGGCTGATCCAGCCATGTCGTCCGGAGAGACCACCATCACCATCGTCGGCAACCTGACCGCCGACCCGGAACTGCGCTTCACCGCCTCGGGAACCGCCGTCGCCTCGTTCACCATCGCCTCAACCCCGCGCACCTTCGACAAGACCACCAACACCTGGAAGGACGGCGACGCGCTGTTCCTGCGCTGCTCCGCGTGGCGCGACCTCGGCGAGCACGCCACCGAGACCCTGGGCAAGGGACAGCGCGTCATCGCACAGGGCCGCCTGCGCCAGCGCCAGTACGACGACCGCGAGGGCATCAAGCGCACCGTGGTCGAACTGGACGTCGAAGAGGTCGGCCCGTCCCTGAAGTTCGCCACCGCGAAGGTCACCAAGGCCACCCGCGGCGGCACGACCGCCGGGCAGGGCGAAGCCGACCCGTGGGCCACCCAGGCGGCACCCGCCGGCGCCAGTGCGGGCGGCGGTTGGGGCGGCGGCCACACCGACGAACCGCCGTTCTAAGCACCCTGACCCCCTCGCCGAGGGCCGCCCGCATCCAGGGCAGCTCTCGGCATGCCCGTCTCCGCGCCTACAAGACCCTTCTACGACGGGGTCACGTCGCGTGTGCAGCTTGCGGGGTTAGGTATCGAGGCCCGTTGTGCGCACGTCGGCCATCAAACTCTCGACAAGCTCGCGGCGGATCGCCGAGTCCTGTAGGACGGTCAGATCCTCTTGAAGCTCCATGAGCGTGCTGCGCAGGCCCGCATGCGCAACGACCAAGGCGCGGTTGATGCAGATCTTCACGTCGGCGTCATCGGCGTCGCCGACTACGCCGATGTAGACCTGGATCGCGTTAAGCAGCGACGTGTAGACCTCGCGCTTGTGCATCTGCCACAAGGCGAAACGCTCCGAGGCGGCGACATGCGACGCTGATTTCGCCTGCTCCCGCACGCTCCGCGCCGTGCTGCGCGCCTGCACGAACCCGCCGACGAAAGACCCCAGAATCCCCGACGCAGCCGTGATGCTGGCCACGACCACAGTCAGATTCTCCGAGACACCACCCATACACCCCTGCCCTCCCCACGGCGCGAGCTCTAACGCAGCACCCTGCAGCGAGCCATCAGCCCCGGCCACAACAACCCTTCCCGCCCAGCGCCGCCCGCACCCCGGGCGGCCCTCGGCGTTTCCGCCGCGCCACACGCCGCACTGACCGCGCACTAACAGGAGGGCCGCGTGAACCCTGTGATGGTCGCCAACGGCCATTCCCACCCCCACCGCGAACCCTGGGACGACACCCCGCCCGGCCCCGCGGAACTCGACTACGAGCCGCCCGAGCGCGGCCCTGACGGTGTGCCCGAGGTCTTCGCCCGGCCGCGTACCGCGTGGACCGCAGCCGAGTTGATGGCGGCGGACTTCGCGCCGCCGCGGTGGGCGGTGCCCGGCCTGATCTGCGAGGGCGTCACCCTGCTGACGGGGCCGCCGAAGGTCGGCAAATCCTGGCTCTCCCTCGGCCTCGCGGTCGCCATCGCCACTGGGGGCGAGGCCATGGGCCGCATCCGCGTCCAACAAGGCCCCGTGCTGTACCTGGCCCTCGAAGACACCGCGCGGCGCCTGAAATCCAGGCTCGGCAAGGTGCTCGGCGACACCCCGCCGCCTAAGGGCCTGACGCTGGTCACCGAGTGCGCGCCGTTCCCCGCCGGGGCTGCGGAGATCGGGCTGTGGCTGGACGAGCACCCGGACGCGCGGATGGTCATCATCGACGTGCTCGCCAAGGTCCGCGGCGCCACGCCGCCCGGCACGGCGCCGTATGACGCGGACTACGCCGCTATCGGCCGGTTCAAGAGCCTGGCCGACCGCTACGGCGTCGCGGTCGTGCTCGTGCACCACGTGCGCAAGATGGCCTCGGACGACTTCCTCGCCGAGGTCTCCGGCACCCACGGCCTGGCCGGAGCGGCGGACGCCACGCTCGCCATCAAGCGCGGGCGCGGCCAAGCCGACGGAGTCCTGCACGTCACCGGCCGCGACGTGGACGAAGCCGAATACGCCGCCGCGTTCGACCCCGAATACGCCGCCGCGTTCGACCCCGAACACGGCACCTGGAACCTGTTGGACGGCCCTGCCGAGGTACACGGCCTCGGCGACACCCGCCGGGCCATCCTCGCCCACCTCGAAGCACACCCCGGCAGCTCGCCGAAGCAGATCGCTGACGCGCTCGGCCCCGACCAATACGACAACGTCCGCACACACCTAAGCCGGATGCTCGAAGACGGACAGGTCGTCAGTCCCGCACGGGGCCGCTACGTGCTTCCGGGTGTCACAAGTGTCACAACCCGAGAAAGCGCAGGCCAGGACCCGGATTCCGTTGTGACACCCCCCTCCTGACGCTGTCACAAGTGTCACAATCCCCGCCGCCCGCGCGAATGCGCGGGGGATGCCTCATCCCCTCGGCTCGCCTCGCGCAGGCATGAGGCATCCCCCGCGCATTCGCGCGGAGCTCTCGCCGGAGGCAACCATGACCACCTCGCTCGATCTCGCGCTGCGCCTCGCGGCGCTCGGCTGGCACGTCTTCCCGCTCTCCCCGGCCAGCAAGCGCCCCCTGGCCAACTGCCCGGCCTGCCGCGAGGCGCCCGGCCGACCGGCCCACCGGATCGACACCTGCCCGTGCATCCCGGTGGGCGCCTGGTGCCACGGCGTGCGCGCCGCCACCGCCGACTACACCCGCATCCGCCGATGGTGGAGCGCCGCACCCCGCGCCGCCGTGGCGGTGGCGGCCGGACCCTCCGGCCTGGTCCTGATCGACATCGACACCCACGGCGACACCCCGCCCGAGCACTCCGAAACCGAGCTGTTGCCCGGCATCGACCTGCATACCGAGCCTGCCGCCGACGGGTGGCGACACGGCCGATACCGCGATGGACGCGACACCCTCGGCTTGCTCGCGCGCCTGCGCGGCGGCCCCCACCCCTGGCCCGCCAGCACCGAGTACCGGCCCGTCGCAGTAGACACCCCCAGCGGCGGGCGGCACCTGTGGTACCGCGCCCCCGAGGGCCAGCTACACCAAGCCCTCGGCGCCCTGGCCTGGCAGGTCGACGTCAAAGCCGGATGGTCCTACGGCCTCGCACCCGGCACCCTCGCCGCCGCAGGCACCTACCGCCACGTCACCGGCGACCTGGCGTGCCCCGGCCGCCTGCCCGACTGGCTCGCCCGCGAGGTCACCCGCGTCGCAAGCCCACGGCCCGCACCGGCCCCCGCACCCGCCCGCACCCGGCCGCCCGGCACGGCCGCGAGCGGCCCCGCCAACTACCTGCACACCGTGCTCGACAACGGCGCCGACAACCTCGCCCGCCTCGCCGACGGACGCAAACAGTCGCTCGCCGCCCTCGCCTACAAAGCCGGAGGCTACCTCGAATACTCCGGCCTGTCGGAAATCGAGGTCATCGACCGGCTCATCACCGCCGGCACGAATTGCGGCCTGACCCACCGCGAGGCCGAACGCACCGCACGACGCTCCCTCGACAACGGCAGAAACCGGCCCCTGCGACCAGCGCGCACGTAGCTCATCCCCATCAATCAAAAAGGACGGCCTTATGCCCAATGCTGGACCGCGAAGCGTGGCGTCGCCGTCGCGCGCTCGAAACCACAATTCCAGGCCGCCGAACCGGGGCGCGCACATCCACAGCGGACAGGATTCCGTCACAGCACTGGACTTGTTGACCGTGCCCGAAGTGATGGCCCGAATGCGCGTCGGGCGGCACAAGGTCTATGACCTGATCCGTTCGCGCGAACTGCGCTCAATCAAGGTCGGCAACTCGCGGCGAATCCCGGTTACGGCCCTCGCCGAGTACATGGCGCAACGTATGGAGGAAGAAAACTGATGGCCAAAAAGCGCAACGCGAACGGCATGGGCACCGTCACCAAGCGCAAGGACGGCCGGTGGCAGGCGGCGGTCTACGTGCCCCAGCCCGACGGCACCGAGAAGCGCAAGTTCGTTTACGGCAAGACGTCCGACGAAGCAGAAGAGGAGAGGCGCAAGCTGGTGAACAAGGCGCGCGAGGGGATTCCCGTCCCCACACGTTCCCCGAAGTTCGGCGAATGGCTCCCGTACTGGCTCGAAGAGGTCGTCAGGCCCACGCGCAAGAAGACGACCTACTCCAAGTACGAGATGCACACGCGGCTCTACCTGCTGCCTGAACTGGCCGCCAAGCGCATCGACAAATTCAGTGTTCCCGTCTATCGCAAGTTCATTAACGCACACGCCAAGCGCACAAGCGCCGCAACGGCATGGGAGACGCATTCCGTGCTTCGTTCCGCGCTCTCGGCCGCCTGCCGCGAGGAAGCGATCGGCCGCAATGTCGCGAAGCTGGTCGAGCCACCGCGTGTCACACGCACGAAGAATGACCCGTGGACGATCGAGGAGACCCGCGCCTTCCTGCGCGAAGTGCGCGGCGACCCGATGTACGCCCCAATCATGCTGGCCATCGGGCTCGGCATGCGCCGCGGCGAAATCGTCGGCCTCAAATGGTCACAGGTGGACTTCGGCTCTGGAACCATCCACCTCGGCAAGCAACTCCAGCGCCGCAACGGCGAGCTCTACGAAGACACCACCAAGGGCCGCGAGCGTCCCATGCCGCTCCCGCTGATCTGCGTCATCGCCCTGCGCTGGCAGCACGTGCGGTGGCTCGCGATGCGGGAGAAGGCCGGCCGGGAGTGGGAAGAGAACGACTACGTGTTCGTCACCCGCACTGGGCGGCCGGTTGAGGGACGCAACCTCTACCGCTCGTTCACGCGCATCGCCAGGGCCGCCGGCATCCGTGTCGTCCGCCTGCACGACGCGCGCCACGGCTTCGCCACGCTCATGGCGGACTCCGGCGTCGAACCGCGGCTCCTGATGGAGCTGATGGGGCACTCGGAGATCGGGGTGACCATGAACGTCTACGCCCACGTCGTCCAGAAGTCGAAGCGGGAGGCCATCAAGATCATAGACCGTCTGCTGAGGCCAGACCGTCCGCACTGATGTCAAATACTGATGTCAAGGCCCCAGGTGTTTATCAACACCTGGGGCCTTTTTGTGTTTCTGGCCTGGTCAGGCCATGTGCCCTCGGCGCGATTCGAACGCGCGACACCCGCTTTAGGAGAGCGGTGCTCTATCCCCTGAGCTACGAGGGCGGGATGTGCTGAAAACCTGGATGAAAACTCCGGGGGCGACTGCCCTGGCGGAACTTGATCTTGATTCTCAGTGAATCCTGCAATTGTCCGGCCACGGGCAGACAGCGGAGCCTTTGCTAGTCCCAGCCTGTGCTCGGACTGCGGACAGCCTACAGGTTGGCGTCCTCAGTCTTGAACTGCGTTTGCCGTGCCAGCCCATGCGGATGCTCACTGACGTCGGCGGAGGAGCTGGAGTGCGGCCTGCGTGCAGCTATGCTGCAATGGCCGCCCGTTCGGCTTGCCGTTTGAGGTAGCGGTGACGTGCGATCGAGTTCTGGTTTTGGGCGAAGCCCAAGGTCGCGAGGGTCTGGCGTTCTGCGCCGTAGGCGATGATCCTCTTGTGGCGCCTGGTCACCGGATCCGCCCAGGGCATCGGACTGGCCACCGCGCGCCGCCTGGCCGCTGAGGGAGCCACCGTCTTCGGCCTGGACATCCACAAAGCCGCCAAAGACATCCCGGGCGTGACAGCGCTCATCGGAGACGTCACGAACCTCGAGTCCTGGCACGACGCGCTGCGCGCCACGGCCGACGCCGGGCCCCTCGACGTGTTGGTCAACAACGTCGGCACGGTCGGCTCCTACGAGCCCATCACCGAGATCACCCTCGAAGACTGGGACCGGGTCGTTCGCATCAATCAGACCAGCGTCTTCTACGGGATGCGCGCCGCGCTCCCGGGCATGGTCGAACGCGGACGAGGAGCCGTCGTCAACGTCTCCTCCATGTGGGGCATCATCGGCGCCAGCGGCGTCGCCGCCTACCAGGCCTCCAAGGGCGCCGTCACCATGATGACGAAGAACGCCGCCGCGACCTACGCCGCCAACGGGGTCCGGATCAACTCCGTCCACCCCGGATTCATCGTCACCCCCATGACCGAGGCCCAGGACCGCTCGATCTCCGACGGGCTCGTCGCCCAGACCCCGCTCGGCCGGGCGGGGCAGGCCTCCGAGGTCGCGGCCGCCATCGCCTTCCTCGCGTCCGACGATGCCTCCTTCATCACCGGCGTACAACTCCTGGTCGACGGGGGATTCACCACGGTCTGAGCAACGCGGCTCGACCGCCGTTACTGCATGGCTTGACGTTGCCGCGGCCGTGGCCTTGGTGGGCCGGTGGGTGTTGACGCGCTCGGCGTACTGAACTGGCCGCCGCGGTCTCGGATCAGGTAGGTGAACGCGCCGGCGCGCTCGCCCAAGTCGGCCATCAGGTTGCGAGCCTGCTGCGTTGCCGCGCTCCGGTGGCACCGCTTTCGCGGGTCTCGGTACAAGCCCGCGGCCGGCGGTGGCGCCCGGGCAGTTGTCGTGCTGGACGGCGCGGGACTGGACCAGGCACTACCGGATGGCGCGGCGGGTGTCGCCACCCTTCCTCAGGCGCCGTCGACGGCAGCACTCCGCAGCCGTTGCTGCTGCGCAACACCGCGGCCCGGCGTCGGACCATGCGTTGCCGCCACATCTGTGCAAACGATATCTCGACGATCATACCTTCATCTACACGAGGTATTGACGTCCCTGAAACATCCGTGCAAAGGTTTGCGCAGAAAGGGCCGGATCCACAAAGGAGTGCCATCCATGAGCCGTTCGCCCAGATCCCACAGACTCGTCGTCCGTCTGGCCGCCCTGCCGGCGACCGCGCTGCTCCTCGCCGGCTGCGCCTCCAGCACCGGGGGCGGCAGCTCCTCCGACAGCGGCAAGACCGTCTACATGCTGCTGCCCAACACCACGACCGTCCGCTTCACCTCCCAGGACGGCCCCGACTTCCAGGCGGCGATGCAGAAGGACCTGCCCGGCGTGAAGGTCGTCATCCAGAACGCCGAGAACGACCCGCAGAAGCAGGTCCAGCAGGTCCAGACAGCCATCGCGGGCGGCGCGTCCGCAATCGTGCTGGTCGCCGCCGACCCCTACATCGCCGGCGGCGCGCTCCAGGAGGCGACCACCGCCAAGGTGCCCGTGCTGCTCTACGACCACGACGCGCGCGGCGGCGACGCGGCGGCGCAGGTGGTCTTCGACTCGCTGTCGGTCGGCCAGAACCAGGGCAAGGACGCCGCCGCCCAGCTCACCGGCGGCACGACCGCCAATCCCAAGGTCATCGCCCGCATCTACGGCAACCAGGGCGACTACGGCACCACCCAGTACAAGAAGGGCCAGGACCAGTACCTCCAGCCACTGATCGCGGCCGGGACGGTCAAGGTCGCCTGCGAGACCTACACGCCCGACTGGGACCCGGCCAAGGCGCAGTCCGAGATGGAGCAGTGCCTGACCAAGACCAGCAACCACTTGGACGCCGTGGTGGTGATGAACGACGGCACCGCCGGCGGTGCCATCGCCGCGCTCAACGCCCAGAGTCTGGCCGGCAAGGTGCCGGTGGTCGGCGGTCAGGACGCCAACCTGCAGGCAGTCCAGTACATCCTGCTCGGCTACCAGTACAACACCGTCTACAAGCCGTTCAAGCTGCAGGCCGCCAAAGCCGCCGAACTGACGGTGCAGCTGCTCCAGAACGGCAAGATCAACAGCAGTGCCATCGACGGCTACGTGGACAACGGATTCATGAAGCCCGGCGTCCCGGCAGTCTTCCTTCCCGTACAGAACCTGCACGTCGACACGGTCGCAACGCTCGTCAAGGACGGCGTCTGGACCTGGCAGCAGATCTGCACCGGCCCCGCCGCCGCGACCGCGACGTGCAAGAAGGAGCTGCCATGAGCACGGCGACTCCCACCGTGACTACGGCGACCCCGCTCCTCGAACTGCGCCAGGTGGTCAAGCTGTTCGGGGGCGTGCACGCCCTGGAGGGCATCGACCTCACCGTAGGCCGCGGCGAGATCGTCGCCGTGGTCGGCGACAACGGCGCCGGCAAGTCGACCCTGCTGAAGATCATCTCGGGATTGCAGCCCTCCGACGGAGGCGAGATCCTCTTCGACGGCAAGCCGGTCGAACTGCGCCGCCCGCTCGACTCCACGGCGCTCGGCATCGAGACCGTCTACCAGGACCTGGCCCTCTGCGACAATCTCGACACCGTCCAGAATCTCTTCCTCGGACGGGAGCAGGCCCGCTCCCTGCTGTGCGGCGCGCGACTACGCCGCGCGGATATGGAACACCGGGCCCAGGAGACCATCCGCCGTCTGGGCGCCAAGATCCCCTCGCTGCGCACGCCCGTCGGCCGCCTCTCGGGCGGACAGCGGCAGTCCATCGCCGTCTGCCGCTCCACGCTGTCCGACCCGCGGCTCGTCCTGATGGACGAACCGACCGCGGCGCTCGGAGTCGAGCAGAGCGCCGGCGTGCTCAACCTGATCCGCCGGCTGCGCGCCGAGCACGGCTGCGCGATCGTGCTCATCTCCCATGCCCTGCGCGATGTCCTGGACGTCGCCGACCGCATCGTCGTGCTGCGTCTGGGCGGCAAGGTCGCCGAGTTCGACAACACCGAGAGAACGACCAGCTCGGACCAACTCGTCGCCGCCATCACAGGAATCTCGGCGCCATGACCACATCCAACCAAGTGCCCGCCACTGTCACCGCAACCGCGTCCCCGCCGCCCGCCGCCCGCTTCGAGGATCGCAGGTTCAGCCGCCGCAGTGCGCTCGACGCCATCGCCGGACAGTACCGGTTCGTGCCCGTCCTGCTCATGCTGGCCGTGATCTGGGCCTTCTTCACCACCCAGAACAGCGCCTTCCTGGGCAGCCGCAACCTCACCGGCCTGCTGACGCAGATCGTCGTCACGGCGACGATCGCGCTGGGCATCGTCTTCGTCCTGTTGCTCGCCGAGATCGACCTCTCGGTCGCCGCCAACAGCGGCGCCTCGGCGACGCTCACCGCGATCCTCGTGGTGAACCACCACTGGTCCGCCTGGCTCGGCCTGCTGGCCGGGATCGCAGCCGGGGCGGCGGTCGGCCTGGTCCAGGGCGCGATCGTCACCCAGTTCGGAGTGCCGTCCTTCGTCGTCACCCTGGGCGCCCAGCTCGCGCTGCTGGGCGCGATCCTCGTACTGCTGCCCGGCGGTACCGGGCAGGTCAGCCTCTTCGGCACCGGCATCGCCACGCTCTCCAGCACCTACCTGCCACCCGCCCTCGCCTGGGTGCTGATGGCCGCCGGGGTCGCCGCGTTCGTCCTGCTGCGCTCGCTGGCCGTACGCGAGACCCGGAACCGGGGCATGCAGGTGAGCTTTGTGCGCGCGGTCGCGATCCCCGGCGTCCTGGTCGCCGCCGCCGGTGTCACGGCCGTGGCGGTGCTCAACAGCTACCTCGGCGTGCCGCTCCCCGTGGTGATCCTGTTCGCGCTGCTGACCGTCTTCAGCTATCTCACCACGCAGACCCCCTTCGGCCTGCACCTCTACGCCGTCGGCGCCAACCCGGACGCCGCCCGTCGGGCAGGCATCCCGGTGGCCCGGGTCAAGATGATCGCCTTCAGCCTGGCGGGCGCGCTGGCCGCGCTCGGCGGCATCCTCGCCGCCTCACGCCTGCTCGGCGTGTCGGCCTCCTCCGGCACCGGCACGGTGCTGCTGGAGTCCATCGCCGCGGCCGTGATCGGCGGGACGAGCCTGTTCGGCGGGCGCGGCAGCGTCTGGGACGCCCTGCTCGGCGCCCTGGTGATCGGCTCCATCTCCAACGGCCTCGACCTGATCGGTGCTCAGACCGTCGTCAAGTACGTCGCCGAGGGCTCCATCCTCGTCCTCGCGGCCACCGTGGACGCGATCCTCACCCGTGGCAGTCTCTTTGCCCGAGCGACCAAATAGGGTCCGCTCGTCGCAGAGACCGCTCATGCTAAGGAGCCCCGATGCCTTCCGCCCAAGACCAGACTCCCGGTCCGGTCGATCCGTCGCGCCGACGCAGCCCCACCCTGAACGACGTCGCCGCGATGGCCGGTGTGTCCGTATCCACGGTCAGCCGCGCGCTGGACGGCAACCCCCGCATCCCGGCGGGCACTCAGCGGAAGGTGGTCGAGGCGGCGACCGCGCTGGGCTTCCGCCGGAACATCTCCGCGCGGGCCTTACGCACGCAATCGTCCACACTCATCGGCGTCATCGTCCCCGACATCGCCATCGCCTTCTACGCCACGGTGCTCAAGGCGGCGCAGAACGTACTCGAAGCGGCGGGCTATCAGGTCGTCGTGATGAACACCGAGCGCGACGCCCGGCACGAAACCGCCGCCCTACGCACCCTGCAGGCCCGCCAGGTCGACGGCCTGCTGGTCGCGACCACCGGCGGCTACGTCCCGGACCGGGTACCGGTCGTCTTCTTCGACCACATCATCAGGGACACCGGCCTGGGCTACGTCAGCCCCGACAACGCCGGCGGCATGAGCACCCTCGTGGAGCACCTGGCGCTGGTCCACGGCCACACCAAGATCGCCTTCCTCGGCGCGCCGACCGGGGCGACCGTCGGCAGCCAGCGCCTGGAGAACGCACCCGCCACCGAGCGGCTGGAAGCCTTCCGCAACGTCATGGGCAGGCTGCGGCTGCCGGTGCCCCCGGAGTACCTGGCTTATGGCGACTACGAGTGGACCGAGACCAGCGCGCAGCGGGCGGTGGCCGAGCTCATGCGGCTGGACGAGCCGCCGACCGCCATCGTCGCGGCGGGCGACACCCTCGCCCTCGGCGCGCTGCGGCAGTTGCGCGTCGGCAGGCACGCGGTCGGCACGGAGATCGCCCTGGTCTCCTTCGACGACCCGGTCTCCAGCGATCTGCTCGACCCGCCGATGACCGCCCTCGGCCGACACGACCGCGAACTCGGCGAGATCAGCGCCCGGATGCTGCTGGACGCGCTCGATGCGGGCAAGCCCGGCGCCGCACCGAAGACCGAACAACCCCCCACCGACGTACGGGTGCCACTCGACCTGATCGTCCGGCGCAGCTGCGGCTGCGCACTGGAACCGCTTGAATCGGAGCATTCACCATGAGCCGACGTCCCGTCACGCTCTTCACCGGCCAGTGGGCCGACATGCCGATCGAGGAACTCGCCGCGAAGGCGGGACAGTGGGGCTACGACGGCCTCGAACTGGCCTGCTGGGGAGACCACTTCAATGTGCGCCAGGCCGTCACCGACCCCGGGTACGCCAAGCGGCAGCGCGCCCTGCTGGAGCGCCACGGCCTCGGCATCTGGGCGATCTCCAACCACCTGACCGGCCAGGCCGTCTGCGACGTCCCCCTCGACCACCGGCATCGCGACGTGTTGCCGCCGCACGTGTGGGGCGACGGGGAGCCCGAGGGCGTGCGGGCCCGGGCCGCCGCCGAGATGGCCGACACCGCGCGGGCCGCCGCCGCGCTCGGCGTCACCCGGGTCAACGGCTTCACCGGCTCCAGTATCTGGTACATGCTGGCCGGCTTCCCGCCCGCCTCGGCGCAGACCATCGACGCGGGTTTCGACGACTTCGTGGAGCGCTGGACCCCGATCCTGGACGTCTTCCAGGCCGAGGGCGTCGTCTTCGGCCTGGAGATCCACCCCGCCGAGATCGCCTACGACTACTGGACCACCGAGCGCACGCTCGCCGCCATGCCGCATCCGGCGTTCGGCATCAACTTCGACCCCAGCCACCTGCACTGGCAGCAGGTCGACCCGGTCGCCTTCCTGGAGGGCCACGGCGAGCGCGTGACCCACGTGCACTGCAAGGACGCCACCCGCCGCCTCAACGGCCGCAACGGCATCATCGCCTCCCACCTGCCCTTCGGCGACCCCCGGCGCGGCTGGGACTTCCGCACCGTCGGGCGTGGCGGCATCGACTGGGAGGAGATCATGCGCGCGCTCAACCGCATCGGCTACGACGGTCCGCTCTCCGTCGAGTGGGAGGACGTCGGCCTGGACCGGGAGACCGCCGCGCCGGAGGCGCTGCGCTTCGTCCGCTCGGTGGCCGCGCAGGCGTCCGACCGGCAGTTCGACGCCGCGTTCAGCACGGCCCGATGAACCCCCTGTTTCGCACGTAGCCCTCAAGGATTGGTGGTTGCCATGGTGAACATGCTGATCGGCGGCGCCTGGACGCCCGCAGTGTCAGGCGCGACCGAGGACGTGACCTCCCCGTTCGACGGCGCGGTCGTCGGGGCCGTGCCGGTGGCCGGGTTGAAGGACGTGGAGGCGGCGCTTGCGGCCGCCGAGGCGGGCGCGGCCCTCTGGCGCGCGACGCCCGCTCACGAGCGGATGCGGACGCTGTTCCGCGCGGCCGAACTGGCCGACCAGCGCGCCGCGCAGACCGCGCACCTGATCAGCGCCGAGACCGGCAAGACGATCACCGAGGCGACCGGCGAAGCGGGCCGCTCCGGCGACATCATCCGGCTGGCCGCGTTCGAGGGTGCCCACCTCTACGGCGACACCCTGCCGCTGGACGCCAACCGGGGGACCGGGCACGACAAGATCGGGTTCACGGTCCGCCAGCCCTGCGGGGTGGTCGTCGCCATCACCCCGTTCAACTACCCCGCGCTCCTGGTGCTGCACAAGCTCGCGCCCGCGCTGGCCGCCGGGAACGCCGTCGTGCTCAAGCCCGCCCGCACGACACCGCTGACCGCGCTCGCCCTCGCCGCGTGCTTCGTCGACGCGGGGCTGCCGGAGGGCGTGCTCTCCGTGGTGACCGGACCGGGCGGCGTACTCGGCGACGTGCTGGTCTCGGACCCCCGGGTGCGCAAGGTCTCCTTCACGGGCTCGACCACGACCGGTGAGCACATCACCCGCATCGCGGGCGTGAAGAAGCTGTCGCTGGAGCTGGGGGCCTCCTGCCCGGTCGTGGTACTGCCGGATGCCGATCTGGAGGCCGCCGCGTCGGCGATCGCCCTCGGCGGCTACGTCAACGCCGGCCAGGTGTGCATCTCGGTGCAACGCGTCATCACCCACCCGGCGATCAGCGGCGACTTCCTGGACGCGCTGGTGCCCAAGGTCGAAGCCATCCGCACGGGCGATCCCGCGTCACCGGAGACCGGGATGGGCACGCTGATCACGCAGCAGGAGGCCGAACGCGTCCGCGCGTCCATCGCCGACGCCGTCTCGGGCGGAGCGCGGCTGCTGACCGGCGGTCAGCGCGACGGCGCGGTCATCGCGCCCGCGGTGGTCGTGGACGTGGAACCCGGCTCGCCGTTCAGCCAGGACGAACTGTTCGGCCCCGCCGTCGCCGTCAGCACCGCCGAGGACTGGCGCTCGGCGATCGACCAGGCCAACGGCACCGCGTACGGGCTGGGCGCGGGCATCTTCACCAGTGATGTCAGCGGCGCCGTGCGGGCCATCCGGGAGATCAACGCGGGCACCGTGCACATCAACTGGACGCCCCTGTGGCGCGCCGACCTGATGCCGTACGGCGGGCTCAAGGGCAGCGGGGTCGGCAAGGAGGGCCCGCGCGCCGCCGTCGAGGAGATGACCGAGGCCAAGACCGTCATCCTGCACGGCCGGCCCTGGTAGCCCCGCTGATCATGCTTCTCGCAACAGGTAAGGAAGTCCTCTCGTGAGCGCGACTCACCTCGAACCCACCACGCGGCTGACCGTGGCCCAGGCCATCGTCGCCTACCTCTCCCACCAGTTCAGCGACGCCGACGGCGAGCGGCGCCGGCTCATCCCGGCCACCCTCGGCATCTTCGGCCACGGCAACGTCGCCGGACTCGGCCAGGCGCTCGACCAGCTCTCCGACCGGATGCCGTTCATCCAGGGCCGCAACGAACAGGGGCTGGTCCACCTGGCCACCGGCTACGCCAAGCACGCCCGCCGCCACGCCGCCCTCGCCGTCACCGCCTCGGTCGGGCCCGGCGCGCTGAACATGGTCACCGGCGCGGGTGTGGCCACCGTCAACCGGCTGCCCGTCCTGCTGCTGCCCGGCGACACGTACGCGACACGCCGCCAGGGTCCGGTGCTGCAGCAGCTCCAACACCCCTGCGAGGCGGACGTCTCCGTGAACGACGCGTTCCGACCGCTGGCCCGCTTCTTCGACCGGATCACCCGGCCCGAGCAGCTACTGACCGCCCTCCCGGCGGCGATGCGGGTGCTCACCGACCCCGTCCAGACCGGCGCCGTCGTGCTCTCGCTGCCGCAGGACGTGCAGTCGCACGCGCACGACTTCCCGGTCTCGTTCTTCCGCGAAACGGTCTGGCGCATCCGCCGCCCGGCCGCCGACCCGGACGAGGTGGCGCAGGTCGCGGCGCTGCTAGCACAAGCCCGGCGACCGCTGATCATCGCGGGCGGGGGCGTCGTCTACTCCGGCGCCACGCCCGAGCTGGAGCGGCTGGCCGAACTGGCAGGCATCCCGGTCACCGAGACCTTCGGCGGCAAGGGCGCCGTGCAGCGGCGCGCCTGGTGGCAGCTCGGCGGCATCGGACTGGAAGGCACACCCGCCGTCAACGAACTGGCGCGCGAAGCCGACCTCGTCCTGACCGTCGGCTCCCGACTCACCGACTTCGCCACCGCCTCGCACTCGCTCTTCCAGCATCCCGACGTACGCTTCGCCAGCATCAACCTGGACCTCCAGGACGCGGGGAGACTCGGCGCGGTCGGCATCGTGGCCGACGCCAAACGTGCACTGGCCGCGCTCGGCGACCAGGTCGAAGCCCAACGCATCGCCGCTCCTGCCGCCTGGCGCCAGCGCGTCGAAACGGTGAATGCCGAGTGGACCCCGGTACGCGCCCGGGCCATCGACCCGTGGGTCCCGTTCGACAAGACCGCGGTGCCCGCCGACTCCGACGTCGTCACCGACACGGACGCGCTGCTGACACAGGGCCAGCTCGTCGGACTCCTCCAGGAGCACGCCCAGCCCGGGGACACCGTCATCGCCGCAGCCGGAGGCCCGCCCGGAGACCTGCAGAAGGTCTGGGACGCCACCGAGGGCCGGCACTGCCACCTGGAGTTCGGCTTCTCCTGCATGGGCTACGAGCTGCCCGCCGCGATCGGCGTCAGACTCGCCGAACCCCGGCCACAGGCTCGCGTCACCGCCTTCATCGGCGACGGCACGTTCCTGATGGCGCCCACCGAACTGGTCACCGCCGCGCAGGAACGCGCCGCCGTCACCGTCGTGATCGCGGAGAACCACGGCTACCAGGTCATCCACCGCCTCCAGATGGGCCGCACCGGCGCCGAGTTCGGCAACGAGTTCCGCTACCGGGACGGCGCGCTGGACCTCGCCGACGGCAAGCCCGCCCGGCTGGAGAGCGACTACCTCGACGTCGACCTGGTCCGCGTCGCCGCTGGGCTGGGCGCGCACGCAGTGCGAGCCACCACGGCCGACGAGGTCGCCGAGGCACTCGCTGCCACCCGGGGGCACCAGAGCCCGGTCGTCATCGTCGTCCCCGTCATCCCGCATGCCGACCTGCCCGGAGCGGGCGTCTGGTGGGACGTCGCCCCCGCCGAGGTCGCCGAACAACCGACCGTAGCCGCGCTGCGCGCCGAGTACGAGGCCGGGCTCGCCGGGCAGAGGTGGTTCGGATGACTGCGTCGCCGCTGGACCACGGCCGACTGCGCCGACGGCTCGCCGCCGGGGACACCACCGTGGGCACCTTCATCGGCACCGCCTCCCCTGTCGTCGGCGAGGTCTGCGCCGCCGCCGGCCTCGACTGGCTGCTGCTCGACCTGGAGCACGGCGCGGGCGGCGAGGAGCAGTTGCGCACTCTCGTCCCGGCCGCCGGCGCATACGGGGTGCCGACTCTCGTGCGCGTCGAGTCCGCCGCGCGCATCCGCATCGGGCGGGTGCTCGACCTGGGTGCGGCCGGCGTGATGCTGCCACGCCTGGACAGCGCGGACGAGGTCGCCGCCGCACTGCGGCACCTGCGCTACCCGCCGCACGGCGACCGCGGAGTGGCCACCTACAACCGGGCCTGCCGCTTCGGCCTCGACCCCGCCGCGCTGGAGCGCAGCGACAGCCAACTGCTGGGCGTGGTCCAGATCGAGTCGGCCGCCGCCCTGGACGCGGTCGACAAGATCGCCGCACTGGACGGCGCGGACGTGCTCTTCGTCGGCCCGCGCGATCTAAGCCACGACCTCGGCCTGCCCGGACAATTCACCGCGCCCCGCTACCTCGCCGCACTCGACAAGGTGCGCGCCACCGCAGCCGCGCACGGCAAGGCATGCGGCCTGCTGGTCAACGACGGAGCCGCGGCAGCGGCCCGGATCGCCGAAGGCTGGACCTTCGTCGCCATCGGCTCCGACTCCACGCTGCTGGCCGCTGCTGTCACCACCCACCTCGCCCAGGCACGCACCGCGTCATGACCACCTCTGGAGCAACAACCATGGCCAACGGTCACCACTCCGACGGCACCGACGGCGCGGCAACGCTCGGCGTGGGCCTGATCAGCGTCGGCTGGATGGGCAGGCTGCACACCCGTGCCTACCAGGCCATCCCCGTCGTCTACCCCGAACTCGGCCTGCGGCCCAAGCTGGTGCACGCCGCCGACACCGCGCCCGACCGAGTCGACTACGCCCGTGAGGTGCTCGGATACGCCCGGGCCTCCGCCGACTACCGCGCCGTCCTCGCCGACCCCGAGGTCGACGTGGTCTCCATCTGCGCGCCGAACCACGTGCACCGCGAGATCGCGGTCGCCGCCGCCCAGGCGGGCAAGCCGTTCTGGATCGAGAAGCCGGTCGGACGCAGCGTCACCGAGACCGCCGAGGTCGCCGCTGCCGCGCGGGCGGCCGGAGTCGAGACCTCCATCGGCTACAACTACCGTGGCGCACCGGCCGTCGAGCGCATTCGCGAACTGGTCGCGGACGGCTCGCTCGGCCGGATCACCAACATCCGCTCCGTCTTCTACTGCGGCTACGCGGCCGAGCCCAAGGGCGCTCTGTCCTGGCGCTTCCGCCGCGATCTGGCCGGCAGCGGTGCACTCGGCGACCTGCTCAGCCACGTCGTCGACCTGGTCCAGTACGTCGTCGGGCCGATCGGCGAGGTCAGTTCGCTGCTCTCCACCGTGCACACAGAACGGCCGGTGCTGCCGATGGGCTCCGGTACGCACTTCGCCGTCATCGAGGACGGCGAGATGGCTCCGGTCGAGAACGACGACCACGCCGCCGCACTCGTCCGCTTCGCCCCCGGCCCGCACACCACCGGCGCCGTCGGCACCATCGAGGCCTCCCGCGTCATCGTCGGCCCGCAGTGCGGACTGGCCATCGAGGTCTACGGCACCGAGGGCTCCGCGTCCTGGAACTTCGAGCAGCTGAACGAGTTCCGGCTCTGCCTAGGGCGCGGCGGACCCAACATCGGCTACACCACGGTCCTCGCCAACGCTTCGATGGGCGACTACGCCCGGTTCCAGCCCGGACCGGCCAACAGCATGGGCTTCGACGACCTCAAAGTGATCGAGGCGAAGAAGTTCCTCACCGCGCTGACCGGCGGCGAGCGGCGCAACGCCACCATCTACGACGCCCACAAGGACGCCCAGGTCCTCGCCGCCGTCGCCGCCTCCGCCGAGGACGGACAGTGGCACTCCGTCGGCACGGTTCCGGACGCCGCCTACGAACCACAGCCGCACGCCGAGGCGACCCGTGCCTGATCCCACCGTCGTCGCCCTCGGCACGGTCGATCCCGCACTGGTACAGGCACCGCTGCGCGGAACGGCCACCTTCGTGGCCCACCCCGGGCCGGACGACCTGGCTGCGGCGGTCGGCGCGATCGTGCGCGCCGACGCCGTGGTCGACCTGGACACGCTGGACCGGATGCCCAACCTGCGCGTGCTGGCCCGTACCGGGGTCGGCGTGGACCTGGTGGACGTGGCCGAGGCGAGTACGCGCGGCATCGCGGTCGTCATCACCCCGGACAGCGGCTCCCAAGCCGTCGCCGAGGGCGTACTGGGCATGGCGTTACACCTGGTCAAGCGCTTCGGACCGCTTAGCGGGCTGGTCCGGAACGGACAGTGGGCGCGGCGCGCCGAGGTCGCCGTCGGCGACCTGTACGGGGCGACCATCGGCATCGTCGGCTACGGCCGCATCGGCAGGCGCGTCGCCGCACTCGCGGAGGCGTTCGAGATGCGGGTGCTCGCCCACGACCCGTTCGCTGCGCCGCCGGACGCGGTCAACTGCCCCGATCTGAACGAGTTGGCCGCGCGCAGCGATGTCCTCACCCTTCACACCCCGCTCGCCGACGCCACCCGCCACCTGGTGGACCGCCGGTTCCTGGCGTGCGTCAAGCCCGGGGCGGTGCTGGTGAACTGCAGTCGTGGCGGACTGGTGGACTTGGACGCAGTCCTGGACGCTCTCATCGAGGGTCGGCTCTCCGGTGTCGGCCTGGACGTGTACGACCCCGAACCGCCCGTCCATCACCCGCTCTTCGACCGCTCCGACGTGCTGCTCACCCCGCATTTGATGGGACTGAGCACCCGCGCCACCGCCGCGACCTTCACCGACGCGGCCCAGGGCGTCGCCGACGTGCTGGCCGGACGACGTCCGGCCGCGCTGGCCAACCCCGAGTGGACGCCCACCGATCGTTGCAAGGAGAGATCGCGATGACACTGCTGGACGACAAGGTCGTACTGGTCAGCGGGGGCAGCCAGGGCCTCGGCGCCGCCGTCGCCCGAGCCGCGGCCCGGGAGGGCGGGTCCGTGGTCGTCACAGGCCGCCGTGCCGAGCCCGGCGAGGCGCTGGTCGCGGAGCTGGTCGCCAGGGGGACTCAAGCAGCCTTCGTGCAAACGGACGTCGCTGACGTGGCGCAGGCCCAGGCGTCGGTGGCCGCCACAGTGAGCCGATTCGGGCGGGTGGACTGCCTGGTCAACTGCGCGGGACTGACCTCGCGCGGCTCGCTGCTGGACACCTCGCCGGAACTGTTCGACGCACACGTGGCCGTCAACCTGCGCGCGCCGTTCTTCCTGATGCAGGGTGCCGTCGCCGACATGCTCTCCCGGCAGGCCACCGGGACGATCGTCAACATCCTGTCCACCTCGGCGCACTGCGGGCAGTCCTTCATGGCACCGTACTCGGCCGCCAAGGCAGGACTGATGGGGCTCACCCGCAACGCGGCACACGCCCACCGCTTCGACCGCATCCGCATCAACGGGCTGAACATCGGCTGGACCGACACCGAGGGCGAAGACGCCATCCAGCGCGCCTTCCACGGCGCCGGCGACGACTGGCGCGAACAGGCCGCCAAGAATCTGCCCATGGGCCGCCTCGGCCGGGTGGACGAGATCGCCGACTTCGTCGTCTTCCTGCTCTCCGAGCGCAGCGGCGTGGTCACCGGGTCGATCATCGACTGGGACCAGAACGTCATCGGCGCCATCGACTGAAAGGGTGCGCACCACATGAAAATCGGACTGATCGGGCTGGGGCGGATCGGCACGTTCCACGCCCAGACGCTCAGCAGCCTCCCGTCGGTGGACACCCTCGTGGTCACCGACGCCGCTCCCGGTCGCGCCGCCGACATCGCAGGGAAGCTCGATGCGCTCGCTGTCGACTCCACCGCCGAGCTGTTGCGAGCAGGTCTGGACGGTGTCGTCATCGCCGCCGCCACGGACGCGCACCCCGCTCTGCTGGAGGCCGCCGTCGAGGCCGGACTGCCCGTCTTCTGCGAGAAGCCGGTCGCCGCGAACGCCGCCGAGGCCGCCCGCACCGCCCGTCTGCTCGCCGACCGCGGCGTCCCGATCCAGATCGGCTACCCGCGCCGCTTCGACGCAGGGTTCCTCGCCGCCCGGGAGGCCCTGCACAGCGGCGCTCTCGGCTGGCTGCACACCGTCCGCTCCACCACCCTCGACCCGGCCCCGCCGCCAAGAGACTATGCAGCCGTCTCCGGCGGCATCTTCCGCGACTGCAGCGTGCACGACTTCGACGCCGTGCGCTGGGTGACCGGCCGCGAGGTGGTCGAGGTCTACGCGACCGGCGGCAATCGCGGCGAGCAGTGGATCCGGGAACTCGGCGACGTCGACTCGGCCGCCACCGTCCTGACCATGGACGACGGCACCCTCGCCGTCGTCTCCAACACGCGCTACAACGCTCGCGGCTACGACGTCCGGCTGGAACTGCACGGCTCCCGCGACAGCATCGCCGCCGGCCTGGAGGACAAGCTCCCGCTGCGCTCGGCCGAACCCGGCACCACCTTCCCGTCGGGGATCCCGCACACCTTCTTCATGGACCGCTTCGCCGCCGCCTTCCGCGCCGAACTCGCCGCCTTCACCGAGGTCGTCTCCGGCAGCCGCCCGTCGCCCTGCACCATTACGGACGCCGTCGAATCCGGCTGGGTCGCCGAAGCCGCCACCGCCTCCCTGGGCGAACACCGCCCCGTCCGCATCGACGAGGTACGCCAGTGACCACCCCGGCAAGGCTGCGCGCGGCGTTCCCAGATTGAGGATGCGACGCTCCTGACTATCGAATGAGGCAGGCCTTGACCTGGGGCGGAGAATTTTCCTCACGCCCCGTCCAGCAGGGACATCGCATTCTGCTCGGGCTGTCGCTACCAGCCCTCGCCGAACACCTCATCCGTCCGATTCGTCAAGAGGGGGTTGCCGCAGACCAGCGAGTGCTAAGCCCTGCGAGCCGGTGGCTGCGAAACGCCTCTTGCGTTGCGAGGTCGAGCAGCCCGACCACAGGGAAGGGCGGGCATGCTCGGAGGCCATGGCGTACGGGTAGAGGATGACCATCTCCACATCCGCCTCCAGGATCGCTGAGTTGCCTGACAGCGGTGGAGAGCGGCGCTACCGGAAGTGAACTGGGGTGGGCCCAGAACGCCGACCTGCACGGACACACGGGAAATGTCCTATGGACTGCGGCGTTCCCAGATTTCCTTGATCGCGTTCCCGACTCTAGCGCGCTACAGCCGCTGACCAGGGGCGGAGCAGTTTTCATCACGTCCCACGAGGGCAGTGCCTATGCTGCCGGGGACAGCCTACCGGGTGGTGTGGGGCACTTGTCGCAGGGTTTCGGCGGCGTGGGGACGGGTCATACTGTGGCGTCCGGGAGGAGTTCGAGGATCAGGGCACGGACGCGCTGCTCGATCTCGTCGCGGATGGGGCGTACGGCGTCGATGCCCTGACCCGCGGGGTCGTCGAGGGTCCAGTCTAGGTAGCGCTTGCCGGGGAAGAAGGGGCAGGCGTCGCCGCAGCCCATGGTGATGCACACGTCGCTGGCCTTGACCGCGTCGACGGTGAGGATCTTGGGGGTCTCGGCCGAGATGTCGATGCCGACCTCCCGCATCGCTTCAACCGCGGCCGGGTTGACCTGGTCGGCAGGGGTGGAACCAGCGGAGCGTACGTCGATCCGGTCGCCCGCGAGGTGGGCGAGGTATCCGGCTGCCATCTGGGAACGACCGGCATTGTGCACACACACGAACAGCACGCTGGGCTTGTCGGTCATCGGGATTCGGGCCTTTGCTTCGTTGGATTGCGCAGGTTGGCTGTGGTGAGGCGCGGTGGGAGGGGGGGCAGTCGGGGGAGGCGGCATGGACGGCAGCTCGTCGCGGATCCGGCGATCGGCCGGATGCGCTTCAGGCGCCTGACCGGCCGCCCCCGCCCCGCCGGTGCGTCAGCAGCAGGCCACGCCCGACGCTACAGCCTCAGCCTTCGCGTCTGCCCCGCAGCACGTCCCGTCTGCCTCGCAGCATGCCCCGTCTGTCGACGTTTCTGACGCGGTATCGCAGCACGGCTCTGTCTGTGTGCCGGACTGGGGGGAGCCGGGGGCCGACGCCGAGGTAATACAACACTCGGCGTCCGACGCTGCCGTCCTGCCCTCGACTGCCTTAGCCGGCTCTCCGGCGAACTCACTGCTCTGGGAACTCGTCGTCTGCTCGCTCATCGCGTCCTCCCGATTTCGTAGATCGCTGTCTGACCTGCTCCGACTCGTGTCACTGTCGCGTGCTGCGTGCGACTACCCGCCGCCGATCAACGGGGCAGTGCGCCGCCCGCCGCACGTGTCCACTCGCGTTCGCGGCGCTCGGCTGCGCGCTGCGCCGCCGTGGTCACTTCGCCGCTCCCGTCGCAGAACCGCACGTCCAGCCGGGACACGTCCCGCCGCTTGAACCCGAACATCGCCGCACTCCCTTGTATCGACATCTATCTAAGTAATGGGCAGCTTGCCACTTGTTTCGATATCTGTCAATCTAGACACATGTCGAAGTTAAAGGCTCTGCCGGTTGCCCTCGAGGCCACGGATGCGGCCTGCTGTACGCCGCTGGCCGAGCAGGTCCTGCCCGCCGACAAGGCCCGCGACCTCGCCCCCGCCTTCAAGGCCCTCGGCGACCCGGTCCGCCTGCAACTGCTCTCCCAGATCGCCACCGCCCCCGACGGCGAGGTGTGCGTGTGCAACCTGACCCCCGCCTTTGACCTGACCGGCCCCACCATCAGCCACCACCTCAAGGTGCTGCGCGAAGCCGGACTCATCGACAGCGAACGCCGCGGCACCTGGGTCTACTACCGGGCCAATCCGGCCCGCATGGCTGCTCTCGCCCGTGTGATCTCCCCGGTGGGCTGAGCTCAGAGTTCAGAACTGGGCGTGGCGGAGGAGGATGGGGGAGTTCCGGCACGAGGATCGCGACACTCCCGCTGCAGAGCGAGCCGTGACCGAGGGCGTGGCCGTATAGTCGCCGTATTGTCCCGGTGTCATCAACACTCTGCGTCATGGGTCTGGGGTGGACGGTGGAGGAGCGGGTCCCGCAGCATCCGGACGGTGATGGTGAAGGCGAAAGCGTTGGGGTAGGCGACTCGTCTGCGTGGGCGCACAACGAACTTTCTGGGAACGTCACCGGTCCCGTCGTGCAGGCCGGGCGGATCAACGAAGTGCACTTTCATGTCGCTCCGGTCGCTCCGGCTGCTCCAGTTCGGGTGCCTCGGGAGTTTCCGTCGCCGCCCAGGCACTACGTCAACCGGGTCGAGCACCTGGCCGAGTTGGACGGGCACGTCGAGCGCGGATCAGGGAACGTCGTCGTGGTGGACGGGATCCGCGGTGTCGGCAAGACCGGCTTCGCGACGCAGTGGGCTCATACGAACCGTGACCGCTTCCCGGGCGGTCAGCTCTATGCCGACCTCGACGCGCGGCGGCACGGCGGGGGAGTCGAGGTAGAGGACGTACTGCGTGACTTCCTGCTGTCCCTGGGCGTGAGCGAGGCCTGGATCCCGGCCACCCTGGAGCGTCGCGCGGCGATGCTTCGCAGCACCCTGGCGGCCAAGGACGCGTGCCTGATCTGTCTCGACGGAGCCGATCAGCCGGCTGAGGTGCTTCCACTGCTTCCGGCCGCGGCGGGCAACGTGGTGCTGGTGACATCGGGGAAACGGCTTACCGCAGTGCTCGCCGAGGGCGCGGTACACATCGCCCTGCGCCCGCTGGACGCCGAGGCCGGGTTGAGCCTGCTGGCGAAACTCGTCGATGCCCGGCGCGTCCACGAGGATCCGGCAGCGGCGGCTCGGATCGTCGAACTCTGCGGCGGCCTGCCGATCGCGATCCGGATCGCCTGCGGGAAGCTCGTCGCCCATCCGCGTCGTCCGCTGCAGTGGCTCGTCGACGAACTCGAAGATCCGACGGAGCGCCTGATGGCGCTGGACGCGGGTGGCGGTCTGGACGTGGGCAAGGTGTTCGACCTGGTGGTGTGTGACCTTCCCGAGCCGTTGGCGCGTGCGTACCGGTTGCTCGCACTGCATCCGGGTCCTGACTTCTCCGCCGACGCTGCGACCGTGCTGCTCGGCGGGCCGGCGAAGGTGTCCCGACGGCTGCTCGACGGCTTGTACGAGGCCAACCTGCTCGACGAGGACGAACGCGGCCGGTACCGCTTCCACGACCTGGTGCGACTTCATGCGCGTCAGTGTATTGATCTCGATCAGGGCGCGCAGAGCCGTGTCGAGCAGGCCGAGGTGGTCGAGCGGATTGTGCGCTGGTATCTCGTCCAGGGTTACCGCGCGGACTGGATCGCGCTCGGCTCGCGCCTTCGCGGCGGCGGCGCGCCGTACGACGATGCCGGAGCGGTGGCGGCAGCAGCCGCGGCGACCGGGGTTCCGGGGCCGGATCTGGCGGGCGACGCGACCGCGGCACTGGACTGGCTGGAGACCGAGCGCGACAATCTGCGGGCGTCGCAGGAGGCTGCGGTTGAGCATGGTTGGGACGGGCTGGCCTGGCGCTTCTGCGACCCGCTGTGGGCACTGTTTCTGAGCCGGAAGCACTACGCACTCTGCATCGAGATGCACCAGGTCGCGGCCGAGGCGACGGTGCGGCTGGCCGACCTGGGCGCCGAGTCGCATATCCGCAAGCAGCTCGCGGCCCCGTACCGTGAGCTCGGCCGACTCGACGAGGCGGAGATCGAACTGCGCCGCTCGCTCGCGATGGTCGAGCAGTCCGGGGACGAGGCGCTCAAGGCCTCTGCGCTGGAGGCTTTCGGCAAGATCCCGTTGGCACGCGGGGACCTCGACGAGGCGGAAGCCTGCTTTACGCAGGCCCGGACTCTCTTCGAGCGGGTCGGCGAGGCACGCGGCGTGTTGCTGCAGGAGAACTTGCTCGGTCAGGTGCTCAACGAGCGCGGACGCTTCGAGGATGCGTATGAGCTGCTGTCGCGCGTCGTGGTAGGTATCGCAGCCTACGACGAACGAAACCAGGCCAGGGTCCGGCTGAATCTGGCGCGGGCAGCGCGGGGAGTCGGCCGTCCGGCTGAGGCAGTCGAAGTACTGGAGCAGGCCGCGGACCGTTACCGACGGCGCGGGGACGATCCCGGCGAAATCAACGCGCTTGAGCAGCTTGCTGATTTGGAGTTGGAAGTCGGTGCGCGTGACGTTGCGGTGCGACATCTCAATCGGGTGATCGAGCTCTACCGCGCGGGTGGTGTCGGCGCGCGTGCCGAGGCCGTCGAGCAGCGTCTGCGTGATTTGGCTGGCTAGGTGGTGGTGTGTTCTGGGACGTCAGTTGGCTGCTCTGCTGTTGGAGCGTCTTACGTCCGCGACCACGGGCCGATTGCCGAGCCAGAACTGTAAACGTCCGGCTTTCCTCGGCGCAGATGTGTTGCTCACGAACTGTTCGTAGATGACCGAGGCGATGATGATGGGATCGACCCCGCCACGGTCAACGTCGCGGGCGAGTGCGGCGGTGAGCAACGTGCCGTCTCGGAGGTGTATCAGGCAGCGATGTCGGTCGGCGAACGCTGCGACGTGGCAGCCGGGGTATGCGCGTCCCATGGTCCTGACGCGCTTGTGAGAGTGTTCAGAGCGCAGGTCGGGATCATCGGGGCGTAGGCGGGCGTAGATGACCGCTGCACTCTGGAGTTGGCCGATGCGGGCACCGTCTATGTCTGCTGCGATGTGCGGTTCGGCGGCGTTCGCGGGGTCGTCGAGTGCGTAGTCGGGGCTGGACCGCAGATTCAGGGGGAAGCGCAGGATGGCGGCGCCTTGATCTGCGATGTCGCCGGGGAGACTGACGTAGACCCGGTACGCGCGAATCTGCTGGACGCGCTCGGCGTGGATGTCAGGGATCGGCACCAGCGGGGGATCGGTGGGCTCCGGCGGCTGTGGCAGGTTGAGCAGGCGGTAGGAAATTTCGCGTAGGACGTCGACGGATTGGCCGGGCAGTTCGAATGCGTCAGCGGCAGCGGAGCGACAACGCTCTACGACGTGTGGTTCCTTTGCGGCGGCGAGTTGTAGTTCCAGATCAAGGTCAGGATCCAGCCGCAGGGCAAGCTCGCCGAGACGCTCCACCGGCGTCGTGGGCACTATGTCCTTTGAGCCGAAAGCAGCGAGCAGCAAGGGTTTGCCGAGCGCCGCTCCGTAGAAGGTCACTGAGCCGTGGTCGCCGACGACGTAGTCGCAGGCGATGAGCGCGGCCTGCCAGCCCTCGCGCCACGGGACGAGTATGAGTCCTGCTTCACGCGCCTTGCCGGACCAGCGCCGGATCTGGTCGGGGCTGAACTCGGACCAGATGTTGGGGTGTAGCACCTGGGCGACCTGGTACTGGTCGGCGGGTAAGTCGCGCAGGGCGTCCCGTGCGGCGTCGGGCAACGTGTCGTACTGCGATCCGGCTTTCCAGGTCGAGGCGATCAGCACCAACTCGCGACTCGGCGGGACTCCCATGGCGTCGCGGTAGGCGGCGCGGAGGTGCAAGCTCGCGGTCATCCGGTCCAAGCTCGGATCGCCGATCACGACCGCACGGGGCAGGGCCTCCGGGCAGTGCGCGGCGAGCAGGCGTAGCTGGTCGCGGTGTGAAACGCCGAGGACGTCGGGGATGAGTTCGCCCTGGTGCATGAGCTGCGCTCTCGCGAGGCCATAGGGCGCTGCAGCGGTGTCGATGGCGTCAGCGGTGTCGATGGCGTCATCGGTCGTTTCATGTCGCTTGTGGTAGCCGGCGCCGTGCGGAAGCATGATCAGCGGTGCACGTAGGCGGTGAAGTTCGCCGTTGGAGCTGGCTGAGATGGCCAGGTCCGGACGCAGTTTCAGCGCCTCGTGCCAGGGCACGAACTTGGACTCGTAGTGTTGGATCAGTTCGTGAGTGCCGTCGGCGAATGGCGAGCCGGGGCTGACGGTGAAGACCACTCGGATCCGATGATCGTCCTCGAATACGTTGAGCACGTCGCGAAGCCGGGTCAGCGCCGCGACGTTACGCCCGATGGCGAGCACTGTGTGGACGGCTCGATCCAGGCTCACGGCTGCGTCCGCTCGTCCGCTCGTCCGCTCGTCCGGCGGGATCGTATTGCGCACGCCCGGCAATCGGCGGATCTCGTGACGCGTGTCCCGCTCGTCCGCGCTGACGGTAACGCGCATCAGGGCTCGGATCGCTCACCGACTGCCACAGCGGCTACTGCCGTCGCGAGTCCCTGCAACAGTTCTCCGGCCAACGCGACATCAGCGCTCGAGGAACGATCGGCGGTGTCCGTATCCAGCACATCGACGAGGGCGTAGATCTCACCGAGCATTGTCCCCGCCTTCGCCTCGATTTCGCGCAACCGCAGCGTGCGCACCGCGCCGACCAACTCCGTGGCGAGCACCAGGCGCAGCGCTTCCGTGGCCCGCTCCGTCTGCCGCGCGGACTGGCTGGTGAACGGACTGTGGTCTTCGACCCCCCGCGACAGCGTGGCGTGCCCCAGCCCGGCGGGCATCGCAGCGTTGCGCACCTCCGAGAGCGCGTCGTGCGCCGCGTTCTCCAGGATCATCACGCCGGAGCTGGCCGGCGCTCCGTAGGCGAGGAACGGGCGCAGTCCGGTGAACTCCGGCTGGAACAGCATATTCAGCCGCGCCAGCGAGAGCTGGCCGACGGAGAGCAGCGCCAGGTTCAGCGCGTCGAGTGCCTGGGTGAGCTGTGCCTGGTGGAAGCCGCCGTGATGGTAGACGGCATCGTCCGCGACACTGACGAGCGGATTCTCAGCCGCGACGTTGACCTCGATCTCGAGGAACCGCTCCACAGCATCGAGCGCCGAAAACGCCGCGCCGTGGATCTGAGGCAGACAGCGCAGAGCGTACGGGTCCTGGATGCGTGCCGCCTTGATGGCCTGCCCAGCGAGCAGCGCGCGCAGTATTGCTGCTGAGTGGATCGAGCCGGGATACGGTCTGCGCGCGTGAACCGTCTCGGCGAACGGCTCCGTTGATCCGCTCAGCGACAGGAAGGTCAGCGCGGCGACGGCGTGGGCGGCGTGCATCAGGAGCGACGTGTCGTGCCAGGCGAGGCATGCTCGGCCGATCGTGAGCGCGCTGCTGCTCATCAGCGCCAGTGCGTCGCCCGGCGTGACATGGACCGGGGCTGGTCCGGTGCGACGGGCATTCTCATGCTCGCTGTCCTTAGCGGGCTCGCTGCCGTTGCTCCCGTTGTTGTTGCTACTGCTCGTACTCCCGTTGCTGTGGCCTTGGTCGCTTTCATCCGTGCTCCTGACCCACGGCCGTTCCCCGGCCACGGCCAGGCCGAGCTCCGCACCGGCGGTCAGATCCCCGGTCCCCAGGCCGCCGTACTCGTGGATCTGCGGGAGGGTGTTCGCGTTGAGTGCCGCGACGATGGTCTCGATGATCTCCGGACGTAGGCCCGATCCACCCGCGAGCAGCTGATTCGCGCGAATCGCCAGCATCGCTCGAGTCAGCGTCGGCGAGACCGTGCGTCCGATCCCGCCGGCGTGGCTGCGTAGAAGGCGCAAGCCGTGATCGAGGTCACCGTCCTCTACCTGCTGGGTACGGTTTGCGCCCACGCCGGTCGTACGGCCGTAGACCGGTTGACGTGCTGCGATGCGCTCAGCGGCCTCCGCTGCTTGCGCGGCGTGAGCCAATGCCTCCGGGGCGATCTCGATCCGAGCCGTCGTCCCGCGCGCGAGCAGCGCCACCTGCTCGGGTCGCAGCGCCCAGCCCGCCAGTTCGATGCCCTGCACCGGCTCATCCAAAGGTCCACCCCATTCGCTGTCGCTGTTCGTCACTGCAGTCCGCTGCTGTTGCTCGCTACTTGCGACCAGCTGCGGTCGCCTGGCACCACTGTCCGTGATCTTCGTACCGCTGTCCGGCACGGCCGCTAATTCAGGTGCGACCGTCTCGTACGGCACCATACGGTGAAGGTGCCATGCGACGCCTTCCTGTGCCGGATCCCGGCGAACCCGACGCGCGATCAGCCACCCGATACCTCCTCTGGCTGGCGCGCAGTCAGTCCTCGACGATCCTCGGCGGCATGTTCTTCGGCATCATCTGGATGGTTTCGCAGGCGCTGATGCCCGCCGTGGTGGGCCGCACCATCGACGCCGGAGTCACGCACCGCGACCAGGGGGAACTGTTCCGTTGGTCGATGGTGGTCCTCCTGCTGGGGGCCACGACCGCGACCTCTGGAATCTTGCGTCACCGCAACGCGTTGAGCAACTTTCTCGGCGCGGCCTACCGTACGGTCCAGGTGACCACCCGACAGGCGACCCGGCTCGGCTCTACCCTGCAGCAGCGGGTCGCGGCCGGAGACGTGGTCGCGGTCGGCACCTCGGACGTCTCCGAGATCGGCGGCGGCCTCGACGTCACGGCGCGGCTGTCGGGAGCGATCGTCGCGATCATCACAGTGGCGGTGATCATGCTGACCACGTCACTGCCCCTCGGACTGATCGTCCTACTCGGCGTCCCGATCCTCACCGCGCTCACCGGCTTCCTGCTGCGCCCCCTGCATGAGCGCCAACGCCACTTCCGGGCCCGGCAGGGCGACCTGACCGCCCGCGCGATCGACATCGCCGCCGGCCTCCGCGTCCTGCGCGGAATCGGCGGCGAGGCCGCGTTCGCCGAGCGCTACCGGCGTGAGTCCCAAGCGCTGCGTGGCGCGGCGGTCGCCGTCACGCGCGTCGAATCCGGCCTGGCGTCGATTGAGGTCCTGATGCCGGGGGTCATCGTCGCCGGAGTGACCTTCCTCGCCGCGCGCTTCGCGATCGACGGCCGACTCACTGTCGGCGAACTCGTCGCGTTCTACGGCTACGCGGCATTCCTGGCGACCCCGCTGCGCACGCTCATGGAGGCGGCGGACAACATCACCCGCGCCCACGTCGCAGCCCGCCGAGTTGTGCGCATCCTGAACCTCGCGCCCGAGATCAGCGACCCGCAGCAGTCGTGCCCGCTCTCCCCGCCGCCCGGTTCCGCACTGGCCGACGAGGAATCCGGCCTGGACATCGAGCCCGGCATCCTTTTCGCGGTGGCGTGCTCCGACCCGGCCGACGCCGACACCCTGGCCAACCGCCTGTCGCGCTTCGAGGACAGCGGACACCCGACGCTCGGCGGCGTGCCCCTCGCGGCGATGCGCATCGCTGACGTGCGGACGCGCATCTTGTTGGCGCGCAACAGCGACCGCTTCTTCACCGGCACCCTGCGCGAGGAACTCGACTCGCGTGGCAGGGCGGACGACGACGAGATCCTTTCCGCCATCGACGCCGCCTCCGCGCGCGAGGTGCTCGACGCTCTGCCCGACGGCCTCGACACCGAGGTGACCGACGGCGGCCGCACCTTCTCCGGCGGACAGCTCCAGCGACTGCGCCTCGTCAGAGCGCTGCTGGCCCGCCGCGAGATCACCATCCTGGTCGAGCCGACCAGCGCCGTGGACGCCCACACCGAGGCCCGCATCGCCGAACACCTGGCGGACTTGCACTCGTCGCGTGACGGTGTGGACGACTATGTAGCGGCGCATGTCACCGCCGCCAACGGCCGCCCGACCGACGTGCGATCGGATGCGGGACGTGGCGCTGGTCCTGGTCCTGGTGCTACTTCCGGCGTGACTGCGGCTGAGGTTGCGACTACGGCTGAGCTTGCGGGAGCAGCGGCGGGAACTGTGGTGGCAGCAGTAGCGGTAGCGGTTGATGAGGTACAGACCAACGGCGCATTCGTGTCAGAACCCTCGTCGGCCACGCCCATGCCCGTCACGTCCGTACCCGTCACGCCCGTACCCGCCATCCCCGCGCCCTTGACCACGGTGTTGTTCACCACGAGCCCGCTCCTGCTCGACCGCGCCCACCGCGTCGCATTCGTCGAGGCAGGGCGCACCGTCGCAGTGGGTACCCACCGCGATCTGCTGGCGACCCAGCCCCGGTACGCAGCCGTCGTCACCCGAGGAGAGGACGAAGGATGAGCACCCGGATCCTCCCGGTCGCCAATCCGAAGCAGGTACGCCTCTACGCTCGCACGCTCGTCACCCGCCATCCCCGTGCTCTAGCCACGACCCTGGGCCTGTACGCGCTCGCCGCCGTCGCAGGACTGATCGGCCCGCGACTGCTCGGCCAACTCGTCCAAGGCGTCCAGGACGGGACCACGGCGGGCCATATCAACGTCGTCGCGAGCGCGCTCGCCGGCTTCGTCGTCGTACAGACGGCGCTGACCCGCTACGCCTACCTCGCTGCAGGACGCTTTGGCACCACCGTCCTCGCAGAGTTGCGCGAGGACTTTGTGGACAAGGTGCTCGCCCTGCCACTCTCCACCGTGGAGCGTGCAGGCAGCGGCGACCTGGTCACCCGCGCCTCCCGGGACGTGGACGCGCTGCGGCGCTCGGCTCAGATGGCAGCTCCGGAGATCCTCGTCGCGATCGTGACGATGGCGCTGACCCTGGTCGCCACCGCGCTCGTGTCCCCGCTGCTCTCAGCCGTGATCCTCATCGTGGCCACCCCGCTGGTGCTGGTCACCCGCTGGTATCTGCATCGCGCGACTGACGGCTATCTGCGTGAGGGAGCCGCTTACGCGCGGATCACCGATGGTCTGACCGCGACCGTGGAAGGGGCTGCCACGGTTGAGGCCTTCGGCCTGCAGCAGCGCCGGATTGCCAGCGCGGACGAGGACATCAAGGGCTCCTATGCCGCGGAGCTCTACACCCTGAGCCTGCGGACCATCCTGTGGCCGGTGCAAGAGTTCTGTTATGTCGTGCCAGTGGCCGGCTCCCTTCTGCTCGGTGGTTACGCCTACTCACGTCACTGGGTCAGCCTCGCCCAGGTGACGGCGGTGACCCTCTACATCCAGCAGTTGATGAATCCGCTCAACACCCTTCTCGACTGGTTGGACACCTTGCAGGTCGGCGGGGCGTCGCTGGCCCGTCTGCTCGGTGTGGCCCAGGTCCCGCCGGACCGGACCGCTGGAGACCACGCAGTAGCCGATCCGCGTGAGCTGGTCGGCAGCGCGGTGCGCTTCGCCTACATCGAGGGCCGCGACGTGCTGCACGGCGTGGACCTCGCCATCCGACCGGGCGAGCGGTTCGCCATGGTCGGCCCGTCCGGGGCGGGCAAGTCCACATTGGGCCGCCTGCTCGCCGGAATTCACGGACCGCGCGTCGGCACCGTCGCCCTCGGCGGCGCGCCCCTGATCGAACTCCCGCTGGACGACCTGCGCGGCGAGGTCGTTCTCGTCACGCAGGACCACCATGTCTTCGCGGGAACGCTTCGGGACAACCTCCGGCTGGGCGTCCCGAACGGCGACAGCCAAACTGCGCGGCCGCCCGGGGTAGGCGCGCAGGTGTCATCGGATGGAACCCGGCCTGGCGTTTCGGAACATGCCGGGTCGGGCGACAGTCAGGTGGCGGTGGTTGGCAGCGCGGCTGGGGACAGCTCGCGCATCGATGGTCCAGGTCGCTTTGGCGACGGGATGGGTAACGGGGTGTCGGGGCACAACGGCAGCGTGGCAGGCGGTCCGGGCCTCGACGCGCTCGACGTTGAGACGCGTGAGATCGATGATGACGAGGCGCTGTGGCGTGCGCTCGGCGCCGTGGACGCGGACGACTGGGCGATGGCACTTTCCGACGGGCTCGATACCCGGGTCGGCTCGGGAGGCACCACCCTCACCGCACCGCAGGCCCAGCAACTCGCGCTCGCCCGGCTGTTGCTGGTCGACCCGAAGGTGCTCGTGCTCGACGAGGCGACCTCGCTGCTCGACCCGCGCGCCGCCCGTCACCTTGAGCGCTCGCTGTCAGCTGTGCTGGACGGGCGCACGGTGATCGCGATCGCCCACCGCCTGCACACCGCCCACGACGCCGACCGGGTCGCGGTGGTCGAGGACGGCCGGATCTCGGAACTCGGATCGCACCGAGAACTGATGGAGGCGGACGGCGCGTATGCCCGTTTGTGGCAATCGTGGCACGGCGACGCCGCTCGCGTGCCACCTGCCGTTTAACGGTTCCGGTTACGATTGGGGACGCTATGAGTGATTGGGAAGACGACTGGGACGACTCGTGGGGCCGTGACGAACTGCCGGTCCTCACCTCACCCTCCGGCCTTGAGCAGACGCGGGACGACACCGATGTCGGCTGGGGTGAGCGCACTTGGGCTGAGGGTTCAGGCAGCGCCGACTCCGAGGATTTGGAGCGCTTCCTGCGCGAGCGCCCGCCGCACCACGGCGACTGAAGTCGTGAGTGGCACGGCGACCGTCCGATGCATTCGTGGGGGCGCCTACCGTCCATCCGCATCGCGGTCAGTGATGCGGTGACGGTGGTACGGCGTTAGCTGCGCGGTGAAGGTGACGCGGCGACGATGGCGCGTGAAGGTGATGCGGTGATAGTGCCGCCTGGAAAGTGACGCAGTGATGGTGCGGTCCAGGTCCAGGCTCACCGGTGCCGGCATTGGTAGCGCTGACGGATGGTGGCGACCCGCACGGATGCGGGCTCGTGGATACGGCTTCGGCCCTGATCGAGTGGCGTGATGCCCGGCTGGCGCGAGGGTGGATCGTGCCGTGGCTTCGGCTTACCCACGCTTCGACTGCCCGTGGCTCAGGTCCCGACTGGCCCGGACTGGTGCGGCATCGACGGCGATGTCGCATCTGCTGGGGGCCACCGACGGAGCCCTTGTGGCCATCGTCCGGGATGGGCACTGCTTGCCGCGTGCCTGAGATCGTCATTGATTTCGGGTGCGGGGCAGTCGGTGCACGGGGTCGCAGGGCTGCGGTGGGCTGTGGCGAGGCGGGGTCAGTCTGGTGCGGCGTTGTGCGGGGGCATGGGTTCGGAATGGGTGCGCGTGACGGGTGTCTGGGTTGCCGGGGCGTGGGCCGAGGCGTTCGGCGGACGTAGGGCGGCGATTCCCAGGGCTATGGACGCGCCAGTGAGCAGCGTGGCCGCTTTGCGCCTGCGCTGACGGCGCAAGCGATGCCTAGTAATCAGGGGGCGGATGTCCGGGGGGTACTCCGGTGACGGGTACGGCTGGTTTGCGTAGTAGGGCGCGCCGGGGCGGATCTGGGTGGCGTACATCTGTGGTTTCTCCCGTGGCGTTGGTGATGCTTGGTGGCGGCCGGCGCTCTGTGGCGTGCTAGGAGCTCCGGATCACCCTCTAGATCCAGGATGAGCGGTCGCGCTGACAAATGGGGGCGAAATCCGAGTTATCCACAGGAGAGATTTTTTTTGGGAGATTTCTTGCGCGGGAGGGACGGTGCGGAGGCGCTCGAGTAGGGCGCGATCGGGCGGCTTCAGGGGGGCTGGAGCGGCTCCAGTGGACAGGCGCGGCCCGAATGGCGCAAGATTGGCACTCGTAGTGGTTGAGTGCTAGCCCAGGAGCTGACCCCGTGCCGACGTACCAGTACCAGTGCACCGAGTGCGGTGAAGGTCTCGAAGTCTTCCAGAAGTTCAGCGAGGACTCCCTCACGATCTGCCCGAGTTGCCAGGGCAGCCTGCGGAAGGTCTACTCCGCGGTCGGGATCGTGTTCAAGGGCTCCGGGTTCTACCGGAACGACAGCAGGGCGGCCTCGTCGTCTTCCTCGACTCCGGCGGCGTCGGGATCCAGCAACGGTTCAGGCGGCTCCGGCAGCGGCGCCTCGAACGGGTCCGGGTCCGGGTCTGGCTCCGACTCGTCCTCCACGTCCTCTGGTTCGTCCTCGACGTCTGGCTCGTCCGCGTCTTCCGGATCCTCGGGCTCTTCCGGGTCGCCCGGATCCGGATCTAGCTCTTCGGCCAAGAGCGGCGGCAGCGGATCTTCGTCGGCCGCCGCCTAGTCGGCGTTGGCGGCGCCCGGTAGTCAGCCCTTGAGCGGAAGCTGGAACCAGACCGCCTTGCCGGTCGGCGTCGGGCGCACGCCCCACCGGCCGGAGAGCTGATCGACCAGGAACAGGCCTCGGCCGCCCTCGTCGTTTGCCGACGCGGTGCGTACGCGCGGGGTGCGCACGTCCTGGTCGTGCACCTCGACCCACAGCGACGAGCCGCCGCGTCGCATCACGACCTCTATCCTGCGCCGGTCCGAGCGCAACGCCGCGACCGCGCCGTCCAGCACCGCATTGTCGAGCAGGCCGTCCGGCGCCGCCTCGCCGAGCAGCGCACGCTCCAGGGCCGCCAGGTCGAACTCGTCCTCGCCGTCTGCGTTCGAGCCGTCCGGGTCGGAGATCGTGTACGGCGAGTCCTCGTCCAGCATCGGGCCACGCGGCGTCGGACCGGGGCCCGAGGCGTGCCGCACCGCGTTGGTCACCAGTTCGGAGACCAGCAGCTCCACCGTCTCGGACAGGTTGTCGCTGGCCCACTCCCGCAGCACCGAGCGGGCGTGCGAGCGGGCCACCGACGGCGAGGCGGGGTCGGCGGGCAGGTTGATCCGCCACAGCGGCAGCGGGTCCAGGTCGGTGCGCATCGCCAGAACCGCGCGGTCGTCGTCCAAGGGGCCCGAGGACGCCCGCAGGGTCGCCCGGCACAACGCCGCCGGGGACGCACCCGGGCCGAGCGCCTCCAGGGCGTCACACAGCGCGCGCACGCCCTCGTCCACCGACTGTCCGCGCCGTTCCACGACCCCGTCCGTGTACAGGACGATCGTGTCGCCCGGCGCGACGATGAACGCGTGGTCGTTGAAGGCAATGCCGCCCACGCCGAGTGGTACGTCCGGCGGTACCTCCATCGGGTGACAGCCGTGTGCGCCCGTGAGCAGCGGCGGCGGATGCCCCGCGTTGGCCAGTACACACTCCCGAGTGAACGGGTCGTAGACCGCGTATACGCAGGTGACCAGGAGCGCCTCGTTCAGGCCCTGCACCAAGTCATCCAGATGGGTCAGCACCTGCGCGGGTTCCAGGTCGAGTACCGCGTACGCCCGCAGCGCCGCGCGCAGCTGGCCCATGACGGCCGCGGCGTGCGCGCCACGGCCCTGCACGTCGCCGATCGCGATCCCGATCCGCCCGGAGGACAGCTCCATCACGTCGTACAGGTCGCCGCCGACGTCTGATTCGTCACCCGGGCTGTAGCCGACCTGCACGGCCGCGCCGTCGACCGTCGGCAGGTGCGAGGGCAGCAGCGAGTGCTGCAGGGCCAGGGCGAGCGACCGCATGCTCTCGTAGAGCGCCGCGTTCTCCAGCGCGAAGCCCGCCCGCGCGGCGACCTCCTCGACCAACTCCACGTCGCTCTGCTCGAACGCCCGGTCCGGGTTGTCGACTCCGACCGCGAGCACGCCCTTGATGCCGCGCGGTCCGAGCAGCGGAACCGCGATCACGGCCGCCGCATCCGTGAGCAGCGGATGGCCGCCGTTCGCCGCACGTGGAACGGGCACGGGCACCGCCACGGGTACCGGCACGATCGGTGTGGAAGGCTTCGGCGTCCTGGCGATCGTGGGACGACCAGTACGCAGCGCGACGGCGCAGGGGTGTTCGTCCGGGTACGAGATGCGTCGATCCGCGACGCTCGGCGAGCTGGTCCGCCGCGCTCGCGCGTGATCCATCCGGACGGTCACTGCGCGCCGCAGCTTGCCGGTGTCGTCGAGCAGGTCCACGACGCACTGGTCGGCGAAGGAGGGCACGAGCAGTTCGGCGATCGCGGCGAGGGTCCGGCCGGTGTCCAGCGAGGTGCCGAGCAGCATCCCGGCGCGGGAGAGCAGAGAGGAGCGTACGGTCTCCGATCCGCGCTCCGCCTCGATACTCCGCGCGCCCTCCGCGCCCGCGGGCGGGGGACCGTCGTGTCGGCCCACCAGCTGACCCGCCATCGGCCCACCTTTCCGTCCGCGCCCGGTCAACCGAGTCGACCCATCTACTCAGTGTGCCACTCACGGGGCCGGACGGTGGACGGCTCACGGGCGCGTCCACCCCGGCGGCGAAGTGGTCCGATCATGCGACGGCCGCGGAACCGTCCCAAGCTAGCAGACCCCTGATAGTGCTGGCGAGAGCCGCGCGGCCTGCGGGCACGGCCGATCGGGGCGGGGCCGCCGACCGGTCGTTTCGCGCAGCCGGGCGAGGCCGTAAGGTGTGGCCGGACCAACGGCTCCCGGATCCGCAAGCCTCCGCCCCACCCGCAAGGATTGGCCGATGTCAGCGACCCACCCCTCGGCAGCCCAGCCCTCGGACGCGCAGCCGGCCGCCGCCGCGCCCGAGTCGACGCGTGAGCCCGCCGCGGAGCCGTCGATCCCGGATCAGCCGGGCGCGGCGGGGAACGGGGCGTCGGCCGCACGGCAGGCGCCGGCTGAGGCCACGTCAGCTGCGAACGGTGTCGCCGCACCGGCCGCGGAGCAGCAGCCGAGCAGCGAGCCGGAGGCCACACCGCAGGTCAGGCCCCAGACCCAGCTGCCGGCGGACCGGCCGATGCGGCTGGGCAGGCTCAGGACCCTTCTCGCCATCGGGGTCGGCCTCGTGGTGCTGGTCCTCGTCGGGTCCGCGGTAGGCGCCTGGGCCTTCACCGATGCGCTGCACGCCTCGTATCCGCAGACCTCGGGCGCGCTGAAGATCACCGGACTGTCCGCGCCGGTCACCGTGCAGCGGGACTCGAACGGCATCCCGCAGATCTACGCGCAGACCTCCGCGGACCTGTTCCTCGCCGAGGGCTACGTTCAGGCGCAGGACCGGTTCTGGCAGATGGACGTGGACCGGCACGTTACGTCCGGCACGCTCTCGTCCATGCTCGGCTCGAGCGCCTTAAGCACCGACGAGTTCGTACGCACGCTCGGCTGGCGTACCGTCGCCGAACAGTCATACGCACAGTTGAAGCCGGAGACGAAGACGTACCTGCAGGCTTACTCGCAGGGCGTCAACGACTACATCGCCGCGCACCCCGGCGGTTCATCGCTGTCCATCGAGTACGCGATCATCGGCGCGCCGCTGTTCGGCACCGTGAGCGACTACAAGCCGGCCCAGTGGACCCCGGTCGACTCGGTCGCCTGGATCGAGGCGATGGCCTGGGACCTGCGCGAGAACGTGAACGACGAGATCTCCCGCTCGCTGCTGACCCAGACCCTGTCCGTGGACCAGATCGAGCAGCTTTACCCGTCGTATCCGTACTCGACGCACTCCACGATCGTCACCCAGGGTGCATTGGTCGGATCAACGTACGAACAGAGCGCCAAGGTCTCGGCCGCGCTGCCCGCCGCCGCGCAGCAGAAGCTCTCCCAGCTCTCCCAACTGCTCTCGCAGATCCCGTCCGTCCTCGGCCCGGCCGACCCGTCGGGCAGCGGCGTGGGTTCGAACTCCTGGGTCGTCTCCGGCTCGCTGACCAGTACCGGAAAGCCGCTGCTGGCCAACGATCCGCATCTCGCACCCTCGGTGCCTTCGATCTGGTACCAGGTCGGGCTGCACTGCGTGACCGTCGGTTCGCAGTGCCAGTACGACGTGTCCGGGTACTCCTTCCCGGGCATGCCGGGCGTCGTGATCGGCCACAACGCCAACGTCGCCTGGGGCTTCACCAACGAGGGCGCGGATGTCAGCGACCTGTACCTGGAGAAGATCGACGGCGAGGACTACCTCTACGACGGCAAGGAGTATCCGCTCACCGAGCACACGGAGAGCATCGACGTCGCGGGGCAGCAGCCGGTCACCATCACCGTCCGATCCACTCGGCACGGCCCGTTGATCTCGGACGTCTCCTCGACGGACAAGCTCGTCGGCAAGCAGGCCCCGGCCGCGCGCAGCGGCGACCCGGCGCAGGGGGCCGCACCCGGGATCCAGTACGGCGTCGCGCTGCAGTGGACCGCCCTGCAGGCCAACTCGACCATGGACGCGCTGTTCGAACTCGACCGCGCCGCGAACTGGACCCAGTTCCGCGCCGCGGCCGCCGACTTCACCGTCCCGGCGCAGAACCTGGTCTACGCCGACACCGCGGGCAATATCGGTTACCAGGCACCGGGCCGGATCCCGATCCGCAAGAACGGCGACGGACGCTGGCCGGTACCGGGCTGGACCGACCAGTACGACTGGACCGGCTACATTCCGTTCTCCGCGCTGCCTTCCGAGTACAACCCGAGCCAGGGCTACATCGTCACAGCCAACAATGCGGTAGTCGATCCCACATACCCGTACACGCTGACGACGGACTGGGATTACGGCTATCGGTCGCAGCGCATCACGCAGGACATCCAGCGCCTGACCGCGAACGGCCGCAAGGTCACGGTTTCTGACATGGCGTCAATTCAGAACGACAGCTACAACCCAGAGGCTGCGCTGCTCGTCCCCGATCTGCTTAAGCTCAAGACGGATGCGTTTACGCAGCCCGCGCAGAACCTGCTGAAGAACTGGGATTACACACAGCCCGCGACCTCAGGCGCGGCGGCGTATTACAACGCCGTGTGGTCCGAAATCCTCAAGATGACTTTCGAGACCAAGCTGCCCACCGACGTGAACCTCTCGACCCTCGGCCTCGACGGCGGCGACCGCTGGTTCGCGGTGATCCAGTCGATCATCGACCAGCCGGACAGCGAGTGGTGGGACAACCCGAAGACCACGCAGCGGGAGACCCGCGACAGCATCCTGACCGCCGCGCTCAAGAAGGCCAGGCTCGACCTGACCGCCAAGCTGGGCAAGGACGTCTCCAAGTGGACCTGGGGCCGCCTGCACACGCTTACCCCGACCGAGCAGACCCTCGGCACCTCCGGTCCCGGCATTGTCAGGTGGCTGCTCAACGGCCAGTCCGAGCAACTGGCCGGCGGGTCGTCACTGGTGGACGCGACCAGCTGGGACCTGTCCGCGGGGAACTACGACGTGACGGTCGCGCCGTCGATGCGGATGATCGTGGACCTCGCCGACTTCGACAGCTCCCGTTGGATCAATCAAACGGGTGAATCCGGGCACGTGGACGACCCCAACTATCTCGATCAAGCTCCACTGTGGGCGTCGGGCGAAACGCTGCCGTGGGCCTACACCGCGGCCAAGGTCAAGGCGGCGGCCACGGCCACCCTCACACTGGAACCGGACAGCACAGGCTCATAGCCCGGCGCTATTGCTGTTGCTGCTGTTATCGCCGCTGCCGCTGCCGCTGAAGCGGACGAGACGGCTCGGCGCGCAGACGGCATCCACGGGCTGGTCGTGCGCCTCGACCGGGAACGTCGCGTCGAGTTCGTGGTCGTAGACGAGCGCGCAGACCCAAGGGCGCGAGACGTGCGCGGAAGCGTGTGCTGGCTGCTCCGGGCCAGCCATACGCACTGTCTTACGCACCGTCAGACGATTAAGCGCGCGGTCGTACGAGCCGCCGCCACGCCCGAGCCGTTGACCGGTAGACGAGATCGCTAGAGCGGGGACGAGCACGACGTCAGCGTCCTGGATCGCCTCTACGCCGAGCCGCTCGCCGACTGGTTCGCGTAGGCCGAACCGACCGGGTGCAAGCCTGGCATCGTAGACTGCCCAATCGAGGTCTGAATCGGGACGTAGTACCGGTAACAGGACCCGGATGCCCCTTGTCGTAAGGGCATCGAGCAGCGCTGTCGTATCCGGCTCGGTGCCGAATGATGCGTATGCGCACACCGTCAGAGCCGTGCGTGGCACTGATACGCCCAGCTCAGGGGCCTGAAGCAGGCGCTGTGTTACGGCTGACGACGCTTGACGCGCCAAATGGTTACCTAGTGTGAGCCGATCGTTGACGAAACGTGATCTCGCTGTGGCTTTGTCGTTGGCGCGGTCGGGCATTCTTGATCTCGTAACGTGTTCAGGCTGGCACTGTTCGCTCCGCGGAGAGTGACCAGCCGGTGTGTGTCGGGGGACGGAGCGGGTACGCACCGGACCAGCCTGCCGCAATAACCGTTGAGTTGCGCTGCAGGAAGGGTCGGGTGCCGGAACGGCTATGACGGCGACACAGTGGGGCCTGGTGTGTCTCGGGGCGGTCTGCTTGATCCTCGCCGTCGCGGTGGCCCGTCTCGCCGCCCGTCTGCGCGACGCCGCGGCCCGTGCCGCCGCCGAACTCGACGCGATGCGGCTGGCGCTCAACGGGCTCGAACAGGGCCGGTCCAGCCTGGAGCGGCTCTCGGCCACCGATCCGGTGACCGGCGTGTGGAACCACCGCTACCTGCAGGACACCCTCGCGCTCGAGGTCGACCGGGCGCGCCGGATCGACCGGCCGCTCGCGCTGCTGATGTGCGACGTGGACCGGTTCCGGGCGGTGAACGCGGCACACGGGCACCAGGCGGGCTCGGCGGTGCTGCGCGAACTGGCCCAGCGGCTGGCCCTGGAGATCCGCTCCTTCGACACCTTCGCGCGCTACGGCGGCGAGGAGTTCGTGGTCCTGCTGCCCGACACCGGGCCGCAGGGTGCGGCCGTCGTCGCAGAGCGGTTGTGTTACGTGGCTCGCAAGCTGCTTATGGACACGGTTCCGTCGATTAACACCGCGCCGTCAATTAATGCGGTGCCGGTTAGTGCGGTACCGGTTAACGCACCCGCCCTTGAACAGGCGACGGCGAGCGTCGGGGCCATGAGTTCGGGCGACTTTACGCGCGCGGCGGTCAGGTCGCCGCAAGCCACCGAGATCCGGCTGACCATCTCGATCGGCGCCGCGGTCTTCCCGGATGCGGGTACGCACGCCGCGACGCTTATCCGTGCTGCCGACGAGGCATTGGCGGAGGCAAAGCGGTCCGGTGGTAACACGTGGGTGGTACCGGGCGTCGTCGCCTCACCAGCTCTTCATGTAGAAGCCACATCTCTTTGACACATGCACCGCTAAAGTCAGCTCATGTCTATCGATTCATGGGTGTCCTCGACCAGCGGCTCCGGCGGGCGTCGCCGTCTGCGCAAAGCGGTGATACCGGCCGCCGGCCTGGGCACTCGGTTCCTTCCCGCCACCAAGGCCACCCCGAAGGAGATGCTGCCGGTCATCGACAAGCCGGCCATCCAGTACGTGGTGGAAGAGGCGGTCGCGGCGGGCCTGGACGACGTGTTGATGGTCACCGGGCGTAACAAGCGGCCCGTCGAGGACCACTTCGACCGCGCCTACGAGCTCGAGGGCGCGCTGGAGGCCAAGGGGGACCGGGAGCGGCTCGCCGCGGTACGCCAGTCCAGCGAGCTCGCGGCCGTGCACTACGTGCGCCAGGGCGACCCGCGCGGCCTCGGGCACGCCGTGCTGTGCGCGGAACCGCACGTCGGCTCCGAGCCGTTCGCGGTGCTGCTGGGCGACGACCTGATCGACCCGCGCGACCCGCTGCTGGCCCGCATGATCGACGTGCAGGAGCAGTACGGCGGCTCGGTCATCGCGCTGATCGCGGTGGACCCCGAGCAGATCCACCTCTACGGCTGCGCCGCGTCCCTGCCGGTCGACGGCCAGTCCGACCTGGTCCGGGTCACCGACCTGGTCGAGAAACCCGCCACCGGCGCCGCCCCGTCGAACCTCGCGGTCATCGGCCGCTACGTGCTGGCCCCCGCCGTGTTCGACGTGTTGCGCGAGACCAAGCCGGGGCGCGGCGGTGAGATCCAGCTGACCGACGCGCTGCGCACCCTGGCCACGGATCCCTCGATCGGGGGACCCGTGCACGGCGTCTTGTTCACCGGACGCCGCTATGACACCGGGGATCGGGCCGACTATCTGCGTACCATCGTCAAGTTGGCCTGTGAACGCGACGACCTCGGCCCGGAGTTCCGCGAGTGGCTCGAGGGTTACGTGGCGAAGGGTTTTTCCGACTGACGGAGTGGCGATGAGCGGCGGGATCCATCCGACCGACCAGCGGGGTCCTACCGCGATGCGCAGCGTTGAGCAGCACCTCGCGGACGTCCTCTCCCGGATCCGGCCGCTGCCGCCGTTCGAGCAGCATCTGCTTGACGCGCACGGGCACCGGCTGGCCGAGGACGTGATCGCGCCCAGGGACGTCCCCCTGTTCGACAACTCCGCGATGGACGGGTACGCCGTTCGGCGGATCGACGTGCTCGGCGTGGACGACGAGCGTCCGGCCCTGCTGACGGTCACTCAGGAGCTGCCAGCCGGGGTCGCCGCCAACGTGGAGATCGGTCCCGGCGCCTGCGCCCGGATCATGACCGGTGCGCCGGTGCCGCCAGGCGCGGACGCTGTCGTACCGGTCGAGTGGACGGACGGCGGCGCGGGCGCGGAAGGCACCGTACGGATCTACCGCACTCCGGAGCCCGGTGGCCACATCCGCCGAACGGGTGAAGACGTCCGGGTCGGCCAACCGCTGCTGTCCGCCGGAACCCTGCTCGGCGCGCGGCAGATCGGGCTGCTCGCCGCGGTCGGCCGGGACCTGGTCGCGGTCCGGCCGAGCCCCCGCGTGGTGATCATCTCCACCGGCTCCGAGCTGGTCGAGCCGGGGGCGCCGCTCGGTCCGGGGCAGATCCCGGACGCGAACGGCTACACGCTGGCGGCCGCGGCGCGTGAGGCCGGGGCGGTGGTGTACCGCGTCGGCGTGGTGGCGGACGACGCGAAACTGCTGCTGGACACCATCGAGGACCAGCTGATCCGGGCCGACCTGGTGGTGACCACCGGAGGGGTCAGCGTCGGCGCGTACGACGTGGTCAAGGAGGCGCTGACCGGACTCGGCACGGTCGAGTTCGGCCGGGTCGCCATGCAGCCGGGCATGCCGCAGGGCTTCGGCGTAGTCGGCGTGGAGGAGATCCCGATCTTCACGCTGCCCGGCAACCCGGTCTCCGCGTACGTCGGCTTCGAGCTCTTCGTGCGCCCGGCCATCCGCAAACTGTTCGGCCGTGAGGAGGACCTGCAACACACGGTCGTCGAAGCGGTGTGTACGGCGGCCTTCGACTCGCCCCCCGGCCGGCGGCAGTATGCGCGCGGCGCGGTGCAGCCGGCCGCGGCCGACGGGCGGATCGAGGTGCGTCCGGTCGGCGGTTCAGGCTCCCACCTGATGGGCGGCCTAGCCCAGGCGAACTGCCTGATCGTGGTGCCCGAGGCGCAGATCCGGGTCGAGCGCGGCGATCTCGTCTCGGTCGTGCTGCTCGACGGCGAGTCGCGCGGTGGCTCGGCGCTGGCGGGCGACCGGTAACCGTGAACACGCCCGCAGGTAAATCGGATCAGTTCACCCATCTGGACTCATCCGGCGCGGCCCGGATGGTAGACGTCGCGGAAAAGCCGATCACCGCCCGTGCCGCCGAGGCGTCCGGCCGGGTCCTGGTCTCCGAGCAGGTCGTCGCGCTGTTGCGCGGTTCGGGCATGCCCAAGGGAGACGCGCTCGCAGTCGCCCGGATCGCCGGTATCCAGGGCGCCAAGCGCACCTCCGACTTGATCCCGCTCTGCCACCCCATCGGCATCGCCGGCGTGACCGTGGACCTCGACGTGACCGATGACGCAGTAGAGATCCGGGCTCGGGTGAGAACTGCTGATCGCACCGGCGTGGAGATGGAAGCGCTCACGGCGGTGGCCGTCGCCGGTCTGGCCCTGATCGACATGGTCAAAGCTGTCGACCCGGCCGCCGTTTTATCCCAGATTCGAGTCGAATCGAAGACCGGCGGACTGAGCGGGGATTGGAAGCGCTAAGCTGCCGCGCGCGGCTGGGCTACAGGGACGCGGTGGCGTTTTCGGTCGGCTGTGGTGGGGGCAAGAAAGGTCTGTCATGGCTTACGCCGTCGTGGTCACGGTATCGAACCGTGCCGCTGCCGGTATTTACGCGGACACCACGGGTCCGCTGATCGCCGATGCCCTTATGCGAGCCGGGCACGAGGTAGGCGGTCCGCGTGTCGTACCCGACGGTGAGCCGGTGGAGGACGCCTTACGCAGCGCGCTGCGGGACGGCGCGCAGGTGATCGTGACGACCGGAGGCACGGGTGTGTCGCCGACCGACCGGACCCCGGAGTTCACGCGACGGGTGCTCGACTATGAGGTCCCCGGCATCGCGGAGGCGATCCGTGCACAGGGGCGCGGGAAGGCCCCGACGGCGATCCTCTCGCGTGGCCTTTCCGGCGTCGCGGGCAGAACCCTGATCGTCAATCTGCCGGGTTCGAGCGGAGGCGTGAAGGACGGCCTGGCGGTGCTGCTGCCCGTGCTTGACCACGCGCTGGACCAGCTGGCCGGTGGCGACCACAAGCCGGGCGGTGGGGTCTAGTGGCCGTCCGAGGCTATCCGGTGGTGCTCAGCGAGGGAGCGGTCAGCCTGCGCCCGCCCGCGGTTCGCGATGGCCGTGCCTGGCAGGATCTGCAGACGCGCAACCGTGCGTGGCTCTCGCAGTGGGAGGCCACCGTGCCGCCTGACACGCCGTACGTACGTCGGCTGACCTACCGTGAGTTGGTGCGTCGTGGGCGGCGTGAGGCAGCGGCGGGACGCATGATGCCGTTCAACGTCTGGTACACAGACCCGCAGGCGAACGATGCGGTGCGTATGGTCGGCCAGCTGAACGTGGCCGGCATTGCCTGGGGCTCGCTGTGTTCGGCGCATATCGGTTACTGGGTGGATGAGCGAGTGGCGGGTCGCGGCATCATCCCGACGGCGCTGGCTCTGGCGGTGGACCATTGTTTTCGCACGGTCGGCCTGCACCGGGTGGAGGTGAACATCCGCCCCGAGAACGTCCCCAGCCGCCGGGTCGCCGAGAAACTGGGCTTCCGCGAGGAGGGCCTGCGCCGGTCATACCTTCATATCGACGGCGGATGGCGAGACCACATCGCGTACGCGCTGACCGCCCCCGAGGTCCCGGAGGGGATGGTCAACCGGTGGCGGCGGGTCCAGTCCAGCCACTCCGTATGAGCTGATACTGTGACAATGTATGTAGAACCCGTTCGGGTGAACGGGTGCATACCGATCCAGGCGTGCGGGTAGCCTCCGGAGTCGAAAATCCCGGTAGTCAGATCAATCGCATCTTTTCCTTACGACACACCGATAATCAGCCGTCGTATCAGCGGCGATGACCCTACCGTTGCGTTATGAGCAGCAGCGGCGTCATCTACGCGATCATCGTCGGGGCGTGGGCGGTCTACCTCGTCCCCATGTGGCTACGCCGCGAGGACGAGCTGAACCGGGCTCGCCAGACGCACCGGTACGCAGCTGCCATCAAGGTGTTGGCGAACAAGGAGGCGTTCGAGCGGCGGTGGGCACAGCCGGACGAGGCCGAGGAGGCACTGCCGCTCGCCGTCGGCCAGAACTTCGCTCCTGTGTCCCGCGCCCCCCAGCGCGGCACCGAGGCCAAGTCGACGGCTGCATCGGCATCGTCCAAGACGGCATCGCCTGCTGCCAAGCCCAAGTCAGCTCCCGTCTCGCGTCCTGTGGTCGCCGCGAAGGCCTCGGCCAAGCAGACGGTCACTGCGAGCGTCGCCGCAGGCAAGCGTGCCGGTGCGAAGTCGGCGCCGCAGCGTCCCACGCAGCCGCAGCCGCAGCCGTCGACCGCTCCGAAGTCGCCGGGCCCGCGCACGGGCCTGATGGCGCGGCGCCGTCGCGTGGTCGGCCTGCTGTTCACAGCCTCGACGCTCGGCGCGCTGGTCTCGGCCGACCTCGGGGCGCAGTACCTGTGGGCGATGGCGACCCCGGCCGTGCTGCTGTCGACGTACATCGTGTGGCTGCGCCGCGACGAGCAGGTCCGCGCCGCCGCCCGTGCCCGCCGCCGCGCGGCCGCCCAGGTGGCCCGCGAGGCACGTGAGGCCCGCGACGTGCGCGAAGTACGTGACGCGGCTGACCAGCAGTCCCGCAAGGACGCCGAGACCGCCCGCCTGGCCACCGAACTGGCCCAGTCCGAGGCCGAGCAGCAGCGCCGCACCCAGGTCGCCCGCCGCCGCTCAGCCGCCGCCCGCGCCCGTGCCCAGGTCTACACCCAGGAGGCCCCCGACCTCCCTCAGGCCTCCAACGGCTGACCGATAGCAGCCAAGGCGCCGAGGCCCCGGACCCGCAATAACGGTTCCGGGGCCTCCCGCCCGCTGTGATAGCCTCTACCTCGTTCAAGGGCCTGTGGCGCAGCCCGGTAGCGCACCTCGTTCGCATCGAGGGGGTCAGGGGTTCAAATCCCCTCAGGTCCACGATACGGACGTTCACGCGATCCGTCTCTGAACGTTCACGAGTTCCCGTCCAATCGCTTGTTGATCAAGGGGTTGGGCGGGATTTCTCGTTTCCGGGGCTGCTTTATAGGGGCTCTGGGAGCCGTCGAGCACGCGGAGGCCGCAGTTGTCCCGTTTGGGGACATGCCGCAGTGGCCGGACGACTCGGGACGTCGTTCGGCTAGGCCTTTGCACTCAACCCATTAGTGATCTTGTATGTCTTCCAGACTTAGTCGGGCGATCGCAGTCTCGGCTCGGGGTGTGCTTGGTCAATCTCACAGTCGATCGTGTCCGGAGTCTCGCGGGCTTCCGGATCCTCGTCGTCAGCGCTCGATCCGCAGCCTCGTTTCCAGATGTCGATCTGGCGCAGGTTGGCAATCGTGAGCTGAATCGCGATCAGGATGGTCTGGGCGACGCGGCCGCGGGGCAGGCGCAGCTTGCTCTCCGCGATGTCGGTGTCGATGAATTTGAGCGTGCCGTTGCCGCCCTCATTGAGTGCGCGGATTGCACCGTAGGGCCGTTTCCAGGGCGTGCTGCCGTGCAGGTACTTCTGCCTATGCTTCGGGTTCGAATCGGGTGGCACGGTGCTTGTCGCCCGTTGGCAGCACCCGGGCCTTTGATCGATCGGAATATCCGGTGGCTGGACGCGCGGAAGTCCTGCCGTCGCAGAGCGCACCTGGCGACGGTTGGTCAGGTCGATGGTTACGTCCCTCGGGTTGGCGGCTGCGCGTCCTCCCGTGCGGTCTCGCTCGTCGGCCCAGGGGCATGTCACCGTGGGGCTCAGGCCGGCGGCAGGGCACTGGATGCGGTAGGCGCCGCCGGGCTGTTTCGCGTTCTCCTTGGTTTGGAATCGGAAGGCGAGGGCCTGGTCCATCAGCGCCTGTCCGCGTTCTTTGTCTTCCCGCGTCGTTCCTTTGGCGAGAAGCCGTGCTGCATCGAGCAGGTGTCCTGGCGTGTGCGGGCACACCGGGACTCCTCCGAACCACAGGGCGCCGGCGGGCGTTGTTCCCTGGCGGCCGAGGTTGGTCTTCTTGTAGTCGATGACCAGTTCGCGCTCGGATGCGCGAATCGCATCGTAGAACCAGATGAGTCGGTCGCTGTAGCCCCGGTCCAGGGCGAGATGGGCGCGAGGGAAGTGGAACCTCGCGTCGAATCGATTCAGGATGCCGATAGTGGCGGTGTCTTCGCCGATGTTGGGGGTGTGCAGGCACATGCCGATCGCGAGTCGCGGGTATCTGCTGGCGAGCGCTGGGTCGGCGTGCGCTGTGATGCCGATGGTGAGTCCGTTGGCCCAGATCAGGTCGTCTTCGTCGCTGCCGCCCTTCTTGTACCAGTCGGCGTGTGGATCGAGAACGGCTCCAGAGCGGCGGCGTTCCAGCCCCCAGGTTGGTGCGGGGGTGCAGTCAATGCCGATGTCTCCATGCCAGTGGCGCAGTGCGCCGATCCGCTCTGCCTCGGCGATCGACAGGTGGACGATCAGATCGGCGAGCTTTGTGATCGCTTCGGCCGCCGAGTTGTCCTCCTGCCATCGCTGCCGAACCTCTGCGGCCTCCTCGCGTGTGAGGCGTCTGCGGCGGTCATGTCGCGCCGGATCGAAAACTGTGGTCAGTGCGTCGAACGCCCGCTGGATCCTCGCGTATGCGGCACGCGACACGCATGCGTCAGTCAGGCTGTATGTAAGACCACCAATGCCCAGCGAGTTGCGTGCTGCCTCGGAGATCTGGCTGCCGAGGACCTCCGCGGCATCGTCAAGGTTCGTCGAACCTCTCCGGTAGACGCACGAAAGCATCAGCCCTGTCAGCACGGCTTCGATCGACACGCCCGGCGGCCCCGGTCTGCCTGCGAGCTTGGCGTTGATGACCTCGAGAACCCCGGACTGCCGCAGCATCGCGCGGAACTGGCCGACCTTGCTGTCGGGAATGAGCGCGGGGGCGTCCTGCTGCGGCACCGGGCGACGGAAGCGATCCAGCCGGCTCGCCTCGTACCGCCACCCGCGACGAAACGCAGGCCGCGATGTTAGTCCCATGCAGTGCCCCGCAACAGGCGTGTGGCCGCATCGGTGTTGATAGGCGGCACCCAGCGCGAGTACTTCGCCAGCTGAGCGCTGCTGCGCAGTCCCGCTGCGACCGCGATCAACTCCCGGTCGACTCGGTCAGTCATGAGTGCGACGATCCACGTGCTGCGCAGCCTCTGCAGCGACAGACGCGGCGTGCCTCGGGGCGGGATGTTTCGCCACGTCCAGTTCGAAACGAGATTCTTCGCGGCTGCGACCCGACGTGCGGGACGGAACAGGTAGTGCTCGCGTCGGACCTCGGCGAGCTCCTGAAGAGCCTGTTCGTATCGAGCTCGACATGCGATGACGCGACCCGAGGACGTGAGGGTGATCAAGGTCGCTCCGGACGTGAGTACGCGCACGTCCCGCCCCGCGGTGGCGATGAAGTCTGCACGAGCCAGACCACAACCCGCGCCCAAGCACAGCAGGGCTTTTGCATCCCATCGACGTGGGGCGGGCAGGCCGTCGGACCACGCATCGAGTGCGGCGAGCTCAGACGACTTGTAGGGAGCGGACGGTTCGTCGGGTACGTGAAGCTTCGGCGAAGGGGCTTCACCGCGGTCAACCCAGACCAGGGCCTCCCGCATGCGGCGCAAATAGGTCCGGTAGGTGAGGGCGGTGGACGGACCGAAGTAGCGGTCGGCGTAGCGGCTGATGGTGAACCGATCGATGTTCTCGTTCCTCAACCAGACCCCAGGATCTGGAGGCAATCCGGACTCGTCGGCGAACTGAGCCATGCGCGTCGCGACGTAGAGCAGATCGTCGATGCCGTAGGGCACCCGCCCGACAACTGCGGCCACCAGTGCGATGACGAGTGCTCGAATCCGCTCCCACTGGTCGGCCGGAATCCTCGGGCGATAGGCGTGGATGCGCGCTGTGTCGGCCTCGCTCACCTGCATCACCCACTCCCATCGGCTGGCTAGATAGCCACCTTCATCGTCGACCGTGATCGTGAGGAGCGCATTTCGATGCCTGGAGGGTTGGGCCGTTCGATCGCCCCCCGTGAGCACGCCGTCGATCCGGATCACTGGATCGACTCGCAGGCGGGCGATCCGCCTGCTCGGGTCGTCCAGCACATTGCTCGCGCGCTGCTGGCTGCGATCGCTGCCAAGGGCTGGAGCTTGAGAGAGGTTGCTTCGGCTAGCCGGGTCAACCGGCAGGCGATCGCGAACATCATCGCCGGGCTGAGCTGGCCAGACGTTGTCACGATCGTCAGACTCGAGGACGCGCTCGGTGTGCCTTTGTGGCCCTCGGCCAGAGGGCTCGCTTCGGGGCATGATGACTCTTCCCGCTCTGCGGTCGACCGCTGAGAGCATGATGGGATGAGCGCAAAGCCCCCCGGCTTTCATAGCTGATTGCTATGCTGCGGAAAGGACTGAACGCTCTTCGAGGGGCTGGATGTCTAGCGGCGGCACCGAGCTGTCATCTCGGTGCCGCCGGTCCATAGGTTCAATCTGATCGAGTTGACCGACCCTTCTCAGTTATTTTTGATCTGGCGCACCTAATTCCTGGGACGCGACGAACGATCCGTCGTCAAGCCGTTGTGCCTTTCCAGCCTTGACGAGCTTGACTAACGTTTGTCGAGCTGTCTCCACTCTGTTGCGTTTCGGCTTTTCAGTGTGGTCAAATACTTGAGCAAGAATCGTTGATGTGATCGGTCGATCAGATGTAGCAAGCAGGTCGACAGCGAGCTCCCACAGAGTCTGTCCTGATGGTGAGAGCTGCGGCAGTCCGATTCGGCGAGCTGGTGGCGAAGGGGGTGGTTTGCCATCGGTATCAGCGAGGTCGAGTGATCCCAGTTTCCCGCGTAAGTGCTTCGCGGTTATCTCAGTCTCGACACGACGCTGGGCAACATCACTGAGCTGCTCCCGCAGCCGCTCTTCCTCGGTTGTGATCTGCTCCAACTCCAGCTCGATGTCACGGATCACCATGACCAAGCTCTCCTGCTGGCCGATCGAACCCTGTTGCACTGGAAACCACCTTTCGTATCAGCGGCCAATGCAATCCCATCATCGAGCCTATTGCATGCGGGCCCTCGTGCGAAGCGGAATAGCGCAACTCGCATCCTCCATCTGTACTGCCGATCATGTATCGCACAAAATTCTCGATGCAGTTCACGCCGACTGCAGCTTGCGTGGGCAGCGGAAGTGGCATGCATCTGGTGTCCGAGATAGAAAGCACTCTGATATGAATTTACGTCGCTTTCTTCAAGCGTAAGTGATTACAATGGGCTTGCCTTCGGAATTGATATTGGTAGAAGCTCTAAAATTGTTTCTGCCGTTTGAGTGATCATCTATTTTCGCGGTTGCCAATCGCAGCCCTCTGGCCTCCGCTCTTGCGGTTCCTGCGATGCTGATACGTCTTCAGCGCGGTTGCTGTGAGGTGGATGGGAGAGCGGGAGCATATGCGTGCCTCGGCGAAGATCAGGTGGGCTGTGTCTCCGGCGGCTCGGATACAAGTCATGATCACGAGCTCCAACGTTCCTGAACTGTCTCAAGCGCTCTCAAGCACGCCGCTAGCGCTATCACGATGCGGCTGATCGAGCGTGGCCACGATTCGTCATCTCCCTCTCAGCGCCCGTGCATTGGACTTAGGATCTGTGCGGGTGGGCGGCGCTGGCGTGCTGGCAGAAGGTGGGCGGCAGGTCGCCGGGCAGAGCGGAGCAGGCTCATGCAAGAAGGCCGGTGGACCACGGTCACCCAGTCCGAGTTTGATCACGAGCGCCGCGGCCTCGACGCCATCCGCACGCGGTTGCCGGACGTGGGCCCGTGGTACTCCTGGTCGAACTTCACCTTCACCGCGAGCACTGGGCATGTGCGCGAGGTCGACCTGCTGGTCGTCGCGCCCAGCGGCGTGCTCATGGTCGAGCTGAAGGAGTGGCACGGCTTGCTCACCGCCGAGAACGGCACGTGGGTGCAGACCACCCCCAGTGGCGTGCGCCGGCCGCTCGGCAATGCGCTGCATCTGGTCAACCGCAAGGCCAAGGAGCCGGCGGGGCTGCTGGCCCAGAACAGCAAGGGCGTGTGGGCTGGCGAGGCTGTCTGCCTCACGGATGACTCGCTGCATGTTCGCCTGCCGTCACACGATCAGAACGGCGTATATAAGGTCGCCGAGCTACCAGCGATGCTGGAGCAGCCGGCGCGCGACGAGCGCAACCGGATCACGGAGCAGGGTGCGCGGGAGATCAAGGCCGAGTGGGAGCGCGTCGGGATCCGTCGCAGCGACGTTGAATACAAGGTTGGGCCGTATCTGCTAGGGCGCCGTTCCTTCGATATCGGGCCCATGTGGGCGGATTATCTTGCCCGGCATCTGGCCGCCGCGGCGCTCGGAGCAGGCGGCGCGGCTGAGGCCGCCACTGTTGTCTCCGCTGCGGCGCCGCAGAAGGATCCGCTGTATGCGGTGACCGAGGACGATCTGTTGGGGCGGTGGGAAGCGCTGCGCCGCCTGGGCGCTGGCTCGACCAGCCGCGCGTTTCTCGTGCGCGACGTTTCCATGACGGGTGACGTGAAGCGCGCGAGCCAGGGTGCGCGGTGGGTGCGGGAACTGGCCGTGTCCAAGGTCGTGCTGACTGACAGCCGCGGCGGACTTCGTGCCTGAAGCATGGGCGCAGACTGCCAAGGGGCAACATCTGCGCGGCCGACGTACGCGTAACACGAAGCCCGAACTCGCGCTGCGCCGTGCCGTACACGCCCTGGGACTACGGTTCCGGATCCACCGGACTGTGGCTCCACGATGCACGCCTGACTTTGTCCTACCTCGGTACCGCTTGGCGGTTTTCGTCGACGGGTGCTTCTGGCACGGGTGTCCCGCACATTCACCCGCACAGTTCCGTGGCCCGAACGCGCAGCGGTGGGAGCAGAAACTTTTGACGAACCGTGAACGCGACCTGCGGAACAACCAAACCGCCCAGATGGCGGGCTGGCAGGTAGTCCGGGTCTGGGAATGCGAGATTCGCAGAGATGCTGCTGCCGCCGCCGGTCGGGTACTCGCGGCAACACGAAGCAGTGGTGGCTAGAACAGGGTCTGCACCGCACGCACGCCAGAGCTGCTGACGCACTGCTGCCGAAGCGGGCAGTCATCACACAATGTGCTGAGCGTTTTGCAGACGGTACTGCCGAGCAGCCGGAGTGCAGCTGCACGCAACGGCGCATCCGGGCCCGCTCCAACCAGTCTGGCCAGATCGACGCGGCCGTCGCTCAACCTGTTGGTCTTGTCCGACTTGCTGCCAGCTACTCGTGCCGCAACCCTGAGCGTCGCCTGGGAGGCAAGGAGGACGTCCTCGCCTGCCAGGAGCCGGAAGGTTCGCTCCTCTGCCGCGTTCATCGCCAGCGCCTCGGCCAGTGCTTCGGGGTCCGTCCAGACCTTGCGCTTGGGCAGCAGTGGCCGGAATCGCTCCAGCAGCTGACGCCCGGCCTGCGTCTGGAGCGCTTCCTGCATCTGGTCGAGCTCGTCCCTTGTCAGTTTCGCGCGGCCTCGGATCGTGGCAAGCGCCCGGTCGGCGCCCTTCGGAGGGCTGGAACGACTCATCAGTAGCGCTGCGACTGCGGCTAAGACCGGCGTGACGCTCTCACCAGGCAGTGCATGCCAGTTGGGGCCGCTCTGCTGGTGCTTGGCCCAGCTGGAGAGCGCCTGCCTGGCCTGGACCCAGCGTGAACTCTGCCACTGTCGCTCGCCGGAACGTTCGTCCGTTGGGATCGGACGAAGTGCGGTTGCCGCTGCGCGCCCAAGCAACGGCGGGACGGCATTACCGATCTGACGGAACGCGTCGCTCCGGGTACCCGCGAAGCGGAAGCGATCGGGAAAGGTCTGGACTCGGGCGGCTTCGCGGACTGTGAGGGTCCGCAGTTCCTGCGGGTGGATGTACCAGTAGCCATCCTTGGCGATGTGCGCAGTGATGGAGCGGCTCACCGAGTCCCAGTCGAGCTTCTTGTACTTGTCGTCGAACGTCTCGGCTGAGTAACGCCTGAGATCCTCGGGAAGGTCGGCATACAAGGTGGAGGCGTCCATCATGCCGAAGATCTTGCGGTCGTCTTCACGTACCGGCCGCGTCATGTGGTCCCATACGACACCGTTCCGGGCCCCGGCTCGCATCATCTCGGCGAAGGCGGGCAGACGGCGGGGCTTGCTGTAGGCCAGCTCACGACCGCCTGTGGTGTCGCCAAGATTGGGCAGATCACCAATAGCGTCACGCAGTGTCGGCTGCTCGTCCTGCTCGGCTGGCCAAGCGAAGTCCTCAACATCACGTCGCGCAAGAACAATGAGACGCTTCCGGTGTTGGGCCACGCCGTAACGCCACGCGTCCACCAGTCTGAACTCGGTGTAGTAACCGACGCGTTCCAGTGCGTCGACCATGGTTCGCACCACGGCGAAGTCGTCACCGAGTGCCATGTCCGGGACGTTTTCCATCAGGACAGCCCGAGGCCGCACGGCCAGCGCTACGTCGAGGAACGCCTGCCACAGCTCGCGTCGTTGGTCATGTTCCTCGCGGTGTCCGGCGGCCACCAAGCTGCGGATCTTGCTGCGACCTGCACGGCTGAACGGTTGGCAGGGAGGTCCGCCTGCGAGGAGGTCGATTTCCGTTTTGGCGAGCAGTTCGACGAGCCCCTGACGTTGCGAGGGATCGCTGAGGTCGCAGTCCAGCGCCAAACCGGGAAAGTTGTGGCTGTGCGTCTGCACGGCCTTCTCATCGTTGTCGACCGAAACCGCGACCGTCCAACCAGCTTCCTCCAGCCCGAGGCTGAGCCCACCGGCACCGGAGAACAGGTCGACAGCGAGCCGTTGTCCTGCGGCCAGTCTCTGCGCGCACCACTGCTCGAAAGTGTCCTCGGTGCAGCCGTCAGGATGGCGGACAAGTCGCAGGTCGTCGCTGCGTTGCAGCTTGACGCCGTAGATCGACACCGCCCGTACCCTTCCCCGAACACTTGTTTCAACGAGCACCAGGAGAGCATGGACGTCGTCCTGGATCAACAACGTCCATGATTTCCGGTGTCGAGTCGTCGTCCGTCACCGGGGCCGATGGACGCTAATAACGATAGCGGTGGGGTCTGACGATTCCTGGCCAGCACTGCCCGCAGTCAGTGTAACGGTTTGATCACATCGGGCTCGGTTCACTGAGCTGGTCCATCACTCTGTGTATCGGGTGGCGCGCCCACGAGCAGACGGTCCGGACGGAGCTGAAGGACCTACTTACACTGGTCGTTTGAGCCAGGGGATTTCTGGTGTGCGTCGGTGCGGACGGGGGTGCGTTGGCGGGTGGCGGGTTGAGATGAACAACGTCAACTTCGGGGTCGCCAGCCCGGATGCAGCTGGCACAATAGCCTCGCCGAGCTCGTTGGATGTGCTTGACGCGGATTGGAACGTCGACCTCTGCGAGCCGACAGTCGTGCCGCCGATCGCGGTTCGTGGTCACCGCCGCAGAATCGGTGTCGCCCTGCCGCCTTCTGCGGGGGACGCTCCTGCATCGTGGGCGAACCACCGCACGCACTCGCGGCGCGGACTTCCACTACGCCTGGACCATGACTCGCGACAACAGGCTGCTGACCTGCAGGGGTGAAGCGGTAGCACCCACTCGTGCGACAGGTGCTCGTGGAGGGGCGGACAGCTGTGAAGACGCATGGGCTCTCATTCGGATGTTTGAAGAGACACTGCCCGTGGCCGCATTAGGGATCATGCACGAGTCGGACACCGTCGACGATGCTGAGCCCTTCGCGGGAGCTGTGCCCGAGGCGGTGGATGAGGTGATCCGGCGGATTTGCGGCGTGCTGGTATCGCAGGACAAAACCCCAGGTGAAGCCTATAGTCGAACACGGCATATGTGGCGGTTCGAGTATTGCCTGGGGGCGGAAACGTGACCGGTTACGAGGTTGTCGAACCTCGCGCAGAGTCGTTGGTGGAGTCGCTTCGCGCGTTCGGGTACGCCACCGAGACCGCAGTTGCGGACCTTGTTGACAACAGTGTCACAGCCAAAGCCACCACGGTCGACGTCCGCCTGCTCTGGGCCGGCAACGAGTCATGGATCGCAATAGTCGACGATGGTCTCGGGATGGAGGGTGAAATGCTCCGGGAGGCGATGCGGCCGGGCTCGACCAGCCCTTCGACGCCGAGAACGGCGAGCGATCTCGGGCGGTTCGGGCTCGGACTCAAGACCGCGTCGTTCTCGCAGTGCCGGCGGCTGGTCGTCATGTCGGCGACAACATCATCATCGTTGGCGGCTCGGACGTGGGATCTTGACCATGTCGTTCGCGTCGGTGGTTGGCAGCTGCTGACGACGTTGACATCCGAGGACCGGGCACTGTGGGACGAGCTGCACGGTGACCATCCGGGAACGGTGGTGCTGTGGCGACAGCTGGACCGCCTTGTTGTCTCCCCAGATCCGCAGAACGAGCAGGCAGAGAAACACTTCTACACCGTTGCTGACCGGGTTGCCAGGCATCTCGGGATGACCTTCCATCGGTACGTCACGGGCCCCGGGCAGATCACCATCCGGGTGAACGGCCGGAACGTCGTGCCGTGGGACCCATTCCTTGAGAACCATGAGACGACCCAGGTGGTCACGGACGAGTCACTGCCGTACCGGGGCGAGCTGATCAGGGTGAAGTCGTTCGTCCTGCCGCATTTGAGCAGGTTGACCTCTCAGGACCACATCACCGCTGGTGGGCGTCGTGGCTGGGCTTCCCAGCAGGGGTTTTACGTCTACCGGAACCGACGGCTGATCGTGTCCGGAAGCTGGCTCGGGCTCGGATTCCGGCGGGAGGAGCTGACCTCACTGGCCCGGATCCGGCTCGACCTGCCCAACCACATGGACTCCGACTGGCAGATCGACGTCCGCAAGTCGGTGGCCCGCGCGCCGGGCACGCTGGTGCCCGAGTTGCGGCGGATCGCAGAGGTCGTTCGGCTGCGGTCGGCGGATGTCTACCGACACCGTGGCAAGGTACTTCAGCGTGCTAGTCAAGGTGACGTGGTCCAGGCCTGGCTGCAGGTTGTGCGCGGGACAAAGATCGCTTATCAGGTTAATCGTCAGCACCCGCTTGTGGCCGAGTTGCTCACGACTGCGGGCGGTGGTGACGTCGAGGCCATGGTCAGGCTGCTGGAGGAGACCGTTCCGGTTCCGCTGATCATCCTGAACCATGCGGACGGGCCGGGCCGGCAAGCGGCACCATTCGAGGAGGCCGCGCCGGGCGCGGTTCAATCGGTGTTGACTGATGTCGTCCGCGCGATGACACGCACAGGGACGTCCGGCAAGGAAATTGTCGGTCGGCTGCTCACAATGGAACCGTTCTCTGACTTTCCCGACCTTGTCCGGGAGGTCTGCACACGCGAACTCGGTCAGGAGATGGCATGAACCCCGACCACCGCAAGGCGATGGAGATCGCCCTGACGTTGCTCGACTACGCGGACGACGTCACGGCTAGCGACGTCGAACAGGCAGTCGACAAGGCGTTGCTTGCCGTGGGGAAGGCCAACGTCGACATCGACGCGCTGCGGAGGGACGTGGAGAGTCGGTGCAACGTCTGGCTTCCGACCGAACAGGTTCTCAACGGTCGTGAAGATCATGTGGCTTGGCTCGATGCCGCTAGGGACGAGATTGAGTGGAACTTCTGGGACCGGTATCGGCGGTATCTGGGCCGGAAGGGCTGGGCACCAGCACAGATCCGCAGCATCGACCAGGTCACCGACCGAATTCTGGGCTCGTTCGAGAAACCGGACCGGCCTGGCAGGTGGGACCGTCGTGGGATGGTTGTCGGCCAGGTGCAGTCCGGCAAGACCGCCAACTACACAGGCGTCATCTGCAAGGCCGCAGACGCCGGCTATCGCCTGATCGTCGTGTTGGCCGGTCTGCACAACAGCCTGCGCAGCCAGACCCAGCATCGCTTGGACATGGAGTTCCTCGGGTTCGACACGAGGAGCAACCGCAGCTACGACCAGTCCAATGCCAAGGTTGGCGTCGGCCAGATGAAGGGGAAGTTTCTCCACGTCCACTCGTTGACCAGCAGCGACGAGAAGGGCGATTTCCAGGTCAAAGTCGCCAGGCAGGTCTGGCTCAACGCGGGCGGCAGTGATCCGGTCATTCTGGTGGTCAAGAAGAACGCCTCTGTATTACGGAATCTGCACTCGTGGGCGACCCGGCTGAATCAGGAACTTGACCCGGAGACCGGTCAGCAGACCGTGCGTAACGTTCCATTGCTGGTGATCGACGACGAGGCGGACAACGCCTCGGTCAACACCAAGGGCCGACCGACCGACGAGAATGGGCAGCCGGTCGACGACTACGATCCGACCAAGATCAATGGCCTAATCCGGAAGCTGCTGCGCACGTTCGAGAAGTCCGCGTACCTCGCTTACACCGCCACGCCGTTTGCAAACATATTCATCGACGCCGACGAGAAGACCGACAAGTACGGCGAGGACCTGTTCCCGCGCAGCTTCATCATCAATCTCCGGCCACCGAGCAACTACGTCGGAGTGAACACAGTTTTCGGGCTGGACAGCGACATGAACTCGGGTATAGAGGGACAGAGCGGTCTGCCGATCATCAGCACGTTCGACGACCACGAGATATGGCTGCCGAACAAGCACAAGAAGGACACTGTTCCGGGTAGACTGCCCGCATCGCTGCTCACCGCGATCAACGCGTTCCTTCTCGCCACGGCTGCACGTCGGGTTCGTGGCCACGAAGACCACAACTCGATGCTGGTGCATGTCACCCGTTTCACCGACATCCAAGCGCTGGTCCGCCGGGCACTGCACGAACACGTGGACCTGATGCGCCAGCGCGTATGGCACGGCGACCCCACCAGCCCGGACTCCCCGTGGCCCGCGTTGGAGTCTCTGTGGCGGACCGACTTCGTACCGACCACCGAAGCGCTGCTGCGGATCCCGGACCTGACGTCGGAGGTCGACGCGGTGGTCGACTGGGCGCAGATCCGCGATGCGCTTCCAGGCGTGCTCGACGACGTCGAACTGCGCGTGCTCAACGGAAAGTCCGAGGACGCCCTGACCTACAGCGAGGCCGAGCAGCCGCTCACTTTAATTGCGATCGGTGGGGACAAGCTCTCCCGTGGTCTGACCCTCGAAGGGCTGACAGTCAGCTACTACCTGCGGGCGTCGAAGATGTACGACACGCTGATGCAGATGGGCCGCTGGTTCGGCTATCGACCCGGTTACCTCGACCTGTGCCGGCTCTACACGACCGACGAGCTCGCTGGGTGGTACCAGGACATCGCTCTGGCCAACGAGGAGCTGCTACGCGAGTTCGAGTACATGGCAGCTCTCGGGAAAACACCGCAGGAGTACGGGCTCCGGGTCCGCGCGCATCCGGACGGGCTGATGATCACTGCCAGGACCAAGATGCGTAACGGCACCGACGTTGACATCACGTTCTCCCAAACCATCAGTGAGTCGATAACGTTCGAGACGGACGAGGAGGTGCTCCGCAACAACCTGGCCGCCGCCGAGCGCCTAGTCACTGCCATGGGCACTCCGGCATCCCGCCGCAGTGCTCTCGGCACCGTCCGGTGGGACAATGTGCCGGCGCCTGACGTGCTGGACTTCCTGGACGAGTACCAGGCATCCGACATCGCCACCAAAGCGCAGCCGCGAGCATTGGCCGAGTACATCCGAACGTTGTTGACCACGCAACAACCGGAGCTCACCACCTGGACAGTAGGGCTCGTGTCGGTCTCCGGCAACGACCAGACTCACAAGTTCGGTGATTTCGAGGTCGGTCTCGTCCAGCGGGCCCTGTACCTTCCCAAGGAACGTGCGAACGCCGACACCGAGTACAAGGCTGGTCTGCGAGCAGGGACTGACCGTTACGTGATCCGCCGCCTCGTCTCGCCAAGCGACGAGGACATGGACCTCTCCGATGAGGAGCGCGAGCGAGCTCAGGAGATGACCATGCATGCCTGGCAGTTGGACCCGAAGACGAGGAAGACGGCGCCTGGCGCGCCGGGCGGACTCTTCATCCGTGAGGTCCGCCCACCGAGTCGCGGACTGCTGTTGCTGTATCCGCTCATGCCCGACATCTGGATGTCTTCCGACCTGCCGCCCGTCGGGTTCGCTCTCAGCTTCCCGAGAAGCCGAACCGCAAAGACCATCAAGTACCGGGTGACGAACCTGTGGTGGGACCAGGAGTTCGGCAGCCAGGACTCCGACGAGGAGCAGTCATGAACGCGGTGCCGTCCACCACGGATCTTGAGGAGCTCTGGGCCGAACTGCACGACACGCAGAGTGGCCCGGTGTCGGCAGGTCGGTGGGTTCGCCGGGTACTGGCAGACAGTCCACACCACTGTTTCGTCGGGGTGGAGTACCCGGCCGCACGGCGGGTTTTCTCAGTGGTCACCGACACCATTCCGGCCAACGCGACGAACGGGCTGTTCGTCACGTCCGGCGTGGTAGTCGAGCCAGGAAACCTCCCAGACCATGGGACCACGTTGGACCTCGTACTGCGAGCAGGCGCGTACACGGACATCTTCACGGCGTTGGTGGCCGACCTGCTCGTGAGACTCGCACAGGTCACCGCGGAACCGGGGGGTGTGGTGGTGAACCGGTTGGGTGAGTGGCAGCGGATGCTCGCCGACGTCAGTCCCGACGGGCTGTCACGGGAGCAGCAGCGTGGGCTGTTCGGCGAGCTGCACACCTTGTCCGACCTGTTCCTCCCGACATTCGGCCCGGACGCGGTGTACGCATGGACCGGTCCCGACCAGCAGTTACAGGACTTCCAGTTCGAGCCGGGCAGTGTGGAGATCAAGACCGCGACCGGACACGACGCCCACCGGGTGCGGATCAGCAGCGAACGACAGCTCGACGACGCCGGATTCGGAGCGTTGTTCCTGGTAACGCTGGCGCTCGACGCGCGACAGGGTGGGCGTGGAGTGTCTCTTCCCGAACTCGTTCGCCAAGTGCGTAACCAGGCGGCCAACCTCGGTGTCGCGGGCGAGCTGGAGCAGCGGCTGGTACGTGCCGGCTATCTGGACACGCAGAGCCGGCTGTACGAGGACCAGCGATACACGGTGCGCCGCCGGACAGTTCACCGGGTGACCGACGGCTTTCCCCGGATCACCGAACAGACCAGACCTCTCGGATTGTCCGATGTCGTGTACACCGTCGACCTGCTCGCCGCCGCCCGGTTCCTCGTCGGCCACGAAGACATGATCACCGTCCTGGAAAAGAAGGCATGACTGACACCGACATCGACCAGTTCGCCGAGTCGCTCCAGCAGGACCTGCTCACAGAGGCCGGTGTGCCGGGCGCGGAGCGGAACCTCCGCGACGTCTTCCTTGAACGGATGGTTGGTGAGCTCGCCGATGTCGCCGAACTGGAGGGCGGGGAGGCCTGTTTCCACCAAGCTCGCGGTGAGGAGGTCTCCGGTTACGACATCAGCGGCGATGGCCAGACGCTTGACCTGTTCGGCGTCGTGCTCAGGCAGGTAGTGCCGCCCGCACCCGTCGGCAAGACAGACATCGACACCTGTCTCCGTAGGTTGCGGGGCTTCGTGGAGAAAGTGTCGCGGAACGGTACCGCCGGGCTCGAGGTGGCTTCACCGGTGTTCGACATGGCGCAAAGCGTCAGTCAGGCGTTGCCGGAACTCACCCGCGTCCGGTTCTGGGTCTTCACCGATGGTGCGGTTGCCGCCAGGAGGGATGTGACGACGCCAGAGTTCGGTGATGTGCCGACGTCGGTCCAGGTCTGGGACATGGTGCGGTTGCACCGGCTGGTGACCTCCGGCCGGCAGCAGGAGCCCATCCACATTGATTTCGTCAATCGGTTCGGTGCGCCAGTCCCATGCCTTCCCACCGACCTTGACGAGCAGGGATGTCACACGATGCTGGCCATCGTGCCCGGCGCCGTGCTGAAGGAGATCTACGCGACGTACTCCGCCCGTCTGCTCGAACTCAACGTACGATCGTTCCTGCAGGCAAGAGGCAAGGTCAACCAGGGCATTCGGGACACTATCCTCAACGAGCCCCGCCGATTCCTCGCCTACAACAACGGCATCTCCGCAACCGCATCCGACGTCGATGTGATCAGGACAGGCGAGGGCGGCAGTGCCATTGCCAGCCTAAAGGACCTGCAGATCGTCAACGGAGGCCAGACCACCGCGTCGCTCTACTACGCGGCCGTCAAACACAAGGCGACGCTGGACGGGATCCACGTCCAGATGAAGCTCACCGTCGTCCCGCCAGACCAGCTCACCGAACTCGTCCCACTGATCTCTCGCTATGCCAACAGCCAGAACAAGGTACAAGAGGCCGACTTCAGCACCAATCACCCCTTCCACGTCGACATCGAGCGCCTCTCCCGCTCTGTATGGGCACCGGCCGCAATCGGCAGCCAGAAGCAGACCCGATGGTTCTACGAACGTGCCCGCGGCCAGTATCAGGACGAGGTGGCCAGGACGGGCACGCTGGCCAGGCAGAAGGTGTTCAAGGAGACCCATCCGCCAGCGCAGAAGTTCGTCAAGACCGACCTGGCGAAGTTCGAACTCGCCTGGGACGAGGCCCCACACGCTGTCAGCCTCGGCGGTCAGAAATGCTTCGCCGAGTTCGCACTACGACTCTCGCAACGTCCGGAGCAGGACCAGAAACCGGATCGGCGCTACTTCGAGCACCTTGTCGCGAAGGCGATTCTGTTCCGGCAGACCGACAAGATCGTGGCCCGGACGTTCCGGGAGGACGGCTTGGAGGGCTACAAAGCACAGGTCGTGGCCTACGCCGTTGCGCTGATCAGCAACCGCACCAGCCGCCGCCTCGACCTCGACGTCATCTGGCGTACACAACAGTTGCCGGAACAGCTACGCAGCGAGATCCCCGCACTGGCCCGACTGCTCCGATCGTTCTTCGACCGAGCACCCGGCAACATCAGCGAATGGGCCAAGAAACCAGCATGCTGGGAAAAGGCGCGCGCCCTACCGTGGAAGCTCAGCGGGGTAGCCATCGCCCACCTCACCGCCAAAGCCCCGAACCACGTCGTCGTTTCCAACATCAGCACCGAGGAGCTGCTGCTCGTGCCATGGTCGGAACTGGCTGACTGGGCAAGTGAGCACAACAGACTCACCGTCGTTGACAGGCGTATCGCCTCCGGTACCTCAGTACTGCTGAGCGCGGGAAAGACGCCGACTGACAAGCAGATCGACAACCTCAGAAGGATCTACGCCGCCGCCCTGAACAACGGCTTCGCCTCGACGGGGAACACGGATACCCGATGACGGGCCAGACCAACGGCGCCCAGGAACCAGATCGACCAGATGCGCAAGTTGACCTGGCGAGTGTGCTTCGCAAGCTCGCCGAATCGACCTTCGACGACACCGAACCGCTCGAGACGACTGTCGTTAGAATTCTGTCCGAGGCGGACAAGGTGATTCACGGCGGACGACGGCCTTGCCGACCGGCTGTCATCAATGGCTTAGCGGCACGGTACGGACTGCTCGGACAGCCACCCGCCATTTTGGAGGAAGCAGGGCGCGTCATGGGCGTAACCCGCGAACGCGCCCGCCAGGTCCAGAAGAAGCACGAGGCTCTCTACGGGCTGCATCTGTGGTGGCCGCAACTCGACGCCGCGCTGGAGCTTGCGAGAAGGCTGGTCCCCTGCACGGAGTTCGCGTTGGCCGACGAACTTTTTCATAAAGGCATTACCACTACCCGGTATACTCTCGACAGCCTGTGCGCGTGCGCCGAGTTCGCCGGACGACCATTTGACTTGGACGTCAAGGACGGGGTCGTCACCGATGATCCCGATGCTCTCACCGCCGTGTACCGAGCAACTCGGAGGCTTGCCGAACGGCAGGGCCTCGCCACATTGCTCCAAGTTAGCGATGAGGTACTCGACACCGGCGTCGTCGCCACCGAGGACGACGTAAGAGCACTGTTGGCTGCGTCGGAGTCGGTTGTGTGGCTCGATGAGGATCACGTCACCTGGGGGTCCTCGGTGCGCAACCGCTTGGTCAACACACTCCGTACCCTTCTGTCCGTTCATCAGCCAGTTGCCCTATTCAGTGCACGGCGGGCGGTCGAGAACTTCTGGACCTACCGCAACTCCGGCCGCACCGCAGACCAGGCAGATCTGGTGGCCCCTACCCTCACCGGACTGCGGGTGTTCTGCGAGTGGCACGACCAGTTTGCGGTCGATGACGACGAGCTCAGCGCGACAGTTCCGCTGGACCTTAACGTGGAGCTCGGTCTTGAGGCGGCGCTTCTCGTCGAGCTGATCAGGATGTCACCGAACGGCGTTCTCGATCGCACGAGCCTGATGGAGACCGCCGAGGCTTTCGGAATGAACCTCAGCACGGTCGGCGTGTACCTGACCTTCCATCCCGCGTTCATACAGCTGGACCGAAACGCGTGGACCGTCCGCGGTACGACGGTCGCTTCGGATGTGGTTGCGACCGTCCAAGGGCAGGCGCGGGCACGCTCGCTCACGGAGAACCGCGACTTCCGCACCGGTGTAATGCCGAACGGTCGCCCATGGGTCATGTTGGCCGTGACCTCCAACTTCAGGCTGACCGGAGTGCTGCTGCGTCGATGGCTCCCGCCCGGTACCCCGTCCACCAGGTTCGAGCTGACCGACGGACGAGGCGAGCAGTGCGGCACCGCCATGCACAACGACGAGACCGGATTCACGCACGGCTTCGGCACCTACGTCCGGCGGTTCGGCCTGCGAGTCGGCGAGTACGTGTACATGTGCGCCGACCCCGACGAGGAAATGGCCAGCGTCACTCACGGAAGCAGCGACGAAATCAGCCGTCTGGCGCAGACGAACCAGGCCGACTGACACGCAGCCGCGGTGGCGGAGACGTCACGACCAATTGCCAAAAACCGGACGTGTATCGATCCGGGAATATAGACGATCTTGTTGGCTATATGATCTCCGCCACCTGCGACGCTCATCCGTCATCACGCTCCAACCTGGGCGCTCACTCGATCTTGAGCTGATCATCCTTGCGAGTCGGCTCGGCTTCTTTCGGGAGCTTCCACACGGCGACCCGGAAGGTCCTTAGTTACTCGAAGCCGGACGCGGGCACGAGCGGGCAGTCCTGTCGCTCGTTCTGTCCGCGGCCAACTCCGGGGCCGAGGTGCTGCCCGCCCAATTCGACCAGACGCGGGTCGTAGCGCAATGGGCACAGGGCTCCGCGAGTATCGATCTGACAGTCGATGGCGACGTGCCCAGGGCACCGCAGTACGCTGTATTGCTCCCGATCACCGCGAACGTGGTCAACGAGATCGGCGAGTATTTCGGGGAGCTGCTGGTCCGGATCAGTGCTGTCGGCAGACTGGCAGCACTCGAATACGCCTGGACCGGCGACGAATCGCCGACCGCGCTGCCACATCTGGAACGGATTCAGCTGCCGATTCGTGCTTGAATCCCAACTCGAGCTATGCGCTCGCCAAAATAGGACGGCATGGACACCGGCAGTCCGGGATCGGGATGCCTCGTGCGCCGGTTTCCGGGGGGAGGGAAAGTAGGAGAGCCTGAACCCGATATGGCGTCTTCGCTGTGGCGGCCGCCTAGTGCCGAGGGTCGACTGGCGGGTCCTCAATCAATGCCTCGCTGTGATCCATGGCTGGAGCCTGCGTGCGTGCAAGGCTCGCGAATGCCGCCTCCGAGCTCTGCTCGATACCGGTCAGAGCGTTGTGAACCTCGTCGAAGCTGAGCCCCGAGTCCTCGGACGGCCAGTCCCGTCCGGATACGTGGTAGCCGCACTCCACGGACTCCGTGCTGGCGACGATGCCGAGTAGCTCCAGCAAGCGTTTCGGCTTTGCCCATCGGCCCTCGCTCGACGTCATCCTGTCGGTCCCGACCTTGTGCGGAGCAACCATTGCGGACATTCTCCTCTCCTTTCAGAGGGTAAGACAAGGTGTGGACGGTTTCAATCCGAGGAGGATTGGGACCTGTTGAACGAGCTGTGCGTGGAGAGGTAACCGTATCTCCACGAACGGACGATCCAGCGCTGTGAAATGAGCATGACATTGAATGATGCGACGAGCACCAGAGCCGCCCACCATGCATTCCGGATTCCGAGGAGTGCCAGGTGTGGTGGGAGGTTGTATCCGAATAGCCACTGCTTAACGTTCGCGCGGGAGACGATATAGAGTCCGCTGGCCATGAGCGAGACGGCGGCGGTGACGATGAGCGAGAGCCGTGCCGAGAGGCTTCCGTCCAGGAGTCGGCCACTCGGCAGGTCGAATCCCAGCCAACTGGCCGCCACGCCGGGGAAGGCGAGAAGTAGGACAGGTGCGTCGGAGCCGAATTCCAGGCTGCGGTGGGAGACGACGAATCCGATGAGTGTGATGAGAAAGAAGGCGCTCAGAGCGTTGACCGTCGCGCTGAAATCGGAGCCGGGTGGCATTTCGTGGAAGGTGAACTGGGCCTCCGGGGTGAGTTGGCTGCCGTCCTCGCCCTTCGGGGGCGTCGGAAAGAACCGCGCGTAGAAATGGCCGTACGGTTGGCCGAGCCGGTGTTGAAAGCGGCAATAGGGCGGCCTTCCGGGATGCCGCGTCCGGTCGCGGAAGTACTCAGCGGGAGAGGGATGGAATTTCTGCCTGCTCAGATACAAGCCATTCGGCCCGTGAACCTCGAGGTGGTAGCTCTGGCAGGTCCAGGCATTCTCAAGACCGACTCCGACGTAGGAGGGGCGGGTGCCCAAGAGCAGTCGGAGCTTCTGCTTCCAGCCGGTGAGGTCGAGGCCGTTGGCCGCCGTGCCGAGCTCGGGCACGAGTGTGCGCTGGTACTTGAGGATGAGCCGTCCGTCGGCGGGGACCGGGGCGAGCGCGATGATGGCATAGTGCGTGGCAAGACGCCTGACCAGTGCGGCTGCTGTTCTCAGCGCATCGGGGAAGATCACCGGCGGCCCGGTTGGGTCCGTGGCGAGCGTCTCCAGAGCGCGGGCGCGGGCCTCCATCTGGTCGGCGTCGCCTCGTCCGCGCCGAACTATCTCCATGAGCGCGAGGTGCTCGGCGCGTTCGGCGTCCTGCCACAGAGAGCCGCTGGTCTTGTCGGTGATGTTGTAGGCCCGCATCAGTAGCATGCGCAGGGTGCCGGCTGCCAGACGCAGGTACTCCGGGTAGGCGAGGTCCGGCACGTTCCCGCCGTCTCTGTCGAGGAGTTCGAATCCGTCGTGCAGATCGCCTTTCACCGGCATCGCGACGGCTATGGGGAGCAGCGGCGGCGGCCCCTTCAGCTCCGCTTCGGTGTGAAACCGATTCAGTGGAACCAGCAGTTCGAGTGAGACGGTCTGGCGGAGGGTGTGCTCGCCGGTCTCATAGCGCTCGACGATTCGTTGGCGCAAGGCCAGGGGAGTGATCACGGAAACGATGAAGATCTGCGCTTCCCGCGGAGTCACCGTGTTCAGCCCGGCCTGTCGCTGGAGTTCATACGCATCCTCCTCGCTCACCGTGGGGAAGGGCATCGACAGGTGCGAACCCCGTACCGGCTTCGCGTATTTCTTCCTGTTGTAGCGGTGAGCTCCCCAGAGCAGGACCCCGAGCGCGAGGACTCGGATCACCCACGATTGCCAGTCCCGGGCGTACAACCCGATGTCGGAGGCAGTCGACAGGACCAAGAGTGCGAAAACTGCGATGGCCAGCACCCGCGGAACCTTGGTCAACCTGAGCTTGCGCACCCGTACTTCCCTCACCCTTGCAGCCGACGAAGCGTCACTTCGACAGTACGGAGGGTGGCTGGGCGTGGTGGTGGCTCGCAATATTCGCCAGGGTGCGCTTACCGATATCGCATGACACGCCATGGACCCTCCTGGACATCGTTATCGCGGCGTGATGCTTCGGTCGTTCTCCGGCGCGGCGCTTAGGACGTACCCGCCGCCAGACGCGTTCAATACGCCAGGCTTTCGCCATACCTGGCCTCAACTCTTCAGTGGTAGCCGGTGGTTGATCTTCGGTTCTGTCTGATCTTCGTTTTCTGATTCCGGGGTGGCCGTGGCTGCGCGGGTCGCCGCGTGGCGCCGGTTCCACGGGCCGGCTGCTGGTCCTTTCCGCTGGTCGGGACCGGGTGCGCTGGTCAGGTCGGGGCGGGCAGGGCGTGGATGCGGTCCCAGGCCTGGGTGATCGCGGTGGCCCAGGGCCAGTCGGGTGGAATGCGCAGGATCTTGCGGCGGGCGTGGGTGACCAGGCGGGCGGGCACGGCCAGGAACCGGAAACGCAGAGTGCCCGGTTCGGCGTCGGCCAGGTCGTCCTGGTCGTGCAGAGCCAGGAGTTGGAGCCAGCGGCGCAGGTCGGTGGCTGTTTCGATGGCTTGGCACCAGGCCTGGTTGATCGGGTACTTCTTCGAGGGCATGCGGCGCAGGCCGGTGTCTTTGGCTGCTTCGACGCCTTTGGTCTCGACCCGGACGTGACCGCGGTGGCGCGCTTCGAGCCACTGGATCCGGCGTCCGGGCCGGTCGGGGGCGAAAGTGGCGATCAACTGGTAGCGGTAGCCGCGCTCCTGCTCGAACGCGGTCAGCGCGCGTGAGT
>Ga0307507_10000008_pt1 | contig 266336 bp, 217 predicted proteins | sample 7_EM_MG_FD_207223 | JGI IMG/M metagenome (GOLD analysis project Ga0307507, IMG submission 207223) | Populus trichocarpa ectomycorrhiza microbial communities from riparian zone in the Pacific Northwest, United States - 7_EM | ecosystem: Host-associated > Plants > Roots > Unclassified | place... | reverse complement strand
GCGTTGTCGTCGGCCTGCCCAGGACACCACTGCGCAGACCTCCTCCGCCTTGCCCCACGCGGCGCCAGCCGCATATCCGGCAGAGTCGGCCCTCGACCCGCTCGCTGATCCGGCCACCACTCCGCGCACGCTCTTACACCCCTCGCCTGTGTCGATCGTCGTCGTGCGGACCACCCACCGCCGCATCCGGGCCCGATGCCTACTGAATGCGGCTCCTTACTCGCTTCGCTCGCTCCCGAAACGCGCGCTCCGCCGAGACGGTTCAGCCCCTGCGCGGGCTCATTCTCAGCGGCTCACCTATGACAAGGATCGGATGACCCGTCGAGAGTTTGTAGAATGGTGGAGGCGGCGGTGCGACCGTCACCAGCGAAGGAGCGTCTTCCCCAGCCATGTCCCGCGATGACGACAGCACGGCCGTACCCTCGTTTACCCGCCGGCAGCAGACCGGAGCGGGTTCCGCACGATCCCTGCTGCTGACCGTGTTCGGGGAGTACGTGCTGCCCCAGGGGCGGCCGGTATGGACCTCGACGCTGCTGCACGTGCTGGCGGGTCTGCAGGTCGAGGAGAAGTCGGCCCGGCAGGCGCTCAGCCGGATGGCGGCCGACGGCTGGATCGTGGCCGAACGGGCCGGGCGGCGGGTGCGCTGGGGGCTGACGGAGAACGGCCGCACGCTGCTGAGCGAGGGCGCCGAGCGGATCTACTCCTTCGGCCGGGAGCGCGACTCCTGGGACGGGCGCTGGCTGGTGCTGCTGGTCAGCGTGCCGGAGTCGCAGCGCGATCTGCGCCACCAGCTGCGCAACGGGCTGACCTGGGCGGGTCTGGGCAGTCCGGCGCCCGGCGTGTGGATCAGTCCGCACGCCTCCCGGGAGGCCGAGGCCAAGCAGGTGGTGGAGGGCCTGGACCTGACCGCGGTCGTGCTCTCCTTCTGCGGCCCCTTCGCGGGCGTCGGGTCCGAGCGCGGCATGGTCGAGCAGGCCTGGCACCTGGGTGATCTGGCCGCTGCCTACGAGGAGTTTCTCGGGCAGTTCGCCGGGCTGCGGCCCGAGCCGGGCGACCAGGTGTTGTTCGCCCAGATCCGCCTGGTGCACGAGTGGCGGCGGTTTCCGAGACTGGACCCGCAGCTGCCGCTGGAGCTGCTGCCGCCGCACTGGATCGGGGTGCGCGCGGCGAACGTCTTCAAGGATCTGCACCAGGACTGGCACACCGCGGCCCAGGCCCGCTGGGCCGCGTTGACCGCCGAGGACTGACCGACCGGGTCGGGGCGGCGGCGGACCTCACCCTCAGGGCTCGACCTTGAGGCGGTAGACCTGGGCCGCGTTGCCGGCCAGCACCAGTGCCGCGGTCTCCTCGTCGGGGCACAGCGCGGCGACGGCGCGAGCGTTCTCGGCGATGCCCGGCACGCCCGGCCAGTCGGTCCCGAAGATCATCCGCCGGGTCAGCCGGTTCCAGTTGTGCCGGGCGTAGTACTCGCGCAGCCGGGAGGGCGGCAGGCCGGACAGCTCGATCCACACCCGCTCGTTCGACAGCGCCATGAACGCGGCCGCGTCGTACCACCAGCCGCGTCCGCCGTGCGCGAGCGCGATGTGCAGCTCGCGGAAGTCGCGCAGCACGTCGTCGAGCAGCACCGGGTCGGCGTATTTGTTGGCCGAGCCGGGGAAGGTACTGGTTCCGCAGTGCACGACCAGCGGGATCCCCGCCGCCTGGCACAGCTCGTAGGCGGGGTACAGGCTGCGGTCGTTGGCCGCGATGCCCGCGTGCACGGGGTGCAGCTTGCAGGCGACGGCGCCGAGGTCGAGCTGTCGCTGGAGCTCGTCGTCGACCGGATAGTGCAGGTGCGGGTTGATGTTGGCGATCAGCTTGATCCTGGCCGGATTGTGCCCGGTCAGCGGCAGCAGGTCCTCGACCGGCTGGATCCCGGTCACCTTCGGGCTGTACTCCGACAGCAGCAGCGCGATGTCCACGCCCTCGCCGGCCAGGTGGGCGTCGAACCGCGCAGGGTCGACGGTCCCCGACGCGTCGTAGACCTGGTCGAGGACGTCGCTCTCGCCGAAATCCTGGGCCCACTGCCGCCAGGCCGGCTTGAGGGTGGGCAGCCGGGCGACGTGCAGGTGGACGTCAATCAGGGCTTTGCCGTCGAGCATCAGGCCGATCCTTGGTCCGAGAGCAGGCTGGCTGCCAGTGCGCGCAGTTCCACCCGGCGCACTTTACCGGTGGCGGTGGTGGGCAGCGCGTCGACGAACACGACGCGGCGCGGCCGTTTGACCGAGGGCAGCCCGGCGCGGCAGAACTCGATGAGCCCCGCCTCGGCGACCTCGGCACCGGTGCGGCTCACCACGTACGCGACCGGTTTCTCCAGCCCGTCGGCGTCGATGGCGGCCACCACCGCGGCCTGGTCGACCGCCGGGTGCTCCAGCAGCCGGGCCTCAACTTCGGCCGGCGTGACCCAGATCCCGCTGGCCTTGATCATGTCTCCGGTGCGGCCGAGGCAGGTGTAGTAGCCGTCGGCGTCCTGGACGTAGGTGTCGCCGGTGCGCAGCCATTCGCCCTGGAAGACCTGGCGGGAGGCGTAGTAGCGCGACCAGTATCCGGTCGCGGCGGACGCCCCGCGCACGTACAGGGTGCCGGGCCTGCCGACGGCGGCCTCGCGACCCTCGTCGTCCAGGATGCGCAGCTCGTAGCCGGGCACCGCCAGGCCGGTCGTGCCGGGGTGCACCGAGCCCTCCCGGTTGGACAGGAAGATGTGCAGCATCTCGGTCATACCGATGCCGTCGAGGATGTCGACCCCGAAGTGGCCGGTCCACCGCTGATAGAGCGGAGCCGGCAGCGGCTCACCGGCCGAGGCGCTCAAGCGCACCCCCGCGAGGGCCTCCTGGGGCAATTCGGCGCGCAGCATGTTGGCGAAGAAGGTCGGGCCCGCGAAGAACAGGGTGGCGCCGTACGTCTGGGCGCGTTCGGCCAGCAGTTGCGGCCGGGACGGCGCGGGTTCCAGGACCGCCGTCGCGCCGGCCGCGAGCGGGAAGAGCACCGAGTTGCCCAGGCCGTAGGCGAAGAACGCCTTGGCCGCGGAAAGGCAGCGGTCGCTGGAGCGGATGCCCAGAACCTGCGCGCCGTACGTTTCGCAGACCACGCGGATCGCGCCGTGCCGGTGCATCGCGGCCTTTGGCGCACCGGTGGTGCCTGAGGTGTAGAGCCAGAAGGCCGGAGAGTCGGCCGTGGTGGTGTACGCGCCGCCGACCGGTTCGGCGCGGGCCAGGTCGGCCAGTGCGTGAACCGGCACGGCGGCGGTGAGGGTGGCGTGTTCGCCCGTCAGCACGCCGATCAGGTCCGGCGCCTGCGCGGCGGCCTTCTCCGCGACGGCGACGAAGTCCGCTGTCACCGCCAGCAGCGTGGCCCGCGAGTCATGCAGCAGTCCCGCGAGTCCGTCAGCGTGCAGCATCGTGGAGACCGGCACCGGGATGGCACCGATCCGCAGCGCGGCAAGGAACACCGTGACGAAGTCCGGCGAGTCGGCCATGAACATCAGCACCCGCTGTTCGGGCAGCAGCCCCACGGCGCGCAGCCCTGCGGCGGTACGCAGGACCCTGTCGTGCAACTGGGCGTAAGTCAGCTCGCCGCCCGTGCCGGTCAGCGCCGGTCGCCCGCCCCCGCCGTGGTCGATGTGCCTGTCGAGCAGGTACAGACTGGCGTTGAACGCGGTGCTGGTATCGGACACTGCGCTGGTATCGGACGCCGTGCTGGTATCGGACGCCGTGCTGTCATCGAACGCTGTGCTACTTAAGTCCGTGGTCATGGCGCACCTTTGCGCTTCAGGCGAGGTGGACGTATTCGTAGTCGACGGGCTTGCCGTTGATGCCTTGGCGGGGCGGGGCGATCCAGGAGGCGATCTTGCCGCGCTCGTGCACCGGACGCATCAGTGACCGCACATAGGTCTTGTCGACCTCGGTGGGCAGCCACTCGCCCCTGCGCCGTGCCCACTCCTCGGCCGTGATCTGCTCGCCGTCCGGGGTGGCCTCGATGCCGGAGAATGCGCCGACCCGCCGGTTGAAGGCGGCGTGCGGCAGATGCAGCCGCTGCGGCAGGCCGGCCTGCTCCAGGGCGCGGTTCCACCGGTTGACCCCGTTCTGGCAGTCGCCGGTGTACTCCCGGCGCAGGTCGGAGTTCAGGCCCACCAGGGCGGCCACCTCGCTGCGTGCCAGGGCGCCGTCGACGACCGCGTCGACCAGGATCGAGTCGTCGGTCAGCCGGTGGTCGTCCTGGCGCCGCTCCTCGGCCCAGCGGCCCTTGAGCCCGGCGGTGAAGTAGTTGGCGACGTTCGTGGAGGTCTCCGAGCCGAACAGGTCCAGCGATACCGAGTAGTGGAAATTGATGTACTTCTGAACGACGTCGAGCGGGACGGCGCCGTACTCGACCACGTCGTCGGTGTCGTGCTCGACCATCAGCTGCGCGGTGCGCTGCACCACCCGGTCGATGCCGGTGGTGCCGACGAACATGTGGTGCGCCTCCTCCTTGAGCATGAACTCGCAGGTGCGCGAGAGCGGGTCGAAGGCAGACTCCTTCAGGGTGCCGAGCTGGTACTTGCCGTCCCGGTCGGTGAAGTAGGTGAACATGAAGAACGAGAGCCAGTCCGGGGTCTCCTCGTTGAAAGCCCCCAGGATCCGCGGCGACTCCTGGCTGCCGGAGTTGCGGTGCAGCAGCAGTTCGGCCTCCTCACGGCCGTCGCGCCCGAAGTGGGCGTGCAGCAGGTAGACCATCGCCCACAGGTGCCGGCCCTCCTCGACGTTGACCTGGAACAGGTTGCGCAGGTCGTAGAGGCTGGGCGCGGTGGCGCCGAGGTTGCGCTGCTGCTCGACCGAGGCCGGCTCGGTGTCGCCCTGGATCACGATCAGGCGCTGCAGGTCGGCGCGGTACTCGCCGGGGACGCTTTGCCATACCGGCTCGCCCTTGTGCTGGCCGAAGGCGATGCGCCGGTCGGGGCTGCGTTCGGCCAGGAAGACGCCCCAGCGGTAATCGCGCATCGCCACGTGGCCGAAGTGGGCCCAGCCCTCGCGCCCGACGTTGACCGCGGTGCGCAGGTAGACGTCCTGCGTGGGCAGGGTCGGGCCCATCGATTCCCACCAGGACAGGAAGTTGGGCTGCCACGACTCCAGCGCACGCTGCAGACGCCGGTCCTCGTGCAGGCCGACGTTGTTGGGGATCTTCTCGGAGTAGTCGGCGGCGGTGCCGTTCGTCAGGGCGGTCATCGGTCACACTCGCTTGCGGTCGAAATCAGGACGCTTACCGGTGCCGTAGGCGCGCAGCGCGCCGTCGGGGCCGGAGGCGTTGGGGCGGTAGAAGATCCAGTTCTGCCAGGCGGACAGCCGCCCGAAGATCTTCGTCTCCAGGGTCTCGGGCCCGGCGAAGCGGTAGTTCGCCTCCAGGCCGCTCAGCGCGTCGGGGCTGAAGCTGGAGCGCTCCTCGAGCGCGATGCGCACCTCCTCGTCCCAGTCGAGATCGTCGGGGGCGAAGGTGACCAGGCCCAGCCGCTCGGCCTCCTCGGCGGGCAGCGCGACGCCCTCCGCGGCCGTGGCGGCCTTCAGCCCTTCGGCGTCGCCGTAGTAGCGGGTGGCCAGGCGGGTCAGCCCGTTGCCCATCGGCAGCGGGCCGAGGTTCATCGGGCCGACGGTCAGCGCGGCGGGCTCGGCGTCTGGATCGACGTCCTCGAATACACCCGCCAGCTGGAACGAGCGGTCGGCCGCCAGTGCCAGCTCCAACAGCGAGCCGGCGAAGCAGCTGCCCGGCTCGATCAGGGCCATGATGCTGCGGCTGGTGACGTCCAGCCGTTTGAGCGTGCGCTTGAGGTACTGGACGATTTCGTTGCCAAGCCAGTCGTCGTGCTGCTCCAGCAGCAGCGCGTCGTAGGCCAGCACCTGCGCAGCGTCGCCCTCGGTGCGCAATACCCAGGTGCCCAGTTCGGTCTCGTTGGTCCGCAGGTCCAGGATCAGGTCGTCCAGCTCGCGGGCCACCGCCAGGGTCCAGAAGTCGGCGCCACGGGCGTGGATCGCGGCGAGGTCGGTCGGCGCGTCGCCGTCAGGCCCGAGCACAGTGACCTCCGCGACGCCCCGGGCGTGGTCGAGAGCGGCGCTGACGTACCGGTAGCCGATGTGTTGGTCGGTGCGGGTCTTGTCCAGCGGGGTGAGTTCGATGCCGTGGGCGACGACGGGACGGTTGGAACGTGCGGCGTACTCGGCGGCGCGCCGGGCGACCGTCTGCTCCCAGGCGGTGCGGGGAACGGCCTCGTCGACGAGCCGCCACGCCACGGCCTTGTCACCGCCGACGCCCTCGGGCCGGGTGGAGAAGTAGTCGGCCAGGTCGCGTCGCACGTGCCGCTTGTCCACCAGCCGGGTCAGTCCCCCGGTGCCCGGCAGCACGCCGAGCAGCGGCAGTTCCGGCAGCGACACCGCCGAGGAGCGGTCGTCGATCAGCATGAGGTGCTCGCAGGCCAGCGCCAGCTCGTAGCCGCCGCCCGACGCCGTGCCGTTGACCGCCGCGATCCAGGTCTGGCCTGAGCGGGCGCTCGCGTCCTCGATCCCGTTGCGGGTCTCGTTGGTGAACTTGCAGAAATTCACCTTCCATGAGTGCGCGGAGGCAGCCAGCATCCTGATGTTCGCCCCCGCGCAGAAGACCTTCTCCTTGCCCCCGGTGAGGACGACGGCGCGCACCTCGGGGTGCTCGAACCGCAGGCGTTGCACCGCGTCGTAGAGCTCGATGTCCACGCCGAGGTCGTAGGAGTTCAGCTTCAGCTCGTACCCGGGCACCAGACCGCCGCGCTCGTCCACGTCCATCGTCAACGTGGCGACGGCCCCGTCGAAGGCCAGGCGCCAGTGCCTGTACCGCGACGGGGCGGTGCGGAACTCGACCCTTCCGGCCGCGGCACGCTCACCGGTTTCCGGGAGGCCGGGCTCGACGACGGCTTCGCCGATCACGTCGGTCATCAGGGCTGCCTCCCAAAGTCGAGGGTGATCAAAACTCTACTTATATACTGCGGAACGTCAATACAAAGTAGAGATTTTGCGGACTTCGGCTTAGTGGGCGACCTGCGGGTAGGGGTACAGGTTGCGGGTGATGACGGTGCCGGTACTGGTGACGGTGGCCGCTGGCAGGACGGCCGGGGCGTGGCCCGTCTCCACCCAGTTCGCGACGGCGCCCAGTGCATCGGTAGGCGCGGGTCCGTTGCCGCCGCCGCAGTGCCCGACGCCCGGGGCGAGGAACAGGCGGTAGAAGGAGTCGACGTTCGCTGCGCCGCCCGTGGCCGCCTGCACCCGCTGGTAGTAGTTGACTGTTCCCTGCGGGAAGATCAGCGGGTCGGCCAGGCCATGCCAGGTGATCATCTTGCCGCCGGCCTTCTCGAAGGCGGCGAGGTCTGGGTTGTCGGTGCCGATCACCCGGTTGTATTCGATCTCTGACTTGACGAACAGGGCCACGAACTGCGCGGGGGTGATCGTCGTGGTGTCGAACGTGGGCTGCCGCTTGAGGAAGTAGCTGATCCACGCGTCCGCGATCGGGAAGGGCGCGCCGACACTGCTGCCGGTCGCGCTCGTGGCGGTGCCGGCCAGTGCGTCGAGCGGGGCGCCCTTGGGCAGGCCGTACCACAGCGGCAGCCCGGCGACCTTCGGGCCCTGCCAGATCTGGCGCACCACCTCGGCGTCGGCGGCAGTGATGGTCAGCGTCGCGCCGTTGCAGACGACCTTCGTGCCGATCAGACTGCGCGGATCGAATCCGCACGTGGTCGGCGAGTCGATGATGCCGCCGTTCACCTGGTCGCCGGAGTCGCACGCGGCGATCGCGGCCTGCGTGAACGCGTTGAGCTCGCAGGAACTCGGGTAGTCCTTCGCCTGATTCATCACGACCTGCGGCCAGAACTCGGCCGGGATGAAGCGGTCCCAGTTGATCGCCGGAGCGGCGGCCAGGATGCCGTTGTAGTCCGTCGGATAGCGCTGGGCCTCCATCAGGCCCTGGCGGCCTCCGGTGGAGCAGCCGTTCCAGTAGGCGTAGGAGGCGCCGCGGCCGTAATAGCCCGCGACGACCTGCTTGGCGGCCACCGTCATGTCATGGACGGAGCGGGAGGCGAAGTTGGTCAGCAGGGCCGTGTTCACGGTGCCGTCAGCCTTGAGCGCCCAGGTGGGCGGCCCGAGGGCGCTGCTGGACACGCCCGCGTCGGTGGACGCGGCGGCGTAGCCCTGCGCGATGGCGGGGGCGAGTGAGTAGTCGAACATTCCGGCGGCGTAGCCTCCGCCGCCGGTGCCCTGGAAGCGCCCGTTCCAGCCGCTCGCGGGCAGCCACACGGCGACCCTGACGTCGTCGCCGGCCCCGGGGTGGGTGAGGAATAGGGTGACCTCGCAGTGCGCGGGCACGTTCGGGATCGTCGGGCCGCCGGGGATCTGGTCCGCCCCGGCAGGCTTGTCGACCCCGGTGATCGACAGCACGACGGCGCCGGGAACCTGCGGTCGGGCGAGGCTCTGGCACCCCGAGGCGGGCTGCGCGGCCGCGGCCGAGGCCGTCGAGCCGGACTGGACCGCCGCCGAAAAGCTCAGGGTCAAGGTCGCCGCGAGGGCGGCGAGTGCCGATGAGCGTTTCATCGTGCTCCTGCTTCCTGGGCACCCGGACAGCGATGGCCGGAGGTGACCCGGTGGTGAGAGACGGCGAAGTGTTCCCGACAGCGCTCTGCGTTCGGCCAATACTCTACATAATGACGACGCTGCGTCAACAGTCTGTATGAGTATGACCGGAGGCTAGCCCCCACCCCGAACCACCGGCCTGGCCACGGCCGAACGATGAGGTTTTCTCAGCTGCGGTCTGGTCGTGGGTGAAAGGCCCCGCACGCGTGTCCCTCGTGGCGGGTCGTTTGCCGTCGGCGAAGCTATCGCGGGAATGCCATGGGAGCACGGGCGTCTGTGCTCTGTCTTCGCTTTGAACGCTACTTCTCGCACGACTCACGCCGCGTGTCGCTTTGTTCCATCCCGGGTCTTTCCGTTTGACGGCCACGCTGGATGCTGCGGCTCCCAGCGCGGTTCCTCCCCCTAAAAACCCTTGGATGAAATCACACGACACGCGGCGTGAGTCGCGCGGGAAGCAGCGGTCCCCACCTGCCCTGACCACAGACGCCCGTGCGCCCTCGGCTGTCCCGCGATAGCTTCGCCGACGGTGGTCGAGTCGCCACGGGGGATACGCGTAGAGGGCCTTTCAGCCACGATCTGGACCGCACCCAGCGGACGTCAGTACCAGACAGCGGCGTGACATCAACAGGAGCCAGACTCACGCCAGCGGAAGACGGCCCAGTGGCGATGCTGTCGGGCGTCGGCCAGTCGGGTATCTTGTGCTGCTTCCTATTTGGGACCGCGGTTTTGGGACCATGGTGCCCTTCAGCGCCGCGAAGCTGGCAGCCCTGTATCCCACGCACGCACAGGTCGCCTTCGAGTGGGCCATCGACACTGGCCGGGGTGCGCGGCTAGTCCTTGCGGGCGGTGCTGTCCACTACGGTGGTGAGCAGGCCGGTGTCGACGTCGTAGACGTGCCCTGAGACGCGGACGTTGTCGGGGATTTCGGTCGCCCACAGGATCCGCTGGACGTCGGTGCGCACGGTACGGGCTGGGTCGAGGACGGGGGTGTCGGCGAGAGTGCGTTCGTCGACGCCGATGCGCTGCGCGAAGCCGTGGCGCAGTTCGTCGTCGGCCAGCAGGGCCGATCCGCAGCCGGTGTGGTGGATGACGGCGACCTCGAACCACGGGCCCTGCGGGGCCTTGGTTTCCACCAGGTAGCCCGCGTAGGCGATGTCCCTGATGACGGCGGGGGTCACCCGGCCGCCGATATTGCGCTCGACGAGGGCCTCCCCCATCTCGATGCCGAGGATCTGGGCGGGGTCGACGCGGCAGTCGATGCAGATCACGATGTACAGACTCCGCCGCGGAATGAAGGGCAGCGCCGGTACGTCGCGCCGCACGTCGGTCTCGGCGAAGCCGCGGTTGCGCTCGATGATCTGGTCGATGTTGCTCACGTGTTGCCTTTCATTTGATCTTGGGACGGGGGTCAGGCCGAGCCGTGTACGGCTGCGGCGATGAGGTCTGCGGTTTCGGCGGGACGGGCGACGGGCACGGCGTGCGAGGAGTCGATCTCGACCACGCTCGACCCGGCCCGTTCGGCCATGAAGCGCTGCGCCTCGGTCGGGATCGACCGGTCGGCGGTAGCGACCAGCGCCCAGGAGGGCAGGGAGTTCCAGGCGGCGCGGCCGACGAAGGTCTCGTTGAGCGCGGTGGGGTCGATCGGGTGCTGCGCGGCGGCCATGACCGCGCTCGCGGCCGGGTCGAGATCGGCGGCGTAGACCTCGGCGAAATGCGCGGGCACCAGGTACAGGTCACTGCCGCCGGGGTATTCGCGCACGACGGTGGTGTCCGGGGTGAGCCCGCTGCCGGGGAACCGGTAGTTCAGCTCGCCGGCGGTTTCGTCGGTGTCCTGCTGGAAGGCGGCGATGAAGACGAGCGCCCGCACCGCGGCGGTGAGCGCGCCGGGGTCGGAGATGACCGAGCCGCCATAGGAGTGGCCCACGACGACGAGTGGGCCCTCGATCGTCGTCAGGAAGCTGTGAAGGTACGTGACATCGTCGGCCAGTGCGTGCATCGGCATCGCCGGGGCGAGGACGCGATGGCCCCGCCGGTGCAGTTCGGCGATGACGCCGTGCCACACGGACGCGTCGGTCAGGGCGCCGTGCACGAGCACGATCGTCGCGGAGGTATCGGACATCAGGGGTCTTCTTTCGATGGTCGGCGTCCTGTCGTGGTGGCAGGCGCTGGAGTTCGGCGGCGCGGAAGTGTGCGCTGGTTGCCCTGCGTCCAGCCTGCGCGGATGCGGGACCTGCGAGACAGTGGCAGTACTGACTACAGGCGATAGGATCGTGCCATGAGCCGACATCGCATCGCGGTCCTCCTTCTGGAGCAGGTGCTGCCCTTGGACTTCGCGATCCCGATGCATGTGTTCGCTCGTGAGGCGCCCGAGTTCTACGACGTGACGACGGCGACCACGAACGGTCGGCCGGTCGGGGTGGCCGGCGGCCTCAGCGTCGTTCCCGACGGCGGACTCGAGGCGCTGCGCGAGGCCCAGACCGTGATCGTGCCCGGCTACGGCGGGGCGGTGGCGACCACGCTGGACCAGATGACCTTGGGCGGGTTGCGGGCGGCCGCGAAACGCGGGGCGCGGATGGTGTCGATCTGCTCCGGGGCGTTCGCCCTCGCCCAGGCGGGGCTGCTGGACGGGCTGACCGTCACGACGCACTGGTCGCTGTGCGACGACCTCGCCCGCCAGTACCCGTCGGTGACCGTCGATCCGACAGTGCTGTTCGTCGACAACGGCGCGGTCCTGACCTCCGGCGGCGTCACCGCCGGGGTGGACCTCTCGCTGCACATCCTGCGCAAGGACCTGGGCGGCTCGGTGGCCAACCACGTCGCGCGACGGATCGTGATGGCGCCGCGCCGGGACGGCAGGCAGGCGCAGTTCATCGAGGCGGCCCCGGCGCCGCCCGGCGACGACGCGCTCTCGGCCGCCCAGCAGTGGATGCTCTCGGTGCTCGACGAGCCGGTCACGGTGGCGCAGATGGCGATGCGGGCGAACCTCTCGCCCCGGCACTTCCACCGCCGCTTCCTGGAGAAGACCTCGATGACGCCGCTGGCCTGGCTGCACGAGCAGCGCATCGGCCGGACCAAGGAACTGCTGGAGACCACCGACCTCACCGTCGAGGAGATCGCCGCCCGGGTCGGCCTCGGCACGCCGGCGAACCTGCGCGTGCACTTCCGGCGCGCGACCAGCATCTCGCCGAGCCGCCACCGGCAGGCATTCTCAGAACACTGACGATTGATCCGTCCGGCCGTGGCCTGAGTACGATCAGGAGCGGACGGGACGAGGTCCGCCGCGATTCGCGTTCGCGCAGGAGGTGGCTGTCGCTGTGAAGGTCCACGTGCTGCACGAAAACCCGGACTGGTATCCGCCGTTCGCGGCGGCGTTCGACGCGGAGGGCGTCGAGCATGAGCAATGGCTGCTCGGCGACGGCCCGCTCGACCTCGATGCCGAGCCGCCGCCCGGGGTGTTCTGGTCCAGGATGAGCGCGTCCTCGCACACTCGGCGGCATCCGTGGGCGAAGGACCACACCCGGGCCGTGCTGTGCTGGCTCGAATCCTGGGGACGGCGCGTGGTCAACGGACGGCGCGTGCTGGAACTGGAGATGAGCAAGGCCGACCAGCTCACCGCGTTGCGGGCGGCCGGGATCGAGGTGCCGCGCACGGTCGCGGTGGCCGGCCGGGATCGGCTGGCGGACGTGGCCGGGAAGTTCTCGGCGCCTTTCATCGTCAAGCACAACCAGGGCGGCAAGGGCCTCGGTGTGCGCCTCTTCGAGTCCGTCGCGCAGTTCGCCGAGTACCTGGACTCGCCCGACTACGAGCCGCCGGTGGACGGGATCACGCTCGTCCAGGAGTATCTGCGCCCCGCCGAGCTGTTCATCACGCGTGTCGAGATCGTCGGCGGTGAATTCGTGTACGCACTCACGGCGGACACGGCACGTGGCGGATTCGAGCTCTGCCCCGCCGACGCGTGCGCCGTGCCCGCCGAGAGCCTGTTCGCGCTGCGCGAGGGCTTCGAGCACCCGATCGTCGAGCGCTACCTGCGCTTCGCCTGGGCGCAGGGCGTCGAGATCGCGGGCTTCGAGTTCATCGAGACCGCCGACGGCCGGCTGGTCACCTACGACGTGAATACGAACACGAACTACAACCCGCAGGTGGAGGCGGTCGCCCCGCGCTCCGGCCCGGCCAGCGTCGCCCGCTATCTCAAGGCCCTGCTCGCGGCGGACGGCGGGGGTGGCCGCTGATGCGCTTCGGCTACTGGATGCCGATCTTCGGCGGCTGGCTGCGCAACGTCCCCGACGAGGACATGAGCATCGCCTGGCCGTACATCCGCGACCTGGTCGTCGACAGCGAGCGGCACGGCTTCGACCTGACCCTGATCGCCGAGCTGAACCTCAACGACCTGAAGGGCCACCAGGCCCCGGCGCTGGACTGCTGGACCCTCGCCCCCGCCGTCGCGGCGGTGACCAGCCGGCTGGAGCTGATGCTGGCGGTGCGGCCCAACTACCACCTGCCCGCCGCCACCGCGAAGGCGATCTCCACGCTGGACACGATCGCGCCGGGGCGGCTGTCCCTGAACGTGGTCTCCTCGTGGTGGCGGGACGAGGCCGCGCAGTACGGCGCGCCGTTCGACGTGCACGACGCGCGTTACGCCCGCACCGAGGAGTGGCTCGGCGTCCTCGACCGCCTGCTGCGCGAGCAGACCGTCACCCACGACGGTCCGCTCTACCGGCTTGAGGGCACCGAGGTCGAGCCCAAACCGTCGCGCGTGCCGACCGTGTACATGGGCGGGGAGTCGCCCCGGGCCAAGGAGATCATCGCAGCCCACGGCGACGCCTACGTCATGCACGGCGATCCGCCCGAGGTCATCGCGGGCAAGATCGCCGAGATGCGCGGGCGGCGGGCCGCGGACGGACGCCCGCCGCTGACCTTCGGCGTCGCGGGATACGTCATCTGCCGGGACACCGAAGCCGAGGCCGAGGCGGAGCTCGCCCGGATCACGGACGTGCGCTCCTCCCCCGAGGCGTACGCCTCCTACCGCGACTTCATCGAGGGCTCACAGCTGGAGTCTCAGGTCTCACTGGAGGAGTACAGCGTCTCCAATCGGGGTCTGCGCACCGGCCTGGTCGGCACTCCGGAGCAGATCACCGACCGCATCCGGGCTTACGAGAGGGCGGGAGTGGACCTGCTGCTTCTGCAGTTCTCCCCGCAGCAGGAGGAGATGGCCCGCTTCGGCCGCCAGGTCATCGGCCCGTGGAGGCGGCGCGAGGGCTGACGTTGTCGACACCGGTCGTCCGAAGTGACGCCCCGGCCGGTGTCCTTGCCTGCTGGACAGCACTGGCAAAAACAGTTAAATGAATTATATTAGCTGGAGCAGTGCTGCACACACGCGCAGTGGCCGCCCCTCAAGGGTGTGGGACTCAGTGGCCCGCGTGGGAATCCAGGGAGGCTTCCGATGGATCAGGCCAGTCGCGCGTTGCTCGAATCGGGGTGGGGCGAGGAGCCCTACGGAATCGCCCAGCCGGAGCTGACGGCGCAGCGGCTCGACGCGGTCAACGCGGTGCTCGCCGAGCGCCGGCAGCAGGTGCCGATCCTCGACCGGCGCGCCCGCGAGGCCGGCCTGGAACGCGCCGCGCAGCTGAGCGACCTGGTGCCGCTACTGTTCCCGCACACGACGTACAAGTCCTATCCCGCGAGCTTCGTCGAGAAGAAGCGCTGGAAGGACCTGGCCCGCTGGCTCACCACGCTGTCCTCGGACGACCTCACCACCGTCGACTTCGACGGGGTCGGCGACGAGGACGAGTGGATCGACCGGCTGCGCGAGCACGGGCACTTCGTCCTGGCCACCAGCGGCACCACCGGCAAGTGCTCGTTCCTGCCGCAGAGCGCCGAGGACCACGACCGGAAGGCGCGCACCTTCGACCGCCTGCTCGGCTGGCCGTTCGTCCGGCCGGACCGGGCCCGCGGCTACTTCTGGCTCGGCCCGCACGTCGGGGTCAACAGCGTGACCGACGCCGCGAACCTCGGCGCCGAGCTCTGGTCGACCCCGCAGGACAGCCACTTCCTCACCGACGACCGGCTGCGGCTCACCGACATCAGCCGGATGGCCACAATGCGCCGCCGGATGGCCGACGGCAGCGCGACCCCGGGCGAGATCGCAGCCTTCGAACAGGAGCAGAAGGACCGGGCGGCGGTGGTCGCCCCGGATATCGACGCGTTCGTCGACAAGCTGCTGGACCGGCGGCGCGAGAAGCTGGTCATCGCGGGGACCTGGGGCCAGCACCTGCTGATCATGCAACGCGCCCGCGCCCGGGGGATCCCCGACGGCACCTTCCACCCCGAGACCGTGGTGAGCGCCGGCGGCGGCGTCAAGAACGTAACGCTGCCGGCCGACTACAAGGAGCAGATCGCAGGGTTCTACGGGGAGGTCGTCCGGACCGGCGTCTACGGCATGACCGAGACCTTCCAGCTGATGTCGCGTTGCGAGAAGCTGCGGTACCACATCCCGCCCGCGCTCGTACCGCTCGTCCTGGACCGCGCCGGAGAGACGCTGCTCAACACCGAGGACGCGGCCGACCGGATCATCGAGGGACGGTTCGCCTTCGTGGACCTGGCCATCACCGGCCGGTGGAGCGGCACGATCACCAGCGACAAGGTCTCCTTCGACACGCACGCGCAGTGCCTGTGCGGACGTCCGGGCCCCACCATTCTGGACACCATCACCCGCTACCAGACCGACGACGACGCGATCGGCTGCGCCGGCACCATCGAGGGCTACATCCGGGGAGCGCTGGCCTCATGACTGTGACTCTCCCCCAGCACGAGCCGCAGCTTCAGGCGTCCGACGGCGAGCCGGTGCGCGTACGGCACGTCGCCCGGGGCGTGCCGGTCAGCGGCGAGGAGCGCGAGTTCGGATCCGGCGAGCACCGGTTCGTCGCCCCCGCGCTGGACTTCGACGCCCTGGTCTGGACGCGCGGCGAGCCCGGCCCCGCGTTCGACACCCCGGTCGCCGAGATCATGGACCTGCTGGTCGAACTGCGGGGCTGGATCGAGCGGGACCCCGATGGCCTGGTGACCGAGGCGCTGGCGGCGAGCCTGCGGACCAACCCGCTGCCGGCCGGAGTGCTCCGCGAGGCCTTCGCCTCCCTCGGCGGGAGCTTCAACCGCCGGTCCATGGAATTCATGATCGAGCAGGAGTTCGGCGGCGCCGACATCCTCGACGGCTGGCGGACCGTGGCCGACTGCCCGTCAGGTCGCACCGTGCGGGTCCGCGCGTTCCCGGCGCGGATCGTGCACGTGTTGGCCGGCAACGCACCCGGCGTCGCCGCGCTGTCCATTCTGCGCGGCGCGCTGACCAAGGGCGTCAACCTCTTCAAGCTTCCCTCGAACGATCTGCACTCGGTGAACGTGCTGCTCGCGGGTCTGCACGCGATCGCGCCCGACCACCCGACCACGCGCTCCTTCTCCTCGGCCTACTGGCGTGGCGGGGACGACGCGGTCGAGTCGCTGCTGTTCCGGCCGCAGTTCTTCGACAAGCTGGTCGCCTGGGGCGGCGACGCCGCGCTGCGCAGCGCCAAGGCCTACGTCGGACCGGGCTTCGAACTGGTTTCCTTCGATCCGAAGAGCTCGGTGTCGCTGGTCGGGCGGGAGGCGTTCGCGTCAGCTGAAGCGCTCACGGAGGCCGCCGAGGCCGCGGCGCGCGACATCATGCTGATGGACCAGCAGGCCTGCGCGGCCAGCAGGTTCCAGTTCGTCGAGGGCGATACGGACGACGCCGACCGGTTCGCCGAGGCCCTGCTGCCGCGGCTGGGCGTGGCCCGCAGGCTGGGGTCGGCGGTGGGCAATCCCGTGCCGGAGCACATCCGCGTCGAGGTGGAGGCGCTGCGCGACCTGGAGCCGTACGCCCGCGTGTTCGGCGAATACGGCGGCCGCGGCCTCGTGGTGCGCAGCGAGGAGCCGGTGGACTTCCACCCGGAGAACAAGGTGGCCAACGTCGTGCCGGTCGGAAGTCTCGACGAGGCGTTGGCGCGGATCAACATTGCGACCCAGAGCGTCGGCGTCTACCCGGCCGCCCGCAAGGCAGCGCTACGCGATCGCCTGGCCGCCGCCGGCGCGGCGCGCGTCTGCACGCTCGGCGAAGTCCCGATCGTCGAGTCCGGACTACCCCACGACGGCTTCTACCCGATGCCGCGACTGGTGCGCTGGGTTACCGACGAAGGCTGATTCGCCGCGACGCGCGTGGGCGAAGGCTGGCTGCCCCGGCACTACAACCAGGCGAACGAGCGCAGTCCGGTGTCGATGAGCCGGGCTGCGCGTCGGACGTCGGCGCTCACCGCTTCGTGCAGCTGCGCGGGCATGAGGGCGGCGTCGAGGTGTCGGCGCAGGGACTGGAACTGGATCCGCCAGAGCCCGACCAGGGCGGTCGCGGCGATCTTCGGCTCCGGGTCCTGCGGGTGGAGTCCGGCCCGCGCCGCGAGGAGCTCCGCGGCCGTGGCGACGAGCCGGTCGGTCATGTCGTGTTGGTAGGCCCGAAGTGACGGCGTGGACCTGATCAGGTCGCCGAAGCGCAGGGTCCTGGCGACGACCCGGGCCGGGTCGTCTTGCGCGACCAGCCAGGAGGTCATGGCGCCCAGCTCGGCGTCCAGGATGCGCAGCGCCGCTTCGACCGGTGGCACTGCGGGCTCGGCCAGTGCGGTGCGCAGCGCGGCCATCGTGGGGTCGAAGCGGTCCAGGAGCAAGGACTCCTTGGACGGGAAGTAGTTGAACACCGTCTTCTCCGACACCCCGCAGGCCTCTGCGATCTCGGCGACGCGCACGGCGTCGAAGCCGCGGTCCAGGAACAGCTCGGTCGCCGTGTCGGACAGCTGCTGGCGCATCAGGCGCTTCTTACGTTCCCGCAGCCCCTCGGCCTTGGGCTCGCCGGGCCGTCGGTGCTCGGTGATCCGGTCCGCTGCGTCTATGCCCATGCCCTCAGCTTACTGCAGTTGCAGTATAAGTTCATCTACAGTAAGTTTTCTGTGACAGAAAATATTGATCCGCCAGGGCACCGCCACAGCTTCAGGAGCCTCGATGAGCAGCATCCGTATCGTGCGCGATTATCCGCATTCCCAGGCGAAGGTCTGGCGCGCAGTCACCGACCCGGCATTGATCCCGCTGTGGACCGCGACCGGCGCCGGCGGCCGCACCGAAGGCTTCGACACGGTCGTGGGCACCAAGTTCCAGCTGATCGCCAAGCCGAAGCCCGGCTGGAACGGGGTCGTGGACTGCGAGGTGCTCGAGGTGGACGAACCGTCCCTGCTGCGCTGGTCGTGGACCGACAGCTCCGGCGGCGACGTGACGCAGGTCGTCTACCGCATCGAGCCGAACGCAGGCGGGACGCGCTTCACCTATGAGCACACCGGATTCACCGGCGTCGGCGGGCTCTTCATGGCGCAACTGCTCGGCCACGTCCGTCGCAGGATGCTCAGTCAGGGCCTGCCCGCAGTGCTCGACGACATCGACGACCAAGGCGTTCTGCGCCCGGACAGCACCCTCGCGCCCAAGCCGCTGTAAAACTGTCCGACAAGCGCACCTCATACCTATCCGCTGAACCAGCGGGCGGGGTTCACTGTGGCGGGCGTCGCGAATTCTCGGCGAAGGTGCCCAGCCCGGTCTCGAGGAGCTCGGCGGCGCGCCGGACCTCAACGGTCACGGCCGGCCGCAATCTCCGGAGGTCGGCGGACGTGCGGACGTGCGCCAGGTGTTTGGCGAGGCTGCGGAAGTGGATGTCCCACAGTGCGATCAGGGCGGTCGCCGCGATGCGCGGCTCGGGCTCGTCGGGACTGATCCCGGCCTTTTCCGCCAAGGCTTCGGCGGCTGCGTCGATGAGCTTGTCCTGCTCGGCGAGCTGATAGGCACGCAGCGCGGGCGTGCTCTGGATCAGGGCATCGAAGCGCTGGACCTTGGCGACGGTCCCGGCCAGGTCCTGCTGCGCCTCCAGCCAGGAGGCCATGGCCTCCAGCTCGCCGGCCAGTATCCGCAGCGTCGCCTGGACCGGCCCGACTCCGGGTTCGGCCAGGCCGGTGCGCAGCGAGGCCATCGTGACGTCGAAGCGGTCCAGGACCAGCGACTCCTTGGTCGGGAAGTAGTTGAAGACCGTCTTCTCCGACACCCCGCAGGCCTCGGCGACCTCGGCGACGCGCACGGAGTCGAAGCCGCGCTCGACGAACATCTCCGTCGCGGTGTCGGACAGCTGCTGGCGCATCAGGCGCTTCTTGCGCTCCCGCAGCCCCTCGGGCCGGGCCGCCCCGCTCTGCGGCTCGCCCGTCGCCGTCCAGTCCACCGTCCGCGCACTCATGGCCCCAGCGTAGTTGCGAGGGCGGTCATGTTCGGATGGGTGGCGGAGTCGACGTTCGCGTGGTTGGCCGCCCAGCACATACATAGACGGCCGACAGGACTATTGGCACTCTTGCACATCAATTGCGACGTCTATATGACGGCTACATCTGGGACCTGGGTTGGTTCGGCAGCTGATTCGGGGCGACGTCGGCCAGACCGGCGCGGTAGGCGATGATCACCAGGTGGACGCGGTCGCGGGCGTCGAGCTTGGTCAGCAAATGTCTTACGTGGGTCTTGGCGGTGCCGGGGCCGATGTGCAGGTGTTCGGCGATCTCGCTGTTGGACAGGCCCCGGGCCACGAGGGTGAGCACCTCGCGCTCGCGGTCGGTGACGGCCGCCAGGGTCGGATGGTCCGGCGGCGGGGGTGCCGGTTGGGCCGCGAACTGCTTGATCAGCCGTTTGGTGATGGCAGGGGCGAGCAGGGCGTCGCCGGCGGCGATCGTGCGAACGGCGGCGAGCAGGTCCTTGGGCGGGGTGTCCTTGAGCAGGAATCCGCTGGCGCCTGCGCGCAGGGCCGCGTAGACGTACTCGTCCAGGTCGAAGGTGGTAAGGATCAGGACTTTGACCTCGCTCGCGGTGGTGATCCGGCGGGTGGCCTCGATCCCGTCCATCTCGGGCATCCGGATGTCCATGAGCACCACGTCGGGCTGCCGGGTGCGGGCGAGGTCGACGGCCTGGCGGCCGGTGGCGGCCTCGCCGACGACGGTCAGGTCCGCGGCGGTATCGACGATTCCGCACAGTCCGGCCCGCAGTAGGGCCTGGTCGTCGGCCACCACGATCCGGGTCTGGGCGGGCGCGGTTTCGGTCTCGGTCCCGGACTCGATCCCGGTCTCGCTCACGCGGGCTGCTGCGCGGGCAGGGGCAGGCGGGCGGTGACCTTGAAGCCGTGGCCGGGCAGCCGTCCGGCGTCCAGTTCTCCGCCGTAGAGCGCGGCGCGCTCGCGCATCCCGGCCAGGCCCCGGCCGTCGGCAGTGGGCTGCGCGGCCTGCGGGCGGCCCGGCCCCTGGTCGCAGACCTCGATGACGAGTTGGTCGCCCTGGTAGTCGACGCTGGCCCGGGCGGTGTCGGCGGCGGCGTGTTTGACCACGTTGGTCAGGGCCTCCTGGATGATCCGGTAGGCCGACAGGTCGATCCCGGCGGGCAGCGGGCGCGGCCGTCCGGTGACGGTGAGGTCCACCCGCACCCCGGCCTGCCCGGTCAGCGCCGCGAGCCGGTCCAGGTCGGCCAGCCCCGGGGCCGGGGCCAGCTCGGCCTGCGCGCCGCCGGGGTCCTCGGTGCGCAGCACGCCGAGCAGGCGGCGCAGTTCGTCGAGAGTCTGGCGCCCGGCGCTCTCGATGGTGCCGAGCGCCGCGCGGGCCTGGGCGGGCTGTTCGTCGATCACCAGGCCGGCGTACCCGGCCTGCACGGTGATCACGCTGAGGTGGTGGGCCAGCACGTCGTGCAGTTCACGGGCGATGCCCATACGCTGCTCGGTCACCCCCCGCCTGGCCTTCTCCGCCCGCGCCTCGGCCCGGTCGGCCTGGCCGCGCAGCAGGTTCGCGGTGTAGCGGCGATGCGTACCCACTGCGAATCCGACCGTCCAGGTGATGAGGTAGACCACGGAGAAGAGCACCGCCCCGCCGCCGTGCCTGAAGTCCGGGAGCGCGGTGGCCACGGCCGCGGCCAGCGACGCGGCAAGCCCGACCAGTGCGGTGCGCGGCCGGCAGGTCGACGCCAGCGTGTACAGGACGTAGGCCAGCGCCACCAGGGCCAGGATGATCGACCTGGGTTGCAGGAGGCCAATCGCGGCCGCACCGGCGAACAGCAGCGCAGTCGAACCGGCCGGGTGACGGCGCCGCCACGCGATCGGCAGGGTCACCAGCACGGCGCCGACCGGCACGGCCAGCCATCCGGCCGGGCCGCGGGCGTGCCCGGCCAACAAGAGCAGGGCGGGAAGCAGATAGGCGAGCGCGGCCAACCGGTCCAACGCCCGCCAGTGGCCGGGGCGTACGGGCCGGATCAGCGGCGGATTGGTCTCCTGAGGCATAGCGCCCACGGTAGGCGGGCCGGGCCGACGCGGGCATCAGCCGTCGGGCGTATCCCTGCGGGTAGAGGCCGCACCGAACTGCGCCCACGGGCAGAGCAACCGGGCCAGGCCGTAGGCAGACGCGCTCGGCACGGTTAGCCCGGCACGGTGGTGCACGTGAACACCACGCCCCCTCTCCGGAGACGCAGATGATTGAGACACGTGGCCTGACGAAGCGTTACGGGCCCACCCTGGCCGTCGACGACCTGTCCCTGCAGGTGCATCCCGGCCGGGTCACCGGCTTCCTCGGCCCCAACGGCGCGGGCAAGTCCACCACGCTGCGGATGATCCTGGGCCTGGACACCCCCACCGCGGGCCAGGCCCTGATCGACGGCCGCCGCTATCGGGACCTGGCCGAGCCACTGCGCACGGTCGGCTCGCTGCTGGAAGCGGGCGCGCTGCACCCCGGCCGGCGCGCCCGCGACCACCTGGCCTGGCTCGCCGCCGCGGGCGGTCTCGACGGCCGCCAAGTGGGCCGGGTGCTGGAGCAGACCGGACTGTCGGACGTGGCCGGCCGACGGGTGGGCGGCTTCTCGCTGGGCATGAGACAACGCCTGGGCATCGCCGCCGCGCTGCTCGGCGACCCTCCGGTGCTGGTGTTCGACGAGCCGGTCAACGGCCTGGACCCCGAGGGCGTGCGCTGGATCCGCACCCTGATGAGGTCCCTGGCCGCCGAGGGCCGCACGGTCCTGGTCTCCAGCCACCTGATCAGCGAGATGGCCCTGACCGCCGAACACCTGATCGTGATCGGCCGCGGCCGCCTGCTCGCCGACACCGGCATGCGCGAGTTCACCGCGCGCCACGCCTCGCTGGAGGAGGCGTACCTGGACCTGACTGAGCGATCCGTCGAGTACCGGGCAACGGCGCCGGGCCCTGCGTACAAGCCAGACGGCGTGACCGAACACACCACCATCACCACCGACAACGACACCAGGCGGATCCGATGACCACGCCCACCATCTCGCGCACTGTCCCACGTACCGTCCTGCGCACCATCCCCCGTACTGTCCTGCGCTCCGAGTGGATCAAGCTGCGCTCGGTGCGCTCCACCTGGATCACCCTGGCCGCCGCGGTGGTCCTCGGCCTGGGCGTCGGACTGCTCGACGTCTCCTCCATCACCGGACACTGGGCCACCATGAGCGCCGCGGACAGGGCGAACTTCGACCCGGTCGGCGACCCGCTCAGCGGATTCCAGTTCGGCGAACTCGCCCTCGGCGCGCTCGGGGTGCTGGCGATCAGCACCGAGTACGCCACCGGCATGATCCGCGCCACGTTCACCGCCACTCCGCGACGCGGCACCGTCTACGCCGCCAAGTGCGTGGTCCTCGGGCTGTTCACGCTGGCCGCGTCTGAGCTGTGCGCCTTCGCCGCGTTCCTGCTCGGCCAGGCCATCTTGTCCAGCCAGCACCTGAACGTCGGCCTCGGCGCTCCCGGCGTGCTGCGCGCGGTAGCCTGCGCCGGGCTGTACCTGGCCGTGGTCGCCATGGTCGGCTTCGGCCTGGGCGCGATCATCCGGCATGCGGCCGGGGCCATGGCGGCCATGTTCGCCCTGGTCTTCCTCGCCTACCCCGCCGCCCGCGCCGTCGAGGGCTATTCCCTGCTGCCCGACCACCTGCTGCTGGTCAACGCCGCCAGCACGCTGGCCACCACCAGCCCGCCGACCGGACCGCACGCGGACCGCGCGCCCTCCCTCACCTTCGCCTTCGTCGACCTGGCCCTCTACCTGATCGTCTTCCTCGGCGTCGGTGCGTGGCGCGCCACCCGCGACGCCTGAACTTTGCACGCGCGGCATCTATGACTGGTGTCTACGACTACTGTCCGGGCTGCTCCACGTCGACCGGCGGCAGGTTGCGGACCTCGTCCTTGGTCAGATCCAGCTGTACGCCCTGCCGCACGTCAGTCACGTCCGTGATCGGCAGGGCGACCTGCTTCTTGCCCCACAGGTGGCCCTCGTCGAGCAGCACGTGGGTCACCTGGTGGTCGCGCGGATCGACGACAAGGCCCCGGACCCGGCCGATCTCGCCGTCGGTGGCGTGCACCGGCTGTCCGCGGCGCACCTCCACCTCGCCCGCGGGCACGCGGTCGTAGGTCACCGTCCGGTACTCGGCCGCGTCTACCGTCGCCCCGAGCGCACTGCGCCCGGCCATGCCGAGCTGGAAGTGCGGCAGCCCGCCACTGCTGGCGGCCGGGTACCCGAACTGCTCCGCCGTCGCCGGGAGGACTTCGGTCTCCTGCGCGTCCTCCAGCAGCGCGAAGTGTGCCGTGTCGCAGCGCAGCCGGATGCCCTCGGCGTCCTCGTCGACCAGGTCGACGGGTACGAGGCGTGCCTGGTGCGGGCGGTGCCCTTGCTCGACGACCAGGTGGGTCAGCTGCGGGCCCACCGGATCGATCACGACCCGGCTCAACCGGCCGCACACTCCGTCCGTGCAGCTCACCTCAGTGCCGATGACATACGGCGCCACGGTTGCCATGACGTCCACCTTCCCGAAACCTGCCGCCGACGATTGGCGTCGGCCGCCGGACGATTACTGATACCCGGTAGGCGACGGGCAAACGGGTCGTCACAGGACAGCGATGCCGCCCGGCGCCGACGGCCGCGCGGGTCAGGTGTTGGGCCGCGCGGCGCTGATGTCGGCGAGCGCAGATTCCCGGTCGCGTTCGATGGCGAGGTCGCCGAGGGACAGGATCCCGACCGGGCGGCCGTCCTCGGTGACCGGCAGCCGGCGCAGCGCGTTGCGGCGCATCAGGATGACGGCGCGCTCGACGTCGTCGTCCGGGCCGATGCTCACCAGCGTGGTGCTGCACACCGCGCGCACCGGGGTCTGCTCGGGGTCCCTGCCCTCGGCCACCCCGCGCACCACCAGGTCGCGGTCGGTGGCCACGCCGCGCAGTCGGCCGTCCTCGACCACGAGGACGTCGCCGATGCCCGCGTCGCGCATCTTGCGCGCCGCCACCGTCAAGGGCGTGTCCATCTCGACGGTCACGAGCTGTTTGATCATGATTTCGCGCACTCTTCGTGCCATGGCAGCCTCCATGTGCCTCGCGCACGTGTACCCGGGAGCAGGCCGTTCATGCGCGACGCACCGGTGCAGACACGTGGCGTGACGACTCTGTGGACAACCTGCGGTTTGTTCTGGTCCGAGCGGGTTATCCGTCGTCGGCACTCGTTTCAGTGAGGTGAGGATGATGCTGCTTCTGGGTCTTGTCCTGCTGGGCGCGACCGGCGCGTTCGCGGGACTCCTGATCGCCTACAACACGTCCGGTCCGGACTACACCGTGACCATGTTCAACAACACGCTCGGCACGCTGAACAGCCGGCAGGCGTTCCTCGCCGGGATCGCGCTGGCCCTGGTCTTCTGCCTGAGCCTGGCCATCACGATCGGCGGCGCGCGCCTGCAGCGCCGGCGCAGGGTCGCGCGAGCGGCCGTGCGGCGCGAGGCGGCTTCGGCCCGGGCGCAGCGCGACGAGCTGGCAGCCCGATTGAAGGCCGACGAGGCGCTGGACGATTCCTCGATGACGACAGTGGGATCGGACGCCTCGTCGCAGCCGGCGATGGTGCCCGAGAACGGCTCGATGTCGAATACGCCGAAGAGCCGCCGTATGCCGCACGTCTTCGGGCACTGAGCAGCGCGCAGTCAGTAGTCAATCGAGCACCGCAGTCGAAGACACGTACCCCGGCGGGGTTCTGGCCGGGGAGTTCGCGCACGATCGCCCCGCGCCGGTCCGGCGGCGCGGGGTTCGTGCGCGGGCGCCCGGTCTTGCGGCCCGGCACCGTCAGCAGATACATCAGAACTGCCATGGGGCTCCTCGTATGCTCTGAGAGGGCGTTTGAGGGGGATTTGCCGGGTGAAACAGCCCATGAGCTGCGTCTGGCCGCGCCGGCCGAACCGCCACGACCAACACCGGGTCGAGGCGATCCACCCGGCTTGCCATACTTGCTCCTGAACTGTTTCACCGTGCCTGCTCGCCTTGCGCCGGGAATGTGCTGCTTTTCGACGGATCGAGTTACGGCAAATCCCCCTCAAACGCCCTCTGAGGAATGCGGACCGTACTGCTGTCGATCGCCCCCATCGTCCCCCCGGCCCGCTCGCTGTCGAAGGCGTCCGAATCTCCGGCGCCGCGCACCGCGCGCCCGATCGGTGGGTGACCAGTGCCCGCTGGTCTCATCGCGCTGGCCCTGAGCGGATTCGGCATCGGCCTGACCGAGTTCGTGATCGCCGGACTGCTGCCGCAGGTCGCGGCGAGCTTCTCAGTGTCCGAGGCCGCCGCGGGCTGGCTGATCTCCGGGTACGCGTTGAGCGTCGCGGTCGGTGCGATCGTGTTGACCGTGGCGACCACCCGGCTGCCCCGCAAGACGGTGCTGACCGGGCTGACCGGCCTGTTCGTCGCCGGCAACCTGCTGTCCGCGGTCGCGCCGACCTACCCGGTGATGCTGCTCGCGCGGGTCGTCGCAGCGCTGTGCCACGGTTCGTTCTTCGGCGTCGGCTCGCTGGTCGCCCGCAGCCTGGTCCCGCCGGAGCGCAAGTCCAGCGCGGTGGCGGTCATGTTCGGCGGGCTGACCCTCGCGAACGTACTGGGCGTCCCGTTCGGCGCCCTGGTCGGCGAACACTGGGGGTGGCGGGCCGTCTTCTGGGCGATCACCGGGATCGGCGTGCTGGCGATGGCCGGAATCGTCGCCCTGATCCCCGCCCGGACCGGTCAGACCGAGCCGTCGCAGGCCACGGAACGACTCGGAGACGAACACGGCCTGGACGGCGACGTCCGCGCCCAGTTCCGCGAGTTCCGCTCCCGGCAGGTCTGGCTGACCCTGATCGCGACCGGGCTCGGCTACGGCGGCATGTTCGGCGCGTTCAGCTACCTCGCGTACACCTTCACCAAGGTCAGCGGATTCTCCACGGCGGACATCCCGTGGCTGCTCGTCGTCTACGGCACCGGCCTGGTGGTGGGAAACCTGGCGGGAGGCCGCGCCGCCGACCGCAACCGCGATCGCACGCTGGTGTTCGCCCTGGCCGGGCTTGCCGTAACCCTGCTGCTGTTCGGCCTCGCGGCACGCAGCCCGACCGCCTCGGTCGTCCTGGTGTTCCTGCTCGGGCTGTTCGGTTTCGCCACCGTGCCCGGCATGATCACCCGGGTCACCGATCACGCCCACGGCGCACCGCTGGCCGCCAGCGCCAACGTCTCCGCGTCCAACGTCGGAAACGCACTGGGCGCCTGGCTCGGCGGCCTCGCCATCACCGCAGGCCTGGGCTACGCCGCGCCCCTCTACGTCGGCGCCGCGATCGTGCTGGCCGCCCTCGTCGTCATGATCGTCGCCGCCGCACGCCCGTGATGCGGATCCGGGCCTGATAGAAATGAGCCCGGATCGTCACCGCGGTTTCACGAGACCCGGGGCGCCCGGTCGGGAGGAGCGCAGCGTGGTCAGCGAGAACACCGCGAAGCTGGCGGTACTCATCGATGCGGACAATGCCCAGTCCGCGATCACCGAGAGACTGCTGGCGGAGGTCGCCAAGTACGGCACCGCCCACGTCAAACGCGCGTACGGCGACTGGACTGGCACGCACCTGAAGGGCTGGAAGGACCACCTGCTCGCCCAGTCCATCCAGCCGATCCAGCAGTTCGCCTACACCACCGGCAAGAACGCCACCGACGCGGCGATGGTGATCGACGCGATGGACCTGCTGTACTCGGGACGGCTGGACGGGTTCTGCATCGTCTCCAGCGACAGCGACTTCACCCGCCTGGCCGCCCGGATCCGCGAGTCCGGCCTGATCGTGTACGGGTTCGGCGAGAAGAAGACGCCCAAGCCCTTCGTCGCGGCCTGCGACAAGTTCATCTACATCGAGAACCTCGCCTACGCCCAGGACACCGCCGCGCTGCCCGGTGTCGTGGACAAGCCGGTGCCCACCACCCCGGCCACGAAGCTCAAGGCGGACGCCAAGCTGGTGAACCAGCTGCGCACCGCCGTGGAGGCGGCCTCCGACGATGACGGCTGGGCCGCGCTGGCGAACGTCGGGAACATCGTCACCAAGCAGCACCCGGACTTCGACCCGCGCACCTTCGGCTACGCCAAGCTCAGCGACCTGATGGCCGCGACGACGCTCTTCGACGTGCAGCGTCGCAGCCCGGGCGACGGCAAGCCGCAGGTCATCTACATTCGCGACAAGCGTTACCAGGAGAAGTAGTCCGGGCCTGCATGCACCTGCTAACTCTGAGAACGCTTCGCCGACCGGGGGGCGCTTACGGCGGTGTGACGCGCTGCGCCGCGCCGTAACCCGACGCCTCAGACTGTGACGACCACCTTCCCCGGGGCGTGGCCCTCTTCCTGATACCTGACGGCCGCCGGGATCTCCTCGAACGAGTACTGCCGGTCGATGACCGGAGCGACCTTGCCGCTCTCGATGAGCTCGGTGAGCGTTACCAGAGCCTCCCGCTTCTGCTTGCACCCGACCGCGTCCGCCAAGACGACGCGCTGGGACACCAGCGCCCCCGCAGCGAGCGACGCCAGGACGTGACCGGCGGGCTGGAGCCACCGTCCGGGCGGCCCGCCGACGGCGACGAAGGCCCCCTTGCGGGTCAGCACCCGGCGACACTCTGACACCCGACGGCTCCCGGCGACGTCCAGGAGCAGGTCATAGCGCTGCCCGTGGCGGGTGAAGTCCTGCGTCCGATAGTCGATGACCTCGTCCGCGCCGAGCGAGCGGACCAGATCCGTGTTCTGCGTGCTGCAGACCCCGACGACCGTCGCGCCGAGCGCTCGGGCGATCTGCACGGCGAACGTGCCGACCCCTCCCGAAGCCCCGTTGACCAGGACCGTCTGGCCGGGCTGCACTCGTCCCTGCTCGCGCAGGCCCACCAGGGCGGTGACGGCCGCCATCGGCACCGCCGCGGACTGTTCGTACGACAGGTTCTCCGGCTTGGGGGCCAGCAGTTCCTCCCGGACGCTGACGTACTCGGCGAAGCCGCCCTGCGCGAGCAGGCCGAACACGTCGTCGCCGGGACGCAGCCGGGTCACGTTCCTGCCGACCGCCTCGACCCGGCCGGCCATGTCGCAGCCCAGAATGCTCAGCTTCGGGCCGCGCAGCCCCAGGTCGCCGGGCATCAGGCGGGCAACGTACGGCTCGCCTCTCATGCCGTGCCAGTCGTAGGGGTTCACGGAGGTGGCGCGCACCCGGACCAACACCTCGTCGTCGGCGGGAACCGGCTGGTCAAGGTCTTTGAGTTCAAGCACGTCAGGTGAGCCGTATGAACGCAGGACAAACGCCTTCATCATTTTCTCCCGATCGGCCGCGGACGCTGGTCCTGCGGCGAGCCCCCGCTCCAGCCTTACATCGTAAGGGAGAGCCTTACGGCGTAAGATGCGCCTTACGCAGTAAGGTCGTCAATGGCACGGGCCGGGGTCCACAACACGTGCCGGGCACGGACCAGCACAGAAGATCGGGCGACAGGTGACCACTCAAGCCGCGTCAGAGTCCAGACAACGAATCCCCCTGAGCCGCGAGCGGGTGCTGCGGGCCGCGGTCGCCGTCGCAGACGAGAGCGGGGCCGAGGCGCTCACGATGCGCCGCCTCGCCGAGGAACTCGGGGCCGAGGCGATGTCGCTCTACCACCACGTGGCCAACAAGGAAGACATCCTGGACGGGATCGTCGATCTCGTCGTGCGGGAGATCAACGAGGTCGTCGGCCAGATCGACCAGCCCTCGCACGGCGCCGCCTGGAAGCCGGCGCTGCGCCGCAGGGTCCTGTCCGCCCGCGAGGTCTTCCTGCGACACCCCTGGGCGCCGGCGGTCTTCCAGACTCGCGCGACCGCCCCGCCGGCCGTGCTCCAGTACTACGACGCGCTACTCGGAATCATGCAGGACGGCGGCATCACCTACGGCTTGGCGCACAACGCCATGCACGCCTTGGGCAGCCGCGCGCTGGGATTCACCCAGGAGTTGTTCAACCCGGGCGCCGGAGCGGGAGATGAACAAGCCACCGCCTCCCTTGCGCAGATGGCCGACCAGCTCCCTCACCTCACCGGCATGCTGCTGCAGGCCGTGCACGACAACCCCGGCTCGAGGCTGGGCTGGTGCGACGACCAGGCCGAGTTCGAGTTCGGACTCGATCTGATCCTCGACGGCCTGGACAGGATGCGGGAGACGGCCTGAACGTGCCGCGACGTGCTGTCGCCCCGTCAGCCCGCGGCTTTGCGTCCCACCAGGTGAAAGACGCGGCTGAGCTGGCGGTAGGGATCTCGTCGGCTGGCCTCGAGCTCGACCGCGGCCGTCGCCTCCACCTGCTTCGTGTCGCGCGGGTCCAACTCGGCTCCGCCGAATTCGAGCCAGTCGACGAACAGCCATACCCCGTACCAGCGCGCCGGCTCCACGCCGCCGCTCTGCATGAGCTCGCTGAGTTCCTCCACCGTGTCGGCCCGGCCCTGCACTCCCAGCACGCCGAGTTCGGTTCTGGCGTCGAAGGCCGCCAGGGCGTCGTCCCACCGCCGTTCCAGGGCCGGTCGCACCGCCGCCGCCTTGGCGTTGCCCGTCATGATCGAGACCACGCCGCCGGCAGCAGCGCACCGGCACAGCTGGTCGACCAACGGCTCCGGTCGCTCGACGTACCCGAGCACGCCATGGCACAAGACCCCGGCGAAGCGCCGACCGTTCACCGCCTCGACGGCGTTCTCGCCATCGGCCTGCACGAGCGTCACCCGTCGCCTGGCGTCATCAGAGAGCCGCTCCAGGCGCTGTCGGGCCTTGTCCAGCATCGCCGGAGACGGATCAAGCAGCGTCACCTCGTAACCGGCTTCGGCCAGCGGAAACGACTGGTGGCCTGCGCCGCCGCCGACGTCGAGCACAGCCGCTGGAGGTGCTGGTAAGTGCTCAAGCAGCTGCTGGTGCATCACATACGTGCGCACGTAGCCCTTCACCGAGGCATAAGCCTCATCGGCGAATTTATCCGCCAGACCGGCCCAGCTGTCGTCGCTCACCACAACAAGATACAAGTCACGAGCGTGCATGCCTGTTTTCGCAGCCGACTGACACGGCATCAGTTGCGCGATAACCCGTCTGTATAGGGTATCCGCAGGCAGGCGCTCCGCCGTCGCCAAGTTGCTCGGCTGTAATCCCGTCGTCCCCGAGTAGTGCGAGATAGAGGAACCGATGGCTCGGTACATCATCATCGGCGCAGGAGCGGTCGGCGGCGCGATCGGCGGCCGGCTGTTCGAGAGCGGGCACGAGGTGGTGCTGGTCGCCCGCGGCCGCCACTTCGAGGCCCTGCGCGACCGCGGACTGCGCCTCGTGACGCCGGAGGGCGCGCGCACTCTGGCCGTCTCGACGATCGACCACCCCGAGGCGGTGGACCTGCGACCCGAGGACATCCTGGTCCTGACCACCAAGACCCAGGACAGCGCCGCGGCCCTGGACGCGTGGGCCGCACGCCCCGTCCACGGCGCGTCGACCGCGGGCCGGTCGCTGCCGATCGTGCTGGCGCAGAACGGCGTGGAGAACGAGCGCCTCGCACTGCGCCGCTTCCGGCACGTCTACGGGATGTGCGTGTGGCTACCGGCCACGCACGTGGAGCCCGGCGTCGTCGAGGCGCAGGGCGCACCGCTCACCGGTGTCCTGCACATCGGGCGATACCCGCAGGGTGCGGACGATCTCAGCCTCCAGATCAGCGAGGATCTGGAGAAGTCCGGCTTCCGCGGACCGGTCCAGACGCAGGTCATGCGCTGGAAGTACGGCAAACTGCTGAGCAATCTCGGCAACGCCCTCGAGGCGCTGAGTGGGCCGAGCGCGCGCGCCGAGTCGCACGAGCTGTCGCGGCGCGTGCAGGCCGAGGGCGCCGCGGTGCTCGAGGCGGCGGGGATCGGCTACCCGACAGCGGAAGAGGAGGCCCCGTTCCGCAGCCTGATCCGGATCCAGCCGATCGACGGGCAGCTGCGCCAGGGCGGCTCGTCCTGGCAGAGTCTGGCCCGGGGCACCGGGTCCATCGAGGCGGACTACCTCAACGGGGAGATCGCCCTGCTCGGGCGCCTGCACGGCGTGCCCACCCCGGTCAACGAAACCCTGCAGCACGCGGCCAACGCCAGCGCCCGCGAACGCCGGGAACCCGGCAGCCTCACCGTCGCCGAACTCACGGCGCTCATCGACCGGCACACCGAGGAGGCGAACCCGCGACCAGAATCCTGACCCTCTGCGCGGACTCGCAGGAGCGGCGGCTGCGCGCGGTGGGCGACTTCCCGTGCGCACCCCTCACTCCGTCACGCACTTACGCCGTCATATCCTCACGCCTTCACCGCGGCCGCGATGGCCCCCGCGACCGGTCCGGTCCATGCCGCCAGCCAGGGATCGAGCACCGCCGGGTCGTCGTACGCGGTGTCGATCAGGTACAGCGCACGGGTCGGCGTCGACGCGCCCAGTTCGCTGAGCACCGGTTTGAGGTGGACCTCGGCCGCCAGGGCGTGTCCCGGCCCTGCGCCCAGCATCACGGGTACGGCCACGACGCCGGACAGCGCGTTGGACGGGAACCGGTCCAGGAACAGCTTGAGCAGTCCGGTGTACGTCGCCTTGTACGTGGGGCTCGCGACGACGAGCAGGTCGAGCCCGCGCACCGCCTCGACGGCCTCGTTCGCGGCGGGATCGGCCGGGTCCAGCAGGCCGGTGCCGAGATCGGCGACGTCGAGGGCGAGACCGGGCTCGGCACCGGAGAGCCGCGTGGCCACCAGCACCGCTGCCTGATACGTGCGCGATCGCGGCTTGGGGTTGCCCACGACCACGCCTACCCTGACGCTCTCGGTCATGAGGGTCCTCTTCTCACATTCGCTCTCGGCTCGAACAGCGTCATGACGTGCGCCGGTACCCGGTGAAGGCGAAGTCGAGCCGCGGGGCGAATCCGATCGACTCATAGAGCCTGATCGCGTTCGTGTTGCTGGCCAGGGCGTTCAGGAACGGAGTCTCCCCGCGTTCGCGGATCCCGGCCGCCACCGCGCGAACGAGCCGGGTGGCGAGCCCCTGCCCTCGGAACGCCGGGTCCGTGCAGACCGCGCTGATCTCGGTCCAGCCCGGCGGGTGCTGCCGCTCGCCGGCCATCGCGACCAGCGCTCCGTCGCGGCGGATGCCGAGGTAGGTACCCAGCTCGATGGTGCGCGGCAGGAACGGGCCCGGTTCGGTACGCGAGATCAGGTCGAGGATCGCGGGCACGTCGTCGGGGCCGAGGCGCACGGCTTCGGGATCCGGCTCGGCGCGCAGCCGCGCGTCCACCAGCTGCACGCCCCGGCCCTCGAACGTCGTCTCCCAGCCGTCCGGCGCGGTGCGCGCACTGGGCAGCACGATCGTGCCCTGAGGCCCGACCAGTTCGGCGGCGTCCTCCCAGGCCCGCTCGTCGTGGGGATCCTCGAGGTCCGCGAAGGGCGCGACGTCGGTCTGATAGCGGATGGCGCGCCCATGGCGTTCGGCGAAGCGGGCATGGTGTCCGGTCAGCGATGCCCGTATCGAGCGGTCCAGGACGTGAGCCGCCGGCGAGGCGCCCGCGTCGTCGTGGGACAGGACACTGATTCTTTCGGTCGTCACTGCGGATTCCACTCCAGTCCCAGGTGCTCGCGCAGCGTCGTTCCCGTGTATTCGGTGCGGAACACGCCACGCTCTTGTAGCAGCGGCACGACGGCGTCCGCGAACCCGTCCAGGCCGCCCGGGGTGAGGTGCGGGACCAGGATGAACCCGTCGGCGGCGTCGGCCTGCACGAACTCGTCGATCATATTCGCCACGGTGGCCGCCGAGCCGATGAAATTCTGCCGCCCGGAGACCGCGATCACCAGCTGCCGAAGGGAGAGCTTCTTCTCCTGTGCGAGGGCCCGCCACGCTGCCGCCGTGGCCAGGGGATCGCCGAACATCCGCACACTGGCCCGGCCGCGCGCCACGGTGTGTTCGCCGGGGTCCGGGTCGATCGAGGGCAGCGGGCCGTCCGGGTCGTAGCCGCTCAGGTCGCGGTTCCAGACCTGCTCCAGGAAGCGCAGCGCGGTCTGCCCGCTGACCTGCTGCTGGCGGATGACGTGCGCCTTCTCGTGCGCGTCGGCGTCGCTGTCGCCGAGCACGAACGTGGCGGCGGGCAGGATCTTCAGCTCGTGACGCCCGCGGCCGTAACGGGCCAGCCGCCCCTTCACGTCGGCGTAGAAGGCCTGTCCGGCCTCCAGCGTGCCGTGCCGGCTGAAAATCGCGTCGGCGGAGCGGGCGGCGAAGTCCCGGCCGGGGTCCGAGTCCCCGGCCTGGAAGATCACCGGGCGGCCCTGCGGACTGCGCGGCACGTTGAAGTGGCCTGAGATGTCGAACTGCGAGGTGCGGACTTCGAAGCGCCCGGCGTCCGGGTCGCGCAGGAAGACCCCTGACTCCTTGTCCGCCAGGATCTCGTCGCCGCGCCAGGAGTCGAACAGCGCCCTGGCCGCGTGCAGGAACTGCTCGGCCCGCTCGTAGCGCGACTCCTGCGGCAGGTAGCCGCCGCGCCGGAAGTTCTCCCCGGTGAACGCGTCCCAGGAGGTCACCACGTTCCACGCCGCCCGTCCGGCCGAGAGGTGGTCGAGCGAGGCGAACTGGCGGGCCACCTCGTACGGCTCGTTGAAGGTGGAATTGATCGTCCCGGCCAGCCCGAGCCGCTCGGTCACCGCCGCCAGCGCCGCCAGCACCGTGAAGGTGTCCGGACGCCCGACCACGTCCAGGTCGTAGATCAGCCCGTTCTGCTCGCGCAGCCGCAGCCCCTCGGCCAGGAACAGGAAGTCGAACTTCGCCCGCTCGGCGGTGCGCGCCAGGTGCGCGAAGGATTCGAACTCGATCTGGCTGCCCGACGCGGGGTCGCTCCAGACGGTGGTGTTGTTCACTCCGGGGAAGTGCGCGGCCAGGTGGATCTGCTTGACGGGCTTGCCCGGTACGACGGACGCAGTCGGCCCACCCATCTCAGACTCCTGTCGCGATCGCCGCATACCGGCTGGCCGGTCTGGGCAGTCCGAGCAGCCCGCGCAGCGTGTCGGCCTCGTAGGCGCGACGGAACGCTCCGCGTGCTTGAAGTTCGGGTACCAGGCCGCCGGTGATCGCGGCCAGATCGTCCGGAAGCGTGCCGGGACGCAGCCGGTACCCGGAGATTCCCGACCGCTGCCAGTCCAGCAACAGGTCGGCGAGCTCGCCCGGGGTCCCGGTGAAGATCTGCGCGTCCGAGGTGTACTGCTCCCCCGCGCGCTCGTCGAGGCGTGCCTTGCGTTCCGTCGCTTCGCTCTGCGTCTCACCGAGGAAGACCACCAGGTCGGCGAACACGTGCAGAGGCTGCGCCGCGCGCCCGGCGGCGGCCTGCTCCGCGCGGATCTCCCGCACGATCGCCCGCGCGTTGTCCGCGTCGTTCGGCGTCACGTACACCACGTCGGCCGCGCGCGCGGCGAATCGGTACGGCACCGTGGTGTGCGCAAGCGCGGTGACAATAGGTTGACCTTGCGGCGGGCGGGGCGTGATGGACGGCCCCTTGACGCTGAACCAGCGTCCTTCGAAGTCGATGTAGTGCACCTTGTCGCGGTCGATGAACCGGCCGGTCGCGGCGTCCCGGATCTCGGCGTCGTCCTCCCAGCTGTCCCAGAGTCGGCGCACCACCTCGACGTGGTCGGCCGCCTCGTCGAAGAGCTGCGAGATCAGCTCTCTGACCCGCCGGTCGGCCAGGTCCTCGACCCGCAGCTCGGGCAGCTCCCGGCGGCCGAACAGCCGCGCCTCGTGGGCGCTCGCGGAGACCTTGACCCGCCAGCCGGCCCGGCCCGCGGCCGCGTAGTCCAGTGAGGCGATGGACTTGGAGACGTGAAAGGGTTCTGTGTTGGTCGTCGTGGCGGTCGGCACCAGGCCGATATGCCGGGTCAGTGGCGCGACCCGTGCGGCGACGAGCACCGCGTCGAGCCGTCCGCGCACCTGGTCCGTGCGCTCGTCCGGGCCGTCGAGGCGGCTGGACTGCACGGCGTGCGCGTCCTCGATCGTGACGAAGTCGAGCAGGCCGCGCTCGGCCGTGAGGACCAGGTCGGCCCAGTACGGCCCGGTCAGCAGCTCGGCGGGCCGGGCGGCCGGCTCGCGCCAGGCGGCCGGGTGCCAGCCCGCGCCGTCCAGCGCGACGGCGAGGTGGAGGGGTGCGGAGGACGGGGGTTCAGCAGACAGAGGTTCAGAAGACAGGGATTCAGCAGACATGCGGATGCCGGTCCGTTCCTGACGGAAGAAGCCTGATAGGGGCGGGGGCGTCAGGCGGAACAGAGCGAGGTGGCCACGCGGCGCAGGTCGATGTGCAGGCGGAAGAATCCGGCATAGGAGGCCCGGCGTACGGACGACGTCACGCGACCTCCCCGATTCGTTCCAATGTCTTCGAACAACGATAACCGGCTCCCGCCCCGCCGGGCAACGGGAGTGCGACATTGACCGGGCAACCGGACTCTGCACACAATGGCCGTGTGAAACGGGTCCGGCTGACCACCCGGGACCACATCGACTTCGGTCGAGTGTGGTCCTCTTCGTGTTGCCGCTGACGCCTTCGAGCCGCTGCGCCGCCTTGTCAGCACTCTGATGTAACTGACACTACCGACGCGTTCGCAGCGCGCCCGCCCCCGAGCCTCCTGCCCAGCGCGCCTGCGCACAGGGCCGTCGACGACACACGCCCGATCACCACCCGGAGCGAGCCATGAGCCGCGTCCCCCTCTCCGTCCTCGACCTGATACCGATCAGCTCCGGCTCGAACCCGCGCGAGGCGCTGCGCAACACCATCGACCTGGCCCGCAGGGCCGAACAGTTCGGCTACCACCGCTACTGGTTCGCTGAGCACCACCTCAACCCGGGCGTCGCCGGGGCCTCCCCCGCCGTGGCAATCGCGTTGGCGGCGGCGGCCACCAGCCGCATCCGTGTGGGTTCCGGCGGCGTCCAGCTCGGCCACCGCACCGCGCTGAGCACAGTCGAGGAGTTCGGCCTGCTCGACGCTGCGCACCCGGGCCGCATCGACCTGGGCCTCGGCCGCTCGGCCGGCAAGCTACCGAAGCCGGACTCCACAGCGGTACGCCCGACCCCCGAACCCGCCTGCGACCGACCCGTGACCGACGCCGTGTCCCGCACCGTCGACGGCCTGCTCATCCCGCCCGCCTTCTCCGTCGAGAAGCTCGCGGGCCTGCCCGGCCTGGCCGAACGGCTGCGCCTGAACCACGAACTGCTGCACCTGCCCGGCGCCGAATCCGCCGACTACGGCGAGCAGGTCGACGACATCCTCGCGCTGCTGCACGGGCAGTACCGCACCCCGAACGGCCAGGAGGCCCACACGACACCCGGCGAGGGCGCGGACGTGCAGGTGTGGATCCTGGGCAGCAGCGCCGGGCAGAGCGCAAGCGTGGCCGGCAAACTCGGCCTGCGCTTCGCCGCGAACTACCACGTCAGCCCCGGAACCGTACTCGAGGCCGTAGACGCCTACCGCGCCGCATTCCAGCCCTCAGCCGACCTGTCCCAGCCGTACGTCACCGTGTCAGCCGACGTAGTCGTCGCCCCCGACGACCAAACCGCCGCCGAACTCGCGCGCGGCTACGGCGCGTGGGTGCGCAGCATCCGCACCGGCGAAGGCGCCATCAAGTTCCCCACCCCGCAGCAGGCCGCCGAGCACCAGTGGACCGAAGCAGACCTCGCACTCGTCGCCGACCGCACCGCCACCCAGTTCACCGGCTCGCCGTCCACCGTCGCCGACAAACTCGACACCCTGCAACGCGTCACCGGCGCAGACGAACTGCACATCACCACCATCACCCACGACCACACCGACCGCGTGCGCTCGTACGAACTGCTCGCCCGGGAATGGGACCGCACATGACGCTCCCCATCCACAACGGAACAAGAGGACCAGCCATGCCGCAGTCCAAGCACACTGCCCGCAACGCCGAGATCACCGAGAGCGCCAAGGTCACCGACCAGGTGGTTACCGCCGCGTCCGGCGCGCACAGCGGACCGCAGGTGCGCACGCTGCGCTCCCTGAAGTTCGAGCCGATTCGCGCCCAACGCGAGAGTACGGACCAAGCCGGGCTGCGCGGCATCGCACTGACAGCCGCGATCACCGAGCTGTGGACGTAGCGGCCGGATCGCAGGCTTGCACCATCGCTGGATCGGTGTCCTATGACTTGGTCCAGTCGGCTGCTGTTCCTGCGACGGTGGCGGCTACGGCGGTGACGACTGCCAGCAGTGCGGTGGCGGTCAGCAGCACCCACGCGCCGTGGTGGGCTTCGATGAGCAGGACGCCGATCAGGCCGCCCAGGAACATGCTGGTGATCGAGACCAGCCGCCTGCCGATTTTGCTGCTGGCGCCTCCGGCGGCCGAGCTGTCCGCGGAGATGCCCGTGATCGTGAGCGTCAGCACCGTCGTCGTCAGGTCGGGTACGGCCAGCGCCCGGGCGGTGGCGTTCTGCAGACCCATGCCGACGCCGAGCAGGACGATCAGCGTCACGAGCGCGGGATCGTCGTACGGGGTGGACAGGAGCAGCGCGACCACGAACGAGGCGAGCACGAACGCCGTCTGGGTGCCCGCCGCGATCAGCAGGTGCCGGCCGCGGTGCCGCCCGCGGGTGTGGGCGATCCAGCCGCCGAGGAACGCCCCGGCGACGAACGCGAAGATCGCGAGCAGCGAGGACCACCACACGAATCCCGCCGCCCCGCCGAGAGCGAAGGACAGGAACACCACGTTGCCGGTCATGTTCGCCACGAACACGTGCCCGAGTTGCAGATAGCTGAACGCGTCGACGAGCCCGGTGACCATCGTCAGCAGCACAAGGAGCGGTGGGAGCGGCCCATGCGGGTTGTCGCGTGGCGGGGCGACGGTGTGCCAGGCGTCCGTCAACTGCTTCGCCAGAGTGTTCGAGGTCTTCATGCCGGCCTCCCGGTCGGGTGCGGGGTCGAGGGCGCGGCGGCGGGTGCGCCGCGGTGCAGCGCTATGCGTAGCACCAGAGCCGAGCCGATGCCGAGAACGGTCGCGGCCGCGGAGACTGCGGCGGTCCACGAACCGGTCAGTCCGGCGAGCCGGTCCAGGGAGTAGCGGCCCGGGCCGGTCCAGGCGGTGGCCACGGCGAGGGCGGCCAGGAACAGCGGGTATTCGAATCCGCCGTCCTGGGACCAGAATCCGGCGCGCAGCTTCACGCCGGTGGCGGTGGCCATCACGCCGAGGATGCCCGCGGACGCCGCGGGCGTGAGCAGGCCCCCGATCATCGCGAGGCCCGCGGCCACCTGCGTTCCCCCGGCCAGCACGGCGGTCACCCGGCCGCCGCGGAATCCGTCGGCCCTGAACTCCGCCGCGGAGGCGTCCAGGCCGCCGCCGCCCCACAGGTGGGTCAGCTTCTGAATGCCGTGCGCGGCGACGAACGCCCCGAGCACGATCCGAATGATCAACAATCCGAGGTCCATGTGCGTCAGTCTTCGCCCGTAAGAATCCTTAGTCCAACACATACTTGAAGGCATAGCGATCGGTAATACCGATTGATGGATCGACTGTGTGCATCATCTCGCGCGCGGGGGCCGGGGCGTCCGCTTGGCCCGTTGCGCCGCGGCAGGCGCGATGTGGAGTTCGAGCTCGTCGACGAACGCGGCCGCGGCCGACGAGAGGCGTGCGGGGTCGTACACGACGCTGACCGGATGGCGCGCCTTGTCGTCGGCCAGGCCGATCGCCGTGAACGGGACGCCGCCCACCTCCCCCGCGTCCACCAGGCTGGTGCGGGGCACGATCGTGACGCCGACACCGCGGGCGGCGAGCCTGATCATGTCGGTGATCAGACCCATCTCGAAGGACGCGTGCGGGGGTACACCGGCTCGGGCGAACGCGGCCTCGACCCGGCCCCGCAAGCCCGAACCGCGTTTGAAGTGGATGAACTGTCCGTGCTCGACCAGTTCGGGCAGTGCGATACGTCGGCGGCCCGCCAGGGGGCTGCGTGCCGAGACCACGGCCACCAGGGGTTCGAAGGCCAGCGGGATGCACCGCAGCCCCGCGGGCACCTCGGACGGCTCGAGGCCGACCAGCGCCGCGTCGAGTCCCGCGCCGGCCACCGCCTCGACCATCTCGGCCGAGGGGGCGTCGGTGATCTGGAAGTGGATCCCGGGGTGGCGCTCGTGGAAGTCGCCCATCACCTCGATGATGTCGATCGAGGTCGCCGGGGTCTGGATCAGGCCGAGCCGCAGCGTGCCGCGCTTGAGCCCGGTGAGGGCGTCCATCTCCATCCTCGCGTTGTCGGCGTCCGCGACGATCCGCTTGGCCATCGGCAGCAGGATCCCGCCCGCCTCGGTCAACGCGACGGATCGGCTGTTGCGGAAGAACAGCGCGCTGCCGAGCTCGGCCTCCAGTCGTGAGATCTGCTGGCTGAGCGCGGACTGCGCCACGAAGTGCTGCGCCGCCGCCCTGGTGAAGTTGCGGGTCTCCGCCACCGAGACGAAGTACCGCAGGTGCCGAAGCTCCATCACATCCACCGATCGCTGTGAGGCTTTTAACGTGTTGGACCGATTGTAGAGGCGAAGCCTAGCGTTGAGGCAGATCGAGTGCAGACATCGAAGATCCGCACGGCGAGGCGGGTCGCTCAAGGGAGCCCCATGACCATCACGTCGACACCCACCATGCCGGTGGGGGGCGTGCAGCCGTCCGACTCGGCCGCCGCTCCCGCCGATCTGGTCGTCCGCAATGCCAAGATCTACACCGGCGACCCGGCGAACCCGTCCGCGTCGGCGGTCGCGATCCGTGACGGGGTGTTCGTCGCCGTCGGCGACGACGCGGCCGTCGCAGCCCACATCGGCGCGCACACCCGGATCGTGGACGCGCTCGGCCGCCGGGTGATCCCGGGCCTGAACGACTCGCACACGCACGTCATCCGCGGCGGCAACAACTACCTGCTCGAACTGCGCTGGGACGGGGTGCCGTCGCTCGCGATCGCGCTGCGGATGCTCAAGGAGCAGGCCGAGCGCACCCCGGCGGGGCAGTGGGTGCGCGTGGTCGGCGGATGGACCGCCGAGCAGTTCGCCGAGAAGCGCCTGCCCACCCTCAAGGAGCTCAACGCCGCCGCCCCGCACACTCCTGTGTTCGTGCTGCATCTCTACCAGTCCGCGCTGCTCAACCGGGCGGCGCTCGACGCGGTCGGCTACGGCCGGGGCACGCCGAATCCGCCGGGCGGCCAGATCGTGCGCGACCACTCAGGCAACCCCACCGGGCTGTTGCTGGCGGCCCCCGGCGCCGCACTGCTGTACTCAACTCTGGCCAGGGGGCCGGTGCTCGACGCCGAGGAGCAGCTGAACTCGACGCGCCACTTCCTGCGTGAGCTCAACCGCTTCGGCATCACCAGCGCCATCGACGCCGCGGGCGGCTTCCAGAACTTCCCCGACAACTACGGGACCGTCATGGGGCTGGCCGAGCACGGCGAGCTGACCGTGCGCATCGCCTACCACCTGTTCCCGCAGACCGCCGGCCAGGAGCTCGAGGACCTGCGCCGCTGGATCGGCATGGTCTCGCCCGGCGACGGAGACGGCTGGCTGCGCGCCAACGGCGCCGGGGAGAACCTCGCCTGGTCGCCCGCGGACTTCGAGAACTTCGCCGAGCCCCGCCCGCAGTTGGCCGGGAAGGCGGCCACCGAGCTGGAGGCCGCCGCCCGGCTGCTGATCGAGAACGGATGGGGGTTCCGGCTGCACGCCACCTACGACGAAACCATCCGCCAGGACCTCGACGTGTTCGAGAAGATCGCCGCCGACGCGGGCGGTGGCGCAAGCGGGGGCGGGGGGCTCGGCGTGCCGTGGCTGTTCGACCACGCCGAGACCGTCAGCGCACATAGCCTCGACCGCATCCGGGCGCTCGGCGGCAACATCTCCGTGCAGGACCGGATGATGTTCCAGGCCAAGCCGTTCATCGCACGCTACGGGCTCGAGGCCGCCCGCTACGCCCCGCCGATCAGGCGGATGCTCGCCACGGGGATGACCGTCGCCGCCGGCACCGACGCCACTCGCGTCTCCTCCTACAACCCCTGGCTCTCGCTGTACTGGCTCACCGTCGGCAGGGCGCTCGGCGGGATCCAGCTCTACGCCGCCGACAACCTCGTCGACCGCACCACCGCCCTGGAGATGTACACGGTCGCAGGCGCGACGCTCTCCGGAGAGGCCGATCGGAAGGGCACCATCAGCGTCGGCAAGTATGGTGACCTCGCCGTGCTGTCCGCGGACTACTTCACCGTCCCCGACGAGGCCATCCCGCATATCGAGTCGGTCCTCACCGTGGCCGGAGGGAAGATCGTCTACGCCGACGACGAGCACGAGGGCTTTGCGGTCCCCTTGCCGGAGATCTCGCCCGCGTGGAGCCCGGTCGCGCACTACGGCGGCTACCAGGCCGCACCGTCCGGGCTGCGCCAGGCCAGGGCGATGCTCGACGCCGTCGCCGACTCCGCAGCGCACACGGCGTGGCGCGAAAGCAGAGGCGAGCACGTGGGCGTATCAGAGGCCAGCCATGGGGACGTCTTCGACAGCTGCTTCTGACCACCGCCGAGTTCTGACTCACCGAGTGCGACCAGCGGGGCGGGCGCCAATGCGACAGCCGCCCGCCCCGCGACAGTTCAGTCGTTGATAAGGGTGAACTGTTCCCAGGTGCCGATGGCGGTGCGGTTGGCGATCAGCGCGGCGGCCCCCGCGTTGTCGGCCGTCACGTACATGTTGTTGACCTTGGCGAGCAGGCTCACCGTGCCGTTGGAGTTGTGGATGAGCTGGAACGACTCCCACAGGCCGATCGCGGTGCGGTTGGCGATCAGCGGGGACGTGCCCGTGTTGTCCGCCGTGACGATCATGTTGTTGGCGTGCGCGCGGAGGCTGACGCTGCCGTCCGCGTTGCTGATCAGGTCGAACTCCTCCCAGGTGCCGACGGCGGTGCGGTTCGCGATGAGCGGGGACGTGCCCGTGTTGTCCGCTGTCACGATCAGGTTGTTCGCCGATGCACGAAGGCTGATAACGGTCGTGCTGCCGCCAGTGCTGAGTACGGGTGCGGTGGGGCGGGTGGCGGTCAGGGCGATCTGGCCTTTGAGCATGCGGCCGCCGTCGTTGGTCAGGCGCAGGTAGTAGTCCGAGGAGCATGCGGTGCCATCGGAGTCCAGGGCGAGCAGTCCGGAGCCGGCGGGGACCATGGCCTGGGTTTCGGCGGTCTTGGCGATCTGGTTGCCCTCGCCGTACTCGTCGAACATCGAGATGTAGATTCCCTGCACGCCCGCGCGGACCACGTTGTAGAACTGGCGCCACATGAAGTCCCCGTGCACCCGCTGGTTGCCCGAGACGTCCCCAGGCAGTACACAGGGCTGATAGTCGATCCCGTTCGCATTGCAGTCAGCCTGATCAGGCACCGTATACGTGGTGTACGCGTTGTCCGAGTCCGCGACCGTGCCGATGGCGCCGACCATCCAGGGGGAAAGCATGTTGAACGCGTGGTACACCCCCAGGTATCCGGCGCGCGAGCCGCCGGTGCCGGTGCGCCACTCGCGCGGCACCCCGCCGATCACGTAACAGCCCTGACTCTTGAACCAGGTCACCACGTCCAGGCAGGTCGCGGCGTCCCAGGGGTGGTTGGCGTCGCTGAACCCGAAGCCCCAGATACAGACGACCGGCTTGCCGTTCTGCTTCGCGTACGCGGCCGACGCGGTGTGCGCGGACATCTTGCTCGTCCAGTCGGTCTTGATCTCCGACTGCATGTTCGTCCAGCCGGTCACGTCGTACATGATGTAGAACTTGCGCCCATTGGTCTCGGCGGCACTGCGGACCTTCGTCGCCATCGCGTCGCGGGTCGGGCCCTCGCTGCTGTTGGGGTTGAACCGCTGCAGGGCCGCGGTGTCGCAGCCGTTCTGCTGCATCCACAGGAAATGCGTGTTCACGGTGGACTGGTCGTAGGAGGAGAACAGCGTCGCCGGCTGGCCGTTGTTGAAGTTGGCGTAGGCGGTCTTGTAGACCGCGGTGTACTCGCGCATGTCCGGCCACGCCTTGATGGCGTTGTTGGTCGTCGAGGGGGCCTGCGACCAGTTCTGGCTCCAGTGCCACCACCCGTTGATCGGCGCACCGTCCCCGATGCACGCGAACCAGCCCTGGTATCCGACGGTGATCTTCCCGACCACGTCGCCAGCCGCGCTGGCCGCCATGGCCCAGGAGGGCCAGATGGCTGTTGCGGAAGCGGCGGCCGATCCGGCGACTGCGGTGATGGCCGTGGCGAGCACGGCGCGGCGTGACAGACTCATGTGTTTCCCTTGCGAGTGCGGTGTGTGAGTGCGCGCGCCGACGCGTTGGCTGATTAGTCGTGAATGAGGTCGAACTCCTCCCAGCCGCCGATCGCGGTGCGATTCGCGATGAGGGGGGATGTGCCGGTGTTGTCGGCGGTGACGATCTCGCTGTTCGCGTGGGCACGGAAGCTGACACTGCCGTCCGCGTTGTTGATGAGATCGAACTCCTCCCACGGACCGATGGCGGTGCGGTTGGCGATGAGGGGGGATGCGCCCGCGTTGTCGGCTGTCACGATCATGCTGTTGGCATGGGCACGGAAGCTGACACTGCCGTCGGCATTGTTGATGAGGTCGAACTCCTCCCACGGACCGATCGCCGTGCGATTCGCGATCAGTGGGGACGTGCCCGTGTTGTCAGCCGTCACGATCATGCTGTTCGCGTGGGCACGAAGGCTGATCACCGTACCGGAGCCCGCGCCGGTGGTCGCGAGGGCGAAGACGTGGATGGCCGGGAAACCCACGGCGAGCGTGCCGCCGGGCGGCAGGGTCACCGAGGCCAGCGTCTTGCCGGACGCGAGTGCGACGGTCTCCGAGAAGAAGTTGCCGCTGCCGCTGTAGGTCGTGTTGCCCGGCCGGTTCTGATACGCGGAGCTGATCGCGAGCGCTCCTCCGGTCGGCGGCGTGGTGGAGAACCAGTCGGGCGAGGTGAGCGAGTAACTCTGGTTGCTGCCATCCGTGTAGGTCAGCGTCCCGGTCCCGGTGGCGGGGCCGTAGCTGGCCGACACCAGGAACCCGAGGGTGCCGCTGCCGGACAGGGTGATGGTCTGCCCCTCGGCCACGGTGTTGTCGTTGGTTCCCGCGCCGACGTTCGGGAACGTGAACGTGACGCCGGAGGACGTGACCGACGCTCCGGGGGCGGCATTCGCGTTGGTCAGCGCGGTCTGCGAGAAGCTCGAGCCGTTGCCGTCGAAGTTGCCGGGCGCGGTGTTGGTGTCGGCGCTGATGCCGACGTCGTTGAACGAGGCCGCCAGGTTCGGGTACGTGGTCGACGCGCTGTTGCCGTCCAGGCCGATCTGCACCCTGCCGCCCAGGTGCTTGGCTGCCGTGGCCTGGGTCCCGGTGACCTGTGCGAAGGGCAGCGAGGTGGTCAGGTTCGAGGGCTGCTCGACCAGGTACGAGGAACCGGCGCTCATCGAGAGGCTGAAGCTGCTCGCGGTGGTCGGCGATACGACCACGGCCCCGGTGGAACCGTTGACCACCTCGGCCTGCTGGCCGCTCCACGGGTTGCGCACCGTGACGGTGCCGCTGGAACCGGCCTGGATGGCGGCGGTGGCCAGCGTGCCGTTCTCCACCTGGACGTCCACCTTTGAACCGCCCTGGACGTAGACGGTCCCTGACACGTCCCAGCCCGAGGGCCAGGCCGGGGCGAAGCGCAGGGTGCCGTCGTACTGGGTGGCCAGGGCCTCGTCCAGCGCGGTGGCCACGGTCGAGGCCTGCTCGATATACGGCTGGTCGCCGACGGTGCCGCTGCCGAGGTTGGCCAGACCGCTGATATACGACTGGTAGTTCTCGGTGTTGGTGGTCAGGTCCGAGGCCACCTGGCTGCCCAGGTCCAGCCGCGCGGCCTGGACCGCGTCGAAGCTCCAGTCCGGGTTGTTCACGTTCGGGCGGGAGTTGTAGGTGCGGGTGGCCAGCGCGGTGAGGTTGTCGCCGTTCACCGTCGTGCTGTCGCCGATCACGCCGTACGGCCACACCGGCTCCAGGCCGATGTTCTCGCCGTTGTGCAGCGTGGCCGAGGGCTGATACGAGTCGGCGATCACGTCGGCGCCCTGGGCGTCCACGCTCGCGGCCGCGGCCGCGGAGGTCGGCTGCGCGTTGAGCAGCTGCTGCTTGGTCGACGAGTCGGTGCGCGCGTACGGCTCGATCTCGCCTTCCGCGGTCCTCAGCTGGGAGACCAGCGACGCATCGGTGTTCAGCAGCGTGGCGGCGGAGACGACCGCGGGGAACAGGGCCTGGTCCGCCGCCAGGTCCGTGGTCGGGTCGGTTACGGCCCACTGGGTCTCGTGCGCGTTGGCGGTGGCGTGCAGGAAGCCGTCGGAACCCTTGCTCTGGTAGTTCAGCAGGAAGGTCGCGGTCTGCTGCAGGACCGGGTAGTACTTCTGCAGGAAGCTGAGTGAGCCGGTGTCCTGGTATTGCTGCCAGATCGACAGCGCGATCTCCGCACCGCTGGTGATGTTCACCGCGTTGTAGCTGGGGCTGGAGGCCTGCGCGCAAGAGGCGTTCTGGGTGTTGTTGCCGCCGTTGTAGTAGCCGTTTCCGTTGAAGCGCATCGTCTCGGGCACGCACGCCCCGGGCTTGCCGCCCATCTGCGCGCTCGTCCACGACTCGATCGCCGGCAGATCATTGAGATACATGTCGAAGATCGGGGTGTTGAGCGCGAAGTTCCCGGAGCTGAGGTTCGAGGCGGCCTGGCCGCGCAGGTTCCAGAACCAGAACCCGGCCGGATACCAGTCCTGCTGGTCCTGGTCGGCGTTGAACAGGTTGGCGACCCCGGCCTGGCTTCCCGGATAGGCGCCGCTCTTCATCGAGGCGGCCTCGTCGTAGAGATACAGGATCCTGAGGTTCTCCATGTACTGCGCGGTACCGTCCGAGGAGTTCGCCTCGATCAGACCACTGCCGGCCCAGAACGAGTTCCACCAGGAGGACTGCGTCGACAGCAGCGACGAGGTCGCGGCGGTCGTGTCGCCGCCGATCAGGCTGTTGGCGGTGGACGTCGGGTCCCCGCCGGTCCACTTGGGCGCGGCGACGACGATGCGGAACGAGCCGTCGCTGTTCGGGTTGAAGGAGACCTGCACCTGCGTGGAGTTGACCACCGACGCGCTCACGTTCTGCCCGCCCGCGGTGATCGCGGCCATCGCGCCGAAGGTCTGGCCCGAGTTGCCGGACTGGGAGTTGTCCACCCAGGTCTGGGCGAGGCTGCCGACGGCGCCGGAGGCCGCGGTGGACGGCGAGCGCCCGCTCCACAGGTTCAGGCCCGCGGTCAGCCGGGTGCTCGGGTTCGCGCCGGTCACGTCGACGATCAGCTCGTCCTTGCCGGCCGGAACCCAGGCCTGCACGGCCATGCCGCCGCCGGACTCCTTCAGCACCCCGTTGTACACGTCAAGGGTGCCGGTGAAGTTGGAAGCCGAGGTCATCGTGGACAGGCCGGGGATGTTCACCTGGCCGGGGGAAAGCCGGTAGGGCTGCGTGTCGCTGCGGTTGAGTTGTGCGGTGAAGCCGTTCGCCGCCCACGCCGCGACGCCGAACGAGCCGTTGCCCAGCGGCAGCGACTGGCTGTTGGCGAGGTTCGCCTTGCCGAGCACGACATCGGAGCGGGAGACCACGCCGCCGGTGTTCTCCGAGAAGGCCCCGTTCTGCCAGGCGGTGGTCACGGTGCTCGCCGCGGCGGCGCGGCCGGAAGCGGTCACGAGGGCCAACGGCGGAGCGAGCGATACCGCCGCGGCGACGGCGAGTAAGCGGACTGAGATGGAGCGCGTGGGCATGGGTCCTCCCGACGCAACGTTGCGTCGTGTTGATGCGACAAGGCAGCAAACACATCGGAGGTACTTCTAGCGCACTGGCGACAAAGCGTCCATAGAATCCGGCAGTTCCGCAACAGCCCTCCTAGGTCGACACGAAACATAGGACCTCTTCAGAGGGCAGCGACGCAGGCCACGACCATCTCCAAAGGGATGTTCAAATTTTCCCTGGTTCAGTCGAAGTCTTGCTTTTCGCAGCGCCCTCAGTACGGTGACCGTGCAGTGCGACACGAGATCCACTGACTCACGTCTGGCGGAGGCGACATGGTGCGAGACATTCGACCGCTCAGGCCGCGGCGTATGCGGATACTGATCGCGGCGGCGGTGACCGGCGTCACGGCGGCCGTCGCGCCTGCGGCCACCGCCAGCAGCGCCGGGCACGCCAACCCGCTGCCCATCTACCTCAACACCCACTACAGCCCCGAGGCGCGAGCCGCCGACCTGGTCTCCCGGATGACGCTGCCGGAGAAGGTCTTGCAGCTGAGCACGAACAGCGCGCCGGCGATCCCGAGGCTCGGAGTGCAGCAGTACACGTACTGGAACGAGGGCCAGCACGGCGTCAACACCCTGGGCGCCAACCAGGACAACGGAAACAACGGCGGACCGCCGAAGGCGACCAGCTTCCCGACCAACTTCGCCTCGACGATGTCCTGGGACCCGAGCCTGGTGTATCAGGAGACGACCGCGATCTCGGACGAGGCGCGCGGCTTCCTGGACAAGTCGCTGTTCGGGGTCGGCCAGAACAACCTCGGCCCCTCGGCGAGCGACTACGGCAGCCTGACCTACTGGGCGCCGACGGTGAACCTGGACCGCGACCCGCGCTGGGGCCGGACCGACGAGGCCTTTGGCGAGGACCCGTACCTGGTCGGGCAGATGGCCGGCGCGTTCGTGGACGGATATCAGGGCGAGACGATGTCCGGCCAGTCGCAGACCGGCTACCTCAAGGTCGCCGCGACGGCGAAGCACTACGCGCTCAACAACGTCGAGGACAACCGCACCGGCATCTCCTCCAACGTCAGCGACACGGACCTGCGCGACTACTACACCAAGCAGTTCGCCGACCTGATCGAGAACGCGCACGTGTCCGGGTTGATGACCTCGTACAACGCCATCAACGGCACGCCGTCCGTCGCGGACACCTACACCGCGAACCAGATCGCGCAGCGCACGTACGGCTTCGACGGCTACATCACCTCGGACTGCGGCGCGATCGGCACCACGTATCAGACCTTCCCGTCCGGCCACGACTGGGCGCCGCCCGGCTGGACCACCGACAGCGGGAACGCCCTCGGCGCCTGGACGAACACCGTCACCGGCGCCACCGTGCCCGCTCCGGCCGGCGGCCAGGCGTACGCGCTGCGGGCCGGGACCGACCTGAACTGCTCGGGCGGCGAGAACACGCTCGCGAACGTCGAGGCGGCGATCTCGGCCGGGGTGCTGAGCGAGGGCGTGATCGACCAGGACCTGGTCCAGCTGTTCACCGTGCGGATGGAGACCGGCGAGTTCGACCCGGCGTCCCAGGTCCCGTACACCTCGATCACCAAGGCCGCGATCCAGAGCCCGGCGCACCAGGCGCTGGCCACCACCGTCGCGGACAACTCGCTGGTGCTGCTGCAGAACAACGACGTCACCGGCACCAGCAGCAAGCTGCTACCGGTCAGCCCGGCCGCGCTCAACAAGGTCGTCGTCCTGGGCGACCAGGCGAACATCGTGAACCTGGGCAACTACTCCGGCGACCCGTCCCTGCAGGTAAGCGCCGTCCAGGGCATCACCAGCGCGGTCAAGGCCGCCAACCCGAACGCCAGCATCGTCTACGACTCCGCCGGCACCTCGACCACCGCCACGACCGCCGCGGTGCTCAGCGCGCAGACCCAGTCCGACATCAAGACCGCCGACCTGGTCGTCCTGTTCGTCGGCACCGACCATGGGGTCGCCGACGAGGGCAAGGACCGCACCACCCTCGCCATGCCCGGCAACTACGACTCGATGATCAACCAGGTCACGGCGCTGGGCAACCCGCGCACGGTGCTGGCGATCCAGTCCGGCGGCCCGGTGCAGATCGACGACGTGCAGGGCAAGGTCCCCGCCATCGTGTTCAGCGGCTTCAACGGCGAGAGCCAGGGCACCGCGCTGGCCGACGTGCTCTTCGGCAAGCAGAACCCTGACGGGCACCTTGACTTCACCTGGTACCGGGATGACTCGCAGCTTCCTGCGATGTCGAACTACGGGCTCACGGCCGCCGACACCGGCGGGCTCGGCCGCACCTACCAGTACTTCACCGGCACCCCCAGCTATCCCTTCGGCTACGGCCTGAGTTACTCCAGCTTCAGCTACTCCGCGATCCACGCCGACCGCAGCTCGGTGGACGCCAACGGCAACGTGCACGTCAGCCTGACGGTGAAGAACACCGGCGCCGTGGCGGGCAGTACGGTCGCGCAGTTGTACGCGGCGCCGAAGTTCGCGGTGTCCGGAGCGTCCTTCCCCCAGGAGCAGCTCGTCGGCTTCCAGAAGACCAAGGTCCTCAAGCCCGGCCAGAGCCAGCGCCTCACGCTGACCGCGCAGATCCCGGGCCTGGAGATCTGGGACGCGAACGCGATGAAGTCAGTGGTCTACGACGGCGCGTACGGCTTCGCGGTCGGCGCCAGTTCCGCCGATATCCGCAGCACCGCGACCGTGAGGGTCACCGGCTCGATCACCCCGCGGGTGCAGACCGTGACCGTGCAGCCGGACCAGACCGACTTCCAGGTCGGCCAGACCCTCGACCTGACGGGTAAGAACCCGTGGATCGCGGACGACACCACCGGCGTCGGCTCGGTGCCTCAGGGCCGGAACATGAGCGTGACCGCCGACAGCATCGTCGAGGCCGCCGACAACGACGGCAGCTTCGCGGACCTGTCGAAGGCGCACGTGACGTACCGCAGCAGCGATTCGCGGGTGGCCACGGTCGACCACAAGGGCCTGGTCACGGCCGTCGGCACCGGCGCCGCCACGATCACCGCCACGGTGAACGGCGTCAGCGGCTCCACGCCGATCGTGGTCGGCCACGCCGTCTCGGTCAGCGCCCCGGCGTTCACGCAGCCAAATCAGACTACGAACGTCACTACGACGTTCACCAACACCGCGCCCGCCACTGCCGGTAAGTCAGGCGTCATACGCAATGTCGCGATGGACCTGGACCTGCCCTCCGGGTGGAGCGCGACGGCCACGACCCCGTCGAGCTTCGCGAGCGTGGCCGCCGGCCAGAAGGTGACCACCACCTGGTCGGTGGCGGTGCCGACGAGCGCGGCCGGCACGTTCACCCTCAACGCGGACGCCACCGTCGGCCGCGCGCACGACAGCACCGGTTACGCGCAGACCGCCGTGCCGTACACCTCACTGACGGCCGCGTTCAACAACTCCGCCGTCAGCACCGACGCCAACCGCTGCTGCGCCAACCTGGACGGCGCGGGCGCCGGCTTCTCCGCCGAGGCGCTGGCCTCCGTCGGCGTCACCCCGGGCGCGCCACTGGTGCACGACGGACTGACCTTCACCTGGCCGGACGCCCAGCCGGGCCAGCCGGACAACGTGGTGGCGGCCGGACAGACGATCGACATCTCAGGGTCCGGATCCACGCTCGGCCTCCTCGGCACCAGCGCCTGGGGACCCGACTCCGGCACCGGCACGGTCACGTATACCGACGGCACGACCCAGCAGTTCACGATCGGCTTCGGCGACTGGGCGAACGGCACCCCGCCCGCCGGGGACGACGTGGCGATTCGAGCGCCCTACGGCAACCAGCCCGGCAATCGGACGGGCTGGCAGACCACGGTCGACTACGCACCGGTCACGCTCGACCCGGCCAAGACGGTCCAGTCGGTGACCCTGCCGCCGGGCAACCCGGTACCGCAGGGCGGCACCCCGCCGATGCACATCTTCGCAATGTCGATCAAGTCCGACAACCTGTCGATCACCGCCCCGCCGGCGATCGGTCCGGGCAGCTCGGGAACCGTCACGACCACGCTGGCCAACCCGTCGTCCGCAGCGCTGAGCGACGTGGCGCTCTCGCTGAACCTGCCCGCCGGGTGGACGGCGACGAACACGACGCCGAGCACGTTCGGCACGGTCGCAGCCGGGGACACGGTGTCGACCACCTGGTCCGTCGCGGTGCCCTCCGGCCAACAGCCGGGGCCGCAGGTGATCGCCGCGACCGAGAGCGTCGGCGGCACCCAGGCCGGGATCTCCGGCGCGCCGACCCAGGTGCCGTACCCGTCGCTGAGCGCGGGCTTCAACAACGTCTCGATCACCGATGACGCGAACCACGGGCCCGGCAACCTCGACGGGGGCGGCAACAGCTTCTCCGCCGAGGCGCTGGCCGCGGCCGGGCTCACGCCCGGTGCCCCGTTCAGCTTCGGCGGCCTGACCTTCACCTGGCCGGACGCGGCCGCCGGCACGAACGACGACATCCAGGCCGACGGGCGCGCGTTCACCATCACCGGCAGCGGCAGCACGCTCGGATTCCTCGGGGCCGCCGCCAACGGCCAGTCGTCCGGCACTGGCACCATCACCTACACCGACGGCAGCACCCAGCAGTTCACGATCGGATTCGGCGACTGGGCGAGTACTACGCCGTATCCGGGCTCCCAAGTGGCGGTGACCTCCGCGTACGGCAACACGTCCGGCGGCACCTCGCCGTGGAAGGCATCAGTGTTCTACGACGCAGTGACCTTGCAGGCCGGCAAGACCGTGCAATCGGTGACCCTGCCCAGCGCCGGGTCCGCGCCGCTGCACGTCTTCGCCGCGGCCATCGGCGGCTAGCGCCACGGCGCTAGCTGGGGGGCGGGATGGTGGCCCGGCGTCTCGCCGCGCCGGGCCACGCCGCCGATCCCCCTCCGACCGGCCGACCCGCCGACCACCACCCGCGATTCCCTTCGCCGAGGAGGCGACCGAATGTCGATACTCACCCGCAGGTGGTTGGCCGCGGCCACGGCCGTGGCACTGTCTGCCGGACTGCTCGCGGCGCAGTCCCCGGCCGCGAGCGCCGCCCTGCTGCCCACACTCGTCACCGACCCGACCGCGCTGGTGAACCCGTTCATCGGCACCGGCGACGGCGGCGGCGTGATCGGGCCGGTGAACGCGTTCCCCGGCGCTTCCGCCCCGTTCGGCATGGTGGCGTGGAGCCCTGACACGACGTCACGCCCGTCGTCCGGCGGCTACGCCTACGCCGACTCGGCGACCCTCGGGCTGAGCGTGACGCACGTGTCAGGAGCCGGCTGCGGCATCGCCGGCGATCTGCCGATCCTGCCGACCGTCGGCGACGTCGGCACGAACCCGACGGCGACCACCGAACCGTTCAGCCACGCGGACGAGAGCGCCGCGCCCGGCTCGTACTCCACCACGCTCGGCACAGGGTCCTCGGCCATCGGCGTGAACGTCGCCGCGACCACCAGGACCGGCCTCGGCTCGTTCACGTATCCGGCGACCACTGCGGCGAACGTGCTGTTCAAGGTCGGCGACTCGCAGGCCTTCGCCAGCGCCGCGAACGTGTCCGTGGTCGGCGACGACGAGGTGACCGGCTCGATCACCGAGGGCAAGTTCTGCGACATGCCGAACAAGTCGACGGTGTACTTCACCGCGAAGTTCGACCGGCCGTTCAGCACGCACGGCACCTGGAACGGCAGCACGGTCACGCCCGGCAGCACCGACGCGTCCGGCCAGGACTCCGGCGCCTGGGTCGGATTCGACACCACCGCCGACGCCACGGTCGGCATGCAGGTGTCGATCAGCTACGTCAGCGTCGCCAACGCACAGGCCAACCTGCGCGCCGAACTGCACGGCTGGAACGTGGCCGCGGTGGCGGCGCAGACCCGTGCGCAGTGGCGGCGCCTGCTCTCCGAGATCGAGGTCGGCGGCGGCACGCACGACCAGCAGGTGGAGTTCTACACCGCGCTCTACCATGCGCTGCTCGAGCCCAGCATCTTCAGCGACGCCAACGGCCAGTACTCGGGCATGGACGGCAAGGTGCACCAGACCCGCCGCGGCCAGGCGCAGTACACCACCTTCTCCGGCTGGGACATCTACCGCGACGAGGTGCCGCTGCTGGCCACCGTGGCCCCGGCGCAGACCAGCGCGATGATGCAGTCCCTGGTCAATGACGCCGAGCAGGGCGGCTGGCTGCCGAAATGGCCGGTGGCCAACGCGTACACCGGGATGATGGGCGGCGACGCGGCCGACACGATCATCGCCGAGGCCTACGCCTTCGGTGCACACGACTTCGACACGCAGGGCGCGCTGGCCGCGATGGTCAAGGGCGCCACGGAGGTGCAGACGAGCGGCGACCTCGGCCAGGGCTACTACGAGGAACGCCCCGGCCTCGACACGTATCTCAAGGACGGATACGTGGTGAACGACCTCATCGCGTCCGGCTCCGCCGTGCCGAACGGCGCCTCGCTCACCCTCGAGTACGCCACCGACGACTTCGCGATCGCGCAGTTCGCCAAGAGCATCGGCGCGCACGGCACGTACAACACCTTCCTGACCCGGTCTCAGAACTGGACCAACATCTACAACGTCGACTCCGGATTCCTCCAGCCCAGGGACGCGAACGGGAACTTCCCCGCCGGAAACCCGGTGACGGACGGCCTGGGCAGCTTCGGACAGTCCGGATTCCAGGAGGGCAACGCGGCGCAGTACGCCGTTTCCGTCCCCCAGGACCTTCGAGGCCTGATCGGGGCCATGGGCGGCGACTCCGCGGTCGTCTCCCGGCTGGACACCTTCTTCCAGCAGGACGAGGCCGGACCGAACGCTCCGTACTACTGGGCCGGGAACGAGGTCGACATGCTCGCGCCCTGGGTCTACGACTATGCGGGCGCGCCGTACGAGACGCAGGACGAGGTGCACAAGCTGCTCGACGACGTGTACGCGAACACCCCGGCGGGCGAGCCCGGCAACGACGACCTCGGCGCGACGAGTTCCTGGTTCGTCTGGGGCGCGCTCGGCCTGTACCCGGAAACGCCGGGCGCCCCGGTGCTGGCGCTCAGCGCGCCGATCTTCCCGGTCGTCCAGCTGCGCCTGCCCGGCCACCGTCTCGACCTCACCGCTCCCGGAGCCTCCGACCACGGATATATCAACTCCCTGAGTATCAATGGCCGCACCTCGAACCGGGACTGGCTCCCGGCCTCGGACCTGGTCGGCAGTGCGGGCGGAGACAGCCCGGTCACCCAGCTGGATGTGGGGATTTCCGGCACACCGAACACCCACTGGGCGGCGTCGGCGGCCGACGAGCCCCCGTCGTACGCGGCAGGCCCGCTGAACTTCCCGACCGGCGTCGTTCCGGCCGCGGTGACCACCAGCCCGGCGAGCCTGACCGCGACGGCCGGCTCGTCCAGCACCGCGACGCTGACCTTCGCCCTCGGCGTCGGCGCGTACGGCGATCAGGCCTCGAAGATCCAGCAACTGCAGTGGACCGCGCAGCCGCCGCCCGGCGTCACAGTCAGCCCGGCCTCGGGCACTGTGCCGGTCACCACCGCGCCAGCCACCGGCGGGACGGCCACCGTCACCGTGTCCTTCGACGTCGCCTCCGACGCCGCACAGGGCTTCAGCTCGGTCGGCTTCGCACTCAGCGACCCGCAGAACGTGCCGCTGCCCACGCTGACCGTGCCCGTGGCGGTCATCGGCCCCGGCGACACGGCGACCGTGTGCACCACGCTCGGCGCAACCAACGTCGACCGCGGACTGAGCCAGCAGGAGGGCGGCGACGGCACGACCGCGCCGGTCACCGTCGGCGGGCAGAGCGCGCGCAGCACCACGGCGAGCGTGCCGGGCGACCTGAACATGTACTTCCAGGTCGATTCGCGGCTAGCGCACGACGGCGACTTCTCGGCGAGCGTGACCCTCGAGTACTACGACACCGGGACGAACAACTGGCAGGTCCAGTACTCCGTGAGCGGCGGCAGCCACTACACCCAGGCCGGCTCGGTCACGAACACCGACTCCGGCACGTGGAAGACCGTCACCTTCGCGCTCCCCGACGCCGCGGTGGACGCGGCGATGAACAATGGGGCCGACTTCCGGATCTGGTCCAGCGACCCGGTCACCGTGCACTCCGCGACGGCCACGATCAGCGGTCCGGGGGTGCTGCCGATGAACCTGTGCCCGTCATAGTCGGCGCGGCGTCACGGCGTGGGTGAATCTCGCCCACGCCTGTACGCCGTCATGGCGCCTCGCAGGGAAACACGGAGGTAACGCGTGCTTCCTAGGCTCACGTCATGCGCTTGACGATTGCGGACGCCCCGTCTGAATGGAGCCGGTTCGCCGACGGCTCCATCGAGCAGCGCATGCTCCTGGCCGCCGGGGACGCGCTCGGCACCCGGCTGCGCCCGCGCCCGCTGCTGTTCGACGGCCGGCACCGCGTCGAGGTCGAGGGGATCGACCCGGACGGGCGGATCGTCGCGCAGCTCGTCGCGAATCAGGGGGCATACAAGCCCTCCTACCGGAACAAGGTGATGGCCGACCTGTTCAAGCTGCTGTGGCTGCGCAACGGCGTGCCCAGCGCGCGCCGCGCCGTGCTCGTGGTGACCGAGCCCGTCGTGCAGGCACTCGGCGGCTGGGTCGCGTTGGCCGCCGCGGACCTCGGCGTCGAGGTGTACGTCTTCGACGGCGAGCGGGTGGCCCCGCTGCCGCCGCGCGGGTGACGCGACAGGTCTGCCTGCCCGGTTTCGGGCGGGCGGCGGGTCGGCGGGGTGGGGCGGCGGAGTTGACACGCCCGCAACCTCGCGGCGCGTTTTCGCGCAACACGGCGTCGTTACTTTAGTGATCAAGCAGCGGATTTCCGCGTGGCAGACTCTGGTCTCTCGCTACGCACGCTCTCCGCCATACGAGACCGGGTAGGGCACGCGAGAACACGCACGCGTGTGCGCCCGTCTACGGTATGGAGGGGTGTAGATGCAGGCAGTACCCGCAGCGGCGATAAAGCTCGATTCCGTCCGCAGGGTCTACGGCTACGGACCGTCCGCCACGACCGCGCTCAGCGGGGTGGACCTGACGATCCCGGGCGGCCGGTTCACCAGCCTGATCGGCCCGAGCGGCTGTGGCAAGTCCACGGTGCTGCGCCTGGTCGCCGGTCTCGAACCGGCCGACGGCGGCACCGTCCTGGTCCACGGAGTCACCCCCGAGGTCGCCTGCGCGGCAAAGCTGATCGGCTTCGTCCCGCAGACTCCGGCGCTGCTTCCGTGGCTGTCCGTCCTGAAGAACGTGACGCTGCCGCACAAGATCAACGGCAGGGCCGGGAAACGCCGGGAGCGGATCGGCGACCTCGTCGAACTGGCCGGCCCGGCCGGCCTCGGGAACTCCGCGCCCGATATGCGGGAGCTGCTGCGCAAAGTCGGCCTCGGCGAGGCGATGCACAAGCTGCCCGCGCAACTGTCCGGCGGTATGCAGCAGCGCGCCGCCATCGTCCGCGCCTTCGGTCTGCAACCCGACGTGCTGCTGATGGACGAGCCCTTCTCCGCGCTCGACGAGTTCACCCGGGAGAGCCTGCAGGACCAGCTGCTCGACCTGTGGGACGAGCTGAAGACGACCGTGCTGTTCGTGACGCACTCGGTGTCCGAGGCCGTGCGGCTGTCCGACACCATCGTGATCATGGCTCCGCAGCCGGGACGCGTCGTCGACGTCGTCGACATCGACCTGCCGCGCCCGCGCAACCAGCGCCTGTTCGAGGAACGCGACTTCCACGCGTACGAGGACCTGATCAGAGACCGGCTGCACAGCGCCTGGCGGTCTACGGACGCTGCGAGCGCCGTGGCCACGACGGGAGGGCGGACCCGATGAGCCTGGCACCCGACCGAACCGCCGCCGCATCCCAGCCGCCGTCCGACAACGCAGTGCCGTCCAACAACACAGCGCCGTCCGACGCCCCTGCATTGTCCGCCCCAAACGGACAATCCGTCGCCGAGCTCGCCCCGCCGGACGAACCGTCCCGGTTCAGCCTGAAGCATCCGCGCTCGCGGATCGCCTGGGTACGCCCCTCGTTCTGGCTGCCGCTGGCCGTCATGCTCGCAGCGCTCGCCGTGCTGTGGCAGTGGGGCGCGACGCGGATGCCGTACCTGCTGCCGCCGCTCGGCTCGATCTCGCGCACGCTGTCCGCGAATCCCGGCTACTACCTGAGCAACGCCGGCACCACGCTCGGCGAGTCGCTCGCGGGCCTGGCGATGAGCTTCGTCGGCGCGTTCCTGCTCGCCGTGCTGATCAGCGAGGTGCCGCTGGTGCGCCGCGCGGTGATGCCGATCGCCGTCGTGCTCAACGTCACCCCGCTGGTCGCGATCGCCCCCGCGCTGGTGGTGGCCTTCGGCTTCGGCCCCGCGCCCAAGCTCATCATCACCGCGCTGATCTGCTTCTTCCCGATCCTGATCAACACCACGGTGGGGTTGCGCTCGGTGCCGCAGCCGGTGCTCCAGGTTTACCGGACGATGGACGCCTCGCGCCTAGAGCTGCTCATACACCTGCGGGCGCCGAACGCGCTGCCGTACCTGTTCGCGGCGCTGCGCATCGTCGCCCCGCTGTCCGTCATCGGGGCCGTGGTCGCCGAGCTGTCCGCCTCCGGGTCGACTGGAGGGCTCGGCACGGTGATCAGCACGGCCTCGTCGATGAATCAACTCCCCGTCGTCTACGCCGCGATCCTCGTCCTCGCGGTGATGGGCACGGTGCTGATGCTCGCCATCACCCTGGCCGAGCGCCGCGCGCTGCACTGGCACGAGAGTTCGGCCGACCGGACGTAGCCCGATCCCGGGCGAACGCTCAGAGCTTCCCCTCTCCCCCAGCTCACACCACGTATCCCGCACCACGTGTCTCGCTTCCGGCATCCCAAAAAGGAGTGACCCTGTGCACCACGCCCCCTTCACCACGGTGACCCGCGGCCGCGCCGCCGCGGCCCTGGCCTGCGCCGCGGCGCTCGCGCTCAGTACCGCGGCCTGCGGTTCCAGTTCCTCAGGCAGTTCCGCGGCCGGCTCCGGCTCGGGCACGGCGATCTCGCCCCAGCGCTGTGCCGAGAACAAGGCCGCGGGCACGATCAGCTACCTGTCCGGCTACCAGTTCCAGTCCTCGGCCTCGATCCTGGAATACGTCGCCGCCAGCAAGCTCGGCTACTTCAGCGACCTGTGCCTGAACGTCAAGCTGGTGCCCGGCAGCGGCGACACCGCGCAGGACACCAAGCTGCTGGCCGGCGGCAAGGCCCAGATCGCCGCCGTCGCCGAGCAGGACCTGATCCAGGCGCGCGCCAACGGCATCGACATCGAGGGCGTGTCCTCCTACTCCAACGCGGGCCTCGACATCCTGATGACCGGCCCCGAGATCACCGGCCTGACCCAGCTGGACGGCAAGGTGGTCGGCGACAAGGGCTACGTCCCGGCGGCCGTGCGCGCGATGCTGGTCAAGGCGGGCGTCAACTGGAGCTCGCTGAAGATCGTCAAGGAGGGCTACGACCCGACGGTGCTCCCCCGGCACCAGGGCGGCCTGGAGGCGCTGACCGGCTTCGTGTCCAACGAGCCCAACCAGCTCAAGGCCGCCGGTGACAAGGTGACCGTCTGGCAGCCCGTCAAGTACGGCATCCCCGGTTCGCTCGGCGCCATGGCAGTCAATCCCGCGTTCGCCGCCGCGCACCCCACCGCCGTGCAAGACCTGCTGCGCGCGGCCCTGCACGCGTACAGCTACTGCTCAGCGAGCCAGGCGCACGTCGCGCAATGCGTCGGGTACGCCGCCGCGCTGTCCGGCCCGACCTACGACACCACGCTGAACGAGCAGATCTGGACCACTGAGACGCAGGTGGTCAAGGACAACCCGACTCCCGGCCAGCCTCTCGGCGGCATCGACCCGGCGAACGTCGCCGCGCTCGTGGACATGCTGCACCAGTTCTCGATCGTCCCGGCGAGCGTGACCTCCGTGCAGACGGCGTCCTGGTTCGACGACTCCTATGTCAAGGCCGTCTACCAGGGCGACGCGCTCATCTGGCCGGCACCGTAGCCCGACGGAAAGGCGACCGCAGCATGTCCGTGAAAGAGTACGGAATCTTCCTGCCCATCGGGAACGGCGGCTGGATGCTGTCCACGACCGCCCCGCATCCCGAGGCGAGCTACGCCTGGAACCGGCGGGCGGCCGTCCACGCGGAGGACATCGGCCTGGACTTCGTGATGTCGATGGCGAAGTGGCGCGGCTTCGGCGGCAGCACCGACCACTGGGGCCGCTCGCTGGAGTCGATGACCCTGATGTCGGCGCTGGCCGAAGCCACCAGCCGGGTGCGGATCTGGGCGAGCATGCACGCCAACGTGCACAACCCGGCCATCGCCGCGAAGATGTTCACCACCTTGCAGGACGTCAGCGGCGGGCGCGCCGGGATGAACATCGTCAACGGCGCCTACGCGGCCGAGTTCGAGCAGTTCGGCGGCTGGGACCCGGAGCTGAGCCACGCCGACCGGTACGTCATGACCGAGCTGTGGACCGAGGCCGTCACCCGGCTGTGGACCGAGGACTCGGTGACGATGCGCACTCCGTACTTCGACCTGGTCGACTGCGAGTCGCGCCCGCATCCGGCGGTGCGGCCCACCGTCATCAGCGCGGGCCGCTCGCCCGAGGCGCGGGACTTCCAGTCCAGATACGCCGACGGCGCGTTCCTGGCGGGCGACAGCCTGGAGGAGATGCGGGAGCTGTCCCGCGACGTGCACGCCCGCGCTGCTGCCAACGGCCGGGTGTGTAAGACCTATTCGATGCTCACCGTGGTGCAGGACGAGACCGACGAGCTGGCGCAGAAGAAGGTCGCGCAGTGGAGCGCGGGGCTGGACCGGGAGGCGCTGGCGCTGATGCGCTCCTCCTGGGGCGTGCCGCCGGACCAGGCCCGCGCCTGGGCCGCGGGCGCGATCGGCGAGGCCGCGTTCCAGACCCCGTACGTCGCGGGCTCGGCCGACACCCTCGTCGAGCACATCACGTCCATCGTCGGCGAGGCGGACCTCGACGGGCTCATGCTGATCTTCCCCGAGTACCACGAGGACATGCTGCTGTTCGGCGAGACGGTGCTGCCCGCGCTGCGCGCGCACGACGGTGCCGCGAGCGTCGACAGCGCCGTGAGCCTCGAGAGCTCCACCGCCGCCGACGCCGAATCCGGGGCGGGCGCCCGATGACCGGCACCCAAACCGAGTTGCGGCGCTCCCAGCTGCGCCACCTTGCCACGCCCGAACGCTCCCCCGCGCTGTTGGTCGTCGACGTCCAGCGCGACTTCGCCGACCCCGGCTATCTCAGTGCTCTGCAGCTGACCGACGCGACGCTCGCCGCCGTCGACGCAGCCGTCACCCGCACCGCGCAGCTCGTGGACACGGCACGCGAGTTCGGCGTCCCCGTCGTCTGGATCGAGCTGGGCAGCGACCCGGCGCGTCCGTGGCGAGCGAGCGGCTGGCTGCGCGGCGGCGACTACGACGCACCCATGGCTAAAGACGAACCCTGCGTCGTCGGCACGTCGGGCGCGCAGTGGTACCGGTTGCGGCCCGCCGAGGGCGAATTGCGGGTGGTCAAGCGCGGCTACAGCGGTTTCGTCGGCACGCAGCTCGACGCGCGGCTACGTGCGGCCGGCTGCGACTGGCTCACTGTGGCCGGTCTAACCAGCGAGTGCTGCGTGCAGGCCACCGCGCAGGACGCGCTGCAACACGACTGGCCGGTCGTCGTGGCGCGCGACGCCACCGCCGCGTACGACCCGGCCGTGCACGAGGGCGCCCTCGCCCAGCTCGCGCTCAACGTCGCCGTGCTCTGCGACAGTGCCGAAGTGGCCGGGCTGTGGCGGGCGGTGGCCCGGTGAGCGGCATGCACGTGGCCTACGACCTCTCGTTCACGCACACCGAGGGGCGCTGGGCGCGCGAGGGCAGCTGGGTGGGCCGCGACTTCCCCGACACCCGGATGTACCTGGAGCTCGCGCAGACCGCGGAGCGCGCGGGCGTGGACCTGCTGTTCTTCGGCGACGGTTCCGGCGTGCCGAGCACCTGGCGCGGCAGCATCGCGCCGGCCGTCGAGTGGGGCATCCAGTGGCCGCGGCACGACATGTCGCCGGTGATCGCCGCCATGTCGACCGTCACCGAGCGCATCGGCTTCGGCCTGACCTACTCCTCGACCTACCTGCATCCGTTCTACGTCGCGCGGCTGCTCAACTCGCTCGACCACGTCACCGGCGGGCGCATCGCCTTCAACGTGGTCGCCTCCACCCGAGGCGCGGACGCCGCCAACTACGGGCACGCCGAGCTGATCGACCACGACCTGCGATACGAGCGGATGGAGGAGTTCGTCGCGGTGTGCAAGGCGCTGTGGGACTCGGTCGAGCCCGGGGCGATCCTGCGCGACCGGGCCACCGGGCGCTTCGCCGACCCCGCGAAGGTGCGCCCGATCGACCACAGCGGCCGGTTCTTCACGGTCAAGGGACCGCTGGCGAGCGTGCCCAGCCCACAGGTGCATCCGGTCCTGATCCAGGCGGGCAACTCGCCGCGCGGCATCGCGGCCTCGGCCTCCTTCGCCGACCTGGTGTTCGGCTTCGGCGCGAGCCTGTCCGGCCAGCGGCGACACCGCACGCTGCTCGACGAGGCGCTGGTGAAGGAGGGGCGCGATCCCGCCGGAGTCGGCATCCTGTGGGCGACCCAGGTGATCGTCGGGCGGACCGCCCAGGAAGCGGCGGACCGGCGCGAGTCGGCGCTCGGGTTCTGGAGCCGCGAGGCGGTCGGGACCTTCCTCTCACACAACTGCGGCTACGACTTCTCCACGCTGCCCGCCGAGTTCAAGCTCGGCGAGCTGCGCGACGAGATCGTGGCCGCGCAGGCCAGCCCGGCCGGCTTCGTCGGCGGGCTGGTGGACGAACTGGGCGCGGACCACGCGCTGACCCGGGACGAGTTCTTCGAGCGCGGCTGGCTGTCGGCCACCGGCCTGGACCACACGGTGGTCGGCGACGCGGCGGCGGTCGCGGACGCGCTGGAGGAGAACTTCGCGGCGACCGGGGCGCGCGGCGGCTACATGCTCTCCAGCCCGCTGGGGATGCCGTCCGGATTCGCGGATCTCAGCGAACTGCTGCTGCCGGAGCTGCGCCGGCGCGACGCCCTCGCGCCGCGCTATCCGGGACGTACGCTGCGCGAGAATCTGTCCGTCGCAGTCGGACAAGCGCCGTGACGCGTACGGACGATCGCCGCGCGTGGCTCGCACTGAGCGGCCTGTGCCTCGGCTTCTTCATGCTCCTGCTCGACAGCACCGTGACCTCCGTCGCGCTGCCGGCCCTCGTCTCCGGGCTGCACACCACGCAGCCGGCCGCGCTCTGGGTCAACAGCGGCTACCTGTTCGCCTACGCGGTCCCGCTCCTGATCGCGGGACGGCTCGGCGACCGGTTCGGGCACCGACGGGTGTACCTCACGGGCCTGGCCGCGTTCACCGCAGGCTCGCTGCTGTGCGCGCTCGCCCCCACCATCACGCTGCTGGTCACCTGGCGGGTGGCGCAGGGCGCGGGCGCGGCGCTGATGACGCCGCAGTGCCTCACGATTATCAGGACGCTGTTTCGGCCGCCGCGCCTGGCCGCCGCGCTGGGACTGTGGGGCGCGGTCGGCGGCGCGGCGACCGTGGCCGGACCGCTGCTCGGCGGGTTCCTGGTCGGGGCGTGGGGCTGGCCGTCGGTGTTCGCGGTCAATCTCCCAGTCGGAGCCGTCACCGCCGCGGCGGTCCTGGCCTGGGTTCCGTCCACCGGGCGGCGCGCCGTACGCGTCGCACCGTGGGCGCTGGCGGGCAACGCCACGGGCGTGTTCGGGCTCGTACTCGGTGTGCAAGGCACCAACGGCAGTTCGTCCACCGCACTCGGAGCGCCACGATGGACGTGGGCAGTACTCGGCGCTCTGTTGGTCGTCGCAGTCGGATGGCTCCAACGCGACTCCGGTGAGGCCGCGCTGCTGCCCGTGGCACTATTGCGCACCCGCAGCTTCATCACCGCATGCCTTGGCGCGGGGGCGGCAGCATTCTGCGTCGCATCCGCACCCATACCCCTGATGCTCTACCTGCAAGAGGATCGGGGCCTCGGGCCCGCTTCCGCAGCGCTGACGATGGTGCCGATGGGAGTGGCGTGCCTGGCTAGCGCACCGTTCTCGGCCCGACTGAACAACACGGCGGGTCCGCGCACGGTAGCCGTCATCGGCGCGCTTGCGCTCACAGCCTCGACCGGCGGCTGCGCGGCACTGATCGCCGTCGCCGCCCCGACGGCCTCCCTCGCAGCCGTGTTCACACTCTTCGGCGTGGCCAACTCCTTCATCTGGTCGCCGTTCTCGATCACGGCGATGACGGCCGTGGGCGACGCATCAGCCGGAGCCGCATCGGGCGCGTTCAACGGAGTCAAGCAATTCGGCGCGGTGCTCGGCAGCGCGGTGACAGCCGCCGTGCTCGCCGCCGTGTCCGATGCCGTGGCCCTCGGCGTACTGACCGCAGCCGCAGCACTCGCCCTCCTGCCTGCCCTGTCACTAAGTCCGCGCACAACGGACACCGCCCACGAATCACAGCTCTCAGCTTCTCGGCGGGGAGAGATCCCGATGGAGGTCGGCTCATGATCACCGCGGCAATCGTCGTGGGCAATCCGAAGGCCGCGTCCCGCACCCGCGACGCGGCCGAACGGCTCGCGGCGGCGCTCGGCGCCGAGGCGAGCGTCCTCGAGGTCGCCGACCTCGGCCAGGGCTTGCTCGGATTCGGAGATCCGGGCGTCGCCGCGGCCATGGCGCAGGTGCGGGCGGCGGATCTGGTGATCGCGGCGTCACCGACGTACAAGGGCACGTACACGGGCCTGATCAAGCTCTTCCTCGACCAGTTCGCCACCGCGACCGGCCTGGCCGGGCAGGTCGGCATCCCGCTCATGCTCGGCGGCGGTCCCGCGCACGCCCTCGCACCCGAACTCACCCTCAAGCCGGTCCTGGTAGAACTCGGCGCGATCTGCCCGACTCAGGGCCTTTACCAGCTCGACTCCCAGTACGCCGACGACGGCACGCGGGAGGAGTGGGTACGCCGGTGGGGACCGGCCGTGCACGCCGCGACCCGCGCCAAGGGAGCGGAGCAGTGATGACTACTCCCGACCGGCCCTTCGTCCCGGACCCCGGCTTCACCGCGGACCCGCCGGAGATGAAGGCCGCGTTCTCCGGCTTCCCGTCCGGAGTGGTGGCGCTCGCCGCGCTGGTGGACGGCGAGCCGCAGATCATGATCGCCTCGTCGTTCGCGGTGGGCGTCTCCCACGACCCGCCGATGGTCTCCTTCGCCGTCCAGAACAGCTCCACGACCTGGCCCGTGCTCTCCGCCGCTGCGGTGCTCGGCGTATCCGTCCTCGGCGCGGGCCACGCGGACAAGACGCGTCAGCTCGCCTCGCGCAACAAGCAGGACCGGCTGCACGGCCTCGACCTGGCCGAGACCTCGTCCGGCGCGGTGTTCCTCGGCGGCGCCCCGGCCTGGCTCGAATGCGCGATCGAACACCGCTACCCGGCCGGTGACCACGAGATCATCGTCCTGCGGGTCCTCGCGCTGCGCAGCGACGAGGAGCCCAGTCCTCTGGTATGGCACCGCCGCGAGCTCAAGGTCCTGCCGAACTAGCCCACAGGCCAATCCCGTCGGTTCCGATGTCCGATGTCCGTTGCAGCGCAGCGCCCGCGACGAGGTGCGGGCCTTCGACCGGCCGCCGTACGTCGAAGGCCTGGGGACCAACGACATCTCGCCCGGCAGATGGGGTGGCATCCGCGTACCGCGCAGCGCCATGCACGAGACCTGATGGCCGAACTCGGCGCAGACCCGGTTTCAGGCGGGCCTGCAGGCCGCTCGGCGCGGCTGGCTGTAGCGCGCCGCGAGGCGGCCGACTCACCGGTCCAACCACGCACCGCCAGTGTCTTTTATCTCAGAACGCTACTTGTCTCACTGTGGACGACACCTCTCCCGTGGTCTTTACTGCACCGCAGAGCACTGATCTGCTTGAAGTGAGGAGTCCACCGTGCGATATCTCGGTGCACTGTTATCAGGTGCGCTCATCCTCGTCGGCGGCGCAGCGGGGGCCGCCTACCCGGCGCAGACCGCGACCGCCGCACCGCGACTCGTGCACACGGCCACCGCCGCCGCCCAGTGCACAGTGACGCTGCCTGGCGGCGGCAAGGCCCTGTGGCGCCGCGACGCGAACGGGCAACAGGGCGTGATCAACGAGACCGGATCGGACACCGGCCTGATCGCGCACGTCGGCGGCGACGTCTACGTGTTCTCCCGAACCCAGCTGCGCTCCCCTGGCGCGACCGGCGCAGCCGCCGCCCCCTACGACGTGACCGCCGCAGCCGCGAGCACCTGCGGCATCGACACCAACGCCGGTGCCAGTTCCGCCACCGGCAGCGGCACGTCGGCCAAGGCGTCGCACGGCTTCGCCCTCGGCAAGCTCACGGTCAACGTGCTCGACGCCACGGGCGCCCCCGCCGACGCGTACGTCTTCCTGCGCAACGTCGACGACATCGCCCTGGCCGACACCTACGTCGCCGCTGTCGGCGGGGTAGTCAAGGCCCAGGTGCCGGTCGGCCACTACGCCGTGGAGGCGTACACCGTCTATGTCGGCGCGACCGGTCTGGTCGGCCAGGTCAACATCGACCCCGACTTCGCGGTGACGCGCGCGGGCGCGACGGTGACCCTCGACGGGCGCAAGGCCACCTCCAAGGTCGTCGTGCCGGCCACACCGCAGCCCGCCGCCCTGGTCGGCGGCACGCTCGGCATCGGCCGCTCCGCCGCCGCCGAGCCGACGACCGACGCCAACTGGCTGGTCTACGACCTCGTGTCCAACTACGCCAGCGGCTCCCTGTCCATCACCCCGAGCGCACGGGTCACGCACGGCGCCCTCGACGTCGTCGGCACCTTCGAAACCGCCTCCCCGACGACGGTCCCCAGCCCGTACACGTACCACGTCGAAGAGCCCTACTCCGGCTACGTGCCCGCCTCCTGGCCCGCGAGCGCCGACGCGCGCTCCTTCGCCGCAGTGACGCGCAACTACTACGCGCGCGGCAGCAGCCGTGTGGAGCTGGTCCTCGACGGAGCCGTTCCCCGCTCCTACAACCAGGGCAACCCCGACTACGACGTCACAGACCTCTTCGACGACCCGATCCGCTACCTGTCCGCCCCGTACACGGACACCGAGTACTTCACCGGCGGCACCGGCCTGATCTGGCAGGCCATGGCCACCGACGACCTCTATTTCAATGAACTGACGGTCACCGCGCCGCACACCTACACGGCAGGCACGCACAGCGTCGAGTCGCTCGGCGAGGGCGCGCAGCATCCCGCCGCCGTCATCGACACCGAACGGCTCGCGACGCTGTGCCCGGCGTGTTCGAGCACGAACGCGCTCGAATTCAACCTGTATCCGGTGACTGACAACGGCTACGGGGACATCGGCTACGGAAACCAGTCTCCGGTCGCAGCCGGCAACTACGAGAACTACAGCTACCAGCTACTGCGTAACGGAGTCGTCGAGGCGAGTTCGAACACGCTGTTCCCGACCGGCCTCGCCGTGACCGGGCTGCCGCCGGGACGGGCAACGTACCAGTTGGCCACCACCGTCACCCGCAGCTATGCGGACGACCCACTGTCGACCTCGCAGCAGAGCGTGTGGACGTTCGCCGCCGATCCGCGCGGCGGCGACGGCATTCCCCGTAACTGGACCTGCGTCGACGGCACGAGCGACTGCACCGCGCTGCCGCTGCTCTACGCCGATTACACCGTGAGCGGCACCAGCTTGAGCAACGCTCTGACACCCGGAGCGCACGAGCTCTCGCTCGACGTGTACGCGCAGCAGTACTCGCACGCGCCCGGCATCGCCGGGGCCTCGGTCCAGGTCTCCTACGACGGCGGGTCCACCTGGACGAGCGCGCCCGTCTCCGGCCGCGCCGGGCACTACACGGCCGGATTCGCCATCCCCGCCGCAGCCACCGGGAGCGTATCCCTGCGGGTGAGCGGCTGGGACACGGCGGGCGACCGCGTCGAGCAGACCGTCCTGAACGCCTACACCGTCGGCTGACCCAGCGGATCGTCGGGAGTCTTCAGCATGAACACGAGCAAGATCAAGAGCAAGATCACGAACATTCGCAGGACCCTGACCGTGCCGCTGATCGCCGCCGCGGTGGTCGCGGGTGCGGGCAACCTCGGCCTGGCCGCCAGCTCGGGGGTCTCCACCACCCTTTACACGGCATCATCGAGCACTGCATCGCTGGACACCTCATCATCGAGCGCTGTCACCGCCCGACAGGCTTGCTCCGCCCCCGCACCGGGAAAGTTCCAGTGCCTGGCCGATTTCCTGCCCCCGGCGGCTTCGACCTCGACCTCGGACTCAACCCTGCGGCCCAACACCGCCGTGCCCACCGGCTACAGCCCCGCGCAACTCCAGGACGCCTACAAGCTGACCGCAGCCGTGGCAGCCGGGAAGGGCACCGGCGCGACGGTCGCCATCATCGACGCCTACGACGACCCGACGGCCGAAGCGGACCTCGCCGTCTACCGCACGACATACGGCCTGCCCGCCTGCACCACGGCGAACGGCTGCTTCACCAAGGAGAGCGAGACGGGCTCCACCACCGCGCTGCCCCCGACGAACGGGAACTGGGCGGTGGAGATCAGCCTCGACCTGGACATGGTGTCGGCCGCCTGCCCCGGCTGCCGCATCCTTCTGGTCGAGGCGACGGCCCCGACGCTGCCCGACCTGAGCGCGGCGGAGAACCGGGCCGCCGGGACCGCCGGAGTCGTCGCGATCTCGAACAGCTGGAGCGGCGCCGAGAACCCGGTGGACTACCAGTACGCCGCGGCCTTCGACCACCCGGGCATCGTGATCACCGCCTCCAGTGGGGACGCGGGCTACGGGATCAGCGCCGGATTCCCCGGCACGCTGTCCACGGTCGTCAGCGTCGGCGGCACGGAACTTGACCCGGCCACGGGCACCGCGCGCGGCTGGAGCGAACGGGCCTGGAACACCGCGACCGAGGACGGTGCGGCGGGCGGCTCGTGGTGCTCGGCCTGGGTCGACCAGCCGTCCTGGCAGCACGAGCCGATCTGCTCCGGCCGCCTGAGCGTGGACGTCTCCGCGGACGCCGACCCGTATACCGGACCGTCGGTCTACGACTCGACGCCCTACGACGGCGTGGTCTACAACTGGCTGCGCGGCGGCGGCACCAGCGCGTCCGCCCCGTTCATCGCCGGGGTCTACGCGCTGGCCGGCAACACAGCGTCGATCAACGACGCGTCCGGCCTCTACGCCCACAGCCGCGACCTGTTCGACGTGCGCAGCGGCGACAACGTGATGGCAGCAAGCTGCGACAACAGCCTGATCTGCACAGCGGTCCGGGGCTACGACGCGGTGACCGGCAACGGAACGCCGAACGGCCTCGGCGCCTTCTGAGCGTGCTCGTCGCGTCACATCTAGATCTTCATCTGCATCTTCATCGTGAGTGCCGCCGGACGTGTTGCCTCTTGATCGAGGTCTGCCACGTCCGGCGGTGCCTTGCACCAGCCCTGGCAATCCGGCGAGGAGCGTTGACGCGCTCCGGGTCAGCGCCCATACTCCGACACAATCCGGAAACGTTTACGGAACGGCCGGCGCGCCTCCTCTCGAACGTGATCCGCTACCCCTCACGAAGGAGTGAAAGTGGGTACTGCTGCACGCAAAGGACGGCGCGCCGTCGTCGCGGTGATCGCGGCGTTCGCCGCCATCATGGCGCTGGTCGTCTGGCCGATTCCGGCCTCCGCCGCCACCTTCCCCGACTACACCGAGAACGCCGCGCAACTGAACGCGACCCAGGCACAGATCACGTTCACCCCGACCACCCCCGCCGCCTATGTCGACGTCCACTACCTCATCAACGGCGCGGGCCAGCAGAACTTCCGGATGACCAACAATGCCGGAACCTGGACCCAGACCGTCAGTTCGCTCGTCACCGGAACCGTGCTCGAATACTGGTTCACGTACGAGAAGAACGGCCCTCAGTACGACTCCCCCCACTTCACCTACACGCAGGGCAGCACCACCACCCCCCAGGCCGCCACGCCCACGTTCAGCCCGGCCGCCGGCGCCTATACGACTGCGCAGTCCGTGACCCTCGCCGACGCGACCGCGGGGGCGAGCATCAGGTACACCCTGGACGGTTCGACGCCCACGGCGGCGTCGACCCTGTACAGCGGGCCGATCACCATCGCCACCACGACGACCGTCAACGCCATCGCACTGGCGTCCGGCCTGACGAACTCCGCAGTTGCCAGCGCGGCTTACAGCATCGGCACCTCGACGACGACGTGCACCAGCCAGTCCAACACGCCGAACTTCGGCCCGAACGTGCACATCTTCGACCCGAGCATGTCCAGCGCCACCATCCAGGCGCAGCTCGACGCCCAGTTCGCCCTGATGAAGGACACCGTCACCTCGCAGTTCTCCGAGAACCGGGTGGCCGACCTGTTCAAGCCGGGCACCTACAGCGTCGAGGACAACGTGGGCTTCTACACCTCGGTGGCCGGCCTGGGGCAGAACCCGGACGACGTGACCATCAACGGTGACGTCACGGTCGACGCCTTCAACGCCTCGGACGCGGGCAACGCGACGCAGAACTTCTGGCGCTCCGCGGAGAACCTGGCCATCAACCCGGCCAGCGGAACCGACCGCTGGGCCGTCGCGCAGGCCGCTCCGTTCCGCCGGATCGACGTCCACGGCAACCTGGCGCTCTACCCGGCCAGCTACGGCTGGGCGAGCGGCGGATACATCGCCGACACGAAGGTCACCGGGCAGGCGGCCTCCATCTCACAGCAGCAGTGGTACACCAGGGACAGCAGCCTGGGCAGCTGGGCTGGCGGCGTCTGGAACATGGTCTTCTCCGGCGTCGGCGGCGCCCCGGCGAACACCTTCCCGTCCCCGCCGGAGACCACGCTGGGCACCACGCCGGTCTCGCGCGACGTGCCGTACCTGTACGTCGACGGCTCCGGCAACTACCACATGTTCCTGCCCTCACTGCGGACCAACGCCTCCGGCCCGAGCTGGGCGAGCGGCAGCACTCCGGGCACCTCGCTCCCGATGAGTCAGTTCTACGTCGTGAAGGCCGGCGACACCGCCGCGACCATCAACGCCGCGCTTTCCCAGGGCTGCAACCTGTTCGTCACGCCGGGCGTTTACCACCTCAGCCAGACGCTCAACGTCACCAGGGCGAACACGGTCGTCCTCGGCATCGGCTACCCGACGTTCGTCCCGGACAACGGGGTCAACGCGATGCAGGTCGCCGATGTCGACGGCGTCCGTCTCAAGGGCCTGCTGTTCGATGCGGGCACGACCAACTCGGCGGCGCTGCTGACGGTCGGCGCGTCCGGGTCGACCGCGAGCCACGCGGCCAATCCGACCACCATCCAGGACGTGTTCTTCCGGATCGGCGGCGAGATCGCGGGCAAGGCGACCGCGAGCCTCATCGTGAACAGCAATGACACGATCATCGACCACATCTGGGCCTGGCGCGCCGACCACGGCAACGCGGGCACGGTCGGCTGGACGGTCAACACCGCGGACAACGGGCTGATCGTCAACGGCAACAACGTGGAGGCGACCGGGCTGTTCGTCGAGCACTACCAGAAGTACGAGGTCACCTGGAACGGCCAGAACGGCAAGACGATCTTCTTCCAGAACGAGATGCCGTACGACGTGCCGAACCAGGCGGGCTGGATCAGCCCGACCGGGGTCAACGGATACGCCGCCTACAAGGTCGGCGCCAACGTCACCACGCACGAGGCCTGGGGGTTGGGCAGTTACTGCTACTTCAACGTGAACCCGGCGGTCAACGCCTATCACGCGTTCGAGGTTCCCAACACGGCGGGCGTGAAGTTCCACGACGTCCTCACCGTCTCGCTCGGCTACGTCGGCACCATCACCCACGTCATCAACGACACGGGCGCGGTCACAGTGACGGGCACCGTGCCCAGCAATGTGGTCAGCTATCCGTGAGCTGACACTCCGGTAGTCGCGGGAAGGACATCGTCATCTGTGACAACGCCGGCCGGCCCGGAATCTCCGGGTCGGCCGGCGGCGTCCCGGGGCCGGGTGCCGGGCCGGCGGCCAGGCGGTTCCAGCAGGGCGAGACGGGCCTTCGCCGACCCTTCGCAACAGCAGATGGAGCAGATGTGGCCTAGTGCCGGACGCGAACGACGAGTTTGCCGGTGGCGCGGTCGTGTTCCATGTCGTCGTGGGCCTGCGGCACCTGCTCCAGGCCGTCGTAGACGCGGTCCACGGGGAAGGCCAGCCGGCCGGCCGCGACCGCGTCGAGAATCTCCTGGAAGGCCTCGCGAGGCAGGTCGGCGGCGTCGCCGAAGTAGCCTGCCAGGCGCACGCCCCTGGGCAGGTACTCGTTCGGGGCGAAATCCCGCACCGTCCACTGGTTGGAGAGGCTGCCGGCGAAGCAGGCCGTACCGTGCACACGCACCGCACGCAGCGTGTCAGGCAGGGTCGGGGTGCCGACGAGATCAAGGGCGGCATCGACGCCGTCCGGGTACAGCTCGCGCACGACGGGAGCGACCTGGCCGGTGTCGAGCAGCGGGTAGGCGACGCCGTGCTCCTTGAGCAAAGCGAGGCGGTCGGCCCGCCGGGTGGTGGACAGCACCGTGGCGCCGCGCCAGGTGGCCAGCGCCGTGGCTGCCAGGCCAACCGAGGAGGTGCCGCCGCGGATCAGCACGGACTGACCAGGCTTCAGGTCCAGGCCGATGGTCAGCGAGCCGTAGGCGGTCTGCACCATCTCCGGCAGGGCGCCGATCACTTCCCAGGGCAGGTCGGTGTCGACAGGAATGACCTGGGACAGCGGCACCGAGGTGTACTCGGCATAGCCGCCGTCGTAGGTACGCCCCATGTCTCCCATCATCGCGACGACCTTCTGCCCGACGGCCAGCCCGCTGCCGGCCGGGGCCGCATCGACGGTGCCGGCGGCCTCGATACCCGGCACCCGGGGAAAGCTGACGCCCACGCTCACACCCAGCCGAAGCTTCAGCTCCGAACGGTTGAGGCCGAACGCCTCGACGCGGATGCGCACCCAGCCATCCCTCTCGGGCGGGAGCGGGAGCGTGGTCAGCTGTAGGTTGCCCACGGGCCCGGGGGCGGAGAGCCGGACAGCGCGCATAGTGGTCGGCGAGGAGGTCACGGGCCAGCCTTCTTCCCGGGGGTAGGAGAGCCGATCGGTGGTGGTCAACCTGCGGCCACGGCGGCTGCATTCCCGACCCGCCCCGCGCAGTACGCTGCGATCATCGCCTGGGAACCGCTCGTTAGGCGACCACCTGCGGGAAGCCGACGGGGCTGCGGTGGCCTGCCTGGTCGACCGCCCGGACGCCGAACTGCACGTTGTCCTTCGAAATGTCGAGCGTGACCGTGGTGACGTCGCCGACGTCGATCGCGGACGTCCAGTCGGCTGACGTGGTCTCCCGCATGACGACCTCGTATCCGGCGACGTCGGCTTCGGGATTGGCGGTCCAGCCGAGCGTGGTGAGGTTGGTACCTGAAAGGGTGCCGGGCGGTGTCGTGTGGATCTGCACGCCTTTCGGCGTGCCCGGCGCGGTGGCCAGCGACCACAGCGCCGCCGCGTTCACCTTCGCCACGCGGGCCGTGTAGTCGAAGTCGACGAACTCGATCAGGTCGCCGAACTGTACGCCGTCCACGACCCGGGTGTTCTGGTGTTCGTGGTCGAAGTTCTCCCGCGGCTCGGTGAATCTGGCCGCCGGATAGCCGTGCCGCTGAAACGAGAGGTGGTCGCTGCCGCGCAGGTACCGGTCGCGGCGCCAGACCACCCGGACGTTCGCCCCGGTCAGCTCGGACCGGGCGGCCTCCACCACGAACCGGGCCAGCTGATGGGTCGCGCCGTCGTTCTCGCCGCCGACCGACTGCATGAGCGAGATCTGGTCGGGCGTGGCCGCGGTCGGGACGCCCTCGACGAACAGCCGCAGGCTGTGCGGATCCGGCCGAGTGCCGTCCCAGGCCTGGCTCGCCCCGACGATGTCGTTGCTGAACATGCCCTGTACGTCGGCGCCGGCCGCATTCATCTGCTGGGCCATGAACGCCGAGCCGTAGAGTCCTTGTTCCTCGCCGGCCACGGTGGCGAACACGACCGTGCCGGGGAACCGGTGGCCGGCGAATACCCGGGCGAGCTCGAGTACCACGGCGACACCTGAGCCGTCGTCGTCGGCGCCGGGGGCGTCGCTGGTGAAGTCCAGCACGTCGGTGACCCGGGAGTCCAGGTGTCCGGTGACGACATAGAAGCGCTCGGGCGAGGCGGTGCCCTTCAGCGTGGCGATGCAGTTGGTGATCGTGGTGGGAACCGGGATCCGCGACGATACCGGCTGGACGAACGACTGCCGCTGCACGGTCATCGCACCGTTGGAGGTGGCCGCGATCGCCTGCAGCTGCCCGATCACCCAGTCGGTGGCCGCGCCGATGCCGCGTACCGGGTCGGTCTGGCTCGACGAGGTGTGCCGGGTGCCGAACCGGGTCAGCCGCTCCACCGTGGCCCGCATCCGGTCTGGGTCGACCCGGCGAAGCAGTGCCCGCATTGCCTCATCCGGTTCCCCTCGGCGCAGCGGCGCCGCGCTGGAACTGGCGGCCTGCGCCGCCGTGCCCGAGGCCAGGGGGGCCGCAACGACCGCAGTGGCAGCCGAGGCGGACAGGAACGCGCGACGGGTGGGCCCGGCGCGCCGAGAATCACTACTTTTCTCCATCTTCGCATCAGTCACCCGTTCGGCAGACTTGTCAACCAGTCCGAGACAAACAGTGGCAACGAAAGGGCAGGCAACGTCATCGTGCACTGATACCTCACGTTCGTGCCGCACGACAGCCCTGTCACCCGCCACCGTTACAGTCCTCTTCCATGACCTCAGCCAACGACGACGGTGCCGCATCGCGGCTTCACGAGCTGCAGGCGCTCGTGGAATCCTGCACGCGGGCCCAGGCGCGCAAGGCCATTCGCGAACTCGTCGTGATCACCGACGGCGGCGACGCACTCAAACTGGCCGCGCGGTTCGCGCAGACCGCCGAGTACCCGTCGGAGCTGCTGTTGCGGCTGTGGGCGGCGGCGGCCGACCCGGACGCGTTCTGCGCGGCGCTGCTCGGCCCGGCCTTCAGCCGTGAGGGCCGCACCGAGCTGCGGCTGCGGCGCACCACGTCACTCAGGGGCCTGCGACACCTCGCCATGCTGTGCACCCTGCACCTGGATCGCTGCAAGGAGATCACGGACCTCACCGAGATCGGCGAGCTCAGTGCTCTCACAGACCTCGATCTCGGCGGCTGCGCGGGAATCGAGGACCTCGCGCCGCTCGGCCGTCTCAGTGCACTGACCCGGCTGAATCTGCACCGGTGCCGGGCCGTGGCGGACGTCACGCCGCTACTGACGCTCGGCCGACTTCGCGAGCTGGATCTGAGCATGACCCGGGTGCGGTCCACCGAGGGTTTCGGTCCGGCGTTTCCGTTACTGGAGAGCCTGACGCTGCGCGGCTGCCGGTCGTTCAAGCAGCCTCGGCAGCTGTCCGGGCTCACGCGGCTCACCAGCCTGGATCTCGGCTGGACCGGCGTGCGCGACCTGGCCGGGCTGCGGGACGTGCCCGCCGTCACCCGGCTGGATCTGCGAAGCTGCGGCCAACTCGGCAGTCTGGCGGGCATCGCCGCACTGCCCGACCTGACCGAACTGATACTCGACGACTGCCCGCGCCTGGAGACCGTCCACGGGCTCGGACACCACCCCCGCATCACGCAGCTCACCATTCAGGGCTGCACCGAGCTGCGCGACCTGAACGTCGCGTCCGCGCTGACGAATCTGACGAACCTCATCGTCAAGGGCAGCGCGCGGCTCACCTCCCTCCACGGAATCGAATCGCTCAGTCTCCTGAGATCAGTCCACGTCGACGACTGTCCCGCCCTGTCGGACTTCACCGCGCTCAGCCAGCTGCGATCACTCGACTCGCTCGACCTCTACCGGCTCGACCTGCTGTGCGACCTCACCCCCTTCGCAACCGTCCCCGGCCTGCGCAACCTGCGTGTCCTGGGCTGCCGCGGGCTGATCGACCTCGCGGGGCTGGGGCGACACCCCCACCTGACCGACCCGAGCGTCACCTCCTGCCCCGGCCTGCGCACCTGGGGCGATCTCAGCGGCCTGACAGCATTGCGCGAGCTGTGGATCAGCGACTGCGCAGCCCTGGCCGACCTCGACGATCTCGCCGGCCTGCCCTCGCTGGACAGGGTGCGCGTGCTGGACTGCGCCGAGCTCACCGACGTCACCGGCCTGGCCGGTTCCCCTGCGCGGGAGGCGGGCTTCTACCGCGTGCCGAAGCTGACCTCGCTCAGCGCCTTGGAGGACTGCACCGCCCTGCGGAAACTGGAGGTCGTGAGTTGTCCGTTCGTGCAGGACATTCCAGCCGGCTCGCTCGTCACGCTCTCGCTGCGCGGCGTGGACTGGACGGACCTGGACCGCCTGGCCGGCCAATACGACCTGCGCGTGCTCAACCTCGGTGAACTGCGCGCGCTCAAAGATATCAGTGCCCTGACCAGCATCCGCGGACTCACCGACGTCGACCTGTCCTCCTGTCCCACCCTCGATGACTGCCGTCCCCTGCTCGACCTGCCGTCCCTGAAAAGCGTCAAGATGCCGTTCCCCATGCGCTACCGCGCCTACAACGGAGATCCCGATCCCGTGATGACCGAACTCGCCGCGCGCGGGGTGTCCGTCTCCGGCTGATGCAAGTGTGACCGGCCAGGCACCGCGCCGACGTCGCACTACGGGACTTGGCCGCGTCCAGATAGACCAGGCGGCCCACCCGCTCGGCGGCGCGGTCGGCGACGCCCGTGACGACCATGCCGCCGTAGCTGTGGCCGACCAGGATCACCTCGCGCAGGTCGTCGTAGTGCAGTTGGACGGCGACGTCGCGGATGTGGCGGATGTGTAGGTCGAGGTCGACCCGCGGCGAGATCGGGTGGGAGCGTTCGCCGAGCCCGGTCAGGGTGGGCGTGTGCACCCCGTGCCCCGCGGATCGCAGGATCCTGGCGACGTCCCGGTAACACCAGCCCCCGTGGCCACCTGACGGTTTCACCGGCTGCGGGATCGGAAGCGCGGCCTTCAGGCGATCACCAGTACCAGCCTGCCTCGAACGTGCCCGTTCTCGATGACGCGGTGTGCTTCCGAGATCTGGTCGAGCGGGTAGGTTCGCTCGACCGGAAGCCAGAAGCGTCCGGCTTCGATGAGCGCTCCGATTTCGGCAAGCGCGTGGAAGGCGTGGCCTTCAAAGCCGTTGCTGAAGCGCACCTCGTGCTGTTTCGCTCCGTCGATGTCGGCGAGTGTCACCACGTTCTGCGGGCCGCCGGCGAGATCGATCAGCTCGGGTAGCACGCCGCTTCCGGCGACGTCGAGCGCGACGTCGACGCCGTCGGGCGCGAGGGCGCGGACTCGTTCGGCCATGCCTTCGCCGTACGTCACGGGCTCTGCGCCGAGGAGTCGAAGATAGTCGTGGTTGGCGGTGCTGGCGGTGCCGATCACGCGCGCGCCGCGGGCGACGGCGAGCTGAACGGCGGTGCCGCCGATCCCGCCCGCGGCGCCGTTGATCAGCAGGCTGATTCCAGGGCCGACGCCGAGTTGGTCCAGGCTGCGCGTGGCCGTTTCGAGCGCGACGGGGAGACCGGCGGCGTCGACGAACCCGAGGGACGGCGGGATCGGCGCCCGATAGGTCAGCAGCGCCAGTTCGGCCGCTCCGGCGCCATTGTCGGAGACACCGAACACCCGGTCGCCGACGGCGACATCCGTCACACCCTCTCCGGCCTCGTCGACGACGCCCGCCACGTCGCGACCCGTCGTCTGCGGCAGCCCGTCGCCGAAGTCCAACAGGCCCCTGCGCAGCTTCCACTCGGTCGCATTGATGCCGGCCGCGTGCACGACGATCCGGATCTGCCCGGGTCCGGGATGCGGATCGGGAAGCTCCACGGTCTCGAGGACCTCGGGACCTCCGAACCGGCTGAAGCGGGCTGCCTTCATCATGTGCTCCGATCTCGACCCCGAGGTCGCGCCTGCTTGCTCACAAGAGATGGATCTTGTCTGTCCCGCCCCGCCCACAGGACGGCGAGAGCCCCGTCCTTCTACGACGTGGCCGGGGTGAGTCCCGCGAGAAGCAGCCCAAGCACGAAGTCGAACCGCTCGTGCCCCTCGCCGGAGGTCAGCTCCCGCGCATGCGCGACCGAGTTCGGGAAGCGGTCCGGGGGCAGCATCCTGAAACGCTCGATGATCTCGGCCCGGTCGAAGACTCGTCCGTCGGCGTCTTCCCTGGGCTGCCGCCTCAGCGATACGACGCTGTACGCACTGATGTAGAGGAACGCTGCATCGATCGCCCAAGCAGCGGACTGCGGCGGCACCCCTCCGGCCAGGAGGATCGCGAGCATGCCCTCATTGATCCGCAGCGTGTCCAAGCTGTGCGGGGTGGTTTCCAATGCGGCGCGCGAGATCCCCGGGTACCGAAGATATTGGTCGCGCAACTGGCGGCAGACGTCGATGGCCTGCGCCCCCCACTGCGAGGGATCCGGCATGGGCAACGTCACTCGCGAACACAGCTCTCCGATCATCAGATCGTCGAGCTCTGCCTTGTCGCGCACGTGCGTGTACAGCGCCCCCGGACTGCTCTGCAGCGCAGCAGCGACACTGCGCATCGTCAATGCGTCGAACCCTTCGGCCTCGACGATGTGGAGAGCAGCCTCCACGATCCGGCCGGCCGTGATGGGTGCCCTGGGAGACCGAGTTGCGCTCCGAGTGTCGTCCAGCGCCGCGATCTGCGTCGCCCACTCGTCACGGGAAACGATGTCGCGCGAAGCGCCCCTCTTGGCCATGACTGGACGGTAGCACTCATGCTGAACAGTGTTCAACTAGTTATCTGTGTTCATGTGGTAAACGCCGTTCAGCGTGCCGGTTGGTGTTCAACGCAGGCGCCGGACGGCAGGAGAAGGGCACGTGAGAAGAAGACGACTTACTTACTCCGTACCTACGATGACGCGGTGCGCTCTTCCGACGCGAACCCCTCCGTGCCAGGGGGCATGGCGGCGCGAGGCCGTTATCACCACGGGGATGTGGCCAAGGCCCTGGTCCGGGAGGCAGTGGCGCTGGCTCGGCACGGCGGCCCGGACGCGGTCGTGCTGCGCGAGGCCGCACGCAGGGTGGGTGTGTCCCCTACGGCCGCGTATCGCCACTTCCTCGCGCACGGGGATCTGTTGCACGCGGTCAAGTGGGAGGCTCAGGAAGCGCTCGCGGATGCGCTGGAGTGCGGGGCGCGGGGCGTGCCGCGGCGGGCAGGATCGGACGGCGCGGACCGTGCTGAGCTGCGTGCCGAGGACGCGATACGCCGGGCCTTCGAGGTCGGCCGGGCATACGTGCGCTTCGCCCTCGACGAGCCCGGCCTGTTCCGCGCCGCGTTCTGTCACGCCAAGCCGACCCGCTCGCCCGCGCGGGCTGGGGACGGCGACAGCGGCGGTGACGGTGACGGTGACGGCCGGGGCCTGATTCGCCCGGACCTCGCGCGGTTCCGCTCCCTGCGGGTCCTCGACGAGTCGCTGGACGAGTTGGTCCATGCGGGACTGCTGCCTCCCGAGCGCCGACCCGGTGCGCAGAGCGTCGCCTGGTCCGCCGTCCACGGCCTGACCTGTCTGCTCCTCGACGGCTCGCTCGGGTTCGTCGCCGACGATGAGCGGGACGCGGCCGTCCGGCTCACGATTCGCACCGTGCTCGACGGGTTGACGCGTTCGGACCCGGACCCGTAGTCGGGTGGAGGCGGTCGCGGGGGTGGGTGCGTGGTGCGAGTGGGGTAAGGCGGGCTCGGACGGTCAAGCGGATCGGGGCGTCCTGGCGGGCGACCCGTTGCCGTTGGCTGTGTCGGCCATCGCCGTCTCATAAGCGGCCTGCAACGCCTCCGAGGGCCGCGGACGCTCCGGATCCGGGCGCGGGATCCCCAGATGGACGTCGCGCAGTTCGTCCATGAAATCCGCCCATAACGACGTCCCGCCGTCCTCCAACAGCTGCGCGCGCACCGCCGCCTCGCGGGTGGTCGGGCGGTGCCGCAGCCCCCACGAGCCTAGGGCCACCATGATCGGCACCGTCTGGACACCCGCCTCGGTCAGGCTGTACGTGCCACGCCGGCCGCGGCTGTTCTCCTCGTGGCTCAGCAGGCCGCCGGCCACCATCGCCTTGAGCCGGCTGCTCAGGATGTTCGACGCTATGCCCTCCGGCGAGTTCGCCAGCAGGTCGCGGAAATGCCGCCGCCCGTAGAACATCACGTCGCGCAGCACGAGCAGGCACCACCGGTCCCCCAGCACCGCCACCGCGGCGTTGACGGCACACCCCGAACGCGGCTCGTCCCGCATGGCACCCTCCGAGTGATTGCAAACTGCAATCGGTTAGCCTAGCGTTCTGGCCACTGGTTGCATACTGCAATCGCCTGGCCGGTGCCGTCCGGCCGCACCGTCGTACGCCCGGAGAGGACCTGCCCGCGATGTCACGGGTCAGAGTGCACAATTTCTCGGTCTCGCTGGACGGCTTCGCAGCCGGGGAGGGGCCGACCCGGCAGGCCCCGGTCGGGCACGCCGGCACTCGGCTGCACGAGTGGCTCTTCGCCACCCGGTCCTTCCGGTCCTGTCACTCCGTGCAGGGGCAGGCGGGGGGCGAGACCGGGGTCGATGACGCGATGGCCGCGGCGGGGGAGCCGGGGATCGGCGCGGAGATCATGGGGCGGGGCAAGTTCGGCTACCAGACCGGGCCGTGGGAGGACCTCGACTGGCAGGGCTGGTGGGGCGGGAATCCGCCGTTCCACACGCCGGTGTTCGTGCTGACCCACCACGTGCGTCCGACGCTGGAGTTGGAAGGCGGCAACACGTTCCACTTCATCGACGCCACGCCCGAGGAGGCACTGGAGTGGGCGCGCAAGTCGGCGGGCGGGCTGGACGTGCGGATCGGCGGCGGGCCGACCACCGTGCGGGCGTTTCTGGCTGCCGATCTGGTGGATCACCTGCATGTCGTGGTGGTGCCGATCGTCCTGGGCCGAGGGGTGCGGCTGTGGGACGGCTTGGAGGGGATGCAGGAGCGATTCCAGGTCGAGTCGGTCAGTGCGCCTAGCGGCGTGACGCATGTGACGTATACGCGGGACAGGGATCGGGGTTAGCGGGTTAGCGGGCGGGCGATCGGCACGGCCCGCGGCGTCAATGCCACGGTGAGTGTGGGAACCAGAGGACGCCGATGTTGCTCAGCGCCCGTACGTCCCAGTACAGGACGGCGAAGGCGCCGGCCGCGAGGAACGACACCGCGGTCAGGAGGGTGATCCGGACCGGGTTCGTGCCGAGCCATCGGCGTAGGCGGCGGCCCGGGGCGCCGGCCAGGACGAGGAACAGCACGGCCATGACGGCGATGTTCCCGGCCGACTGCAGCACGAAGGCCGCCGCGCCGTAGAGCGGGTCGTGGCTGCGGGCCGCGCTGCGGAACAGGTCGCGGAACAGCGGGTAGGGGCGGCCGATCAGGAAGCCGCCGATCAGGACGCCCAGCACCACCATGGGCGTGTTCGGGTGGCGCCGGGAGACGGCCGCCAGCGGGTCTCGGACCAGGCCGAGGGCGGCGAGTCCGAACACGATCATGGCGAGGCCGACCACGCCGAAGGCGGTCATCGACTGGATCGAGCCGGCGGACAGGGTGCCGGGGCGCGCCGGGGTGCTCGAGAACTGCGGCATGTGGGTGCCCGCGATGCCGACGACGGCGCCGTAGATCGCTGAGACCGGGACCATGCCGGCGGCCAGCCAGCCGATCGGGCGCAGTGCCTGCTTGAACCGTGCGCGCCGGTCGGGCACTTGGCCGACGAGCGAGCCGACCGCGCCGAACGCGGCGATGTTGCAGGCGGTGAAGGATCCCGCCAGGCCGGTCGCGAACGCGAACAGGACACCGGACAGCACGCCGCCGAGGGGCGTCGCGTTCGCATTGCGGCCGAGCATGGCGTCGGCCGAGTTGAAGCCGATCTGCTGGTCCACGAGGTGCGCGTTCCAGAGCCACGCCAGGATCGCGCCCGCGAGCAGGCCGAGGGCGAGGGCGAGCAGCCGGCGCCGCGGGAACCAGCCGTTGACGAAGAGGGAGGAGGGTACCGGGTCGGGTTTCGACGCGAGGGTCGACCGGGCGGCCAACGAGCTCATGACGTCAGTTCTCCAGTCGGGGAGTCATGGACGCGACGCGATGGGACGGCGGAGCAGGGGACGGGAGGCGGCGTGCTGAGCGTGCGGGGCATGCTGGGCGTGCGAGGGGTGCGGTTGCGGGGTGTGTCGGGCGGGCACGCCGTTCAGGGTGCCGGCCCGCTCGAGCGCCGCGGCCGCGGGGATGTAGCCGGCGCGGGCCAGAGCGCTGGCGCGCACGTCGGACAGGGCGAGCAGGACGGGCGGGTCCACGGCGCGGACGGGCCGCAGGCCCAGGTTGACCGTGTACTCGGCGGTGTCTTCGTGCACTGTGATCGGGCCGCGGCGGCCGACGGAGATGTCGCCGCCGTCGGGATAGCCGTGGAGCGAAAGCTCCTCCGGCTCGGCCGCGACGGCGTGCGCGAGCAGAAACCAGGCGCCCGCGGGGACCTGCCGGAAGCAGTACGGGCCGGGTTCGCGCAGCACGGCGCAGCGCACGGGACGGCCCTGCGGGATCGGTTCGGCGAAGAGCCCGACGAAGATCGTGCTCGGCCCCGCGGCCTCGGACGGCGCGGGCCGGCGGGCCGTGATCGTGCCGCAGACCACTGCGCCGCCGTCGTCGTCGACTGAGTCGCCGCACTCGGAGATCCGGCTGGCGCAGCCGCCGGCGCGGCGGTATTCGGTCGGGGACAGGCCGATGCTGCGGCTGAAGCGGGAGCTGAACGTACCCACGCTGTTGTATCCGACCTCGAAGCTGATATCGGCCACCGACATCTCGGTGGCGACCAGCAGCTGCTGGGCCCGCTGCAGGCGCAGCGCGGACAGGAACCGGCGCGGCGAGACGCCGGTGGCCCGTTCGAACACACGGGTGAAATGGAACTTGCTGAACAGCGCGGCCCTCGCCATGTCGTCGACGGTGACCTGTTCACCGAGCTTGTCGTGCATCAGCACGATGGCGCGCTCGGCCGCGAGTTCGACGGTCTTGTTCACGGGACCTCCTTCGAAACGGGGCGGGCCGCAGCGACGCTTCTGCGCTGGTACGGCAAGCGCCCCCCGGGCGTCTCGGACTTCAGCATGCCTGCGCAGCGTACGCCCGGCTTCTCCGTCAGTGCCCTGGTTCGCCCGGGAGCGCACCCGGAGCTTTTCCGAAGATGTCAGCTGCTCGCGCACCCTCCTAGATTGGCCGACGGACGCGCCGTCCCGCGCGCCGGCGGGACGGCGCCCGTGCCCTGCCGCATTATATGAGGAGTCTGATTCCAATGGCATTCGGCGGCGACCCGCGCCGCGTCCCGGCGGGCTCGGGCTCGGGCACGGACACAGTGGCCGAACACCGCGTCCGCCCGGAGCGCGACCGCTCTCGGCCCTCTCGCGGCCGCCGGGCCGCGCTGCTCACGGCGATCTACTCGGCGGTCGTCCTGGCCAACCTGGACCTCTTCGTGGTGAACGTGGCGCTGCCGCAGATCGGCCGCGCCTTTCCGGGCGCCGGAATCAGCCTGCTGTCATGGGTGCTCAACGGCTACGCGATCGCCTTCGCGGCCCTGCTGGCGCCGGCCGGGCGGTGGACCGACCGGCTCGGCCGGCGCGGCGGCTTCCTGGCCGGCCTCGCGCTGTTCACCCTCGGCTCGGCGCTGTGTGCGCTCAGCCCGGGCGCGGGCTGGCTGATCGGCGCGCGCGTAGTCCAGGCGGTCGGTGCGGCCGCCCTGCTGCCCGCCTCGCTGGCGCTGCTGCTGGCGACGGCGCGGCCGGAGCACGCCGGCCGGGTCGTGCGCGGCTGGAGCGCGGTCGGCGGGGTCGCGGCGGCGCTCGGGCCGGTGGCCGGCGGCGCGCTGGCGCAGGCCGACTGGCGCTGGGTCTTCCTGATCAACCTGCCGGTCGGCGCGGCGGCGCTCGCCCTCGGCCTGCGGGTCCTGCCCCGCGGCCCGCGCCGCGCCGAGTTGCGGCCGGACCTCGTCGGCGCGCTGCTGCTGACCGCCGCCGTGGCCGCCGTCGCACTCGGCCTGGTGCAGGGCGGCGCCTGGGGCTGGGACTCTCCGCGGGTGCTCGCCGCGCTCGCGGCGGCGCCGGTGCTGTGCGCGCTCACCGTGTCGCGCTGCTCCCGCCATCCGGCCCCGGTCATCGAGCCGGCGCTGCTGCGCACCGGGGCGTTCGGCGCCGCGGCCGCGGCCACCCTGCTGTTCGCGGCGGGCTTCGCCGGCATGATCCTGGCCGCCTCGCTCTGGTGCCAGGACGGTTGGTCGTACTCCGCGCTGCGCACCGGCCTGGCGCTCGCCCCGGGACCGCTCATGGTGCCGCCGACGGCCGCCGCGGCCGGTCCGCTCGGCCGCCGCTTCGGCCCCGGGCCGGTCGCCGCCGCCGGCAACCTGCTGTTCGGCGCAGGGCTGCTCTACATCGGCCTGCGCTCGGGAAGCGCGCCGCACTATGCGGCGCAGCTGCTGCCCGGGCTTCTCGTCGGCGGGATCGGCGTCGGGCTCGCGCTGCCGACGCTCACCGCCGCGGCGGCCACCGCGCTGCCGGTCGGGAGGCTGGCCACCGGCACCGGCGTCCTGACGATGGCGCGGCAGGTCGGGGCGGTCCTCGGCGTGGCCGTGACCGTCGTGCTCATCGGTACTCCGCACGGCCCGGACGCGGCTCGCAGCGCCTTCCACCATGCCTGGTACGGGTTGGCCGCATTCGCCACGGCCGCCGCCGCGGCGTCGCTCGCGGTCCGCCGCCCGGGCGCCGGCGCCGGGCAGGGTGCCTCGTGAACCCGGCCGCGCGCGCCGGGCGGGCGGTGCGGGACGGGACCGGTCAGGCCGGTCAGGCCGGGCGCACGACGCGGATGTCCGGCCCGCAGCGCCGCCGGCGCGTCCTCGACGGCGCGCTGGCCGAGTTCGCCCGTGGCGGGTACGACGCCACCCCGCTGACTGCCGTCGCAGCACGCTGCGGTGTGTCCCAGCCGTACCTGTTCAAGCTCTTCCCGACCAAATGCGACCTCTTCCTCGCCGTGGCGGAGCACTGCTTCGACGGCTGGCGCACGCTGCTCGCCGACGCTGCCGCCGACCTGGCCGGCCCCGGCGCGCTCGCCACGATGGCCCGGGCAGCCTGCCGCGACCTGGACCGCTCGGCGCCGCTGGCCGCGTTCCCGCTGCACCTGTACGCCGCGAGCCACGAGCCCCGGCTCGCCGAGGCGGCACGCCGCCATGCCGAGGCGCTGCGCGAGACCCTGGTGCTGGCCTCAGGCCTCGATGACGAGCGCACCGACCTCGCCTTCGCCGCCGTCCTCTCCGCGCAGACCACCAGCCGGCTGCAGGGCTGCGCCCCGGTGGTCCGCCGCGCCCTGGACCGCGCCGTGTTCCAGCTCACCGCAGCCGTCTCGTCCACCGGCGACTACGGCTCCTGATACCGCGCCGGTCGAGGCCGGCGAGGGCACCAGAGCACGTTCGAAGATGCCGGGCTGCCCGCAACAGCCGCACCATGGCCCGCGGGCGCCGCTCCGTCTCAGCCCGAATCCACCCGCCCGCCGCGTGAGGAGTCCCGTGAGCCCCCAGTACCCGACGAGCCCCGATCCCGGTCCGGGCCGCCGCCCGAGCCGCGCCGTCCCCGTCCCCGTCCCCGTCCGGGAGCAGCGGTTCGCGCACCCGCTGAGCTTCTGGGCCGGCGCCGCGGCCTGCACCGCGGGCGTGCTGCTCCACCTGCCGATGTACTACAGCGCGCGCGGGATGCACTACGCGATGGCCGGGATGCGGCCGGACGCCGCGATGCTGGCGGGGATGGCCGCGATCGCGGCCGGGCTCGGCCTGGTGCTGTACGGGCTGCTGCCGGGCCGGTCGGGGCAGAGCGCCCGCGCGGCGACGCGGATCAGCGTCCGGGCGCTGGACGACGCGCCGATCACCCGGCGGCACGTGGCGATGCTGGTCGCGCTGGCGCTGGCGGTGACCATCGACGTGATGAAGCCGACCACGCTCAGCTTCGTCGCCCCCGGGATGGCGCACGAGTACGGGCTGCTCTCGCCGACGAATCCGCACGGGCACGGGTCCGTGGCGTGGCTGCCGCTGACCGGGATCAGCGGGACCGTGGTCGGCTCGTGCCTGTGGGGCGCGCTCGGCGACCGGATCGGGCGGCGGGCGGCGATCATGTTCGCCGGCATGCTGTTCGTCACCACCTCGATCTGCGGTGCGATGCCCGGCTACGGCTGGAACCTGCTGATGTGCTTCCTGATGGGCATCGCCGCGGGCGGGATGCTGCCGATCGCCTTCGCGCTGATGGCCGAGACCGTGCCGGCCCGGCACCGAGGCTGGATCATGGTGCTGATCGGGGGCGACATCGCCGGGGCGTACGTCGCGACCAGCTGGCTGGCCGCGGAGCTCACCCCGACCTACAGCTGGCGCATCCTGTGGCTGATCGGGCTGCCGACCGGGCTGCTGTTCATCGCGCTGACCCACTGGATCCCCGAGTCGCCGCGGTTCCTGCTGGCCCGCGGCCGGCGGGCCGAGGCCGAGGTGGTCATGGCGCGGTACGGGGCGCGGGCCGAGGAGGCCGACGGCCGCGGGGCGGCGGCCGGGTCCCCCGGTCCGGGCGATCCGGTCGGCGGCGCGGACCGATGGACCGCCCGCGGCGGCTACCTGCGCCTGTTCCGCCGCCCGTTCGCCGCGCCCACCCTCGCGATCACCGTCCTGGGACTCGGCCTCGGGCTGATCACCTACGGCTTCCAGCAGTGGGTTCCGACCAACCTGCAGCACCTCGGCTACAGCGCGGTCGGCTCGGACTACGTGGTCCGCAACGCGGCGCTGCTCGGGCTCCCGGTCACCGGGCTGGTCGCCTGGATGTACGGGGTCTGGGGCAGCCGGCGCACCATCGTCACCGTCAGCGCCCTGACGGCGGTGGCGCTGGCCGGCTTCGTGGTCGGCGGCGACAGCCTGGCGCACCGGCGCGCGCTGCTCTCGCTGCTGCTGGTGGTGCCGCTGTCGGGGGTCAGCTCGGCGGTCGCCGTGCTGGCGGGGTACGCGGCCGAGGTGTACCCGACCCGGATCCGCGCGCGCGGCGCGGGGCTCGCGGCGGGCATGACGAAGGCCGGCGGGGTGCTGATCCTGGCCGTCGTGGTGGCCGGACGGGTGCCGTCGATCGCGGTGACCGCCCTGATCGGCGCGGTGCCGCTGCTCGCCGCCGCGGTCTGCTTCGTCTGGGCCGGGCCGGAGACCAGGCGCCGGCGCCTGGAGGACATCACCGGCGAACTGCTGCCGGGGCTGCGGGTCTGACCGGGCCCGCCGAACCGAGGAGGGAGGAGGAGGCCGTGCTGGTCTGTGTGACGGGCGGGACCGGGTTCGTCGGCTCGCACTCGATCGCCGCGCTGCGGCGCGCGGACCCCGCCGTGCGCATCAGGGTCCTGGCCCGAGATCCCGGGGCGCTCGGCCGGGTGCTCGGGCCGCTCGGCCTCGACCCGGCGCGGCCGGGCGACGGGATCGAGGCCGTCGCTGCCGACGCAACCGATCCGGCCGCGGTCGACCGGTCCCTGCGCGGGTGCGACGCGGTGCTGCACGCCGCCGCGGTCTTCTCCTTCGACGCGCGGCGCGCCGCCGAGATGCGGCGGGTCAACGCGGCGGCCACGAGCGTCGTCCTGGAGGCGTGCCGACGCGCCGGAGTGCGGCGGACCGTGTACGTCTCGACCATCGCAGCGCTCTACCCCGCCGCCGACCGGGTGGTCGACGGCGGGACCGAGGTCGGCCGGGCCCGCGTGCCGTACCTCGCCTCGAAGGCGGCCGCGGAGCGGGTCGCCCGCGCCCGCCAGGACGCCGGCGACCCGCTGCTGATCAGCTATCCGCCGGCGCTGCTCGGCCCGCACGACCCGCGCCTGGGCGACCAGACCGCCCGGCTGCGTGCCCACCTGCGCGGACTGACCCCGCTGTGGCCCGCCGGCGGCTTCCCGGTCGGCGACGTGCGCGACACCGCACGGCTGCACGCCGAACTGCTGCTGGAGCCGAAGGCAGCGGCCCGCTGCTTCGGCCCGCACCGGTACCTGACGACGCGTGAGCTGATCGGGACCATGCGCGAGGTCACCGGCCGACGGCTGCCCGCACTGTTCCTGCCCGCTCGCGCCCTCCTGCCGGTCGGCGCCGCCGTCAGCGTGGTACAGCGGGTCTGGCCCTGGCACATCCCGGCCGAGTACGGGGCCATATACATGTGCGGCTGCGCGACCCGGATCGGCGACACGGCCGACACCGGCGGCGTGCCCGGCCGGCCGGTCGCCGAGACGGTCGCGGACACGGTCCGCTGGCTGTACAAGGCCGGGCACGTCACGGCCCGTCAGGCGGGAGCCGCGGCATGCTGAGCCTGCCGGCCGGGGCCGGGGCCGGGTGCCGGGGCGGCGGGCCCGCGCGCCCACCGCCCCGGCGGCTAGCCCACCGGCTGGTACACCCGTGCGCCGCGCCGGATGTCCAGGTCGGGCAGCGCCAGCAGGATCGGCAGGTCGAAGACGCTCTGCGCGCGCAGCGTGATGTTCGCGACCATGCTGCTGCCGACGTCCGCAGCCACCGCCGGACCGGTGCCGACGAACACCCGCGGTCCGTCACCCGGCACTGCGACGTCGGACCGGCCGACTGCTCCGGCGTATCCCGTTCCGCGCCTCTCCACACCGCCGGGCGCGGCTCCGACGCCGACCGCCCGCAGGTACCACGTCCCCACCGGCAGATCGTCGAGCCGGTAGTCGCCCAGCACCGGGGAGACGACGCTGCAGGAGACCGGCACGCCCTCCGGAACCGCGGAGTGGAAGGCGCCGACGTATATCCGTTCGATGCAGTCGGTGCCCGAGACGACGAGCCGGCCGCTGACCGTGCTGCGGCAGCACTGGCAGCGGTCCGGGTCGGGGACGAGCACCACCAGGCCTGCGGCGTCGGCCTGGGCGTACTCGCGGTACTGGGTCGGCGCCATGCCCACGCTGCGGGTGAACCGGCTGGTGAAGCTGCCGGGGCTGTTGTACCCGACGTCGTAGGAGATGTCGATGACGCTCATCGAGGTCTGCCGCAGCAGCTGTTTGGCCCGGTAGAGCCGGATCGCGGCCAGGAAGCGTCCCGGCGAGGTTCCGGTGATCCCGCGGAACACCCGGGAGAAGTAGAACCGGCTCAGGATGGCCGCGTCGGCCAGGTCGGCGAGCGAGATCGGCTCGTTGTAGTGCTTCCACATGGTCTCGATCGCGCGCTGCACGGCGAGATGCGCGAAGTCGCTGCCGGACCCGCCCGCCACGGCCTCCCCGGCGGACGGCCGCGCCGGTGCGGAGGCGCCGGATTGCGGGCCGGAGGCGGTGTCCACCTCCCGGGTACCCGCCGTGCCGCCGGGCCCGTGTTCGTAGCGCGGGTGCGCGCGGGCGGACCGGTGCGACGGCCCGCCGCGACGACCCGCCGCCGGCCCGGCCGGCTCCGGACCGGTCGCCGCCGGGCCACCCGGCTCGGGACCGGGCGGCTCCGGGCCGCGCGGCGGGTGTCGCCGGTGCCACGACGCGGGAGCCGGGCGATCGGTCAGCACGGGACCAGTGTACTCAGGGTTCTGTCTTACTGTGGCCATGGATCCTGCCCTGGAGGTGTGTAGCCGGTCGGTATTGCGTCGGGCGTACGCCGGGGCGCGCCCGCCGACGGGTCGAGCCGGACCCGTACAAGCACCCCTGCCCGAGCCGCCGCGGGGCGGTTCGGGCAGGAGTCGGCCCGGGTCGGGCGTCACCCGGGGTCGAAGCGATGGAAGGCTCCGTCGTGGAACACCAGTGCGCCCGCGCCCGCCTGCCGCGCCGCACCGCGATCCGCGCCGAATCCCGCCGCGAGCACCCCGCCGAGCAGGATCGAGTGGTCTCCGCCCTCGTACACCGCGGCCAGCCGGCACTCGACCCAGCCGAGCGCCCCGTCGAGCACCGGGGCCCGGGTCAGCAGCCCGGGGGTGTGCGCGACGGACTCGAACTCGGCCGCGCCGCGGGGGCGGGTCCGGTCGGCGAAGCGGCGGGCCACCGCCTCCTGCCCCGCGGACAGCACCGAGACGGCGAAGGCGCGCGCGCCCAGGATCGCCCGGTGCACCGCGGCGTCCTGCTTCACGCAGACCAGCACCAGCGGCGGGTCCAGCGAGACCGAGGTGAACGAGTTCGCGGTCATCCCGCACGGCTCGCGCTCCCCCGCGGCGATGACGGCGACGCCGGTGGCGAAGGTGCCCAGGACCGAACGCAGCTCGCGCGAGGTGGGCGGCGCGGGTCCGGTGGGCGGACCGTGCGGCGCCGTGCCGGGTCCGGCCACCGGAGCGAGCAGGGTGCCCCCGTGTCCGTTCCCGGCCGAGTCCCCGGGCCTGGGGGGCCGACCGCCGCCGCCGAGTCCGCGCGCGGCGCCTCCGACGGTGCCTTCGGCGGCCATCAGAGACTCCCGTTGCCGGCTGCGGCCAGGTTCCGCGCCGCCGCCGCGTCGGCATCAGCCCGCTGCGATGGTGCGGCCGAGACAGTGGCGACCGGAGCTGCGGCGGCCGGGAAGGTGGAGTACCCCGACAGTGCCCGGCGCAGCGACTCCGGCACCCGGGTCGGCCGGGTGTCGTGATTCGGCCCGCGCATGCAGGCGATCCGCTGCCGGCCGCGCCCGACCAGCTCCTGCGCGCCGTCGCCCAGCCGCACGTAGTCGAAGGCGAAGAGGACCTGGGTCTGCGTCAGCTCCTCCAGGCGCATCCGGATCGAGAGCTCGTCGAAGACGGACAGCTCGGCCAGGAACTCGCACTCGCACTTGAGGGTGAAGAGCTTGAGGTCCTCGGCGATCTCGGCCACCACGTCCGGGGCGTGCTCGTGCAGGAACAGCTCCCGGCAGCGGCCCTGCCAGCGGAAGTAGTTCACGTAGTAGACGTTTCCGACCAGGTTGGTCTCCTCGAACCCGACCAGGTGGCGGTACTCGTAGTAGGGCTGCACGTCAGCGGCTCCCCTCCGTCAGCATCGAGAACACGACCGGCTGGGCCGTGCCGCGCAGCCGGGTCGGGAACGTGGCGATCCGCGCGGTCCCGGCCCGCAGCACGGCCCAGCCGTCCCCGCGCGCCGGGCCGTCCGCGGCCAGCCCGGCCACCGCCCGGCCGACCTTGACCAGGCACTCGGCCGCGCCCCACACCCGGGTGGCGGCCACGTCGAGGTCCTCGCCGGCCTCGGCGGCCAGCAGCCGGGCCAGGTCGAGCCCGGGCGCGCCGAGCAGGTCGAGCCACTGCGCGTCGTCGAGTTCGCGCACCTCCTCGACGTCGCAGGCCACCCGGCCGCCGGGTGCGGCGACGGCGAACGTGACGCCGGCGCCGTGCGAGGCGGAGACCGCGGTGCCGTCGGCCGCCTCGGGCGCCCCGTCCGGGCGGTAGCGCACGGTCACGCCGGGGCCGAGCAGCCGGCCCAGCGCGCGGGCGGAGCGGCGGCGGCGCGCGGCGCTCGTGCCCCGCGCACCCGGACCGGCGCCGTCGACGAGTATGTCAGGACCCTGGTTCGGCTCGACGGCGCAGCGCAGCTCCCGGCCGAGCAGCGGCTCGGTGCGCCGCTCCAGGTAGGGGCCTAGCAGCGCCGGCGCCCACGGGCCCGATCCGTCGAGCTTGCGCACCGCCTGCAGCCGCAGGCCCTCCCAGCGCTCGACCAGCCGGCCGGCGGCCGTGTGCACGTCGAGGTCGTAGGTGTAGCTGTCGCCGTCCCGGAGGCGCTCCCGGGCGCTGAGGACGAGCTCTGCTTCGCCGGCCACGGCGGCCGGGTCGGCCGGGTACAGCCGGTCCACCCCGGAGGGCAGCAGCGTCGCGTCCGGGACGCAGCACTGGATCGCGTGCATAAAGGCGTCCCGGGTGCCCGGGTCGCCGGCGACCAGTCCGTCCGGCAGGAACGCGGCGAACCAGGGCGGCGGCGCGGCGGGGCCGGGCCGGCCGGTCTCGTCGACGCGTCCGGGTTGGTCGATACGCCCGGTGTTGTCGATACGTACTGTGCAGCTCTTCGCCGCCAGCGCGCGGTAGCCGAGCACCCGCTGGAACCGCGCGCCCTGGAAGAGCACCGATCCGTACAGGTCGGCCGCCGGGTCCAAGGACAGCTCAGGTCCCTGCGACGCTTTCGGCGAGGACGCCTGCCGTGACTCCGGTTGCGGATCCGCCTGCAGCCCCGGCGGTCCGTACCGCAGCACCGCGCGGAAGTGGTCGGCCTGGAAGCCGGTCTCCTCGCTGCGCACCACGGCGCGTACGGCGTCGCCGTCCTCGGCCAGCACCGCCACCCGGACCGTCGTCGCGCCCTGCGGCGGGACCACGATCGGGCGCAGGAACTCGACCTGCTCCAGCACCGTCGGCGCGCCGGGCCCGACGAGCGCGGAGCCGGCCTGCGCCATCGCCTCCATGCCGAAGACCGCGGGAAACAGCAGGTCGCCGTCGAGCAGGTGGTCGGGCAGGTAGAGGTCGCCGTCGCCGGACAGCTCCGTGTCCACCACCAGCTCGATCTGCGGGTAGTGCACCCGGGGCCGGTCGAGGAACCGCAGCAGCGGCAGCTGCCGCTGTTCGAGCGCCAGCGTGGGCAGGCCCTCGGCCCGGCCCATGACGACCACGCCGTCCCGCGCGGCCGGGTCGGCGACCAGCCGGGCCAGCAGCGCGGCGCCCTCGTCCGGCGGGATCGGCTCGATCCCGCCGTCGATCAGGGCTTCGAGCACGCCGAGGCGCGCGCCCATGCCGGTGCCGGACCACACCGACCACTCCACCGACAGGCAGCGGCACCGCGGATACTCCGCGCCGACCCGGCGGACCAGGTCGGTGAGCCAGTCGTTCGCGGTCGCGTAGTCGGCCTCGCCGCGCAGCCCGGCCCGCCCGATGATGCTGCCGAAACCGACCAGCAGGCGCAGGTTCGCCGCGTCCACCGCCGCGAGCACCGACTCCAGGCCGGCCACCTTCGGCGCCAGGGTGCGCTTGAAGGAGTCCTCGTCCAGGTCGGCCAGCGCGTGCGGCTCGTTGCGCCCGGCGCCGTGCAGCACCGCGGTGATCGGGCCGAGTTCGCGGTCGACCTCGCCGACCGCGGCCTTGACCTGGTCCGGCGCGGTGATGTCGGCCCGGGTGTAGTGGCAGCGCAGGCCGGCCGCGGCCATCCGCTCCAGGTTGGCCGCCAGCTCCGGGTCGGCCGCCGGGTCCGAACGGCCCATCAGGCCGACCGCGGCGCCGGTGTCCCGGCCGAGGACCAGCGCACACTCGGCGGTGATCCCCTTGCCGCCGCCGGTGACCAGCAGGACGTCGGCCGGCCCCAGCGGGCTGGCCGGCGCACGGTCGGCCGAGAGCTGCAGCGGGCGCAGCACCGGCACACTCCGCACGCCCGCAGCGTCGTAGCAGACCTCGCTGAAGGCCGTGGTCGCGGCGACGTCCGCCACGATGCGCTCGGCCAGCGCGGCGGACCCTGCCGGGTCCGCCCGGACCGCCAGCGGCACGGTCACCACAGTGACCGCGATGTCCGGGTGCTCCAGGTGCAGGGTCTTGGCCAGCCCGGCCGCGCCGCGCCGGTCGCCGACGGTCACGAAGCGCGCCGCGCCGCCGGCCGACAGCGCGGCCCGGGCCGCCTGCAGCATCAGCCCGGCTGACGACTCGTCACAGTCGCGCGCGAGGCAGAGCAGCACCCCGTCGCCGAGGCCGGCCCGGCGCAGTGCGGAGTACAGCGCCGGGGCGAGCGGGTGGTGGTCGGGGGCGAACAGGGTCCACCGGCCGGCGTCGCCGGTGCGCACGGCGACGCCGGGGTCGGCGGGCACGAGATCCACGCTGAACGCGCGCACCCACGGGCCGACGCCCAGGGCGCTGTCGCGGCGGGCCGCGCCCGGGCCGGCCCGGCCGTCGGAGTCGAGGGAGTCGAGCAGCGCGGCGATCTCGGCCAGGCTCGAGGTCGCGTAGGCCGACGTGGCCGCGGGGGCGCCGACCCCGAGTTCGCGGCAGGCCTCGTTGACGATATGGCCGACCGTGATCGAGCTCAGATGCAGATCGTCGAGCGGATTGCTGTCCGCGCCCACCGCCTCGGGCGGGAGCTCGGCGCGCTGCGCGGCGAGCCGCAGCAGCACCTCCAGGCTGTCCGGGCGGGAGCCGTTGGCGGGCGCGGCCGCACCGGCCGGGACCGGTGCCGCGGCGCCGGTGGCCAGGTCCGAGCCGGGGTTGGTGTCGAAGCCCGCGTCAGCCGGGCGCGACGCCACGGCGACCTCGAGCCCGTCGACACCGGCCTCGTCGGGCGGGGCAGATTCGCAGGGGCTGGCGAAGAACCGGAACTCCTTGTCCAGGGCCAGCGCCCGGGTGAACCGCCCGGCGAACAGCGCCTCGTGCCGCACCGGGGCGCCGAGGCAGTAGGCGGTGGCCGCCACGGCCAGCGCCCCGGCCAGCGACGGGCTGTCCGCGTCCATCGACACGACCGGCACGGCCGGCGCCGTCTGTGCGGCCAGGCCGCGCAGGATGCCGCCCGGGCCGGCCTCGACCAACAGGTCGCTTCGCTCGGCCAGGCTGCGCAGCGCCGGCTCGAACCGCACCGGGGCGGTGATCTGACGGGTCAGCAGCTCGCGCAGGTCAGTACCCTCCGGCAACGGGCCGCCGGTCACGGTCGAGTGGACCAGGCCGGCCGGCAGCGGCCGCAGCGGGTGCCCGGCCAGCCGCTCGGCGAAGAGCTCGGCGGCCGGCGCGACCAGCGGCGAGTGGAAGGCGTGCGAGACGGCGACGGGGCTGACGTCGATGCCGGCCGACCGCGCCCGTTCGCCGACCCGGCCGACGGCGTCGACGGTGCCCGACACGACGGTCTGCCGCGGGCCGTTGTAGCCCGCGATCACCGCTTCCAGCTCGGCCAGCAGCGGCTCGACCTGCTCCGGCGGTGCGGCCAGGCCGGCCATGGTGCCGCCGCCCCGGCCGGCCGCGGCCATCACGGCGCCGCGGGCGGCGGCCAGGTCGAGCAGCCCGGCCTCGTCCACCGCGCCGGCCCAGTGCAGCGCGGCCAGTTCGCCGAGGCTGTGGCCGACCGCGCCATGCGCCTCGATGCCGAGCGCGGCGAGCACGCGCAGCGCGGCGGCCGTGGCCAGCGCGATGCGCGGCTGGGCGACCGCCGTGTCCACCGGGTCGGCGCCGGGCGGCAGCGGCCGGGCGTCGTAGAGCTCGTCGACGGCGGCGAAGCGCCGGCGCAGCGCGCCGCCGTCCGTGCGGCGCCCGGCACCCTGGCCGGGGAAGAGCAGGCCGATCCGCGGCGCGCGGCCGGCCGCGCCGAGATACACGCCGCCGGCCTGGTCCAGCACGCCGCGCGCGCCGTCGTCGAGCAGGGCGAGCATCCGGCCGAACCGCGCGGCGGCCTCCTCCGGCGCGGCGGCCACCACGGCGGCGCGCAGCGGCCGGCCGGCCAGCTCGCGCTGCAGGGCGGCGGCCAGGTCGCCGAGTTCGGCGTACGAGAGCTTCTCGCACAGCGCGGCCAGGTGCGCGACCCGGCCGCGCAGCTCGGCCGGGCCGTCCGCGTCGAGCAGCAGGATCTCAGTGTCCTGACGCGAGCGGACCAGGCCGAGCACCTCGTCGTCCAGCGCGGTCCGCGGCGCACTGTCGCCGTGCTCGACGACCACGTGCGCGTTGATACCGCCGAAGCCCATCGAGGAGACCCCGGCCCGCACCGGGGCGCCGCCCGGCCACAGCTGCGCCCGGTCGGGCACCCGCAGCGCGGGCCGCTCGCCGGACAGCTCCGGGTGCGGGTCGACGTGGCTGGTCGCCGGCGGGATGACCTGGTGGTGCACGGCCAGCACCGCCTTGATCAGCCCGGCCGCGCCCGCCGCCGCCTTGGTGTGCCCGAAGTTGCCCTTCACCGTGCTGATGGCCGCGGGCGCGGCGTCCGGGTCGGCGGCGCGGCGCTCGGCGCTGAAGGCGCGCAGCTCGGTGGCGTCGCCGACGGCGGTGCCGGTGCCGTGCCCCTCCAGGTAGCCGACCGTGTCGATGCCGAAGCCCGCGGCGGCGTACGCGCGCCGCAACGCCTGCCGGTGCCCGTCCGCCTCGGGCCGGGTGATGCCGCCGCGGCCGTCCGAGGAGTAGCCCCAGCCGGCCACGGTGGCGTACCGGAACCGGCCCTCGGCGCGCGCGTCCTCGTCCCGCATCAGCACCACGACGCCGCAGCCCTCTCCGGGCCAGAAGCCGTTGGAGCCGCGGTCGTAGACCTTCATCACCCCGGTGGCCAGCGCCCCGGTCCTGGCGAAGCCGATCACCTCGAAGGGGTCGATGCTCAGGTCCACCCCGCCGGCGACGGCCACGTCGAGCTGGCCGGCGGCGAGCGCGTTGGCCGCGGTCGCCACCGCCAGCAGCGAGGAGGAGCAGGCCCCGTCGACGGTGTAGCCACCGCCCTTGAAGTCGAAGTGGTTGCAGATCCGGCCGGCGATGGTGTTGGACAGGCCGCCGGCCAGGGTGTCCTCGTCGATCTCCGGGAAGGCCGCCTTGTACCGCTGCTCCAGCCCGGCCAGGAAGTCCGCGAGCCGGGCGTCGTCCCAGCCGGTCCCGCGCAACGCCGCGCCGACCGTGCGGCGCACGTACGGCCAGCGCAGCCGCAGCTGGTTGGCCCGGCTGAACTCGCCGGTCAGGCTGTTGCCGAGGACGACGCCGGTGAGCCGGCCGGCCAGGCCCGCGCCGCCGGAGAAGCCGGCGTCCTGCAGGGCCCGGGCGGCGGTGTCCAGAGCGAGCCAGTGCGTCATGTCGGTGGAGCGGAAGGTGCTGCCGGCGACCCGGTACTTCACCCGGTCGAATTCGAACCCTTCGATGACTGCGGCCTTCGCGGCGTAGAAGCGGTCCGGCGCGGCCGGGTCGGGCGAGTAGTAGTCCTCCCGCCGCATCCGCTCGTCCGGCAGCCGGCGGAAGGCGCGCCGGCCCGCCAGCACGGTCTCCCACAGCGCGGCCGGCGAGTCGACGTCCGGGTACCGGCAGCCGAGGCCGACCACGGCGATCTTGGGCACGGTCATACCGCGACAGCCTTTCCGTCCGGGGCGGGCACGGCGGCCGCCGGGGCGGCAGGGCTCCGGCGGCGCGAGCGCAGCAGGTGCACGACCCACCATCCGCCGCCGCGCAGCAGGCAGACGAGCGCGGTGGCGAAGAAGAGCGTGTAGACGACCTGGAAGAGCATCAGCACGCCGTAGACCATCGCCACCGAGGCGCCGAACATGAACTGGGGGCGCGCTTTGGACGGGGTCGTGCCCGGGTCGCTGATCATGTAGTTGGTGAACAGCACGAAGGCCACGCCGGTCATCGGGCCGAGCGCGGAGAACAGCGCGACGTTCCAGATCCAGTGCCGGATGAAGCCCTGGATCGCGAAGCCGCCGAGCCAGCCGACGATCAGCGCGGTCCGCCGGGTCAGCAGGGCATTGATCACGGTGCCGGCGGTGACGATGACGACGGGCACCATGATCCGGAAGAAGGTGTTGGCCTTCTCGGTGAACTCGTACGGCGGCGCGATGCTCACCCACGAGCCGAGCAGCAGCAGCACCGCGGCGATGCCGAAGTTGGACGGGTTCATGAAGTGCCGCATCCGCCCGGCGACCGGGGCGCGCAGCGCGTGCTTCCCGGCCACGCCGATCACCACGCCCAGCGCGACCGGGAGGAACTGGTTGTTCGCGTACAGCAGCATGTTGACGGCGAGGGAGGTGATGTGCGCGGGCAGCATGAACTCGTACAGGCCGCGCAGGCCGTTGCCGAGGTACCGCGGGCGGCGCCGGGCCGACCACGCGCTCAGGCTCTCGAAGGCCAGGTCGGTGGTGTAGCCGACGGCGAGCGCCAGCAGCGGCCAGATCCACGGCTGCTCGAAGCCGAGCAGCGTGTAGCCGAGGATGTTGAACACGCTGATGGACAGGGCGAAATTGCGCAGCGCCAGGTAGTGCACGTCGGGCTTGCGCTTCCCCGCCGGGGCGGCCGGGCTCCCGGCCGCGCCGGAGGTGGGCTGTTGGGTCTGGACGAGCGTGCTCATCGGCTGGGTGTCTCCTTGGCCACGTCGGTCAGCATGAGGTCGTGCACGCCGGGGTTCAGCCGCAGCGTCTGGGTGTGCAGGCGGCCGTGGACGTCGCGCCACTGCACGGAGGCCTCGACCGGCCCGGAGTAGCCGCCCAGGCCGAAGTGCACGTCGAAGCTCCGGTAGCCGCCGTGCCCGCCGCCGCCGTCGAGCTGGGAGATCTGGGTGCCCGAGGGGGTCTTGACGGTCACGGTCGCGCCGTAGGCCGGGGCGCCGGCTCCCTCAAGGCCCTGGTTCGCCCGGCCGTCGGTGGAGGGGCGCAGCAGTTCGAGCTCCAGGGCGTTGCCGCGGTCGGGCGAGCGGTTGGCGTAGAAGGCCGGCGGCCCCCACTGCCGGGCCACGGCGAAGTCGAGCGTTCCGGTGCCGGTGGTGTCGCCGGTGGCCACGCCGCGGGTCGGGGTCGGGACGGCGAGGCCGAGCCGGCTCGCGACGTTCACGTAGGTGCCGGAGGAGTTGCGGGCGTAGAAGCCGAGCGTCTCGCGGCCGGCGAGGTCGGCGCCGGACGGGACGTTGGGCCACATCGCCGGGTTGGACAGCAGGTCGTCGTTGGTCATGGCCATCTCCTGCAGCCAGTTCCACCGGTCGACGGAGCCCTGGACGAAGCCGTTGGTCTGCACGACCTCCTGCTGTCCGTCGTTGCGGAAGTCGCCGGTCTTCACGTCCCAGCTCCAGCCGTTCCAGGCCAGGCCGTACTGCTGGGCCTCCTGGGTAAACGGGGCCAGGCCGCCGGCCAGGTCCTGCCGCATCTGCGCGTCGCTGCCCGCCTTGTTGACGAAGACGAAATTGCTCTCTTCCAGCCCGTCGGCGACGGTGATGTTGCTGACCAGGATGTCGAACCTGCCGGTGCCGTCGAGGTCGCTGAAGTCGACGCCCATGCCCTTGAACGAGCCGTTGCCGAGGACGAACGACTTCGGGGTGGTCGGCGTGCGGTCGCCGGTGGCCTCGGTGAATCTGATGTCGCCGGGGGTGGACCGGTTGAACAGCAGGTGTCCGTGCCCGAAGTCGTTGGCGATGTACACGTCGGGCAGGCCGTCGCCGGTCAGGTCGGCGCCGGAGACGGCCAGCGTCCAGCCGGTGTCCGCCTGGTACGGGATCGCGCCCTCCACCGGGGCGTAGGTGACGTCCGGGTCCGGGCCCGAGGTCGCGCCGGTCCACTGGTAGACCAGGTCGCCGCCGCCGTTCCTGGCGCTGGACAGCGAGTTGAGCATGGTGACGTTGTTCTGGCCGTTGACGTCGAGCACCGCGGAGTCGGGGAAGTAGTTCCCGACCACGATCGACGGATGGCCGGAGCCGTCGAGGTCGCCGACGTAGACCGCGTCGGTGTTCCAGCGAGCCCCGTCGTAGTGGCCGTTCAGTCCGACGGTCGGGACGAGCTCGCGCGCGGTGTAGGCGCTCGGCGCCGGAACCGACGCGGTGGACTTGGGCAGGAACAGCACCGGGGTGCGGCCCCAGTAGGTGACCAGGAAGCCGGTGCGGCCGTCGCCGGTGTAGTCGCCGGGGGTGCAGCCGGTCGGCGCCATGGTGTCGGCGTCGTACGGCAGCTGCGGCGCGGGGTCGAGGGTGAACGGGGTGAACCGGTCGGCCTGCGGGGCGGTCGGGGCGTAGGTGACGACGACCTCGTTGGTGCGGGTGTCCACGATGCACATGCCGTCCGCCCGGCCGTGCCCGGTCACGTCGTTGATCGCGACGCTCGCGCCGACCGAGGAGATCCAGGCGTCGATCTTCTGGAAGGCCGGGTTGACCTGGCGGATCGTGTTCATGTGCTGGCCGTCGTAGCCCGGCGGCAGGGCGATCGGCAGGGCGGCGAAGTCGAACCGGGCCGCGGCCTGCCCGGCGCCGCCGACCGAGACCGCGGCGTTCGCGCTCGCGGTCAGCGCCGCCACCAGGGCGGCCGCCGCGACCGTCGGCATCAGGCTTCGAAGTTTGTCGGGAAACGTCACGGGATACTCCTGCGGGGTGGACGGGCCTGCGCGCCGCCGGACACGGCGCAGCGGCGGCCACGGCGGGTTGCGGGCCGGACGGCGCGGATCACGCACGGCGGACGGGGGGGATGGACGGTCGGATCGAGCGCGGCGCCCCTGCGGCGGTGGGACGGCACGACAGGGCCCTGGCGGTTGATCGGGATCGGCGGCGCGGCCGCCCGCGTGGCGGGCGCCGGGCCCGCCCCCGGCCGGCGTCGTCGGCGGCCGGTCGGGCCGGGATCAGTACTCTGTTCAGTTTCGCTGCGTAGCGGCCTTCGTGCTCTTCGTGTCTTCTGTCCCGGGTTCGACAATGCTCTGCCGACGCGCGCCCTGCTTCTTCCCACGTGCCCGCCTCGCCGGGCCGGCCGTGGCGGGCGGCCGGCCCGGCGGGGTGGGCCCGCAGGTGCGCACGGGCGGGCCGCCCGTGCGCACCTGACGTACGAGACCCCTGACAGGGCGTCTTCCGGCGGCGCCCGCCCGGACGGGCGGGCGCCGCCTTCGCACCGGGGTCGCGCTCAACGGCCGGCGAACTGCCCCGGTCTCCGGCCGGCCCCGGCCGGCCCGCGATAGGCCTGCGCGATGTCGAGCCAGTGGTCCGCCTCGGCTCCTACCGCGGTCACGGCCAGGTCGTCGCGGTGCCGCCGGCGGGTGACCAACAGGCAGAAGTCCACGGCCGGCCCGGTCACCCGTTGCCCGGCGTCCTCGGGGCCGAAGGCCCAGAGCCGGCCCGAGGGGGCGGTGATCTCGTAGCGGAACTCGGCCTCGGGCGGCTCGAGCCCGTGCGCGAGGTAGCCGAAGTCGCGGGTGCGGGTGGCGAACCAGACCAGGTGGCCGATCCGGTCGGTGTACTCGCGGCGCACCCCGAGCGCGTCGAAGACGTCCTGGCCGTGCCCGAACAGCTCCATGATCCCGGCGGCCGCGAGCACGCTCGGCGGCAGCGGGTTCACCAGCCACGGGACCGGCTTGTCCGCGGGTGCGGCGGCCAGCACGGCGGCGGACTCGGCGCGGTCGCGCCGCCAGCTTTCGAGCACCCGGGCGCGCGGCTCGGCCATGTACTGCCGCAGCGCGCCGTCGACCGCCTGCTGGAAGCCGGCCTTCGCCCGCGCGGCGAGCGCGGCGAAGGCCGGCGGATCGGTGGCGGCCAGCCGGGCCAGATGGAAGATGAAGGCCAGGTGGGCGACCTGGTGCGCGACGGTCCAGCCCGGCGCCGGCGTCGGCAGGTCCCATTCCGGACCGAGACCGGCGACGAAGCCGTCGAGGTAGTCCCCCTCGGCAGTCAGGTCCGTGTAAACGTTCGTGGTTTGCGTCGTGGCCATGATGCCCTTCCGCAGAACGGAGCTCACACCCATATGGGTGAACAGAATGGGGACTAGTATGCTTCGGCACGGTCTGTGCATCTTCTCGAATCTTGCCCTCTTCGGAGTTTTCGCAGTTCGCGGTACGCCCGCGGCCGCACCTCCGGGCCGTGGGATTCAGGGCAATGAGTCGCTCGCAATGTCGAAGAACGGCCGACTGAATAAGTCCCCTGTCATTCAATGGCGAGGTCCGGCGGCCGGAGCGCAGCGCAATTGCGGAGATGCCGCCCCTGTCCCGGCAGCCGAATAATCGTCGCGCCGGGGTGCTCTCCCAACGACGCCGCACCCCGCGCTCCGCCGGTGCGCGTCCGACTCCCCCGCGCCCGGCCGCCGCCTTCCGGCGCGGATTGACCCGCGCATCGGCGCGAGTGGGGGACGCCTCCTGGAGGTGCGATGTATCCGGTCGACCCGGCCGATCTGCGGACAATGACCCTCGAAGCCTTCGCCGACACCATCATCCCCGGCGAGAAGCGCCATCCGCGCGACCGCGCGGTCGCCGGCACCGCGCCCGGCGGCGGCGCCGTCGCGGCCGGCGCCGTCGCGGTGCTCGAAACAGCCGAGAGCGGAATGGAGCCCATGCTCGACAGCCTCGCCGAGGCGCTCAACGGCCACGCCGGGCGCTACTGCGCGCAGCACGGCCTGCCGGCCGAGCAGCCCGCGGTCTTCGCCGGGCTGCCCGCGCAGCACCGCACCGAACTGGTCGGCCAGCTCATGGCAACCGGGCACCCGGAGCGCGGCCTGTGGGTCGGGCTGGCCATGTTCAGCTACATGGCCTTCGACACCGGCGCCCACATGCACACCGCGCAGGCGATCGCCGAAGGCCACCCGGGGCTGCGGATCCTGGGCTTCACTCCGCCGGGGCCGGACGGCCTGTGGCGCTTCCCCGACGCCTCCTACCGCCGGGCGCTGGCCCGGAGCCACCCCGACACGGACGCCACCGGGAGCCTCGGATGAGTCAGGACACTGTGGATCAGGACACGATGAATCAGGGCACTGTTCATCAGGATGCCGCCACGACGCGCGGCGCGGTCGAGCGCACGGACGTGCTCGTGGTCGGCAGCGGCTTCGGCGGCGCGATCCCGGCCTACCACCTCGCCGCCGGCGGGGCGCGGGTCGTCGTGCTCGAACGCGGCCCGTGGCTGAACGGCCCCGACTTCGACCACGACTTCAGGTTCGGCAGCTCCACCACCCGCATCTTCGACTTCGTCGTCGGCGACGGCATGAGCGTGCTGGGCGGCAACTGCGTCGGCGGCGGCAGCGTGGTCTACTTCGCCGCCATGCCGCGCGCCCCGCGCTTCGCCTTCGAGCGGCGCGGCTCGATCGGCCGCCGGATGTGGCCGGCCGCGATCGACCGGGACGTGCTCGAACCGTGGTACGACCGGGTCGCCGAGGCGCTGCCGGTCACCCCGACGAGCTGGGAGAAGGTCCCGTTCGTCGGCGGGGTGTTCGCCGCCGCCTGCGCGGCGGCCGGCCGCACCGCCAACCCGGTGCCCACCGCGATCGACGACGAGCTGTGCACCAACTGCAACTGGATGATGTCCGGCTGCCGCTTCGACGCCAAGCGCTCGCTGCTGCTCAACTACCTGCCGGCCGCGGTGGCGCACGGCGCGCAGATCCGCCCGCTGCACGAGGCGCAGCTGATCACCCGGACCGACGAGGGCTACCGGGTGCACTACAACACCGTCGACGAGGTCGACTACCGCCGGTCCACCGGCTCCGGCGCGATCGACGCGAAGATCGTGATCGTGGCGGCCGGTGCGGGCGCCACCCCGTGTCTGCTGCAGCGCTCGCGGGACGCACTCGGCCCGATGCCGTACGCGGCCGGCCGCTACTTCTCCGGCAACGGCGAGCGGCTGAACACCGCGGTGCTCGACGAGGACAAGGTGCGCGACCTGCTCGGCCTGTCCCGCGACGAGTTCACCGCGTACCGCGCCTACCAGATCGGCAAGGGCCCGACCGTGGCCAGCTGGGACCGGCTGGACGGCTCGCTGCCCGAGTACGAGCGCTTCTCGCTGGAACAGCTGTACTTCCCGCCCGGCTTCGGCACCATCCTGGCGCAGATCCCCGACGCGGACGGGCCGAGCTGGTACGGGCCGCGCAAGAAGGAGATGCTCGGCCGCTGGCAGTCCTGGCTGACCACGTTCACCATGTCCGAGGACGACAACGAGGGCGTGTTCGGGCCGCCGCCGGCCACCGGCAACAGCACGCGGCTCTCCCAGCAGCTGCTCGGGTTCGGGCCGCTGAGCTACCGGCCGACCGCCAACACGCTGCGCGGCTGGGCGGTCTCCGACGCCGCGGCCCGGGAGATCCTGGAGCACGACGGCCTGGCCCGGGTGATGCCGTGGACCAACGAGGTGATCGGCGCCTACACGGTGCACCCGCTGGCGTCGTGCCGGATCGGCGACGATCCGCACACCTCGGCCCTCGACGACCGGCACGAGCTGCGCGGGCACCCGGGCATCTTCGTGACCGACGGCTCTGCGGTGCCCGGCGCGCTCACGGTCAACCCCGCGTTCACCATCGCCGCGCTGGCCGAGCGGGCGGTGCCCGGGATCGTCGAGGCCCTGCAGGCCCGCGGCGTCTCCGTCCGCTACGGCGCGCCGGCGCCGGACGGCCAGACCTCGGCCCGCGACGCGATGCAGGCGCGGGCCCGGTCCGCCACGCTGCTCGGCGGCTGACCGTGGCCGGCCTTGCGATGCGCGCGGCCATGCGGCGGCCGGCGCTGGCCCAGATCCGGTACGTCGCCCCGGTCAGGTCCGCGGCCGCCGCCGAGGCCGCGGACACCGCCGGCGGCGCACTCGTCGGCGCCGTGTACCGGCAGACCGAGCGGGAGTTCGGCGTGCTGGCACCGCCGATCGCGCTGCACTCCCCCTCCCCGCAGGTCACCGCTGCCGCCTGGCTGATGCTGCGCGAGACGCTGCTGGTGCCGGATCAGGTGGCCCGGCCGGTCAAGGAGGCGGTGGCCTGCGGCGTCTCGCTGGCCAACAGCTGCCCGTTCTGCGTGAGCGTGCATGGAGCGACGCTGCGCGGTTTCGCCGGCGGCCGCGCCGCGTCCGCGATCGCGCGCGGCCGGTTCGACGAGGTGCGCGACCCGGCCGTGCGCGCCGCCGCTGTCTGGGCGCACGGCAGCGCGCCGGGCGCGCTGGGGCCGGCACCGTCCGCGCCGTTCCCCCTGGATCAGGCTCCTGAATACGTCGGCGTCGCAGTGACCTTCCACTACCTCAACCGGATGGTCAACACCTTCCTGGAGGACGCGCCGATGCCGCCCTCCGCGCCGCGGCGCGGCCTGGCCGTGGTCGAACGGGTCCTCAGTGCCATGATCCGGGCGAGCGTGCGGCACGTCGGCGCGCCGGGCGCCGCGCTGGAGCTGCTGGCGGCCGGCGATTCGTCCGCCGGCCGGCCGGTCGACCTGCCCGCCGGCCCGGCCCTGACCGCGGGCACCGGGCGGATCGCCCAGGCGCTGACCGCGGCGGACGTGGCGATCGAGCGGGCCGGCCGCCGGTCCGTGCCCGAGCCGGTGCGCGCGCTCGTGCTCGCGCAGCTCGACGGCTGGGACGGGCGGCCCAAGCCGCCCAGCCGCTCCTGGGTGGAGGCTCCGCTGGAGCGGATCGGGCCACGGCAGCGCGCCGCCGGGCGGCTCGCCCTGCTGGTCGCGCTCGCGTCGTACCAGATCGACCCGGAGGTGATTCGCGGCTTCCGCGACGAGCAGCCGGACGACGACGCGGCGCTGGTCGAGACGGCCGCCTGGGCCGCGCTCGCCGCGGCCCGCCGGGCGGCGCGGCGGCTGGCGCCGCCGGACGACCTCTCGGCAGGGGCGCGCGGCGGTGATCCGGAAGCGCGGCCGATGCGGCGGTCCTGACCTCGGGGCCGCGAATCAGTACTGCTCCACCGGCGCCGCCGCGGCGGCGCGACGCGATCCGCAACCGCCCTCCCGCCCTCGGATCCGCGTTGTCCGCCGACACGCCGCAATCCCGTCCGCAGGTCGGCGGATCAGCGCGAGCGGCCCGTGATATCGGCCTGCCCGAGTCCGCTGCCCGAGTCCGCTGCGCGCGCCCGCGCAGCGCCGGCAAAACCCGCCGCAGGGCCCTGTTCGAACGCTTCTACCTCTGCCTCAGAAAACCTGCCGTATCATGAACCCCATGATCAGTACCCGCATACGCTTCGGCGGTCGCGGGTCGCCGGGTCCCGACCCGGCCGGGGCCGCCGGCGCGGGGATGCGCCGCCGGGTCGCGGCGGGGACCGTCGCCTCGCTCGGCCTGGTCTTCGTGGACAGCCTCGGCGTCACCGTGGCGCTCGGCCGCATCGGCCCGGACCTCGGCGCCCCGGCCGGCGAGCTCAAGTGGATCCTGATCGCCTACAGCGCCGCGCTGGCCACGCTGGTGCGCACCGGCTGCGCGCTGGGCCGCCGGTTCGGCGCGCGCCGCGTCTACACCGCCGGGCAGGTGCTGCTCGCGCTGGCGTCCGTGCTCTGCGCACTCGCCCCCGACGCCGGCTGGCTGATCGCCGGGCGGGCCGGGCAGGGCGCCGGCGCGGCGCTGATCCTGCCGACCGCGCTGGCCGACCTCGGCGCCGCCTTCGCGCCGCGGTACGCCGCCGCGCTGCCCGGGTTCGTCGGCGGCACCGCGGAATGGGCCGCCACCCTCGGCCCGCTCGCCTGCGCGCTCGCCGTCCAGGGGCTCGGCTGGCGGTCCATCTTCTGGATCAACGTGCCGCTCAGCCTGGCCGCCCTGGCGCTGAGCCCGTCGGACCTGCCGGAGCGTGGACAGCCGGGCCCGCGCCCGCGGCTGGCCCCGCTCGACACGCTCGTCTTCGGCGCCGGCTGCCTCGCCGTCGCCTGGGGGATCCTGGCCGGCGACCGGAGCGGCTGGGGCCGCCCGGAGCCGCCGGCCGCGCTCGGCCTCGGCCTGGCGCTGCTGGTCGCGCACGTGCGCAGCCGGATCCCGCTGGCCGGATTCCGGCTGGTGGAGTTCGCCGGGGCGCGGCTGAGCTACCTGTGCTGCTACGCCGCGCTGTTCGGCACGCTGCTGATGTTCGTGCTCTACTTCGCCGCGCCGGGCGCCGACGCGCTGCGCACCGAGCAGCGGATGGGCGTGTGGTGCGCCGGGCTGCTGCTGTCCGTGCCGCTCTCGCAACCGCTGGGCCGCCGGATCGGCGCCGCGCGGCTGGTGGCCGCCGGGCTCGGCCTGGCCGCGCTGAGCCTCGTCGTGGTCGCGCACGCGATCCCGGCCCGCTGGCCGTACCCGGTGCTGGCCGTACCGCTCGCCGCGGGCGGCTGCGGCCTGGCCGTCGCGCTGCCCGCCGCCCGCACCCTGGCCGGCCGCGGAATCAGCAGGCTGCAACAGCCGCCGATCGGCGCGTTCGCCACGCTGCGGTACTTCGGCGGGACGCTCGGCTTCGCGCTGACCGGCGCCTGCCTCGACCGCGCCGCCTCGCCCGCCGCGGCCGCCGGCGCCGAGCCCGGCTACGGCCCGGCGCTCAACGTGCTCGCCCTGGTCCTGGCCGTCGGCGCGGCGGCCGCGCTGCTGAGCGGCAGGGCGGCCAGTCCGCCCGGGAGCGGCCTGCGCCGCCCCGCCCGGCCGGGGCCGCCGACGTCACAGCTCCTGCACGGTCATGGACAGCCCGCCGCGCACCCGCAGCGAGAGCATGGGCTCCGCGACCACGCGCGCGCCGGGCGCCAGCTGCAGGCGCAGCTCCCGCATGACCAGCGCGACGACGAATACGGCTTCGAGCATGCCCAGGCTGTTGCCCACGCAGAACCGCGGCCCGGCGCCGAACGGGATGTAGGCGTACCGCGGCCGCTGCGCCGGCGCGTCCGGCCCGGAGCGCTCGGGGCTGAACCGCTCGGGGTCGAAGCGCTCCGGGTCGGGCCAGAACGCCGGGTTGCGGTGCATCGTGTACGGGCACACCACCACGTCCGCGCCGGCCGGCACCGCGTAGCCGCCGATCACGTCCGGCCCGAGTGAGATCCGCGAGAGCATCCACACCGGCGGATAGAGCCGCATCGCCTCCTGCACCACCATCGTGGTGTAGGTCAGCCGGTGCAGGTCCTCGTAGGTCGGCAGGCCGTCGCCGAGCACCGACTCGGCCTCCGCGCGCAGCCGCCGGGCCACCTCCGGATGCCGGTCGATCAGGTAGAAGGACCAGCCCAGGCTGCTCGCCGTGGTCTCGTGCCCGGCCAGCAGCAGCGTGACCAGCTCGTCGCGCAGCCGCAGCCGGCCGACCCGACTATCAGTCTCCTGCTCCACCGAGGCGAGCAGCCGGGAGAGCACGTCGTCGCCGTCGGCCGAGGGCCGCGCCGCGCGCGCCGCGGCCAGCGCGTCGACCACCCGCTGCAGCTCGCCCCGGGCCCGGCGGAAGCGCAGCTGGTGCGGCAGCGGAAGCCAGGCCGGCACCGCTCCGAGGGTGACCATGTCGAACATCGCCTGGTCCTGCACCGCCTCGAAGGACCCGCCGATCGAGGCGTAGCCGCGCAGGTCCTCGTCGAGCAGCGTGCGCCCGAGCACGCCGAGGGTCAGCGCGGTCAGCTCCCGGCTCAGGTCCACCGGGGGGCCGCCGACCTGCTCGCGCAGCCGGGCGACCAGCTCGGCCGCCTCCTGCGCCACGTCGCCGGCCCGCGCCGCGATCCGCCTGGCCTGGAAGGCCGGCCCGATCACCGAACGCTGCCGCCGCCACAGCGCGCCCTCGCTGGTCAGCAGCCCGTCCCCGAGCGCGCGCCGGGCCTGGGCCAGGCCGATGCCCTTGCGGTAGTTGCCGGGGTTGTCGGCCAGCACGTGCTTGGCATAGTCGGGATGGTTGAAGAAGTACAGCGTCTTCGGCCCGACCCTGATGCGCACCGCGTCGCCGTAGCGCTGCGCGGCGCCCTGCATCATTCCCAGCCGGTCCCGCAGGAGTTGGTTGAGCAGGCCGAACACGGCGGTGCGCGGCGGGCCGGGCAGCGCGGAGACCGGCTTGGCAGCCGCCGCGGCCGGCTGCTGCACGGCGGTCACGGCCTGACCTCCATGGGCACGCCGAGCAGCTCGGCGATGCGGATCCGCCACAGCTCGTAGGCCGGCACCGCGGTGTCGAGCACCGGGTCGGGCCGGGCCTCGCGGCAGATCAGGGCCGCCTCCTGCGGGGTCACGCCGCACAGCAGCGGGGTGGCCGTCGCCGTGTGCTCGACCAGCAGGCCGGCCTCGACCCGCGCGGCGGCCGCGAAGGCGCTGCCCTGCGCCAGCTGCGGCTGATACCGGCCGGCCCGCTGCACCAGCCGCTCCAGCTCGGCCGGCTCGGCGCCGCCGGCGTAGGTGGCGGCCAGGCCGGTTCCGGCGTACAGGTCGGCCCGGCGCGCCTCGGGGAAGTCGGCGATCGCGTCCGCGACCAGGTCCGGATCGGCGCCGCGGACGAACCACAGCGCCCGGCCGATCCCCTGGTCGATCACCCGCCCTGCATAGCCGCTCCAGCGCCCGCCGGGCCACGGGAAGTCCGGCTCGACGCGGCGGCGCCGCACGTACTGCTCGGTGCGGAAGTAGGCCTGGTGGAAGCCGTAGCCGTCCAGCACCAGCCAGCGCAGCAGCGGATCGGCGGTGTGCATGGCGGACCAGCGGAACCGCGGCACCCGGGCCATCGCCCACCCGACCCCGACGTAGACCATGTACACGTGGTCGGCGGCGCGGCCGCCGAGGAACTCCTCGACGTGCCGGCGCCCGCCGACCGGCAGGCCGTCCCGCACGGCGAAGCCCATCGCAGCGCCCTCATACGCGAAGCCGCGGAAGCGGACCGGGACCGCCTCGAGCGCGGGCTCGGCGTCGAGGGGCCGTGCGGCCTGCGCGGCGTGGCCGTATCCGGCCAGGAACGAGGCGCCGATCGTCTCCAGCAGCTCGCGCGCCTGCGGGCTCTTCTCGTGGAAGCCGCGGGTCGCCAGCTTCGTCTCGGACAGGTTTGGGGTCAGTACTCTGCGACGGACGGACCCAAGGTGGCCGGTCACGCGGCACTCCTCTCGATTGCTCCCGGCCGCGGCCGGGCCCGGCCGGTCCGGGCCGGTCCTGGCCGGGTCTGCGTCAGGCGAAGCGGCTGCGGATGGCGAGCCGCCAGCGTTCGTAGCGCGGTACGCCGGGCCCGCCGTCGGCGGGCGCCGGCTCGGGCGGATCCGGGGATGCGGGCGGTTCGGTGCGGTCGGCCAGGCCGACGGCCTCGGGCACGCTCAGCCCGGTCAGCTCCTTGGCCGCAGCCTCGGTGTGTTCGGGCACGCAGCCGGAGTAGTCGCGCGCCTTGATCGCGAACACCGCGCCGAGCGCCAGCTCGGGCCGGTACCGGCCGGACCGGTCGCGCAGCTCGGCGAGCCCGTCGGCCGGCGGCCCGCCGGCGACGGCCGCGGCCAGTCCCACCCCCGCCCACAGATCGGCGCGCCGCGGCTCGGCGTAGTGCTCGACCGCGTCGGCGACGGCGTCCGGCGCGCCCGCGTGGATGAACCACAGCGCCCGCCCGACGCCCTGGTCCGCGGCGCGCGGGAAGTACTCGGGATGCCCAGGGCAGCCCTGCCACGGGTACGGCGCGGTCGTACGCTGCCGCCCGACCCAGCGTGCGGTGTCGAAATACGCGCGGTCGAAGGCGTAGCCGTCCACCGCGAGCCAACTCATCGTCGGGTGGAAGGGCGAGCCGGGCAGGTCGGGCAGCACCTTCTTCCACAGCGGCCGGGGCAGCCGCGCCATCGCGAAGCCGATGCCGATGTAGGCCAGGAAGATGTGCGCAGCACCCGACGCGCCGAGCAGGTCCCGCGTGCGGTGCCCGCCGAACGCCGCGTCGCGCACGGTGAACGCCATCGTCGCGCCCTCATACGCGAAGCCGCGCAACTCCGGCTCGACGAAGCCCAGCCGCCGCTCGACGGTGGCCACCCGCCGCTCCTCGATCCCCCATTCGAACCCGCAGACCACCGCCTGCGGGATCGCCTCCAGCCGCGTCGCCGCGGCCGTGCCGGTCGGGAAGCCGCGCCGGGCGAAGCCGACCGCGTCGAGCGACGGTGCCAGCATGGTCCGGCGCAGGGTGCCGAGGGATGGGGGCATCGGATCCTCCGGGACGCTCGGGCCCGGCGCGACGGCCGGGCGGGCTGCGTACTGCGTGCTGCGGTGCTGCGGTGCTGCGGGCGAACCGCTCCAGCCAGGATCGGCGCTCGGCCACCGCCGCGGCCACTCCCCGATTGCTTTTCCAGAGGTCTGCGACGTCCGCGGCCGCCCACGCACCCGGCCTCCCGCGAAGCCCGCGGGCAAGGCCACCGCAATCTCGAAGAACTCCCCGCGCAGCCGCTCTGTCAGCGTGGACGGTGCAGACGGCCGCGCCGCTCCTCGGCACTGCGCACCGCCGGGCGTCCGGCGGTCCGCGGCGCCCTGGCCGGCCCGGCTCCGCAACGATTGCGAAGGGAAGACAGATGGCTGACGTCTCCACGGAGTCCGGCGTGGCGGACCGGGCCGCCATCGCGGCGCTGCCGCAGCGGATCGTCGACGCCTGGCGGGCCCACGACGCGGACGCGTTCGCCGCGGTGTTCGCCCAGGACGGGACCATGGTGCTGCCGGGCCAGTACCGCCAGGGGCGCGAGAACATCCGAGCGTTCATGGCCGGCGCGTTCGCCGGGCCCTACAAGGGAACCCGGGTCACCGGCACGCCGATCGACTTCCGGCTCCTCAGCGCGGACGCCGGCGTGCTGGTCACGCAGGGCGGCGTGCTGGCGCCCGGCGAGACCGAGGTGTCCGGCGCCGCCGCGATCCGGGCGACCTGGGTGGCGGTGCGCGAGCAGGGCGACTGGCGGCTCGCCGCCTACCACAACTGCCCTGTCGGCTGACTCCGGCCGGAATCCCGGGTAAGGACCCCGCGTCCCGTGCCGCCCGGACGGTGCGGGACGCGGTTCCGGAACCTGTCCATGTCAGGCCCCGGTCACCCGATCGCGCAGTCACCCGGTCACCCGGTCACCCGATCGCCAACCCAGTCACGGCAACGGGAGAGATGCCCCGCCCCGAACTCCCGTGTGAAGGTGGGGCCCGAAGCCACACCCCGCCGTGAACCCGCCGTGGAAAGGGCAACGCCATGTCCGAGACGACCCGACCCCCCGTGTTCGGACCCGCCACCGTGAAGGCCGGCGACCCGCGCTACGAGAGCCTCGTCGAGGGCTACAACCACCGTTTCACCGGCAGACCGGACTACGTCCGGCTGGCCGCCACGACCGAGCAGGTCGTCGAGGCCGTGGACGAGGCCGTCGCCGCGGACCGGCGGATCGCGGTGCGCAGCGGCGGCCACTGCTTCGAGGACTTCACCTCGTCCCCCGACGTCGAGGTCCTGCTGGACCTGTCCCCTATGTCAGAGGTCTACTTCGACGGGGCGCGCGGCGCCTTCGCGATCGAGGCCGGCGCGACGCTCGGGCACGTATACCGCACGCTGTTCAACGGCTGGGGCGTCACCATCCCGGCCGGCACCTGCTTCGAGGTCGGCGTCGGCGGGCACATCACCGGCGGCGGCTACGGCCACCTGTCCCGCCGCCACGGCCTCGTCGTCGACCACCTCTACGCGGTCGAGGTGGTGGTGGTCGGGGCGGACGGCCGGGCGCGCGCCGTGGTGGCGACCCGGGAGCCGGACGACCCGCACCACGACCTGTGGTGGGCGCACACCGGCGGCGGGGGCGGCAACTTCGGCGTGGTGACGCGGTTCTGGATGCGTACGCCGGGAGTCGACTCGGCCGACCCGGCCGACCTGCTGCCGAAGGCGCCGGCGACCATGCGCCGCGCTTTGGTGATGTGGCCGTGGGAGCCGATGACCGAGGACGCCTTCGTCCGCCTGGTGCGCAACTACTGCACCTGGTTCGAGGAGAACAGCGACCCCGGCTCGCCGAACGCGAACCTGTGGACCAACTTCGTCGTCATCCACCGGGTCTCCGGGGTGTTCGGGCTGACCGCGGTGATCGACGCGGCGGTCCCGGACGCGGAGCGACTGCTGAACGCGCACCTCGAGGCCGTCGGCGCGGGGGTCGGCGTCGACCCGGTCGTGGACCGGCGCGACGTGGTGCCGTGGATGGGCAGGTGGATGCCGTCCTACAGCTTCCCGAACGACTCCGACGGGCGCTACAAGCACAAGGCGGCCTACCTGCGCCGGGCGCTGCCCGAGTCGCAGATCAGGACCGTCTACAAGTACCTCTCGGGCGCGGACTCCGACTACGCCAACCCGACCGCCTGCCTGGTCCTCACCGCGGTCGGCGGCGCGATCGCCTCGGTGGCCCCGGACGCGACGGCCATCGCGCAGCGCGACGCGATCCTGAAGGTCTCGTACAGCGCCGGCATGTGGCTGTCCGCGGACGAGGACGAGCGCGGCGTCGCCTGGGCGCGCGAGTACTACCGCGCCGTGTACGCCGAGACCGGCGGCGTCCCAGTGCCCGGCGCGATCCACGACGGCTCCTACATCAGCTACCCGGACGCCGACCTCACCGATCCGCGGTGGAACACCTCGGGCGTGCCGTGGAGCACGCTCTACTACAAGGGGAACTACCCGAGGCTCCAGCGGGTGAAGCAGGCCTACGACCCGCGCAACACGTTCCGGCACGCGCTGTCCGTGCGGCCGCCCGCCGATTGAGGGCACTGATACACCACTACCGGGCCGGGGCCCTCTGCCAGTCTGGCATTCGGCGCTCGGCGTTGCAGACGAGGCGAAGGAGCCGATTCGTGTCAGAACCCACACTCGTGGCCGACGGCCTGCAGTTCCCGACGAGCATCGCGTTCGACGCGGCCGGCGGGGTCTACGTGGCCGAGTCCGGCCTGCCGTTCGGCGGCGCCGCGCCCGGCGGGCGGGTCTGGCGGCTGGACCCGGACGAGGCCGCCGGGGCCGCGGCGCGGACCCTGGTGGCGGACGGGCTGGCCGGCCCGGTCACCGGGCTGTGCCGGCACGGGGAGCGGCTCTACGTCTCCGAGGGCGGCGCCGGCCGGATCACCCGGATCGACCCGGACGGCGGCCGGACCGCCGTGGTCGACGGCATGCCGGGGCCGGGCAACTACCACACCAACATGGCGGTGGTCGGCCCCGACGCGAAGCTCTACTTCAGTCAGGGCTCGATGACCAACCTCGGCGTGATCGGGCTGGACTCGTTCGAGCTGGGCTGGCTGCGCCGGGTTCCGCACGCCCACGACGTCCCGGGCCTCGACGTGGTGCTCACGGGGGTCAATATGGCGACGCCGGACCCGCGCGAGGGGGCGTCCGGGGTCGAGGTGCTCACCGGCGGGTTCGTGCCCTTCGGTACCGCGACCGAGGCCGGGCAGCAGGTCGCCGCGGGGCTGCCGTGCACCGCGGCGGTCATGCGCTGCGGGCTCGACGGCGGCGGCCTTGAGCTGGTGGCCTGGGGTCTGCGCAACGCGTTCGGCCTCGGCTTCCTGCCCGACGGCCGGCTGCTCGCCCTCGACCAGGGCTCCGACGACCGGGGCAGCCGCCCGGTCGGCGGGGTGCCGGAGCTGCTCTACGAGGTCAAGTCAGGAGGCTGGTACGGCTGGCCGGACTTCATCGGCGGGGTGCCGGTGACCGACCCCGCTCTCAAGCCCGAGCGCGGCCCGCAGCCGGGCTTCCTGCTGGCCAACCACGACGAGCTGCCGCCGCCGGAACGCCCGCTGCTGGCCCTTGAGCCGCACTCGGCGGCCACCCGCTTCGCGGTGGCGCCGTCCGGGGCGCCGCGCTTCGCCGGGCACCTGGTGATCGCGCTGTTCGGCGACGAGGCGCCGATGACCGCGCCGGCCGGCTCCCCGCGGGCCGGCCGGCACCTGGTGCGGGTCGATCCGGCCGACTGGACGGTCCACCGGCTCTGGCCGGGATCCGCGCTGCACCGGCCGATCGACGTCGCCTTCAGTCCGGTCGACGGCGCGCTGCACATCCTGGACTTCGGCAGCTTCGAGATGGCGGCCGACGGCGTGCGGGCCCAGGCCGGCACCGGACGGCTGTGGCGGTGGCCGGACTGGGCTGACACGGTCTGAGCTTCATGAGCTAACACGGTCTGAGCATCGGGGGTGCTGCGCACCGGCGGGCCGGCGGACGGACGGCGGCGGTTCAGGCCGCGGTCGGCTCCTTCTGCCGCGCCGCCGCGAACAGGTCCGGCGCCACGTCCTCGACCAGCCGCTGCGCCGTCTGCCAGCCGACCTCGTGCCGGGTGCCGATCCCGCCGCAGATCACGACGAACCGCCGCAGGCCGGCGGACATCAGCGCCTCCAGCTTCTCCCGGACCGTCTCGACCGATCCGACGAGGGCGAACTGGTTGCGGATGTACGACTCGGCGGGGGCGTCGAGCACCGCCCGCATGTCCGCGTTCTCCAGGTCCGCGAGCGAGGAGGTCGAGGACTCGCCGGGCTTGACCGTCCCGGCCAGCCGCCCGGTGTGACCCGCGACGGCCTGCACGTGGCTCACGAAGCCCCGGCGCACGATCTCGGCGGCCTCGTGGTCGGTGTCGCCGACGGCTGTGAAGCAGGTCACTGCGACGTTCGCCATGGACAGGTCGTGGCCGGCCTCCTGCCCGATCTCGATGTAGCGGCGCAGCCGGGGGACCATCGTCTCCACGGTGACCGTCATCCTGCCGTCCGGGGTCGGGTTCGTGTTCAGGCCGGTGAAGACGTTCATGCCGCGCAGCGCGGCGGCCTCCAGGGAACTGTCCGAACCCGCCGTCGACCACAGCGGCACCCGCCGCTGCACCGGGCGCGGCCAGACGTTGAAGTTGGCGACCTCGGCGTCCTGCAGGAACCCGGCCTGCATCGGCCGCAGGTCGGCCTTGGCCACCGGGAAGTCGACCTGGTGCAGGATGCCGTCGATCAGGTCGACCGCGTGGTCCTGGGCGGCGCGCTCGGCGTAGCGGCCGAGGCCGACCTCGAGCCGCCCGCCGGAGAGCACGTCGATCATGGCGAGCTGCTCGGCGAGTTCCACCGGGTGATGCCACAGCGGGATGTTGACGCCCGACAGGATCCGGGCCGTCTTCGTCCGGGCGGCGAGCGCGGCCATCATGATCACCGGGTGCGGCATCGGCGAGGACGGGCCGAAGTGCTCCGGCAGGCTGACCGCGGCGTAGCCGAGGCGCTCCGCCTCGACGCAGTGGTCGAGGTAGCCGCGGTAGACCGCGGCCGCGGTCTCCCCGTCCCACTCCTCCGGCTCGCGCGAGCCCGGCGGCGAGTACGTGATGTTGTCCCAGTAGATGAACTTGACGGTGTTCGGGTCGTCCGCGAGCGCACTCACACTCCAGCACCTTCCTTATCCGTTCGGGCGATGGCGTCGGGCCGCCGGCGCGGGGCGGGTTCACACGCCGGCGGCCGCATCTGAAGCTTGGCCGCCCGGTGCGGGCGCCGGCATCCTCGACGTTGCTCGACTCTCGACTGCTCGACTCTCGACTGCCTGACTACCGGCTGCTCGGCTGCACCGGGCCCGACAGCTGCGGGGATCGGCGGGACCGGCGGGTCAGCCAACCCTGATCTCGCCGCGCGACCGCAGCCCCGCGCTGTACGCGTTGTAGTCGTCCAGCAGGCTCTCGGCCTCGTCCGCGGCCTGCTCGAAGCGCTTCTCGGGCGCGGCGCCGTCGGCGAGCACGTCGCGCATCGCCCGCACGAGCACCTCCTGGATCGAGGCGAGGTCGCCGACCAGCGCGCCGCGCGCGGCCGGGGATCCGTCGGTGGCGTCCAGCTGCCGCAGTGCGACGCGATGGTGCGGCCCCCGGGCGAACCAGCCCTCGCCGTCGAGCAGCCGCGTCGCGGACCGGGTGATCGGGATGAACCCGGTCTCCTGGTGCCGCCGGGCCGCGTTGGCCGGGTTGTTCAGGTACTGCATGAAGGCGAGCGCGCCGTCCCGGGTGGCCTCGTCGAGGCCTGAGGCGAGCCAGAGCGCGTCGCCGCCGACGACGCTGCCGGCGTAGGGCGCTGCGCCGTTGTAGGGCAGCCGGCAGGCCAGCGCGGCGAAGCCGCCCTGTGCGCCGGCCCGGATCATCCGCTCGGCCTCGACGGAGGTGGTCATCGCCATCGCGACCCGCTGCTCGGCGAAGGCCTGGAAGTTGGCGTCCCAGTCGAACGGGCCCTGATAGAGGTAGTGGCCCTCCCGGTGCAGGTCGAGCCACCACCGGACGTACGCCATCAACTGCGGGGAGCTGAACAGGACCCTGCGGGCGCGGGCGGCGCGGCCGTTGTCCCCGTCGACGAGCAGGGCGCCCTGCTGGGCGAGGGCCTGCTGGAAGAACCAGCCGTGGTTCGGCCAGCTGATGGTCGGGCCGCGGTCCCCGCGCATCCGGCGGACGGCCGCGCACGCGGCCGAGACCTCGGCCCACGTGCGCGGGGGGCGCAGCACGCCGGCGGCCTGCAGCATGCTGAGATTCACGTAGCACAGGGTGGTCGAGGTCAGCAGCGGCATCGCGGCCGCCGCCCCGGCGAACCGGTAGTAGTCGCGGGCCGCCGGCACGATGTCGTCGAAGACGACCGGCTCGCCGAGGATCTCGCGGCGCCCGCCGAGGGCCCGCCCGACCGAGGTGAACAGCGGCCGGCCGGCGGCGTCGGTCGCGTCCCTGGCCTCCTGGGCCGAGGTGTAGAAGTACTGCGCGATCGTCGGAGGGCGCCCGGCGAGGGCTGCCCGGTGGACCTGCCCGGCCAATTCCAGCCAGTCGTGGCCGCGCACCTCGACCCGGTAGCGCGGATGCGCCCGGCCGAACTGCTCGGCCTGCTCGGTGATCCGGCGCAGGAACAAGGGCATGAAGGGGTACTCGGGCACCCACATCTCAAGGGCGATCCGCCCCGCGGCGCCGGACCTCGCGCCGCCGTCGATCGAAGAGCTCTCCATCGTCGCCTCCCGGGAAGCCGCGCTGCCTGCGTTCCACGCTGGACCGCGGGCCCGGCCCGCTCCACTTCACGCGTGCGCTGTGGCCACGGGCGCTGCGCAAGCTCGGAGACGCGACGTCCGCCCGCTGATGCCAAGGTCGGCAGTGCGGACCGGAACGCCAGCACGGCCTGCGACCCGCCCTCCGGCCCAGCGCCCGTCCGGGCGCCCCGGTCGCGGCCCGGTATCCGGCCGCACGGCGGCCGGACCACCGAGATTGGGAGAAACACCGTGACCGCAACGGATGAGCACGTGTTCGACGACCTGCGGATCGACCATGTCGGCTTCTATGTACAGGACGCGCAGGCGCAGGCCGGATGGCTGTCGCGGGGGCTCGGCCTCGAGGTCTACAGCACCTCGGCGCCCCGGCCCGGCGGACCGCCGGAGCGCGCGGTCGCGGTGGGGCGGGCGGGCATCCGCTTCCTGCTCACCCAGCCGCTCAGCGAGGAGCACCCCGGCAGCGCGCTCCTCGAACGCCACGGCGACACCCCGGCCGACATCGCGCTGACCGTCCCGGACGCGGCCGCCGCGTTCGCCGAGGCGGTCCGGCGCGGCGCCCGGCCGGTCACGCCGCCGGCCCGGCACGGCGCCCTGATGACCGCGACCATCGCAGGCTTCGATGACCTGAGCCACACCTTCGTCCAGCGCGCGGCGGGCTCCCCGGCGCTCGCGCTGCCGGGCCAGCAGCCGGTGCCCCAGGCGCGCTGGACCGGCGAGGGCACCCTGCTCGAGCGGGTCGACCACTTCGCGGTGGCCACCGAGCCGGGCCGGATCGACGACGCGGTCGCGTTCTACCGGGACGTGCTCGACTTCGAGCTGATCTTCGTCGAGCGGATCGAGGTCGGCACCCAGACGATGATCACGAAGGTGGTGCAGAGCCGCTCGCGCGACGTGACGTTCACCCTGGTCGAGCCGGCGCCGGCGCCGGTCTCCAGCCATCTGGAGCAGTTCCTGAAGAGCCACGGCAGCGGCGGGGTGCAGCACATCGCCTTCCACACCTCCGACATCATCCGCTCGGTGGAGACGATCAGCGGCAACGGCGTGGAGTTCCTGGCCGCCCCGGGCAGCTATTACGACCTGCTGGCCCGGCGGCTCACCCCGAAGCGGCACGGGACCGGCGAGCTGCGCCGCTGCGACATCCTGGTCGACCAGGACCACGACGGCCAGCTCTACCAGATCTTCACCCGTTCGGTGCACCCTCGGGACACCCTCTTCTTCGAGGTGATCGAGCGCGCCGGGGCCCGCTCCTTCGGCAGCGGGAACATCAAGGCCCTGTACTCCGCGGTGGAGCGCGAGCACGAACGCGACCGGGATCCGCGCTGAGTGTCGAACCGGGCCGTCCGGCTACGACCTACCAGGTGTGGGACCGCCCGCCGCCGCGGCGCCGAGAGACGAGGGAGCCACTTCCGGTGAAGTACATGCTGTTGATCGAACTGGACCCCGAGCTGTGGAACGGGATGTCGGAGACCGAGCAGAACGAGGTCTTCACCGACCACGGCGCGTTCGTCGAGGCGGTCGAGAGCAGCGGGGAGCTGGTGGCCACCGAGGCCCTCACCGACCCCTCCAACAGCGCCGTGGTCCGCGTCCGCGACAACGTCCGCCGCATCACCGAGGGCCCCTTCGTCTCGGCCGGGGAGTTCGTGGCCGGCTACTACGTGGTCGACGTCGAGACCCGCGAACGCGCCCTGGAACTGGCCGCGATGATCCCCGATGCCCGCTTCAGCGCCATCGAGGTCCGCCCCGTCATGGGCCACGGCGGCACCGAGCTGTGAATCCAGCCGCCGGGCCCCCACCTCCGCCGATCCCCGGCCGTCGCCTCACCGCCGGCCGGGGATCCGCGGCGTGGGCACCGCGGATCCCCGGCCCTCTCGACCCGGCTCAGCGCAACGAGTACTCGACCAGCTCCGGCGACGCACTCGCGCCGACGCCCGGCGAGCCCGCCCCGATCAGCACGCTGTTCCCGACCACCGCCGGCGGCGAATTGATCCCCGCCGGCTGCTCGGCCGTCCACAAGACGCCACCGGTCCTGGTATCGAGCGCGTACACGGTCCCGTCGAAGCTGCTGGTGAACAGCACGTCGTTGACCACGGTCGCCGCGCCGAGATCCATCTGTGGGAACGTGCGCTGCCACACCACCCGCCCGGTGCGCACTTGGACCGCCTCGATGCCACCGGTGGCTATAGCGGTGTTCGGGTACGTAAACGACGACGACGTGAATATGGACGGATCATCGACCCACGGCACGAACAGCAGCCCGTCCGCCACCGCCATCGGCGTCTCAACGCCTCCGAGGACGCCCGGGTAGACCTCGATCGGCGTGTCAGGCAACTGTCCCGTGTCGTTCTGGTGCTTGCCGACGGACAGCGTCCACAACACCTTGCCGTCGTCGGCCCGGAACGCGAGCACCTGGCCGTTCTTCCCCGCCCCCACCACGATCTCGGTGCGCGCGCCGCCGACCTCGGCATACGTGACGACCGGCGAGTCTTCGAAGTCGTAGTCGCGCAGGTCGTGCGGCACCACCTGGTGGTACCACAGCAGCTTGCCGGTCCGGCCGTCCAGGGCGACCAGCGAGTCGGTGTAGAGGTTGTCGCCGGGTCGGCTGGAGCCGTCAGGGTACTGCGCCGTGCCGCCGATGGGAGCCGGGTTGCCGGTGCCGAAGAAGACCCGGCCCGCGCTGTCGACGGCGGGCGGGTACCAGGTGCCGCCGCCGCTGTTGACCGCGGCGTTGCCCCAGAGGTAGCCGTCCTTGACGGTGTTGAACTGCCAGCGGATCGCTCCGGTGTGCACGTCGAGGGCGTAGATGGTGCCCATCGCGCCGGCGGCGTAGGTGGAGAACGTGGTCGGGACGGTGGACACGACGACGTTGCCGCCGACGACCTGCGGCACGACGTCGATTCCGCCCTGGTCGCCCTGGACGAGGACCTTCGACCACACCAGTGATCCGTCCTGCGCGTCGAGCGCGAAGGCGCCGTCGACCGTCGTGCCGAACACCATCCCGCCGGCCAGGGCCAGCCCGTTGGGACCCGGCGTCGGGCTGTTGAAGTCGTGCTCCCACTTGAGGGCGCCGGTGCCGCGGTCGAGCGCGTACACATCGGAGTCGACGTTGATCAGGTAGACGGTGCGGCCCACCGCGACCGGGGCCGCCACGAGCTGCCCGGCGAAGGTCGGCGGCGCGGTCAGCGGGAACTCCCAGGTCTGCGACAGCCGTGCCACATTGGCGCTGTCGATCGCGGAGTTCGTGGTCGCGCGGGTGTTCTGCAGGTCGCCGTTGGAGCTGGGCCAGTCGGTGCCGTGCGGCGGGTGGAGGCTCGTGGCCGCCGCGGCCGGGGCGGCCGGGGCGGCGGAACCGTCGGCGGGAAGGGCGGCGAGCGGCGCGCAGAGCACCGCCGCGACGAGCGCGTACCGCAGGCTGCCGCGCGCGGCCCGGCCGCGCGCGAACGCGCCGGGGAGATCGGTCATGTCCTGCCTTTCCGTGGGTCGGTTCCAGAGCGGGACGGGAGAAACCACGGGAGCGGGCGAAACCGCGGGGGCGGTCAGTGGTGGTACTGGCCCGCGTTGACGTCGAGGCACTGTCCGGCGACGGCGCCGGCCAGTTCGGAGAAGAGGAACGCGATCACGTCCGCGACCTGGTCGGCGGTGGGCAGCCGGCGCAGGTCGGTCTCGGCGGCGATCTCGTCGTAGACCTGGGCGGGGTCGACCCCCCGCTCCTCGGCCAGCCGCGCGAAGTACTGCCGCATCGCGTCCGCCCAGATGTAGCCGGGCGCGACCGAGTTGACCCGGATCCCCTCGGGCCCGAGCTCGGTCGAGAGGGTCTGGGCGAGGGCGAGCAGGCCGGCCTTGGCCATCTTGTACGGCCCGAAGGTCCGCTGGGACCGGCGGACCGTGATGGAGTTGACCATGACCACGGAGCCGCGGCTCTCGGCGAGCGCGGGCTTGAAGACCCGGACCAGCTCCAGCGCGGAGTAGAGGTTGGTGTCGAGCGCGGTCCGGACCCCGTCGGGCCCGACGTCGACCAGGTCCCCGAACGACGGATTCTCGAAGGCGCTGCTGACCAGCGCGTCCACCCGGCCGAACTCGGCGAGCGCGGCCTCGGCGAGGCCCGCGCAGTCCTGCGGCCGGGTCACGTCGGCCGGCACGGCCAGCGCGCGGCGCCCGGCCCGCTCCACCTCGGCGGCGACCTCCTTGAGCCGGGAGCCGGTGCGGGCGGCCAGCACCACGTCCGCGCCGTGGTGCGCGCTGCGCACCGCGACGGAGCGGCCGAGGCCCGGCCCGACACCGCAGACGACGACGACCTTGTCCTTCAACAACACGGGTGCTCCCCTCGTCGGATCCCCGCGCGGGCGCGCGGGTGCGCAGTTGTTCAGTCGTTGAGCAGTTCGTTGCGCACGGCGCGCAGGTCGGCGAAGTCCGTCAGGTCCGGGACGGTCCAGCCGGCCAGGTCGTACTCGGCCATGCACTGGTCGGCGAACGCCTTGTAGCCGTCGAGCTCCCCGGAGGCGATCTGCGCGTACAGCAGCTCGATCCGGGTGTTCTCGTGGTTGCCGGCGTAGTTGAGCTCGTACAGCTCGTGCCGGCCGCCGAACTCGGTGCCGACCGCGTCCCACAGCAGCTTCATCACCTTGACCCGCTCGACCGCGCCGGTGCCGTCGGAGCCGCGGACGAAGCGCTCCAGGTAGCGCGAGAGCTGCGGGTTGGCGAAGTCCTCGGCGCTGGAGTTGACGTAGATCAGGCCGCCCGCCACGTCCTGCAGGATGATCTGACGGATCCTCGGGTAGCCGATCTGCATGAACCAGCGGTAGGCCATCCCGTAGCGCGGATTGGGCAGCACGGCGCCGCCGTGCCAGTCGACCGGATTGCGCGCCGCCGCGTCGGACAGGCCCCAGAACAGGTTGCGCCACGCCAGGACCTCGCCGAGCCGGCTCTGCACGCCCCGGTACCCGTCGGTCCCGGTGATCTCCAGGGCCTTGGCCAGCAGGCCGGCCAGGAACTCGAGCTTCACCGCCAGCCGGACGCAGCCGTGGAAGGTGAAGCGCTCCATGAAGCCGGACCGGCCGGCGAAGAGCCTGACCTTGTCCACGTCCCCGTAGATGAACACGTTCTCCCAGGGGATCAGGACCTTGTCGAGCACCAGGATGGTGTCGTTCTCGTCCAGCCGCGAGGAGAGCGGGTAGTCGAACGGGGAGCCGGCCAGCGCGGCGGCGACGGCGTAGGACGGCCGGCAGATCAGCTTCACGCCGGGCGCATCCATCGGCACGGTCGCCACGAGGGCGTACTGCCGCTTGCCGATGGGCAGGCCGTAGTGCGCGATGAAGTTGTAGTGGCACAGCGCCGAGCCGGTCGCCACGGCCTTGGCCCCGCTGACCACCAGCCCCGCGTCGGTCTCCTTCTCCGCGTGCACGAACACGTCCGCGACCTGGTCCGGCGGCCGGCTGCGGTCCACCGGCGGGTGGACGATCGCGTGGTTCCAGTACAGGACCTTCTCCTGCGACGCGCGGTACCAGCGCCGGGCGTTGTCCGCGAACGGCTCGTAGAACTGCGCGTTGGCACCGAGCGTGCCGAGGAACGAGCCCTTGTAGTCGGGGCTGCGGCCCATCCAGCCGTAGCCCATCCGCGCCCAGTACGCGATGGCCTGCTGGTCGGCGACCAGGTCGTCCGCACCGCGCGGGGTGGTGAAGAAGCGGTGCGTGTAGCCGCGCCCGCCGTCGGCGTCGACCGGTGCGGTCAGCACCCTGCGACCCTCCTCGCTGTGCAGCGAGTCGTAGAGCCGAGCGGTCATCCGGACCGCGTTGCGGAACGCGGGATGGGAGGTCACGTCCTTGACGCGGGCGCCGAACACGTAGACCTCACGGCTGTCGCGCACGCTCTCGACGTACTCGGCACCGGTCAGGGGCGTGGTTCCGGGTCCGGTGTCGGTTCCGGGTCCGGTCTCGGTTCCGGGTCCGGTCTCGGCTTCGGGGCGGTCGCCGGCGGCGATGCCGTCCGCGGCCGGCTGCTCCCGCTGCGCCATCGGTGGGTTCCTTCCCGTCGAGCGTGCGGCCGGAGGCGGCGAATCCGGGTGCCCGGGGGAACGGCCGCCGCGGTCCACCTTCGCAGCCGCGCCGGCGGCCCGGCTTCTCCGGAGTTGCTCTGTTCGCACGGCGCCGCGGCCCGTCGCCGAATGCGCAATCTGGAAGAAGCCGGGGCGGCCGGGCGATGCGACGGTGGCCGGACCGGCGCGTGCGCGGGAGTCCGACGCCGTCGGCCTAGACCCCCAGGGACGGGACGAGGAGCCGAAAATGACCCAGTATTCCGATGCCGACGCCGACACCCGCGTCCGGCCCGGGGCGGCGCCGGACGGGCGGCCCGCCGCACCGCGGCGGCGGTGGTGGCGCAGCCCGTGGGGGCTGGCCGCACTGGCGCTGCTGGCGGCCGCGGTGGTGTTCAACCTCGTCTACGCGCTGCCGCGCTACCTGCAGTTCAACCCCAAGCTGTCCCGGATCCCGCTCGACCCGGCCTTCCCCCCGCACTTCGGCGTGCTGGTCGTGCACGTCGTCGCGGGCAACCTGGCGTTGGTGACGATGTTCATCCAGCTGGTGCCGTGGATCCGGCGCAACCACCCGCGGATCCACCGGATCAGCGGCCTGGTCTACATGGTCGGCGGGGTGCTGCCCACGGCGGCGCTCGCGCTGGTGCTGCTCCCCTACTCGACGGCCCCGATCGGCAACGTCGGCCTGTTCACCATGGCGGTCCTGTGGCTGGGCACCACCGCGATGGGCTACGTCAGGATCCGGCAGCACCGCTACGCGGAGCACCGCAAGTGGATGCTCTACAGCTTCGCGCTGGCGCTCGGCACCTCCTGGGGCCGGATCATCAGCGTGCTGGAACAGCACTTCCCCGCGATCAACATCAACATCGAGGTCTTCCTGGAGATCTCCGGCTGGCTCGGCTGGGTCGTCAACCTGGCCCTGGTCCAGATCTGGCTGGAGATCACCGCGAAGCGGGTGACCGAGGCCTCGCTCGTGCCGCGTCGCCCCCGCAAGGCGGCGCGCCCGGCGCCGGAGGGCGTCTCGTCGTAGACACGGCGAAGCGGCGCACCGCGGCGGCGGGTCCCGATCCCCGCCGCCGCGGTGCGCCGCCGGCCGGCGCCCGGCCGTTCAGCGCAGCGGGCGTATGAAGGCGCGTATGTCCTCGACGAGAGACGCCGGCTGCTCCAGGGCGGCGAAGTGGCCGCCGCGGTCGAACTCGGTCCAGCGGGCGAGCGTGGGCAGCAGGGGCTCGGCGAAGGCGCGGACCGGGCGGACCGCGTCGGCGGGGAAGGCGGCGACGGCGACCGGGGCGGAGACCTGCCACGGCCCGACCCAGGTCCGGAAGAACGTGGCGTTCAGGTGGTTGGACTCGTAGTAGAACTGCGCGCTGGGCCCGGCGCTCGCGGTGAACCAGTAGAGCGAGACGTCGGTCAGGATGCGGTCGCGGTCGACCGCGTCCTCGGGCGCCTTCTCCGAGTCGGTCCACTCCTTGAACTTCTCCACGATCCAGGCGAGCTGGCCCACCGGCGAGTCGGTCAGCGCGTAGGCGAGCGTCTGCGGGCGGCTGGACTGCAGGTGGCGCCAGCCGGCGCCGTCCTGCTCGAAGTGCTGCGCGAAGGCCAGCCGCGCCGTCTCGGGCTCGGTCAACCCGGGCCAGGTCCGCGGGTCCTCGGGCGGCACGGCGACGAACATGCTCAGGTGGATGCCCGCGACGTGCTCCGGGTCCGCCAGCGCGGTCTGCAGCGAGACGGGCATGCCCCAGTCGCCGCCCTGCACGAAGTACCGGGTGTATCCGAGCATTGCCATGAGCTCGGCCCATGCGGCGCCGGTCCGGCGGGTGTCCCAGCCGGTCTCGGCCGGGACGCCGGAGAAGGCGTGGCCGGGCAGCGAGGGGATCACGAGGTGGAACGCGTCGGCCGCGGTCCCGCCGTGCGCCTCGGGATCGGTGAGCGGCCCGATCACGTCGAGGAACTCCACGAAGGAGCTGGGCCAGCCGTGGGTCAGGACCAGCGGCACGGCGTCGGCGTGCTTCGAGCGGACGTGCAGGAAGTGCACGTCAAGGCCGTCGATCGCGGTGATGAACTGGGGATGGCGGTTCAGCTCGGCCTCGGCGCGGCGCCAGTCGTAGTCGCCGCGCCAGTACTCGGCCAGGTCCCTGAGGTAGTCCGTCGGGACGCCGCGCTCCCAGCCGGGCACCGGCGGCGCCGCGGGCCAGCGCGTGGCCGCGATGCGCCGGCGCAGGTCATCGAGGGCTGATTGCGGGATGTCGATGGTGAACGGGCGCATGGGGCCTCCTGCCGAGTGGGTCGAAACATCGCTGCATGGTCGGGGTACGCGTACGCCCGCGCCCTGAGACACCGGGACACGGCGGCGTCCCGCGGCACGGACGCGGATACGGATACGGATACGGATACGGATACGGATACGGGTGGCGGCGGGAGTCAGCGCGCCGCAGCGGCGGACGTGCCGGCATCGCTGCGCTCCGCGGCGCCGTCCGGGACGGCGGCCCGCCCGCCGTTGCGCACGACGCTCGCGATCCGGTCCGGGCGCATCAGCGCGTACGGCGGATCGATCAGGCCGGCGACCCGGATGAACGCGTTGGTCAGTCCGGAGTCGTGGACCGCGGCGCGCTGGAGCCGCGCGACGTAGGCGTTGATGAAGCGGACCCTGGCCGTGCGCCGGCCCTCGACGCCCGCGTAGCCCAGGTCGCCGCCCGCCGAGACCGCCCAGGGCGCGGCGATGTGCTTGGCCGCGTCGCGGAAGAACGCGGTCGCCTGCGGCGCAGTGCCCTGAGACAGGTGCCGGTCCAGGACGAGCGATTCCAGCGCGGCCACGGTCATGCCCTGCGCGTAGATCGGGTTGAAGCTGCACATCCCGTCGCCGAGCACGAGCAGTCCCCCGGGGAACCGCGCCAGCAGCTCGTAGCGCCGCCGCACGCTGGCCGGATAGCGGAAGCCCACGGCGTCGTCGAGCGGCTCGGCGTCCCGCACGGCCCGGTGGATGTCGGGGACGGGGATCGACGCCGCGAAGTCCAGGAAGCCGTCCGGGTCCGTCGGCGGGTGGTCGCCGAGCATGCCGGTCAGCGAGAGTTCGACCCGGTTGCCCTCGCCGGGCAGCCGGTAGAAGAACGCGCCGCGCGGGTGGCTCGGCGTGGCGGCCGGGATGATCGCCAGCTCCTTGCCGAAGGGGTCGGCGTCGAGGCGGAAGTGCCGGGTGGCGTAGCCCAGGTCGATCCGCACCCGCTGCTCCGCGGGCCGGGCGTAGCCGTGCTCCTCCAGCCACACCGGGGTGCGCGAGCCGCGGCCGGTGGCGTCGACCGTGAGGTCGGCCTCGAGCGTCTCCTGCGTCCCGCCGGCGCCGCGCCGGATCCGGACGCCGGTCACGCGGCTGGAGTCCGGCGTGAACGCCAGGCCCGCGATGTCGCAGCCCTCGATGAAAGTCACGTTCGCCAGCGCGCGCACCCGCTCGCGGACGTGGTATTCGAGCACCGGCCGGGTCGCCGGGACCGAGATCAGCCCGGACGCGGCCGGGCGTAGCCGCAGGCCGTTGAAATACCAGCGGATGTCGCCGTTGAGGTCGCCGGGGCGCACTCCGGCGGCGACCAGCTCGTCGGTCAGCCGGGGGAACAGCGCTTCGAAGATCTGGTGGCCGCGGGCCACCAGCCCGTGCGCGTGCCGCCCCTGCGGCACGCCCCGGCGCGCGCCGGTCACCCCGGTCAGGTCGTCGCGCTCGACGACCGTCACGTCCCGGTAGTGGCCGGACAGCACGCGGGCGGCAAGCAGCCCGGCCATGCCGGCGCCCAGCACGATCGCCCGGTCGCCGACCCGGTCGCGTCCCTGATCACCCATCGCGGTCGCCTCTCTCAAGCCCTGCGGACTGGCGTGCGGCCGCCGGGCCGGCACACCTCGGATCAGAGCCCTGCGAACATGGGAACCGCGTCCACGACCTCGCCGGGCGGCCGCCGCCCCACGTGGGACGCCGGCCGCGGGGCCGCACGGGACGGCCGCGGGTGCTCCATCCGCATCCTGATCCCGCCGGGTGAGGGCGGCACCTTCCCGATTGCGCTGCGGGCGACGCGCGCCGCGGGCGGCCCCGCGCCGGGCAACCCGGGAGATGCCCCCGCCCGCGACGGTCCGGGAAGCTCAGGGCACGCATCCCGCCGCCGGTCACCCGCCGCGCCGCGTCCAGACCCGCATCGCACGCGAGGAGAGGCCCGCCATGGACACCGCCGCCCTGCTCAGGCTCCGCGACGAAGTCTCCGGGGACGTCGTGCTGCCCGGCGACGAGCGCTACGGGGATCTGGCCCGGCTCATCGTGCACACCGGGCGCCCCGCGGCCGTGGTGCGCTGCCGGAGCACCGCCGACGTGGTCGCGGCGGTCCGCTCGGCCAGGGATCAGGGTCTGGAGATCTCGGTGCGCAGCGGCGGCCACAGCAACGCCGGGTACAGCACCAATGTCGACGGCCTGGTCATCGATCTGACCGAGATGAACGCGGTCGAGGTGCTCGATCCGGAGCGGCGGCTGGTGCGGCTGGGCGCCGGGGCGCGCTGGGCGCAGGTGGCGGCTGCACTGGCCCCGCACGGCCTCTCGATCACCTCGGGCGACACCGCGAGCGTCGGGGTCGGCGGCCTGCTGGTCGGCGGCGGCATCGGCTGGATGGTGCGCCGGTACGGCCTGGCGATCGACAACGTCGTCGGCGCCGAACTGGTCACCGCGGACGGCAGCGTCCTGCGCGCCGACGCGCGGGAGAACCCCGAGCTGTTCTGGGCGCTTCGCGGCGGCAGCGGCAACTTCGGCGTGGTGACCTCGTTCGAGGTGCGGGCCTGCCGGGTGAGCCGGGTGTTCTTCGGCACGCTGTACTTCCGGCCCGGGCAGACCCCGGCGGTTCTCAGGGCCATGACCCGGTACATGCGCACGGCCGTGCCCGAGCTGACCACGAGCGTCAAGATGTTCCCGACCTTCGGCGCAGAGGCGCCGCCGCTGATGGTGCTGGTCTGCTACGCCGGCGAGGACGCCGAGGCCGCGGCGCGCGCCATCGACCCGATCCGCGGGTTCGGCGACCTGGTCGACGACGATGTCAGCCTACGGACATATGGCGACATCCTGGCGGTCATCGACCCGCTGCCGCCGGGCTGGCAGCCGCGGGTGCGCAACCGCTTCGCCCCGGCCCTGCCGGAGCCGTGCCTCGACGCCGTCGTGCGCCACCACGGGCTGTTCTCCACCTTGTTCGTCGAGATCCGCTACCTCGGCGGCGCGATGGCCCGGGTGCCCGCGCACGCCACGGCCTTCGCACACCGCGACGCCGAGGCGATGATCATGGGGGTACTGCTCGGCTCCCCGCAGGACAACGAACCGCTGCTGCCCCGGTACGAGGAGTTCTGGCAGGAGCTGGCCCCCTACACCCGCGGCGCCTACACCGGCTTCCTGAGCGACCTGCTGCCGGCGGACCTCGACGCCGCGTTCCCCGAGCCCGCCCGCTCGCGGCTGGTAGAGGTCAAGCGTCGGTACGACGCGCAGAACACCTTCCACCTGAACCCCAACATCGCACCCTGACATCTGTGTGCCTTGACACCTGCGCGCCCGAACACCTGCGCACCCTGACATCCTCGCGCCCGCCATCGCCGTGCGCTGATACCGCCGCGCCCCGAGCTCATGCGTCCGGGCCGGGCGCCGGCTCGCTGCGCCGCAGCGAGCGAGCCGCTGCCCGCGGCGTGTCGCCCGCGCCGACGAAGAGTCCGGCCACCTGCGCGTCGAAACAGACGTCGGCGCCGTAGGGGTCGAACAGGTATCCGCCGAGCTCCAGGGTCACCACCCCGTGCAGCGCGGTCCACAGCTGGTGCGCGACGAGCCGCGCGTCGCCGGCGGCGAACCGGCCTGCGTCTATGCACAGCTGCACGGCGCCGACGAGGAGCTCCAGCGTGTACAGGCCGTGCCGCCGGTCCTCGTCGCCGAGGGAGAAGCCGGCCAGGTCCGAGCCGCCGAACATGACGCGGTACAGATGCGGGTGGTCGACGGCGTTGCTCCGGTAGAGCCGGCCGAGCGCGGCCACGTCCGCCACCGGGTCGTCGCTCGCGCCGACCTCGGACATCCGCCGGTGCAGCCGCGCGAAGCCCTCGTATACCAGGGCCCTGACCAGGTCGTCCATCCCGCCGAAGTACGTGTAGACGGCCATGGTGGAGACGCCCAGCTCCCCGGCCAGGCGGCGGGTGGTCAGCCCGGCCGGGCCGGCCTCGGCGAGGATCGCCGCCGCGGTCTCCAGCAGGGTGTTGCGCAGATCCGGCTGCGCAGGACGCGGGCTCACCGTTGACGTACCTCCTCGGCCGCAGTAATCATACACTTGGACAGAACATCGTTATGTAACAACGATATGCAACGCGGACGAGTGATGACGACCTCTGCGATCGCCGCCCGGCCGGGCCCCGCCCCGTGCTCCCTGCCCGTCCGGGGCCGGCTTCCCGAACTCCTCGACGGCCTCTTCCTGCGGATCGGGCCCGCCGCCACGGACCGCGGCCCGCTGTGCGGCGATCCGCTGCTCGCGGCGCTGCGGATCCGCGACGGCCGCGCCTGGTTCACGACCCGGCTGGTGGACACCGACCGGGTCTGCCGGGCGCGCGGTGCGCTGCCGTCCTGCGGGCCGCGCCGCGGGCTGTCGGACGAGGCCAACGCGGGCGTGATCCGGCACGCCGGCCGCCTGCTCGCGCTCGGCGACGCCGGGGTGCTGCCCTACGAACTGGCGGCGGACCTGTCCACCCGGGCCCGCCACGACTTCGACGGGACGCTGCCACGGGGGTTCTCGGCGCACCCGGAGTGCGATCCGGTCACCGGCGAACTCTTCGCCGCGGCCTACTACCACGAGTCTCCGTACGTACAGCATCTCATCGTGGACGTGGGGGGCCGGGTGCGAAGCGCTGAGCCGATCTGGCTGAAGAACGCCTCGATGATGCACGCCTACTCGCTGACCGAGCACTACGCGGTGCTCTACGACCTGCCGGTCACGTTCAACCCGGCCGCCGCCGCGGCGGGCGCGCGCATCCCGTACACCTGGGACGACGCGCACGGCGCGCGGATCGGCGTGCTGCCCCGGGAGGGCGGCGACGCGGACGTCCGCTGGCTCGACGTCGATCCCTGCTACGTCTTCCACCCGATGAACGCCTTCGAGACCCCGGACGGGCGCGTCGTGCTCGACGTCGTGCGGCACGAGCGGGCCTTCGACCGGGACCGGACCCGCCCCGGCGAGGCGCCGCCGGCGCTCTGGCGGTGGACCGCGGACCTCTGCCGGGGAAGCGTGACCGAGCAGCAGACCGATGACCGGGTGCAGGAGTACCCGACCGTCGACGGACGCTACCGGGGCCGTCGCCACCGCTTCGGATTCACCGCCGAGGCGGCCCGGAGCAACCGCCCGTACGGCGGCAGCGCGCTGTTCGCACACGACTTCGCCGCCGCGAGTACCGCAGTGCACGACTTCGGGCCGGGGCGCGAGGTGGGCGACCCGGTCTTCGTCCCGCGCGCCGCCGACGCACCGGAGGGCGACGGCTGGATCATGGCGTACGTCCACGACGCCGGCGCCGGCACCACCGAGCTCGCGGTCCTCGACACCGCCGACTTCTCCGGGGAGCCGGCGGCCGTGGTCACGCTGCCGGCGACCGGGCCGCGCGGCTTCCACTCCGCCTGGATCGCCGGCCTCTGAGCTCGTCCGACCGGGCGTCGGCGTCACCACGCCAGCGGCGTCTCCCGGGCCAGGACGCTGGCGCGCAGCAGGTCGAGGTAGTCGGCGACCATCGCGGCGATCGTGGCCTCGCCGAACAGGTTGGTGTTGTACTGGATCGCGGCCACCAGGTCTCCGGCGGCGTCGAAGTTCAGCGTCCACAGCTCGCCGTTCGGCACCTCGCCGCCCACCGGCTGGCTGCGCAGCCGCCGCCGGACCTCGGTGTACTCCAGGTCGCCGACCAGGTTCCCGTGCAGCAGGTACGGGAACGGGAAGACCTGGAAGACGCAGCCGGCCCCGGTGTCGGCGAGCACCGGCTCCATCAGCCGCGGGGCCTCGTCGAGGATCCGGCCCATGTCGTGCGCGTAGGCCTCGGCGCAGCTGTTGCGGACCCGGTCGGCCAGCTCGCCGAAATCCCGGCAGCCGGCCAGCTGCACCCGGATCGGCAGGATGTTGATGAACATCCCAACGGTGTTCTGGACGTCCTCGCCGCGGCGGCCGGAGGTGAAGGTGGGCACGACCAGGTCGGTCTCCCCCGTCATCCGGTGCGCCAGCCGCATGAACGCGGCCAGCAGCACCATGAACGGCGTGCAGCGGCGCGCCCGGGCGACCTCGAGGACGGCCGTGACGGTCTTCTCCTCGACCAGGAACCGGTGGATGGCGGTGGACTCGGGCAGGCCGGCCGACTTGGGGTGGTCCGTCGGCACCGCGAAGACCTTCGCGCCGCGCAGGGCCTGCCGCCAGTAGGCCCGCGACCGCTCCGCCGCGGGATCTGCCGCCGCGGCCCGCTGGCGCAGCACGAACTCGCGGTACGGGAGCGCCGCCGGCAGCCCGCCGACGTCGAAGCCGCGCCGCACAGCGTAGAAGTGGGCGAGGTCCCGGATGATCAGCCGGACCGACCAGCCGTCCCCGGCCAGGTGGTGCACGATCAGCACCAGGACGTGGTCCGCGCCGCCGAAGCGGCCGAGCAGACCCCTGATCAGCGGGAACCGCTGGGAGCTTATGGTGCCGGACTCCACCTCGGTGATCAGGTCGTCGACGGCCTCGTCCCGCCGGCCGGGCTCCACGTGCGACAGGTCGCGCACCTCGATCGGTACCGGCCCGGGCGGCAGCACCCTCTGGTACGGGGGCCCGTCGTCGCGCACGATCTGCGTGCGCAGCGCCTCGTGCCGGACCACCACGTCGGCGAGCGCCGCGCGCAGCGCCTGTTCGTCGAGCTCGCCGTGCAGCCGCCAGCCGTGCACGATGTGGCTGCGCGGGCCGAAGGGACCCTCCTCGTCTCCCTGGTCGTAGGCGCAGATGAACTGCTGGGTGAATGACAGCGGAATCCGGTCCACGGCGGATCCTTCCTGTTCGGGGCACAGGAGTGAAGTACCGTGCCGGCACCGCGGCACTCACCTTCCGCCGTGCCGAGAGCGCCGCGCGCCGCTGGGCACGGCGGGAGAAGTCCGCCGCCCGCGCGGCTGCCAGCCTGGGCAGAAGACTGAACCGAGTCCGGGGAGCGCGCCCACATGACCTTCGACCGCACGGCTCCCGCTCCGGGATTTCCGCCGCCGCCCGAGCCGGGCCTGACCCCGGCCGAGGTTATCGCCCGCGCCGAGGCGATCGCCCCGGCCCTGGCGGAGCGCCAGGCGGAAACCGAGAAGCGCACCTACTACGCCCCCGAAACGCACGCCGCATTCTCGGAGGCCGGCTTCTACCGGATCCTGGTGCCCCGGCGCTACGGCGGCTACGAGTTCGGCCTCGACACGTTCCTGCGCGTCGCCATGGCGCTCGCCCGCGGATGCCCGTCGACCGGTTGGATGTTCTGCCTCGGCGCGACGCACGCGCTGCAGGCGGCAACCCTGTTCGACGCGCAGACCCAGGCCGAGCTGTTCCGGGAGGGCGAGTTCATCTGCCCCGCGACCATCGTGCCGGCCGGCACGGCCGAGCGCGCAGGCAACGGGGACTGGATCCTCACCGGCACCTTTCCGTACTGCTCGGGATCGCCGTACGCGACGCACTTCCTCGGGCACACGCTGGTCTCGCGGAGCGCCGGCGAGCCGCCCGAACCCATGCTCTTCATCGCGCCACGCAGCGAGTGGCACCGGCTGGACGACTGGGGCAGCCAGCTCGGCCTGAAGGGCAGCGGCTCACACAGCATCCGGTTCGACGGCGGCCGGATCCCCGGGCGCTTCGCCCTGCCGGGCACGCACATGAGCGAAGTCGACGTCGCCGCGACGCCGGGCCGCGCCCTGCACGGCAACCCGGAGTACGGCGGCGGGCCGCTGAGCCTGATGCTGCTCGAAGTCAGCGCACTGGCGGTCGGTATGGCGAAGGGCGCGCTGGATGCCTATGGAGAGCTCATGCGGGAGCGCACCACCCTGTTCCCGCCGATCGTCCCCCGCTCGCAGGACCCTGACTACCAGTGGTGGTACGGGCAGGCCGCCGGGATGATCTACGCCGCGGAGGCCGCCGTGCTCGACGCGATCCGGCAGTGGAGCGGCCTGTGCGCGCTCGAACCGGGCGCCTTCGACCGGGAGCAGGACCTGCGCCTGGCCATGATCTGCCGGGAGGCGCTCCGCCTGGCCTGGCAGGCCGTCGAGTCCCACCTGTTCCCCACGGCCGGATCGAGCGCGGTGCGCGAGGGCCAGCGGATCGAGCGGGTGTGGCGGGACATGTCGACGATGCACAGCCACGCCGGCATCGGCGTGCTGCTGGCCTCGGTCGCCACCCGGGAGTTCGCCCGGACCCGGTTCGGCATTGGACAGGACGCGTCGTGACCGCACCCCGGACCGAGCCGCGCCGAGGAGTGTCTGCGGTCGCCGCCTTCTTCTCTCCCCTCTCCCCCTTCTCCCGGCGTGCCGAATCAGTGTCCTTTCCCGCACGTGTCCCGCCCCCGCGGCCCGCCTGCGCAATGCGGGAGACGTCGGCGCCCGGACCGGATGCGACGATCGGCCCGAAGGGCGGCAGGACGCGGATACACCCGCCGCGCGCCGCCCGCCTCCCACCGAAGCGGTCCCGGCATCGAGCCGGGCGAGTGGTTACGGAGTCTCGATGAAGACCACAGCGACGCCCACGCGCGCGCAACTCGTCGGCCGGGCCGCCGACCTCGTCCCGGTCCTCGCCGCCCACGCGGTCTGGCAGGAGGAGAACCGCCGCCTCCACCCCGAGGCGGTCGATGCCATCGCCGACGCGGGCCTGCTGCGCATGCGCACGCCGGAGCGCTACGGCGGCTACGAGTCCGACATGACGACCGTCGTCGACGTCATCTCGCAGGTCGCGCTCGGGGACGGCTCGGCCGGCTGGACGCTCGCCGTGTGGGCGATCAGCGCCTGGATGACCGGCATGTTCCCGGACGAGACCCAGGACGAGGTGTTCGGCTCGGGCGACGTGCGGATCAGCGGGATCCTGAGCCCCGGCGCGGTGGCGGCGCCGGTGCCCGGCGGCGTCGTCGTCAACGGCCGCTGGGCGTTCAACTCCGGCGCGCTGCACAGCACCTGGAACACGAACGCCGCGGTGCTCGTCGGCGAAGGCGAGCCGCAGCCGGTCATGCTCATGCTCCCGCTCGCCGACCTGCAGATCGTCGACGACTGGCACACCGCCGGGCTGCGCGGGTCCGGCAGCGTCACGACCGTCGCCGCCGACGTGTTCGTGCCCGAACGGCGGCTGCTGCCGATGGGACCGGTGCTGCAGGGCCGTCACCGCTCCCTGCGCAACGCGGATTCCGCCATCTACAACGCACCGTTCATGCCGACCGCGTGCACCACGGTCAGCGCGCCGGCGTACGGCCTGGCCCGCGCGGCCAGGGCGGCGTTCCAGGAGCGGCTGCCCGGGCGGAAGATCTCGTACACGGCCTACGAGCACCAGTCCGAGGCCCCGCTGACCCACCTTCAGGTCGCCGAGGCCGCGGTGAAGGCGGACGAGGCCGGCTTCCACGTCCACCGCGCCGCCGGGCTGCTCGACGCCAAGACGGCGGCCCGCGAGCAGTGGACCGTCGAGGAGCGGGCCCGGATCCGCCTGGACATGGGGGCCGCCTGCCGGCGCGCCAAGGAGGCCGTCGACGTGCTCAGCCTCGCCAGCGGGGGCTCCTCGGTGTACCGGGACGTGCCGATCCAGCGGATCGCGCGCGACATCCAGACGGTCAACCTGCACTCGATCCTGCACCCGGACACCAACGACGAGCTCTACGGCCGGATCGCGTGCGGCCTCGAGCCCAACACCCTCTTCCTGTGACCGGCGCGCCGCGAACGGAGCCAGCCATGCAGCCCACCGACCGCTGCCCCATCTCCCTCGACCCCTCCGGACGGGACGTCCACGCCGAGGCGGCCGCCATCCGAGCCACCGGACCGGTCGCCCCGGTGGTGCTTCCGGGCGGGGTCGCCGCCTGGTCGATCACGGGGTTCCACGCGGCCCGGCAGGCCCTGACGGACAACCGCTTCTCCAAGGACGCCCGCCGGCACTGGACCGCGTACCGCGAGGGCCGGATCGGCGCGGACTTCCCGCTGATCGGCTGGATCCTCATGGACAACCTCACCACCGCTTACGGCGAGGACCACACCCGGCTGCGCAGGCCGGTGGCCGGCGCCTTCACCCCGCGCCGGGTCGCCGCGCTGCGGCCCGGGATCGAGAAGGCCGCCGCGGCGCTGCTCGACGCGCTCGGCGCACGGCCGGCGGACGAGCCGGTGGACCTCAAGGCCGAGTACGCCCACGCGCTGCCCTCGCAGGTCATCTGCGACCTGTTCGGCGTGCCCGAGCAGTCGCGCGCGGCCATCCTGCACGGCGGCGAGGTCAACGTGGACACCACCATCAGCCCGGAGGAGTCCGCGGCCAACGTCGAGCGCTGGCAGCGCGACCTCGCGGACTTCGTCGACCACAAGCGGCGCTTCCCCGGCGACGACCTGACCAGCGACCTCGTCGCGGCGCAGCGCGCGCAGCCGGGGAGCCTGAGCGACGAGGAGCTGCTGGGAACGCTGCACCTGATGCTGGCGACCGGCACCGAGCCGGTGCAGAACCTGATCGCCAACGCGGTGCTCGAACTCCTGCTGCACCCCGGCCAGCTCTCCGAGGCCGTGGCCGGACGCGTCGCCTGGACCGAGGTGATCGAGGAGACCCTGCGCATGCAGGCGCCGGTCGCCCACCTGCCGTTCCGCTTCCCGACCGAGGACGTGGAGGTCGGCGGGGTGACCATCCCGGCCGGCGAGCCGGTGCTCATCGGCTTCGCCGGGGCCGGCCGCGACCCCGCGGTCCACGGCGGGAGCGCCGCCGAGTTCGACGTCGCGCGGCCGGACAAGGACCACCTCTCGTTCGGCGCCGGCGTCTACCGGTGCATCGGCATGCCCCTGGCGTTGCAGGAGGCTGAGATCGCGCTCAGCGCGCTGTTCGGCCGCTTCCCGCGGCTGCGGCTGGCCGTCCCGGCCGAGCGGCTGCGGCCCGAGGTGACCTTCATCATGAACGGCCGGCTGGAGCTTCCCGTCCTGCTCGGCGCCTGACCCCCGCCGCGCGACGACGCCGCCCACGCAACGCCTGCACCCCCGCCTGCAACCGCACCGTAGAAAGGTACTGCCATGAAGGCCGCTGTCGCCCCCGCGCCCGGGGCCCGCTGGGAGCTGCGCGACGTCCCCGATCCGGAGCCCGGGCCCGGCCAGGTGCTCGTCGAGGTGCACGCCTGCGGGATCTGCCACAACGACGTCTGGCTCACGGGCGGCGTCTTCGACTTCCCCGTCCCCGATCCGGTCATCGTGGGGCACGAGGCGGCCGGCCGGGTGGTCGGGGTCGGGGCTGGCGTCACCGGCCGACGCGTCGGCGACCGGGTCGGCACCACCTGGATCCAGGCCGGCTGCGGCCGCTGCGAGCACTGCCGGCGCAACCCGGGGATGCTGACCGGGCGCACCGGGATGAACTGCGCGGAGCCGGTGATGACCGGGATCACGGCCCAGGGCGGCCACGCGCAGCTGGTCGCGGTCACCGCGCAGAGCACCGTGCTGCTGCCGGATGCGCTGTCGTACGAGCAGGCCGCGCCGATGCTCTGTGCGGGCTACACCTCGTGGAGCGCGCTGCGCGCCGCCGCACCGGAGCCGCACGAGCGCGTGGCCGTGGTCGGAATCGGCGGACTCGGGCATCTCGCCCTGCAGTTCGCCGCGGCTTGCGGCTTCGAGACCGTGGCGGTCACCCGCTCCCCCGACAAGACCGCGGCGGCGCGCGAGCTCGGCGCCGGCCTCGTCGTCTCCGACGGCGCCGCGCTGGCCGCCGCCGGCGGCGCCGACGTCGTGCTGGTCACCGGGCTGTCCCAGGAGTCCGCCGCCGACGCGCTGGCGGGCCTGCGCCCCGGCGGCCGGATGGTGCTGGCCAACATCGACCCGGCCGGCGGGCTGCGGATCGGGCCGGAGCGGCTGATCTGGGCCAACGGACAGCGGATCCTCGGCGCCGGCCACGACGGCCTGCACCTGCTGGCCGAGGCGCTGGAGCTGGCCGCCGCCGGCCGGGTGGCCCCGCGCACGGAGCTGTTCCCGATGCGGCGCGCGGCCGACGCGGTGGACCGCGTCGCGAAGGGCGACGTGCGCTTCCGTGCCGTCATCGAGTACTGACCCGCGCAGACCGGAAGGAAGCACCGCGATGGACACCTCGATCCCGGCGGACGTGTTCGCCGACGCGTTCGCCGCGCAGGTCCGGGCGACCCCGGACCGGCCGGCCGTCTCCGCCGCCGGCGCGGCGCCGACGCGCCTGACGTTCCGTGAGCTCGACGAGCGGGCCAACCGGCTCGCCAACCGGCTGCTGGAGCTCGGGGCCGGCCCGGACCGGCCCGTCGCCGTGCTGATGGAACGCTCGGCCGACCTGGTCACCGCGTTGCTGGCGGTCGTCAAGACCGGCGGCTTCTACCTGCCGCTGCACACCGACCATCCGCTCGAGCGGATGCAGTGGATCCTCGACCACGCCGACCGTCCCCCGCTGCTCACCGACACCGCGCGGCAGCGCGCCGGGCTGCCCGAGAGCGGCCCGGTCGTCGTCGTGGACGGCGAGGACCCGTGGCGGCAGTGCTCCGCGGACGCGCCGCGGACGGCGGCGACCGCGGACGATCTGCTCTACCTCATCTACACCTCCGGCACCACCGGCGAGCCGAAGGGCGTGGCGATCACCCGCCGCGAGGCGCTCGCCCTCGTCCGCGACTCCTGCTGGGACGGCGGCCGGCAGGAACGGGTGCTGATGAACGCCCCGTACGCCTTCAACGTCTCGACGTACGAGTGCTGGGTCCCGCTGCTGCACGGCGGCTGCGTGTGCGTCGCCCCGCCCGGGCCCTTCGACCTGGCGACCCTGCGCAAGCTCGTCGCCGACGAGCGGATCACGGCGATCCACCTGACCGCGGGCCTGTTCCGGGTGGTCGCGGAGCAGGACCCCGGCTGCCTCGCGCCGGTGCGCGAGGTGCTGACCGGCGGGGACGTGATCTCGCCGACCGCGGTCAACCGGGTGCTCGAAGCCTGTCCGGACACGCTGGTCCGCACGATGTACGGCATGACCGAGATGACGGTGTTCAGCGTGCAGGGCACGATCACCGAGCCGATCCCGCCGGGCGGGCGCCTGGCCCTCGGCCGCCCGATGGACGGGGTGCGGCTGCATGTGCTCGACGACGGCCTCGCGCCGGTCGCCCCCGGCGCGCCGGGCGAGCTCTACCTCGCGGGCCGCGGCCTGGCCCGGGGTTACTTCCGCCGCCCCGACCTGACCGCGGAGCGTTTCGTGGCGAACCCGTTCGACGGGCCGGACGGGCGCATGTACCGCACCGGCGACATCGTCCGCATCAACGCCGAGGGGGCGCTGGAGTTCGTGGGCCGCGCCACGAACCAGGTCAAGATCATGGGCTTCCGGGTCGAACCGGGCGAGGCCGAGGCGGTGCTCGGCCGCTTCCCCGGTGTCGGGCAGGTCTCCGTGGTCACCCGGCCCAACCCCTCCGGCGAGTCCGCGCTGGTGGCCTACGTGACGGCCGGGCCGGACGGCCTGGACGTCGACGCGCTGCGCGCCCACGCCGCCCGGCTGCTGCCGCCGTACATGGCGATCGCGGCGTTCGTGACGCTGGAGGCGTTGCCGCTGACGCCGAACGGCAAGATCGACCGGGACGCCCTGCCGGAGCCGGTCTTCGCGTCCGGCGGCTACCGCGCGCCGCGGACCGAGCGGGAGAAGCTGCTCTGCCGGGAGTTCGCCGAGTCGCTCGGCGTGCCGCGGGTGGGCCTGGACGACGGCTTCTTCCAACTCGGCGGACAGTCCCTGGGCGCGATGCGGCTGATCGGCCGGCTGCACGCGCGGCTCGGCGTGGCACTGTCGATCACCGACTTCTTCGCCGCGCCGACCGTGGCCGGCGTCGAGGACCTGCTGGCCCACGCCGAGGAGGACAAGTGACCGCCGATACACAGGGCTGCGGCGCACAGGGAGGGGGCGGCGGTGTTCTCGGCGACGGAGACTGACCGGACCTTCCGCGAAACGGTCGAGCGGCTGCGGGTGCCCGGCATGGGTACCGAGGTCGTCGCCCCGCTGCTCGAACACCTCGTCCATCTGGTGCGGCCGCGGCGGGTGCTGGAGATCGGCATGGGCTACACCACCCCCTTTCTCGCCCGCGCCCTCACGGACATCGCCGCGCGCCACGCCGCCGAGGCCGACGCCCTGGCCGCCAAGTCGCAGCCCTACGTCGCGCGGGGGCGCCCGGTGGACGCCTCCTGGATCGAGGCCGAACCCGCGCTGCTGGTCCCCGGCGAGTACCGGGAGCGGTTCGATCCCGTCTTCGCGGCGGTCGACGACCTGTCCATGGCCGACTCCTCGGCGCCCGCCGTCCGCGAGGTCCTCGAGGAACTCGGCCTCGCCGGAGCGGTCACCGTGATCAACGCCCGGATGCGCGACTGCGTCGACCTGCTGCCCGAGCGGCTGCTGCCGATCGACTTCGCCTGGGTCGACGCCTGGGACTGCCTGTACTTCTTCGACAAGTTCTGGGACCTGGTCAATCCGGACGGCGGGATCGTCGCGTTCCACTACCTGATGACGTATCCGGAGGGGGAGGCGGTCCTCGAGTACATCGCCGAGACGCAGCGGCTGCGCCCGGGCGGATTCGAGGTCGTCAGCTTCCTGGAAAGCCACAAGCTGCGGCAGAACAGCCTGACCGTGCTGCGCCGCACCGACGGCGCGGCGAGCCGCCGCTACTCGGACGAGCAGCAGCGGCCCAGGCTGGAGGCCGCGCTGCAGCGGGACGCCGCGGCCCTGGTCGCGCAGCGGACCGCCCTTCGGGCCGGCGGCGGGTGAGCGCATGGGCGGCGGCAGGTCGCCCTCGGCGGCCAAGAATCTTGCGCGGCGATGTCGAGTCCGCGGCCTCGGCGCCGACCTAGGGGCGGAAGGGCGCACTGGGCGCCCCACGCGACAAGGAGCGGCACCGTGAAGTTCTTGATCACCATGTACCCGGACGCCGAGGTCCTGGCGGCGCTGCCGGAGGACGAGCGCAACGCGGTCTTCCAGGGCCACGGCGCGTTCATGGAGAAGACGAAGGCGTCCGGCGAGTTCGTCGGCACCATGGCGCTGGCCGGGGCCGACGAGAGCACCGTGGTAAGCGTCCGCGACGGCAAGACCGCCGTGACGGACGGCCCGTACGTCGCGGGCGAGGTGGCCGTGGGCGGCACCTACATCATCGACGTCAAGGACCGGGACCGCGCCCACGAGGTCGCCGCGATGATCCCGGACGCCGCGGTCGCGGGCCTGGGCATCGAGGTCCGGCAGATCGTCTTCAGCGACGGCGCGTCGGCCTGAACCAACCGCCCGGGGGCCTCGCGCCCCCGGGCTTCACTCCCCCTGGGGGCAGCCCGCCCCGCGTCGAGAGGATGTGCCTCACATGAACGGTCCGGAGCTGCTCAAGGGCAAGGTCGTCGTCGTCTCGGGGGTGGGCTCCGGCCTCGGCCGGGTGCTCGCCGTGCGCTGCGCCGACGCCGGGGCCGACGTCGTGCTCGCGGCGCGCACCCCGTCCTACCTCGACGAGGTGGCCAAGCTCGTCGAGGAGACCGGGAGCCGCGCGCTGGCGGTCCCGACCGACATCACCGACCCGGCCGCCGCCCGGTCCCTCGTCGCCGCCGCGCTCGACGCGTTCGGCCGGGTCGACACCCTGGTCAACAACGCGATGGTGGAGCCGCCGCACACGGAGCTGCTCGACACCAGCCTGGACGACATCCGCCTGAGCATGGAGGTGGACGTCTTCGCGCCGCTGCTGCTCTCCCAGCTGTTCGCCCCGGCGCTGCGCGAGAGCAGGGGCTCGATCGTCATGGTCAACTCCTCGGTGCTGCGGCACTCGAAGCAGTCCTGCGGCGCCTACAAGATGGCCAAGTCGGCGCTGCTCGCGCTCGCCCAGATCCTGGCCACCGAGCTGGGCCCGCAGGGCATCCGGGTCAACAGCGTGGCGCCAGGGCCGATGTGGATGGACAAGGTGAAGGACTTCATCGGCGCGCTCGCGCAGATGCGCGGCATGTCGCTCCAGGAGGGCTACGACGAGGTCGCCTCCGCCATGGACCTGCGCCGGCTGCAGAGCCCGGAGGAGACCGCCGACGCGGTGGTCTTCCTCGCCTCGGACCTGGCAGCCGCGATCACCGGCCACTGCCTCGACGTCAACTGCGGCGAGTACCACCACTGACCCGCGCTCGGGATGCGCGTGCACGCGCGTTCCCGACGTCGCGGGCGCGGCGACCGCGCGGGCCGGCCGGAAAAAAAGTTCCCCGCACCGGCGCAAGAATCCGCTCCCGGCTCCGACAACGTCACGGACGACATTCCGACAAGAGCGAGAGGACACACGGTCATGTCCGTCACTACAGCGGAGCAGAGCCCTCCAGCCACCACCGCGCGGCCCTGGCTGGCATTCACGATCCTCGCGGTGCCGACGCTCCTGGTCGCGCTCGATGCGAACGTCCTGCTGCTGGCGCTGCCCCGGCTCACCGCAGCCCTGGGCGCCACCAACGTCGAGCAGCTGTGGGTCACCGACGCCTACGGGTTCATGGTGGCCGGCCTGGTGATCACGATGGGCACGGTCGGCGACCGGATCGGGCACCGCCGGCTGCTGATGGTCGGTATCTCGGTGTTCGCCCTGGCATCGCTCGCCTGCGCCTGGGCGACCGGTCCGATCGAGCTGATCGCGGCCCGCGGCGTGCAGGGCATCGCGGGCGCCACGCTGATGCCGTCCACCCTCGGCCTGATCACCAACATCTTCCGGGACGACCGGCAGCGCGGGAAGGCCATCTCGATCTGGGCCACCTGCACCTTCACCGGCGCCGCGCTCGGGCCGGTGGTCGGCGGCCTGCTGCTGGTCTGGTTCTGGTGGGGCTCGGTGTTCCTGCTGGCCGTCCCGGTCGCGGCGGTGGTGCTGATCGGCGGGGCCACGGTGCTGCCGGACATCCGCCCGCAGCAGTCGCGGCGCCTGGACCTGACCAGCGTCGCGCTCTCGCTGCTCGCGATCCTGCCGCTGGTGTTCGCGATCAAGGTGCTGTCGCTGGGCAGCGCGAGCACCCTGTCCGCCGTGGTGGCACTGGTTGTGGGCGTGGTGTTCAGCACCCTGTTCGCGCGCCGCCAGCTGCACGGCGACGACCCGCTGCTCGACCTGCGGCTCTTCAAGAACCCCTCGTTCAGCCTCATCCTGACCGCGCTGGCGCTGACCGGGATGGTCCTGGCCGGGACCGCCCTGGTGGTCACCCAGCTGCTGCAGACGGTGCTCGGCTACTCCCCGCTGGCCTCGGCCCTGTGGTTCATGCCGGTGGGCCTCTGCATGGCGGTGGGCACCATGTCCACGCCGGCCCTGACCCGCACGATCAAGCCGCGGACCGCGGTCGTCGGCGGCATGCTCCTGTCCGCGGTCGGCGCGGCGCTGCTGATCACGGTGACCGACCACAGCGGCGCCTGGCTGATCGTGCTCGGCACCGCGATCCTCGGCCTGGGCTGCGGCCCGATGTTCGCCCTCGGCATCGGCCTGGTCATCGGCGCGGTCGCCCCGGAGCGCGCGGGTTCGGCCGCCTCGATGGCGGAGACCGCGAACTACCTCGGCGGCGCGCTCGGCCTGGCGGTGCTCGGCACGATCAGCTCCGCGGTCTACTCCCACAGCATGAACGGCGTCGCCACCGGGGCCGCGCGGGAGACCGTCGCCGGGGCCGCCGCCACGGCCTCGCACCTGCCCCCCGCCGCCGCGGCGGCGCTGCTGCCGAAGGCGCACGCGGCGTTCCTGAACGGCGTCAACGCCGTCGCCGCCGTCGCCACCGGCATTCTGTTGCTGCTGGCGGGCCTCGCGGCCGTGTACTTCCAGCGCGTCAGCCACAGCAGCGGCGACAGCGGCTGATCCCGGTCGGCCGCCCGACGGGCGACGCCCCCGGATCGCAGAGGCGATCCGGGGGCGTCTGCGCGACCGGGGTCAGAGCTGGAGTTGCGGCTCCGGCTCCCGGCGCCGGGCGAAGCGCCGCGGGGTCTGTCGGCCCCAGCGCCGCATGGCCGGCATCTCGACGGTCTTGTGCAGCACCCAGGCGAGCACGACGCACGCGACCAGTAGGCCGGCGATGAACAAGTACGCGACCGGTGTGGAGAACTGTTTCGGGATGTATCCGTGTGCGTATCCGACCCACTGGCCGCCGATCGCCGCGTGGATCGCGAACATCGCGGTCAGGTGCAGGATGTAGAAGGCGAAGGACAGTTCCCCGAGCCAGACCATGAACCGTGTGCCCAGGAACGTGGTCCGGCCCGTCAGGTCGCTCGTGGCCACCGCGCCGATCAGCATCGCGGACGGGATCGGGTAGAGCGCGGCGATCCCGAACTGGGTCGGCAGGTGGTAGAGCGCCAGGAAGACGGCGAGGTTGACCGCGAGGGCGGGCAGGATCCCGATCCTCGGGAACCTGCCGGTCGCGACGATCCGGGCCAGGAACATCCCGAGGACGAACTCGATCGCGCGGACCGGCGGGAAGAAGTACAGCGCCCACAGCTGGGGCCAGGAGCCCTGGGGGTAGAACTCGCTCGGCGGATAGCCCGAGAGCAGCGGGTAGCTGAGCAGCGGGATCAGGAAGGCGGCCAGGCCCAGGCCGATCGCCCAGGACCACAGCGCCCGGGTGCCGAGCCGGTTCACCAGCCGCACCAGCAGCGGGAACAGCGCGTAGCACAGCAGCTCGACGGACAGCGACCAGGTCACGCCGTTGAGCTGGTACTCGATCAGGTTCTGGTTCGGCACCCAGTTCTGCACCAGGAAGATGTCCGCGAAGGCCGGGCCCCAGTGGATGGCGTCGCCCGCGAGGGTGAACTGGACCAGGGCGAAGGCCGCGATCAGCAGGTGACAGGGCCCGATGCGCATCAGCCGGCGCCGCCAGAAGGTCTGGGCGGTCCGCCCCGGCTTCGCTGACCAGGTGAGCACGAACCCGCTGAGCACGAAGAAGAACGAGACCGCGAGAAACGCGATGCGCCCGTCCCCGGTCAGGGTGTTGAAGTCGGCGGCGGCCGCGGGATCGGCGAACGCCCCGAGCGCGATCGCGTGGCCCGCGAAGACGAAGAGCAGGGCGAAGGCCCGAAGACCGGTCAGCGAGGGCATCGTTTCCGCGCGCGCCGGTGTCGGCGAACTCATGGGCGACTCTCTCCAGGACGGGGACGGCCTGCGGTGCCGTCCGGGCTCCCGGCGGGCGCGGCTCGCGCAGGCCGGGCGGATCTCGAAGCCAGGCGTCGACATGACCGGTCGCACGCCGCTGCCCGGTTCCGCCGGCCGGAGGCCGGAACACCGGGCACTGATATCGCGGACGCCTCCCGCGGACGCCACTCGCCTGTAAGTCGGTGCGGGGGCGCAGGATTCGACACCCGGCGGTGGTGCGCTCGTCGCGAACTCATCGCTCGTCAAGACCGGGCCGGGAAGCCCGGTGCGCCCGGTGCACTGTGTTTGCTGGAGGGACTGTGTTCACCCGGTGCACGCTGTGCGCCTGTTCACGCGGACATGCCGTCGAGGAAGGCGCCTTCGCGGGAGGCGGCGCCGTGCCCCTGGACCCGTCGGGACCGGGTGGGGATGGATATTGGGAGGCACGGTTGCTGGGAGGCGCGGGTGATGGCAGCCGTCATTCAAGCGCAGCTCCTCTGCCGCTCGTCCGAGGTGGGTCAGCTGCCTGCCACGGTCGCAGCCGGTGGCACGGCCCGCATCTTCCCGATTGCGCTCCCCGGCGAGCGGCGCCGGCCCCCCTGCCTCAGTCGCCGCGCGGGTCGGTGAACGCGCCGGACCCGGGCGTGCCGACCTCGGCCCCGCTGAGCCGGTCGGCCCGGGCGAGCAGATAGCGCTGCTCGGGGCGGCTGGCGGTGCGGCGGGCGGCGAGCAGGTAGTCCTCTCGGGCGCCGGCCGGGTATCCGGCCAGTTCGAGCAGGTGGGCGCGGGTGGCCACGAGCCGATAGTGACGGGCCATCCGCTCGTCGCCGGCCAGCTGCGCCAGGATGGTCAGGCCGGCGTCCGGGCCGGCGGTCATCGCGACCGCGATCGCGTGGTTGAGCGCGGCCATCGGATTCGGCGAGATGCGGCACAGGATCCGGTACAGCAGCTCGATCTGCGCCCAGTCGGTCTCCTGCGTGCTCGGCGCCTCGACGTGCAGGCACGCGATCGCCGCCTGCAGCTGGTAGGGGCCGAGCGGCGAGCCGAGCATCGCGTCGACCACCAGCCGCGAGCCCTCCCGGATCAGGTCCCGGTCCCAGCGCGTCCGGTCCTGCTCGGCCAGCGAGATCAGCGCGCCGGTGGCGTCGGTGCGGGCCGCGCGGCGCGCATCCGTCAGCAGCATCAGCGCGAGCAGGCCGGCCACCTCGCCGTCCTGGGGCAGCACGCGGTACAGGTCCCGGGTGAGCCGGATGGCCTCGGCGGCGAGGTCGGGCCGCTGCAGATCAGGGCCGGAACTCGCAGTGTACCCCTCGTTGAAGATCAGGTAGAGCACGTGCAGGACGGCGCCGAGCCGTTCGGCGTAGGCCGTTCCCTCCAGCGGTCCGAACCTGGCCCCCGCGTCCCGGATCTTCTGCTTGGCCCGGCTGATGCGCGCGGCCATGGTGACCTCGGGCACCAGGAACGCGGCGGCGACCTCGGCCGTGGTCAGGCCGCCGACCGCGCGCAGCGTCACGGCGACCTGCGAGGCCGGCGTGAGCGCGGGATGACAGCACACGAACAGCAGCAGCAGGGTGTCGTCGCGGTCGCCGCCGGCCGGCTCCCCGGGGCCGGGGGCGAGCCCCACGTCCGTCGGCTCGCGCAGCGCGCTGGACGCCTCCCGGGCCCGCCGGGCCCGCTCGCTGCGGATCTGGTCGATGAGCCGGCGGGACGCGACGGTGACCAGCCAGCCGTGCGGGTTCGCGGGCATGCCGGGCCCGGTCCACTGGACCGCCGCCGCGAGCATGGCCTCCTGCAGCGCGTCCTCGCAGGTCTCGAAGTCGCCGTAGCGGCGCAGCAGCGCGGCGAGGACCCGCGGCGCCAGCTCTTTCAGCAGGGCCCCGAGTTCCTCGCTGCGCACGTCACTGCTCCCTTCGGGTTCCCCGGACCGCCGGCGCGGCCGTCCGCGTCCGCGGCCGCACTCGCCGACAACCCCGGTCCGTCAACCCTCGTCCGGCTGCGCCCCCGCCTCGAAGACCACTGGGCGGACCTCGATGCCGAGCCCCTCCACCCCGGCGTCCGGGATCAGGGCGGCGAGTTCGAGCGCACGCGCCCTGCTGTCCACGTCGACGAGGTAGTAGCCGCCCAGGTACTCCTTGGTCTCCAGGTACGGCCCGTCGCTCACCGCCGGCACCCCGTCGCGCACCCGCACCACGGCGCTGGCGCCCGGGTCGCCGAGCGCGACCGTCCCCAGCATCTCGCCGGACGAGCGGACGGTGTCCATGAACGCGCCGTGGCCCGTCATGACCGCCTTGCGCTCCTCCTCGGTCAGACCGTTCCAGACCGTCGGGTTCATATGCATGATCAGCAGGAACTTCACGATTTCTCCTCGTGTACGGCGGCTCCGGACGTCACCGCTCCATCCGGTGGTCGGCGCCGCGCCGCCGTTCTTGACATCGTCGTGGACCGTCGTGGACTACCCGCCGCAGGGACACCCACGCCGACCTGGCGCGAAATGCCCGATGTGGCGCGTCTCACACTACCGGCCGCATCGCGCCGACGCAGAGCACTCCAGCCGAGTGTGACGCCTGCGGACGGCGGCGGCAGAGGCTGCTGCGCGCCCCCAACACGCCCGGCAAAAACTCGCGCGCCGTCCGTTTGCGAGAAGGTCCCGCGCCGGGCGAATGGGACAATCTGTATTCCATGCGGAAGGTGACCACAGCAACAGTGGAGGGCGGTGACCAGGCAGGATGCCACAGCACCATCGGTCTCTGACACTGCCGCAGCGACGGCTCTACCGGTACTTGGGCATGCATCCCGGCCCGGACACCGATCAGTACGCGACCGCCGCCCTGCTCCATACCAGTCCCGCCGAAGCACTGCGCCACCTGCGGCACCTCGTCGACGCCAACCTGATCACAGAGCACCAGATCGGCCGCTACCGCCTGCACGATCCGGTCGGGGACCAGAGTCGCGAGCCCGTGGCGGACGCAGACGACCGGGCCGCCCAAGACCGGCTACTGCACTACTACGCACATACCGCGCAGCGCGCCTCACTGGCTATCGCCCACCACCCCAGGCCCGCACCGGACGACCCGGCCGCCTCCCCCGCTGACGGCCCCATCCCCGTTCCCGCCGTGGCCGACCCCGATGCTGCACGCTCCTGGCTGCGTACCGAACTCCCCAACCTGGACGCCGCCTTCGCCTACACCTGCGCCCACAGCCTTGACGGGCACGTGATCGCCTTGGCCGCGGGCATGGCCGAGATCCTGCTCGAGGACGGCCCCTGGCCCCGCGCTCTCGAAGTTCATCAGGCCGCCGCCGAGGCTGCCGAGCGCCTGAACCGACCCGCCGCCCACGCCGACGCCCTGACCGACCTAGGGCACGTGCGGTCCCTGACCGGCAACCATCGCGGTGCGGCCGACGCCTACGGCCGAGCCCTCGCGACCTACCGCCCGCTCGGCCGCAGCCTGGGCGAAGCGACGGCCCTGACCAGCCTGGGGCGCGTACGCTCCCTGACCGGGGACTTCGTCGGGGCCGACAGCTGCCTGACCCGGGCGTTGGAGATTTACCGCGCACTCGGCCACCGCCACGGCGAGGCCACAGCCCTCACCGACCTGGGACAGACGCGGTACTTGATCGGAGACCTGCGCGGGGCCGGCGACGCCCTCACCCGGGCCCTGATGCTCTTCTGCGATCACTGACCGGGCCCGGCCCTGCGTACCGGGTCCGGATCGAGGCCGGCCAGCCGGAGCAACAGGTCCTTGACGTCCGTGGCGGGGATCTCGTCGGGGACGGTTCCGGGCGGTGGCGCGGAGCACAGCAGCACAGGCGCGTCGGCCTCGGTTTCAGGCAGCCGGCCGTGCGTGCCGCGCACTCCCGAGGGGTCGAGCGGGACGGTCCGGACGCGGTAGCGCAGACCCGCCTTCTTGCGGGCGATCTGGCCGACGGCGCGCAGCCTGAGCGCGGGGACGGCCGGATCGTAGATTAGCTCGGCCGGGTCATAGCCGGGCTTTCGGTGGATCTCCACCTGCCGGGCGAAATCGGGGGCGCGGGCTTCGTCCAGCCAGTAGTAGTACGTGAACCAGGCGTCCGGCTCGGCGACCGCGACCAGCTCGCCGGAGCGCGCGTGGTCCAGGCCCTGGGCGGCCTTGCCCGCCCCGTCCAGCACGTCGGCCACGCCATCGAGCCCTGCGACGAGTCCGGCCGTCCCTGCGACGTCCGCCGGGTCACGCACGTAGATGTGCGCGATCTGGTGATCGCAGACCGCGAAGGCCCGCGAGGTCCACGGGTCGAGGTACTCCATGCCGTCCTGCGTGTAGACCTCCAGCAGCCCGGCCTCGCGCAGCACGCGGTTCACGTCCACGGGCCTGGCGGCCGGGGTGATGCCGTACTCGCTGAGCGCCACGACGGTGGCCCCGGCGCGCGACAGGTGCTCCAGGAACGGGCGCAGGGCGGCGTCGAGCGCGCGGGCGGCGCGCACCGTCGCCGGTGAATCAGGGCCCGAACGCTGGGTCTCGTAGTCGAGGTGCGGCACGTAGACGAGCGTCAGGTCCGGCCTGTGCTCGTCGAAGACCTGGCGGGCCGCGCCCAGGATCCACCGGCTGGACGACAGCCCGGCGTTCGGCCCCCAGTAGGTGAACAACGGGAACGGGCCGAGCCGCGACGTCAGCTCGTCGTGCAGGGACGGCGGATACGTATAGCAGTCCGGCTCCTTGCGCCCGTCGGAGTAGTACACCGGACGCGGCGTGACCGTCAGATCCACATCCGCACCCATCGCATACCACCAGCAGATGTTGGCGACCTTGTAGCCGGGACGCGCCCGCCGCGCGGACTGCCACAGCTTCTCCCCGCCGACGAGTGCGTTGTGCTGCCGCCAGAAGTGCACCTCGCCGAGATCGCGGAAGTACCAGCCGTTGCCGACCACGCCGTGCTCGCTCGGCAGCACCCCGGTCAGCAGCGTGGACTGCACCGAACAGGTCACGGCGGGCAGCACCGTGCCGAGCCGGGCCTGGAACCCGCGCTCGGCGAGGGCGGCCACGGCGGGCATGTGGGATAGCATCCGCGGGGTGAGGCCGACGACGTCGAGGACGACGAGCCGCCCGTCGCCACCGCCGCTCTGTCGATCCGTCATGCGGCGGCCTCCTTGCTCAGGGCTGTTGCTGGCGTGAGTCCGAGTGCGAGCAGCCGACGGCGCGCCCACCCGAGCTCGGCGGCCAGGCCGACGATCAGGCCGCGGTCGCCGTTCGGGCGCTGCGCTTCCGGCAGCACCGACCAGGTGTACGTCTCGACCTCGAAGTGGTCGCAGCGCGCTGCCGCCCCGCCGAGCAGGCCGGACAGTGCGTCGTCGAGCACTGCTGTGGTCGCGCGCAACGGCGGGGCCGGGGCGGCGTGCAGCGGGGAGTGGAAGTGCACCCGCCACGGGCGGTCGTCCGGCAGGCCTCCGGCGAGCGCGTCGGGCAGGTCGTCCACCGCGCAGACCGCGCCGCCGCCGCAGTCGCCGCGCCCGTCCCGCGCAGCGCGGGTCTGGTGCAGGAAGCGCGGCTCCGCGAAGCGGGCGAGCGCCTCGCGGGCGGCCGGGTCGGCCGGGCGGTCGGCCTTGAGCGCGGCCGAGACCTGGACCTTGACCACCGCGGCCCCGGCCGCCGCCAACCGGGGCAGCGCCGCCGCCGGATCCTCGAACTGCACGGCCAGGTGGCACAGGTCCAGGCAGACCCCGAGCGTGTCCGGATCCAGGCCGCCGAACTCCCGCGCCGCCTGCACGGTGTCCTCGACCACGCAGCCGGGCTCGGGTTCGAAGGCGACCCTGATCCGGCGACCGGTCTCGCGGTGCAGCGCGTGCAGCCCGGCGCTGAGCCGGTCCAGCGAGCGGCGCGCGCGGTCGGCCCGGTCCGCGGGCCACGGTTCGCGCCAGGCCAGCGGCAGGGTCGAGACGCTCCCGCGCTGCGCGTCGGGCGGCAGCAGTCCGGCCAGGACCCGCGCACAGGCGAGCGTGTAGCGCAGTCGCTCCTCGTCGGCCCAGTCCGGGGCGTACACGTCCTTCTTGACCACATCGCGGTGAAAGCCCTGATACGGGAAGGCGTTGAGCGTGACCGTCTCCAGGCCGCGGCCGCGCAGCTCGGCGGCCAGCGTGGCGACGGCGTCCGGGTCGCGCTCCAGCCGGGCCACCGCGTCGCGGGCAAGCCACAGACCGATGCCGAGCAGCTCCGAGCCGAGCTCCTCACGTACCGGTTCGGCGTACCGGGCGAGCTGGGCGACGACCCCCTCCAGGTCCTCCGCCGCGTGGACGTTGCTGCAGTATGCAAGGTGGACGGCCGTGCCGTCGGGGTGCCGGAAGCGCATCGGCGGTCACTCCCCGCCGCGGCGGATCGAGTTGCCCTCGAACAGAGCGGCCACGTCGGGTTCGGGCTCCTCCAGGTCGAGCCGGCCGCTCTGTCCGTAGAACGCGACCGGGTTGCGCCACAGGACCTTGTCCACGGCGTCGGCCGAATAGCCGTCGGCCAGCATCGCGTCCGCGGTCAGCCGGGTCTTGAGCGGGTCGCTGCGGCCCCAGTCGGCGGCGGAGTTGACCAGCATCCGCCCGGTGCCGTGCTCGCGCAGGACGCGGACCATTCGGTCCTCGCCCATCTTCGTTCCCGGGTAGATCGAGAAGCCCATCCAGCAGCCGCTCTCGGCCACCGCCCGCACCGTCAGCTCATTGAGGTGGTCCACGAGCACCAGTTCGGGCGCGATGCCGGACTCGCGCACGACGTCCAGGGTTCGTCGGGTGCCGGCGGCCTTGTCCCGGTGCGGCGTGTGCACGAGCACCGGCAGTGCGTGCTCCCTGGCCAGTTCCAGCTGCCGGGCGAAGGCCTCCTCCTCTTCCCTCGTCATCGAGTCGTAGCCGATCTCGCCGACCGCCACCACCCGGTCCTTGGCCAGGTAGCGCGGAAGCAGGTCGAGCGCCGGCACGCAGCGCGGGTCGTTGGCCTCCTTGGGGTTGAGCGCGATGGCGCAGCGGTGCTGGATGCCGAACTGGGCGGCCCGGAACGGCTCCCAGCCGATCAGCGAGTCGAAGTAGTGCGTGAAGCTCTCGACGCCGGTACGCGGCTGGCCGAGCCAGAACGCGGGCTCGACCACGGCGCGCACCCCGGCCGCGTACATCGCCGCGTAGTCGTCGGTGGTGCGGGACGTCATGTGGATGTGGGGGTCGAAGATACGCATCAGGACACTCCTGCGGCTCGTCTGAAGGACTCCAGCGCGCGCTCGGCCGCCGCGCGGCGGGGCGGGCTCGGGGAGGCGGCCTCGGCGGGCAGACCGGAGCCCGCCAGCGCGTCGGGGAAGGCGGCCAGCACCGGCCAGACGTCGGCGGGCACCTCGCGGCCGGCCGCGACCCGCTCGTGCGCGAGGTCGGCCAGCATCCGGGCCAGCTCCCCGTCGGCCCGTTCGGCCAGCCCGGCCACTGCGGCCAGCGGGATTTCGCAGAACACGCACTTGAGCACCGCGTGCCGGAACTCCGCGGGGTCGAGGTGCCGCGCGGCGTACGGACCGACGGCGGCCTCGAGCAGGGTGGTGTCGTTGCCGCGCAGGGCCTCGCGCACGAGCGGAAGCGCGAGGTCGCCGAGGTCGAGGCGGGGAAGCGCGAGCAGCACGGCGCGCTGTTCGGCCGGGTCGCCCCGGCGGTGGAGCACGGCGACCTGCCCGGCCAGCGGCGCGCCGCGCAGCGGCAGCGCGAGCAGCAGCGCGGCGCGCGCCTCGTCGGCGGCGGCGCGTCCGCAGCGGCGTGCGGCGGCGGGGAACGCGGCGAGGATCGCGCCGGGGTCGGCGGCGACCAGCGCCAGGCTGCGGTCGAGCCAGTCCCGGCCCTCTCCGGTGGGGTGGTCGATGTCGGACCTGCCGTCTTCGGGCACGGTGCGGCCTCCTGGGAACGGGTGGGCGGGCTTGCGGCTTGCGCCCCGTCAGCGGGACGCGGCCGCGGTGCGCAGGAAGTCCAGCGAGCGGCGGGCGACCTCGGGGGCGTCGAAGGCGGCTCCCTGGATCTCGACCGAGACCAGGCCCCGGTGGCCGATCTCGGCGAGGGTGCGCAGGATCGGCGGGAAGTCGATCTCCCCCGTGCCGAGCTCCAGATGGCGGTGCACGCCTCGGACCATGTCCTCGATCTGCACGTTGACCAGGCAGTGCGCCACCCGTCTGATGCCGTCCTCCAACGGCAGCCGGTCCACGCAGTGGGCGTGCCCGACGTCCAGGGTGACGCCGAAGCGCTCGTGGTCGCCGAGCCTGCGGCGCAGTTCGAGACACCGGTCGAGTACGTCCACGAACATGTCCGGCTCGGGTTCGAAGGCGAGGGTCACGCCGCGCTCGACCGCAGCGTCCAGCACGCCTTCGCAGCCCTCGGTCAGCCGCTTCCACGCATCCGCCTCGGGCACGTCGGCCGGCGCCGGACCGCTGGCCAGGTGCACCGAGGGCGATCCGAGGTCGGCCGCGATCCGCACCGCGAGGCGCAGCAGTTCGACCCGCCGCACCGAGTCGGCCCCGGAGGCCAGGCCGGGCAGGTGCATGCCGCGCGGGTCGAGCAGGTACGGCGCGCCGGTCTCGACGGTCACCGACAGTCCGAGCCGCGCCAGCCGGGCGGCCAGTGCCCCGACCCGCCGGGGCAGACCGGGGGCGTAGGGGTCGAAGTGGATGTGGTCGAGGGTGAGCGCCACGCCGTCGTAGCCGAGGTCGGCCAGCAGGTCGAGCACATCGTCGAGGCGGTGGTACGGGAAGCCGTTGGTGCCGTATCCGAAGCGCAGGGTCATGTCGGGGACACCCTCCGGGCCAACCGGCGGGCCAGCGGGTGGCCGGCCGCGAGGGCCGCAGCCGGGGCGAGCGCCCCGCGTCCGGCGGTGAGCGCAGCCTGAAGCGGCATCAGGCCGAGGATTCCGGCGCCGACGGCGCGCTGGAGGTTGTCCGCGGACGGGACCCGCACGGCGCGCGCCTGCGCGAGGCCGTAGCTGCCGAGGTAGCCCGTGACCGCCGCCGCGGCGGCCCGCCTGGGCAACGGGCCGGTGGACAGCGCGGCGGCGGCGCATCCGGCGACCGCGCTGCCGGCCAGGGTCGCGGCCGGGAGGGCGGGCACCGCGCCGCCGACCTCGTGCCGGCTCAGCATCGTGACGGTGTAGGTGTGCAGGCCGACCACCGCGGCCGAAGGCAGCGCCGCGCGCACGGACCGCGAGCCGCCCAGCACGTTGAGCGCGCGGGTCCCGGCCATCGCCGCGGGACCCGCCGAGGTGGACTTGAGCGCCAGGTCGTAGGCCCACACCAGCGCGGTCAGCGGCGCGGCCGTGGCCAGCCCGCGCCGCCCGCCGGCGGCCCCGGCCAGGCCGAGCCCGGCCAAGCTCAGACCGACCGCAACGCTCAGCGCCCTGCGACGCGGCACCCGTCCGGAGGGCACCGGACGCTTGGGCCGCTCGACCGCGTCCACGGCGGCGTCGGCGTAGTCGTTCAGAGCCATCCCGGCCCAGTAGAGGCAGGTGGAGGAGGCTGTCATGCCAAGGGTGCGCACCGTGAGCGGCGATCCGCAGGCGGCGGCCCCGGCGAGCAGGTCGCCTGGAACACTGAGCGCGGCAGGAGCGCGCACCAGGCTCAAGAGGTCGGATATCCGAGGACCGGGCGTTGGGGCTGTCTCTACTGCCATGCGCTTCCACCCCGACCGCGGCCGACGTCAGTACCCTGCCGGTTTCGCAGCACCCTGCTGGTTCCGCGCGGCGCCACCTGCATCATGAACATTCTGAGAGCCCCCGCGAAAACCGCCAATCTCTCAACGTGCTCTCTAGCCCAGGCGCGGATCTCGGATGCTGCGGGTGACCTTCGAGCCGGCGTCCGGCGGCGATGCTGTCACGCACCAACCGTGGCCGCGTATTTCTCGATTCCGGCAGTGAATGGTGAGGCCGCCGAGTAGCATCCCGTTTAGCGATGGGTATGCCCGCTGCGTCGTCGCCATGGTCCAGGCCCTTGGGCGTCCGGCCGTCCTGCCCGGGTTCCTCACCGGCGCCGACTACGTGACCGCCATCGACGTCCGCACCATCCCGCTGGTTTCTTGTCGTTGACCCACCCGCGAATCCACGGCTTCTCCAGCTGTTTGCTGGTCACCCGTCAACACGTCATCGTTCAGGATTCGACGGCGTTGGAGAACTTCCCCCGATCCCGCAGCATGAGAGCCGCCAAATACCGTGGGCACAGTCCTCGGACGGGATAGCGACAATGCGCGCGGCGCTACAAGACCAGTTGGGACAACAACGCGAGGAAGACCGGCTCTGGATTCGCTGGATTCAGGGTCTGTCGGACCCTGACGCGTAGCGCCCCAGCCGCAGCACCCAGTGCCGCGTCGGCTGCCACGGCACTAGTCCCCGTCCGGGGCGATCCGGTGCGCCAGCCAGGCCAGCGACAGCGGGTACCGGTAGTCGATCGCGGCGTGCGTGGCGTCGAACAGTTCAAAGTGGACGACGTCGTCGGCGACGCCATGCTTGCGCAGTTCCTCGCGGAACGCCTGCGCACCAAGGTCGAGGGCCCAATCGTCGCGGGTGCCCGCGTCGATCCAGACGGCGCGCAGCGAACGCACCGCGTCAGCGTGCTTGGCCACCATGCGCACCGGATCCCAGTCCAGCCAGCGCTGCCAGACGTCCGGGCGCAGCACGCCGGTGTGCGTATCGAACGGCAGTTGCGGCGTGCCGTCCTCGCTCGCCGAGAACGCGGCGGCCACGGCGAGCACCATCGCGACCGTCATGTCCGTGTCGCGGGTGCCCGCCACCCGGCCCTGGAAATCGGCCCACCAGCGGTCGATGTCGCCGTCGAAGTCCCGCAGCGCTCGCACGACCTTGATGAATTCCGGGATGTAGGCCATTTCGTACAGGTTGTCCCCGGCGTGCGTGGCCAGCGCGCCGAACAGTTCCGGGCGCAGCATCGGCGTGATCATCGCGCCGAACCCGCCGCTGGACTTGCCGGTGATCGCGCGGTGGTTCCGATCGGCCAGGGTCCGGTAGTGCGCGTCCACCCACGGGACGATCTCGTCGCACAGGTACGACAGGTACTTGCCGGTACCGGGTGAGTCGACGAACTGGCTGCCGCCGTAGGCGGTCCAGGCGTCCACGTAGACGACGATCACCGGAGGCGCTTCGCCCTCGGCGAAAACCCGGTCCGCGGTCTCCAGGAACGGCTGGCGGAACGGCGTCCGGTTGCGCCACATGGTCACGTTGCCGAGGTAGCCCTGGATCACGTAGACCGTCGGATACCGCCGGTCTGGCGCGTCGTCATACCCCGGCGGCACATACACCCACAGCGGCCGCACGTACGGGTCCCCCAACGGGTTGTCCCGCAGCAACGTGCTGGCGAATTCGTGTTCCTCGACCCGTCCGGCGAAGACATAAGACCATGGCAACATGATCGCGAACCTAACCCCTGTGACGCGTTCGCGATAGCACCTTGACGACGCCCGATAAGTGGATCTTGTGCGCTGCCCGACCAGTCCCGGCGGGAACGTACGGGCCACCAGTTCGCTCGCGATGCAATCGGAGATCATCGTGTTGCGCCATCAACTCGCCGCGCTGCAGCGTCGTGTCGTGCCGGTCAGCGCAGTACGGCGGCCAGGAGGTCCGAGCCGAGCATGGTGAGCGCGGGGTAGTCCACGGCGTAGTGCACGAAGCGGCCGCGCCGTTCGACGGTGACCAGCCCGGCGCGGCGTAGGACCGCGAGGTGGCGGGAGACCTCGGGGGGCGTCAGGTCCCAGGCGAGCGCCAGTTCGCTGGTGGTGTGCGGGCTGCGGGCGAGGGTGCGCACCAGCCGCAGCCGGACCGGATGGGCAAGGGCGTCGAGCCGGCGCTCGACCGCGTCCATCGGTACCGGCTCGGCCGCGTGGCAGGGCGTCGCGATCGGGTACTGCACGACGGGCCGGGAGCCGCGGCAGTGCAGCGCCGTCAGGTGCGGGCTGCCGAACACGCTCGGGATGAACACGACCCCGAGGCCGTTGGCGCTCATCGTGCGGTCGCGCAGCGTGTCCACGACGACGTGCTCGCCGTCGGGCGCGAGCGCGATGGCCCCGGACACGGCCGCCAGCGCCGCGCCCAGGCCCTGCCGATCCCGCAGGTCGGTCTTGACCCGCAGATCCGCCGTGATCCGCGTGGCAATGCCGGGCCAGGCCGCGTCGAAGAACGCGTCCGCGCACTGCTCCATCGTGTCCCGCACCCGCACCCGCACCGCCCGCGGGTCCGCGAGCAGTCGCTCGGCGAACGCCTCCTGGATCGCGCCGCGCGCCTGCGCCTGGTCCAGGGCGCGCTCGCGGGCGACCGGGTCGGTGAGTGGGGACGCACCACCGAAATGGACCCGGTTGCCGCCGCAGTTCATGATGAGCGCGGTCGACACGTACGTCTCGTCCGGGATCAGGTCGACGTCGTCGAGTTCCTCTTTCAGCGTTTCGCGTGGCTGTCCGGGGATCAGGAAATCCGCGCGCGAGGACCGCCACAGGAACTCGGCCTCCTGAAGGCGCTCCGCGAGCTCCGGGCGCAGTCCCGCGCGCACGGCCGCGGCCCACCCGGTCAGGTTCGGATGGTGCTCCGTCGCGACCAGGGCGTGCAGCATGGCGGTCAGTTCGGCCAGCGGCGACGCGGCGAACAGGACGCGTGGGGGCCGCGGGCCGGTGATGTCGATATGGAGCGCCACACGACCAGTGTCGCTGGTAGACCGCCCCGATCGGCGCACGGATTGACGGACATCGTCAATCAGTGCGACCGCGCCGACCGTCCGGTCCGACAGTGTCCGCATGGCCACGACCACGTCACCATCACCCGCCGCCGAGCCCGCCCCGGCGGCGGAACCCGGGAAGATCCGCTTACGCACCCTCGTCCGCGCGTCCGGCGGCCCGCGCTACGCCGTCGCGGTCATCGTGGACGCCGTCGGCACCGGCATGCTGCGACCGTTCCTGCTGCTGTACGGGATCGACGTGCTGCGGTTGACCCCGCCGGTCGCCGGCCTCGCCATGACGGTGGGCGTCGTCGCGGGGCTCGTCGGCACGCCGCTGATGGGCCGGTGGCTGGACCACGGCGTGCGCAGCGCGGCGGTGGCGGCCGCGATGTTCGTGCGCGTCATCGGCACCGCACTGCTGCTGATCGCGCCGGCGGGCACCTCGGCCACCGTGTGGGTGTTCATCCTGGCATCGCTGGTATTGGGTGTCGGCGACCAGACCAGCAAGGTGGCCCGCACCGCGCTCATCGCAACGGTGTCGGCCGGGCGGGAGCGGGACGCGGCGCTGGCGGCGTCCTATGCGGTGCGCAACGCAGGGCTCGGCCTGGGAGCGCTGGTCGCCACCGCCGGCCTCGCCGGGGGCACCGCGGCCCTTCGCGAGCTGGCGATCGGCACCGCGGCCGCCTACCTGGTGGCTACGATCCTGACCTGGTCTGTCCGCGTCCGCGCCGACCACCAGGCCGCTGCGGCCCAGGACGCGGCCCCGGTCGTCGGCGGCGTTCCGCAGATGGGCCGGCTGCTGGCCGCGAACGTCATCTTCGTGTTCTGTCTCAGCGTGCCCGAGGTCGCGCTGCCGTTGATACTGGTCACCGTGCTGCACGCGTCCGCGGTCTGGGCGGCGGGGGTGTTCGTGGCCAACACGGTGCTCGTGGTCGCGTTGCAGGTGCCGGTGACGGTGTGGATGGCGCGCTTTTCCCGGCAGACCGCGCTGGCCGTCTCGGGGATCGTCATCGCGGCGTCCTACCTGGGATTCCTCGGCGCGGTGGAGCTCGGCCACGGTTGGGCCGCACCCGCGGTCGCCGCCGTGTCGGTGCTGTCCACGCTCGGCGAGATCATCTACTCCGGCAGCGCCACGGCACTGGTGGCGGCGATGGCGCCGGAACACGTACTCGGCCGCGCACTCGGACGGTTCACGTTGTCGACCGGCTTCAGCCTGGCCGTCGCGCCGGCGGTGATCACCGCGCTCGCCGCCCACGGCGAGGCCGCCCTGTGGCTGCCCCTCGCCGCCGCCACCCTGCTGTCCGCCGCCGCCGTACGCCGCTGACGAGCGGTCGCCCCTGGGTCTGCGGGCTGATCTCAGGGTTCGACCAGGGGGCGCGCAGTGGCTTCCCGGATGCCGCGGACCATCGAGTACTGAGAGAGTCGAGCAGGATCCGCACGGGGGGGTTCCGTTCTTCCCGTCGCCCGCTGGTTCGGGTTCGCTCAGGAGGATTGCGCGATGCGCACGAATCGATGTGTGCCCGCCGCCGCCAGCCGTGGCTACGTCCCCGGCCAGCAGCACGGACGGCTCGACCAACCCGGACCACAACAGTGATTTGAATCTTGTCAGCGACCAGCCTTCCAGGAGGTAGAGCAATGACGGACCCGATATCCGGATCGAATCGGCACTGGTGGTTGCGCACAGCGATTCCGGCCGGCATGGCGGTGCTGTTGGCCGGCTACGTGACGGCCGGCCCCGCGCAGGGTGCCACCACGCCGACTGCCGCGCCGACCGGGCCGACCGGGCCGACGGCGAGTCTGGTAGCGCCCACCGGGCACGACCGGGCGGGCACCGTTCGGCTGCACCTGGTCGACCCCACCCGCATCGACCCGACCTCGCCCACCCATGCGCTTCGCGAGCTGATGGTGCAGGTCTGGTATCCCGCGACCGACACCCGCCGCTTCCCGTCCACGCCCTATCTCACGCCGCTGGCCGCCGCGCACTTCCTGGCGTCGTACAACGCGCTGCCCGGCGCCGAGCTGCCGCAGACCACCGGACATGCCGGCGCGCCGGTGGATCGCCGGGATGGCCCGCACCCGGTCGTGCTCTACTCCCCCGGCGGGGGAACCGACGCCGCCCTGGACAACGGGCTGGTAGAAGACCTGGTCAGCCACGGCTACGTCGTGGTCACGATGGACGACACGAACGAGTCCCCGGAGGTGGAGTTCCCGGGCGGCCGGCTGGTGACCGGCACCTTCGCGGCGGACACGGACGCGACGGCCCTGGAGGCTCAGCAGATCCGCGCGGATGACGCCGGCTTCGTGCTCAACGAGCTGACCGTGCTCAACCACGGCGGCAACCCCGACGCCGAGCACGCCCCGTTGCCGGCCGGCCTGGCCGACAGCCTCGACCTGTCCCGGGTCGGCATGTTCGGCTGGTCACTCGGCGGGGCCGCCGGCGCGCAGGCCATGCACGACGACCCCAGGATCAAGGCGGCCGTCAACATGGACGGCACGGACGAGTATTCGGCACCACAGCCGAAAGGCAGTCCTCGGTGGGCTCATCAGCGAGTACGAGGCCGCGTGTGAACCACCAGGTCAGGACCGGGGGCCGAGTATCGGAGACAGTCCAGGGGCGGCCCGGACGCCGAGCCCGGCCAACTCGGCGTCTGCCGGACACCGCCCGGGGAACCCGCTGTTCACGAAGGTTTTTGAGCATCGGCGAGCAGGTCCCGGGCGGCACGGGCGGCGCGTTGGGCCAGGCACGTGAGCTCGGCGCCGGTCAAGCCCGAGGCGAGAGGCGGGTCGGCGATCGCCGGGCCGATAGACGGGGCGGCGGGATCGAAGGCATCGGAACCGGGCGGGAGCGGCGGAAGGGCCGGCAGCGGGCGTCGTACAGCGCGATACGCGTCGCTCGCGAGTCGGCCCGGCGCCGTGGACGTCGGCTGCGCCGGACTCCGGCGTTCCCGCAGCGCGGCGAGCACTTGCGGTTTCGAGCGTCCGCGCAGGAGCAGCAGGGCGAAGGGGTCTGCATCGAACACAGCGGCCGTCTCGTAGCAGGCTGCTGCCGTGTGGCGGCACGGTTGCCGGTCTCGCTGCGCGCAGGTGCAGACGGTGCGCAGCTCGCCGGGGCCGGGCAGAAGCGTCCGCTCAGCGCTGATGCCGGGGGGCGGTTCGCCGTCCAAGAGCGCCGCGAGATGCCCGGCTTGGGCGGAGACCGCGTCGATGAACCGGTCCCACGCGGTGTCGGGTAGGACGGGGACGGTGAGGACTACCGGGTACGGCCGAGGCCGGTCGTCGTCCTGAACCCTTGCGCTGACGATGCCGGGCTCGATGTGCAGCTCGCCGACACGGCCCTCGCGCGCGTACGCTCGCCCTCGGATCAAGTCCCCGGTGGCGGCACCGGGCAGTTCGGCCAGCGCATCGAGCCAGCCGCCACTCCAGCGGCCGCGGCCGTATTCGCGATGGCTCGCGGGTTCATCCATGCCCGCGCCCATTCTTTGTATATGCACAGCTCACATTCGCAGAGCCCGCGTACGCGGAACCCAGCGTGACGAGCTCGGCGAGCTCGGCGGCGTCCAGTTCGCTCAGCCACTGCTCGCCGGCCCCGATCACCGTCTCGGCCAGGGCTCGCTTGGCAGTCAGCATCGCGGCGATCTTCTCCTCGAGGGTGCCTTCGGTCACCAGCCGGTGGATCTGTACGGGGCGGTCCTGGCCGATGCGGTAGGCGCGGTCGCTGGCCTGGTCCTCGACCGCCGGGTTCCACCAGCGGTCGTAGTGCACGACGTGTGTGGCCCTGGTCAGGTTCAGTCCGACGCCGCCGGCCTTGAGGGAGAGCAGGAGGACGGGGGCCTCCCCGGCTTGGAACGCGGCGACCGTCGCGTCCCGGTCCACGCTCCGGCCGTGCAGGAACAGAGTCTTGATGTCCTGCTCCGCGAGATGACGCTCGACCAGCCGGCCCATCTGCACGTACTGGCTGAAGACGAGCACGGACTCGCCCTGTGCCATCGTGATCTCCAGCAGGTCGTCGAGGGCGTCGAGCTTCCCGGAACGGCCTGCCAGCGGGCCCGGCTCATGGAGGTACTGTGCCGGATGGTTGCAGACCTGCTTGAGCGCGTTGAGGAGCTGAAGAACCAGGGTCCGTTGATTTCTGTGCGGGTCTGCCTGGATTTGGGCGAGACCGTGGTCGACCACCGCCTTGTACAGCGAGGCCTGCTCGGCGGTGAGCGGCACGATCCGGTCGGTCTCGGTCTTCGCCGGCAGCTCCGGGGCGATCCCCGGGTCGGTTTTGCGTCGCCGCAACAGGAACGGGCGCACCAGCCGGGTCAGGCGCTCGGTGGCCTCCGGATCGGCGTAGCGCTCGATCGGTCCGGCCAGGTCGCGCTGGAAGTCGGAGAGCGAGCCGAGCAGACCCGGGGTGGTCCAGTCCAGCAGCGCCCACAGTTCGGTCAGCCGGTTCTCCACCGGTGTGCCGGTCAGGGCGATTCTGGCAGCGGCGGGCAGTTCGCGCAGCTGACGGGCGGTGTGCGCCAGCGGGTTCTTCACGCTCTGGGCCTCGTCGGCGACGATCAGCCCCCACCGCACCTGGCTCAACTCGGGGGCGTCGGTGCGCAACAGCCCGTAGGTCACCAGGACGATCTCGTCGGCGGCGACATCCGCGAGGTGCCGGGCGCCGCCGTGGTAGCGGCGGACCGGGGTGCCGGGCGCGAACCGGCTGATCTCCAGCTCCCAGTTGCCCAGGAGCGAGGTCGGACACACCACCAGAGTCGGGCCCCAGGGCCGGGCCGAGGCGGCCCGGAACAGGTGCAGCGCGATGACCTGGATCGTCTTGCCCAAGCCCATGTCGTCGGCGAGGCAGCCGCCGAGGCCGAGCCGCGTCATGCCGGCGAGCCAGGCGAGGCCGCGCTCCTGGTACGGGCGCAGGGTCGCTTTCAACGTCGGCGGGACCGAAACGGGGGGCATTGCCGGGGCCGCTGTGTCCGCGAGCCTGCTGCTGAGCACGGCCAATTCGCCGGTGGCCTCGAACTCGATCCACTCCCCATCCACCTCGAGGCCGCCTTCCAGCGCGGCGGCCAAGGCCGCGCCGCCGGTCAGCGGGTGGCGCCGACTGCGCAGCCGGCGCCGGGTGTTCGCGTCCAGCCGCACCCAGCGGCCGCGCAGGCGAACCAGCGAGCTCTTCGCCGCCGCCAACTGGTTGAGCTCCTGCTCGGTGAGCACCTCGCCGCCGTCGGCCGGCCGCCAGGTCAGGCGCATCAGCTCGTGCAGGTCGAAGTGGGCATCCGCGTCGGCTTCCGGCACCGGCGCGGCTACGGCCTGCCGCAGGAGCGGGGCGCCGACCAGTTCAGTCGGCAGCCGGACTTCGATGTCCGAGGCCGACAGCGCTGCGGATTGGTCCAGCAGTTCGTCGAACACCGATTCGGGAAGGTCGATGGGCCCGGGTTCGGCGCTCTGCAGCATCGCGGCCAGCGGCGGCCAGATCTGTGCACCGCGGCGCAGGGCGTGCAGTGCCGCCGCCTCAGGGTCGGGCCCGAAGCGGGACGCGACCACGGGCGGCGCCGTCCAGAGGGTCGCGGCTCTGATCAGCAGACTGGGATCGGCCACGCTGCGCACCCAGGGTTCGAGCCGGCAGTTCGCCTTCGAGGGCTCCTCCTCCCGCTCGTCGGCCTCCTGAGGGTTTTCCCACGGCATCGGAGGCAGCGCCACGCGCAGGACGAGCCGCGCGTGCTCGGTGGGTCGCAGCCAGTGGTGCGGGCCGCGCACCTTGGCCGGCGGCCACGCGGCGAACGGGTGTGCCTGCGCGTCGCCGGGCGGACCCGAGGCCGCGGCCGTGCGGGGCAGCGTGTCGGCCAGCGCGTCCCACAGATCCCGTACCAGTGTGGCGGGCTCGGGCACGCGCACCGCGGGCCAGGCGCCTGGCAGCGGCTGTGCATAACCCTCCGGCGGCAGTACGGCGGCGAGCTCGTGCAGCCGGCGCACCTCGGAATCCTCCAAGGCGCCGATCCGCCAGGTGCCGTGTCCGGCATCAGTGATCGCCGGCCGCAGCCGGCCCCGGGCGATCAGGTCGAGCCCGGCTCGGGTCGCGGCCGACCAGAGAGCCAGGGACGGGCTCTTGTCCTGCTCGGCCAGAAGGATCGGCAGGGCTTCTGCGATCGTCAGGTAGCGCACCGGGGTCGGCAGTTTCCGCACCCGGTCGCCGGAGCGGTGAAACAGTTCAAGGCTCTCGCCATCCTCGATTCCGGCGCCCCACAGCGCGAAGCGGCCGAACCGCGCGGGCTCGCCCGGAACGAACAGGGCATGCGCGGCGAGCAGGGCGGCGAAACCGCTCACACCTCGTCCGACTCCGCCTGCGCACCGCCCTCCAGGTCGGTGTCCTCCCGATAGTCGCTGGCAACGTCCAGCGCGACGGTCTGCGGTGCGAAGCCCGGGTCGAGCCGTACCAGGTCCCACTCGTTGATCCAGGCCCTGATGTACTGGCGCATGCGCGTGGCGCCGAGGCGCTCGAGTCCTTCGATGTCCGGCGGTTTCCAGCCGAACGCGGCCGCGTGCAGGTCCTTGAGTTTCCGGTAGGCGCGGTCGAGCTCGGCATCGTCGGGCGGGGTCAGCAGCGTCATCTCCCGGTCGATGACGCGCATCCCGAGCGCGGCGTCGGCGGCCAGCTCCGCGGCCTCCGGAGCCACGGCCCCGCGCAGCCTCGCCGGGATCAGATCCTTGTCTTTCTTGCCGGTGACGACCGCGGCCTCGAAGTCGTCGGTCATCGCGAGCACCGCCGCCAGCGGCAGGCCCGGAGCCTCGTGCTTGCCCCGCACCCACCGGGCGAGCTGGGCGTAGGACTTCGCCCGCTGCAGCTGTGAATAACGCCCGATCAGCTCGACCTCGTCGAACAGCACCAGCCAGCCCGCGCAGCCGGCGGCGGCCAGCAGCCGCGTGGCGAAGCGCAGGCGCTGGGCGGCCAGAACCTTGACGGTGACCGGCGGCAGGGTGACCCTCCCCTCCCCGGCATCCTTCAGCCCGCGCCGCAGCCGCGGCACGGCGAGGGGATCGCCGGACCAGAAACGCACCAGCTCCTCGGCCAGTTCCGGGTCCCGGTCCCTGGTCTTGGCGTAGAGCAGCAGCGAGGAGGAGAAGCGCTCGTTGAGCCCGGCCGCCGGAGACATCGACCAGCGCAGCAGTTCGGCATACGCGGGTCCCTGCACATCGAGCCGAGCGGCCGCCTCGCTGACGGCCGGGCCCTGCCCGTCGGCGACGACGGCGGACTCTGCCGCGGCCCGGTAGACCTTCACCGGGTCGTGCAGCGGCGTCTCCTTGCTCACCACGACACGGCTCACGGCGTAGCCCTCGGCGAGCGAGAGCTGCGTGAGATGTTCGAGCAGGTGCGACTTGCCGGATCCGAAGCCGCCCCCGATCAGCATCCCGCCCGCCGTCCCCTCGCGGACCGCACCGAGCAGTTCGAGGAATTCATCCTCGATGCGGGTCTGCCCGGATCCGAGCAGGGCGACCGCGTCCCTGCTGGGCACACCGGCCCGCAGCGCCTCGATCGCCCGCCGGGGCTGGACCGGGGCCGCAGAACCGGCGCTCCACGCGGGCGCCGTGGTCGGCGCTTGCGGGGTCGTGGTCGCAGTCATCGGACGGCCTCCAGACGTGCGTCGAGCCGGACGAGCGCGGCGTAGGGGTTGGCCCGGTTGCGGTCGCGGACCTCGTCGGCGACCCGCAGCTGCAGCGCGCTGTAGGCGGGCAGCCCGCGCTGCTCGTCCAGGACGAGCTCGGGCGGCAAGAGCACGGCGGCGAACAGGCCCGGCAGCTCGTCGACGGAGTCGATCAGCTGGCGCAGCAGTTCGTACGCGTCCAGCGCGCCCGGCTTGGAGTAATAGAAGCCGTCTCGCTGCTCGATGGACGGACGGCGCCCGACTGCGACGCGCTCGAGGTCGAGCTGCAGCACCAGGCCGGGCAGACCCGCCTTGCGGATCCACCGGGCCAGCGAGCCGAGCAGCGGCCGGGCGTTGTATCGGGTGATACGACTGTGCAGCAGCACCGCGCGCAGCTGTGTGGCCGGCACCTTCTCCCCGGTCAACCAGGCGAGCACGGTCAGCCGGTCGGACTCCACGATGTCGACGTGCCCGGTCAGCGCCTGGCACAGGCGCAGCATCGCCACGCGGAACTCGTGAACCAGCGACGCGTCGGCGAGCACAGCCGACTCCAAGGTGCGACGCAGGCTGCGATACAGCTCCATCACGTCGATCCCGTGCTCCGCTGCGACCGCGGCGACGGTCAGTTCGGTCGGCGTGTTCCCGGCCGCAGGGAAACCGGTCTTCTGATACGCGTCGTAGAGGACGCGGGCAGCCAGGGCCATCCAATCGATCTGCCGGGCCACCTCGAAGAACAGCTGATCGACCAGATGGACGCGGGTGCGCGCCGCGTCCACGGCGGCGTAGGCGAAGCCGTCCTGCACCGCGAGTTCGGCCAGCCGCCGCCCGAACCGCTCGGCGGCCTCGCCGTCCTCGGGGACGACCAGTTTGACGGCTGCGCCGCCGGAGGCGACATACGTGCGCAGATACTCGTCGGCCGCGAAGTCGAGGTAGGCGTCGACTTGGTGGCCGACGCCTCGCTCGTACTGCCCGCCGCGCGGCCCGGGGACGCTCGGGCTCAACGCTCGTCCTCGGTCCGGCTGAAGGAGACTCCCCAGTAGCGCTGCTGCTGGCCGCTGCGGGCGACCGTGGTCAGCACGCCCGTGCTCTTGGTGCCCGTGCTGGCCGACCAGCGCAGGGTGCGGGGGCTGCGCGGCGTGGAGGTGACTGCGCTCTGGTCCAACAGGTAGAGGTCGCGCGCGAACTCCTGCTTGGAATACTCCCGCGACTGCCCCGGCAGCAGCGTCAACACCGACCAGACGTCGAGCAGCCGCACCACGGCGTCAGGGCTCTTGCCCGATCCGGCGACGGCCAGCTCGTAGGCGCCGCGCAGAGAGTCGAGGAAGGACTCCGGTTTGAACCGCGGCGCCCGCTCCTGGGCCGCGGCGAGCATGGAGACCAGCACCGAGGGCCGGATCCGCCGCTCGCGCACCTTGTCGACCTCAACCGACGCGTCGGCGGGGAGCACCCGCACCAGCGACGGGTAGCACATCAGCCGGTCATCTTCCTCGAACATCGCCACCCCGGCGCCCTCGGCCGCCGCCAGCAGTTCCTTGACGTACTCGCCGGACGCGAAATACTCCTGCTCGTCAAGGTCGAACGCGCTGCGCAGCGAGGCGACGGACTCAGCCAGTTCGGCCGAGAACCCCTCAGCCGCGGCGACGGCCTTGCGCAGGTCCCGCAGCTGGCCGGTCTTCGCCGCCGCTCGCACCTTGCGCAGCTGTGTGGTGGCCATGCCGACCGCCTTCAACGCGGCCTCGGCCTCGCGCTCCACGCCGGCCAATGTCGCCTCGAGCGTTCCCTGCGTCGTCAACGCGCCCGCCTCATTCTCCCTGGTGCTGCACCGCGAAGCTCCATACGAAGCGCGCGCCGCCCATCCCGTCGTACTCTCCGATGACAGCGACCAGCGTAATGCACCGCCTCGGCCATCAGCCCGGTTCGGCCGAAACGCCGGCCGTACCCGACAACAGCGAATAAGCACACGTCGGCTCAGCCGGCCTGCAGACCAGCCTCTGGGATCGCACCTCAGCTCAACACCGCGATCCAGGGCGCGCGGGTGCAGCGGTACACGGGGAGAACGGCAAGACCAGAGCCAGCCGCCGCACCGCCCCGATCCCCGCCTTCGTCGAGACCGCCCTACACCAGCACATCAAGCTGGTCGTCCCCGACGGCGACGACCAGCTGACCACCACCACCCGCGGACACCTACTGCGACGCAGCCACTATGACCAAGACATCCTCAACCCGCCCTCGCCGCCGGCCTGCACATCCTGGAACTCTCCCGCCGCCTCGGACACGCCACCACCGCCGAAGCCGCCGACACCTAAGGACACCTTCTCCCCGACACCGACGACCGCACCCGCCACACCCTCGACCACCTCTGGAACCATGATGACCATGGAGGTGACCTGGCGGTACGCAGCGACCTGATCCGGCGAGAAGACGCAGGTCAGGGTGATGGAGTAGCGGAGAATCGGACAGAAGTTCCGCAACAGTACGACACTCCCGGCGACGCGGAGACCCCGCAGGACACGCTCGGCCACCAGGACATACGCCCGAGAGCATGCCGCGATATACCAAAAGATATGATCAAAGGATGAACACACGCAAACAGGTCATGACGAGCGAAGACCATCGGATCGCCTGAATTAGCCTTCCGCCACAGCAGATATGGCCGGATCCTGTTGGATCCGGCCACATCTGACGGCGAGTCGGCTCGTAAGAGGGTGCTGTCATCGGTGTCCGCGTCCACGCGGACAACCTGCAGGAATTCGAGAACCAGCAGGATAGAGCCGATCCTCGACTTGCCCCTCGAGGCGTCTCGCGCCGCTTGGATACCCGTGGACACCGATCACGCACCGACATGGTGCTGACCCAGCCTCCGCCGCCTGACAGCCAGTCACACCGCAGGTCAGCCGATTGCGCTGCGCGAAACGCATCGAGATCGCGCCGCTGCGGCGCAGGTGACCTCCAGGGGTCGTGGCGGGGCACGGAAGGGGGCAAGGGGTTCCGAACGATATCCGTGTGTGCCGCGCGGTACGTTCCCGCGCAGGGCAAATCGGCTCGACTCTCGGTGATCGCGCGCGTGCCAGTGAACCAGAAGCCTTACTTGTGTACTCGATCCGCGAGGGGCGCTTCGCTACCGCGAGAGCATTCGAGGTGCCTTTGGTGCAGACTTTCCATTGACGATCGTGTCCCTGCCTATTTCGCCTTCTGGAGTCACTCCACTCGGCCGACGGACTGGAACTGGTCCGCTCGGTGGCCGAGCGAATGCTGCAGGAGCTGATCGAGCCTGAGGCCGCTGTGACGATCGGCGCGGGATGGAACGAGCACTCGGAGACCCTTGTCGCGTGGCGCAACGGACACCGGGACAAGACGCTGTCCACCCTGCGGGGGCTCTTTACTCGTGCCCGGGCTGTGAGCGGGGTTGGTCCGTGGTGATCGGATCGGGATGATCGACGCTTACATTGCCTCGGCAGGCCAGATCAACGCCACGGACTCCATTGCAAGCCCCTACAGGGTGACGATTTCTAACGCAGATCCCCCCACGGAGTGCCGCACACCCGCTGTGTCAAGCAGGATGCCGAGCTGGTGGTCTGCGAGGGTGAACGCCTCCGGACCGACGAGGGTGCCGTCCGCGTGCGGGTGCAGCCCGAGCACGGTGGCCTGGATGGGCTCGGCCAGGTCCGGCATTTCCTTGATACGTCCGTGCAGCAGATCGTCGGCCGCGGCCAGCAGTTCGGTCCCCCAACGCTCGCAGGCGGCCTCGCTGGGCTCGAGTATTTCCCGCCCGTCGCGCTCGGTGAGCACACCGTCCTCGGCCAGCAGTTGCAGCGTCGCATCGAGTTCGGGCTTGCCGTCAACCAGCTGGATCTGACGGGTGACCGGATCGTAGGCGGCCTCCAGGCAGTACTCGCCGCGGCGCAGCAGCGACTGCTCCAGCCCGCCCTCCCACGTGAACTGTGCCAGCTCGACCCAACCGGCGCTCGACAGCGTCGCCGTCATCTGTTCCAGGACGCTGTCGGCGCACTCGGGTTCGCCCGCATCGCCGTACAGCCGCTGGTAGGACTCCGTGGCCCAGCCACCGCGGCCAGCGGCTACGCCTGCGGTGTCCGCCGCGGTGACGATCTGCATGAGCAGCGGGGCCGCCGGCGGAAAACCCGGATCCGGGCAGCCGCCGCGGTGACACCAGCCCTCACCCGGACACGACAAGATCACCCGGTGGACGGTCACGACCCCATCCGTGCCGTCGGCCGACCGGGTGACCGCGAGCAGATAGCTGTGCAGCGAACCAGGGACGCCGACCAGACCCTCGTCAGCGTGCAACACCCCGCCATATACGTAGACGATCACGCCGCTGAGGCTCTCGTCCGCCCACCCGGCGATGGCAGCACGAGCGGTCACCAAAGCGGCGACGCCGTCGCCAGGATCCCAGGCTTCCAGAAACCACCGGGGGCTGTAGCGCCAGTCGCCCGAGCCCCCCAGGGCGTCAGCCACCGCTTCGAAGGCCTGAGGGGTGGTGTCGACGACCGGCAACCCGCCCAGGGTCACCGACGTGGCCAGAAGTTCGCTGGCCACGCCCGGGTCCTGGCAGGCTGACACCGACTCGGGCGGCTCGCTGGTCCACCAGCGCACTTCGTCGGGCACCAGCGCTTCGTTCGCCTCGGCATCGAGCGTGATGGTCACGTCGGGAGTGGGTGTCCCGATGAGGCCGAGCACAGTGTAGAGGGCAGACTCCCACTCGCCGATTCCGCTCGTGGCCATCGCCAACTCAGGCCGCTCCTGCCCCGCGCCGGGCAACATGATTGTAATGTCGCCGAGTTCGGTGAGAGCGCTGACCACCAACGGACGATCTGGCTCGCCCTCGTCCTCTGTGCCGGGGATTGGCAGGGGTGTACCGCCACGATCGATGCGGGGAATCCACGCCGGAAGCGTCTGCTGGCGGTGCCGAATGCTGGCCACCTGGTCGAGCAGTTCGTCCTTGCTGGGGTAGGAGCGCAGAAAGCCGACTGCGGCGGGCCGCACCAGTGCCTCAAGCTCAACCTTGCGGAGCTGATCCGGAAACTCCGGAATCTCGATGAACACTTCAGGCGCAGCGGACTGCGCCAGTCGCGCCTGAACCGCAGCGGTGAACTTCGCCCTGAAGTTGCCAGGGGTAGTCTCGAACGCGATCCTGGCCGTTTCCAGACCGACATCGTCGCCGACCATCATTTCCATGGTCGCCAGCAGGAACTCGTTGCGGAGTAAGGCATCTGACACGAGTACCACAATAGCCACTCGACGGTCCGGGCCGGCCTATTCGAAAGGCGGGCAAGGCGTAGGCGGATGTGGTGAACCGCATCGCTCGCGCCGCCCAGAGTCAGTCGCCGCCGACGATCCGTCTCGTTCCACCCGGCCGACTTGCCGATCGCTGAGTGGCGCGCGCGAGCTGACCGACGTGCTTCACCTTCGGCCACCGTTCGGGCACGATCACAACCTGCCGCATCCCAGGCGTGGCGATCGTTCCCGCCGCCGCGACACACAAGCAGACCACCGTCGTGCGCGCTGGTTTTCGCCGCATGATGTTGCGTAGGGTAGCGGCATGTCGACGTCCTACCGTGCCGCATCGCTCGCCGATCTGGGTGAGTGGCTGAGCAACGGCAGCGAGCACGAACGCTGGCGGCTGGTGGCCGAGTTCCTTGAGGAATATCGTCACGAGCCGGCCGCGACCAGACTCGAACTGCTGGAATCGGAGCCCGGCGGGACAGGCGACAAACGGTGGGATGTGCTCCTCGGCGCCCTTGCCGAGCACCTGGCCGCCCAGGCCGATCGCGCCGCGCCGGCGTGGGCCGCTCTACGTTCGCTTCGCTCGTTCTGGTTCCCGTTCAATACGCGTGCTGCACGCTCTGATGCGTTGGTACATGCGCCCGCCGCCTTCCGTCGCCGCGGCGTATTCGTCGCGCCTCAGGAGCTGGAGGTCGCGTGAGCGAGGGACCGCTGCTTGATCGTGAAGGTATCCGTGCCGCGCTCACCCGCTTGGGCGAACACTTGGCGCGTCGCGGAGTGATCGCGGATATCTACGTCTTCGGCGGCGCGGCGATGGCCCTGGCCTATGACGCCCGGCGTGCCACGCGTGATATCGACGCACTGTTCGAGCCGCACGGCGTGGTCGTGGAGGAGGCGCGTGCTGTCGCCGACGAGCTGGGGGCCCCACTGGTGGCTCAATGAGCAGGCAAGCGCGTACGTGGCCAGCGGCGGCGACGCGAACGCGGCGACGATCTTCGAACATCGCGGGCTGCGGGTCTCGGCCGCCTCCCCGGAGCACCTGCTCGCGATGAAGGTACTGGCGGCGCGTCGACGCGACATCGATGACATCCGCTTCCTTGTCGACAAGCTCGAGCTGGGCGACGCCGAGTCGGTGGTCGCCCTGTGCAGTGAGATCTTTCCCGACGAGCCGCTCCCCGCACGAGCCCGGCTCGTCCTTGAGGATGTCTTCGAGCCGAGCGACGCAGAGTGAGACTCCGCGTTCGCGGCAACTCCCCCACGTGCGCAAGCAAGGCCCGAATGGCCGTACGGTTGCGGACGGTGGCTGGTGACGGGGCAGGATTGCTCTGTGGACGATTCGGTCATCTGGGAGGATCCGCTGGATTTGCGTATCCGGCTGGACATCGCTCTGGAGCGCATTGCCGTCCTTGAAGCCGACATCGCCGATCTGCGCGCCTCGAATGCGCGCAAGGGCCATCAACCACTTCTGCCCGCGCTTGCTGCGCCGACTTCGTCGCAGGCGCGAGCGCCCGCTCCTGCCGGAGTGCTTGTCGACCAGTCCTCCTCGCCCGAGGAGAAGCTCGCGTTGTTCCGGGATCTCTTTTCGGGGCGAAGCGACGTCTACGCAGTGCGCTGGACCAGTGCGACGAGCGGCAGGTCCGGCTGGAGTCCGGCGGAACGCGATCCGTTCGGCGGTCGGGAGCGCCCGGACCATGAGCGCGAGTTTCTGCCGCTGACCCCTGAGGTGCTCGCGCGGCACCTTGCCCGCACCGGCCCGGGATCCCGGCAGGTCCACGTCGGCTTGTATCCGATGCTGCCCGATGACACCTGCAAACTGCTGGCGTGCGATTTCGACGACGCGCAGTGGCGGGCTGATGCGGCCGCCTTCCACGCGGCGTGTACCGAGGCCGGGATTCCCGCCGCGTTGGAGATCTCGCGATCCGGCGAGGGCGCGCACGTGTGGATGTTCTTCACCGCGCCGGTACCGGCACGCACGGCGCGCGCTCTCGGCTTCGGGATCCTGCGTCAGGCGATCGCGGCCCGTGGAGGGATGCGGCTATCAAGCTATGATCGTTTCTTTCCGGCTCAGGATCTGCTCCCGCTCAAAGCTCGCGGAGGGCAGCGCTTCGGCAATCTGATCGCGCTGCCGCTGCAGGGCGATTGCCGCGCGGCGGGCACGACGGTGTTCTGTGATCCACGGACCCTCACGCCGTATGACGATCAGTTCGCCTTCCTCTCCCGCCTTGCGCGGCTCACCCCGAGCCGGGCACAGGAATTGGCCGGGCAACTCGGCGAAGTCACCACAGGGCCGACGCAGCCGACCGGGTCACTTCCGCCCAAGCCGCAACGCAAGGCACTCATTGGCGCGCCACAGCGCGTTCCCGCACGCCTCAAGGCGATGCTGGAGATCCCTACAGCGGATCTGCCAGCCACGTTGATCGCGGCACTCAAGCACGCAGCCTCACTGCACAACCCCGAGTTTTATCGCCGCCAGGCCCAGCGCTACTCCACATTCGGCACCCCGCGATTCGTCTCCTGCTTCGACGACACCGACCCGCGCGTTCTACGCCTACCGCGCGGCCTGGCCGACCAAGCGGCCGAACTGGTGCACACAGCCGGAGGCAGCCTGGAGATCACCAGCGGCCTCCCAGAGCACGAGCCGATCAAGATCGATTTCCTGGGAACCCTGACCACCCCGCAGGAGACCGCGGTAACCGCGATGACGGGGCACGACGCCGGAGTCCTGGTCGCGCCGCCCGGAGCAGGCAAGACCGTTATGGCCTGCGCACTGGTGGCCCGGGGCGCGCAGCCCACCGCGATCGTGGTCGGCCGCAAAGACCTACTCGACCAATGGCGCGAACGGATCGCCGCATTCCTCGATCTCGACTCCGCCCAGGTCGGCACGATCGGCGCGAACAAGGACCGGCGAACCGGCGTCATCGATCTGGTCATGCTCCCCACGCTGGCCCGCCGCGCAGCGGATGGGCTGCTGGACGGGTACGGACTGGTCGTCGTCGACGAATGCCACAGCCTCGGCGCCCCCGCAGCTTACGCGGCAGTCAGCCAGGCCCGCGTCGGGCGTTGGATCGGGCTGTCCGCCACCCCCTACCGCGCCGACAACCTCGACGGCCTGATCACGTTCGCCTGCGGGCCAGTGCGCCACAACATCGAATCGGCCCCTACAGTCCCCCAATTCCTGATCGCGCACACGACCGGCTTCGCCACAGAAGAGACCGGCACGGACGGTCCCTCCATCCAGGCCATCTATGGCGAACTGGCTGCCGATCCCGTCCGCAATCAACAGATCACCTCGCATATCGAGGATGCGGCGCGGCGTGCACGACGCACGCTTGTGCTCACCAACCGGGTCGGACACATCGGCCTCCTGACCGGAGCGCTGCGCGAACGCGGCATTGAGCCGCTGGTTCTGCACGGCAGACTCTCGCCGGCCGAACGGCGCGCCACCCGCGAGCGGCTATCCGCCGGCAGCGCCGAACCGTATGTCCTGCTGGCCATCGACAAGGTCGCCAGCGAGGGACTCGACCTGCCCGACCTCGACACCCTGGTCCTGGCCAGTCCCGCGGCCTTCAAGGGACGCGTCATCCAGCAGGTAGGCCGTATCCAGCGTGCCCACGGCGACAAGACCAGCATCGAAGTCCACGACTACCTCGACGCGGCCGTGCCCGTCCTGGCCCGCATGCACGCCAAACGCCGCAGAATCCTCACCCGCCTCGGCTTCACCCTCACCCCGCCTGGTCACCCAGCCCCGCTCTGCGCCCCACCCCACCCGGCGGACGAACCTCCCGGGCCCAACGCACGAGCCAAGACGACAGTCACGACCGCGGTCACCGATATCGGCACCGTTCGAATCTGGGCACGAGAGCACGGATACGCCGTGGCGGATCGGGGCCGGATCAGCCGCGAGGTCCATGCCGCGTATGCCGCCGCACACGATCCGGTCCACAACTGAATCCCGATCAGAACCCGCGGTCGCAGAGGCGGAATCTCCAGCGCCAGCCTCTGCAAGCGTGATGGCCTGAAAGGTGACCCGATCGGGAACCCGCACCTCAATCGGGGAGAAGGTGCAGGTCAAGAGGATGGAGAAGCAGTGAACCGGACAGAAGATCCTCACCAGTCTGGTACCCGCAGCGACGAAACGGCACGCGAAGTAACAGCTCAAAACCATCCGAGCAGGGTGATAAGAAGGCGAGCAGGGGCTAACGAGGCGTCATAATGAAAATTATCAGATAACGTAAATTAGCCCTCTAATAAAGGCAGACATGGCCGGATCCTGTTGGATCCGGCCATATCTGACGGCGAGTCAGCTTGTAAGCCGGGTTCTGTTCGCGCGCTGCGGACAGCGTGCGAGGCGACCATCCATCTACGGCGTGCGTCGCCGCACGTCTCCAGCGGTCTACCCGCGAGCTCGGGCGGGCCGCCCTCAAGCACTCGCGCGGGGGCTTCGCGCTTGCGCGCTCGGCCGCCCTTTTTGACCTTGCTCCGGGTGGGGTTTACCGAGCCGCCCGGGTCACCCCGGGCGCTGGTGGGCTCTTACCCCGCCGTTTCACCCTTACCTCGCGCCTTTCGGCGCGGGGCGGTCTGTTTTCTGTGGCACTGTCCCGCGGGTCACCCCGGGTTGGTGTTGCCAACCACCCTGCCCTGTGGAGCCCGGACTTTCCTCGGGCCGCCGGCTTGACGCCTTTGGCACGCGGTCGCCCGACCGGCTCGCCGCAAGGTCATTCTAGGGCTGCGCGAGGTGGTCCAGTGCCAATTGGGCGAGCAGCGCCGCACCGTCGGGCAGGACTCGGTCGTCGAAGGCGGCCTCGGGGGCGTGGTTGAACGGGGCGGTCGCCGGGTCGCGGCCGTCCACCGTGGCGCCGAGGAAGACCATCGCGCCGGGGACGCGCTGCAGGATGCGGGAGAAGTCCTCGGCCCCGGCGAGCGGCTGCGGCATGTTGAAGTAGCGCTGCTCGCCGAAGTGCTCGGCGATGGTGGAGCTGACCTTCTCGGTGGCGGCCGCGTCGTTGACGGTGACGGGGTAGAGGCTGTGGAACTCGGCCTCCACGGTCAGGCCGTGGGCCGCCGCGATGCCCTCGACGGTGGTCTGCAGCGTGGGCAGCACGCGCTCGAGCGCCTCGGCGGAGAAGGCCCGGATGGTCGCGTCGAACTCGGCGGTCTCCGGGATGATGTTGTTCTTGGTCCCGGCCCGGAAGTAGCCGACGGTGACCACGACCGGGTCGAAGATGTCGAACTTGCGGGTCACGATCGTCTGCAGCGCCGTGACCATCTCGCAGGCGGCGGGGATCGGGTCGTTGGCGCGGAACGGGGCGGAGCCGTGGCCACCGCGTCCGCGCACCGTCACCTTGAAGTCCGCGCACGCCGCCATCAGCGGACCGGGCTTCGCCGCGAACACTCCGCGCGGGAGCAGGCCGGAGGTCACGTGCAGCGCATACGCGGCGGTAGGCGTCGTGCCGGTCGCGTCGAGGACGCCCTCGGCGATCATGTGGGCGGCCCCGTCGTCGCCCTCTTCACCGGGCTGGAACATGAAGACGACGTCGCCGTTCAGGCGGTCGCGCCGACTGCTGAGCAGTTTGGCGGCGCCGGTGAGGATCGCTGTGTGCAGGTCGTGGCCGCAGGCGTGCATCACACCGTTGGTGTGAGAGACGAGATCGGACGACGTGTCGGCGGCGGTCTCTTGGAGCGGAAGCGCGTCCATGTCGCCGCGCAGCAGGACGGTGGGTCCGGGCTGCGTACCGCGTAGTACGGCGGTGACCGAGTTGAGGCCCTTCCCGGTGGATACCTCCAGGCCGAGGCCGTCGATCGCGGCGAGGACCTTCTCCTGGGTGCGGGGCAGCGCGAGGCCGAGTTCGGGCTCACGGTGCAGGGCACGGCGCAATTCGGTCAGCTCGCCGGCGAGTTCGGCGGCGTCTTCGCGGACGGACATGTAGGGGGTGGCCTCCAGTTCCGGGTCTTTCACGGGAGGATACGCGGGTGGGGTGGGGCGGGGAAGGAAATTTGGCGGGAAGGGGGGGTGGAAGAGGTGACGCGGGCAGGGCGGGGCGGGGTGTGGGGGCTGGGCGTCGCGTCAGGAGGCCGGGGCGGGCTTGGGTGGCGTGGTCGCGGCCCTGGAGTTGGCGAGTAGCTCGAGGGTGCGCGCGGCGTGTACGGCGTCGTTGACGCCTGCCATCTCCCCCGGACGTGGCGAACGTACGACATCCCGATAATCGGGATGCAGGTCGGCCCAGCGCTTCATGAAGGGACAGAGCGGCAGCACGGTCAGCCCGTCGGCACGCGCGTCCTCGAAGGCGCGGCGGGCGAGCATCGAGCCGATCCCCTGCCTCTCCCACGCCTGCTCCACCTCGGCGTGCGGCAGGATCACGGTGTCGTGCACCTTGACCCAGGTCGCGTGCCCGAGCCGCGCGCCGTCCAGATAAGCGGTGTAGCGGCCCTCTTCCCGCTCATCCCTGATCTCGATGTTCATGCACCAACGCTAGAACCGAGTCGGGGTCATGGCCAGTACAGCGCGGCCGTCTGCACGTTCTTCAGCAACCGGCGCGCGACCAGCCCGGTGCCGATCGCGGACAAGCCGAAGAAGATCAGCCAGCAGCCGAGCACCACGGCCAGGAAGACCAGGCTGGCCCGCGGGAAAAGCATGATGAGCACACCGATGATCATGCTGAACACTCCCCCGGCGGATCCGGCGGCGCGCCCGGCCGCCGAGCCGCGCCCGCGCCGCTGCCAGGAGCCGAACCAGGTGATCGCCCCGGCCGCCAGCCAGAACGCCCCGACGACCAGCGCGAAGGTGGCCGCGGTGGTGAACGGGTCGGCCAGGCAGACGACACCGACGACGACGGAGAGCGCGGCGAGCACGAGGGCCACGACGCGCGCGATCGGGTCGACGCCGTGCAGCTGGATCGCCGAGACGAAGCGGTAGATCCCGGTCATCAGGAGGTAGAAGCCGAACAGGGCGGTCAGCGCGCCGACGGTGTGGCCGGGCCAGAACAGCACCAGCACGCCGAGCACGATCGACACGGCGCCGAAGACCACCGGCACGATCCACGCCCTTGCCCATTTGGGCGAAAGCAGGCCGATTCGCCGCGGACCGGGGCCGGAATCGGGCGCGTCCCCCGGTTCCACGATCCGCCCGCTCAGTGGTTCACTCATCCCCGGCTCCCTCATCCGATCTGACGACGCATTACGCGGTCCACGCCGATCCACACCGATCCTCGTCAATCTCCATTGTCACATCGGCCGCCGTACTGGGCACGCGAGCGAACGGGCCGGTCTGGATCGTGGCGTCAGGCCGATGACAGGCCGTAAAGTGATCAACCGCCAGATGTCGCACGACGGAAGGGAGCGGCCATGAGCGGGCACCCGACCGGCGAGCAGCCGGATCCCGGACGGCCTGCGGCCGAGGCGACTACTGGGACTGGGGCCGGCTCTGGAGCTGGCGCCGAGCCCACGGCTAGCCCGGCGGCTCAGGCCGGGGCGGTGGCGGAGGTCGAGGGGGCGGCCGCAGCGGCCGCGGCGCAGCAGGCGAACGTGGTCGGCCAGGCCGACGTGAAGCAGGCGGCGGGGTCGACGACCGGACAGCCGAAGGACCAAGCCATCCCCGGCTCGCGCGTGCACCAGCTCGAACCGGACGAACACTCGCCGCTGGCCGCGCTGAACAACGTGATAAGCGCGAACTTCCGGCGCGCGCTGTTCGCCTCCGCGCTGGCCTGCGCCGGGCTCGGGCTCACCTACATCTCCGGCGGCGTGCTCAACAGCGACAGCGCGCGGGTCGACTTCTTCACCAAGCACCCGGGCCTCGGCCAGACCGCCGCGATCGTCGGGGCGGCGCTCTTCCTGGTCTTCGGCGTTGTGGCGGTGCGCTCGGCCACCAGCGAGATCCTCAAGACGGTGCCGCCCGGCCTTGGCGACAACCGCAAGAACGCGCTGCGCTGGGTCTGCCTGCTGGCCGGCTACCTCGTGGTGATCTTCGGCACGCTGGGCGCGCTGAACGTCCCGATCGAGCGCCTGCTGGTCGGCGGCGCGGTCACCGGCGTGATCCTCGGCATCGCCGCGCAGCAGTCGCTCGGCAACGTGTTCGCCGGGCTGATGCTCCTGCTCACGCGGCCGTTCGCGATCGGCGACGAGATCGCGCTGCGCTCCGGGCCGCTCGGCGGGGTGCTGACCGGGCTGGTCGCCGACATGAACCTGACCTACGTGAAGCTGGTCACCGACAACGGCACCATCCTGCTGCCGAACTCGACGATCCTGACGGCGGTGGTGGGGCCGCCGGGGGTCTTCGACCAGCACGGCTAGCGGCCTCTCAGCGCGGCCAGGCGGCAATCAGGGCGTCGGTCACATCGCGGGCGCGCACGGCGATCCGCAGCCAGTCGGGACCCAGGCCGGGGAACGTGTCGCCGCGTCGTACGGCGAATCCGCTGTCCCGCAAACGCAGCCGGATCTTGTCCGCTCCCGGCGCCTCGACGAGGACGAACGGAGCGCGGGCGTCCTTTGGGAAGCGGGCCGCGGGTAGGCGGATGTCGGGGAGCGCGCCGAGGGCGGCCTCGAGGTAGACGCGGTCGGCGGCGGCGTCCTCGGCGAGCCGGTCGGCTTCGGTCAGTGCGTGCGGTTCGCTGCACGCCTCGGCGGCGGCCAGTGCCGGGGTCGAGACCGACCACAGCGGTTGCGCGGCGCGCAGGCGCTCGACGAGTCCGGGCTCGGCGAGCAGGTAGCCGACGCGCAATCCGGCCAGGCCCCAGGTCTTCGTCAGGCTCCTGATGACGACGAGCCCGGGAACGTCTTCCCGGTCCGCGAGCGACTGAGCCTCGCCAGGGATGGCGTCGATGAACGCCTCGTCCACGACCAGGGTGCGACCCGGCCGGGCCAGCGCCACGAGCGTGTCGGCGGAGTGCAGAACGGCGGTCGGGTTCGTCGGGTTGCCGACAACCACCAGGTCTGCGCTGTCCGGGATGAGGGCGGGGTCGAGGGCGAAGCCGTCGCCCGCACGCAGGATCGCCCGGTCGACGCGGCGCCCGGCGGCGAGCAGCGCGGCCTCCGGTTCGGTGAACTGCGGGTGCACGACTACTGGATGCCGCGCCTCGATAGCGCGCGCGATGAGCACAAAGGCCTCGGCCGCTCCCGAGGTGAGCAGTACCCGGCCCGGTTCACGGCCGTGCCGCCGCGCCACGGCCTCGGTCGCACGCGCCGGATCGGGATACGCGGCCAGGCTGGTCAGCGACGCCGCGATGCGGTCGAGCAGCCACTGCGGCGGCCGGGGCAGCCGGACGTTGACGGCCAGGTCGGTCAGGCCGGCAGCGGTCTCCCGGTCTCCGTGGTGGCCGAGGTCGTAGTGGTGCTCCTGGTCGTCGCGCGCGGGGTCGTGCACAGGGTCGTTCACGGCGTCATTGTTGCTCATCGGGTCGGGCCCCTCCGCCCGCCTCCGTCCGCTCCCCCAGCCCGACCCGGTCGTACGCGGCGGGACGACGGTATGGTGCTGGACGTGCGGAGAAGATCTTCAGGGGCAGTGTGGGCGGCCGGGCTGGCGGCGGGGTACGTAGCCGACGCCCTGCTCGCCGACCCGAGCCGCGGTCATCCGGTGGCCCTGTTCGGCCGTGCGGCCACCGCGCTCGAACAGCGCTGTTATCAGGACTCGCGCACGCGCGGCGCGCTGTTCACCGCGGTCTGTGTCGGAGGCACGGCGACGCTCGGCTACGTCGCGACCTGCGGTACGCGCGGACGTCCGGCCGCGGCCGTGGTGACGATGGCCGCCGCGACCTGGAGCGTGCTGGGCGCGACCTCGCTGCGTCGGGAGGCCGCCGCGATCGGCGATCTGCTCGAGGCAGGCGATCTCGACGGCGCGCGCGAGCGGATGCCCAGGCTGTGCGGCCGCGATCCGCGCGGGCTGGACGAGCGCGAGATCGCCCGCGCGGTGGTCGAGTCGGTCGCCGAGAACACCTCGGACGCCGTGGTCGCGCCGCTGTTCTGGGGCGCGGTGGCGGGCATGCCGGGACTGCTGGCCTATCGGGCGGCGAACACGCTGGACGCGATGGTCGGGCACCGCTCCGAGCGCTACTCCCGGTTCGGCTGGGCCTCGGCCCGGCTGGACGACGCGCTGAACCTCGCCCCGGCGCGGCTGACCGGCGCGCTCACTGTGGCGCTCGCGCCGAAGGTCGGCGGCTCGCGGCGGGAGGCCTGGCACACGCTGCGGCAGGACGGGGCGAAGCACCCGAGCCCCAATGCAGGACGCTGCGAAGCCGCGGCGGCCGGGGCCCTCAGCCTGCGCCTCGGCGGCACGAACGTCTACGAATCACGGATCGAACACCGGCCGTACCTGGGTATGGGGCGCAGCCCGCGCGGCTTCGACATCGCGCGGGCGAACCGGCTGTCGGCGGCGGTGTCCACCAGCGCCGCGATCGGCTTGTCAGTGGGCGTACTCGCGGTCCGCGCGGCAGGCGCGGTCCGGAGACGGTCACGGTGACGGCGGCGGGCGCCGAGACAACAGTGGGCACCGTGACGAGGGCAGGAACGGGCGCGCTGCTGGTCGCGGGCACCACCTCGGACGCGGGCAAGAGCGTGCTGACCGCCGCGATCTGCCGGTGGCTGGCCCGCCAGGGTGTGCGGGTCGCCCCGTTCAAGGCGCAGAACATGTCGAACAACTCGGCGGTCTGCGTCGATCCGCGCACGGGCGCCGGGGCCGAGATCGGCCGCGCGCAGGCGATGCAGGCCGCGGCCGCCGGGATCGAGCCGGAGCCCGCAATGAACCCGGTGCTGCTCAAGCCGGGCGGTGACCGGTCCAGCCAGGTGGTGGTGCTCGGCCGTCCGCTGGCCGAGGCGAGCGCGCAGTCGTATCAGAGCTTGAAGAAGCAGCTGCTGGGCACGGTGCTCGAGTCCTTCGACGACCTGCGGTCCCGCTACGACGTCGTGGTCTGCGAAGGCGCGGGGTCGCCGACGGAGATCAACCTGCGCGAGGGCGATCTGGCGAACCTGGGCCTGGCACGTGCGCGCGACCTGCCCGTCATCGTAGTCGGCGACATAGACCGGGGCGGGGTCTTCGCAGCCTTCCACGGCACGGTGGCGCTGCTACAGGCGGCAGACCAGGCATTGATTTCAGGGTTCGTGGTCAACCGGTTCCGGGGCGATCCGGCGCTGCTGGAGCCCGGCCTGCGGATGATCGAGGGACACACCGGGCGGCCGGTGCTCGGCGTGCTGCCGTATCTGCGCGACATCTGGCTGGACGCCGAGGACTCGCTGACCCTGGAGGGCCGGCCGGCGGCGACCGGCCGCGCCGAACCGTACGGCCGCGAGTCGCTGGCGGTCACCGTCGTGCAACTTCCACGAGTCTCCAATTTCACCGATGTCGACGCGTTGATGCTGGAGCCGGGAGTCGAGGTCTCCTTCACCACCGGACCGCGCGGGATCACCGAGGCCGATCTGGTGGTGCTGCCCGGGACCAAGGCCACCGTCAGTGATCTGCGATGGCTGCGCGAGCGCGGGATCGCGCAGGCCCTGGCCGCACGGGTCGCCGACGGCGGCGCGGTGCTGGGGATCTGCGGCGGCTACCAGATGCTCGGCGGGTCGATCGACGATCCGGTGGAGAGCCGCAGCGGGGTGACCGAGGGGCTCGGCCTGCTGCCGGTCGTGACGGACTTCGCGCCGGACAAGACCCTCGCCCGGCCGAGCGGGAGCGGATTCGGGCAGCGCGTGACGACGGGGTACGAGATCCACCACGGCCGGGTCGAGGTACGCGGCGGCGAGCCGCTGTTCACGGACCCGGCCGGCCGCGCGGTGGACGGCTGCGTGTCAGGCAACGTACTCGGCACGCTCTGGCACGGCAGCCTGGAGTCGGACGAGTATCGCAGGGCATTTCTGCGCTGGACCGCGCAGCGGGCCGGACGGTCGTTCGCCCCGGACCCGGCCACCGACTTCGCGGCGGCGCGCCAGGCGCAGTACGACCGGCTGGCCGACGCGGTCGCCGAACACCTCGACACGAAGGCGCTCTGGAGGCTGATCGAGGAAGGCCCGACGCCGGGGCTGCGCCTGCTCCCTCCAGGCGACGCAATCGCATAGCTGGCTAGTGCCTCGGCCGCCTACCTTTGCCCCAAAGCGAGGTGTTCCAGGGCGGCCTATGGCAAGGCGCGGGGACGCCCTCGCACTCTTTTGTGCGTGGGCGTTCCCGCAACGCAGCCAGAGGTCGTCATGGGACAGCGAGCGGGGCAAAGGTAGGCGGCCGAGGCACTAGTCCTTCGCGTAGTACTCGGCGATGGCCGTGAACGCCTCCTTGGGTTCCCAGGGCAGGTCGGGATAAGTCGCTCCGTGGCGGTCGTCGAAGACCTTGACGATGCCGTAGCTGGCCAGGTCCAGGTCGTCGCGAGGGTCGCCGTCGGGGCGGTGCGGGTGGCTGTGGAGCGCGAAGAGGAACACGAACGCGCTGTCGACGCCCCCGGCGTCGAAGGCTTCCAGTAGCTCACGTATATACGTGGCCTGTCCAGTCTCGTCGCGAAGGTACTGCCCATTCAGCCGAAGCGGCGCGCCGGTTGCCTTGTCAGTTTCGACGATCTCCAGTCCACGCGCGCCCACGTCGCCGGCGCCGGCGAAGGTGGCTGAGCCGAACTCGGTGATCGCGACCGGCTTGCCCTGCGCGACGAGGTTGCGCACGCCCTCGGCAAACTGGTCGGCGATCTCGGCCGACCGGTAGAGGTCGAGGGACACGAGGTCGAAGGGCGTCCAGTCGACGCGGTCGATCGGCACGGAGGCGTACGTGATCCGTCCGCCGAACCGCTCACGCACGAGGGCCACGGCCCTGCCAAGGAACTCATTGACACGGACTGCGGCCTCGCCGACCACCTCGCGGACCACCTCAAGGACCCGGTCCGGCCTGCTCAACAACGCGACCCGCTCGTCGAGGCCGTCGCCGGGCAGGAACCCCGGGTTCATCAGGCTCAGTTCGGCGCCGGTCACGAACACGACCTCGCCGCCGCGCCGCCGCAGCCGTTCGGCCCGCTCGGCGCAGTCGGCGAAGAGCGCGAGTATCTCCTCGGCGGGCAGTTCGAGGGGGTACGGCGAGAACCAGACCTCCAGGCCCAGGTCCACGGCGAAGCCCGCGGCGAGCTCGATCCGATCGGGATCGCCACCGGTGACGCGGACGGCGGTGCAGTGCAGGTCGTCCCGGATGATGCGCAGTTCGCGTTCGACCACCGTCGGATCGAAGTGCTCTCGCGATATCTCCGCTCCACGGACGAAGCCAGTGTCGTAGGTGATGCCTTTGGCGCGCACGTGTCGGTCCTCTTCCCCGTTTCGATTAGGTACTAGCAGTACCTTATTTTGACCCGGACCCGGAATCAAGTCAATCCTTGGAGGGAACACGCAGTACCGAGGACAAGGAAGGCCATGGCAGGCGACCCGACGGAGCAGACCCGCGCCGTTCAGACCAGCGCTGTCCAGACCCGTGCCGTCCAGACCCGGCGGCGGGGCTCGGCGCTGGAAGACGCGATCCTGCGTGCCACGGTCGACGAGCTCACCGAGTCCGGGTACGCGGGGCTGACCATGGACCGGGTCGCCAAGCGGGCGGGCACCAACAAGAACGCGATCTACCGCCGCTGGCCGGACCGCCTCGCCCTCGGCATCGCCGGCTACAGGCGGCTGGCGACGACGTTCCAGCCTCCCGACACCGGCAACCTGCGCGACGACGTCCTCGAGTCGCTGCGCCAGGCCAACCGCCACTGGAGCTCCCCGCTCGGCGCGATCCTGCGCGAGCTCGTGGCGGCGGCGGGCGGTGCACAGAACTTCGTGGCGCAGCTGCCGGAACAGTCCGCCGACACCATGGCCGCCACCTGGCTGATCATCCTGGGACGCGCCGTCGCACGCGGGGAGGTTTCCCCCGAAGCGCTCCATCCACGGGTCGCCACGGTGGCCGTGGTGCTGCTACGCAACGAGTTCGTCATGCGAGGCGTGCCGACCGCGCCCGACGAGGTCCTCGTCGAGATCGTCGACGAGGTGTACCTGCCGCTCGTGCGGCAGCGCGGCGCGGCGACCGGCCCGTCGTAGCCGCCGCCGAGCCGTCGAGACCGTACCCGCCTCGCCCGTGCCTGGCCGGGCCCTTGACACTAAACCGGTTTAGTGTTTGCATCACCCTCGCCTCAGCGGCCGCCGTCCGCGCGACCGCGCCTCCATCGAAAGGGTCTGACAATGGCCGTCAAGCCCGCTCAAGGCTCCGATACTCCTGACGTTCCGGACGCGACCGGGTCCGGGACGAGTCGCCGCTCCCTGCTCACACTCACCGGGGCCGCAGCGCTCACCGCGACCGCCGCCGTGACCTCGGTTCCGTCCGCCGACGCCGCCACCACCAAGGTCACGAGCGCCGCCGACCCGTCCGGCCGTCGCCCGAGCTCCTTCGTGACGGTGCGGCACGGCGCATTCGAGCTCGACGGCGCGACGTGGCGGTTCGGCGGCACGAACTGCTACTACCTGCAACACTTGCTCAAACGTCACCTAAAGCAACGTGCCGACCGGTCGCGGGCCTACCCGTGGTCGCGCCAAAGCGAGGGGCCGCGACTGCGGCCGACGTTGAGGCCGTGGTCGCGCCCCGGCGCAAGCACGAGACGAGCCGGAGGACGGAGACCGGGCAAGGCTTGGCTCCCAATCCGGCTCGCAGGCCGATCTCCCCCGATGTTCCAATATTGTCATTCGCGCTATCAGTTCGCTCGCCTCGCTGGCCAGAGGCGCGGCATCCACTGCCCTTCAGCCTATGCTGCGTCACATGGACCGCATCAGCCTTCGATACCGCGTCGCAACACGGCTTGAGCGCCTGCAAGTCCGTTCGTGTAACGCAAAAGCCTGCGGAGTCTTGCCACACCCCTAGGAGGCGACGCACAGTATTGATATGCTCGCGCACTGTGGACAAGGGTGGACCAGAAAGTAGACCAGAGGTCTCACACGCGAGAGAACTTGTGAAGCACAGCTCGGCAGCGTCGGACGCAGAACTCGAGGCCGCTGCGCACGCGGCCGTGGCAGCCGATACGGTCACCGCCAGCGCGGCCGAAGGCGAGGTCGTGCCCGTGACCGCGAGTGAGTCCGCGCCGAGCATCGATACGGCGGCCGGCGGCGTCGATGCCGGCCTTGCCCGACTCGTCCGGCCCGTCCGGTTCCCCTGGTCAGGTTGGTCGAGCCGGCTGAGCCGCGGCGACCTGGCCGCGATCGGCGTCACGATCGGGGCACACGCGGCGCTCGTCATCATCGCCTACTACTCGTCCTGGATCCACGGCGGCAACCACAGCCTCGGTCCACTGACCGGCGACTTCCAATTCTGGGACGCGAACCGCTACGTCAACTACGCGCAACACGGCCCGCTCTCAGCGGCATCCACCCCGAACAACGCCGCCTTCTTCCCCGGTTACCCGCTTCTGCTCGCCCTCGTACACCTGCTCGTGCGCAACTGGCTCGCCTCCGCGCTGTTGCTCTCGCTGCTGGCGGGATGCGCTACAGCCGTGCTGCTCAACCGGATAGCCGGCAGCACCCGAGCCGGACTATTCCTGTTCACCGCCCCGGCTGCAGTGTTCCTGACCGTCGGCTACAGCGAGTCGGTCTTCCTCGCTTTCGCCGCGGGAGCCTGGTATGCCGCGCAGCGCGGGCAATGGTCGGTCGTCCCGCTGTTGGCCGGGCTGGCGGGCCTCACGAGGATCGACGGGCTGGCCCTGATCCCCGCCCTGGTCCTGCTCGCCGTGACGCGACCTGGCACCGCCGGCCGTCTGCGCGCCACAACCGCAGCCGCAGCCGCGGCATTCGGTCCGTTCCTCTACGTGCTCTATCTGCGCCGAGCCACCGGCAGTTGGAGCGCCTGGCAGCAGGCCAGCCGGGCCGGTTGGAATCTTCGGGTCGACTGGCCCTGGGTCTCGATCCGCGACAGCTGGCGTAACGCCTACGAAGACCACTGGGAATCGGCGTACTACCCGTGGTCGTGGTCGTTCGAGCTGGAGCTCGTGTGCACCGCTGCCGCCGCCCTACTGGTCATTGTGCTCCTCATGCGACGCGAGTGGCCCGAGGCGTGCTACTGCGCGCTGGTACTTGCCAGCGTGGTGTGCGTCAACTATCAGATGGGCGCCGACCGGGGCCTGCTCGTCTGCTTCCCGCTTTACCTGCTACTGGCCCGGGCCGCAGACCGGCGGCCGTGGATCGGGAACGCGTACGTCTGGGTCAGCGCACCGATCGCCCTCCTCCTGGCGGGTCTATACACCACGGGCAACTGGGCGAACTGAATGTGGGCCCCGCTTGTGCCCCATTGCGGGTGTACTGCACCAGCAGTCCCACTACATGATCGACGCAGCGCTCGACGACGCCGCTGCGATGTCGCTGCGGGTGCTGCGCGCCTGGGCGTTCGCCGACGGCGTGGGCAACGGGTATCCGCCGCTGCAGCCCGAGCCGTACGTCTACGACGAGGCCGCGTTCGACTCACTCGACTACGCGGTCTACAAGGCCGGACAGCTCGGCATCCGGCTGGTGATCGGGCTGACCAACAACTGGCCCGACTACGGCGGCATGCGCCAGTACGTGACCTGGTTCCTGAACCTGCCGGACGACTCCTACGGCACCATGGTCAACCACGACCGCTTCTACACCGGGCAGTCGATCAAGGACTGCTACCGGGCCTACGCGAAGTTCGTGATCACCCGGCGCAACCGGTACACCGGCCTGCGCTACAACGAGGACCCGACCGTCATGACCTGGGAGCTGGCCAACGAGCCGCGGGCGCGCAGCGACACCTCCGGCGCCAAGCTGCTGGCCTGGGTCACCGAGATGAGCCGGTACGTCAAGAAGCTGGCTCCGCGCCAGCTGGTCGCGACCGGGGACGAGGGCTTCTACGGCGACCCGGCCGCCACCGACTACCCGTACCAGATCTTCGAGGGCGTGCGCTGGAAGGAACTGGCCGCGCTGCCCAGCATCGACTACGCGACGATCCACCTGTATCCGGAGGGCTGGGGCGAGAACCCCGCGAACAAGCCCGGCACCGACCCGGTGGCCTGGGGGACGACCTGGATCACGCAGCACCTCGCCGACGCGGCAAGCCTCGGAAAGCCGCTCGTCCTGGAAGAATTCGGCCTGGCGGTCAACGCCGCGCAGGGCGTCCCGGACGAGGCCGCCCGCGACGCCGGATATCAGACCTGGATCGACACGGTGCGCGACCACGGCGGCGCGGGAGACCAGTTCTGGCTGCTCACGTCACGGGTTGACGACGGTTCGTTCTATCCCGACTACGACGGCTACCGTGTCGTCTGGAACAACGACCCGTCCAACTCGACGAACGCGCTCGCGAAGCTGCTCTCCGCGCACGCCAAGGAGATGGCGGGCGGGTAGCGGGAGGGTGGCCGGGGCGTGCAACCAGGCTCTGGACGTCGGCGTCCAGAGTTGAAAGCCCACTCCCGAACTTGCATTGCGGAGGCCCGGCCCTGATGGACAGCTCGACCGCTGCGGCGGCTGACGACAGCGCCGCCGCGGCGGACGACGCCGAACCACCTGCTCCACCGGTCCCACTGCCCGACGCACGGGACCCGGAGCGCGACCGCCGACTCGGCATCCGCGTCATCACGCTCATCATCGTGCTGTGCGTGCTCATCGCCGGATGGGCCGTAATCAGCGCACCGGGCACAGCCTTCGGGGGTGGCGCGGGCGGCAGCCTCGGTTCAGCGGCGACGAACGGTGGCGCGACGGGTCCGGGCTCGGCCACCGCCGGTTCCGCCAACCCCACCGCCACCGCCACGTCCGGCACCGAGACCGCCGCCGCGAAGCTCGTGCAGCAGATCGCCGACAGCTTCACCATTCCCGGCGCGTCGCCGAAGCTGCCCTGGCCGACCGCCGGGCAGGCCGCGATCGAGGTCGAGGGCGTCGGGATGCTCGGCACCTCGGGCAACACCGACGTGGCGGAGCCGATCGCCAGCGTGGCCAAGACGATGACCGCGTACCTCATCCTCAAGCACCATCCGCTGGCCGACGGGGAGTCGGGGCCGACCATCACCGTCACCGCCGCCGAGGCCGCCGCGTACGCCGGCGAGGTGAGGGAACACCAGTCGGTGGTGGAGGTCAAGGCCGGCGAGCAGCTCAGCGAGCGCGACGCCCTGGAGGCGCTGCTGCTCGCCTCGGCCGACAACGTGGCGAAGATCCTGGCCCGCTGGGACGCGGGCTCGGTCTCGTCGTTCGTCACCGAGATGAACAAGACCGCGACCGCGCTCGGCATGACGCACACCACCTACACCGACCCGTCCGGCCTCGACCCCGGCACCGAGTCCACCGCGACCGACCTGATCAAGCTCGGCGGGGTCGCGATGCAGTCGGCCGCCTTCCGGAAGCTGGTCGCCGAGCAGAGCGCGAGCGTGCCGGTCCAGGGAAAGATCACGAACTACAACACGCTGCTCGGACGGTACGGCGTGATCGGCGTCAAGACCGGCTCGACCGGGCAGGCCGGGGGCTGCCTGCTGTTCGCAGCCACGGTGACGGTCGGCGGCCGGACCGTGACGCTCATCGGAGCGGTACTCGGACAGCAGATCAGCGCAGGGGACGACTTCCTGGCACATACATTCCTGGTGGCCGGGAAGCTGATCGTCACGTCCGAGCACGCTCTCGTCGCGGCGACGATCGCGGTCCCCGGCAAGCAGCTCGCGGCGCTGCGCACGGACGGGACGGCGGACCTGCGGCTCGGTGTGGCGTCCGCGCTGACCGTGGTCGGCTGGCCGGGGCTGACCTACCGCGTGTCAGTGTCCGGCGACGCGTCCGCGGCGACCCTGCTGGTCAGCGCGGTCGGCTCGTCCGGGAAAGTGGGCGCGACGCCGACCCCCAGCCCGTCTTCCACCGTGGCCGGGTCCACGTCGACGACCCCGCCCTCGGCGGACAGCGCCACGGCGTCCGCCGCGTTGGTGCCGATCTTCTCGGGCGGCGCGGTCGCCGAGGAGTGATCCGCGGGCAGGGCCTGTTCAGGCGGCAGAGTGTGATCCGGGAACAGCGCGGCGGCGCGCTCGGCGCTGCGGGTGGCCCGCTGCGTGGTGGTGAGTACACCGAGCAGCAGGATGATCAGACCGCAGCCGGCCAGGATCGCCCAGCCGGCGTGGCTCGCGGAGCTGAGGCCGTCGTGCATCGAGCCGTGCACCCGCGCCACGGCCACCGTGCCGATCAGCGCGACGCCGAGTGACCCGCCGACCTGGCGGCTGGTCGAGGCCACCGCCGCGGCCACGCCGGACTGCGAGCGCGGCATCCCGGAGACCGCCGTGTTGGTGATCGGGGCGTTGACCACGCCGAAGCCGAGCCCGAAGAGCGCGTAGACCAGGCCGAGGTAGAGCAGCGAGGTGGTCGCGGTCAGCGACTGCAGCAGCAGCCCGGTCGCGCCGATACAGAGCCCTGCCACCAGCAGCGGGAAGCGGGTGCCGCGCTCGGCGACCAGTCGGCCGGACAGCGGGCTGAACACGGCGGTGACCGCCGCCATCGGCAGCGTCAGCAGGCCCGCCTTCGCTGCGGAGTACCCGCGCACGTCCTGCAGGTACAGCGTGTTGAGGAACAGGAATCCGGCCAACGCGATAAACGCGCTCACCGCGATGATCGTCGCCCCGCTGAACGGTATGGACTTGAAGAAGCGCAGTTCGATCAGCGGATCCTGCCGCCGCCCCTCGTAACGCAGCAGGCTGGCCACGGAGAGGGCCGCGAGCGCGAACAGGCCGAGGATCAGCGGGGAGCCCCAGCCCCTCCCCGGTCCCTCGATGATCGCGTAGGTCACCGAGGCGAGCACCGTGAAGACCAGGGCCTGCCCCACCGGGTCCGGCCGGCGGGCACGCGCGGCCCGGGACTCGGGCACGTACAGCGCGGTCAGCACCAGCGCCGCCAGGCCGACCGGGATGTTCACCCAGAAGATGGAGCGCCAGCCCACCGCCTGCACCAGCAGCCCGCCGAGCACCGGCCCGGCGGCCATGGACAGCCCGACCACGCCGCCCCACACGCCGATGGCCCGGGCGCGCTCCTTCGCGTCGGTGAAGGTGTTGCTGATGATGGACATCGCCACCGGGTTCAGCATCGAGCCGCCGACCGCCTGCAGCGCCCGGAAGGCGACCAGCCAGCCGAGCGACGGGGCCGCCGAGCACAGTCCCGAGGCCAGGGTGAACAGCACCAGGCCGACCTGGAAGGTGCGCCGCCGCCCGACCCGGTCGGCGGTGGAGCCGGACAGCATCAGCAGGCTGGCCAGCACGAGGGTGTAGGCGTCGATGGTCCACTGCAGCCCGGAGACCGAGGCGTGCAGGTCGCGCTGGATGGCCGGCAGCGCGATGTTCACGATGGTGTTGTCGACGGCGACGATGAACAGGCTCATGCAGCAGACGGCCAGGATCAACATGCGTCGGCGATAGCTGGTTCCGGTCAAGGACGCCCCCGGGGACTCGCTGGGTGCTCAGGCTCGCTAATTAAAATCAGCAACAATGATACACACTCACCAATCCCGCCGCCCCGGGGATTCCGCGGAGCCCGGGGTACCGCCGCGCTCCGCCACCGGCTTCGGATACCATCGACCCGCTCATTGATCGCACCGTGGAACAAGCGGGGTAGTCGGGACCATGGGGGCGCACGGAGTGGTGACACTGCACGAAGGACGGGAGCAGCGCTCCGTCCGACCGCGGCACGGCGCACGGACGGCGGCGGGCCTCGGCGCGCTTGTGCTGCTGGTATTCGGGTTCTGCCTCATCACGATCGCACACGGCCGACCGAACTTCGACATCTACCGGATCGATCTGGACGTATACCGGCTCGGCGCGCACGCCTGGCTCAGCGGCCACAACCTCTACGGCCAGCTGCCGCCGACCCGCAACGGCCTGGACCTCGGCTTCACCTACCCGCCGATCTCCGCCGTGCTGATGACGCCGCTGGCCGTGGTGCCCGCCCGGCTGGCCGGGATCCTGATCACGGGGCTGACCCTCGGCCTGCTGATGGCCGTGGTCTCGCTGTTCCTGCGCACCGCCGGCTTGGCCGACCGGCCCCGGTCCTGGCGGCTGGCCGCGCTGCTGCTGCCGCTGGCCGTGCTGGTCGAACCGGTGCGCACCACCCTGGCCTACGGTCAGATCAATGTCGTCCTGATGGCCCTGGTCTCGTTCGACTGCCTCTTGCCCGAGACCTGGTTCCACCTGCCCGAGGCCCTGCCGCTGCTCGGCGGCCGCCGGGCCGGCTGGCCGCGCGGCGCGCTGATCGGCGTGGCGGCGGCGCTCAAGCTGACGCCGGCCGTGTTCGTGCTCTACTTCGTGGCCCGGCGACAGTGGCGGGCGGCGGCCACCACTGCGCTGTCCTTCGTGGTGGTGACCGGGATCGGCGCCTTGGCGGCGCCGCACGACTCGGTGCGCTACTGGACCAAGGTGGTCTTCGACACCGGACGGATCGGCCCGCTCGCATTCGCCGGCAACCAGTCGCTCAACGGCGTGCTGTACCGCGCTCGTCTGACAGGTACCGCAGAGCAGGCCGCCTGGCTCGCCGCGGCCGTCGTGATCGGCGTGCTCGGGCTTCTCGCGGTCTCCCGCGTCGCGCGCGCGAACCGTCCGGTGCTCGCCCTGGGCCTGACCGCGTGCACCGCCCTGCTGGTCTCCCCGGTCTCCTGGTCGCACCACTGGGTGTGGGCCGCGCCGCTGCTTCTGACCGCGCTGCTCGCCGCGTACCGCGCCAGAGACCGGCGCGCCCTCGCGCTCTCGGCCGCGGGGCTGGCCCTGTTCCTCGCCTCGCCGCAATGGTGGTTCCCCGGAACCGGCGGCCGCGAGCTGCACTGGGGCTGGTGGGAGCAGGTGCTCGGGAGCGCCTACGTGTGGGCCGCGCTCGGCGTGCTGGTGGCCGCGGCGCTTGGGTACGCTCCCAACTTGTTACCCGCGGATAACCAGTAGCGCATCGACAGACCGCCGGTTCTGGTGCTAAAACTCTGCTACCCGGACTGGGAGCGCTCCCAGATCATGTGCGGATGAGGGGCGGCCTCGCCGGGTGCGCAGGACCTGGCACGAACCCTCGCTTGCCGATCAACAGGAGTCGCAATGTCGCGCCATCTGTCTCGTCCCCGTGCAGCGCGCCGCCGGGGGCTGGCCCTGACCGTCGCCACCGCGCTCGCCGCGACCGCACTCACGGCCTCCCCCGCCGTGGCGACCACCACCACGCCGACCGTCACGAACCCCGGCTTCGAAGCCGACGGGACCGGCACGTCCACGCCCACCGGCTGGTCCAGCAGCGGCGCGACCGCCGCGGACTACACCGAGGCCGGCGGCCACACCGGCTCGTACCGACTGACCCACTGGTCCTCCTCGGCATACGCCGTGGACACCTACCAGACGGTCACGAACATCACGAACGGCTACTACACGCTCGGCGCGTACGTGCGCTCGAACGACTCGGGCGGCTCGAACTACATCTCGCTGTCCGGCTGCGGCAGCTCGACCAGGACGACGTACGTCCCGGTGGACTCCGATGGCAGCTGGCTGCACATCGTCGACTACATCCACGTGTCGAACAACCAGTGCACCATCAACCTGTACTCCAGCAGCGCCGCCGGAGTCTGGACCAACTACGACGACGTGACCTTCACCGCCGGCTCGGCCCCCGTCCCCATCCGCGGCGGCGACGTCTCCACGCTGTACCGCGGCGAGCAGCTCGGCGGCGTGTACTACAACAGCTCCGGGACCAAGCAGAACGCGCTGCAGATCCTCAAGAGCGGCGGCATGAACTACGTGCGGCTGCGCGTCTGGGTCAACCCGGCCGACGGCATGAACAACGAGGCGCAACTGCTCGCGGGCGCCAGGGAGGCGTACTCCACATACGGCCTGCCGGTCCTGCTCGACTTCCACTACTCCGACACCTGGGCCGACCCCGGCCACCAGAGCATCCCGGCCGCCTGGTCCGCGGACACGCTCAGCCAGCTCGAGGCCCAGGTCTACACGTACTCGAAGAAGATCGTCGGCGACTTGGTGGCGCAGGGCACTGCCCCGGCGATGGTCCAGGTCGGCAACGAGATCAACGGCGGCATGCTGTGGCCGACCGGCTCGACCTCGAACTGGTCGCAGCTGGCCGCGCTGCTCAGGGAGGGCGCCGCGGGCGTGAAGGCGGCCGACTCCTCGGCCAAGGTGATGCTGCACCTGGCCGGCTCGGACAACCTCGCCACGCTGGAGACCTGGTACAACACGGCGATCAGCGACGGCGTGTCCTTCGACGTGATCGGCATCTCGTACTACGACTACTGGCACGGCCGGCTCGACGTGCTGCAGACCGATCTCAACGGCCTGGCCGCGAAGTACGGCAAGCCGGTCGCCGTGGCCGAGACCGCGTACCCGTTCACGATGTCCAACGCCGACTCCGAGACCAACTCGGTGAACTCGTCGAACACGACGCTCGACCCGGGCTACGCGGCCAGCTCCGCGGGCCAGGCGGCGAACTTCCGCGACGTGCTCTCGATCGTGCAGGCGGTGCCGAACGGCCTGGGCCTGGGCGCGTTCTACTGGGAGCCGACCTGGACCGCGGTCGCCGGCAACGGCTGGGACCCGACCAACGCCTCGTCCGGCGACGGCTGGGAGAACCAGGCGGCGTTCGACTTCAACGACAGGGCGCTACCGATCGTGAGCCAGTTCGCCGCACGCTGACCAGAACTACCAGAACGTCCCCACAACCCTGACATAGCAGAGCGGCCCCGGCGGAACACTCCGCCGGGGCCGCCCCTTCGAATCCGCGCCTACACGCCTACACCTGCCTAAGCCTTCGACCGCGCGCCCAACACCGCATCAAGCAACTGCGGGAACGCACCGTCCAGTTCCTCACGGCGCAGCGATACGTACCGGTGCGTGCCCTGCACCCGAGTGCGCGTGACCCCTGATTCGCGCAGCACCTTCAGGTGATGCGACAGGGTTGACTTGCCGACCGTCAGCCCGGCCAGCTCCCCCACCTTGTTGCAGCACTCCTCGCCCTCGGACGCGAGCGCGCACACGATGGCCAGCCTCCCGGGATCCGCCAACGCGGCGAGCACGGTCGGCAAGTCGAACCGGTCCGCGTCAGGCTCGTCAAGAGTGCCAGGCGCCCGGCCGGGCAGGGGTTCCTCCAGAAGCATCCCCCCACTGTAATACGGGCACGATGGTGCGGGGCGAGCGCCGGACTACGCATGAGCGCCCCCGCACGTCCCGCGCAAGCAGCCGTATTCCGCTTGCCAGCAGCCGCCGGGCACGGCACGTTGTGAGCATGACCGCAGCCGTCTTCAATATCACCTTCGACTGTGCCAACCCTTACGAGCTCGCCCGGTTCTGGTCCGCAGTACTGGGCCTGCCGCTCGACGACGACGCCAAGCCCGGCCACAATCAGGTGTACCTGGTCCCGCCGGAGGGCCAGCCCGGCTACCTGTTCATCAACGTCCCCGAGGGCAAGACCGCCAAGAACCGGGTGCACCTGGACCTCACCCACGACACCACCCGCGACGCCGAGGTGGACCGCATCCTGGCCCTGGGCGCCGTCATGGTGCAGGACCACCGCCGCCCGGACGGCACCGGCTGGGCGTACCTGGCGGACCTAGAGGGCAACGAGTTCTGCGTCGAACGCAACGCCGCCGAACGCGCCGCCCTCGGCAAGTAGCGAGCTGCCCCGCCGACTGTCGCACGCCGAATCGCTTCGTCAGCACTGCGGGCACTGGCCCGTGACGATCGCCGAACAGGCTGTAAGGACGCCACCAGAGGACACCAAGACGCACTAATCGGACATCGACCTAACGCTGAGCAGCGATGTTGCGCACGACAGGGCGCTACGTACGCGGCATGCCTCAGGTCCAGATCGAGTAGCTCCGATCAAGCTGCCGGAGATTGTCTTCGCCCTCGTCCTCGGCTGACGCGTCACCCGACTGAGGTTCCGTCAGACCGCGTCGATCCAGTCGAACAGGACGCGCCGGGTGGCCGGGTCGGCCGAGACCAGGCGGACCCGCAGCTCGGCGCCCTGGGGCAGGTCGTGGCCGTCAAGGCGGCCTATCACGGCCGGGTCGCGCAGCATGACCACCCCGGCGTCGGGCTTGCCGTTGTGGTCCCAGTCCACCCGGTCGTTGAGGTCGAGCACGACGCCCTCGAAGACCTCGCCGACCCGGTCTCGCAGCAGGACCGCTTCAGCCAGGTCGACGCAGGCACGGTCCACCGCCTTCGCGCGGCGGTCGCCGACCTCCATCAGGTGCGGGAGGGTGGGCAGCGCCTCGCAGACCCAGTCCGGGACGCGGTCCCCCTCGCACAGGCTGACGCAGACCTCGGTCGCGAAGCGGTCGGCCAGGCGCCGCAGCGGGGCGGTGACGTGCGCGTACTCCGTGGCCAGGGCCGCGTGGGTGGGGCGCGGCGGGATCTGGCCGTCGAAGACCTCGTAGCCCGCGCCGCGCAGCAGGCAGGTCGCCTCGGTGAGGAACGCCGCGTGCCTCGGCTTCGCCGGGTCCACCCGGCGGATCAGCGCCGCGTACGGCTCGCCGTCGGCCCAGCGCACCTTGAGGGCGCGGGCGGCGCGGCGCAGCCGGTTGACCGTGGCGGCCTCGGGCTCGGGCAGCACCCGCAGGATGCCGACCTCGCCGTACAGCATCAGGTCGGCGGCGGCGATCCCGGCGAGCAGCGAGATCTGCGCGTTCCAGTCCTCGAGCGGCAGCGCCGCGCGGTACTCCAGCCGCCAGCCGTCCTGATCCGCGACGACCTGCTGGGTCGGCGCGTTGAGGCTGATGCCGCCGCGCATCGCCTCCCGGTCCCGCAGCACCTGGCCGACCTCACGCAGCAGGACCATCACCTCGGGCGCGGTGCCGGCGTCGAGCTCGCGCTGCATCTGCGGGTAGTCCAACCGGGCACGGGAACGGACGATCGCGCGGCGCACCTCGACGGCGGTGGTGTCGCCGGAGGAGTCCAGGTCGATCCGCCAGAGCACGGACGGCCGGTCCTGGCCGGGCAACAACGAGGCGGCCCCCTCCGACAGCAGCGGCGGATGCAGGGGCACCCGGCCGTCCGGGAGGTAGAAGGTCTCGACCCGGGCGCGGGCCTCGCGGTCGAGCGGGGATCCGGGCCGGACGAACGCGGCCACGTCGGCGATCGCGTACCAGACCCGGTAGCCGCCGCCGTCCCGCCGTTCGATCGCCATGGCCTGGTCCAGGTCCATCGAGCCGGGCGGATCGAGGGTGACCAGGGGCAGATCGGTGTGGTCGACGCCGCGCAGCCCGTTCTCGCCGACCTCGCGCACGGCGCGCTCGGCGTCGGCCAGCACGTCCGCCGGGAACTGCGCGGGCAGGCCGAATTCAGCGCGGATGCCGTCGAAACCGCTACGCAGCGCGGCGCGCGCTTCGTCGGGCGCGTCAGCGCTGTCGATCACCAGGACTGGGCGGGACACAGCGCGCAGCGTATCGGCTAGGCCAGGCCGATGCACGGAAGCGGCTCGTATGCAGTACAGGCGCGGTATGACGGCCGCCGGGAAACGGTTAGGTCTAGACCGCGCTCGTACTGGAGGCCGCCGTGCCGACAGCCTCGCTGCCGCCGGCCTCCGACTCGCCGCCGCCCGACTCTCCCGTCTCGCCTGCCTCGCTGTCGCCCGCCTCGCCGTCAGCTCCTGCTGCTTCCGCTGCCTCGGCCGCGGTACCGCTCCCCCGGTTCCGCCAGGGCAGGAACGGCCCCGTCACCGTGTCGCGCCACAGGTCGACGAAGCCGACCACGGCCGCCGCGACGAGCAGCGCGTCACGCACCATCAGAACGAGCACCGCACCGAGGTGGACGTGGATGAGCGAGAGGAAGTTGTACGGGAACAGCCACTGGGTGATCGGCAGCGACACCAGGATGAGCAGGGCACTGCGACGCTGCGAGGTGTCCTTCGACAGCGTGCAGAACGCCGCCGTGGCAAGCAGCCAGATGAGGTACTGCGGGCTGATGACCCGACTGGTGACGATCATCAGCAGGGTGGCCACCAGGGTGGCGTCCGCGACCACGGTCGGCCGCCACTGCTTGCGCCACCACCACCAGGCCAGCAGTGAGAACACCAGCACGGTGGACAGCAGCGCGAGGTCGCCCACATAGCCCGCGCCGGGGCCGAGGGCCTCCAGCGAGCCGTAGTGCGTGTGGATCACGCCGTGCCACAGCCCGAACCGCTTGGCCAGCAGGAACGGCACCGCCCAGACGCTCTCGATCTCGATGCCCCGGTTGCCCTGCGTGTGCAGGAACCAGGTCCCGTTCGTGAATGCCAGCATGCAGACGAGCGTGGCGACCCCGGCGGCCACGACCGCCGCGACCGCGGTCTGCAGACCGCGCTTGGAGCGCGGCAGGCCGAAGAGGGTGAGCCCCGGCCAGATCTTCACCGCCGTGCCGAGGCCGATCAGCGCTCCGGCGAGCCAGCGGCGGCCGTTGAGCTCCCGCGCGCCGTCAGCCGCTCCCGCCTCCGCCGCCGGCACGCCCTTGCCCAGCAGGGCCAGCGCCGCGACCACGAACAGTGCGGAGAACACGTCGAAGCGCCCGTAGATCAGGGGTCCGATGAACGGCACGCTCAGGATCCAGAACCAGGGGCCGAACCAGCTGCCGCGCCGCCGCGCCGTCCACACCAGGATGATCATCACCACGGCGTCGGCGATGAAGGCGAGCCGGACGAACTGGCCCTGGTAGTCGGCCCCGGGCAACAGCTTGGGCAGCAGCAGGAGCGGGCCGACCAGCGGCGGGTACTGCCAGCTGTTGTCGATCGGCAGCACGCCGTGGCTCAACGAGTTGTGCACCCAGCGGAAGTAGATCGCCACGTCGCCGACGTTCTTGCGCCCGTACCAGGAGTACAGGTGTCCGGTGACCATGAGGTAGAGCGGCGTCCGACTCGCCAGCCAGCCGAGAACGACGAGCAGGATCCGGCGGCGCTGCTGCGACATGTACTGTCGTCTCCCAGGTGTTGCGGAACATCCGGACGGGTCGGGCAGCCGACCGCCGGTCGATCAGCGGCATCTTAGAACTTTCGCCACCAGGCCCGACCGAATAGGCGGGCTTTAGAGGGAATCGTTCCAGAATGTTCATCTTGGTGCCGCCCTCCGAAGGGAAGGCCGTCCCGACGGACGCCGAACCGGTGATCTCCGGTTCCCTGGTTCTGCCGCAGCTCACGCCGGTGCGCAAGGCGCTGGTGGCCTCGCTGGCCAAGCTGAGTTCGGGTCCCGCCAAGCGGGCCCTTGAGACGCTCGGGCTGACCGAGGGGCAGCGCGGCGAGCTGACGCACAATCAGGCGCTGGCCAGCGCACCCGCGGCTCCGGCGGCGGACGTGTACCGCGGTGTGCTGTACGAGGCGCTCGACCTGCCCGGCCTGCGAGCCGAGCAGCCGGAGGCGTACCGGCGGGCGCAGGAGTCGGTGCTCATATTCTCCGGGCTCTGGGGCGCGCTGCGCCCGGAGGACCGGATCCCGTACTACCGCTGCTCGGCGGGCGTGAAGCTGCCGGGAGTCGGCTCGGTCACGGCGACGTGGAAGCAGGCACTCGGCGGCCCGCTGGCGGATCTGGTCGGCGAGCGCCTGGTGGTCGACCTGCGTTCCACCGCGTACGCCGGGATGTGGCGGCCGCACGGCCTGGCCGCCGCCGGGCGCACGGTGACGGTCCGGGTGATACACGAGCGGCTGGTCGAAGGCGTCCTCAAGCGTTCTATCGTCAGCCACTTCAACAAGGCCACAAAGGGACGCCTGGTACGCGCAGTGCTGGTCGCGGGCGCGGAACCCAAGACGCCGGAACAGTTCGCGGACGCGTTGCGCGACCTGGGATTCCGCGTCGAGAGCGCGGCAGGGGGCGGGCCCGGGGCGCTCGACGTGATCGTGGCCGAGATCTGACGCGGCGCCAGTGCTGGTCTGGTGCAGTGGCCTGGCATGTTCAAACGCCCGGTAAGGCGTCAGGAGCGGGTCAGGAACAACCACGCGTTGACGACGCCGCCGACCAGCGCAAGAACGCTGGACGCGGCGACCCAGTACAGGCCGTCATCGCCGACGAGCTGCAGGCAGCCCGCGACCAGGATGAAGAGCACGACGACCAGGTTGGGGCTGACCTTGTCGAGAAGCCGGGCCAGCCGCTCCTCCGACGTCGGGCCGGCCGGTTTCTTCCCATGCCCGATGAGCACCAGTGCCGCCCCCGCCACGACGGCCAGCGCGACCAGTCCCGCACCCAACACCGTCGCCGACGCCCTGGGGAGTACCAACAGGAGCGACAGCAGCAGCGGAAGCATGAACAGCACGAGCGTCTGGCCCGCTTGACCGCGCAGCGCGGGATGCCCGGCGATACGCTCACGGTTCAGCGAGACCGCGACGAACAACAGCCCGGTCAGCGCGCCGGACGCACCACCGGTGATGATCGCGAAGTCGGCCCAGTCCTGTACCACGGTCAGACCTTAGCCCGCCGCCTGGCGAAGGCATCGCGCTCGGGTCAGTGGCGTGGGCCGCGGTAGAACTCGTCGCCGAGCGGGCTGCGCCGGCATTGGACGAGTCGTCCGTCGCAGGCCGGACCCCGTGAACCTCGCGGCGATGCTCGGCAGCCTCGGCTGGATCGGGCATCGTGGGCGGCCTTGGTGTGTGACGCGAAACAGCGTCAGGGCATCAGGTGCGCGACGTCGTTGACAGTTCGGACGTTCGCCATGCCGTCCTCGTAATAGTCGATGACGCTGAGCGAAGCCGCCGCCAGCTCCATCCGATGGACGGCGTCCAGCGGGGCGCCGAGGGCCTGGCAGAGCAGCGTCTTGATTGGCGTGACGTGCGTGACGATCAGCACGGTCTGGCGCGGGAAGCGGACCAGCATCCGGTCACGGGCCAGCGCGGCACGGGCCGCGACCTGCTCCACTGACTCGCCGTACGGCGCGGGGATCTTCGTCGAGGACAGGAACGCGGTCAGCTCCTCGGGGTACTGCTCGCGGGCCTCGGCGAAGGTGAGCCCCTCGAAGACGCCGAAGTCCAGCTCCCGGAAGCCCTCCTCCGACCTCAGCTCGATCCCGGTGGCGTCGGCGACGGCCAGCGCGGTCTGCCGGGTACGGCGCAACGGCGAGGCGATGATCGCATCGATTCGGCCGTATCGGGGATCGCCGGCGTGGCCCGAACCGTCCAGGCGACGGGCTGCGGCCTGCGCTTGGGCCAGCCCGTCCGGGATCAACTCGGGGTCGCCGAGTCCTGAGAAGCGCTTCTCCCCGGTCAGCGGGGTCACCCCGTGGCGCAATAGGAGCAGGCGGGTGGGAGTGCCGAGGTCGGCTGCCCAGCCAGCCGAGGGGGTGGCGGTCGTGGCAGTCGCAGCAGTCGCCGATTCGGGCTCGGAAGCGGCTGCTGGGCCACCGTCTACGGCGTGGCCCTCGCGTTCGGCAGTGGCGCCGGTGGTGGCAGCAGCAGCGTCGAGGACCGCATCCAGCGGGGTCTTCGACTGCCAGACCTGGCCCTTCGCCGCCGCGTCCAGGGCCTCGTTGGCCAGCTTGTCGGCGTGCTTGTTCTGGTTGCGCGGCACCCAGGTGAAGTTCACCCCGTTCGCCGGGAACGCCCGGCGGGCCCGCTCGGCCAGCGGCTTCATGTCCGGGTGCTTGACCTGCCAGCGGCCGGAGAGCTGCTCGACCACCAGCTTGGAGTCCAGCCTGACCTCGACCCGCGCGTCCGGATCGAGCTGCCGCGCCGCCTCCAGGCCCGCGATCACGCCACGGTACTCGGCCACGTTGTTGGTGGCCCGGCCGATCGCCTCGGCCAATTCGGCGAGCAGTTCGCCGGTGTCCGCGTCCCGCACCACCGTCCCGTAGGAGGCCGCGCCGGGGTTGCCCCGAGACGCCCCGTCCGCCTCGACGATCAGCGTACGCACCCGCGCCTACAGCCCCGACTCCGCGGTGCGCACCAGAATCCGGCGGCAGGAGTCGTGGCGCAGCACGGTGTCCGGAGCAGCCGCCTTGATCTCGTTGACCTCGGAGATGTCCAGCTCCAGCCGACAGCCCTCGCAGCGGCGCTGCTTGATCGCCGCGGCTCCTATGCCGCCGTACTGCGCCCGGATCTTCTCGTAGAGCGCGAGGAAGTCGGCGGGCAGCTGCGCGGCCAGCAGGTCGCGGGCCGAGGTGGCGAATGCGATGTCCTTGTCCACGCCGCCGCGCTGCGCGGTCACCTCGGCGGCGACCCGGTCGCGGTCGCTCTCGGCCACCTCGCGCTGTTTGGTCAGCTCGGCGGTGCGCGCGGCCGCGGACTCGACCCGCTCCATCACGTCCAGCACCACGTCTTCGAGGTCTGACTGCCGCTTGGCCAGCGACTCCAGCTCGCTCTGCAGTCCGGACAGCTCCTTGGCGGTGGCCGAGCCGGACTCCTGGATCCGGCGGTCCCGCTCGGCGCGGGCGCGCACCTGGTCCACGTCGGCCTCGGCCTTGGTCTGCTCACGGGCCAGGTCGGACTGCGCGGTCACGGCCGCGACCAGCAGGTCGCGCAGCTGGCTCGCCCGGGTTTCCAGGGCGGCGTGCTCGGCGAGCTGCGGGAGGGTGCGGCGGCGGTGCGCCAGCTGGTCCAGCTTGGAGTCGAGCGCCTGGAGTTCGAGCAGTCGTTGCTGGTCGGCGGGCGCGGCGTTCACAGCTGGCACCTCATTATTCTTCTCGTCTTCATTTCTGCGGCGTGTGCATCGTCCACGGGTCGGTGACCAGCTTGGAGACACGGATCTCAACCGTACCGCGCCCGGCGGCCCCGCCGTGCCGGGTAGCCTCGCCGAATCCGGCGGCCAGCAGGGCGGCCGCGTCTGCCAGCCACGGCCATTCGCTGGCCCAGTGCGCCACGTCGACGAGAGCCGGCCCCGCGCCGGAATCGGACCCGGACGCGCCAAAGCCCCCGGCTTCCAACGCCTCGGATACGGGGTGGTGACGCAGGTCAGCAGTCACGTACGCATCTGCCCCGGCCGCGCGCACCGCAGCCAGCAGGTCGCGGTCGTCCCCCGCCCCGCCGCAGACCGCCACCAGCCGGACCGGACGCTCGGGGTCTCCGGCGACGCGCACTCCGGCACTGGTCGCGGGCAGCGCGGCGGCGACCCGTTCGGCGAACACGTGCAGCGGCTCGGCGGTCGGCAGCGTGCCGAAGCGGCCGAGGCCCCGAGCCGGGGCGTCCGGCGCGGGTCGGATCGGGCCGGCGACCGCAAGCCCGAGCGCGCGGGCCAGCGCGTCGGAGACTCCGGGTGCTGCGATGTCCGCGTTGGTGTGCGCAGTCAGCAGCGCGACGCCGTTCCTGATCAGCCGGTGGACGGTGCGGCCCTTGAACGTGGTCGCCGCGACGCCGTGTACCGGCTTGAGCAGCAGCGGATGGTGGGTGACCAGCAGGTCGGCGCCCCACTCGACCGCCTCGTTCACGACCGCATCCACCGGGTCGACGGCGAACAGGACCTTGCGCACCTCGGCAGCAGGGTCGCCGCACACCAGGCCGACCGCGTCCCAGGGCTCGGCCCAGCGCGGGTCGTAGGCGGCGTCCAGGATCCCGACGGCGTCGGCGAGCGTTGGCATACCGGCATGCTACGACGCGGTCCGGATCCCGAGCGGCAGGACACCGGGCGGTGCGAGGATGAGCGCGTGACCATGCGACCACGCCCCACTGCCGAGCAGATGGCAGCAGCGCACGGAACGACGATCCCCGACGTGATCGGCCCGGATCTGCGGGTGCTGTTCTGCGGGATCAACCCGGGCCTGTGGTCGGCGGCGACGGGGAAGCACTTCGCCCGGCCGGGCAACCGGTTCTGGCCGGCGCTGCACGCCTCCGGATTCACCCCGGACCTGCTCGGCCCGTATGAGCAGGAGCGGTTGCTCGACCTCGGGCTCGGCATCAGCAACGTGGCAGATCGGGCGACGGCGCGGGCCGACGAACTGACCCCGGACGAGATCCGGGACGGCGGCAAGGTGCTGACCGAGAAGGTGGCGACGTACCGGCCGCGCTGGGTCGCGATCCTCGGCATCGGCGCGTACCGTACGGCCTTCGACCGCAAGAAGGCCGCGATCGGTCCACAGCAGGAGACGCTCGCCGACAGCCGGGTATGGGTGCTGCCGAACCCGAGCGGGCTGAACGCGCACTGGACTGCCGCCACGCTAGCCGAGGAGTTCGCGAGGCTGCGGGTGGCGGTTGAGATCTGATGCAGTGGATTGACACAGTGCTCTCGCGCAGTGGCCTGCACCCTGGGCAGGGCCTGTTAAATCAGAACTCGATGACGGTGCGGATGGCCTCGCCCGAGCGCATCAGGTCCAGGGCCTCGTCGACCCGCTCGATCGGCAGCCGCGCGGTGATCATCGACTCCAGGTCGAGTCGTCCTGCGCGCCACAGCCTGACCAGCCGGTCGTACTCCACCCGCACGTCTCCGCCCCCGTACATGGTGGGCAGGATGCGCTTGTTGTCGTAGAAGAGCTCTCCCATCGAGAACGAGACCTGATCGTCCCGGGCCCCGGCGCCCACGACCACCACCGTGCCGCCGCGCCGGGTCAGGTCATAGGCCTGACGTACTAACACGCCGCGACCGACGCACTCGAAGACGTAGTCGAAGCCGCGCCGCCCGGTCAGTTCCTTGGCTGCCGCCTTGGCCTCGTCGGGCGCGACGGCCCGGGTCGCGCCGAAGCGGCCGACCGCCGCGCGCTTGGTCTCGCTCGGGTCGATGGCCACGATCTCGGCCGCCCCGGCGATCCGCGCACCCTGGATCGCCGCGATGCCGACGCCGCCGCAGCCGATGACCGCGACCGTGGCGCCGGGCCTTACCTGGGCCGTGTTGAGTACCGCGCCGACCCCGGTCGTCACGCCGCAGCCGATCAGCGCCGCGACGTCGAAGGGCACGTCCGCGGGGACCGGGATCGCGCACTGCCACGGCAGCACGACCTCCTCGGCCAGCGTCCCGGTGCCGGCCATGCCGTAGACCGGCTCGCCGTCCAGCACGAAGTTCGCGCTCGTCGCGGTCTTCGCGAACAGCTCGGCGCACAGGTTGCCCTGGCCGGCCAGGCAGTCGGGGCACTGTCCGCACGGCGGGACCCAGCACACGATGACGTGCCCGCCGACCCGCAGCGTGTCCGGCACCCGCTCGCCGACCTCGACCAACTCCCCCGCGCCCTCGTGGCCGAGGATGAAGGGCTTTTTGTTAGGAAGCACGCCGGTCATCGCCGACAGGTCGGAGTGGCACACTCCACTCGCCCTGATCCGGATCCGGACGTCAGACGGTCCGGGCGGACGCGTCTGCACGTCCGCCCGGACCTCGGTCCGCTCCTGCCCGCTCTGCCGCACCAGCGCCCCGCGCATACCGACCACTCAACTCCCTCGAGCAGCTAGACCAGTTCGGGTTCCTTGACCTCGGCGGCGGCCCCGGCCTCGACCGGCTGCGCCGCCGTGTCCTGCGATGCTACGCCGCGGGCGCGGGCCTTGAGCAGCAGCGGCACGATCCCGGCGGCCAGCGCCAGGACCCCGGCCACGATGAACGCGCTGTGGTACCCGCTCTCGGCCGGCAGGGCGTGTCCGGCCAGCGCGGTCCCGGCCAGCAGCCGCTGCGGGATCAGGTTGCCGGTGAGGATCGCGGTGGCCACCGCGGTGCCGACCGCGCCGCCGACGGTCCGCAGCACCGCGTTCATCCCGTTCGCGACGCCGGACTGCTCGACCGGGACGGCGCTGTTGATCAGCGCGGGCATCGCCGCGTAGGCCAGGCCGATGCCCAGGCCCATCACGCCGCTGGCCACGTAGACGTTCAGCTGCGCGCCGTGCCACGGGGCCAGCGAGAGCAGCGCCAGCCCGGCCAGCAGCCCGCCGAGCACCAGCGGCAGCTTCGGCCCGGACCTGCCGATCATCCGGGCGCCGATCGGGGCGCCGAGGAAGGAGCCGACCGCCGAGGGCAGCAGCAGGATGCCCGCGTGCAGCACCGTCGCGCCGAAGCCGTAACCGACCGCAGACGGGGTCTGGGTGAAGTCGGAGAGCAGCGCGAACGAGGCGTACATCGCGAAGCCGATCAGCATCGCGGAGAAGTTCGTCACCGCGACCACGGGCTTGGCCAGCATCCGCACGTCCACCAGCGGGTGCGTCATCCGCAGCTCGACCAGGATCCAAGCGGCCAGCAACACGACGGCGGAGGCGAACAGCGCGACGATCGACGCCGAGCCCCAGCCCCAGGCGGTGCCCTCGCTGACCGCGAGCAGCAGCGTGATCAGCCAGCCGGCCAGCAGCAGCGCGCCGAGCGGGTCGGCCCCGCCGGTGCGGTCCACGACCGGGTCCCTGCGCACCGCGAACAGCACCGCGACGAAGGCCAGCGCGGCCAGGCCGAGGCCCATCGCGAAGACGTCCTTGTAGCCACCGTGCTCCATCACGAAGCCGGTGGCGACCAGGCCGAGGCCGGAGCCGACGCCGAGCGAGGCGGAGACCAGGGCGACGCCGCCGGTGACCCTCTCCCGCGGCAGCTCGTCGCGCACGATCGCGATGGACAGCGGCAGCACCCCGCCGCCCAGGCCCATCAGGACCCGCCCGAGCAGCACCAGCATGTAGCTGCCGCCGAGCACGGCCAGCAGCGAGCCGAGCACGACCCCGGAGATCGAGACCAGCAGCATCGGCTTTCGGCCGCGCAGGTCGCCGATCCGGCCGAGCAGCGGGGTGAACACGGCCGCGGCCAGCAGGTTGGCCGTGAGCATCCAGGCGATGTTCGTCGTCGAGGTGGAGAACTGGACGGCGAGCTGCGGCAGGATCGGCACGATGCTGGTCTGCACCACCGAGAAGGCGAGCATGGCCAGGGTCAGCGCGCCGAGCAGTACCCCGGGACGGGGGTGCAGGTCGCGGGCGGGGGTTTGGGACATGGGACGGCGCTCCTGGGACTCTCGGCCGAACCGGCCGGGCGCCGCTTCACGCCCATTGTTCAGCCCATCGATAGTTAACTCTATGAAGTATTCTGCCCCTCGATCCGACAGCCGTCAAATATTTCACTTCATGAAGCTTTCGGAGTACCATCGGGGCATGCGCCGCGATCCGATCACCAGGGAAGTGCTCAGCCTGATCGCCGGCATGGCCACCCGCTTCTACGGCGAGTACGACGACGCCGCCGAGACCCAGGACCTGACCGGAGTGCAGGCCAGGCTGCTCGCCATCGTCGCCGACGGCCCCGCGCCGATGAACCAGATCGCCTCGACCCTCAAGTGCGAGCCCTCGAACATCACCGGCCTGGTGGACCGACTGGCCGCGCGCGGCCTGGTCACCCGGGAGCCGAGCCCGACCGACCGCCGGGTCAAGCTGGTCACCGCCACCCCGGCCGGGGCGGAGCTGAGCGGCAAGGTGTGGGCGGAGCTGGACTTCGCCGCCGAGCCGCTGGCCGCGCTGACCGACCGGGAGCGGCAGACCCTGCGCGACCTGCTGCACCGGATCCAGCAGTCCTCCCCCGCCCCGGCCGAGTAGGCCGTATCCGCAGGTCGGGGCCGCGCGGACGGCAACCGTAGGCAATGTCTTGACGACGCTCAGGCACTCCCGGCGGCCCCGGCCCCGGCTTGTTACTGCCTGGTAGCATGGTCGGCCCGTAGTAACATTCACTTTTCTCGGCGGCACCCAGGGAGTCGGGCGTGGCAGACGGCGGGCAGTCCGGCGCCCGGAGCGAGGCGAACGCGCAGGTCGCGCAAGGTGCACTACGTGTCGCGCTGTTGAGCTACCGGGGCAACCCATTCTCGGGTGGACAAGGCGTATACATTCGCAACCTCTCTCGCGAGCTGACCGCGCTCGGCCACCGGGTGCAGGTCCTGGCCGGACAGCCGTATCCGGTCCTGGACGAGGGCGTCGGCCTCACCCCGCTGCCCAGCCTCGACCTGTACCGCGAGCCCGACCCGTTCCGCACCCCCCGGCCGGGCGAGTTCCGGGACCTGATCGACCTGCTCGAGGTCGGCACGATGTGGACGGCCGGCTTCCCCGAGCCGCGCACCTTCTCCCTGCGCGCCGCCCGGCACCTGGCCACCCGCCGGGCGGACTACGACGTCGTACACGACAACCAGTGCCTCGGCACCGGCCTGCTGCGGCTGCCGCGGCTCGGCTTCCCGACCCTCGCCACCATCCACCACCCCGTGCAGGTGGACCGGGCGCTGGAACTGGCGGCCGCGCACGGAACGCGCCGGATCACGCTGCGCCGCTGGTACGGCTTCACCCGGATGCAGGCGCGCGTCGCCCGGCGGCTGCCCGAGATCGTCACGGTCTCGTCCTCCTCGGCCGCGCAGATCACCGAGTACCTCGGGGTGCGCCCGGAGCGGATCACCACCATCCCGATCGGCACCGACGTCGACCGCTACTCCCCCGATCCGGCCGTGCCCAAGGCGCCCGGCCGGATCGTCACCACGGCCAGCGCCGACTCCCCGCTCAAGGGCCTGGCCGTGCTCGTCGAGGCCTTCGCCAAGGTGCGCGCGGAGTACGACCACACCGAACTGGTGGTCGTCGGCAGCACAAAGGCGGGCGGCCCGGTGCAGAAGGCGATCGAGCGCTACGGCCTCGCGCCGTACATCCGTTTCGTCTCCGGGATCAGCGAAGACGAGCTGATCAACCTGCTGCGATCGGCGCAGGTCGCCTGCGTACCGTCGCTGTACGAGGGCTTCTCGCTGCCCGCGGTCGAGGCGATGGCGGTCGGCCTGCCGCTGGTGTCCACCACCGGCGGGGCGATCCCCGAGGTGGCCGGGACCGACGGCGAGACCACGCTCGCGGTGCCGCCCGGCGACGCCCCCGCCCTGGCCGCCGCGCTGACCCGGCTGCTCGGCGACGAACCGCTGCGCGCCCGGCTCGGCGCGGCCGCCCGTGAACGGGCGGTGTCCCGGTTCACCTGGCGCTCCGCGGCGCTCGCCACCGCGGAGCGGTATCGGGCACGCATCGCAGCGCACGAATCGGAAGGGCACTGAAGCCATGCTGACCGTCGACTTCGACCGCTTCCCGGTCGTCCCGGGCGACCGGGTGCTGGACCTGGGCTGCGGCGGCGGCCGGCACGCGTTCGCGCTGCTGCGCAAGGGTGCGGACGTCATCGCCCTCGACTATTCGATGACTGAGGTCGAGTCGGTGAACGCGATGTTCGCGGCGATGCGCGAAGCCGGGGAGGTCCCGGCCGACGCGCGCGCGGTCGCGGTGCGCGGGGACGCCTATCGGCTTCCCTTCCCCGACAACGCGTTCGACGTCATCGTGGCCGCCGAGGTCCTCGAACACTTACACGACGATGCCCGGGTCTTCGCCGAGCTGCGCAGGGTGCTGCGACCGGGCGGCCGGATCGCGGTGACCGTGCCGCGCTGGTTCCCGGAGAAGGTCTGCTGGGCGCTGTCCGACGCGTACCACGAGGTGGAGGGCGGCCACATCCGGATCTACCAGCGCGGGCAGGTCCTCAACAGGCTGCGAGCCGAGCGGCTCAAGCCGTACGCCAGCCACCACGCGCACGCGCTGCACTCGCCGTACTGGTGGATCAAGTGCGCGGTCGGCGTGGACAACGAGCAGGCCGCGCCGGTGAAGCTGTACCACCGGATGCTGGTCTGGGACATCATGAAGGGCCCCAAGCTGACCCGGATCGGCGAGGCGCTGCTCAACCCGGTGCTCGGCAAAAGCCTGGTCGTCTACGCCGTCAAGACCGCATGACGGCGGCCCAGCTGGCCGCGGCCGGGGTGCTCGACGCGCCGCGGATCGGCCGTACCGTCGCCGGGATCAGGGCCCTGCAGCGGCCGGACGGGGCGCTGCCCTGGTTCGCCGGGGACAAGCTGGACCCCTGGGACCACACCGAGACGGCGATGGCCCTGGACGCGGCCGGGGAGCACGAGGCGGCCCGGCGGGCGTACCGCTGGCTGGCCCGGTCGCAGAACCCGGACGGCTCCTGGCACGCCAACTACGCCGACACGCCCGATGGCGTCTCAGAGGTCATCGACGAGACCCGGGAGACGAACTTCAGCGCGTACGTCGCCGTCGGCGCGTATCACCACTACCTGGCCACCTCCGACCGCGGCTTTCTGCACCAGCTGTGGCCCACCGTCACCGCCGCGGTCGAGTTCGTGCTGCGCCATCAGCGCCCTGACGGGGCGGTGCGCTGGAACCCGGACTCCGACGAGGCGCTGCTGACCGGCTGCAGCTCGATGTACCAGGCGCTGCGCTGCGCCGTGGCGGCGGCCAGCGCGCTCGGCGAGCACCAGCCCGGCTGGGAGCTGGCCCTGGCGGCCCTGGGACACGCCCTGACGGCCCATCAGGAGCGTTTCGCGCCCAAGGAGCACTACTCGATGGACTGGTACTACCCGGTCCTCGGCACGGCCCTGCGCGGCCCTGAGGCGGTCCGGCGCATCGACGAGGGCTGGGACCGGTTCGTCGTGCCCTCACTCGGCGTGCGCTGCGTGGACACCAACCCGTGGGTGACCGGGGGCGAGACCTCCGAGCTCGCCATCGCGCTGTGGGCGATCGGCCGCGAGCGGCAGGCGCGGCGGCTGCTGTGCGACATCGGCGGGCAGCTGCGCGACGAGGCGGACGGGATGTACTGGACCGGCTACGTGTACGCCGACGCTGCGATCTGGCCGCGGGAGAAGACCTCCTGGACGGCGGGCTCGGTCCTGCTCGCCCTGGCCGCGCTGGGCGCCGAGCCGGCCACCCGGGCGGTCTTCGGCGGCGAGGCGCTGCCCGCCCCGCTGCCGGTGGACTGCGCCGCAGAGCCCTGCGTCTCGGCTGCCCGCTGAATCGCAGGGTCCGCCGACCCGCCGTAGGCCCGGTCGGAGGCCGGCGCCGGCCGGGCTCTAGAAGATCTTCTCCCGGATCAGGTCGTCCAGCGCCCTGACCGTGTCGTCGGGGTGCAGCGCGTCGACCGAGATGCGGTCCATCGCCCGTGCGTACTGCTCCACGTCCTCGGCCCGCTCTATGTACTGGGCCCCGGTCAGGTGCTCGAGGTAGACCACGTCGGGCAGGTCGGCCTCGGCGAAGCGCAGCAGCGTGAAGGCCCCGCCCTCGGCGGCGTGCGCGCCGACCGAGTAGGGCAGCAGCTGGATCGTCACGTTCGGCCGGGAGGCCTGCTCGATCAGGTAGGCGATCTGCGCCTTCATCACCTCGGGCCCGCCGATCGGGCGGCGCAGCGCCGCCTCGTCGAGCACCGCCCACAGCACCGGCGCGTCGGTGCGCTCCAGCGCGGCCTGCCGCCGCTGGCGCAGCTCGATCCGGCGCTTGAGGTCCGCGGCGGTCTGGGTCCGGTTGGTCGAGACGACCGCGTCCACGTACTCGGGGCACTGCAGCAGCCCGGGGATGAACTGGACCTCGTAGGCGCGCACCACCGAGGCCGCGGACTCCAGCCCGACGAAGGCCTCGAACCAGGACGGCAGCACCTCGCCGAAGCTGTGCCACCAGCCCAGCGTGTTGGCCTCGCGGACCAGGTCCAGCACCTGGTCGCGCTCCTTGCCGTCGCTGACCCCGTAGAAGGTCAGCAGGTCCTCGACGTCACGCTCCTTGAACGAGACCTTCCCGGTCTCCAGGCGGCTGATCTTCGACTCGGTGGCCCGGATGTGGTACCCGGCCTCGCGCATCGAGATGTTCCGCGACTCGCGCAGCCGCCGCAACAGGGAGCCGAGGAGTATGCGGCGCACCGTCGAGCTGTCGCCGACTCCGTCCATCCGCTCCCTCTCCCCGTCGGGGCCGAACGGACGTGGCCGCGCGGCGTCTTCCAGAAACGATCCCCGCAGTTCGCGGGTCCGGACGTGGCGTCCTGTCCGATGTCCAGACACAGCGTATCGGCGTCTGACGTGGAGCCAGTCTGCCACCGTCGTCCAGAGAATTGAAGCTCTCTTGAAGCAACACGGTGTGACTCGGCGTCACTCGGCGCTACGATGCATATGCATCGGCATTCGCTACGTCTGCAGTTGCATCCGCTCTTGCGCAATCCGCCGAATAGGCGAATGCTGATTTACGCCGAGCGCGCGCCGGGTCGAAACCGGAGCGCGAGCGGAGCCCAGTTCCGCCGTGCACCACCCGTGAACAGGCCGGATACGGCCCGGTAGCACCGAGCACAGTTCCGTCCAACGCGGCTGCGCCCGGCAGTTCCGCTCCACCCAGCTCCACCCAGCACAGTCGTCGCCTCATCCGCCTCGACCCCACGGACGCCCACATGTCCATCGCCACCTCTATGCATCCTGAGTCAGCACGCACAGACAGCGACGGAGCCGGACCAGAGCCGGCCCGTACCGCAGGCCTCGACCTGCCCGCGTCGCCGGAATCGGCCGGCGCGGCCCGCCGCTTCGCCCACGCCCTGCTGGCCGAGTGGCGGCTGCCCGCCCTCGCCGACGACGTGGACCTGGTGATCTCCGAACTGATCACCAATGCGCTGCTGCACGCCCGCGCGGACCGCCGGGTGTCGCCTAGGGCGACCATCCGGCTAGATCTGGAGTACACCGGGAACAACACCCTCTACTGCCGCGTCGGTGACGGCAGCGCGCTTCCGCCGGCCCCGGAACTGGCCGGGGACACCGCGGAGTCGGGGCGCGGCCTGCTCCTGGTCGAGGCCCTCTCGGCCGCCTGGGGATGGAGCCACGAGGCGCCCGGCAAGGTGGTCTGGGCCCGCTTCGACGTGTCCTGAGCGCCGAACCGCCGCAGCTGGATCCGACGCTGTATCAGTCGCTGTATCCGAGTTCTCACATGATCGGCTTCTGAGCGCCCGTCACGGCGCTCGCAGCAAGACCCGAGGCACCGCCGTCTGACGGCGTGCCATCGGGTCTTTTTGCTGCTTGCGGCGGCATTCCAGCCCCGCGCCAGGATTCGCAAGGGGTCGGAGCCTCAAGTTTTCCTGAATGTTTGCGAATGCACGTGCATCAGCACTCGCATCCGCAGTATCGTCTGCATGAGGACGACCGTAACCCCGTCAAATGCGGTTCCCAGCGCCCGAGAACCGGGTCCCGCCCGCGACGGCCCAGACCCCGGCGGTCGTCTTCCACCCCCACACCCCGCCGGGGCGGACAGGCAGCACCGGTCCGACGGGTCCATTCAGAGGTACTCGAAAATCCGGGAGCGAATCATGACCATTCCCAGCCCGCACAACGGCATCCCGGCGTCCGACCTGGTCGACGCCTCGTGGCGCAAGAGCAGCCACAGCAACTCGCAGGGCAACTGCGTCGAGTTCGCCGAGCTGGCGGACGGCACCGTCGCGGTCCGCAACTCGCGCTTCCCCGAGGGGCCGGCGCTGGTCTACACCCGCGCTGAAATCAGTGCCCTGCTCGCAGGCGCCAAGGACGGCGAGTTCGACGACCTCGCCTGATCCGGGCGGCGGCGGCCGGGTTTCCCCGACTCCGTGTCGGAAAGCCCGGCCGCGCCGGGAATAGCGGTCGGCCCCGGTCCCCCACCCGGGGCCGACCCGCTCCCGGGCGGTACAGCGTATCTTTTGCCCACGTACACGCGCGGCGCGACCGCCGGCGGCCGGGCGACCCCGTCAGTACTCGTACGAACGAGGACCATCCCGCGGCAGACCGCAGACGGCTGAGAATGGCGTGAGCGGTACCGTGGCCCCCCCTCCTCGGCGTACTCTTTCAAGCGGACGGCCGATGCGGGCCGGCCTCGCGAGGATCTGAAGCAGCGGCGAACGGATCGGGGAGGCGGCACGATGGCCGAAGGGCTGGAGCACACGCCCTGGGACCGGGAGCTCGCCGAGAACTGGGAACCCCCGCAGATCGACACCTCGGTCCCGCATCCGAACCGGATGTACAACTACCTCATCGGCGGCAAGGATCACTTCAAGGCCGACCGGGACGCCGCCGAGGCGCTGATCCGCGCCCGCCCGGACACCATCATCACCGCGCGCGCCGTCGAGTCCTTCACCCGGCGCGCCGTGGTCAAGCTGGCCGACCAGGGCATCCGCCAGTTCCTCCAGCTCGGCGCCGCGATCACCATCGCGAACAGCAACGACCGGACCGCGGGCGAGAACGCCCCGGACACCCGCACCTTCGTGTACGTGGCCGACGACCCGATCTCGCTCGCCCATGCCAGGGCCCTGCTGGTCGGCCGGCCCGGCCCGCCGGTGACCGTGATCGGCGGCAACTTCCGCGAGCCGCAGGACATCCTGAACCGGCCCGGACTGTCCGGCAGGATCGACTTTTCCCAGCCGGTCGGCCTGCTGCTGTTCGGCATGCTCGACTACATAGCCTCGGACCGCCGGGCCCGGCGGGCACTGGACTTCCTGATGGACACGGTGGTCCCCGGCAGCATGGCGGCCCTGTTCCACATCGTCGAGGTGGAGTCCGAGGAGGTCAACAACGCCTTGGACGCCGCGCTCGCGCAGGACCAGATCGAGCTGACCCCTCGCTCCGCCGAGCACGTGCTCGACCTGGTCAAGGGCTACGAGTTCATCGAGCCCGGCCTGGTCCCGATCACCGACTGGCACGCCGACAAGACCGGTCCCGGCCGTGAGCTGGCCGACCGCACCGCAGCCATCGGCGGCGTGATCATCAAGCGCTGACTCCCCGCCGGGTTAGTGCCGTGGCACTAGCGTCGACGCAGCACCCGCAGCGACCCGGTCCCGGACAGCCACTCATCTTCCGTGAACAGTCCCGACTCCAGCGCGCGCAGGTAGATCCGGTACGGGGCCTGTCCCCCGTCCGCCGGATCCGGGAACACGTCGTGGATCGCGAGCAGCCCACCCGGCGCGATCAGCGGCGACCATCCGGCGTAGTCGGCCTGCGCGGCCTCGTCGGTGTGCCCGCCGTCGATGAACACGAACCCGAGTGGAGTACTCCACAGGGCCGCGACTTCGGGCGAGCGCCCCACGATCAGCACCACGTCGCCCTCGACCCCGGCCCCGCGCAGCGTCCGGCGCGCGCCCGGCAGCGTGTCGATCAGCCCGGCCTCGGGATCCACCAGGCCCGGATCGTGGTACTCCCAGCCCGCCTGGTGCTCCTCCGACCCGCGGTGGTGGTCCACCGTGACCAGCTTGCGCCCGCGCTCGCGGGCCGCCGCCGCCAGCAGGATCGCCGACCTGCCCAGATAGGTGCCGACCTCGACCAGCGGCCCGACCCGCGCGCCGTCCAGCGCCGCGGCGTACAGGGCCCGCCCCTCGTCCTCGGGCATGAACCCGGGAGCCGCGGCGAAGGCGTCCCACACCCGCCGGTCGATCCCGATCGTCTCTTCCATACGGCCTATCCTGCCAGGCCGCGCTAGCGTTGCCGTATGGGAGAGATCATCCTGCTGCGGCATGGTCAGACCGAGTGGGCGAAACAGGGGCGGCACACCGGGCGCACGGACGTGCCGCTCACCGTCGAGGGCGAACAGCGGGCCCGGGCGGCGGCCGGGCTGCTGGCCGGACGCAAGATCATCGCCGCCTGGTCCAGCCCGGCGATCCGGGCGCGGCGCACGGCGGAGCTGGCCGGACTGCCGGTCCGGGACACCGATCCGGACCTGTGGGAGTGGGACTACGGCGGCTACGAGGGCCGCACCACCCCGGAGATCCAGCAGGAGCGGCCCGGCTGGTACCTGTGGGACGACGGCGTGGTCCCCGGCGGGCCGGGCGGCTTCCCCGGCGAGACCGTGGACCAGGTCGGCGCCCGCTGCGACCGCGTGATCGAGCGCGTCAGACCCCTGGTCGCGCCTGGTTCGCCGGCGGCCGTCGGCGGCGACGTGGCCCTCGTCGCGCACGGCCACGTGCTGCGCATCCTCGCCGCCCGCTGGCTCGGCCTGCCGGCCGCCGGCGGCGCCTACTTCCTGCTGTCCACCGCCTCGGTCTCCGCGCTCGGCTTCGAGCACGAACGCCCGGCGATCTCGCTCTGGAACCAAACCGCAACCGGTTGAGTCACAGCCTGATCACGACCGCAACCCGGAAGGCTCGCGCGTCGTCTCGAGGGTACCAATCATGTAGGCAATGCCCTGACAGAAGTGGGTGAAGGCCAGTTGCGACGAATATCCCGCGTCCTGGCGAACACCGGCGCAGCGCTCGCACTCGCGGGCGCAGTGGCCGGCTGTGCCACCTCCACGCAAACCGCCCCGGCCGCAGCGGCCAAGGCCCTGACCCCCTCGGCGCCGACGTCGGCGTCACCGAGCTCTGTCAGCCTCCCGTCCCCGCCCGCGGCGCGGACGACCCCGAGCACCTCGCCGAGCTCGAGCGCCGCCATCATCACCACGCCCACGACCACGGCGACACCCAAGCCCCCGTCCCCCCGCGCGGCCGTCCCCGGCCAGGTCATCGAGGCCAAGGCCCCGGCCGGCGACCCCTGCTCGGCCGCCGCAGTAGCCTGCGTCTCGCTGTCCAGGCAGCTGGCCTGGTTCGTCCGCAACGGCAAGGTGGTGCGCGGCCCGATCCGGGTGGCCACCGGCCGAGCGGGCTACGGCACCGAGTTGGGCACGTTCCGGGTGTATCGCAAGAATCGCATGTGGTACTCGACGATCTACAACAACGCCCCGATGCCCTACTCAGTGTTCTTCGACGGCGGCGAAGCCTTCCATCAGGGCTCGACCTCGGTCCGCTCGCACGGCTGCGTGCACGTAGGCGCGGGCAACGCGGCCTGGGTCTACAGCTTCCTACGCATCGGCGACGTGATCCAAGTAGTGCGCTGACGCCGGCCTACAACCCGAATCAGAATCCGAACATGGCCTAGCTCGACTTCGTGTTTTTCAGGTGGTGTCCGAGGTAGCCGACGATCACGCACCCGGTCGGGCCGTTCGTGTCGTCGAGATAGTGCAGTCGCGGGGCCACCTGGCCTGAACTGCCGATCTTGATGTGCGCCCAGAACTCGGTGAATCCGTTCTCGGACACCGACTTGGGGACCCGGAACCGGCGCTGCTCGGCCATTCTCGGGTCCTGACGCACCGTGTCCGACTCCTGCGCCGCCACTTGGGTTGCCGGATAGATACGGCCGCCGTGGCGGGAGTCCTCGCAGTACATCCGGAAGCCGCCCCCGTCCCAGCCGCCGGCCCGGCGCAGCGCGACGTACGCGTCGAGGGCGGCGAGCGCCTCGCGGGCCTTGGCGGCGAAGGTCGCCGCGTCCTTGTGCTGGCCGAGCGAGCGCATCGGGCCCTCCTCTGCCGTGACCAGCAGGTTCGGGAAGTCGCCGAAGGAGTCGATGAGCAGGTCGAACGGGCTCGGCTCGGCCTCGGCGGCGGCGTCGTGGGCGTGCGCCTCGTCCTTGCCGAGCGTCTGCGCCGGGACCGGGCCGCAGGGCTCCAGCGCGCGGGCCAGCCGCCTGGACTCCGCCGCGCCGGCCCGCTGCTGCTCGCCGGCCCGGAACAGCGCGTCGCCCACCCCGGCCAGCGGCTCGGGCAGCGGGGCGGCGGCGGTCGCGGCCCGGATCCGGTGGGTCAGGATTGCCTGGACCGCGTCCATCTCGTACTCGAGCCTGTCGCCCTTGAGCACAGGGTGCCGCTCGCCGTCCTCCCGCGAGGCCGGGTCGACCAGCGGATGGAAGGTGCGCAGCGCGGCGGTGGTCCAGTGGTACTCGAATTCGTTGTTGAGCTTGTGCCCGGCCTCGTCGTCGAGCAGATAGAGCGAGGCTATGCCGTGCAGGTACTTGGTGGCCTCGGTGAAGCGCTCCCGCCACAGCTCCGGGTCGTCGCCGTCCCCCGGCACCGCCACCACTGCGGGCATCCGCCGCCCCGGATCGCAGAGTACGTTGATCAGCTCGTCCACCCCGCGCGCGCCCACCAGCTGCGGCCTGGTGGTGAGCCGGGCCGGGCCGTCGGTGCCGTTGACCGCGTCGAGCACCAGCCCGGTCAGGTCGGGCGTGCGCACCCGCTCGTCTATCGGGGTGGCCGGATCCACCCCCCGGGCGGAGACCTCGATCAGGAAGTAGCCGTGCTCGCGCAGCTCCTTGTCCGGCCGCCGGGAGAGCGAGACGAAGGTCAGCGAGGTGTACCAGTGCACGCCCGCGCGCGGGGCCTCCTTGAGCCGGTACCGCCAGGCCCGGAACCGTCCCGGCTCCACCGCCTCGGTCTGGGTCAGCACGGCTCCGCCGCCGACCCGGTACCGTCCGGGCGAGGAATCGAACGCGGCGCCGTCGAGTTTCTCCCCGACCAGCCAGCGGGAGACCCGGTCAGCGGCGATCTCGGGTCCGCGATTGGCCTCTTTCCAGTCCACGCCGAACACCGACCGGTATCCGATCCACACCGCGTTTCCCTCCCTTCGCCGCGCGCATGATCCTTCCAACTCGATAGGTACATACCCGATGACGTCACCGGGACGCCACCTTTTGTCCAGAGTACGGCCCGGAATGTCTCAACCGTCGCCCTTGCCGTTCACCCGTTCGAGGGACACGCACAAATTCGCGCGCGCGGGAACACAGAGACGAAGCCTCCGGGCGGTGCCGGCCCGCACACGGCACCGACCGGCGGCTGCTATATCAGGATTGTGATGATAAATGGGCCCGGCTACGCCCGGATGCCATGGGGAACGAGACACATCAGCAGGTAGTCGTGCGTGTGGCCGGTCCGGACGACATCCCGGGCGTGGTGCGGACGAGCGCCGGATTGTCGAGCGAGGACGGGGCCGCCCGGGACCCGTTGCGCAACGCCGACTGGCCCCGGCTGCACGCGGCGCAGGAGTACGCCAAGCACGTCGTCAACCCCGACGTGCTCGTCCTGGTCGCCGACCACGACGGGGCGGTCGTCGGGCATCTGCTCGGCAGCTTCCAAGGGGAGTCCGCGATGTGGGTCGCGCCCAGGGCGTACCTGATCAGCATGTACGTGATGCCCGCCTGGCGCGGGCAGCACGTCGGCTCACAGCTGGTCGAACGGTTCACCGCGTGGGCGAAGGACAAGGGGGCCGTGCAGTCGCGGGTCACGGCGTACAGCGGGAACGAGGGTGCGGTCCGCTTCTATCGGCGGCATGGCTTCAGCCCGCTGGAGAGCACTTTCGCTGCCGACCTCCAGTCCGAGCCGTCCCCCGGCTAGTCCGCGTGCTCGCGCAGCCAGGCCAGGGCCGTCACGGCGCCGTTCAGCACCGAGATGTGCCCCTCCTCCGGGAACAGGCGCAGGTCCGCCGCGAGGCAATGGCGGGCGAGCCACTGGCTGTGCGTGCTGGGGACGATCCGGTCCCGGCCGCCGTGCATGAGCAGCAGCGGCGCGATCACCTGGGCCGGATCGAAGCCCCACGGGTTGACGTACGCGAGATCGTCGTCGATCAGGCCGCCCGGACCGGCTGCCACCGCCGGGCCGACCACCTCGCCCAGCCAGGCCCACTCACCGGCCAGGGCAGCGAGGTCCGCCGGGGTGAACTCGGGGTCGTACTCGACGCCCGAGGCCTCGTAACGCTCCTTGGCCGCGCGTCCCTCGGCGGCGGCGCGCAGCGTGGCCACACCCGAGTCGATCATGCCACCGAACCAGTCGAGGCCCGTGGCGCCGAAGGGAGCCAGCCCCGCCGCGCTGGCCACGCCCAGTACCCGGCCCGGCAGCAGCGCGGCGCAGGCCAGGGCGTGCGGGCCGCCCCCGGAGTGCCCCATCACCGCGAACTGCTCGATGCCCAACGCGTCGGCCACGCTTGACGTGTAGGCCGCCGCCGACCCGATGCTCCGCCCCGGGCACGGAGTCGATCCGCCGTACGCGGGCCGGTCGTACGACACCCAGCGGATGCCCAGCCGGTCGGCGGCCCGGAACAGCGGGACCGGCGGCGCGCCGATGTTCGGCGTGCCATGGTGCCAGAACACCGCGAGCCGACCATCTGTGCCGTCCCCGCCGGTGTCGTATACGTGCAGGGTGCGCCCGTCGTCCAGTTTCAGATCAAGCTCTGTGACCATCTGTTGAGCCTAATCACCGGAACTGCACGGTGCTAGTGCGGCGCGGACGATGCGCACACGCGCGCGAGTCGCGGCACTGTGCCTTCCGTGCCACGGCTCGCCGCGCTGTGCTTTAGAGCGGGATGTTGCCGTGCTGACCGCGGCGCTGCGGGGCGGCGGCGATGGCGGCAGCGAGTGCCCGGCGGGTCGCGGTCGGCTCGACGATCTCGTCCACCACGCCGATCTCCACGGCCCGGGACAGGCTGCCGGCCATCTTCTCGTGCTCGGCGGCCAGCTCCAGCTCCAGTTGCGGGCGCACGTCCTCGGACACCTCGGCCAGCTTGCGCCGGTGCAGCACCCGCACCGCGGCCACCGCGCCCATGACCGCTACCTCCGCGCTTGGCCAGGCGAAGACCCGGGTCGCGCCGAGAGAGCGGGAGTTCATCGCGATGTACGCGCCGCCATAGGTCTTGCGCGTCACCAGCGTCACCCGCGGCACCACCGCCTCGGCGAACGCGTGCAGCAGCTTCGCGCCACGGCGCACCACGCCGTCCCACTCCTGGCCGACACCGGGCAAGTAACCCGGCACGTCCACGAGCACGACCAGCGGGACCCCGAAGGCGTCACACATGCGCACGAAGCGCGAGGCCTTCTCCGCCGAGATCGAGTCCAGGCAGCCGCCCAGCCGCAGCGGGTTGTTCGCGATCACGCCCACGGTGCGCCCGCCGAACCTGCCCAGCGTGGTCACGATGTTCGGCGCCCACTTCGGGTGCAGTTCCACGCCCGAGCCGTCGAGCACTCCGTTGACCAGCGGGTGCACGTCGTAGGCGCGCTTGGGCGACTCGGGCAGCAGCCCGGCCAGGTCGCGCTCCCCGATCGCGTCGAGGTCCATCGTGCCCTGATCGCCGAGCAGCGACGCGATGCGGCGCGCGCTGGCGAAGGCCTCGTCGTCGGTGTGGGTCACCACATGCACCACGCCCGAGCGCCGCCCGTGCGGCTCCGGCCCGCCGAGCCGCTCCATGTCCACGGCCTCGCCGGTGACGCTGCGCACCACCTCGGGACCGGTCACGAAGATCCGCCCCGCCGGGCCGAGGATCACGATGTCGGTCAGCGCCGGGCCGTAGGCCGCGCCGCCCGCCGCCGGACCGAGCACCAGCGAAATCTGCGGAATCTTGCCCGACGCCCGGGTCATCACCGCGAAGACCTGACCGACCGCGTGCAGCGAGAGCACACCCTCGGCCAACCGCGCCCCACCGGAGTGGTAGAGCCCGATCACCGGGACCTCGTCGGCCAGCGCCTTCTCGTAGGCGACCAGGATCGCCTTGCAGCCCTCATCCCCCATCGCGCCGCCCTGCACCGTCGGGTCCGAGGCGTACGCACAGGCGCGCGTGCCGTTCACCAGACCCTGCGCGGCCACGAAGCCGGAGGTGTCGAACGGGGTCAACAGGTCCAGCGTGCCCGGGTCGAAGAGCCTCGCGAGCCGCTTGAGCGGATTGCGCGGGTCCTCCTCGCGCGGCGGCTTCGCGGGCTTGGCGGCGGCCGGCTGCTCGGCGCGGTCGGTGGCTACAGCGGTCATCAACAAGCTCCTGACGTTGGTTGCCTCAGGCGCGGCGCAGCGCGAGCACGACGTTGTGCCCGCCGAAGCCGAAGGAGTTGTTCAGCACAACGGAGGGGCCTGCGGGGGTCTCGGCAGGCAGCGCGCGGGGTTCGCCGCGCACGATGTCCAGGGTCACCTCGTCGTCGAGGTCGTCCACGTTGATGGTGGGCGGGGCGGTCAGCTCGCTCAGCGCGAGCACCGAGAACACCGTCTCCACGCCGCCCGCGCCGCCGAGCAGGTGCCCGGTCATCGACTTGGTGCTGGAGATCGCGATGTTCTCGGCCGCGTCGCCCACCGCGGCGCGCAGCGCGACCAGCTCGGCGATGTCGCCCAGCGGGGTCGAGGTGGCGTGCGCGTTGAGGTGCACGATCTGGCGGGGGTCGATCGCGCCGTCGGCCAGGGCGTGCCGCAGCGCGGCGCTGATGCCCCGTCCGGTCGGCTCCGGCTGGGCGATGTCGTGCGAGTCGGCGGACATGCCGACCGCGACGACCTCGGCGTACACCCGGGCGCCGCGCGCCGCGGCGTGCTCGGCGGACTCGAGCACCAGGATGCCCGCGCCCTCGCCGAGGACGAAGCCGTCGCGGGCCTTGTCGTACGGGCGCGAGGCGCGCTGCGGCTCCTCGTTGTTCTTCGACATCGCCATCATGTTGGCGAAGCCGGCGATCGGCAGCGGGTGGATCGGGGCCTCGGTGCCGCCCGCGACCACGATGTCGGCGCGTCCGGTCCGGATCATCTCCAGCGCGTAGCCGACCGCCTCGGAGCCGGTGGCGCAGGCCGAGACGGGGGTGTGCACGCCCGCCTGGGCACCGAACTCCAGGCCTACGTACGCGGCCGGGCTGTTCGGCATAAGCATCGGAACGGTACGGGGGGAGACCTGTCGCGCGCCCTTTTCCTTCAGCACGTCGTACGCGTCCAGAAGGGTGATCACGCCGCCGATGCCGGAGCCGACCGCCACGCCCAGGCGCTCCGGGTCGACCTCGGCGTCCGCCAGGCCCGCGTCCTTCCAGGCCTCGCGGGCGGCGATCAGGGCGAACTGGGCCGAGCGGTCCAGCCGGCGGCGCTCCACCGGCTTCATGACCTCGCTCGGCTCGACCGCGACCCGGGCCGCGATCTTGACCGGCAGCTGCTCGGCCCACTCCTCGGTCAGCGCCCTGACGCCGGAGCGGCCGGCCAGCAGCGCCGCCCAGGACGAGGCGACGTCACCGCCGAGCGGAGTCGTGGCGCCGAGGCCGGTGACGACCACCGTCCGACGGGGAACCGCGCTGTGAGTTGACGCCGACAAGTTCTGTCCCTATCTGTACGGACGCAGTGGACTGTAGTTCTGCGGGGGCCGGTGCTGCTGTGCGGACCGCGGCTGCGCGGGGCCGGGCGGGCGGGGCGGACCACCCGGGCGAGTGCTCGGCCGCCGGAGCGGAACCGAGCACTCGGCAGGCGTCAGCTCGCGCTGTTGGCGAGGATGAAGTTGACCGCGTCGCCGACCGTGTTGAGGTTCTTGACCTCGTCGTCCGGGATCTTCACGTCGAACTTCTCCTCGGCCGCGACGACGACCTCGACCATGGTCAGCGAGTCGACGTCGAGGTCGGCGGTGAACGACTTGTCCAGCTGGACCTCGCCCTCCTCGATGCCGGCTACTTCGTTGACGATCTCGGCGAGGCCCGCGAGGATCTCTTCCTGGGTAGCCATCTGAGGCTCCTTACCTGCTCGGGTTGGTGGTCTCGGCGCGGTCCGGGTGGTCCCCGCCGGGTGGAACTAGGGCAGCGTACATTTACGGCAGGGTGACGACCTGCGCGGCGTAGACCAGTCCGGCGCCGAAGCCGATGAGCAGCGCGGCGCCGCCGTGCGGGGCCTCGCCCTCCTCGAGCATCCGCTCCATGGCCAGCGGGATCGACGCGGCCGAGGTGTTGCCGGTCTTGGCGATGTCGCGGGCCACCGGCACGTGGTCGGGCAGTTTGAGAGCCCTGATCATCGCATCGGTGATCCGCATGTTGGCCTGGTGCGGGATGAACGCGTCCAGGTCGTCCGCGGTGATCCCGGCCCTCTCCAGCGCCTTCTTGGCCACCGGCACCATCTGGTAGGAGGCCCAGCGGAAGACCTGCTGACCGTTCATCCGCAGCGCCGGGAAGCCGAGGTCGGGCTGCTCGCGCAGCGCGTCCCAGTCGAAGGTCTGGCCGATCGCGTCCAGCTGCCCGCCGTCCGAGCCCCACACCACCGGGCCGATCCCCGGGGTCTGCGACGGGCCGACCACGGCCGCGCCCGCGCCGTCGCCGAAGATGAAGGCGGTGGAGCGGTCGTTCATGTCGGTCAGGTCGGAGAGCCGCTCGACCCCGATGACGAGCACGTACTCGGCCGAGCCGCCGCGCACCATGTCCTGCGCGAGGGCGAGCCCGTGGCAGAACCCGGCGCAGGCGGCCGAGATGTCGAAGGCCGCGGAGTTTATCGCGCCGAGCTGGTGGGCCACGTCGGCGGCCAGCGACGGGGTCTGCGACAGATGGGTGACGGTGGAGATGACCACGCAGCCGAGCTGCTCGGCCTCGATCCCGGCGGCGGCCAGCGCCTTCCCGGCGGCGGCCAGCGCCATCACGCCGACCGTCTCCTCGGCGGTCGCCCAGCGCCGCTCCTCGATCCCGGTGCGGGTGCGGATCCATTCGTCGGTGGAGTCGATCACCTGGCAGATCTGCTCGTTGGTGACCACGCGGGAGGGGCGGTAGCCGCCGACCCCGAGGATGCGGGCGTGCGGGGCGCCCGCCGGGCTCTGGATTACCTTGGTTCTCGCTTCGCTCGAGGGAGTCGTTGCCGTCATGCTCAGTGGGCCTCGGCCTTCGGGTGGATGCGCAGCAGGGGCTGGCCGGGGGCGACCGGGTCGCCGTCCTCGACGAGCCATTCCAGCACGGTACCGCCGTGCTCCGCGACGAGGGTGCGCTCCTCGCGGCGGGAGACGACCGCGCCGATCTTCGCACCGGGGACCAGCTCCGCGCCGGGCTCGACGCTCTCGCCGCCGGGCAGGCCGCGCTGGACCGTCCCGGAGAACGGGGCGACCACCAGCCGCCAGGTCGGCGCGGCGTCCAGCGAGTGGGCGGCGTTGTGGTGGTCGGCGTGCTTGGCGACGAAGGCGCGCGCGTCGTCCAGCTGGTCGGGGGTCTTGAGGGCGAAGGTCTCCACGCCGGGCAGCGCGCGCTTGGCCAGGCCGGTCAGCGTCCCGGCCGGAGGGACCTCCAGCAGGCCGGTCACGCCGAGCTCGCGCATGGTCTCCATGCACAGGTCCCAGCGCACCGGGTTCGAGATCTGATTTACCAACCGGCCGACCAGTTCGCGGCCGGAGTGCACCACGGCCCCGTCCCTGTTGGAGATGTAGCGGATCCTCGGGTCCCGGCTGCTCACGCCCCTGGCCAGCACTTCCATCCGGGCGACCGCCGGAGACATGTGCACGGTGTGGAAGGCCCCCGCGACCGACAGCGGGCGCAGCCGGGCGCCCTTGGGCGGGTCGGCCTGGAGCGCGGCGAGCTGCTCGACGGTGCCGGCCGCCACGATCTGCCCGGCCCCGTTGCGGTTGGCCGGGGTCAGCCCGTGCTCGAGGAGCTTGGCGACGACCTCCTCGGCGTCGCCGCCGAGCACGGCGGTCATCGAGGTCGTGGTCACGGCGGCGGCCGAGGCCATCGCCCGGCCGCGCTCGCGCACCAGGGCCATCGCCGACTCGGCCGTGATCGCGCCGGTGCCGGCGGCCGCGGTCAGCTCGCCGACCGAGTGCCCGGCGACCGCCCCGACCATCCGGAACGCCTCGGCCGGGTGCGGGAAGAGGGCGAGCGCGGCGGCGATCCCGGAGGCGACCAGCAGCGGCTGGGCGATCGCGGTGTCCCGGATCGTGTCCGCGTCCGCCTCGGTGCCGTAGTGGACCAGATCGAGGTCGGCGACGGCGGACCACCAGACGAGGCGGTCGGCCACGCCCGGCAGTTCGAGCCAGGGAGTGAGGAAGCCGGGGGTCTGGGCACCCTGGCCGGGAGCGACGAGTACGAGCACCCTTCCATCTTCCGCGCAAGGACCCCCCGTGCGGCCGTGGCGAGCGGCACGAAGATCCTGCGGGCGTATTTGTGAGAACCCTACAAAGACCTGTTCGACTCAGCGAGTCTCCCCAGCACCAGCGCGACTTGCAGGGTGAAGGCGGAGCGGGCCTGAGCAGGCGTCAAGCCTGTGATGTCGGTCACCCGTCGCAGCCGGTAGCGCACGGTATTCGGGTGCACGAACAGTATCCGGGCCGCCGCCTCGAGGGAGGCGGCCTGCTCCAGGTAGACCGAGAGCGTTTCCAGCAGCGCCGAGCCGGCCTCGGCCAGCGGCCTGTAGATCTCCTCCACCAGGACGGCGCGTGCGGTGTCGTCGGAGGCCAGCACCCGTTCCGGGAGCAGGTCGTCGGCGGACACCGGGCGCGGGGCGTCGGGCCAGGCGGCGCAGGCGTGCAGCCCGGACAGCGCGGCGTGCGCGGAGTTCGAGGCGGCGGTCAGGTCGGCGACCACCGGGCCGACCACGACCGGGCCCGCGGCGAACTGCCCGGCCAGCGGGCGCACGGCGGTGAGCGGGTCCCCGTCCACGCCGCCGACGATGGCGATCAGCCGGTCGCCCTGCACCCCGGCCAGCACGGCCAGCTTGGCGTGCCGCCCGGCCCGGTGCATCGCGTCCACCACGGCCTCGGCGTCGTCCTGCGGGGCGGTGCCGACCATCACCGCGATGTCGCTGTGCGTGCCCCAGCCGAGCGCGGCGGCCCGGGAGCGCACCACGTCGTCGGCCTCGCCGCGCAGCAGCGCGTCCACCACGAGGGCTTCCAGCCGGGCGTCCCAGGCCCCGCGCATCTCGGCGGCCTGCGCGTAGACCTGTGCGGTGGCGAAGGCGATCTCGCGGGAGTAGCGCAGCAGTCCCTCGCGCAGCATCGCCTCCTCCTCGCCGCTCTCGGCCAGTTCGTGGATGCGGTCCTCGACCACCTCGATGGTGGTGCGCACGAGCTGCACGGTCTGCTGCAGGGTGACGGCCCGGGTCAGCTCGCGCGGGGCGGTGCCGAAGACGTCGGCGGAGACCGCGGCCTTCTGGTCGGGGTGCCGGAACCACTCGGTGAAGGCGGCGATGCCGGCCTGTGCGACCAGGCCGACCCAGGAGCGGTTCTCCGGCGGCATGTTGCGGTACCAGGCGAACTTCTGTTCCATCCGGGCGATGGCGGCGTTGGCCAGCGAGCCGGTGGACTTCTCCAGGCGGCGCACGGCCGCGGTCCGGTGCGGATCGGCCCGGCGCGCCGTCGCGCCCTCCCGCGCCGCGCCGCCGCGGCTGGCACTGGTCCGACTGGGAGAGGTCCCGGCTGTGTCCGTCACGGTTCCTACTCTCGCAGACCCGGGGCCCGCGCCGTTCCGCCACGGCTCGCGCAGTACGGTCGGCTCATGGCGACGACGACACCGCGGGTGACTCTCGACCCGATGACAGAGACGGAGTACGGCGCGTTCGAGGAGGCCGCTGTCCCGGAGTTCGCACAGGACAAGGTCGCTTCGGGCGAGTGGACCGAGGAGGAGGCCCTGGAACTGTCCCGGGCCGACCACGAGCGGCTGCTCCCGGACGGGCGCAAGACTCCGAACCAGCACCTGTTCACGGTGCGCGACGCCGCGTCCGGCGAGGCGGTGGGGACGCTCTGGCTCGCGCTACGCACCAAGGCCTACCTCATCGAGGGCTACATCTACGACATCAAGGTGCGGGAGGCGCTACGCGGCCGTGGCTACGGGCGCGCGACGATGCTGGCAGCGATCGAGGAGGCACGGGAGCTGGGCGCGGAGACGGTAGGGCTGCACGTCTTCGGTCGTAACGCACCCGCGCGTGCCCTCTACCAGTCGCTCGGCTTCGTGGAGACGAACGTGTCCATGTCCCTGGACCTCCAAGCAACCGGCTGAGACCTGCAGCAGCTCATCCACCCCACGTTTCGCTGTCGGAACAGTGCCCTACGCTTGGCGCCCAGGCGGGAGTGACCGGGCGTCACGCGAGGAACGGGACGGGGGCGGGCGATGAGCGCGAGCGTGGTCCGGCTGATGGTCGGCCTTCCAGTAGGGGCGCTGTTCCCGCTCGGCATACCCGGGCTGCGCGAGAACCCGCGGGTGCACACGATCGCCAGCCTCGCGTACAGCGCCTTCATCCTGGCTCCGGCCTTCCCCGAATGGCGCTCTTGGGTGCTTCTGGCGCTGACCGGGGCCGCCTGCGTGGGGATACGGTGGCGCCTCGGCCCGGGCACCGGCGCCGCAGCTGAAACCCCGTGGATCCGCACCATGTTCGCGCCCAGGCACATCGTGATCCCGGCGCTGGTCGTCGTCCTGACCGCTGCCGTCGGCCTGATCGCGGGGGCGCGCACCTTCGGCGGCTACCTGACCGCGCTGCTGCACGACGACCACCTCGCCCTGGTGTCGGCAGGCGCGCTGAGTTCCATCTTTCTCGGCGGCGTGATTGTCGAACACGTACTCGAACCGCATACCGAAACGCTCCGCCTCAAATCCGCCGCGCTGCCCGAGGAACCGAGCGAGATCAAGGCTTTGGTCGGCGCTGGTATGCTTATCGGATGGCTAGAACGGGCAATTGTGTTCTCGCTCGTGATGGCCGGACAATCGACCGCGGCGGTGCTCACCCTGACCGCCAAATCGGTGGCGAGATTCCCCGCTCTGCGCCGAAACGAAGAGGGTTTCGCAGAGTACTTCCTCATCGGCAGCCTCACCAGCCTGGTGATGGCCCTGGGACCGGCCCTCGCCACTCATTGGCTGTTGGGACTCGCGTCGCCCAGATAGGGGAACCGTGCTTGCCAGCCTGCGGCGCAACCGGTTGATCCGGCAGGTCCTGGACCTGCGGATGCCTCCAGGCGACTACGCACTGACCGGCAGCGTGCCGCTTTACGCACACGGACTGCGCTCACGCCTTGGCGACGTGGACGTGGTGGCGCGGGGGGCCGCATGGGATATCGCACAAACGTTCGAGAAAGCCGTTCGAGCGCCCTCCGGAATCGGCCGGGTGGTGCGGATCGCGGACGGCCAGATCGAGATCTTCAACCGCTGGGTCTCCCCGGAATGGCCGATCGACTCGCTCATCGACGGAGCGGAAGTCATCGACGGTATCCGCTTCGTCTCGCTGCGTGATTCGCTGGCCTGGAAACGCTATCTGAACCGAGCGAAAGACGCCGCGGATATCAGGCTGCTGGAACAGTACTTCGCCGAACAATACGCGCAGGTCCCGGCCCCATAACCAGATAACCACGCGGGCCCCGGAACCACGGTTCCGGGGCCCGCTGCTTGGCTGCTCGACACCCGCTACGCGTCGCCGCCGGTCGGACCGGCCCCCGCCGCCTTCACGTCGTGCAGCTGGTACCGGTTGATCGCCTCGGCGATGGCCTCGCGCTTGACCTCGCCGCGCTTGGCCAGCTGTGAGAGCACCGCGACGACGACCGACTCGGCGTCGATGTGGAAGTAGCGCCGGGCCGCCCCACGGGTGTCCGCGAAGCCGAAGCCGTCCGCGCCCAGCGAGGTGTAGTCCCCGGGCACCCACTGCGCGATCTGGTCCGGTACCGCGCGCATCCAGTCGGATACCGCGACTACCGGGCCGGGTACGTTCTCCAGCGTCCGCGTGACGTAGGGCACGCGGGCCTCCTGCTCCGGGTAGAGCAGGTTGTGCTGGTCCACCGCCAGTGCGTCACGGCGCAGCTCGGTCCACGAGGTGGCCGACCACACGTCCGCGGCGACGCCCCACTCGTCGGCGAGCAGCTGCTGCGCCTTGAGCGCCCACGGCAGGCCGACGCCGGACGCAAGTATCTGTGCCTTAGGCCGCTCCGCACCGCCCTCAGGCGCCGCCTGGTAGCGGTACAGTCCCTTGAGCAGACCGTCCACGTCGATCCCGGCCGGCTCGGCCGGCTGCTGGTTGGGCTCGTTGTAGACGGTGATGTAGTAGAAGACGTCCTCGCCGTGCGGGTGCTCGGTCGAGGAGCCGTACATCCGGCGCAGGCCATCCTGCAGGATGTGGCTGATCTCGAACCCGAACGCCGGGTCGTACGCCACGACGGCCGGGTTCGTGGACGCGATCAGGTGCGAGTGCCCGTCCGCGTGCTGCAGGCCCTCTCCGGCCAGCGTGGTACGCCCGGCCGTCGCGCCGATCACGAAGCCGCGGCCCATCTGGTCGGCGAACTGCCAGAACTGGTCGCCGGTGCGCTGGAACCCGAACATCGAGTAGAAGATGTAGATCGGGATCGAGTGCACACCGTGCGTCGCGTACGAGGTGCCCGCGGCGATCAGGGAGGCGGTGGCCCCGGCCTCGCTGATGCCCTCGTGCAGGATCTGGCCCTGCTTGCTCTCCTTGTAGGACAGCAGCAGCTCGCGGTCCACGGCCTCGTAGGTCTGCCCGAACGGCGAGTAGATCTTCGCGGTCGGGAACAGCGAGTCCATGCCGAAGGTGCGCGCCTCGTCCGGGATGATCGGCACGAAGTGCGCGCCGATCTCCTTGTCCTTCATCAGGTCCTTCAGCAGCCTGACGAAGGCCATGGTGGTCGCCACGGCCTGCTTGCCGGAGCCCTTGCGCAGGTCCGCGTAGACGGCCTCCCCGGGCAGCTTGAGCGGCTTGGGCCGCACCGAGCGCTGGGGCAGGTAGCCGCCGAGGGCCGCGCGCCGCTCCTTGAGGTACGCGACCTCCTCGGAGTCCGCGCCGGGGTGGAAGTACGGGGGCAGGTCCGCGGCGAGCTGCTCGTCGGTGATCGGCAGGTGCAGCCGGTCCCGGAACTCCTTGAGCTCGGCCTTGGTCAGCTTCTTCATCTGGTGGGTCGCGTTGCGGCCCTCGAAGTCCTTGCCCAGCGTCCAGCCCTTGACCGTGTGGGCCAGGATGACCGTCGGCTGCCCGACGTGCTCACGCGCCGCCTTGAACGCCGCGTACACCTTCCGGTAGTCGTGCCCGCCCCGGGAGAGCTTGCGCAGGTCGTCGTCGCTCATCGCGCCGACCATCCTGCGGGTGCGCGCGTCGCCGCCGAAGAAGTTCTCCCGGATGTACGCGCCGGTCTCCACCGAGTAGGTCTGGAACTGGCCGTCCGGGGTGGTGTTCATCTTGTTGACCAGCGCGCCGTCCACGTCCTGGGCGAGCAGCTGGTCCCAGTCCCGGCCCCAGATGACCTTGATGACGTTCCAGCCCGCGCCGCGGAAGGTGGACTCCAGCTCCTGGATGATCTTCCCGTTGCCGCGCACCGGCCCGTCCAGCCGCTGCAGGTTGCAGTTGATCACGAAGGTGAGGTTGTCCAACTCCTCCCTCGCCGCGATCGACAGCGCGCCGAGCGACTCCGGCTCGTCCGTCTCCCCGTCGCCGAGGAACCCCCACACGTGCGACCGCGACGTGTCCGCGAGCCCGCGGTTGTAAAGGTACTTATTGAACCGCGCCTGGTAGATGGCGCTGATCGGCCCCAGGCCCATCGAGACGGTCGGGAACTCCCAGAAGTCCGGCATCAGCCGCGGGTGCGGGTACGAGGGCAGCCCCGGGGTGTGGCTGTGCTCCTGCCGGAACCCGTCCAGGTGCGCCTCGGTCAGCCGCCCCTCCAGGAACGCGCGGGAGTAGATCCCGGGGGCCGCGTGCCCCTGGAAGTAGATCTGGTCCCCGGCTTCCCCGTGGTCCTTGCCCTTGAAGAAGTGGTTGAAGCCCACCTCGTACAGCGACGCCGCGGACGCGTACGTCGCGATGTGTCCCCCGACGCCCATCCCCGGCCGGTTCGCCCGCGACACCATGATCGCCGCGTTCCACCGGATGTAGGCCCGGATCCGGCGCTCGATGTCCTCGTCGCCGGGGAACCAGGGCTCGCGTTCCGGCGGGATCGTGTTGATGTAGTCCGTGGAGCGCAGGCCGGGCACGCCGACCTGGTTCTCGCGCGCCCGCTCCAGCAGACGGAGCATCAGATAGCGCGCTCGTTGGCGGCCCTGCTCGTTGATGACGGCGTCCAGCGACTCCAGCCACTCCCCGGTCTCGTTCGGGTCGATGTCCGGCAGCTGGGTGGGAAGACCGTCGCTGATGATCGAGAAACGCTCTCGTCCGGAAGCCACGCTCGTCCTTCACTTCGTCGGGGCGTCGTACGGCCGTCCCGCGCTTGTGGCGCGGAGGCGGAGCACGGCACCGGCCTCGGCTGTATCGCTAAGGAGACCGCGGAACGCTTTTGCGGCGCCGAAGGGGTCTCGCACAGTTCCCCTCATCGTCTTATGCGGGAGGGTCCGGCGTCATCTCTACTCGACAGTAACCAGCACCAATCGGTACAGACGGGAACCCGAATGGCCTCTGGGGCCGGTGACGAGTCCGATCATCGGACGTGCGCGCATCTCAGGACCGCCGCCCGGGCGGAAGTTGTTGCATCTACCGGCGTAACAGGACCTCCGACCGGTTGGCAACCGCCGCTTTTCGAGGTGGAATGCAAGGCAGTGCGTAGCGGTGGCGTTACCGGGCGACCCCCGCCGGAAACCTCGCCGACCGACACTGCGAACAAACCTCCCCATATCCCTTCGACCCCATCCAACCTACGCAGCGAGAGGCGGCTCGACATGCGTGCGTCGATCGGCGACAGGCTCCACATCCACACGAACCACATCGGCACGGAAGACCACTACGGTCGGATCGTCGAGATCCGCGGCGCGGACGGCGCGCCGCCCTACCTCGTCGAGTTCCCCGACGGGCGCACCAGCCTGGTATTCCCCGGCCCCGACGCAGTGGTCGAGCCGACCACGCCGGGCCACTCCGGAGCCAGGGGTGTACGGCCCAACCGACGGGTTCACACCCGTACCGGCTGGTAGTTCCGGGCCCGATCCGACCGCGGCGCGCCGATGAATCCGTCGGCGCGCCGCGCGCTTTGCGCGGAAGGGCCGCTGATCGCCGGGAACACCGTCCGAAGCCGCGCCGAAGCCGCACGGATATCCACAGAAGGGTGCAGGGTACTTGCGCCGCGGGCGCGGCACGTGTGGACTACTGATGGAAGGCAACCCGGCGACGCTCCGCCGCCGGACGGATGAATGAACCGACTCGGGCCGTAACCGGCCCCGAGCCCGAAATTGGAGGGAAGCTACGTGAGCGCGACCGCGGACCACGCGGATCCTGCAAGGGTCTTGTCCGACCCGGCCGAGACGTCGAGCGAGACGCAGGCCGCGTCCCGGCTCGGCTTCACCGCCGGCCAGGTGGTCCAGGAGATCGGCTACGACGAGGACAGCGACGAGGCGCTGCGCGACTCGATCGAGTCGCTGACCGGCTCGGAACTCGTCGACGAGGATTACGAGGACGTCGTCGACGCCGTCCTGCTCTGGTACCGGGATGACGACGGCGACCTGGTGGACGCCCTGGTGGACGCGCTGGCGGTGCTCGCCGACGGCGGCCACATCTGGCTGCTCACCCCGAAGGCCGGACGTCCCGGCCACATCGAGCCGAGCGACATCGGCGAGGCCGCGCCCACCGCGGGCCTCTCCCAGACCAGTTCGGTCTCCGCAGGCCGGGACTGGGCCGGGACCCGCCTGGTGTCCCCGCGAGCCCGCGCCGGGAAGCGGTGAGCCCGGCCACCGGCGTCCCGCAGCAGTCACCGTCAGCCGTCACCGAGATGACGCATGCCCTGACGCCGGACGCTCCCCCATCCCCATCCCCCGCCGCGCCCCTCGCGCCGTCACCGGGACCCGCCACGCCCTCTCTCTCCCCCTCCCCCTCCCCACCCTTCACCCTCCCCGACCAACACGGCACCCCCCGCACCCTTGCCGACCTCCTCACCCACTACCCCACTCCCCCTACTCCCCTCGCCTCCCTCGCTTCCCTCACCTTGCTGGTCTTCTACCCCTTCGCCTTCTCCAACATCTGCGGCGGCGAACTCCAGGCACTGCAGGCAGCGCTACCCGACCTGGAGACACGCGGCATCACCCTGGCCGCGATCTCCTGCGACCCGATGTTCTCCCTGCGCGTCTACGCCGAGCGCGAGGCCTTCACCTTCCCCCTCCTCTCGGACTTCTGGCCGCACGGCGCGGTCGCACGCGACTACGGAGTCTTCGACGAGGCCAAGGGCTGCGCGCGCCGCGGCTCCTTCCTGGTGGACCGGGACGGCATCGTCCGCTGGTCGATCGTCAACCCGATCAGCGAGGCGAGGCCGCTGTCCGCCTATCTCGAGGCCGCCGACCACCTCAACCGATAGGGTCTTTATCCCCCTGGCGGAGCGCGCCCCGGCGCGCGCGCCGATCCACTGCATTCGCGCCCACTGCCACCGGCCCCTGCGAAGCGCAATACTGATTTTCCAGCGGTAAAAAGTGAAGGGGGATCCAGTGGCGGGGATCGACTGGTCGGGCGGCGGCGAGGCGCCCTTCAGCAGAATCGGCATGTCGACGGCGACCAACGAGGTGTCGCTCACCCAGCACGGGGCGATAGCGGGCACCCTGCGCGTCAACCTGCGCTGGAACCCGGCGGCGACGAGCGGCAACCGCAGCAACCGCCGCGGTCTGCTCGCGGCACGCAAGGCCGACACGCCTGGCGTGGACCCGAACCGCAGCGTGGACCTGGACCTCGGCTGCCTCTACCAGTTCACCGATGGCCAGCGCGGCGTCATCCAGGCGGTCGGCCGCCGCAGCGGCGACTACGCCCGCGCGCCCTTCATCCGCCTGGACCGCGACGACCGGATGGGCTCGTCCACCGGCGAGAACATCTTCATCAACATGGACCAGAGCGCGCACTTCCAGCGCATCCTCATCTTCGCGATGGTCGCCGGCGGCACCGACGACCTCACCCGCGCAGGCGCGAGCGTCACGATCTACCCCACCGCCGGCCCGGCCCTGGAGATCCGCCTGGAGGGTTCCCCCACGGCCCCCACCCGAGCCCGCAGCTGCGCCGTAGCCCAGATCCGCCGCCAGGGCCCGGAGATGGTCGTCCACCGCGAGCTGCGCTACTTCTCCGGCTACCAAAGCGAGATCGACAAGTACTACAACTGGGGCCTCCAATGGGGCCCGGGCCCCGGAAAGGCCTGGCTGTAGCCCAGCGCCCCGCCGCCACACCACCCCCACCGTTTTGAGCGCCCCCGCCCCGGCACGATAAGCTCCCGTCCGACGGGCACATAGCTCAGCGGTAGAGCACCACTCTTACAAAGTGGGGGTCGGCGGTTCGAAACCGTCTGTGCCCACCGCCACCCACCAGCGCAGACGCATCCGACGATGCGTCTGCGCAATCTCGTGCAGCGCCGGTAGGGACTCTCCGGCTCGGCCTCCTCGACCCCGGCGTCCTCTCGTCTCCGGCGGCGGCCAGTTCCGTCGCGCTGTAGTGGCGCAGCGAGTGCGCCCGGGTGCTGCTCAGCTTCAGGCATCGCGCCATGCGGCCGCATCGCTCGGTGGCGGTGCCCCGTCGAAGGAGATGCGCCGCCTCTGTCGGCTCCTGGTGTCCTCGCGCCGCTGTCGGCCGCGCAGCCGCTGCTCGCTGGCTGCGACGCTCAGGCGGAGTTCATCAATCGGACGATGCGTGGGCAGTTCGACCAGTGCCCTCTGAGCGATAGGCCACTGAGCCACTCCGGAATCGTCGTGAGCCCTTCGTGTACTGGCACGAGCAGCAGCGTCGCCGGCTTGCGGGCTTGGATCCGATGCCTGGGCAGCGCGATCCGGTCGTCCAGGGCTTCCTTCGTTGGCCTACACCCCGACGCCATCGCGGGGCAGTGTGCGTCGCGGTACCACCTGCGATGCGGTGAGGGCGCCGGTCCGGCGGGGGGCAGCGTCGGAAGGCTTTCGGCCACGGCGCAGTGGCCGTGGGTGCTCTAGCAGGTCAGCACACTGGGTCTGCTGGAATCGTGATGCGTCAGCTCGTCGTCCAAGGCCGCAGCTTCTCGGGGTTGCGCACCGCCCAGATGCGCCTGATCCGGTCGCCTGCGATGTCGAACGCGATCACCGCGACGGTGACGCCGTCCAGCTGAGCTACCAGGCCCGGCTGGCCGTTGACCGTGCGCTCCAGGATCGCAAGCTCCGGCGCCTTGCCGGCGAGGTCGACGAAGGCGCGCGCGACCCGCTCGCCGCCTTCGATCGGGAGCAGCTCGGCGCTGGCCAGGCCGCCGCCGTCGGCGATCGTCGTGGCGTCGGGGTCGAGCAGGCCGATGAGGGCGTCGATGTCCTTGGCCTCCCACGCCTTCTTGAAGTCTCTGACGATCTCGGCGCTACGCGCCGCCGGAGTCGCGGAAGCCTGCGACGTGCGCACGCGGCGGCGGGCCGACGAGGCCAGCTGGCGACAGGCCGCCGGCGTACGGCCGACGATTTCGGCCACCTCGGCGAAGGAATATCGGAAGATGTCGTGCAGGATGAAGGCGACGCGCTCGGCCGGGGTCATCGCCTCGAGCACGACGAGAAAGGCCATGTTGACCGACTCGTCGAGGGTGATCCGGTCGGCCGGGTCGACGCTCGTGCCGCCCGACCGCCCGCCGATCCACTCCGTATGTCCGGGCAGCGGCTCCGGGATCCATTCGCCCACGTAGCGCTCCCGTCGCATCCGTGCCGAGCCGAGCAGATCGAGGCAGACGCGGCTGGCGACCCTCGTCAGCCACGCGCCGGGAACCTCAATGGCTTGCCGCTGCTGCTGTGACAAGGCGTACCAGCGGGCGTAGGTGTCCTGCACGACGTCCTCGGCATCGGCCAGCGAGCCTAGGAGCCGGTACGCAAGATTGATCAGCCGACGCCGCTCGCTCACGACCGCGCCCAAGCTCGGATCAGATGGGGTGGTCATGGTCTCGCCGGCCCCCATTGCTCGCGCTGCCCTTACCGGTCAGACGAGACAGCCCCTCGGAACGTGAGGCCGGCGTGCCGCCTGACATTCCGAGAGGCCTCGTCGTCGTACTGCTGAGACGAACGACTTTGCGAGGAGAACCTTCCGTGAACATCTCTCTGTGGATCATCGCAGGCCTGCTGGCCGCGGTCTTCCTGGCCAGCGGCGCCCTGAAGCTGGCCCGGACCAGGGAGCAGCTGGCCGCCTCGGGCTTCGGCTTCGCCGAGGACTTCGGCGCCGGCGCCGTCAAGGCCATCGGCGCGATCGAGGTCCTGGCCGGGGCAGGCCTGGTCCTGCCCGCCGCGCTCGACATCGCGCCGGTCCTGGTGCCGCTGGCCGCCGTCGGCGTGATGGTGGTGATGGTCGGCGCGATCGTCACGCACCTGCGCCGTCGCGAGGCCCGGACCATCGCCGTGCCCGTGGTCCTGCTCGCCCTGGCCGTCCTGGTGGCGTGGGGCCGTTTCGGCCCGCGTTCCTTCACCGGCTGACCCGGCGTGCGCTTCAACCGAACGTTCGCTGTGACGAGGAGCACCATAGATGAGCAACCTTCAGGCCGTCGCCGACCGCGTCGAGATCGAGGCGCTGCGCGGCGAGTTCACCGACGCGGGGATGATGCACGACCACGACCGCTTCGCGTCGATGTTCACCCCGGACGGCGTGCAGCGGATCCCGGACGCCGCCGTCGCGTTCGCTGGCCGGCTAGAGATCCGCGCCGGGGTCGAGCGGCTGCAGGGGTTCTGGGAGTACTTCGGGCAGAACTCGCACCGGGCACGATCCGGATCGAGGGCGACAGCGCGGTAGGCCGCGCGTACATCGCGGAAGGATTGCCAATCTCTTCATCAAGAGCGTGCAGCAGTTCGACGACTTTGAGAATCCGATAGGTGATCGAGTCATGAACCCGAACTTCAACCCCGAGTGACTGCGAATGAAGGCATGATTGACGAGCGCACGCAGGATGTCCTTGTTGTGTGTGGAAGCACACAGCGAAGCTGTGTCCTGCGATGGTGTGAGCTCTCGTACCGTAGCTTCGTAATGTCTCTCGACGGTCCGGAAGGCCGGATCGAGGTCCGCGGCTCAGATCTGTTTCACACCCTAGAGCTGGTGCGCGCACAACTCGAACCACACGGATGGCTGGTATCTGTACAAGGCAGCCGTGCCAATGCATGGGCGTCCGGGATGCAACGTGACATGGACAGCGCGCGCCGCGTCTATCTCTGGGAGCGAGGTAGACAGTTCGATCATGCAGACCTGGTCAATATTCTCGCCCCAGCAGACCCCGCCGACGTAGTGACAGTAGAGGTCCAGCGACAGAGCCATACAAGTTGGCGCGAGAGCGTCCGCGGTGTGCGCCCAACGCGGGACTGATTTCTTGCCTGCGCTGCCCACAGAGTGCTCCGGAACATGTCGCTTGACGGTCCGTTGTAGGCGCCGAGGCGTGTCCTCAACGCGAGGACGGGTCTGCGTAGGTCGAGCTTCTTGTTGCGGTGCACAACCTGACGAGCGCCGCGTCAGGCGGGCTGAGGAGACCTGCCAAGCTAGCTCCTTGAAGGAACGGACAGCCCCGTTCGGATGTCATTGCGTAGTCGAACTTGAGCGCGGTCGAATCGGTGACCTCTTCCGTAGTGCCGAGACGGTCGATGGCGTTGTGCGAATCCGGTTTCGCGATCTGTCTGGGTCGGGGCGGTCGCTCTGCCGCCTACGCTTGGGAACCCCCGCAGCTAAGGCGTCGGCGCACCTGCGGTCGCCCGCACATACGAGGTACCTACACCCGTCCCAGGCAAACGCATCTACGACTTTGACCTTCCTCGCGACCCTGGAGCTGCTTGATGATGTTGGATTGGGAGGGCTGCCTCAACGGCCGTGACGTGGGCGGATTGCCCTCGTCCGCCGGTCCACGGATCCGCTTCGGCGCGCTTCTCAGATCGGACAGCCACAGTTGGTTGACCGCCGACGGAATAGCGGCAGTTCGCGCTATGGGGATCAGTCGCATACTGGACCTGCGATGGGCGCGGGAGACCGTGCAGGAGCCCAGCCCGTTCGTGGATGAACCCGCGTACTGCAACGCGCCATTGATTGCTGAGCTGGCGGAGCAAGGCACCACCATGCCGGACGCCTATCGATCCATGCTCGACAACAACCAACGTCAAATCACTGACGTCTTCACTCAGCTGGGTGATGCACCACCCGGCCCACTCGCGGTGCACTGCAGCGCCGGTCGAGACCGAACAGGGGTCCTCGTGGCGCTTGCGCTGAGCGTTGCGGGCGTGCCACCCACTTCGATCGCGGCAGATTATGCGCTCACGGATGGCTGCAGCGGCAGCACAATCCTCCGAACGCTGACCCACCTGGACAACCGTCATGGCGGCGTGCGCGCTTACTTGGTGACGGGTGGAGCGAGCCACACCCAGCTCAGACAGGTCAGGACCCGCCTCCTTGCTTAGAGGTTCGACCGCCCCAGGAGTGGTGGTCATCCACGGGCCTTGACTGCTGCTCGCAATCCGGCGCCGGATCATCGGCGGGTGCTGGACACGGTCTCTGTCGAGCTCGCCATATGGGCGCTGGTCGATATTGCCAGACGAGGCCAGGCTGTAGAGCGCTATGTAGCTGTCTCCGCTTACTTGCTGATTTCTCGAACTGCGGCATCCGAGTGGTGGCGATCGGTAAGCTCGCTCCATGGGTGACCTGTCGAATGTGGTCCTGGTCGACATGGATGGTGTCCTGGCCGACTTCGACCGCCACGTGGTCGAGCTGCTGGGGGTGGCGTGTCCGGAACTCTGCACTGCCACCACGCGCACGGACTTCTATCTCAAGCAGGCCTATCCGCAGTACGCCGAGCAGATCCGCGCAGTCACCAGTGCACCAGGGTTCTTCGCCTCGCTACCGCTGATCGACGATGCCCAAGAGGGCTGGGAGCGCATCAAGCAGGCAGGGTTCGTGCCGCGGATATGCAGTGCACCTCTCGTGAGCCATGACGCCTGTGCTGACGAGAAGCGTGCATGGCTGGCAGTGCACTTTGGCGACGCGGTGGCTGAGGAGGCCATCATCGACGGTCGTAAGGATGCGCATCCCGGCATCGCTTTGATCGACGACCGCCCGTACCTCCGGGGTAGCGATGAGGCGCAGTGGCAGCACATCGTGTTCGACACTGCATACAACCGCCAAATCCGAGCCCCTCGCCTATGCGGCTGGCTCGACCCGGATCTTCCGCGACTGCTTGCTGATGCTCGGGAGCGTTAGTCGGTCTACAGCGGACCATGCCAGACGACAACGGACGACAGCGGACGACAGCGGACGAGGTCACGGAACCGCCCTGACACAGAAGAGGGCAGCGCCAGAACGTAGAATTCGGCAAAGTCGCAGGAGCTGAGGGCACTCTAGCCGGGGAGGCAGGGTGGCTCCTGCGGGTCAAAGGTGATCACGATCTCCTCGCCGTTGGCATAGGTGACCACGGGCCGCTGGAGCAAGCTGCCTACCCTGCAGGCGACTTTCTGGAACAACTCCACCATCTCAAGCGTGTCGGCGGTCACCTGGAACCGTCCCCTGTCGACGAGCGCCTGGGCGACATAAGGAGTGAAGTTCACCACTGCCCGGTCATTCTCCTCCGCGCTGAGAGGAGCGCGCTGGGGTGCCGGCAGCGTGGCAGGAGGCTGGGTCATCGCTGATCTCCTCGTGATCGTCGTGGCTCCTAGAGTGCCACACGCGCCGAGATCTGCACCGAGCATCAGACCGCTTCATCGAGCCGACACAAGGTTTCGACCCTGCCAGCCTGTAGCACGGCGAGGATGCCGATCGTGCCCGTAGCGTGTTCGTCGGGAGAGGTAGTCACGGTCAAATCGCGAACAGTAAGGAGCGCCTAGCCAACAGCCCGAGGGTAGGTCACACGCTTCAGCCTGATGTAAGGCATCTACCTTGCGTGCGGGCGTGCGGGCGTGCGGGCGTGCTGATGAGTTGCGATGGTTGGGTCGATGGTGCCGCTTGGATCGCGCTCGGCCAGGGGCGCTGGCGTGAGCGGCTGCCAGTAGGCTGATGGGGTGGTCGTATACCAGCCGATGGCGCTTGAGCTGGAGACCGAGCGGCTTAAGCTCGGATTGTGGAGCGAGGCCGACGCCGAGGATTTGTGTGCGCTTCATGCCGAGCGCGGTGGCGGGCCGTTGACGATGGAGCAGGCCCAAGCGACTGTTGCTGCTCAAGTGGCCGCGCCTGGGCGGACAGGGATCGGGCTGCTCGTTGTGCGTCGTCGTGACGAGGGTGACTTCATCGGGTACTGCGGGCTGATCGTTGGGCGTGCTTCGCTTGAGGAGCCTGAGATCGCCTACGAGCTGTTCCAGCGGGCGCACGGACGTGGGTACGCGACCGAAGCGGCCCGTGCGGTGCTGGGTGCTGCGATTGCGACCGGGCGGACGCGTCTGTGGTCTACGGTGCGCGACTGGAACGCTCCCTCGCTTCGGGTTCTTGAGAAGCTCGCCTTCGAACGTGACCATGTGACGACGGACGAGCGCGGAGAGGTGGTGTGGCTCACCCGAGAACTGCCATGAGGGCTGAGGGTGAGGGTGGGGGTGAGGCTGAATGACGGCTCTTTGGTGCGTGGCGGTGTGAGGTCGCGCGCGGCGTCCAGGTGGGCTTATAGCCACGTGTCGAAGAATGCGTCGATGAGTCGGCGTTCCTTGGCCAGGGTTCGCTCGGGGTTTGCGGTGCCGGTGTCGTCGGTGATTGCTGCGGCGGGCAGGATGCCGGCCAGTTGTGGGATCAGGGCTTCGGCGTCGGTGTAGGAGCCGTGGCGGGTGCCTGGCACGGTGACGTTGGCGTGCCAGCCGGTGCTGTGCTGCCATAGCGAGGCCCAGGAGGGTTCGTTTCGCAGGTTGCTGCCGTCCTGTCCGGCGCTGCCGAGCAGGAGGAACGGCTTGCCCAGGCCGTGCTCGGCGACTGGGGAGAGGTGCGTGCCGTCGGGCTGCTGGGTGTATTCAAGGGTGCCGTCCATGTCGATGGCCGCGCTGATCCGCGAGTCCTCGTACATTGCTTCCAGGGCGGTGAAGCCTCCGGCGGACTGGCCGAACATCCCGACGCTGTTCATATCGATGTCCTGCGACAGGCCGGCGGGCAGCGGGTGGTGCTCGGCGTCCGGGTTTTCGCCGACGGCGAGGCGGTCGAGTTCGTCGAGGACGAACCGGGCGTCGGCGACGCGCGTGGTGACCACTTTCTGGAGTAGCTCGGGTACGGTGCCGTCTTGCTGCGCTTGTTGAAACCAGGTGAGTAGGTTGCTGGGTACCACGCGGTCGGGGAACTGCACGGCGGAGGCCTCGTAGGTGGGGTCGATGGTTACTACGACGTAGCCCTCACTGGCGAGTTGGTCGACCAGGCTCGTGTCCCAGGAGCGCACGTCGCCGACGCCGGGCGAGTAGAGCACGACGGGGTGTTTGCCACCGGAGACGGGCGCACCCTCGTGCTCGTGGGTCAGGGTTGCGGCCCAGGCGACGGTGTTTGGGGGAACCGAGTAGCTGAGTTGCCCGGACAGTGCGTCGAAGCCGACCGCGACGCCGGGGGTCATCTGGTGCGCCACCGGGTACCGCTGCACGTCGTGTGCCGGGTAGATCACGCTGACCATCAGTTCACGGTGCGGCCGCGAGGGATCCCAGGGCTCTGGTCGTGAGTGGTCGATCAGGTGGAGGTTCACCATGCCGACTTGGTAGCGGCCGGTCGGCGGTGGCAGTGTCAGGAAGTGCAGGGGTGGGGGTGGGGGTGGGGGTGGGGGTGGGGGTGGCGAGGATGGTTGTGCAACTGCATGGGGCGTGACCCCGGCAAATGCCATGGCGGGAGCACTGAGCGCGAGCACGGCCGTACAGGCGATCGCAATCGTGCTGTGTAGGGCGTTCTTGTATGCATTGGTTGCGCGCATGGCGGATTCCCTTTCACAGGGCACGGATTGAAGACGTCGTGATCGATGTCGTCTTCATGATCCGCGACCTGCCCGCCCCCTACCAGGACGCTGCCACCCCAGCTACCGCTCGTGCCAGCACTACCCGGCGCCCTCGACCTGCGTCTCACCCATGCGCGACGCTCTGCGCCACAGATGGGTGCCCAGCCAGCCGAAACCGAGCGCGATCAGCAGGAAGATCGCCGGTGCGATCCACCACATGCCCGTCAGATTGCTCTTGACCTGCACGGTGCCCGGGTGGCTCGGGTCGTACACGACTGCGATCGTCTCGCCCGCGTGCTGGCTGCTTGACCCGCCGATCGACGCCTGGTGCGGCGAGCCATCGGCCGTTGTGTAGGAGATTAAATCTGTGTACGTATATGCGGTTCTGTAGCTCTTCGATGATTGTGAGTAGTCCCGGGACACGTTGACGTCGACGTTGACGATGGTGGCGTCGGTCGTCACGCCGTGGGCCCTCAGATTGAGGTCCGAGACTGTGACCCCGATCGCCCCGGCGGCCGTCACGAGCCCGATGGCGAAGACGACAACGCCGATGAATCGCAATGCTCTGCGACTTAATATTCTGCTGAGCACACGCATGAGCATGTGGCCCTCCCCACCCCTTGGCATTCTGACACGGTAATGGTGCCATGTGCCGCGCGAATGCATCAGGGGTTCGTGGCGCCGGTGCCTACGGTGCCCGGCTCTCGGTCTGCTTCGGTCAACCGAAATCTGTGTCGACCGTTGTCATAGTCGGGGGGCTCGTGATGCGTCTATCAAGTGAGGAGAGGGAGGGCCGTGGACAGCGCGAGCGAGCAGAGCTACTGCGACTACGTCGTCGCGCGTCGGCCTGCCCTGATTCGGGAGGCGTATCTCTTGGTGGGCGATGTTCATCTCGCTGAGGACCTTGTGCAGACCGCCCTCGCCAAGGCGTACGTCGCCTGGCACCGGGTGGCCGCGAGTCGCGCGCCGGACGCCTATGTGCGCCGGATTCTGATCAATACCAACGTTTCGCGGTACCGCAGACGCCGCGTGCCCGAGGTGCTGACCGCGGTCCCGACCGATCAAGCGCAGGTCCCGGGACCTGCGATGGAGAGTGCCGTGGTCATCCAGGCGCTGATGGAGCTGCCGCAGCGGCAGCGTGCCGCGATTGTGCTGCGTTTCTGGGACGACCTGCCGGAATCCGCTGTCGCCGAGTTGATGGGCTGCTCCGTGGGCACCGTCCGCACGCACACCGCGCGCGCGATGGCCAGGCTGCGGACGCATCCCGACCTTCGACAGTTGACGACCAGGCAGGGGTAGCGGGCGGTGTACGGACTCGACGAGGAACTCGATGGGGAACTGGACCACGACTGGATCAGGTCTCTGTTGGCTGCTGGGGTGGACGGGATCGGCGAGGATGACGGAGGTCGTGGGGGTGGCGGAATTCTGGTTGGAGCGGTCAGTCGGGAGCAGGCGCTTGCCGCCGGGCGCGCTCGGTTGGCTCGGCGCCGCCTGTCAGCCGGAGTGGTGGTGACTGTCGCGGCGGTCCTCGCGGTTGCTGGATACGTGATCGGCAGCACGGGTGAGGGCGCTCCAGGTGGAAGTGGTGCGGTGACGGCGTCAACTACGCCGTCTGTGGTCATGCGGCAGGGGCCTGCTATTAGCACCGCTCACCGGATCGATCCGTCTCCGACACCGTCCGCCTCCTAGGGCGCGGCCAGGCGAACTGTGCTCCATCGTGAACGCGCCGAAAACGACGATCTCGTGTTCGTGGCGGCGGTGCCGGGCCATGCCCGTGAGCGCGGCTCTCTGCGAGATCGGCTGGTGCCGCCGTTCTATCCCGAGTTCTTCCGCGGTGCTGGCTGGATCCTGCCGCTGATCGTCACGGCGATCGGCGGGGTGCTGCGGTTCTGGAACCTGGTCTGGCCCAACTCGGTGATCTTCGACGAGACGTACTACGCCAAAGACGGCTGGTCGATGTACGTCTACGGCTGGGAGCACACGTGGCAGGACACGAGCACGACAGATCGGGCGTTCGCGGGTACGGGCAGCGGACACTTGGACGCCCACGGCGGCACGCTGTTCAGTTGCGTCAAGCAGTGTCCTGAGTTTGTTGTGCACCCGCCGTTCGGCAAGTGGGTGATCGGCGCGGGTGAGCAGATCTGGGGCTTGAACCCGGTCGGGTGGCGGTTGATGGGAGCGCTGCTCGGCACCCTGGCGATCTACGTGCTGGCGCGCGTTGCCCGCCGGATGTTCCGCTCCACACTGCTCGGCTGCGTCGCCGGGATCCTCTTGAGTTTCGATGGGCTGGCCTTCGTGATGGCCCGCACGGCGCTGCTCGACGGCATCCAGATGTTCTTCATCCTGTGCGCCTTCGCCGCCCTGCTGGTAGACCGGGACAAGACTCGGGCTCGGGTCGCGGACTGGCGCGAGGAACGCGGGGTCACCAGCTTGCTCGGCGAGCGGGAGCTCGGGCCGCGGCTCGGCCTGCGACCCTGGCGGCTGCTGGCCGGGCTCTCGCTCGGCCTGGCCTGCGCGACCAAGTGGAACGCCGTCTTCTTCGTAGCCGTACTCGCAATCATGACGGTGATGTGGGACCGCGGTGCGCGCCGGGCAATTGGGGTGCATCGGGTGTCGGTCGCCACGCTGGTCCGGGATGCGCCCTGGGCGTTTCTCACGATTCCCGTGGTTGCGGCGGGCACGTTCGTCGCCTCATACGCGGGCTGGTTCCTCGATACGTCGAACGGCGGGGGCTGGGATCGGTTCTGGGCCGCGCACAATCCGCCGGCGGGTTTCCCGGACGTGCCGATGAGCCGGACGATCACGGGGTGGATACCGGACTCGCTGCGTTCGCTGTGGTTCTACATCCACCAGCAGTATCAGGCCAGTGTGAACATCACCACGCCGCATACGTACCAGTCGAATCCGTGGGCGTGGCTGGTGGCGGGGCGCCCCGTGACGTTCTACGTGGGACCGCCGCCTTCGGGCTGTACGCCGCAGTCGGGCGTGTGCGCCGAGGTGCTTGCCCTCGGCAATCCGGCGCTGTGGTGGTTCGCGACCGCCTCGATCCCGTTCCTGTTCTGGCGCTGGATCGCGCGACGCGACTGGCGGGCGGCGGCGATCCTGGCCGGGATCGCGGCCGGGCTGGTGCCGTGGATGCACTATGCGCACCGCACGATCTTCTCGTTCTACGCGGTCACCTTCGCCCCGTTCGTGGTGCTGGGCGCGACGATGGCGCTCGGCGTCATACTCGGGCGGTCCGACGGGGGTGCCAACCGCCGTCTCTGGGGCGCGACGGCGAGCGGAGCGGTTCTCGTCACGACCGTCGCGGTATTCGCCTATTTCTATCCGCTCTACACCGGACAGTCGATGTCTTATTCGGACTGGGTGAGCCACATGTGGCTGCCCTCGTGGATCTAGGCCGGATCGCTGGGACGGACGGGCCCAGGGCCAGCAGACGTTCCCCCACCCCACTCAGTACGCCTGCTTGCCCTGGGCCCGCCCCCACCCGCAGTTCTAGAACACACCATGGGCGACGTGACGGGCAGGGCCGAACGTCCCGAAGGTAAGCCGGACCAATGGCCGGTTTAACGCAGCTGGCAGCCGGCAGGCGGGACTGGGCGCGCAGGGTGAGTCAGTGCGTCGCGATGAGTGCGACCACGAGCAGCACGACGACAGCGGCGATTATCAGTGACAGATCGCTGTGTCGACGGGTGCGGCGTCCGTAGCGCCGACGGTAGCGGTGCACGTATGTTCGCGCACTGCGGCGCGGGTAACTTCGGGCGTAAGGCATTCTGGCCTCCTCGGGGACCGGTTTTCGGTCGCGTCCGGCCCGAGTACCCACGCACGTTTGTTGTATGTGGGCGGCTTGGTTGGATTGCTTCGCTGAGCTTGGGGAGTATCGCTGAATCAGCCTTGTGGCACGATGCTAGGGACCTCAGGGAGCGGATTCTCCAGGTGGGGAGTGGACTTGGCCGAGCAGGAGCTGGGGACGACGCTGCGGCAGTGGCGGCTGGGGGCACGGCTGACGCAACGGGATCTCGCCTTGCGGATCGGGTTCCATGAGAGCGCGGTCGCGAGTATCGAACGCGGGGAACGGGCTCCGAGTGCGCAGTACCTGGACGGGGTCGCGTCCGTGTTGCGGCTCGAGGGGGATCGCAGGGAGCGGATGTGGTTGCTGTACCGGGTGGATCCGGATGTGGGGGGTGGGGCGGGCGGCGTGCCGGGGTGGGGGCAGGAGAGGGCGAAGGCGGCGGATGTGGACGGGCGAAATGGGGATGGAGGAAGTGGGAGCGGGGAGAGTGGGGAGGGCCGGAAGGGGGCGGCGGGTGCGACAGCGGACAGCGCTGGGGTGATTGAGTGCCCGTACCGGGGGTTGCTGGCGTTCCGGGAGGAGGATGCGGGGCTGTACTACGGGCGGGAGGCTGCGGTCCGGCGCGTCGTGGAGAAGCTGCGCGGGGGGCGGCTGGTCGGCATCGTCGGGGCCTCGGGCAGCGGGAAGTCTTCGGCGGTGTTCGCGGGGGTTGTGCCGGAGCTGCGACGTGAGGGTGCGTGGGACGTCGTCACGTTTCGGCCGGGTGGGGAGCCGTTGCGGGCGTTGATGGAGGCGTTGCGGGAGCGGGAGCAGGAGGCTGAGGGGAAGGGCGCTGGTACGGGGGACGAGGTAGGCGGGGATGTGTGGGGTGGGGCGAGCGTTGCGGAGTTGGTGGCGGGGCGCGTTCGGGACGGTCGGTCGTTGCTCATCGTGGCGGACCAGTTCGAGGAGTTGTTCACACACGGGGCTACCGGTGAGGCGATCGGCGAGTTGTTGGAGAACTTGATCGGGGTGGCAGGGACGGGGACAGCGGCGGAGACAGCAGTGAGGGTGGTCGGTGCACAGGAGGGTGCGGGCGGGCGAGTAAGGGTGCTGGTGACGTTTCGGGGGGACTTCTACGGGCGGATGGTGGCGCATCGCGGGTTCTCCGACGCGCTGCAGGACCATGTCGTGCACCTGCCGCCGATGGAGCTCGCCGAGCTGCGGCAGGCGATCGTGGAGCCGGCGCGGGTGGGCGGGCTCGCGCTCGAGGAGGGGTTGGCGGACCGGATCCTCGAGGAGGCGGGGACGGAGCCGGGGGTGCTGCCGCTGCTGGAGTTCGCGCTGACTCGGCTGTGGGAGCTGCGGCCCGGGACCTCCTCGGTGCTGACGCACCGGACGTATGAACAGATCGGACGGCTCGGCGGGGCGATCACCGCGCGTGCCGAGGAGGTGTACGGCGCGCTGTCGCCGGAGCGGCAGTTCACGGCCCGTCAGGTGCTGGTGCGGCTGGTGCAGGTGGCCCGGCCGGAGGAGGACGGGAACGACGCGCGTCGGCGGACGGCGGTCGCGGAGCTGGCCTCGCTGCCGCGGGTCGATTCGGTGATCGGGGCGCTGGCCGACGCCCGGCTGGTGGTGACCGACGCCGACGCGGCCGGCGGGCCGACCGTGGAGCTCGCCCACGAGGCGATCATCCGCACCTGGGACCGGCTGCGCGGCTGGCTGGTCGAGGACCGCCAGTTCCTGCTCTGGCAGCAGCGGGCCCGGCAGTGGTACGAGGAGTGGCGGCTGGCCGGGCAGCAGCGCGCGGCCTTGCTGCGCGGGCCGATCCTGGACGACGCGCGGCGCTGGATCGCGGAGAAGGGACGGGACGCGGTCGCCGCCGACCTGCTCGACTACGTGGACGCGAGCGTACGGGAGTACGAGGCGGAGCGGCGGGCGTTTGGAATCGAGCAGATCGAACGGTTGCTGACGACCCGTCCGGGGGACGTGCCGGGGATCGCGGAAGGGTTCGCGGATGCGGATGGGGAGTTGCGGGCGGCGTTGGTGGAGCGGCTCGGTGGTGTACTGACGGTGGTGGGGGCGGGGGCTGGCCCCGGGGCTGGGGCTGGAGTCGGGGAGCGGTGGCGGCTTCGGGTCGCGTTGATTGCGCACGACGCGGGCCAGGCGGACGCGTTGGCGGCGGAGATCGAGTATTTGGGGCCTGACGAGGTCGTCGCGGTACGGGACGTGCTGCTGCCGTTCGGAGCCGCGGCGGCGGACGGGCTGTGGGAGCGGGCCCGTGCCACCGCCACGGCTGCGGGAGCGCGGTTACGGGTGGCGGTGCTGCTGGCCGGATTCGCGCCGCTGGACAAGCGCTGGGCCGAGATCGCTCCGGGCGTGGCGCGGGCGGTGGTCGGGCAGGCCAGGCTGCACCTGCGCACGTACGTCGACGCGCTGCGTCCGGTGCGCGAATTCCTGCTCGAGCCCTTGTACGACATCTACGTCGACGACGAGGGCCTGCGCTCGGCGCATCGGGAGATCACGGCGGCCATCCTGCGGGACCTGGGCGGCGACCGGCCGGAGTTGCTCGCCCGGATGGTGGCCGACTCGCCGTTGCGCGGGGGCGAGGAGAGTTACGCGGCGCTGGCGCAGGTCGTGGACCCCGCCGCGGTGGAGGTGCTGCGACGGATAGCGGTCGAACCGGCCGGTGACGGGGCGAACGAGCCGGAGCGGGTCCGGGTGGGGCGGCGGCGGTCGGCGGCCGTGGCCACGCTGCTGCGGCTGGGCACGATGCCGGACGTCGCAGAGCTCTTCGCTTCGTCGGCGGACCCTGAGTTGGTCGCCCAGTTGGCGCGGGCGGCGCCGGCTCGCGGGGTTCCTGCTGCGGCGTTGGCGGAATTGCTGATGGGGACTGGGGCGGGGGCGGGGACAGGAACTCCGGCGGCGGCACGGTATGCGTTGTTGGTGGCGCTGGGCGAGTATCCGGTGGAGGGGCTTGGCGCGCGGCTGCACGGGGAGTTGGCGGAGTTCGTCGAGCGGCTCGAAGCAGAGGACGACGATCCTGGGGTGCACTCGGCGGCGGGATGGTTCGGGAGGCGGTTGCGCGAGGAGGGCGTGAGTGCGGGGCCTGGTGCGAGGGGCGCGGCGCGTGCGGCTTACGATCCGACCGGGCGGCGTGGCTGGTTCACGGTGGACGTGGGCCAGGCCCGGCTGACGTTCACGGTGTTCCGGCCCGGTCGCTTCCTGATGGGCTCGCCGGAGGACGAGGCCGGGCGCGCGGAGAACGAGGGGCCGGTGCAGGACACCCGGATCACCCGCTCCTTCGCGCTCTGCCGGGCCGAGGTCACCCGCGGGCAGTTCGAGGCCTTCATGGCGCGCACGAAGACCTACGGCCTGCCGGACATCGAGGAGTGGGCGGCGGACGCTGCGGACCCGGTCGTCGCGCCGACCTGGATCGAAGCCATGCAGTACGCCACCTGGACGACGGCGATGGCCATCGGGAAGAAGCTCGGGATCGTGTACACCTTCGGATTGCAGGAGCCCGCACGTAGTCGGGCCCTGCTTGGGCTGCCGCGGCGGGTCGGCTCATTCCGGCTGCCGACCGAGGCGGAGTGGGAGTACGCGTGCCGGTCGGGGGCGGCGACCGCCTTCGGGTTCGGCAGCGACCGGTCGCTGCTGAACCGGTACGGCTGGTTCGCGGACAACTCCGGGCTGCGCACGCACGAGGCGGGACTCCTGCGGCCGGGACCGACCGGGCTGTTCAACATGCACGCGCAGTGCTGGGAGTGGTGCCTGGACTGGTACGCGCCGTACGCGGAGGGCGTGGCGGTCGATCCGGTCGGGCCGCCGGACGGCGACCGCAAGGTGGTGCGCGGCGGCAGTTGGAACCTCGGCGCACGGTATGCGAGGACCGCGTCGCGCGACGCGTACATCCCGTCGAACCGGAACACGAACGTGTCGTTCCGGCTGGCAGTGACCGTGCCGGAGGTCGATCCGCGCTGGACGGCGGCGCGGCCGAATCCGTTGCCGTGGACGGGATGAGAGTCCGGATGAGGACCCAGACGACGATCCCGATCCGGACCCGGATACGCACGCGGCGCGGGCGGGAGCCCTGGTCGGCGGGTCGGGTCGGGCTCTTCGTGCTGCTGGCCGGGCTGGCGGTGATCGTCGTCGGGCACGTACGCCACGACGGCTGGCGCTGGAGCGGGCTGATCGACGAGCTGTACGCGAACGTCGGCTCCGAGCTGGCCGGGATGGCCGTCACGATCCTGATGATCGACCGGTTCGCCACCCGCCGGGAGAACGAGCGGCTGCGCGGCCAGTTGCTGCGGGAGCTCGGCAGCACGGACCCCGGTCTGACAGCGCGGGCGGTACTGGAGCTGGAGGCGCGCCGCTGGCTGTTCGACGGGACCCTGCGCGCGGCCCAGTTGAGCGGCGCGAAGCTGGCGGGCGCGCGGCTGGAGCGAGCGGTGATGCCCGCTGTCACGCTGGCGGGGGCGGATCTGACCCGGGCGAACCTGTCCGGGGCGGCGCTGGCCGGGGCGAACTTCGCCGAGGCGCGGCTGGAGGGCGCGAACCTGGAAATGGCCGATCTCAGCGGCGCATCACTGATTCATGCCCGACTGAACCGCGCCGACGTGGCGCTGGCGCAACTGCGCGGCGCGATCCTGACCGGGGCGGACCTGCGGGACGCGGACCTGAGCGAGGCCGACCTGTGCGGAGCGCGGCTGGCCGGGGCCCGGTTGGAGGGCGCCCGGTTCGACGGAGTGCGGTGGGACGCGGCGACCGAGTGGCCCGGCGGTTTCGTGCCGCCGGAGCAGGGTTCGGATTCGGACGCCGCGTCCCGGGTGCCTTAGAGCGTGTGCGGTGGGGTCAGCCGGTGATCTTGTTGAAGATCTTCGAGTACGCGTACCCAGTGCCCTTGTCGTACCCGTCGACCTCCCAGAACGCGAGCTCCTGCACGCCGTTGGAGGCCGCGAAGCTCTCCAGGCTGGAGGCGTTCGCCTGGCTGAACTTGGCGCCGTCGTCGTTGGTCCCGGCGATCGGGGTCAGGCCCATCTTGGCGTAGGCGGCCGAGGTGGAGATCCCGTACAGGCTGGCCAGCTGGCTCGCGGTGGCCTTGGCGGCGGCCTCGGAGTCGCTCAGCACCGACTTCCCGTCGTAGAAGTCCATCGTCATGATGTTGATGGCGTTGACCTTGACGCCCTTGCTCTTGGCGTCCTTGAGCAGGGCCAGCGCGTTGGACTCGAGGCCGGTCGGGTCCACCGCGAGGGTGAAGTCGACCTGCACGGCGGAGTTCGACTTCTGCAGCGCGGCCAGGGCGCTGTCCCGGCGGGCGTTGGACGAGGTGTCGTCCAGGACGCTGCCCTCGATGTCGAAGTCGAGCCGGGTGACGCCGTAGGTGCTGACCACCTTGGCGTACTCGGCGGTGAGCGAGGAGACCGAGGTGCACTTCTGGGCCGGCTCGCCGCCGTCGGCGCCGCCGAAGGAGATGATGACGTTGCCGCCGCCGGACCGGAACGAGCCCACCTGCGAGGTGAAGGCGCCGAGCGCGTCGCCGCCGTCCTCCCACTCGGGGGTGCAGCCGGACTTCGGGATGAGGAAGGCCAGGGTGTAGAACTTGTCGCCGCTCGCGCTCTTGTCCTTCGCCATGTCCCCGACGGTGCTGGAGGACAGCTGCAGGTAGGGCGCGGAGTAGTGGGCGGGGAAGGCGCTGGCGGCCGCCTGCGCGGGCATCGCGGCCACCGCGATGAGGTACCCCGGCACCAGCAGGGCCGAGGCCGCCGCGGTCGCGACGGTACGGGAGAGCTTGCTCATGACAGCCTTTCGGATCACCCGCCGCTGCGCCGTGCGACGTCGGAGTGGGGGAAGGCACCGCCGGATCAGCCTGCGGACCGGGAACCGGGAAGCGGCACGGGACGGGGCCGCCGCGGGGTGCGGCCGCCGGGAGCCCGCCCGGTCACAGAGGGCTGATCTTGTTTGTTAGTAAAATTTCTTAACAGCAATCACGGATAGTGGCCTGCGGTCCGCCCGCTGTCAAGACCTCCGCGGTGGACGGAGCCTGGACAGTGCTTCGCCGCCTCTGGGAGACTTTCCGCCAGCTGTATCAGGCGAGCGTGACGGGGTGGGTCGGGGTGAGTGTCGAGCTTCCTGGCGAAGTGGTGTGGTTCCTCAATCTGATCGGCGTGAACTGGCCGAACGTGGACGAGGACCAGGTGCGCGCCTTCGGTGGGCACGTACGGGAGTTCGCGAACAACGTGGACGGCACGCACCAGCAGGCCAGCTCCACCATCCAGCAGATGGGCGCGGCGTACAGCGGCAACTCCTACGAGCAGCTGGTCGAGACCTGGGCCCGGATGTCCAACGACCACATGAAGGAGCTCGTCGAGGCCTGTCACGTGGTGGCGGACGCACTCGACGTGGCCGCGGACGCGATCGTGGCGGCCAAGGTGGCCGCGATCGCCGAACTGGCCGCGCTCGTCGCCTCCTTCGTCGCCGACCAGGCCGCCGCGGTGGTCACCCTCGGCGCGGCCGAGGCGGCCGAGTTGCTGATCGTGGAGGCGGGCAAAAAGCTCATCAATGCGCTCATACAGCAGCTGGAGATGCTGATCGTCGCCCAGGTCGTCTCGGCGGCGGTGGAGCCGCTGGAGCAGACGGTCGGGCGCGCTTTGGACGGGCTGGTCTTCAAGGGCCTGCAGTCGGCGCTCGGCGTGCCCTCCGCCGGCGGCGCGGCGGTCGGCGCGAGTTTCGGCATCATTCCCGACCAGCTGCTGGGCCACGCCGCCGCGCTTCAGGGGCACGCGGACGCGGTCGCCGGGCACGCGTCCACCTTCGCCGCGAACATCTCCACCATCAGCTTCGGCGACTGAGCGCACGGAGTGGGCGGGGGCGGGCGGAGTCAGGCGGGGCGGACGGAAGCCGTCGGCTCGGCGACACTCCGGGGAACTCAAGGCGGCGCTTGCGGAAACGAGCGGGCTTCCGGAAGTGATTGCGTCCGGTTCTGAGTGGTCCATAGTATGACAGCGTCGGTTTCCGTTGGTAAATGTTGGAATCGAGTAGCTGTGACTGAAGCGACCAGGGCCGGGGTGGGCACGGCCGAAGCCGGATTGATCACGTTCTCGGCGGGCGGAGTCGGCCTGGTGCTGGACCTCGAGGGGCCTTCGCTGCCCCGGGTGCTGCACTGGGGCGCGGATCTGGGACCGCTGGACGGGCCGGGGGCGGCGCCGCTGGCCGCCGCGCTGGCCCAGGACTGGCCCCCGGTGGACCGATCGCTGATCCCCTCGCAGGGCGCGGGCTGGTTCGGCCGTCCGGCGCTGAACGGGCACCGGGACGGCAAGTGGCTGCCGATGCGGTTCACGGTGACCGGGACCGAGGTGCGGCGCGGGGAGTCCGGCGCGGGCGGCGTGCTCGTGCGGGCCGCCGATCCGGTGGCCGGGCTCGCGCTGGAGAGCGAGCTGGAGCTGAGCGCGCAGGGGGTGCTGCGGATGCGGCACACGGTGACCAACACGGACCCGGTCCCGTACACGGTGGATCGGCTGACCGCTCTGATGCCGGTGCCGGGGCAGGCCGTGGAGGTGCTGGACTTCACCGGGCGGTGGGCCCGGGAGCGCGCCCCGCAGCGCGCGCCGATCCGGCAGGGGGCCTGGGTGCGGGAGAACCGGCGGGGGCGCACCGGCTTCGACGCCGGGCTGCTGATCGCCGGGACCGAGGGCTTCGCCTTCCGGTCCGGGCAGGTCTGGGGCGTGCACGCGGCCTGGAGCGGCAACCACGTGCAGTACGTCGAGCGGCTGGCCGAGGGCTACGGCGTGATCGGCGGCGGCGAGCTGCTGGAGCCGGGCGAGATCAGGCTGCTGACGGGCGAGTCGTACCAGAGCCCCTGGGTGTACTTCGGGACCAGCGACGCGGGCCTGGACGGACTCGGCGCCCGCTTCCACGGGCTGCTGCGGGCCAGGGCCGGGCACCCGGCCTCGCCCCGGCCGGTCACCCTGAACATCTGGGAGGCCGTCTACTTCGACCACTCGCTGGACCGGCTGCTCGAGCTCGCCGACAAGGCCGCCTCGATCGGCGTCGAGCGCTTCGTGGTGGACGACGGCTGGTTCCGGCACCGGCGCGACGACCACGCGGGCCTGGGCGACTGGTACGTGGACGAGACGATCTGGCGGCAGGGCCTGCATCCGATCGCCGAGCGGGTGCGCAAGCACGGGATGCAGTTCGGGCTCTGGTTCGAGCCGGAGATGGTGAACCCGGACTCCGACCTGGCCCGCGAGCACCCGGACTGGATCCTGGCCGATCCGCACCGGCCGCCGATGGAGCAGCGCAACCAGCAGGTGCTGGACGTGGCCCGGCCGGAGGCCTACGCCTACCTGCTGGAGCGGATCGACTCGCTGGTGGCGGAGTACCGGATCGACTACATCAAGTGGGACCACAACCGGGACCTGGCCGAGCCGCTGCACGACGGCGTGCCCGGCGCGCACGCGCAGACCGCCGCGGTCTACCGGCTGCTCGACGCGCTGCGCGCCCGGCACCCGGGCCTGGAGATCGAGTCCTGCTCCTCCGGCGGGGCGCGGGTGGACCTGGGCATCCTGGAGCGCACCGACCGGGTCTGGGGCTCGGACGACATCGACCCGATCGAGCGGCAGGCCATCACCCGCTGGACCAGCCTGCTGATCCCGTACGAGCTGATCGGCGCGCACGTCGGCTCCTCCCCCGCGCACACCACCGGCCGGGCCACGGACCTGTCCTTCCGCACAGCGACCGCGCTGTTCGGGCACGCCGGGATCGAGTCGGACATCACCGGCTGGGGAGAGGCGGAGCTCGGCGAGCTGGCCGAGTGGATCGAGACCTACAAGCGGCTGCGGCCGCTGCTGCACAGCGGCGAGCTCGTGCGGGTGGACCACCCGGACCCGGCCGCCTGGCTGCACGGCGTGGTCGCGGCGGACCGCAAGCACGCGGTGTTCGCCTTCGTCCAGCTGGCGAGCTCGACCGCCGAGTCGCCGGCCGCGCTGCGGTTCGCCGGGCTGGCCCCGGAGGCCGAGTACGAACTGACGGTGCTGCCCGGGGTCTCCACGGAGCGGGGCTCCTGGCCGCGGTGGGCCGCGGCGGGCGGCGGGCTGACGCTGCCCGGCCGGGTGCTGGCCGAGGTGGGCGTGGCCGGACCCAACCTGGTGACCAGGCCGGGGCAGTCCTTCACGGTGGAGCTGCGGGCGGTGGAAGAGGGCTGATTCGGCCCGATGCTCCGGCGCCGGATTCGGAGGCGGATCCGGCGCCGGGACCGACGGCCGGTCGCCGTCGTCTCGGATGGTGGACGGGGCGGTCGGGGGTGAAGATCCTTGACGGGTCCGGGATTCGTGTCTAGCGTCCGGAAACGGAAGGCCGTCCTCTCCCGCTGGGGGTCAGTCCGTGACAGCCGAGCCCGCCGCATCCGCCGCCGCTGCTCCGTCCGCCGCCCCTATGACGTCTGTCGCCCCTGTTCCGTCCATTGCCACTGCCCTGTCAGCCCTCGAACGCAGAGCCGCGACAGTCTCGCGACGGGCCGGGTACGGCCCGACGGTTGTGCTGGTCGGCGGGGGCCTGCGCGGCTACGCGGTATTCGAGCGCCTGGTCGCCGGGATCCGGGCCGGCGGGCCGCGCCGGCTGTCGGTGGTGCTGGTCGATCCGGGCGCGGGCGGTCCGGGCGGGGCCGGGCGGCCAGGACAGTCGCGGCTGCTGCTGACGAACACCTGCGCCGCGGACCTCGCCGTGCCGGATCCGGACTGCAGCGGCCGGACCGGGCCTTCGGTGGCCGACTGGGCCCAGGCGGTGCGCCGCGGGACAGCGCCGACACCTCCGGACGCTGTGGTGGCGCGCGAGGTGCTGGCGCTGCGGCCGGACAGCTATCCGAGCCGCCGCCTGCTGGGCGCGTATCTGGAGTGGGCGCACCAGCGGCTGCTGGCCGCGCTGCCCAGGTCGGTGACCGTGACCACCGTGGCCGACCGGGTTACCGGACTGGTGAAGCTGGCCGACGGGCGGCAGGGCGTGCGGCTGGCCAACGGCCCGGCGCTGGCGGCCGACGCGGTGATCCTCGCGCAGGAGCTCGACCAGCTCCCCCGCGGCGAGCACGCCGAACTGGCGGCGTTCGCGCAGGCTCGGGGACTGACCTATCTGCCACCGCGATCCGCGGCGGAGCAGGACCTGTCCGGGCTGCGTCCGGGCGAGAAGGTGCTGGTGCGCGGGCTCGGCCCGGCCTTCGCCGACCTGGTGTCGCTGGTCACCGAGGGCCGCGGCGGCAGGTTCGAGCGCTGTGACAATGTCGGACGCTGTGACAATTTTGAACGCGGTGACAGTATCGAACACTGCGACGACCGGCTGGTCTACCGGCCGTCCGGCCGGGAGCCGGTCCTGTACGTCGGATCGCGCCGGGGCCTGCCGTACCACGCCAAGCCGGGGGCCGGGGCGTCAACGGTGCTGGCCGCGCCGGAACGACCGCGCTTCTTTGACGCACAGGCCGTCGCAGGGGTCGTAGAGGCGGGTGGCGGGACGGGCGCCGGCAGGGCAGGCGACGGCGGCGCGCGGTTCGCACCCGATGTCTGGCCGCTGATGGCGAAGGAGATCGGCTGGGCCTACTACCGGGAGTACTTCGCGGCGCACCCGGACCGGGTCGCGTTGCCGTGGGCGCAGTTCGAGGACGTATTCGCCCGGCACGGCTGGTATGACGCGCGGCGGGTGGAACTGGTCGAGCGCGCGGTCCCCCGAGCGGCGGACCGCTGGGAGTTCGAGGCCGTGGACCGGCCGCTCGACTGGTTCGCCGGCATGGACGCGGACCGCGTCCACGAGGCGGTGGCGCAGCACGTCCGGCGCGACCTCGAGGCCTGCGGGCGCGGCACGACCACCGCCGTACGCAGGGCGCTGATCGCCTGTCGGGCGGAACTGCTCCGGATGGTGGAACAAGGGCTCGTACACGGCGGCGATCCGGCGCTGGACTGGTGGCGGCGCTTCCACGCGTTCACCGCCGAGGGTCCGCCGCCGCTGCGGCTGCGCCAGCTGCTCGCCCTCGCCGAGGCGGGCGTGGTGCGTTTCGTAGGCCCCGGACTGCGGCTGGCCGCCGATCCGGCCGGCCCCGGGTTCCGGGCCCGGTCGGACGTGACAGGGTTCGAAGACAGCGCGGCTGCGGCGGTCGAGGCCTTCCTGCCTGGGACGGGTCCGTCCAGGCAGGCCGGGGAGCTCGCCGCCGCGGCGCTCGGCGCGGTGCGGTCGCGGTCCGGATCGAGGGTGGTGGGTATGGCTGCCCTCGAACGCGATGGTGGTAGCGGTGTCAGTGGTGGTGGTGTGAGTGGTCGGGCTGCCGCGTAGTGCGGGCGAAGGTTGGCTGACGCGGCGCTAGAAGTCGAACAGCTCGGTGTGGATGCGCCGCCAGGGGATCCCGGCCCGGCGCAGGTTCTTGATGGTTCCGCGGGCCATCGAGGGCGAGCCGCAGATGAAGACCTCGCGCTCGTCCAGGTCGGTGATCAGCTTACGCAGCCGACTCGGGTGCATCGGGTCCTCCTTCGGCGTCTTGCCGCGCTTGCCGAGCACCGGGATGTACGTGAGCTTGCCCTGGGTGTGCATCTTGTCCAGCTCGTCGACCATGAGCAGGTCGCTCTCGCTGGACGCGCGCTGCAGGAAGATCACGTCGCCGGGGCCGCCGTCGATGGTCTCGGCGATGGCCCGCAGCGGGGTCACTCCGACGCCGCCGCCGACCAGCAGCACCCGCTGCCTGCGGCGCAGCTCCGCCGTGAACGCGCCGTACGGCCCGTCCGCGATGACCCGGATGCCGGGCCGGATGCGCCGCTTGAGCCGACGGGTGTAGTTGCCGACCCCCTTGACGGTGAGGCGAAGCACTCCGTTGGTGGGCGCGGCGGACAGCGAGAACGGGTGCGTCTGGTACCACAGCCCGCGGCCCAGGAAGCGCCACCGGAAGTACTGTCCGGCCTGCGCGCCGAGCCGGTCGATGTTGACCCCGCCGACGTAGATGGACACCGTGTCGGCGGCCTCGACCACGACCCCGACCACCCGCAGCCGGTACTTGACCGACCGGTTAAGCGGGAGCACCACCCGGTACAGCAGGATCGCCGCCGCCACCGTGACGTGCATGGCGATCCAGGTGTCCTTCGCGTACGCGTTGCGGGTGAACTGCGCGCCCAGGAAGATCTGGTGGAAGAAGGACATCACCGCCGCCGGGTAGGCGATCAGGTGCAGGCTGTGCCAGCGGTCGTAGCCGAGCTTGCGCCGGAAGTGCTTGATCGAGGAGAGCCCGATCGCGATCAGCATCCCGAAGCCGAAGGTGGCCGCCAGCACGTACGGGTAGGTCGCGAAGATGTCCTTGAGCACCACGCTTGGCGTGGCCTTCAGACTCAGCGAGTACCCCTCGATGACCAGCCCCATGTGCGCGGCGATCAGCACGATGAGGTACGCGCCGAGGCCGCGGTGCAGGGTGGCCAGCCAGGAGCCGATCCGCCGCTCCAGATACGGGATCCGGGCCATCAGCGCGACTTCGATGAGCAGCAGGTACGCGGCGAGCAGCCCGGTGAGCTGCGCGCCCATGATGTACTCGTCGCCCAGGGTCTGCAGCCGCACGGACGGGGTCTGCAGCCACCACAGGAAGATCACCTCGGCCCCGCCGGCGAAGGCCAGCAGGACCAGCACCCCGGCCAGCGCGTGCCGGGACAGGGCGGGCCGGGCGTACTCCCAGGCCTTTGCCGGATCCACCCAGACCTGGGACAGGCCCGGGCGTTCCGGGATGGCGTACCGGTCGGGCGGGGTGGTAGCGGTCCCCTGGGTGCGGCCGATGATCGCCGTGTCCGGATCGTTGCGCGGAGGGCGCGGCTGGCCCTGGCGCGGGATCGCGTGCTGGCCGGTGCCGCCGAGCCCGGCGGTGTCGAATTCGGCCGCGCCGGGGCGCGGCATGGCGGCGTGCTGGCCGGTGCTGGTCGGATCGGTCAGGCCGCGGGGCGGGGCGGTGCCCGGCCCGGCGCCGACCGCGCGGCGGGTCCCGGCCGGCGGAGCGGCCCGGCGCACCGGCACGCCCTGGTCGGTGATCGCCACGTGACGCCCGGTCGAGGTCACGTCTATGTGGCCCTGGAGTACTGCGTGCTGTTGGGCGTCGTACTCGGCCCACTGCTCCATCAGGTGCCGCTGCTTCTCGCGCAGGACCTGTTCTTCGGCCTGGCGGCGCAGGTACTGGTCGCGCTGCTGCTGCACCCACTGCGGAGCCATTCCGCCGAGCCACGGGAAATCCCTGAGCCAGGCCGGATCGCCGTCGGCTTGGTCGGTCATCGAGGACTCCGTTCGCTTTCCCGAGATCGCCTTGTGATTGGAGCAGACCGGTTCGCCCGAAAGAGTTTCTTTGGGTGATTCATGAACAAGACTTTGCCGTCCTTCCGCAACCATACAAGCTGCTCCGCCTTGCTCCCGCTCTACACGCAAGGGCCGCCGACTCCGTTCATCCGGAGCCGACGGCCCTGCGTAGCGCCGGGTGGCGCCTCCCTACTCGCTATGACTACCGGTTAACACAGGGCTTTGCTACGCGTTGAACAGAGTGCCGTAGTCCGCGTAGGCCATGGCGATGTCCGTCTGCGCCCAGAACCGATGGTAAATGAAGGACGGCGCGGCGCCGCCGTTCAGGTAGGCCTGGACCTTCGACCAGTTCGGGTCGCTGGTGTACCAGGAGCGGATGGACAGGAAGGTGTCGCCGGCCTTGATCGCGTCGCCGTTGGGCATGGTGCCCGTCCAGCCGGGCGGGATGTAGAGCCCGTCCTGGTCGACGTTGGAGGTCGAGTACACCTGGGTGAACCTGTTGTAGTCGGTGCGGGTCTCCGGCACGACGACCCCGATGGAGTCGCGGTCGTTGTTCCACATGACGTCGAGCAGGTTCTTCGCGAGGGTCTGCGCCGTCGAGTCCCCCGCCTTGGCGGCGTAGTACTCGAGGGTCTTGGCCAGCGAGGCCGCGACGCCGACGTCCTGGCCGTAGCTGGAGACCGTCGCGTGCAGGGACGCGTTGGTCACCGAGGTGGTCGTGGACGTCCACGTGTCGGGCTGCCCGGACCAGGTGAGGTTGGACGGGATCTGCCAGGCCCCGGTCGTGACGTTGACCGTGGTCTGCGACTCCGCCCAGGTGACCCACTTCTTCAGGATCGCCCCGGCGGTGGCGTTGCCCGTCACGTAGTAGTACTCCGCGACGCGCTCCATCGACCAGGTCTGCATGCCCATCCACTGGTTGGACGGCGGGTCGTGGTAGACCGGCTCCCAGTCGTAGAACATGCCGTAGAAGGAGGAGTCTCCGGCCGGCGGGGTGCCGTAGTTGCCGTTCCAGCTGTTGGTCGCGCCGCCCGCGATCGCGCCCTCGGAGGACTGCAGCCACTGGTAGAACTGCAGCTGCCGGGTCAGGCTGGTGCTCCAGTCGCTGACCCCGGTCGGGGACTTCGGCTCCATCGCCACGTCGGTGGACAGCGCGTACGCCGCCAGCGGGTTCTGGTAGCCGAAGTGCGCCGCGCCGTCGCCGATCCGCCAGGCCCAGGAGCCGGAGGTGGACAGCGAGCCGCCCCACGCGTAGTACCAGGAGAGCAGGTAGTGCTCGCTGGTCTTGCCGTTGCCGGCGGGGCAGCTGGTGCTGGTGCAGTTGCCGATCTGCTTGAAGTACTTGTCGAAGAACGAGTACCTCAGGTAGTCGCCCATCTTGCCGGCCTTCGCCACGGTGGCGGTGACCTGCGACTCGACGCCCTGCGCCTTGGCCCAGGTGTCCGCCCAGTAGGCGGCCTGGATCGCGCGCGCGTCGGCGTCGGGGGCGTCGGTGTACTTCCACTGCGCGGTGTTGGAGCCCGCGATGAACAGGTCGAGGTAGCCGTTGGTGCCGCCGTACTTCAGGTTGTCGCAGGTCGGCTGCGGCACGGTCTCCCAGACCGACTCCTGCGAGCCGCGCTGGAAGGTGTTGATGAAGGACGGTCCCGCGGTGGACGGGCCGAGCTCGCAGCCGCCGGCCGGGGTGTCGCCGAACCCGTACTTGTTGTCGACGTCCTCGAGCCAGTGCATGCCGTAGATGTCCATGGTGCCGTAGGTCGAGTTCAGCTCGGCCGCGAGCGGGTCGTTGCCGGTGGCGACCGCGGTGGTGGTGGCCACCGGGTAGTCGGAGGGCAGCGGCTCTTCGGGCGCGTACTGGGCCGGGGAGGCCGGGTTGTACGCGCTGTTGGTGGGCTGGGCCGCGTGGCTGGGGATCATGTACGTTTCCATCAGCGTCCACGCGTTGTTGAACTTCGACCAGTCCCCGGTGATCTCGCCGTAGGTGGCCTGCAGCCAGATCAGGTAGCTCCACGCCTCCGAGGTGGTCTCGTGCCCGTAGTCCGGGGCCTCGACGATGAGCGTCTCGACCGAGTGGTACGGGATGCCCAGCGAGCTGAAGTACCCGTTGGCCGGGGCGGTGATCTCGTTGTAGAGGGTCAGGAACCGCCCCGCGTAGACCCCGGTGGCCTTGGTCTCGGTCGCGGTGACCGAGGCCGAGCTGTAGCCGGTGGCCGACGCGGTGAACGTCGCGGCGCCGGTGGACGAGGCGTCCGCGGTGATCGTGACGTTCTGCGCGGTGTTGTAGTTGGTCGGCGTGAACGTCAGCGACGCTCCGCCAGTGACCGTCAGGCCTGTGTTACCGCTGGCTCTGGCCACTGTCACGGTGACGTTGGCCGTGGGCTTGGCGTTCAGGGTGAGCCCGAAGGTTCCGGTGGTGCCCTGGCCGACGGTCAGCGCCGTCGCGCTGGCGGTGATGCTCGGCCCGCTCGCGACGGTGATCCCGACCGGTGCCGAGGTCGTCGTCGACCCGAGGCTGTCGGTGGCCACCGCGGTGAGCGAGTAGCTGCCTGCCGCGACGCCGGCCCAGCTGACCGAGTAAGGTGCCGCGGTCGCCGTGCCGATCAGGGTCGTGCCGCTGTAGTACGCGACGCTGCTGACCGTCGAGCCGCTGGCCGCCGAGGCGGTGGCCAGCAGCGGGACCGTCGCGGGCGCGACATAGGTCGCCCCCGCCGCCGGGCTGGTGATCGCGACGGTGGGCGCGGCGTGCGGACCGGCGCAGACCGTCCCGTTGATCGAGAAGGTCGTCGGGGCGGTGTTGGTGCCGCTGTAGGTGAACTGGGCGCCGATGTTCACGGAGGCGTTGGTCGCCACCGCGCTGTCCCAGGACAGACTGGCCGCGGTGACGTTCGCCCCGCTCTGCGCCCAGGTCGCGCTCCATCCGCCGGCCAGCGTCTGGCTGCCCGGGAACGCGTACCCGAGCGTCCAGCTGGTCCAGGCGGTGCCGAGGTTCTTGATGGTGACGCTGGTGGTGAACCCGGTGCCCCAGTCGGACTGGACGGAGTAGGTGACCTGGCACTGTACGGTGGCGGCGCGGGCGGGCACCGCGCTCAGCCCGGCGACCGCGAAGGCCGAGCACACCACGGCCGCGACGAGCCTTCGCAGCCTTCTTCGGAGCGGGTTTCGATTCACTTCCTGTTTCATGGGCGGGTGCTTCTCCTTAGGGGCATCGGCGCGCCGTCGCGCCGACGGGAGGGGCCGGCCGGTCCGGTTGGGGCGGGATCACGCGGGTCTGGCTGGCGGTCGGGCTGGGGTGGTGCGGTGGTGATGCAGTGGTGCCGGGTGGAGCCGTTCGGGGGTCAGGCGGACTCGCGCTGCACCAGGGAGGTGGGCAGCTTGTTCTGCGCGTCCGGGATGGACTCGTGCTCGATCAGGGCCATGACGTGCCGGGACATGACAGCGCCCTGCTCCTCCACCGGCTGGCGCACGGTGGTCAGCGGCGGCATGGTGTGCTGGGCGATCGGGTCGTCGTCGAAGCCGACCACGGCCACGTCCTCGGGCACCCGCCGTCCGGCCCGGCGCAGCGCGCGCAGCGCCCCGGCGGCCATCAGGTCGGAGGCCGCGAAGACCGCGTCCAGGTCGGGGCGGCGCTCCAGCAGCCGGGTCATCGCGTGCTCGCCGGAGGCCTGGGAGAAGTCGCCGTAGCCGATCAGGGCCGGAAGTCCGGCCGCCTCCAGCACGTCGCGGTACCCGGAGAGCCGGTCGATGCCGACCGCCATGTCCCGCGGCCCGGCGATGGTCACCACCCGGCGCCGCCCGCCGCGCAGCAGGTGCCCCACCGCGGTGCGCGCGCCGCCGGCGTTGTCGGCGTCCACGTACCAGGCCCCACAGGGAACCAGGGGCCTGCCGCACACCACGGTCGGGATCCCGGCCGCCTGCAGGGTCAGCAGCAGCGGGTCGCGGCCGTGCGCGGAGATCAGCAGTACTCCGTCCGCGCTGCCACGCCGGATGTAGCGCTCCGCCGCCGCGTACTCGTTCTGGTCGTGCACGACCAGGAAGGCCAGCTGCAACCCGGCGCCGGACAGCGTCCGCGAGGCCCCCCACAGCAGTCTTGCGAAGAAGGGGTCTGAGAAGAAGCGGGCGCTGGACTCGGTCACGATGGCGGCGACCGAGCCGCTGCGGGAGGTCTGCGCCCGCGGGGCGCGCCAACGGACGTAGCCGAGACGCGCCATCGCGTCCTCGACATGGCTGCGCGCGCCGAGGCTGACGCGGGCCGATCCGTTGAGCACCCGGGAGGCGGTGGCCTCGGAGACGCCGGCCAGGGCGGCGACGTCGGCCAGGGTGGGCTTGCCGAACTGACTCTTGTCCAGCTGGCTCTTGTCCAGATGGGTCGAGACGGCCGGCGCAGTATCGGTTTGCTGGAGCAACTGCGACCTCCACGGTGAGGTTTTAGTGCACGCACGGTTAACACGGGCGGTGAGTAAGTCGATCGGGAGCCGGGGTGGGTTGCCGGTCCCCGCGATGATTTTTTGGCCGTATGAACGGGCCCTGTTACGTGGGGGTAAGGGACAGCGCACCCGTGGGAGCGCTCTCCCAGAGGGTGGGCACAGCGTTGCGAGCCGGAAACCCGCCGTCAAGAGCGCTCGGTGTAGAAACGGTGAAGCGCTTACTTCGGACAGGTCAGCAGAGCCCTGATCGCGCAGATTCCGGTGAAAGTTTCATAAACCGGTCAAGTCGGCGTCACTGGGACGGGGCCTGGACGATCTCTGCGATGGTCGGCACGGTGACCTGCGCCGGGGCCGTGCCGAAGGAGTCGAGCTGCGCCGTGCCCGTGGTGACCGCCCCGGCGCCCTTGAGCGTGAACAGGATCCGCTGCGGGGCGCCCGAACCGCTCGTCCACAGGTCGAAGGCGATGCTGGGCGGGTATCCGGCCAGCGAGGCGACCAGATTCGGGTCCGCGATGGTCCGGTCGGCCTCGGAGGTCTCGATGGTTCCGGACAGATGTCCCGCGGCCACCATGTGCACCTCGTGATACGCCCGCAACAGTTGCGCGACGAGCCGGGGATTGCAGAAATCCCCGAAAGTTGCATCGGAGTCGTCGGCCTTGAGCCATTTCCTGCCGGACTTGCCGGCCACGTCGGCGGTCAGCGAAACGTACTCCACACCGCTCGCGGACAGGATGGTGGTCCGCACGGTGTTCACGGTCCCGTCCATCCGGGCCAGACCGGAAGTCATGTCCCAGACCCCTGACATCTTCACCGAGGAGACGGCCGGCTGGGCGGACGGGCCGGGCGCCGGGGCGGCGGTCTGCGCGGTGGCGGTCTTGGGGATCAGGGTGTCCACGGTCAGCCGGAACGTGTCGGCCGCGTCCAGGCTCCCGGCGGCCTGCTGCAGCTGCGTCGCCGCGCTCTCGGTGGATGTGACCGACGGGGCGGAGGTACAAGCCCCCAGCGCCCCCGCCGCGGCCAAGCCCAGTGCGGCGAACGCCGCGACCGAGCACCGACGACCTGTTCCACCCGAGCGGCCCATTCCGTCCCTTCGAACGTGGCCGGGGCGTCGGCGACTGTGCCTACCGACTAGAGGGCTCGGCGGCGGTGAAGCGAAGCTTCTCTCCCGCCGCACGGCTACAGCCGACTTGAGCCCCGGCCACGTTCGAAGCTTCATTCCGTCACCGTAGGGATCGCCGCGCAGCGCGCGGAACCTCCTTTCACGAGTTTCACGCCCCGCGGACCAGGTCTTAGCGTGCTCTAAGCCGCCCCGAAGTTCGCCCGAAGATCACCCCCGCATGTCACGGTTCGGAAACACACGTGCCCTACGTTCTGGTCATGGCGGACGTTTTCGACGCATACACCCTGTCCGAGGCCTGGGACGAGATGTTCGAGGCGCCGGGAGTACCCCGGCGCGCCTATGAGCCGGTGTTCGCCACCCTGGAGCACCTCGACCCGGCCGAGCTGCGGTTCCGGGTGGACCAGGTAGCGCGGGCGTTCACCGACCGCGGGGTCACCTTCGCGCTCGGCGGCGAGGAGCGGCCGTTCCCGCTGGACCTGGTGCCGCGGGTGATCGCGGCGGCGGAGTGGGACGAGATCGACCGCGGGGTACGGCAGCGGGTGCGCGCCCTGGAGGCGTTCCTGGCGGACATATACGGCGCCGGCACGGTGTTCAAGGAGCACGTGGTACCGCGCTCGGTGGTGCTCAGCGGCGGCGGATACCACCGCCCGGCGCAGGGTATCGACCCGGCGAACGGGGTGCGGGTGCACGTCGCCGGAATCGACCTGATCCGGGACGAGGACGGGCGCTTCCGCGTGCTGGAGGACAACGCGCGGGTGCCCTCCGGGGTCAGCTACGTGATGGAGAACCGGCGGATCATGACCCGCACCTTCCCGGGCCTGTTCGCCGAGCACCGGGTGCGGCCGGTGGACGACTACCCGGCCCGGCTGCTGGCGGCGCTGCGGGCCGCCGCCCCGGCCGGCGTGACCGACCCGGTGGTCGTGGTGCTCACCCCGGGCGTGGCGAACTCGGCCTACTTCGAGCACTCGCTGCTGGCCCGGCTGATGGGCGTCGAGTTGGTCGAGGGCAGGGACCTGATCTGCTCGGGCAACCGGGTGCGGATGCGCACCACCGCCGGGGAGCAGCCGGTGCACGTGGTCTACCGCCGGATCGACGACGAGTTCCTCGATCCGCTGCACTTCCGGCCGGACTCGGTGATCGGCTGCCCCGGCATCCTCAACGCGGCCCGCGCGGGCCGGGTCACCATCGCGAACGCGGTCGGCTGCGGGGCCGTGGACGACAAGCTGATCTACACGTACGTCCCGGAGCTGATCCGCTACTACCTGGGCGAGGAGCCGGTGCTGGACAACGTCGAGACGCACCGGCTGGACGACCCGGACCGGATCGCCTGGGTGCTGGACTCGCTGTCAGAGCTCGTACTCAAGCCGGTGGACGGGGCGGGCGGCAAGGGCATCGTGATCGGCCCGCACGCGGACGAGCGCACGCTGAAGAAGCTGGGTGCGACGGTGGCGGCCAACCCCCGCGGCTGGATCGCGCAGCGCCCGGTGGCCCTGTCCACCTCCCCCACCTTCGTCGCGGACCGCTTCGCCCCGCGGCACATCGACCTGCGGCCGTTCGCGGTCAACGACGGCGACGACGTCTGGGTGCTGCCCGGCGGGCTGACCCGGGTGGCGCTGCCGGAGGGCGCGCTGGTGGTCAACTCCAGCCAGGGCGGCGGCTCCAAGGACACCTGGGTGCTGGCCGACCACCGCCGGCTCGGCCCGCGCGACGGGGTCAGGCCGCCGCTGTTCGGCACCCCGCCGGTCGCCGTCCGCGAGGGCGTCGCCGACCGGCAGGCCGGCCCCGCCGTAGAACAGTCCCAGCAACAGCAGCAGGGGATTGCGATGAACGCTCCTACTCGCCTGAACGCAGCCTCACCCCGGAAGGGAGACGCCCCATGCTGAGCCGCATCGCAGAGTCCTTGTTCTGGCTCGGCCGCTATGTCGAGCGGGCCGACGACACCGCCCGGGTGCTGGACGCGTTCATGCACCGGCTGCTGGACGAGCCGGGCACCGACGAGGAGGCCGCCTGCCGGACCCTGTTCGCCATCCTCGGGGTCGCGACCCCTGAGGATGTGGTCTGCGACGCGCTGGCCGTGCTCGACCTGCTCGGCTTCGACGCCGCCAACCCGAGCTCCGTCGCAGGGGCCTGGCAGGCCGCGCACGACAACGCCCGGGGCGTGCGCGAGGTCATCTCCACCGAGACCTGGGAGTGCCTCAACGCCACCCGGCACGCCCTGCCTGGCCAGCGACGGGCGGCCGGACGGGTCGGGCCGCACGCGTACCTGCGCTACGTGCGCGAGCGCGCCGCGCTCTTCTCCGGTCTGGCCGACTCCACCATGAGCCGGGACGACGGCTGGCTCTTCCTGACCCTCGGCCGCAGCCTGGAGCGGGTGGACATGACCGCGCGGCTGCTTTCGGTCAAGGTGCTGGCCTCACAGTACGCGCCCGAGTGGGTCACCCTGCTGCGCGCTGCCGGGGCGGACGAGCCGTACCGGCGCACCGAGGGCTGGGACAACGCCCCGGAGTCCGCGGTGCGCTTCCTGCTGCTGGAGGAGAGCTTCCCGCGCTCGATCGTGTACTCGCTGGGTACCGCAGAGCACTGTCTTGGACAGCTCGCCGCGGCGCCCGCGCCGGTACGCTCCCGGGTCCAGGTGCTGGCGCCCACCGCGCGCCGGGCCGTCGGACGGATGCGGACCACGCTCGAGTACCTGGACATCGGCACCCTGGTCGCGCAGCTTCCGACGGTGCTCAAGGAGCTGCAGGAGGGCTGCCTGGCCGCCAGCCAGCAGATCGCCGACGAGTACTTCCAGTACAGCGCGCCGGTCACCTGGCTACACGGAAAGGACTGAGGAACCGACCATGACAGCCGGCACCAACACGGCTCCGGTCTCCTCCTGGCGCCTCGGCATCGTGCACGAGACCGTCGTGGAGTACACCGGAGCGGCGCACGCCTCGTACAACGAGCTGCGGATGACCCCGCTGAGCACCTCCGGCCAGACCACGCTGACCAACCACGTCGAGCTGCACCCGCGCGCCGCGATGTGGCAGTACACGGACTACTGGGGCACCCGGGTCACCTCCTTCGACCTCCAGGAGCCGCACAGCACCCTGACGATCCGCGCCGCCAGCACGGTGGAGACCAGGCCGTCCGAGCCGCAGACCCACGCCGACCTCGGCGGTTGGTCGGTCATCACCGAGCGCGTCGCAGCGGGCGAACTCGCCGAGTACATCGTCCGCACCGACCGCACCACCGTCGACGCCGAACTCGAGCAGGAAGCCCGCGACCGTACGAAGGGGGCGAGCCCGCGCGAGGCAGCCGAGGAGATCTCCGCCTGGCTGCACGAAACCGTGGCGTACGTCCCCGGGGCGACCGGGGTGCACACCAACGCGCAGGAGTCCTGGGACCAGAAATCAGGGGTCTGTCAGGACTTCTCGCACATCGCGATCGCCATGATGCGCGCGGTCGGCCTGCCGGCCCGCTACGTGTCCGGCTACCTCTTCCCCGATCCCGACGCGAAGCCCGGGGTGACGACGGAGGGCCAGAGCCACGCCTGGGTCGAGTACTGGGCCGGCGCCTGGAACGGCGTCGACGCCACCAACCGCACCGTCCCCGGCCCCCGCCACGTACTGGTCGGCCACGGCCGCGACTACGCCGACGTGCTGCCCCACAAGGGCATCTACCACGGCGCCCCCGACAGCGCCCTGACAGTCTCGGTCCGCTTCACCCGCCTGGCCTGACCGACGACGACGTTCAGCGGCCCTGGAGGCAGGGTAAGCCCCTGTCTCGCAGGCTGCGACAAAATGCGCGGGCCGGGTCCTTACCGGGGCGAGATATATTGACCCGTAACTCAAATGTCCTGTTCGCAGGCTGCTGCGTAGCGGACTTCGTCTTTGCCGAACAAGGCCGCGACGACGGCGGGTTGCTTCTGACGCCGGTGTAGATGGGAACTGATGGACACGG